>ERZ869909.32-NODE-32-length-197937-cov-10.841757_pt1 | contig 197937 bp, 175 predicted proteins | sample MGYA00520892_ERZ869909 | MGnify/ENA primary metagenome ERZ869909 (study PRJEB32215, sample SAMEA104723947) | bioreactor metagenome | biome: bioreactor; feature: anaerobic bioreactor; material: water | place: China | collected 2015-03-12 ... | reverse complement strand
CACGCCGCTGCCGTCGCTCTTGACGCGCACCTTGACGTTGTAATCCACCACGCGCTTGACGGGTACGAGAATCTTCAAAACCGCGCTCCTTTGAATAATGAGGGGATTGTTTTGTCAGCAGGAACGATTATGGCACCGGCCGGTTTGGAATGACACCTTGACCCGGGGAGCAAAAAAGCGTTCCATACGTTTCAGTATGGGAGCGTACGGTAGCGTACGGTCCGGATTTCGTCAATACTGCACCGTATGGAAAAGTTAAAAATGGGTCCCCGCACGCAACTCGATCGTGAGGCCTGGGTCACGGGCGCCATGGACATCCTCGCCGACGAAGGTGTCGCCGGCCTGCGCGTCGAAGTCCTGGCCAAGCGCCTCAAGGTCACCAAGGGCAGCTTCTACTGGCATTTCACCGATCGTCGCGACCTGCTGATGGCGGTGCTGGAAATCTGGAAAGAGGGTCGCATCCGCGACATCATCAAGCAGACCAAGGCCGAACCCGGCAAGGAACTGGAGCAGATTCATCACGTGATCGACGTCTACAGTGCCGGTCGCAACCGCCGCGGCATGATGATCGAGCTTGCGGTTCGTGACTGGGCCCGGCGCGACGCCGAAGCGGCCGCCATCGTTGCTGAAGTCGATGACATTCGCCTGCGCTGTGCGCGCGCGCTGTTTCTGGCCTGCGGCGTACCGTTCGAGGAGGCCTCGAGCCGATGCATGCTGCTCTATGCCTACGTGTTCGGAGTTTCGCTGATGATCTACGAAAAGTTCGACAGCAATGTCGCGCGGCTGAAGCAGGATATCTCGGACCTGATCGCAATCTCGGCCAACGCTGACCTTGCACGTGCCGCCGCCAACCGCGACGCCGCGGCAATGGACACGACCGCCCCCCCGGCAACCGCTGCTGAGGCCGCCGATGCAACCACCGACCACCGGCCCGCCAACCGCTTCCGCCACAAACCAACTGCCTCATCGACAAGCGCGCTGCCGGCGCACGCCGGCGAAACGGGCGCCGAATCAGATTCCGCGCAGCACTGAACGGGCGTTCTGGCTGGTCACCCTGGCCACCTGTTCCACGGTATCGCCGCGCAAACCCGCCAACATCTCGGCAAAACGCCGCAGGTTGCAGGCGTCGTTGCGCCCGCCCTGGGCCCAGGCGGGTGGAATATCGGGCGCATCGGTTTCGAGCACGATTGCTTCCAGCGGCAGATCCGTGGCCAGCGCACGTATGCGACGCGAACCGTCAAAGGTCATCGCACCGCCAAAACCGAGCTTGAAACCCATCGAGATCAGCATCTCGGCCTGCTGCCGGCTACCATTGAAGGCGTGGGCGATCCCCCCGCAGACCTCGACACGGCGCAAATGCTTGAGAATGAGGTCGACCGCGCGCCGCACATGCAGAATCACCGGCAAATCGAACCGCCGCGCCAGTTTCAGCTGCGCGGCAAAAAAGCGTTCCTGCAACCCGATCTCCGGCGTGCGCACGAACTGGTCGAGGCCGATCTCCCCGACCGCGACGGCCCCGCCCTCGGTCAGCGCGTCGGTAAGCAGCTCGAGATCGGCGTCACGGGCGGCCCCCACGTACATTGGATGAATGCCGAGCGCGAAGCGCACGTCGGGGTGGATTGCCGCGAGCGCCCGAACCCTCTTGAAACTGTCGCGATCGACGGCTGGCACGACGAAACACCCCACTCCCGCTGCGCGGGCGGCATGCAGCACGGCGTCGCGGTCCGCGTCGAACTCGGCGGCGTCGAGGTGGATGTGGGTGTCGATCAGCGGATCGGTCAGCGCCCTTTCCATTCCGGCTTGCGCTTGCCGATGAAGGCATCGATGCCTTCGGCTGCGTCATCGGTCATCATGTTACATGCCATCGTCTCGGCAGCCATCTGGTAGGCTGCATCCAGTCCCATTTCCAGCTGACGGTAGAACATCTGCTTGCCCATGCGGATCGCCACCGGCGACTTGGCGCAGATCGACTGCGCCAGCCGGTCGACCTCGTCGTCGAGCGCCTCGATCGGTACCACGGCGTTGACCAGCCCGCGCCGCTGCGCCTCATGGGCATCGATGAAATCACCGGTGACCAGCATCTCGAAGGCCTGCTTGCGACCCATGTTGCGCGACAGGCCGACGCTCGGGGTGGCGCAAAACAGGCCGACATTGATCCCCGACACTGCGAAACGGGCCGAATCGGCCGCCACCGCGAGGTCACACATCGACACCAGCTGGCAACCGGCCGCCGTGGCGATCCCATGAATGCGCGCAATCACCGGTTGCGGCATGCGCGTGAGCTTCATCATGAAGCTGCCGCAGAGGCGGAACAGCGCCTGTTGAAATTCCAGCGAATGATTGGCGCGCATCTCCTTGAGGTCGTGCCCGGCGCAAAACGCCTTGCCCTCACCCGCCAGCACCACGACCCGGGCGTCCGGGTCGGCGGCGATGGCGTCGATCTCGGTGATCAGGGTCTCGAGCATCGCACGCGACAGCGAGTTGAACTGCAGCGGACGGTTCAGGGTCAGCCGCACGACGCCGGCAGTGTCTTCGCGCAACAACATCGGCTGATCGGCGGATTGGGGTAATGCGCTCATGGTGTCTCCTTGGAATGCTTTGTATTCTGATCCATCGTCAATCAAACGATTCCGCCGACCGTGCCTGCTCACGCAGGACGAACTTCTGAATCTTGCCGGTCGAGGTCTTCGGCAGCGTGGTAAACACTACCCGCTTCGGAATCTTGAAGCCGGCCAGATGTTCGCGACAGTGTGCGATCAGCTCCTCGGCGCTGACTTCGGCACCGTCACGCAGCTCGATGAACGCGCACGGCACTTCGCCCCATTTCTCGTCCGGCGCGGCCACCACCGCCGCGGCCATCACCGCCGGGTGCTTGTACAGCGCATCCTCGACTTCGATCGACGAGATGTTCTCCCCGCCGGAGATGATGACGTCCTTGGAGCGGTCCTTGATCTTGACGTAGCCGTCTTCCTGCAGCACGGCCAGATCGCCGGTGTGATACCAGCCACCACGGAAGGCCTCGGCGGTGGCCTTCTCGTTCTTGAGGTAGCCCTTCATCACCAGATTGCCGCGGAACATGATCTCGCCCATGGTCTGACCGTCGCGTGGGACGATCTGCATGGTGTCCGGATCCATCACGGTAATGCCTTCCTGCGTGTGGTAACGCACGCCCTGACGACCATTCTTGGCGACCTGCTCGGCCAGCGGCAGCGCCGCCCAGTCGTCGTGCTTGGCGCAGACCGCGGCGGGCCCGTAGGTTTCGGTCAGGCCATACACGTGAGTGATGTCAAAGCCGATCTTCGCCATGCCCTCGATGACCGAGGCCGGCGGCGGCGCCGCGGCGACCAGGCCGGAGACCTTGTGGTCGATGCCCTCGCGCCACTGCTCGGGTGCATTGGCCAGCATCGAGTGCACGATGGGCGCGCCGCAGTAGTGGGTGACGCCATGCTCGCGGATGGAGTCGAAGATCAGCCGCGGATCGACGCGACGCAGACAGACGTTGATGCCCGCGTTGGCCGCCATCGTCCATGGAAAGCACCAGCCGTTGCAGTGGAACATCGGCAGTGTCCACAGATAGGTCGAGTGCGGCGGCATGCCCCACGAGACGATGTTGGACAGGGCATTGAGATAGGCGCCACGGTGGTGATAGACGACGCCCTTGGGGTTGCCGGTGGTACCCGAGGTGTAGTTGAGCGAGATCGCGTCCCACTCGTCGTCCGGATGCTCGAGCTCGAAATCCGGCTGACCGCTGGCGAGCAAGGCCTCATAGTCCAGCGTGCCGACGCGCTCTCCGGGGCCTGTGTAGGCCGGGTCGTCGACGTCGATGACGATCATGTCGGGTCGCTTCGCCAGTTCGAGGGCCTTGCCCACCGCACGGGAATACTCGCGGTCGGTGATCAGCACGCGGGCTTCGCCATGATTGAGGATGAAGGCGATGGCTTCCGGATCGAGCCGGGTGTTGATGGTATTGAGCACCGCACTGCAACCGGGCACGCCAAAGTGGCAGTCCAGCATCTCGGGGGTGTTGTTGAGCACCACCGCCACGGTGTCGTTCTTGCCTACACCCAGCTGACGCAGCGCCGAAGCCAGCCGCCGGCTTCGTTCGAGGCACTGGCGCCAGGTGAGTCGCCGCTCGCCGTGAACCACGGCAACACGGTCCGGATACACATACGCACTGCGCTCGATGAAGCTGAGCGGGGTCAGCGGCACGTGATTGGCCGCGTTCCTGTCCAGCCCCTGGTCATACGGTGATGCGCTCATTCCGTCTCCCCCAAAATGATATGGACCATCCGTTCGCGCCCAAGTGACTCGATCCGGCACAAATGAGTCACGAACGTGCTGCTGCTTCCATTCCTGCTACCCGTTTCAAACGCACTTCCAGTGCAACAACCCACGCCACGATCACCAGAAAGGAACCTCTCAAGTGCGGCAGCGATTGCCCACATTCAATCCGTGGACATCGTCGGCGTCAAGCGCGTCGAGCCAGTTGCGCAACGCCTCGGCCAGGACACGAACACCGCTGCGATGTGCATCCACCCCACCGCGCGCATCGGGAGCGTTTGCAGGCGTGCGAATCGCGAATCGATGTGTCGCCAGGGTGAGCTCCTCTCTTGGAGCGATCAGGCGGGCCTGAACCGCCACCAGCGCATGTGCGCGTTCTTCGCTTTCGAACACCTGCGTAAACTCCTCGAGCTCGAGCCGCAGGCGGCAGCCGTAGGCCGATGCCAGCCCGACCTGGAGTTCGCCGTTCAGCACATGACGCAGCATTTCGGACGGATGTCCGGCCCAGCGGCTCTCCGCATAGCTGTCACGACTGGCCGGTTGGCGATAATCGAGCCGATACTGCATTGCCGAACTCGCCAGCCAGGATGGTGCGCGCACGTCCAGGCTGGCGGGGGCGAGGCGAGGCGCTTCTCCATCCGCCGCTGCGATGCCAAGATCGTAGGTGACATACGGCGCCGGTCGGGAGACCAGTCCGCTGCACCCGGTGATGACGATGATCGCGCCTGCGACCAGGGCGGTGCGGTGTGCCATCCGGCGCATGAAGGGTTGTGTGCCTGCTTGCTTGCTCATAAAAAAGCGTCCATTTCTCAGGGTTCGGCGCGAAAACCGCTCTCGCCCGGTCCGGGACGGCGCTCGCTGCGACCGGTGATCAAGAGCTGAGGCGAGGCGTCGAGTTCGTCGATCAGCCGCCCGAGGCGAGAGGAGGTGTCGGTGAGATCCGTCAACAAGGTGTTGAGTTGCGGCATCGTCGTCTGGATCAGGCCGTCACCGGTGGATTGCGCCACCCCATCGACGGTGTCGAGCACCTCTCCCGCCCGGGCGAGCAGGGAGCGCAGATCGCGTGCCACCGGAGCGACTTCACCACTGGCCTGCTCCAGATTGGCGAGCATGGCGTTCACATTGCGCAAGTTGTCTTCGTTGAGGAAGCGACGCAGATCGGCAATCAGTTGCGGAGCTTCCTGAAAGGTCTGGTCCAGGCCTCCTGCAGCCGACTCCAGCGTGGTCAACGTATTCTCGAGCGAACTTAGTGCCCCTCTGAAGCGGTGCAGGCTGTCGTCGTCGAAGAACCCCGCGATCAGATCGGTGAGGCCGTGAAATCGCTGCACCGCTTCCATCGCGGCGTCGCTCAACTGGTCGAGCAGGCCCGCCTCCAGCGGAATCTGTGGCGGTCGGCCATTGCCGGAGCGCAACGGCTCGAGGTCCGTACCCCGGTCGTCGAGCTGGATGAAGGCCAGCCCGGTCACACCCTGATACCCCAGACTGGCGGTCGTCCCGCGCGTGATCGGCAGGTCGGAGCGAATGCCCACCGAGACGATGATGCGACGCGGATCGGAAGGGTCGAGCCGGATGCTGTTGACCTTGCCCGCGGAAATTCCGCGAAAACGCACCTGCGCCTGTGGATTGAGACCGCTGACGCTGCCGGTGCTGATCAGGTGGTAGGTGTTGAGCTCTTCCCGTGTATCGGAAAACCACCACAACGCGTAGAAGATCGCCCCTCCCATCAGGATCACGAAGAACCCGGCGACGAGCGCATGGGCACGATTTTCCATCAGTGCGCCCCCCGCCCCGCGCGCTCCAGCGCGCGTCGCCCGTGCTCCCCACCGAAAAAGCGTTCGATGAAGGGGTGTTTCACCGCCATGGTTTCCTCCAGGCCTGCATAACTGACGATGCGGCGCTCGGCGAGCACCGCGATTTTGGTCGACAACGCCACCAGCGTGTCGATGTCGTGCGTGACGAGCACGACGGTAAGTGACAGCCGTCGCTGCAACGACCGGATCAGTTCGACGAACGACGCGCTGCGGTCGGGATCCAGCCCTGCAGTCGGTTCGTCCAGCAACAGCAGCTCAGGTTCCAGCGCCAAGGCCCGGGCCAGCGCGACACGCTTGACCATGCCACCGGACAGCTCGGCCGGCATCAGCGTGGCATGCGCGGGCTCGAGTTCGACCATCGCCATCTTCTGGGCGACGAGATCGTCGACCTCATCCGACCGGACCAGCCCCAGCTCGCGCAGCGGAAAACCGATGTTCTCGGCGACGGTCAGCGCGGAGAACAAGGCGCCCTGCTGAAACAACACCCCGAATCGCCGCCGGCGTGCCCGTTGCACGCGCGCCGAGCCTGAGAACAGCGGCTCGCCAAACAAGCGTACGCTCCCCGCAACCGGGCGCGTCAGGCCGATGATGTGGCGTAGCAAGGTCGTCTTGCCGCTACCCGAGCCGCCGACCAGCGAAACCATCTCGCCCGGCGCAACCTCGAGATCGACGCCGTCGTGCACCACGGTCCGCCCGAAGCGCGTCACGATCCCCGACAAGGCAATCACCGGCGGCGCCTTCACAACGGCACCCCGATCGAGCGCGTGGCGATGGCGAATACCGCATCGGCGAGAATCACCACGGTGATCGACGCAACCACCGACGCCGTGGTGTTCGCCGACAGGCTCTCCGTGTTCGGTTGCACGCGCAAACCGAAATGGCAGGCGATCAGCGCGATCAGAAAGCCGAACACCACGCCCTTGGCAAACCCGATATACAGGTTGGCAATCGGCACCGCGCTCGACAGTGCGTCGAGAAAGAAGGCAAACGACAGGTCGAGCTGCACCCAGGCCGAGACCATGCCGCCGAACAAGGCCATCGACGAGGTCCACATCACCAGCAAGGGCATCGCCAGCGACAGCGCGATCACCTTGGGCAGCACCAGGCGCAGCGTGCGCGAGATGCCCATCGCCGAGAGCGCGTCGATCTCCTCGGTGACCCGCATCACGCCCAGCTGCGCGGTCATTGCCGATCCCGAGCGGCCCGCGACCAGAATCGAGATCAGCACCGGTCCCAGCTCACGAATGATGCCAAGACCGAGAATGTTGACGATGAAGATATCGGCCCCGAAGGCCTGCAGCTGCAGCGCCGACAGATAAGACAGCACGACCCCGATCAGAAAGCCGACCAGCGCGGCCACCGGCATCGCCCGCACGCCCATCTTATACAGGTTGGCGGAGATCTCACGCAGGGGCGTGTCGCCGGGATGGCGCAGCACATGAAAGCAATCCAGCACCAGTTGCCCCAACAGCGCAACCATGTCGCGCACGTGGCCGACGAAACCGAGCAACAGCACGCCCAGCTGTGCCACCGGGTCGAGCACGTGCATGCGACGTGGGCGCGCGAGCGGACGGGCGGTCGCGTTCGCGACGAACTCGATGGTTTGCCGATGCTCGGCCGAAACCTGCAACGCCTCGGGCCAGCGTCGCCCCCACGCCCTCCACAGCAGCGTTGCGCCGAAACTGTCGAGGCGCCGGATACCCTTCAGCTGCCACATCGTGTCCGCTCGCGAGCGGCTCAGCGCCTGCCGGATTCGCTCCAGGCCAGGCGTCAACGCGCGCAGCGTCCAGTCGCCTTCAAGCGCGATCTGATCCAGCGACTGGCCCACATGGGAGACCACCGGACTGCAATCGGTTGTGCTCAACCCTGCCTCCACGCCCATCAAACGGGACCCGAGCGGTCACGAATGACCAGCTCCCTGCCGACCGACTGCCACTGCCTGCGCTCCTCGTCGAGAGCGGCCGCGGTGAGCGGATGCTTCTTGAGCCAGCCATCGCGCAAGGTCACGACGAAGCCGCTCCGTTCCCGGTTCAGCGAAATCGGCGGTAGCCCACGACCGTCCCTGGCGCGGTGCAGGATATAGGCCAGCCGCAGGCAGACGATCAGCATCCAGTCCGGGCTATGCTCTTCGAGTGCGGCGACACGGGCGAGCTTGCCGCGGTGCGCTAGCACGATACGCGCCAGTCGCGACTGGTCCATGCGCGAGAATCCCGGCATGTCGGCGTTGCCGAGAATGTACGCACTGTGTTTGTGATAGCTCGAGTGCGCCACCGAAACACCGATCTCATGCAGCATTGCCGACCACTGCAGAAAGAGCCGGTCAGGGTGGTCCTCCGCCACGGCCTCCGGTCGCAGCCGCGTAAACAGATGACAGGCGGTGGAGGCGACTTCCCGCGCATGTGGCTGATCGACCCGATAACGGTCGAGAAACGAGCGGACCGTCGCATCGCGCAAGTCGTGATGGTGATAACGACCCAACAGATCGTAGAGCACCCCCAGGCGCAAGGCACCTTCGGAGAACACCATGCGCTCGAGTCGAAACTCCCGGAACACCGCGGACATGATCGAAAACCCGCCCAGCAATACCGGCAGACGGTCGCTCTTGAGTCCGGCGAGGTCGAGCCGCTCGAGGCTCCCCGCCCGCAACAACGCGGCGCGCAGCCGGTCAAGACCTTCCCGGGTGATGCCTCCATCGGAAAATCCGTTCTGTTCCATCACTTCGGCGAGCGATTTTGCCGAACCACTCGAACCCACCGCCTCTTCCCAGCCGGTGTCGTGATAAAGCTGGATGATGCCCTGCAGTTCGCGACGCGCGGCAAGTTCGGCATCGCGCAGCGAGCGCTTATCGATCCGTCCATCGGGGAAAAATCGCAGGGTGTACGAAACGCACCCCATATAGAGCGACTCGAGCACAATGGGCTCGAAGCTCTTACCGATGATGAACTCCGTCGAGCCCCCGCCGATATCCACCACCAGCTGCTGTCTGTGCGGGTCGGGAAGCGAATGAGCCACGCCGACGTAGATCAGTCGTGCCTCCTCGCGCCCGGCGATGACTTCGATCGGAACGCCGAGCGCATCCTCGGCCTGAATCAGGAACTCCGGCGCATTCTTCGCAACCCGCAGCGTATTGGTCGCGACCGCGCGTACCGAGTCGGGCGGGAAACCACGCAGACGTTCGTTGAAGCGGCGTAACGCATCGACACCGCGCTTTTGCGAAGCGACATCGAGCATCTTGTCGGCGGATAAACCCGCCGCCAGCCGCACCGGCTCCTTGATGCCATCGAGCGGGTAGATCTGGTCGTTGACGATCCGGCCAACCTGGAGGCGAAAGCTGTTGGAACCCAGATCGATCGCGGCGACGAGCTCATGCGACATAGGAGAAGGAGAGTCCGGTAATGTTCTTGGCGTTGTGGCACGTGGCAATGGCATGCAGCACCGGCAGCAGGCACCGCCCCGACGGACGTGACGGGGTGCCACCGTCCCGGCGCATTCTAGCACTGGCATCGCCCACGAGCGGCAATTGCGATGCGCCCGTGACGGGCGTAAAGTGTCGCCCTCTGTCGCAGCGCACTACCCTTCACCGATGACCGATTTCCTCGAGAACCTGAGTTTTTCCCTGTCGGTCACCGGTCCGATCCTGGTCATCCTGATCCTGGGCGTAGTCCTGCGGCGCATCGGAATCCTTACCGACGCATTCGTTCAGGCCGGCTCTCGTCTGGTGTTCAACGTCGCCCTGCCGACCCTGCTGTTCATCAGCATCAGCACCACCGACTTCGACCAGGCCGCCAACGCCGGCCTGATTCTCTATGGCGTGCTCGCCACGCTGGTGGTCTTCGTTCTGGCCGAGTGGATGGCCTCGAAAACAGTGCACCCGCCCGAAGACCGCGGTGTCGTCGTGCAGGGCGCGTTTCGCTCCAACATGGGCATCATCGGCCTGGCCTACTGCGTGAATGCATATGGCGACGCCGGTCTGGTCGCCGCTTCGCTCTACCTTGGTCTGGTCACGATCGTGTTCAACATATTGGCAGTGATCACCCTCAACCGGGCGCTGAGCAAGCGGCGCGGTCTGGGGGACATCCTGCGAGGCATCGTCACCAACCCGCTGATCATCGGTATCGTGCTGGCACTGCCGGTGTCCTATTTCGAGCTCCGCCTGCCTGCGATCGCGTTGCAGTCGGGCCGTTACTTCGCCGAGATGACGCTGCCGCTGGCCCTGCTGTGCACCGGCGCCTCACTCAACTTCGCCAGCCTGCGTGACGAACTGAGCAACACCCTGCAAGCGTCGGTGCTCAAGCTGATCGCCGTGCCCGTGCTGATCACCACCGGTGGCATGTTGCTCGGCTTTCGCGGCATCGAACTCGGTGTGCTGTTCCTGATGAGCGCGGCTCCCACTGCGGCCGCAAGCTACGTCATGGTGCGCGCGATGAACGGCAATGCAGTGCTCGCCGCCAACATCATCGCCCTGACCACCCTCGGCTCGATCGTGGCCACCAGCGCCGGCATTACGGTGTTGAGAACCAGCGGTCTGATGTGAGGCAATGCATGTCATGTGTGCGCCCGCGTCCAAAATGCTGACACCTCCTCGATTGGTTCTTCCGTTCACGTTTCTGTAATATTGCCGTTACATGATGAAAGACCGAACAGGCGGTACGACGAGACTCCAGGCGAATGAGACCCGACTTCAGAAAAAACAAGGACTACCCCACGGACCACTTCATCAACCGTGAGCTGTCGCTGCTGCAGTTTCAACGCCGGGTACTCGCGCAAGCCGCGGACCGGAACGTACCCCTGCTCGAACGCCTGCGTTTTCTATGCATCGTCTCCAGCAACCTCGACGAATTCTTCGAGATCCGGGTGTCAGGTATCAAGGAGCAGATCCGCCTCGGCAGCCGTTCGGCCGGCAGCGATGGTCTTACACCTTCCGAGTTGTTCGAGCGCGTCAGCGTCGAAGTCCATTCCATCATTGCGGAACAGTATGAACTGCTCAACGACGACATCCTCCCAGCGCTCGAAGCCGAGGGAATTTCCTTCGTCCGCCGTGGCCTGTGGACCGATGCCCAGGCAAACTGGATTCGCGAGTATTTTCAGCGCGAAGTCAGCCCCGTACTGACTCCGATCGGGCTCGACCCTGCGCATCCATTTCCGCGCATTCTCAACAAGAGTCTGAACTTCGCGATCGAACTCGAAGGCCGCGACGCCTTCGGCCGCGATTCGGGCACCGCCATCGTCCAGGCACCGCGCGCCCTGCCCCGCGTGATCCGCCTGCCGCGTGATCTCTGCGAGCACGAGTACAGCTTCGTCTTCCTCTCCTCCGTGCTGCACGCGCACGTAGACGAACTGTTCTCGGGCATGAAGGTGCTGGGGTGCTATCAATTCCGCGTCACCCGCAACTCGGACCTCTTCGTCGACGAGGAAGAGGTCAAGGACCTGCGCGCCTCGCTGAAGGGCGAACTGCAGCAGCGGCATTTCGGCGATGCTGTCCGGCTCGAGGTCGCGGACACCTGCTCGGAGCGGATGGAAGCGTTCTTGCTGCAACATTTCAAGCTTGCGCGCGGCGACCTCTATCGGACCCCCGGCATCGTCAACCTCGTGCGTCTGATGCAGGTACCCGACTGGGTGGCACGTCCCGATCTCAGCTACCAGACCTTTCTGCCCGGCATGCCCAAGGGAGTGGAGAAGAAGCGCGACGTGTTCGCCGCGATCCGCAAGCAGGATATCCTGCTCCATCACCCATTCCAGAGCTTCAACCCTGTGATCCAGTTGCTGCGTTCGGCGGCGGACGATCCGCAGGTGCTGGCGATCAAGATGACGGTGTATCGCACCGGGACCGATTCGGTGCTCATGGAACACCTTGCACGCGCCGCACAGAAGGGCAAGGAAGTCACGGTGGTGCTCGAGTTGATGGCGCGCTTTGACGAAGAGGCCAACATCACGCTCGCCAACCGTCTGGAAGAGGTTGGCGTGCACGTGGTCTACGGCGTCTTCGGATACAAGACCCACGCCAAGCTGCTGATGTTCGTGCGGCGCGAGGAAGGCAGCCTGCGTCGCTATGTTCATCTCGGAACGGGTAACTACCATCCCCGGACCACGCGCTTCTACACCGACTTCGGCCTGCTCACCTGCAACGAGGAGATCGGCGAGGATGTCGCCGAAGTCTTCAAGCAACTCACCGGTCTGGGGACCGCATCGCAGTTGCGCCACCTCTGGCAGGCACCCTTCACGCTGCAACCGAACGTCGTCGCCGCGATCAATGCCGAAGCCGAAGCCGCCCGCGCGGGCCGCAAGGGCCGCGTGATGGCCAAGATGAACGCCCTGCTCGAAGCCGAAACCATCGAGGCACTGTATGCCGCCTCGCAGGCCGGGGTGACCATCGACCTGATCATCCGCGGACCATGCGCCTTGAAACCCGGAGTTCCGGGCCTCTCCGACAACATCCGGGTGCGCTCCATCGTCGGCCGTTTCCTCGAGCATCACCGCATCTTCTATTTTCATGCCGATGGCGAGGAAAAGGTCTACATGTCCAGCGCTGACTGGATGGACCGCAACTTCTTCCGTCGCATCGAGGTCGCCTTCCCGGTGCTCGATCCGAGACTCAAGCGGCGCGTGATCCGCGAAGGCTTGCGCGCCTATATCGCGGACAACACCCAGGCATGGGAGATGCAGCCAGACGGGCGCTATCGGCGCAAGAGCAGTCGCGGCGTCAAGCGTTCGGCCCAGGCCCTGCTGCTGTCCGATCTGGCGGGTGCGAGCTGAAACGCAACCGGCACGTGGCCTTCGCCCACACGAGCAATCCACCCGAAACCGCGCCCTCGCGGCCCCGGACCCACCAGTGACGAACGCTTCAGCCCGGCCCCCTACCGCCGTCGCGCGTCGATCACGTCGGGCACCTCCCGGATCAGCGTCGTCGCGCGGCGGATCTGCGTTCCCCCATTGACCTCCATCGTGAAGCGCATATAGGCCTTGCCCTTTTTGGTCAGGGTGTTGACCGCGATCACATTGAGCTTCTCGCGCGACAACACCTCCGAAATATCGCGCAGGAGTCCCTGCCGATCGGCTGCCTCGACCTCGATGTCCACCGGGAAAAGCGAGCGCTGCCCGTCGAAGGCCTGATCCCCCCACTCCGCCTCGATGACGCGCTCCGGATTCTTCGCGACCAGGCGCTGAAAGTCCATGCAGTCGGTGCGATGAATCGACACCCCACGCCCTCGCGTGACAAAGCCCTGGATGGCATCCGGAGGTGCCGGCTTGCAACAACGGCTCAGCGAAGTCATCAACTTGCCGACACCCACGAGCAGCACCTTGTCGCTGGTATCACCGGCCCGACTCCGGCCGACGACGAAGCCAGGTTCGGGTTCTTCCGCTTCCACGGCAACCGATTCACGCAGCGCATTCTGTACCGCCCTCGGACCGATCTCGCCGCGACCGGCCGCGATATACATTGCATCGGGGTTCTTGAAGCCCAGACGACTCGCCAGATCATCGGTGTTGGCCTGGCTGTGCCCCTCGCGCTGCAGCTCCCGGGTGACGAAACTGCGTCCACGACCAAGGAGCTCTGCCTCCTCGAGATGGCTGAAGTACTGCTTGATCTTGTTACGCGCGCGACTGGTGGTGACGCAGCCCTGCTGCGGATTGAGCCAGTCGCGGGAAGGGCCACCCTCCTTGACGGTGACGATCTCGACCGTCTGTCCGTTCTCCAGACGCGTGTTCAATGGCACCAGCTGTCCGTCGACCTTGGCACCCCGGCAATGATGACCCACGTCCGTGTGCAGGCGGTAGGCGAAATCCACCGGTGTGGCCCCGCGCGGCAGGTCGATCACCCGCCCCTGCGGTGTCAGCAGATAGATCGTGTCGTCCAGCGAGGCACGACGGAACTGCTCCACCCAATCGGCTGAATCGGCGATCTCGTCACGCCACGAAAGCAGGTTGCGCAACAAGGCAATCTTTTCGTCGTAGTCCGCGCCGTGCCCGGAACCTTCCTTGTAGCGCCAGTGCGCAGCCACGCCCAGCTCGGCGTGGCGGTGCATTTCGTGGGTGCGGATCTGGACCTCGAGCGAACGCCCGTCGCCAGCCAGCACCGCCGTGTGCAGGGACTGGTAGTTGTTGCCCTTGGGTTTGCTGATGTAGTCGTCGTACTCTTCGGGGATCGGTGTCCACAGCCGGTTGACGATGTCGAGCACGGTGTAGCAGTCCTGGATCTTGGGTACCAGCACACGCACCGCACGGATATCGTAGAGCTGGGAGAAATCCAGCTTCTTGCCGCGCATCTTGTTGTAGATGCTGTAGATGTGTTTCGGCCTGCCTGACACCTCGCAGCGAATCCCTACGGTCGATACCTCGCGCTCGAGCGTCGCGATGGCGTCGGAGATGAAGGCCTCCCGCTCGCTGCGCCGCTCGTCGAGCATCTTCGCGATACGCTTGTAGGTTTCCGGTTCGAGAAAGCGGAACGACAAGTCCTCGAGTTCCCACTTCAGTTGCCAGACCCCGAGGCGGTTGGCCAGGGGAGCATAGATGTCGAGACTCTCGCGCGCGAGATCGACCCGCAGATCGACCGGCTGTTCGGTGAAATAGCGCAGCGTCTGGGTACGGGACGCCAGCCGCAGCAGGACCACGCGGATATCGGCCACCATCGCCAGCACCATCTTGCGCAGCACTTCGGTCTGCGCGCGAATCTCGGGAGCCGTGGCCCGGGCCGTCATGCGCGTAAGCAGGCGCAGGCCGTTCAGACGCTTGAGCCCGGCAACCAGCTCGGCGGCCACACCACCAAAGCGGACCTCGATCACATGGTCGGCGTCGTCGAGATACTCGCCTGCCGCGAACAGCACCGCGGCCAGCCGCGCCTGCACGTCGAGCTTGAGCGACGCGCAGATCAGCGCCATTCCCAACGCGTGCGTCCATACCGACTCGCCGGTACCGAGCACATGGCCTTCGTACACTTCCTCGGCGAACGAGAGCGCTTCGATGATTGCACTACGATCCTGCTCGCCGAGTCCTTCGGCAAGCAGGTCGATCGGGGCCGAGTCGCATTGGCTCGAAATGGCATGGGTGACGGAAACCATGGGACCGATTATCCCACAAGCGTGACCCGTGCAGCGTTCCCGCGCTGCACGTTTGGGTCCTGCGTAGGGCCGTCCGGTCGAATGCGTGCGCGGGGAATCGCCGACCCTGCGGTAACATCAGCCCCTTGAGGGAACATTGGCTCATGCCCCGTTCTCCTGCCCCCAGGGGCACCCATAACCACAAGGATCAATCCGTGCAAGCCCTGCTTTCCCGAACCAACCCCTACCTGCTGCTTACTCTCACCGTCCTGTTCTGGTCCGGCAACATGGTCATTGCCCGTGGCGTGCACGAACAGGTTCCGCCCATTGCGCTTGCGTTCTGGCGCTGGACCATCGCCTTGATGCTGGTACTGCCGTTCGCCCTCCCCCACCTGCGCACGCAATGGCATCTGGTGTGCAAGGGCTGGCTGCCCTTGCTGATCCTGGGTCTGCTCAGTGTCGGTGGCTACAACACCTTCATGTACATCGCGCTGCAAACCACCCTGGCGACCAACGTGACGATGCTCAACTCGTTCGTGCCCGTCGCCACCATCGTGCTGGCCTTCGTGCTGCTCGGAAAGCGTCTGAGTGTGCTGGAAGGTTTCGGCGTGTGTTTGTCGCTGTCGGGCGTATTGCTCATCATCGGCCGCGGCAGTCTCGAAACCCTGCTTGGCCTGAGCCTGAACGCCGGTGACCTGTGGATGTTGCTCGCGGTGCTGACCTGGGGGCTGTACACAGTGGGCCTGCACTGGCGCCCCCCCGGACTGAACCCGATGCTGATGCTCGCCGTGATGACCGTCGTCGGTCTGCTGGCCATCGCGCCAGCCTATGCCTGGGAATTGAGTACCGGCCGCCAGATCGAGCTGGACCCCTCCACGCTCACGGCGATCATCTACGTGGGCATCTTTCCCGGCTTTCTCGGCTACGTCTTCTTCAACGCTGGCGTGGCCGCAGTCGGCCCCAATCGCAGTGCGCTTTTTCTCCATCTGACCCCGGTTTTCGGAACCATTCTCGCAGTCCTCTTTCTGGGCGAACGCCCTCTCTGGTTTCATTTCGCGGGCATCGGTCTGGTCTTTACCGGCATTTTTCTGACCACACGAAAACCCCATGCTTGAACGACTGAAGAGCCTTTTCGGCCTGACCTCGAATCGACCGGCCGAGGTACCGCAGACCTTGTGGAACCAGGTCGAGGCAACGCTGCCGTTTCTCGCCTTCCTGACCGCCGAAGAGCACGCTCGACTACGCCTGCTGGCGGCGAATTTCCTGAAGGAGAAACAGTTTCACGGAGCGCACGACTTCGAGATCGACGACCCGATCATGCTCTCCATCGCGCTGCAGGCCTGCCTGCCGATTCTCAATATCGGTCTGCAGGCCTATCGGGACTGGGTCGGCATCATCGTCTATCCAGGCGATTTCGTCGTACCACGGAGCGTGGTCGACGATGACGGCGTCGTACACGAATATCACGACGAAGTGCTCGGTGAAGCGTGGGAGGACGGCCCTGTGCTGTTGTCGTGGCATTTGCCCAGGTCCATGCCCGAAGGCTTCAACGTCGTCATCCACGAATTCGCACACAAGCTGGACATGTCCAACGGGGGCGCCGACGGCTTCCCACCGCTCCCCGCGTCGATGTCGCGTCACCGCTGGGCCGAGGTGTTTTCGGAAGCCTACGCGAAGTTCTGCGACCAGGTGGACCAAGACGAGGACACGGTGCTCGACCCTTATGCAAGCGAACACCCGGCGGAGTTTTTTGCTGTCGCGTCCGAGGCATTCTTCGAATCACCGTTGCGGCTGCAGAACGCCTATCCGGAAGTGTACGAGCAGTTGCGCGCGCTCTACCGCGTCGACACTGCCGTGGGGGCGCTTCGTGCGGCCAATGATCCGGCAGCCTGTTAGCCGTCGCCTGCCGCCGGGTCGGCGTCCCAGCGGCGTCGCCACCGAAGGGATGGCATGACGCGCTGACGCACCCGTTTGGTTCGGGCCGAACGCCATTCGCTAAAGTTCGATGACTTGCTGCCGATAAGGGCTCAGACCACCAGCGGGTCGCACGTGTAGCGAGACTGGTACCATCCACCATAAAAACAGGATTCAAAAGGGACGAGGGGGAGCACCCATGAAGTTCATCGACAACCTGAGCCTGCGCGCAAAACTGTTTCTGCTCTCCGGCCTGACCGGGGCCGTGTTGACGCTCGCCATCGTCTACATTCTGTCGGAAGTTCGGCAGATCAGCCACGATACGACCCAGATCACCGCCGAGGATCTGCCGGCACTACAGCAGGCGGCAGCCCTGAGCCAGTTGCGCCTGCGCTATCGCGTGCGCAGCCTCGAATTCCTGTTGCCCGATCCGCCTGAGAACGCGGAGCGGATCACCCGCTCTCTCGAAAGCCTCAACAATGAACTGATGGCGGAAATCGAAGCCTATCGACCCTTCATCCGCTCCCCGGCCGAACAAGCGATGCTGGAGCAAATCATTCGCAGCGTGACCGCCTACCATCAGTCGGTCGGGCAGGCGCGTGAAATGGTCGGGCGCTTCGATATGGAGAGCGCGCAGCAATTGCGGCGTACGGTCTGGGTCGAGCACGCCAACGCAGTACGCGACGCAATCGACGCGCTGGTCGAGTACAACCGGGAACGTGCCGATGCGGCTGCATCCAGCGTTGATACGAATGTTGATCAGGCACTGCGCGGTGGCATCATCGTGGCCATGCTTGGCGTGGCACTGGGCATCGCCCTGACCCTGCTGTTTGCTGCGCGGATGAGCGGGCGCTTGCGCGAAACCGTCACCGCTGTGCAAGAGATCGCCTCGGGCAACCTGCAGTCGAAACTCCCGGAACCAAGCCATGACGAGGTCGGCGCGCTGATTCGCTCTGTCGGTGAGATGCAGGGTTCACTGCGTGAAACGATCACCCTCTCCCGCGATAGCGCACATCGACTCGCGGAGTCCGCCAAGCAGCTCACCCAATCCGCCAACGAGGTCAGTGAAGGCGCGGCGGCGCAGAGCGACGCGGCTTCGAACATCGCCGCCAACGTGGAGGAGCTCACCGTGTCGATCTCCCACGTTTCGGAACGGACCACCGACGCCAGCCGAATCGCCGGCGAGTCGGGCGAAAGCGCGCGCGATGGCAAGCGCACGGTGGACCGGCTGGTCGCCGGCATGCGCGAGGTCGAGTCCGTGGTGGGCGATGCCGCCACGCGGATTGGTGGCCTGCAGGAACAGTCCGAGAAGATCTCGCGCATCGTCGCAGTGATTCGCGAGATCGCCGAGCAAACCAACCTGCTCGCCCTCAACGCGGCCATTGAAGCGGCCCGTGCCGGTGAGCAAGGACGGGGGTTCGCGGTCGTCGCGGATGAGGTTCGCAAGCTCTCCGAACGTACCGCGCAATCCACCGAGGAGATCGCGCAAATGGTCGAGGGCGTTCAGCACTCGACACACGAAGCAGTATCTGGCATCGAACGTGGAGTCGAGGCCGTGCGCACCAGCAGCGAAGAGGCAACGCAGACCGGCGATACCATCAACCGTTTGCAGGAACTTGCCCAGCAGGTCGCAGACATCGTCACCGAACTCGACTCTGCGTTGCGCGAACAGTCGATGGCCTCGTCGGAGGTTGCCCGACGGGTCGAACAGATTGCCGAGCGTGCAGAGGAAAGCAGCAGCGCGACGCGGCAATCGGTCGAATCGGCGCAGGCACTCGACGCGCTCGCAGACGAGATGCTGCGCCTGGTGCAACGCTTCAAGGTCTGATGAGGCTACGGCAGGGCGGTGAAGATTTTCTTGCAACGACCCACCGGTCGTAGCGGGCGTGGCACCTGCACCCGACTGCCAGCCGATGTTTGCACCCTAGCGCCAAGGCGTCTAAGCTAGAAGCGCTGCTTCGTCGCAGCGCGGGAGTTCCTCGGGCGAAAATCGGGAGGATGGGCCACCCAGATCGGCAGGCAATGCAATCGTTCCGTGCGCAATCGTGCCCATGATTTCCGCCTCGCAACGTTGCCGTGCCCTGCCATCCGGCCTCGTGATTCCGGTTGCCCCCGAGCGGCTTTCGCCCGTTTCCATTTGCTCGGAGGTACATCATGGCGATTACCTGGATTCTGGTTGCCAACGCCAGCCTTGCCAGACTTTATGAAAACCTCGGCCCCAACAAGGGGCTGAAACTGGTCAAGGAGCTGATCCACCCTGAAAGCCGTCTGAAGAATTCCGATCTCGTCACGGACCGCCCCGGCAGCATGGCTGCCTCGGGGAACGGTCAGGGCGCCAAACAACCCCAGACCCTGCCCAAGGAACACGAAGCGAAGGTCTTCGCGCACGAGCTGGCGCAGGAGCTTTACCAGGGCCGAACCCGTAACGCGTTTGGTCGCGCAATCGTCGTCGCCCCGCCGGCGTTCATGGGTCTGCTCAACTCGGTACTCGATCATCCGACCGCACAGATGATCAGCGACCGTTTCGAAAAGGACTACACCAAATCCCCCGAGCCCCAGCTCAAGGAGCGGCTCGCAACCTGCCTCTTCGTCTGAAGCACACGACCAGGCGGTCACCCATCCTGTTGAGTGCAAGGCGGTCTGCCCGACACTGCCCTCAACGGCGGTGGGTTCGGTCATCGCAGTAGTTGGAGACCAGACCAACCTTCATTCCTCATTCCCCGCCCGTGATGGGCGGGGCCGGCCACTCGCCGACCAGTTCATACCGGGCACCGTGCCGATCCGGGCGTGAGATCACCAGCCGAAATCGGTCCACCTGCCAGTGCAATGGCGGCTGGAGCGCTGCCACCGGCACCCCGGAAAACTTGCGCACCAGGGTGATGTGCGGCTTGAAGCTGCGCTCTTCGAGTCGAAAACCGGCCGCCCGCAAAGCATCAGCCAGCGACTCGGCCAACGCGGTCAGAGCCGGCGGGACTTGCGCGGTGCCCGCCCAGACGATCGCGTTGTGCTTCCAGTACCCGATCCGATCCAGTTGCAGTTCAAACGGCTGAAACTTGATTCGCATCGCGATCTCGATCAGTCGCGACAGATCCTCACCGGCTACGTCGCCGAGAAACGCCAGGGTGAGGTGCAGGGTATCGGCCCGCATCAGGCGTCCCGATCCGCCATTCTGCGTGTGGCGCGCGGCTTGATACAGCGACCGTGCCAGCCGCGCATCGGGCCAGATCGCGAAGAAGACACGGGTACGCGAGGTACTTGCGCGAGAACCCACGGCAGGACCGGAGCGCGATCCCGGGGCGGGTCGGGCTTGCGATGGTTCAGCCACCCGCATCGAGGTCATGGCGCATCATCAGCAGCACCACGACCTGGGCTGCGATACCCTCGCCCCGACCGGTGAACCCCAGTTTCTCGGTCGTCTTGCCCTTGATGTTGATCTGCGCAGGCACCACGCCAAGATCGGCCGCAATATTGGCGGCCATTGCCGGCACATGGGGCAGGATGCGCGGCGCCCTGCAGATCACCGTCGCATCGATATTGACCACTTCGAACCCTGCTGCCGCGACGTTGCGCCACGCGCTGCGCAACAATGCGCGGCTGTCGGCGCCGGCATGGGCAGGATCGGTATCGGGAAACATGCGGCCGATGTCTCCCAGTCCGGCCGCACCAAGCAGCGCGTCGGTCAAAGCATGCAGCAGCACGTCGGCATCCGAGTGGCCGAGCAGGCCGGCCTCGAACGGAATGCGCACACCACCGATGATCAGCGGTCGCCCGGCCACCAGCGCATGTACGTCGAAGCCCTGTCCGACGCGGAACGGCATCCGCTTCATCCCCTCATGGTTCATCATCCCTCCTCACGATTGCGCAGTATCCATTCCGCAAGGTGCAGGTCCAGCGGATAGGTCACCTTGAGATTGGTCGCGTCCCCCTGCACCAGGCGCGGATGCAGGCCGGCCTGTTCGATGGCGCTGGCCTCGTCGGTGACCTCGCGCGCTTGCTCCAGGGCACGACGCAGCATCACGTACCGAAACATCTGAGGCGTCTGCGCCTGCCAGAGCTGATCGCGCGCAACCGTCCGGACCACCTTCCCGTTCTCGCTCGCCAGCTTCAGCGTATCGGCTACCGGTACCGCGAGCAGTCCACCGACCTCCTCACCGGCAAGCTCGCGCACCAGACGGTCGATATGCCATGCCGCGAGACAGGGTCGTGCCGCGTCGTGCACGAGCACCCAGTCCGACTGCTCGACCTCGCCGGCGATTGCCCGCAAGCCTCCGAGCACGCTGTCGGCGCGCGTCGCGCCCCCGCAGAACAGTGGCACCAGCTTCGGTCCGAGTCCGCTCCAGTCGTGGCGCCGCCACTCGCTGTCGGCAACCGACAGCACCACGAACACCTTGTCAATCAAAGGCGACGCACACAGTACCGCCAGCGCATGCGCAATCAGCGGTCGCCCAAGCAGGGGCAGATACTGCTTGGGGCCTTGTCCGCCCATGCGCGTGCCACTGCCGGCGGCCGGCACGATTGCGAAATGTTTCGGATTGAATGCTTGCATGGGTGCGGATATTACCGCGCTTCCCGCGTTGACGCGCACCTCCGGCGATCGCGGGGACGGGAACGTGCCGGATGCCCGGACACCCTCGCTTGCCCTCCCCCTTGTCCACCGTTACCGGACAGGCGTAAAGTGGATAATGGAGTGGAGCAAGCGGGTGGCGGCCGGGCATGTATCCTCTGCCGGCCCGCGGCCGACCGCTCCCGTTACCAATCGGAACCACGTGAGCTCGTCTGGTCGATCCGGGTGACTGCTTGAGGGACCGCATGAAGGAGACTTCTCTGATGGGCATTCCTTCGATCCGTTCTCCCGCCGTGGCGGGCCTGTTCTACCCGGCCGAACCGGCCGTGTTACAAGGTCAGGTCGCGGAACTCCTCGCTCGGGCGGCAACGGCCGCAGAGCGCGTTGCCCCGCCAAAGGCGCTCATCGTGCCGCATGCGGGGTATGTGTATTCAGGTCCGATTGCGGCGACCGCGTTCGCGCAGCTCGAACCGCTTCGCGCGCGCATCCGCCGTGTCGTCCTGCTCGGTCCCGCGCACCGCGTACCGGTGCGCGGGCTGGCGCTGCCGGCGGCACAGGCATTTCGAACGCCGCTCGGAGAGGTTCCCCTGCATCTCGAATCCTGGCGAATGCTGCGCGAACTCGAAACGGTCGAAATCAGCGACATTGCGCACGCCCAGGAGCACTGCCTCGAAGTACAGCTACCTTTTTTGCAGCTCGTGCTCGAACGCTTCGAACTGGTCCCGCTGCTGGTTGGCGGCGCTCGACCGGAAACGGTCGAGGCCGTCATCGAAAGCCTGTGGGGCGGCGATGAAACTCTGATCGTGATCAGCTCGGACCTTTCCCACTATCACCCATACGCACGCGCCAACCAACTCGACCGCCGCACGGTTGACGACATTCTCGCCCTGCACCCGACCATTCAGCCTGAACACGCCTGTGGGGCCTACCCGATCAATGGATTTCTGCGGGTGGCGGCGGCCCGCGGGCTGAAGCCACACCTGCTGGAACTGCGCAACTCCGGCGACACCGCCGGAGACCGGTCTGCAGTGGTCGGTTACACGAGCATTGCGTTTTGCGAGGAGAAACCGGGTGAACGTCCCCTGCGACACTGAGATCGGAGCGCTGCTCCTGACGCGCGCGCGCGCGGCCATTGCCCGGCGGCTCGGTCTCGCCCTTCCGTCCGTACCTGATGCACCGTGGTTGCACGACAAGGGCGCCTGCTTCGTCACCCTTACCCAGGATGGCTCGCTACGCGGCTGCATTGGCAGCCTCCGCCCGCAACGTACCCTCGGCGAGGATGTCGATCACAACGCGGTGGCAGCCGCGTTCGACGATCCGCGCTTTCCGCCGCTGAGCGCGAGGGAATACCCCCTGATCCGCATCGAGGTTTCGCTGTTGTCGGTGCCCGAGTTTCTCGATATTGCCAATGAAAACGAGTTGATCGACCAGCTGCAACCAGGACGGGACGGCCTCATCCTGTTTTCGGGTTGTCGCAGCGCGACCTTTCTCCCGCAAGTATGGGAACAGCTGCCCGAACCGCATCGCTTCGTCTCGGCGCTGAAGCAAAAGGCAGGGCTGGACCCCATGCGCCCGACCCCCAACCTGATGGCTGCCACGTACACAGTTCGCAAGTGGCGGGAGGCGTGCGTGGGCACGGATTCCTCCGGGGCAGCCGTCGAACATGGAGCCGCTCGATGAACACCCATACGGCCCGCTACTGGCACGTCTTGGAAGACGGCCGCATCCAGTGCGATCTGTGTCCGCGCTACTGTCACTTGCATGAGGGCCAGCGAGGTGCGTGCTTCGTGCGCATGCGCGAGAATGACTCCATGGTGCTGACCACCTGGGGTCGCAGCTCAGGCTTTTGCATCGATCCGATCGAGAAGAAGCCGCTCAATCACTTCTACCCCGGTTCGAGCGTGTTCTCATTCGGTACCGCCGGCTGCAACCTGGCCTGCAAGTTCTGTCAGAACTGGGACATTTCCAAATCGCGCGACATGGACCGGCTGATGGACGCCGCCACCCCCGAGGAGATCGCGCTGACCGCCAGACGCCACGGCTGCAAAAGCATCGCCTTCACCTACAATGACCCGGTGATCTTCGCCGAGTACGCGATCGACTGTGCCCGGGCCGCACACGCTCAGGGTCTGAAGACCGTCGCCGTCACCGCTGGCTACATCACCGAGCTGGCGCGCGGCGACTTCTTTGCCGAGATGGATGCGGCCAACGTCGATCTCAAGGGTTTTACCGAGTCCTTCTATACCAGTCTGTGCGGCGCACACCTGCAGCCGGTGCTCGATACCCTGAGGTGGCTGGTTCATGAGACCCCGGTGTGGGTCGAAGTCACCACCTTGCTCATCCCCGGGAAGAACGACTCGGACGACGAGCTGGCGGCGCTTTCGGAATGGATCCTGACGGAGCTCGGTTCGTGCGTACCGCTGCATTTCTCGGCATTTCATCCGGACTTCAAGCTGACCGATCTCCCCGCCACTCCTACGGCCACGCTGCGTCGCGCGCGACGCATCGCGCTCGATTGCGGTCTGCATCATGTATACACAGGCAATGTGCACGACCGTGAGGGCGACATCACGCACTGCGCTCAATGCGGCGCGGTACTGATCCGGCGTGACTGGTACGAAATCCTCGAATACCGCGTCACCGACCAAGGTACCTGCCCAACCTGTGGCGCCGATCTTGCCGGGCGTTTCGCGGCTTTTGAAGGCGCTTTTGGCGCGCGCCGCATTCCGGTAGGCATCCACCGGGTGTGAAGCGCGTCGGCGTTGGCGAGGGTCACGACACGGCGCCCCGCAGGATCGAACAGCCGGCCTGAGGCACAGTGCAGTCCTGAAACCCGATGCTGCTCGATGGCGGAAAGACGGGCACCGCGTAGCGTGTGCGCCATCGTTCGCGAGTGCGATAAACTAGCCCACGTCCCATCATTCGTTTCTTGACGATTCCACGAAGGCTGGCTGCATGCCCAACCTGAATGCCGGAGCCTCTCGCGCTCGCTCCGACCAGAACACCACCGAGGCAGGGGCCCCATTGCACGGGGACCACGAGTGCCGTGCCGATTCACATCAACAACCGGGACTCGGTCAGCTTGGGGTCGAGCGCCGGTTGTTCCGCATCATAATGAGCATCGCCGCGTTCATGTTCGCGGTGGTCTTCGTGCTGCTCGGCGTCTGGGTCACCAAGAGTGTCGAAAACGAGCACCTGCTACGTTCCGCGCGATCCTACGCCAGCGCGATCGAATCCTTTCGCCAGTTCTACACTGAAGTCATCGTCACCCCGGTGATGGGGCATCCATGGGTGATGGTGACCGATGATTATCGCGGCCAACCCGGTGCGATCCCGATTCCGGCGACGATGACCATTGATCTCGCCGAGTTCATGAGTGGCCGCGACACTCAGGTCCATGCACGAATGCTCAGCGATCTGCCCTTTCCGCAGCGCGCGGACCGGACCCTGACAGCATTCGACCAGGAAGCACTCGCAGCGTTGCGCAAGGGGACGATCCGCGAATTTCACCGCTTGGACGTACTGAACGGTGAGAGCGTACTCAGTTTCGCAACCCCGGTGTACATGGAGCCCAGTTGCGTCGCCTGCCACAACAATCACGCCGAATCGCCAAGGACCGACTGGGTGGTCGGCGACGTGCGCGGCATTCAGGTGGTAAGCGTTCCACGTTCGTCCGCACTGCTCGATGCCAACCCCCGACTCGGCTATCTGGTCATATTCGTGTTCGCGTCCTTTCTACTCGCCACCGGCGCACTATTCTTCATGGACGAGCGCGTGCGCCGGGCGATGAACCTTTTGCGCGTCAAGAATCACGAACTCGAATCCACCACCTCCGAGCTCGCACAGCGGCAGCAGGCGCTCGACCAGCATGCCATCGTCAGCATCACGGACCGTGACGGCGACATCATCTATTGCAACGAACACTTCAAGCGAATCACCGGCTACACGGAAGATGAACTGCTCGGCCGCAATCACCGAATCATCAACAGTGGCCACCATCCCCGTGAAATGTTCGATAAGCTGTGGCGCACCATTCTCGATGGTCGTGTCTGGAATGGAGAAATCCGCAACAAGGACAAGTTCGGCAACCAGTATTGGGTCAAGGCGACCATCATGCCCTTGCTGGATACCCAAGGCCGTATCGACCGCTTCATCTCGGTGCGCACCGACATCACCCACCAGAAAGCGCTGGAAGAAGAGTTGACCCGGCGCAACGAGGAACTGCTCGCCGTCAACCGGCATCTCGAACAGGCCCGCCAGGAGGCGGAAAACGCCAGTGCCGCGAAAAGCCAGTTCCTGGCCAACATGAGCCATGAGATCCGCACGCCGATGACCGGCATCATCGGCATGACCGAACTGGCGCTCGATACGACGCTCAGCCCGACCCAGCGTGGCTATCTGGAAACCGTGCAGTCTTCGGCCGAGGCGCTGTTGACGATTCTCAACGACATCCTCGACTTCTCGAAGATGGAAGCCGGCAAGCTGACGATCGAGGCGGTGGAGTTCGATCCGCGGAATCTGCTGTGTGCCAGCCTCAAATCGCAGGCGGTGCGGGCGCGCCGCAAGGGACTTGAATTCACGCTCGAAATCGCGCCCGACCTGCCTTCCCGCATGGTCGGCGACCCGGTACGCATCCGCCAGATGCTGACCAATATCTGCGACAACGCGATCAAGTTCAGCACCGAAGGCGTCGTATCGGTGGCCTGCCACTGGCAGCCCGGTTCAGCCGACGCCGGCCTGCTGCGATTCACGGTTCGCGACACCGGGCCGGGCATCGACAAGGACAAGCAGACCACGATCTTCGACGCCTTTGCCCAGGCCGACAATTCGACCACTCGCCGCTTCGGCGGAACCGGATTGGGACTGGCGATCTGCGCCCACCTGGTAAACATGATGCAAGGCCGGATCGGGGTAGACAGCGCACCCGGCCAAGGCAGTCTGTTCTGGTTCGAGTTGCCGCTGTCCGCGTCGCCAGACGGTGAACGAGATCGCCCCCACCCCCTCGCTGGCCAGCGATTCCGGGTCATCGTCGAACAGGCGGTCAACCGTGAGACACTGGTCGGCCTGCTAGACTGGCTGGGGGCCACGGTGGAATCCGTGCCGAACCTCGACGCGCTCGCCGGGCTACCGTCATCCCAAGGCGCGGATGAAGTCATTCACGTAATCGGATGCGCCGACGACGCGACCGGGCTACCGGCCATGCTCGAGGACCTCGAGGCTCGGGGCATCTCCAGCAAGCGCTGCATCTTCATTTGCGACAACATGACTCCCAGCATGCTGGCCGCGCTCGAACAGCGTGGTGTGGCAGGCATTCTTGCCCCCCCGCCGCGGCCTGTCGAGTTGGTCGAGTTTGCGCACCACGCCACGGGAGCAAACGCGAATACGCGATCGTTCGCCCCTGGCGCCGAAACGGAAGCGTCGACACCAGCCAGGACCGCTGCGCCGACAGTTCTGCTCGCCGAGGACAACCCCACCAACCAGCGGCTGATCCTGACCCTGCTGCGCAAGGCCGGCTATGACGTGGTGATTGCAAACAACGGTCAGGAAGCCGTGGACCTCGCGCACACAACGCGTTTTGACGCGATTCTGATGGACATGCAGATGCCGGTCATGGGTGGCCTGGATGCGACCCGCGAGATCCGCCGACGGGAACATGCGGCGGGCATCCCGCGCACGCCGATCATCGCGATGACCGCCAATGTCCTGCCCGAGGACCGCCAGGCCTGCCTCGAAGCCGGCATGGATGCACACATCGGCAAGCCGGTACGGGCACGCATGATCGAGGAGCAACTCGCTGCCCTGATCGGAGCCGCGACGTGACCGTACGGCAGCGCCCCGGTGCCACGACGACGTCGCCTGCATGCCGGCATCGTTCCGCCAGTACGCCGGGATGGCTGCGGAGTCTGCCCGCCAGGAACGCCACGCTTGCCTTCCTCGTCGCCATCCTCTCGGGGCTCACCGGCTGCAGCGCGACCATCGTCCCACCCGCCGCACCACCGGCGCCGGTCCGCATTCTCGTGCTCGATCACGGGCAGCACTCCAGTCTCGTACTGCCCACCGAAGACGGCGCCGTGCGCTACTCCTACGGCGACTGGACCTATTACGCCGAAGGTCACACCGGCGTTCGCACCGGCTGGCTGGCCCTGTTCCGCCCCACCCCGGCGGCGCTGGGCCGTCAGTGGCTACCCGACCCGCCGCATCCCCTCGATACCCCGGGCGCGCTGCGCGTCGAGGTCGCAGCGGTCCAGGAACTGCACGTCGACGCGCAACGCGCGGCAGCGCTGGTGTCGGAGCTCGACGCCCTGTTCGAACAAGCCATTGATACACACTTCTACAGTGCGCGCCTCGACGTTCATTTCGTTCATCATCCGGTGCCCTACACCCTTGGCCATCATTCGAACCGGGTGGTTGGAAACTGGCTCGAAGAGCTCGGCTGCACCATCATCGGAACCCCGCTGCTATCCAACTGGAAGATCCGGCCGACGGAGGACTGATTCAGACGGTCTTGACTGGGTGGAGACGACAACCGGTCTCGATCACCGTCGGGATTCGCAGCCCCCATCCCCTATAATGCCAAACTTCCCTGGCGCCCCTCGTTCGCAGCAAACCCATGCCCCTGGCTTTCGACTCCCTGCTTCCCACCGTTACCGCCCTGAAGTTTCCTCGCCCCGGCCAACGGGTCGAGTTGCCCGCGATGGCCGGATCGGCCGATGTAATCGCCGTCGCGCAACTGGCCTCGCGCGGGCAACCGCTGCTGCTCGTCTGCGCCAATCCGCTCGACGCGCAACGCCTGCACGACGAGCTGGCATGGCTCGCGCCCGGGGTGCGCGCGCATCTGCTGCCGGACTGGGAAACCCTGCCCTACGACAGCTTTTCACCTCACCAGGACCTGGTCTCTGAGCGGCTATCCACGCTCTACTCCCTCACCCGCGGCGAAACCGACGTCGTCCTCGTGCCGGCCTCGACCGCGCTCTACCGCATGGCGCCGCCGGCGTTTCTTGCCGCCTACACGTTCTTTCTGAAGCAGGGCGAACGGCTCGACGTGGAGCGCCTGCGCGAGCAGATGGCCGTGGCGGGATATGCCCACGTGACGCAGGTGGTCAGTCCCGGTGAATTTTCGGTGCGCGGCGGCATCATCGACCTCTTCCCGATGGGCGCCGCCTTGCCGTTTCGCCTCGACCTCTTCGACGACGAGATCGAAAGCATCAAGACCTTCGACCCGGACACCCAGCGTACCGTCTATCCGGTGCCCGAGATCCGCATGCTCCCGGCGCGGGAGTTTCCGCTCGACGAGCGCGGCCGCACCCGCTTTCGCAGCCGTTTCCGGGAAACCTTCGAGGGCGACCCGTCGCGGGTGTCCTTGTACAAGGACATCTCCAACGGCATCGCCCCGGCCGGCATCGAGTATTACCTGCCCCTGTTCTTCGAAGAAACCGCCACGTTGTTCGACTATCTGCCGGAGAACGCGGTCGTCGTGCTGCACCACGACGTGCCCGCCGCGATCGATGAGTTCTGGCGAGACACGCGCTCGCGCCACAAGCTGCTCGATGGCGACCGCGGCCGCCCGGTGATGGCGCCGGAAGACCTGTTCCTGCGTGACGAGGACTTCTTCGTCGCATTGAAAGCCTGCCCCCGGGTGCTGATCCCGGCCCTGCCGGCCGCGACACCGACCGCCGCCGGGGCCACCCCGGTAGAACCCCCGGTCGCGTCCCCATCCGCCACCGCCCCGGCTTCAACCGACGACGCACTCGCCCGAGGTCTGCCCGACGTCGCCGTCGAACGCAAGGCGACCGATCCGTTGCATCGCCTCAAGGCCTGGCTTCAGCTCCACGGCCAGCACCGGGTGCTGGCGCTGGCGGAGTCGGCCGGCCGCCGCGAGACCATGGCGGAGTTTTTCGCAGAGTATGGCCTCAAGCCCGAGGCCGTCGATGACTTCGCCGCGTTTCTCGACTCCGACGCGCCCTTCGCCCTCGCCGTCGGCCCCCTGGCCACCGGTTTCGAGCTGCCCGAGCCCGGGCTGGCGATTCTCACCGAAACCGAGCTCTACGCCACCACCGCGCGTACCCGCGGCCGCCGCGACAATCGCAAGGCGGCGACGATGGAAGGCTGGCTTCGCGATCTGTCCGAACTCAAGCCGGGCGATCCCGTGGTGCATGTGTCGCACGGCATCGGCCGCTACACCGGTCTGGTGCACATGGACCTCGGTGAAGGCGACACCGAGTTCCTCCACCTCGAGTACGCCAACGGCGACAAGCTCTACGTGCCGGTATCGCAACTGCACGTGATCACCCGCTACGCGGGCGCCGACCCGGAAGCCGTCGCGCTGCACCGCCTCGGCTCCGGTCAGTGGGAAAAGGCCAAGAAGAAGGCTGCAATGCAGGTGCGCGACACCGCCGCCGAACTGCTCGCCCTCTACGCCCAGCGCGCCGCCCGCCCGGGGCATCGATTCGACTTCAGCCAGCACGATCTCGAGGCCTTCGCCGAGGGCTTCGGCTTCGAGACCACACCCGACCAGCAGGCCGCCATCGACGCGGTCGTGGGCGACATGAAGTCCGGTCGCCCGATGGACCGCCTGGTGTGTGGCGATGTCGGCTTCGGCAAGACCGAGGTCGCGCTGCGTGCCGCCTTCGTAGCCGTCGCCGACGGCAAGCAGGTCGCCGTACTGACACCGACCACCCTGCTCGCCGAACAGCACTGGCAGACCTTCTCCGACCGCTTCGCCGACTGGCCGATCAAGGTCGCCGAGCTGTCGCGCTTCAAGTCGGCCAAGGAACAGGCCGAAGCGATGAAGCAGCTCGAAGCGGGCACGGTCGACATCATCATCGGCACCCACCGCCTGCTGCAGAAGGACGTCCGCTTCAAGCGCCTCGGGCTGGTCATCATCGACGAGGAACACCGCTTCGGCGTGCGCCAGAAGGAGGCGCTGAAGACCTTGCGCAGCGAAGTCGACATCCTGACCCTGACCGCCACGCCGATCCCGCGCACGCTCGGCCTTGCCCTCGAAGGCATGCGTGAGTTCTCGGTGATCGCCACCGCACCGCAAAAGCGTCTGGCGATCAAGACCTTCGTCCAGCGCTACGACAGGGGAATCGTGCGCGAGGCCGTGCTGCGCGAGTTCAAGCGCGGCGGTCAGGTATATTTCCTGCACAACGAGGTCGACACCATCGACAACATGCGCGACACGCTGGCCGAGTTGCTGCCCGAGGCCCGCATCGTCATCGGCCACGGCCAGCTGCCGGAGCGCGAACTCGAGCGCGTGATGCGCGACTTCACCCAGCAGCGCGCCAACCTGCTGCTGTGCACCACCATCATCGAGACCGGCATCGACATTCCCACCGCCAACACCATCATCATCAACCGCGCCGACCGTTTCGGGCTGGCACAGCTGCACCAGTTGCGCGGACGCGTCGGCCGCAGCCACCACCAGGCCTACGCCTACCTGCTCACCGACGCCCACGCCAAGCCCAGCGCGGGCGCGCAGAAGCGGCTCGAAGCGATCTCGATGATGGAAGACCTCGGCTCAGGCTTTTACCTGGCGATGCACGACCTCGAGATTCGCGGCGCCGGTGAAGTGCTGGGCGAGAACCAGTCCGGCGAGATCCAGCAGATCGGCTTCTCGCTGTACACCGAGATGCTCAAGCGCGCCGTGCGCGACCTGCAGGCCGGCAAGGAACCCGACCTGTCGCAGCCCCTGGAAGTCGTCTCCGAGATCAATCTGCACACACCCGCCCTGCTGCCCAACGAATACTGCCCGGACGTGCAGGAACGGCTCACGCTGTACAAGCGCCTCGCCAACTGCGAAGACGAGAACCAGCTGCGCGACATCCGCGAAGAACTCGTCGACCGCTTCGGCGAGCTGCCCGAGCAGGCCATCGCACTGATCGAGACCCACCGCCTGCGCATGCTGGTCAAGCCCTACGGCGTGATCAAGCTCGACGCCACCGACTACAAGCTCGCGGTGCAGTTTGCCACCGACGCGCCAATCGACCCGGCGCGGGTGATCCAGCTCATCCAGAAGGATCGCAACACCAGCATGTCCGGTCCCGACAAGCTGCTGCGCAAGGTCGAACTGCCACAGGTCAAGCAACGCGTGCAGGCGGTGCGCGAACTGCTCGACGCCGTAAAGGCTTGAAAATCCGGTCGGCAAGGCGGGGGGACACCCGCCGGCGGCCATCACAGTAAGGGGGAGGTCATGGATCACTATTCACGTCCGATTGCCGAACGCATCGACTGGCTGTTCGAACACGCCCGGCGGCATTCCGAAGAATTCTCCAGCCCGGAGAGCTGGCTCGCACGCAAGCGCTACCTTGCCGAACACCCGACCGCCATCTCGGCGCTGAAATGCATGGACGGACGCATCAACCTGTCGGTCGCCACCGGCACGCCGGTCGGCATCATTCAGCCGTTTCGCAACCTCGGAGGGCGCTTCGACCTCGGCTGGCCCCACCTGGGCGAAGTCTTCTCGCACCACATCCACAGCGTCATCGATGAAGGCCGGCGGGCGCTGTCGCTGATCACCTACCACTACTCCAAGGGCGACCCCAGGCGCGGCTGTGCCGGCTTCGACTACGACACCGACGCCGCAATGGAGCACACCCGGGAAGTCAAGGCGCAGTTCGAGTACGCCTTCGGCGCCGGTCACGACACCGTCTACCCCGTGGTCTGTGGCTTCGAGACCGACGAGGACGCGCTGATCCTGCACGGTGCGGGCGGTCAGCGCGTGGATCTGTCCACGCTGTCGCCCGCCGACACCGATTCGCTGCCGATCCTGCTCGAGCGCCTGTATCCCGACATGAGCGCCCAGGTTCGCTTCGACCTGCTGCCGCTGGTGCGCGACAACATCGCCCACATCGCGCGCGTGAAGAACATGAAGCGCGAGATCGACATCGAACACCGTGAATGGATGATCTGCGTCGGCCGCGGTTTCGACTGGCTGCACCTGCCCAATCGCGCATTGATCATCGGTCCGTACAGCCCCAACCTTGCCGACCCGATCCGCAAGGCCGCCATGATCATTCACGCCAACATGAAGCGGGGCCGCATCCCGGACGACGGTTTTCTGCTGCTGTCGACCGTGCCCTACCTCGAGATTGGCGTCGAACACAACCGCGCCGTGCTCAAGAGCCGCTTCATGGCACGCTTTGCCGCCGACGTGATCCGCACCGAGTTTCCCGAGCTCGCAGGCAGGATGCACGTCCGTACCGCCGTGCTCGACTGGCGTTCGCGCGCGCTCGAAACGTTTGACGATTGAAGTTACTTTTCCTTGCCGCGAAACAGAATCGACGCAGATCGACACGCCCATTCACTGTACAATTTCGCCTCCATGCTGCACTGCGGAGAATGCACGATGCCTGTCGCTCAAACCGAAAACCTCAACATCCTCGCCGCCGATCACATGCCCTCGCCCGAGGAGATCAAGGCCCGCGTGCCATTGTCGGACAGAGCTGCCGCGACCGTACTCAACGGCCGCAAGGCGCTCGGCGACATTCTTGATCGTCGCGACAATCGCATCTTCGTCGTGCTCGGCCCCTGCTCGATTCACGATCCGGTCGCCGGGCTGGACTATGCCCGTCGCCTGAAGGCGCTGGCCGATGAAGTCTCCGACCGCCTGCTGCTGGTGATGCGCGTGTACTTCGAAAAGCCGCGTACCTCCACCGGCTGGAAGGGCTTCATCAACGATCCGCACATGGATGACTCCTTCCGCATCGACGAAGGCATGGAGAAGGCGCGCCGCTTTCTGCTGGACGTCAACGAGATCGGCCTGCCGGCCGCCACCGAGGCGCTCGACCCCATCGGCCCGCAGTACTACGGCGACCTGATCGCGTGGACGGCGATCGGCGCCCGCACGTCCGAATCCCAGACCCACCGTGAAATGGCCTCCGGGCTGTCGTCGCCGGTCGGCTTCAAGAACGCCACCGACGGCGACCTCAGTGTCGCCATCAACGCCATCCTGTCGGCGTCGCATCCGCACAGCTTCCTCGGCATCAGTGGTCAGGGCCAGACCGCCATCCTGCGCACGCGGGGCAATCGCTATGGCCACGTCGTGCTGCGCGGTGGCGGTGGTCGCCCCAACTACGACACCGTGTCGGTTTCGCTCGCCGAGAAGGCCCTCGCCAAGGCCAACCTGCCACCGAACATCGTGGTCGACTGTTCCCATGCCAATTCGTGGAAGAACCCCGAGCTGCAACCACTGGTGATGAAGGACGTCATGCACCAGATCCGCGAGGGCAACCAGTCCATCGTCGGCATGATGATCGAGAGCAATCTCGAGGCGGGCAACCAGCCCATTCCCAAGGACTTGTCACAACTGCGCTACGGCTGTTCGGTGACCGATGCCTGCGTCGGCTGGGGCACCACCGAAGAAATGATCCGCAACGCCCACCGCGTGCTGTCCGAAGTGCCGCCGGCAAGGAGCGCGGCTGAATGAATCTCGTCGTACAGGGCGAAGACGTCGACAATCTCGCCCTGAAATCCCTGGCCAAGGCCTCGGGCGCCCGTGCCATCGAACGCATCAACGACTGCGCGTTTCGCCTGATCGAGGCCACAGCGTCGGCCCAGACCGACGCCCTCGCCCGCGCCGCCCGACTCGACGTCGCGCGCGTGGAAGCTGGCCGCCGGCTGGCCGACTTCGGTCTGTTCGTCACCGACATGGACTCGACCTTGATCAACATCGAGTGCATCGATGAAGTCGCCGACATGCAGGGGCTGAAGGCCGAAGTCGCGGAAATCACCGAAGCGGCGATGCGCGGCGAGATCGACTTCACCCAGTCCCTCACCCGCCGCGTGTCGCTGCTCGCCGGCCTGCCGGAGCGCGCGCTCGAAGAGGTTTTCGAAACACGCTTGCAGCTCAATCCCGGCGCCGAGCGCTTGCTCGCGCACTTGCAGCAGGCCGGCATCCACACCGTACTGGTTTCGGGCGGTTTCACCTATTTCACCGAACGCCTGAAGCAGCGTCTGGGCTTTGACGAGGCCTGGGCCAACGCGCTCGAAGTACGCGACGGCAGGCTCACCGGTCGCGTCGTCGGCGACATCGTCGACGGTGCCGCCAAGGCCGCACATCTCGTGCGCATACGCGATCGTCTGGGGCTCGCCCCGGAACAGGTCATGGCCGCAGGCGATGGCGCCAACGACAGACCGATGTTCGAGGCCGCCGGCTACACCGTGGCCTATCGCGCCAAGCCGGTTCTGCGCGAGATCGCCGATTGTCCGCTGGATTTCGTCGGACTCGACGGCGTGCTGAATCTGTTCGAGGGTTGAGGCCGCCCCCGCTCAGCGCAAACGACGATCGTAGTCGTAGCGCCTCACCTTCAGTGTGCGGATCTTCGCGCAGTCCGGATGCGAGGGATGAATCAGATAGTTCCGCTCCTCGGGTACGATGACCGAAGGCACTTCGAGCAGCGCAGAAACACCGCTGGATGCCCAGTTCGATCCAAAATCGATGCTGACCTTACCGGCGGGCAATGCGTCCCACCCGATCCGGGCATCCCTCGGTACGCAATCATCGAAGCGGACGCGCTTTGCAAACACCCCCTCCGGTATCTCGATGCGGACGAGGTAGCGATTCAAGGGCAAGTATTGCGCTTCCAGATGAACCAGGGTTTCCAGGCAGGCCAGCGCAATCGAGTCCGACGCGTAGGTCACCGCGACACCGGGCCGATTCCATCGACCGCCGACGCTCTTCGCCCCGATGCCGGCGAGATCATCGGCCGTATAGTCTGGCGTATCCGTGCCAATGCGCCAGATATGCACACTCATGCGTAGGTGCCGCTTTCCATCTGCTCAAGCAGTCGACGCACCACCTGCACGCCTTCATGCGTATCCAGGTACTCGGAAGGCGGCAGTCCGCCCAAGGCGGGGTTGGGCGTGTCGATCCACGCCGCAAGCCACCTGGCGGCGTCGAAACCAGTCGGATCGCCCGAGCGCTCCACCATCCGACGCACCAGCTCGATCATGTCCAGCACCGCAAGCAGACGCTCGGAATCCGGCGTATCCAGAGGTTGGCCGGCTCGGATTTTGCTGTTGACCGTCGAACGGGTCAGCTTGAACGCCTTGATCGCGTGCTCCTTGGTCCAGCCCATGTCATCGGCCAGCGCCGTGACATAACGCGCAGGCAAGCCCTCACGCAACCGCACGATCCGCTCCCGGGGAGAGAGTTCGCGAATCGCTGCGAAATCGTGATAGGCGCATTGATGATCGCGAACCCGATCTGGCGTCGATGTCGAAGCGGATCGTGATGTTTGAAACGGCACAGTCATTGCAGCAGCTCCTTTCTGCTCATTATAGCCATTCTGCCGGCCATTTCGAGCAGCAACGACCGCTACCCGTGATCGATCCGCAGTGGATCGAAACAATCCAGCACCGGTTGCAACATGGCCGCCCCGAGCCGCTTGCTGCGGGCTCCATTCCAGCCGACGCGCGGGTCCGGCAAGCGGGCGTTGTCCTTGAACGGCATCTCCAGCGTCAGTGCCAGGCAGCCAAAGCGATGGGCCACCCATTTGCTGGCCAGTTTCAGGGTCTCCTCGCGGAAATGGCCGGAAGCATAGCCGTGCTCGGTCTGGTAGTCCGGGCTGGCGGCAAGAAACGACGCGATGAAGCGTGCCTGCTGCTCCGCCACCCGCGCCGGCAACTGCGGTACGTCGTCCGACGTGGCGAGAAACACATAGGGCAGTGTCTCGTCGCCGTGAATGTCGAGAAAAAGGTCGCAGCCGCCGCAGAGCATCGCCTCCCGCACCAGCAGAACCTCGGGGCTGGCCTGTGGATCCGGATCCAGCCATTCGCGGTTGAGGTTGCGGCCGGCGGCGTTGGTGCGCAGATTGCCGAGGATGGCGCCATCCGGGTTCATGTTGGGCACGACATGCACCACGGCCTGCTCGCGGATGCGGCGTGCAGTGGGATCGGCGGCGTCGAGCAGACGTTCGAGCAAGCCTTCGACGAACCACTCCGCCATGGTTTCCCCGGGGTGCTGGCGGGCGATGATCCACACCTGCGGGCGCCCGGCGACGTCGTCCCCGATGACGATGCGGTCGAGATCGCGCCCTTGCACCGTCGCGCCGAGGCTGTCGACGCGCGCGAACGGTGACTCCGCGACAGCGCCGAGCAAGTCGAGGTGACGTTCGTGCGAGTACGGTTCGAAATAGGCGTAGTACACGCTGTCGCGCTCAGGCGTGTGCTCGATGATCAGCTGTCCATCCTCGAAGCGCGTCGATTCGACTCGAAACCAGTCCTGGCGATCATAGGAAGCGACACAGTGATACTGCTCCCAGCCCCCCGGGTACGCCGCGGTCGAGGCATTGGCAATCACCATGCGCAGCGGGCTACCCGCGGCGTCGAGCACCCGGAAGTAAAACCACTGGCGGATGTCGGCCGCGTTGTCGTCACGCAGGCGCAGGCGGATGTCGCGTGGGTCGTCGAACGCATCGACGATGATCGCGCCGGCGTCGAAATTGTGGCTGATTCTCATGCTGATCATCCAGATCCCGTCAATCCTGACGACGGCGAAACACCGGTCGGTCCGGGTCGGAGCTTGCCGCGTCGAAGGCATAGCCTTCGTAGTCGAAGCCGAGCAGATCGTCCACCGCGCGTGCGCGTCGGTCGATCGCGTAGCGCACCATCAACCCACGCGCGCGCTTGGCGTAAAAGCTGATGATCTTGTACTGACCACTCTTCCAGTCCTCGAACACCGGGGTCACCACCCGCGCGCTCAGGCGGGCGGGTTTGACCGACTTGAAGTACTCCTCGGAAGCCAGATTGACCAGCGCGGCCTCGTCGTCTCCAGCATCCCGCTCGGCACGCAGCAAGGTGTTCAGCGCGTCGGTAATCTTGTCGCCCCAGAACGCGTAGAGGTTGCGTCCGCGGGCATTGTCGAGCCGCGTTCCCATCTCGAGCCGATACGCCTGCATCAGATCGAGCGGGCGCAGCAGGCCGTACAGACCGGAGAGGATGCGCACATGTTGCTGCGCCCAGTCGAGCGCGGTTTCGTCCAGCGTGGTCGCCTGCAATCCCTCATAGACATCGCCATTGAAGGCCAGCACCGCCTGCTTGGCATTGTCGCGGGAAAACGGCCGTGACCAACTCTCGTACCGCGCCGCGTTGAGCGTGGCCAGCGGATCGGACAGTTTCATCAGCGCCGCGATCTCGGCCGGCGTACGCTGCTTGAGGAGGTCGATGAGTTCCTGGGCGTCGTCGAGATAGTCGGGATCAGAATGGCGTTGGGTCGTCGGCGGCGTGTCGTAGTCCAGCGCCTTGGCCGGTGAAAGCACGAAGATCATGATGGGTATGAAGGTCGGGGTCGGTATTGAAGTCCATCATGGTAGCAAAACCACCGGGAGAGCGAACCTCATCTCGTCTGCTGACGTCGTTGTTCGAACAGGCAGATCGCTGCGGCCGACGCCACGTTGAGTGACTCGATGCCCTCGGCCATCGGAATGCGCACGATGTCGGTCGCCCGTGTGAACAGTGCATCGGACAGGCCCGCGCCCTCGGCGCCAAACATCCACGCAACCGGTCCACTCAAGTCGGTCTCGAACAGATCGCGGGCATGGGCGACCAGCCCGGTCGCCACCACCTTGCCGGCGAAGCCACGCAGCCAAGCGGACGCATCCGCCTGCTCATGCAGCTGCAGCCGGAAATGTGCCCCCATGCCGGCGCGCAGCACGCGGGGCGACCACGCCTGGGCACAACCCGGGGTGAGGACAACCGTCCGCAGTCCGGCCGCCGCCGCAGTGCGCAGCAAGGTGCCGAGATTGCCGGGGTCCTGGACACCATCGACGATCAGCAACGAGACCTGCAGGGTGTCTTCATGCCGGAACGCAACGGCGGAGGACGCCTCGCCCCCTTCGCAGTCACTTTTCCGGTCACTTTCTCCGGCGCTCTCCGCCGTCGTCGCAGTCGCCCCAGTCGCCGCACTCCGCATGGCCATCACGGCAAGCACACCGGAGGGCGCATCCACCGGGCTGGCCAGGGAGAACAGCGCATCGGGGAGCAGAAAGCTCGGCACTTCCGGACACGCTTCGACCAAGGCGACGATCTCGGCGCTACGGGCACCCTGCTCCGACACCACGATCTCTTCCAGCGCCACGCCGGCTTCGATGGCCGCCCGCAACAAATGCGGACCATCGAGCACCGTCTGTCCCAGCTTGCGCCGATCGCGTGCCGAATGCGCCAACGCCTTCCAGCGCTTGACCGAGGGATTCTCCCTGGAGGTGATCGTCTTCATCAGATCGTGCCTGAGCGGACCGCCGCCATCGTTGTCACCACAACGGCGGGTTCTGCAGGATGTCGCGCACCGGGCCGAAGCTGCGACGATGAATCGGCAACGCCCCATGCGCCCGCAAGGCCTGCAGATGCGCCGGGGTCGGATAGCCCTTGTGGCGCGCAAATCCGTATTCGGGATGGGAGCGATCGATCTCGTCCATCCATGCATCGCGCGTCGTCTTGGCGAGAATCGATGCGGCCGAGATCTCGGCAACCGTGGCATCGCCCTTGACCACCGCTTCGGCTGCGCAACCCAATGCCGGGCAGCGGTTGCCGTCGATGCGGGCAAGATCCGGCGGTAGCCACAGCGCCTCGACCGCACGCTGCATCGCGAGCAGGGTCGCGTGCAGGATGTTCAGCCGGTCGATCTCCTCGACGCTCGCTTCGGCCACCGCCCAGGCCAGCGCCGACGCCCGAATGCGCTCGGCCAGGGCCTCACGCCGCCGCGCGCTCAACTTCTTCGAGTCAGTCAGGCCCGGAATCGGGTATTCAGGGTCGAGCACCACCGCCGCGGCAACCACCGGGCCGCACAATGGCCCGCGTCCGGCTTCATCGACCCCACAGATCACCCGCCCGGCCCGCGCCCCCGCCGCCCGCGCATCGGCATCCCTTGCCATACCACCACCGGTCGCCACCACGCCATTGCCGGTCACGCCGACGCTCCTTGCCCGGCCGGAAGCAGGTACGGCAGGATCGCCTCGGCCGCGCGCCGGGCGGTATCCTGCCGCAGTTCGGAGTGCATGTTCTCGAATCGACGCTCGAGCGCCCGGCGTTCGCGTGGATGATCGAGCCACCATTCCAGTGACTCGGCCAGACGCTCCGGCGTGGCCTCGTCCTGAAGAATCTCGGGGACGACCGTCTCGCCGGCGAGAATATTGGGCAATCCGACCCAGGGCAGATAGGCGAGACGCTTCATGAGCTTGAACTGCCATTTACCGATGCGATACGTGATCACCATGGGTCGCTTGAGCAACGCGGCTTCGAGGCTGGCCGTGCCGCTGGCGACGAGCACGACATCGGCCGCAGTCATCGCATCCACTGCATGGCCGAAGAGCAGGCGAATCGGCAAGTCCGTGGCATCGCGTTGATGGAGCGTCCGTTCGACGATGGCACGCGTTTCCGCGGTGGCCAGCGGCAGCAGAAACACCGCATCGGGACGCCGTTGATGAAGTACCCGGGCGGTATCGATGAAGGTCGCTGCGAGATTGCGCACCTCGGACTGGCGGCTACCCGGCAACAAGGCGAAGACCGTCGCGCCGTTACCCACCCCCACGCGTCGCCGCGCTTCGTCACGATCCGGCTCCAGATCGAACACGTCGGCCAGCGGATGACCGACAAAGCTCACCGGTACGCCTGCCGCCTCGTACAGCGGGGTTTCGAACGGAAACAGGCACAGCATGTGCGACACCGACTTCGCGATCGTGCGGATGCGTCCACCGCGCCAGGCCCAGATCGATGGCCCGACAAAGTGAATCGCGGGCATCCCCGCCTGCTTGACCTTTCTCTCGAGCCAGAGATTGAAGTCCGGCGCATCGACGCCGATGAAACCGGCCGGCCGTTCGTCCAGAATGCGCTTGAGCAGCGCGCGTCGAATGCCCGACAGTTCGCGATAGCGCTTGAGCGCATCGACATAGCCATGCACCGCGAGCCGCTCACATGGCCACAGCGTCTCGAATCCCTCGGCCTCCATCTTCGGCCCACCGATGCCGAAGAACCGGGCATCGGGCAGATGGCGCTTCAGCGCACGAATCAGATGACTGGCGAGCAGGTCGCTGGAAGCCTCACCAGCGACCATCGCAATACGGATGACCATGGATTCAGCGTACGATCCCGCGAGGGGAACTGGCGATGAAGGCCGAAAACGGCGCGACTTCCGGATGCTGTCCGGCGAGGTCGGCAATCACCTGGCGTGCCTCGTCGAGCGACAGTCCGCTGCGATACAGCGCGCGATACGCACGTTTGATCGCGGCCAGCCCCTCGGCTGAGTAGCCCCGCCGGCGCAGGCCTTCGGAATTGATCCCGCGCGGAGCCGCCGGATTCCCCGACACCGTCACGAACGGCGGCAAGTCCTGCAACAGCACGGTGCCGACGCCGCAGAACGAATGCGCGCCAACCCGCACGAACTGGTGCACGCCGGTGAAGCCACCGAGAATGGCCCAGTCTCCGACATGGACGTGGCCGGCAAGCGTCGCATTGTTGGCGAAGATCGTATGATCGCCGACCTGACAGTCGTGCGCGACATGAACGTAGGCCATGATCCAGTTGTCGTTGCCGACCCGGGTCACCCCCTCATCCTGGCTGGTGCCGACGTTGAACGAACAATACTCGCGAATCGTGTTGCGATCGCCGATCTCGAGGCGGGTCGGCTCGTCGTCGTACTTCTTGTCCTGCGGCACGGCACCGAGCGAGCAGAACTGAAAGATCTCGTTGTCACATCCGATACGGGTGCGTCCCTCGATCACGACGTGCGGCCCGATACGGGTCCGGTCGCCGATCTCGACGTGTTCGCCGATGATCGAGTACGGCCCGATGCTGACCCCTTCGCCCAGCCTCGCGCCTTCGTGCACGATCGCTGTCGGGTGAATCATGACACGGTCTTGATCGCGCACATCAGCTCGGCTTCCGCCGCCAGTTCGTCACCAACACGGGCCACCGCTTCGTACTTCCAGATATTGCGCATCTTCCGTCCGATACGGACTTCGAGCAGCAACTGGTCACCCGGCACCACGGGACGCTTGAAGCGTGCCTTGTCGATGCCCGCGAAATACACCACGGAATTCTCGTCGGGCACTTCGCCTTCGGTCTTGAACGACAGCACCGCCGCAGCCTGCGCCAGCGCTTCGAGGATCAGCACACCCGGCATCACCGGGCGGTGCGGAAAGTGGCCAGGAAAGAACGGTTCGTTGATCGTCACGTTCTTCAGCGCCAGCACGCGCTCGCCCTCGTCCAGTTCCAGAATCCGGTCTACCAGCAGGAACGGGTACCGGTGCGGGAGATAGTGCAGAATTTCGTTGATGTCCATTTTTATTATCAATCGCGATCGCGCTGTTCAATCAGTTTTTCGAGCTCGCGCACCCTTTTCGAGAGGGCGTCGAGATGACGCAGGTGAGCGAAGTTCCTGACCCAGTCCGCATGCTTGAGCATTGGCAGGCTGCCGGTGTACACGCCGGGTTGCCGTATGGACTTGATCACCGTGGTCCCGGCCGAGATCACCGTATCATCGCAGATCTCTGCGTGACCGATGATGCCCACCTGCCCACCAATCATGCAGCGCGCACCGATTGTCGTACTCCCCGCGATCCCGACACAACCGGCGATCGCCGTATAGTCGCCGATCCGCACGTTGTGGGCGATGTGAATCAGGTTGTCGAGCTTGACGCCCTTGCCAATGACCGTATCCTCGATGGCTCCACGGTCGATGACGGTATTCGCACCAATCTCGACGTCATCCCCGATCAGAACGCGTCCGGTCTGGGGGATCTTTACCCAGCTACCCTGCTTCTCACGTGCAAAACCAAAACCATCGGAGCCGATGACCACGCCCGAATGGAGTATGCAGTCGCGGCCGATCTCGCACCCATCGTACACCGTCACGTTCGCGTGAAAGAAGGCCCCTTCTCCGATGCGACACCCTGAACCAATGTGGCACCCCGGTCCGATCACCACGTTTTCGCCAATCGTCGCGCCCTCGCCGACCGATGCTCCGGGTCCGATGCTGACGCTGGCCGGGACGTCACAGGCGACCGCTGCGGTCGAATGCATGCCAGGGATGGGACGACGGCGCGGATTCAGCAGCTGCGACGTACGCGCAAAATACAGGTATGGATCGTCGTCGACGATGCCATTGCGTCCCTCGAGGTGGTCGCGAAACCTGGGCGGTACGATGACCGCCGATGCCATCGACTGATCAAGCTGGGAAACATACCGCGGATTTGACAGGAACGAGATGTCTCCCGCCACGGCAGACCCCAGGGGCGCGACACGATGGATCTCCACCGCGCCATCGCCGATCACTTCACCGCCAAAACGGGCGGCAATCTGTTCGAGTCGCAGCATCGATGGCGATTACCGGCTCTGACTGAGGACCTGAATCACCTTCTCGGTGATATCGATGCGCGGGCTGGCAAACACCGCCTCCTGCAGGATCACGTCGTACTGCTCGGATTCGGCAATCTGCTTGATCGCACTGTTGGCCTGATCGAGCACCGTCGCCAGTTCCTCGTTGCGACGCTGATTCAGATCCTCGCGAAACTCACGCTGCTTGCGCTGGAAATCGCGGTTCAGGTCATTGAACGTGCGCTCCTTGGTGCGTCGTTCGGTCTCGGCCATCGTCAGCGCATTGCGCTCGAGTTCGTCCTGCAGGGTCTGCAGATCGCGCGCCATGCGTTGAAGCTCCTGATCGCGACGCTCGAACTCGCGCTCGAGGCGCTGCTGGGCACGCACCGCCGGAGCGGCTTCGCGCATGATCCGATCCGAATCGACAAAACCGATCTTCGACTGCGCAAAAGCCGAATGAGCCGCCAAGCCAAGCATCGCCGCAAGCAGGATCGGGAAAACACGTACTTTCACTTAAACCTCCAATAGGGCGGGACCACGGTGATGCTCAGAACACCGTGCCCAATTGAAACTGGAATCGCTGCGTCTCGTCTTCGGAGCGCTTCTTCAACGGATAACCCAGACTGAACTTGAGCGGACCAATCGGCGAACTCCACGCAAAGCCGAGTCCAGTACTGTAACGCATGTCGCCGAAATTGAGCTTCTGATCTTCACCCCAGACGTAACCTGCGTCGAGAAACAGCGACATCCTGAACGAACGGTCCATACCAGACCCCGGCAGCGGGAAATAGTACTCCGCATTTGCGACGAGGCGTCGATTCCCGCCGAGCGCTTCACGGTCGCGGGTATCCGCGCGCGGACCGATCGAACTCTCCTCGAAACCACGTACCGAGCCAATCCCACCGGCGTAAAAATTCTTGTAGAACGGCAGTGGTTTTCCTCCAAAGCCCTTGGCCCAGCCGACCTCGGCGTTGAGCATCAGCGCCTCGTCACGCCGGATCGGAAACCAGTGCTGGTACTGGTATGACATTCTGGCGAACTGCAGTTTACCCGGCGGCACCGCGGTCTCGAGAAACACTCTCTGATAGTTTCCGGCCCGTGGATAAATGAAACTGTCACGGGTATCCCTCGACCATCCCGCCGAAGCGATGAGGCTATTGACCGTAACCGTGCCAATACCGTCCTCACCGCTGCAACTGAACTTGCTGCAGAAATCGCGATACTGAATCGGACTGTCCGAGTAGGTTCGAATCTGAGTGCGGTCGACGGCGAGACCAAAGTTGATGGTGTCGTCCTCGGTCACTGGATAGCCGAGCCGCAGACCGGCGCCAGTCGAAACCGAACGGTAGCGAGCGACCGCGGAAACGTCGGACGGATCGTAGGTGCGGTGATAGACGTCATAGCCGACACTGATGCCATCGATCGTGTAGTAGGGGTCGGTGAAGGAAAGTGACAGCGTCCGCCCCGAACGCGACGTGTTGATGCCGAGGTCCATCGCCTTGCCACTACCGAACAGGTTCTGCTGGGAAATCGATCCCGACAGGACGATGCTCTCGGCGCTCGAGAAACCCGCGCCAAGCATCAGGTTGCCTGTCGGTCGCTCCGTGACGGTAAGGTTTACATCCACCTGATCCGTGGTGCCGGCAACGGCCGGAGTCTGCACCGCCACTTCGTCGAAGAATCCAAGACGGTCGATTCGCGTGCGCGACCGGTTGAGCTTCTCGGCGTCATACCACTCCCCTTCCATCTGCCGCATCTCGCGGCGAATGACCTCATCACGCGTTCTCGTATTGCCGCCGATGTTGATTCTGCGTACATACACACGGCGACCCGGATCCACAAAAATGGTGAAGGCCACACTGCGGTTCTCGGCGTCGACATCCGGCGCCGCATTGACGTTGGCGAACGCGTAGCCTTCGTTGCCGAGGCGATCGATGACCGCAGTCGTGGTCTGGGTCAGCTTCTCCCGGGAAAACACGTCACCCGGTTTCAACGCAACCAGCGCCAGATACTCTTCTTCGGGAAGAATCAGATCGCCGGTAAAACTGACGCCCGAAACGGTGTACTTCTCACCTTCAGTGATGTTGATCGTGATGAAGATGTCCCGTTTGTCGGGCGTAATCGAAACCTGCGTCGAATCGATGTTGAAATCGAGATAACCTCGATCGAGATAATACGAACGCAGGTTCTCGAGATCCGCCGCCAGTTTCTGACGGGAGTACTGATCGTTCTTGGTGTACCAGGTCAGCCAGCCCGGCGTGCGCAGCTGAAACAGACCCCGCAGTGTCGATTCACCGAAGGCCTGATTGCCGACGATACGGATCTGACGGATCTTCGCGATCGCGCCTTCCTCGACCGTAAAGTTGATTGCAACCCGGTTGCGTTCGAGCGGCGTCACGGTCGTGGTGACCTCGGCTCCATATTTGCCGCGGCTCAGGTACTGGCGCTTGAGTTCCTGCTCGGCACGATCGAGCATTGCACGATCGAAGATCCGCGCTTCAGCGAGCCCGATCTCACGCAGTCCCGACTTGAGCGCAGTCGTGTCGAACTCCCGCACACCGGTGAAGGTGATGTCCGCGATCGCCGGCCTTTCATCGACGACGACGACGATCACGTCATCCTCGACCTCGATGCGCACGTCGCTGAAGAATCCGGTGGCAAACAGACCCCTGATCGCGTCGGCAGCCTGAGCTTCGGTAAATGTCTCACCCACACGCACCGGAAGATAGTTGAACACCGTTCCCGCTTCGGTACGCTGAATGCCTTCCACCCGGATGTCCTGAACCACGAAGGGATCGAACGCCATGGCGGGTGCAGCAACAAAAAGGGCTGTTACCAGCCCGGTGAGAAGTTTTTGTTTCATCCAGTATCAACCAGAAATTAGACGTGCGATATCGTTGTAGAAGGCAACGGCCATCAGCATGACGAGCGCGACGAGCCCGATCTGCTGCCCGATGACCATTGCTCGCTCGGAGACCGGCCCGCCCTTGATGATCTCGATCGTATAATACAGTAAATGCCCGCCATCCAGCACCGGGATGGGCAAGAGGTTGAGGACTCCGAGGCTGATGCTGATCAGCGCCAAGAATCCCAGATAATGTGCAAGTCCGAGCTTGGCCGTCTGGCCTGCGTAATCGGCAATCGTCACGGGTCCCGAGAGGTTCTTCCACGACACATCACCGGTGAACATCCGCCCAATCGACTTCAGCACGAACACCGAAGTGTCCCAGGTCTTGACGACCGCCTTGCCGACGCTTTCGATCAGGCCATATTGCACCACGGCGAACATCTCGTCACGGTCCACCGACGCATCGGCCATGGCGATCCCGATTCGTGCAACGCGCTGCCCTCCGTCCGACGTGGTTTCCGGCGTAACGTTCAGACGCAACTCAATGCCATCGCGCCGCACCACGATATCGAGGCGCTCTCCCCCTCGATCACGAAGTTGATCGACCAGATCAAACCAGGATCCGATCTCGACCTCATCGATCAGCAAGAAGACGTCGCCCGGCCGTATGCCTGCATGCTCGGCCGGACTGCCGCTCATCACTTGGCCGACTTCTGCCGGAACATGCGGTCGCCAAGGACGCAATCCAATCTGATCGATCAGGTCAACGCGTCCATCGTCGATACGAACACCGGATAAATCGAGCATGCGAAAGGTCTCTACATTCTCCGCCGTGCGAACACGGAGACTGACTTCCCGCTGGTCGAGTACGTGCCGAAGCAGAGTCCAGCGCAGTTCTGCCCAGCTTCGCACCCCTTCGCCCTGAACCTCGAGGACCAGATCCCCGTTCTGCACCCCCCCACGAACCGCAATGGTATCGGCTGCCTCGGTCAGCGCGAGCCGGGGTCGCAACTCCTCGGTGCCAGTGGAGAACAGCCCCCAGTACAGCACGATCGCCAACAGGAAATTCGCCAGCGGGCCCGCCGCGACGATCGCGTAACGACGCCAGACGGACTGACGGTTGAACGCCCGATCACGCTCCGACACGTCGACCTCGCCCTCCCGTTCGTCGAGCATCTTCACGTAACCGCCCAGCGGGAACGCCGCGACCACCCATTCGGTGCGATCCGGACCAGCGGTCCAGCGCATCAGCGGTTTTCCGAATCCGACGGAAAAGCGCAATACCTTGACGCCACACCACCGTGCGACAAGATAGTGGCCCAGCTCATGGAAAAAGATCAACGCGCCCAGGGCGACGATGAACGGGATGACGTACTCAAAAAGATTCATGGGGTCTGCCGCTTGCTGATTTCATCGCGGGCGATCCGGCGCGCCCGCTCATCGGTCGCAATGATTGCCTCGACCGATTCGACAGACAACCCATTTGCGCGTTCCAGGGAAGCTGCAATCACTTCGGAAATACGTCGGAAACCGAGGCTTCCGTCAAGAAAGGCGGCGACGGCTTCCTCGTTCGCGGCATTCAGCACCGCAGGAGCCGCCCCGCCCTCACGAAGCGCCTCGTACGCCAGCGCGAGGCAAGGAAAGCGCCGCAGATCGGGCCGTTCGAAGTCGAGCCGGGCGATCTCGAAAAGATCCAGCGAACGCACCCCAGCCTCTATGCGTTCAGGGTACGCAAGCGCGTGCGCAATCGGCGTGCGCATGTCCGGATTGCCCAGCTGCGCGAGCACGGAACCGTCCGCGTACGCAACCATGGAGTGAATCACGCTTTGCGGATGAATCACCACCTCGATACGCTCGGCCGACGCGCCGAACAGCCAATGCGCTTCGATCACCTCCAGCCCCTTGTTCATCATGGTCGCAGAATCCACGGAGATCTTGCGGCCCATGACCCACTTCGGATGGGCGCAGGCTTCATCGGGGGTAACCGAGTCCAGTCGTGACAACTCAACCGTGCGAAACGGTCCGCCGGAAGCGGTAAGGAGCAGGCGCAGCACGCCCGCGCGGTCGGGATCGCGAGCGTAGTCGTGCGGCAGTGCCTGAAAAATCGCATTGTGTTCACTGTCGATGGGCAACAAGACCCCGCCACCCCGGGCCATCGCCTCCATGAAGACAGCACCGGCAAGTACAAGGGCCTCCTTGTTCGCCAGCAGCACCCGCTTACCCGCCTCCGCTGCCGCCAGAGCAGGCAGCAGACCAGCCGCGCCAACGATTGCCGCCATGACTGAGTCGACCTCCGGGTGCGCGGCCACCTCGACCAGGGCCTGAGGACCGTAAAGCACCTCGGTTCCGGACCCGCCTTCGCGCAGGATCGTTCGCAGGCGTTGCGCGCCGTCCGAAGTCGCGACGACCGCGAACTTTGGAGAGAAACGCAGGCATTGCGACGCAAGTTCGTCGATGCGGCCATTCGCCGTCAACGCATAGGCTTCGAAGCGATCGGGATGTCGCGCGATGACGTCCAGCGTGCTGTTGCCGATCGATCCAGTCGCGCCCAATACCGCAATCCGATTGCGACTCATGCGAACATCACCTCATGAAAGCGAGCACCACCAGGGCGAACAGTGGCAACGCCGACGTTACACTGTCGATCCGATCGAGCACGCCGCCATGCCCTGGCAGCAGATTGCCGCTGTCCTTGACGCCCGCCTTGCGCTTGACCAGCGACTCGAACAGATCGCCAACAATGCTGACTGCCGTAAACACGACAAGCGCAATAACAAGACCGATCGATGCAAAAACACCAGGGCTGCTTTCGGCCAACACGGCATACAGAAGGCATCCGGTGACGCAAACCGCCAGTCCCGCACCCACCGCACCTTCGCGCGTCTTTCCCGGGCTGATAGAGGGCGCGAGTTTGGTCCTGCCGTACGCACGCCCTGAAAAATAGGCGGCGATATCGGCCACCCAGATCAGACTGAGCCCCACGAGCAGGACCCAGACGCTGAACAAGCGCAAATGGGCGAGCGCCAGCGCCGCGGGAACCAGCACCACGAAACCCAGCAGCATGCTCGACCCTTTCGCCGGCATTGACCAGCCACCGCGAAACCAAAGCGGAACGAAGGCGAGCCAGAACAACGTGCTCAAGGCGTAGATGAAGTACAACCATCCACCCCGTACGGAATCGAACGATGAATCCGCGAGCCCCAGGCCCGCGCCGAGGAGCGCGACAACGCAGGAGACTGCCACCGAAAGTCCGAAGCGAGGGTTCTCGTCAAGCCCGATCAACCCGCCCCACTCCCAGGCCGCCACGGCAACGACCAGCGCAACGAGTACAAGCCATGCCCATTGCGGCAGAACGAAAAGAGACAGGAGGAAGCCCGCGACCAGAATGATCGCAGTGAGGACGCGGTCCTTAAGCATGCCCGACCGAACGCCTCCCCCCCGAGCCAGCCGACACCGCGCCGCCACTGCGGACGGTCGGAGAACGGAGTTGTTCGCTGGTTCGGCCGAATCGCCGTTCACGGGTCTGGTACGAGCGCACGGCCTCGGCCAGCGCGTGCTCATCGAAATCCGGCCACAAGGTATCGGTGAAATACAGTTCCGTGTACGCCAATTGCCACAATAGAAAGTTGCTGATGCGTTTTTCGCCGCCGGTACGGATGAACAGGTCCGGCTCGGGCCCATAGTTGAGCGAAAGCTCGCGGCTCAGTTCTTCTTCCGAAAAAGCGGTCTGGCGCCCGGGGTTGGCAAGCATGAGCCGGTTGACCGCCTGAAGAATGTCCCACCGCCCCCCGTAATTGGCAGCAATCGTGAGCGTCAGCCGATCGTTCTCAGCGGTAAGCGTCTCGGCGCGGCGGATCAGTTCCACCAGCTGCGCATCGAACCGTCCCAGATCGCCGATCACACGAAAGCGGATTCCGTTCTCGTGAAGACGCTGGATCTCCTTTTGCAGCGAACGCATGAACAACTGCATCAGGAAGGAGACTTCATCCGCTGGTCGCCGCCAGTTTTCGGAACTGAACGCGAACAGTGTCAGATGGGAAACCCCGAGTTCAATGCATTCGCGCACCACCGTACGCACTGATTCGACTCCACGTCGATGGCCGGCGACACGCGGCATGAAGCGCTTGCGTGCCCAGCGCCCGTTACCGTCCATGATGATGGCGATATGGCGTGGAACGGCGCAGACCTCGGGAATCTCGCGGGTGGAGCTTTCGAACGGCTGATCCGCCATGGCTTCGCCTCCCTCGGGGCCGGGCATCGTGATCGAATCCGGAATGATTCAGATCTGCATCAGTTCCTGCTCTTTCTCCGCGAGCAGGCGATCGATCTCGCCGACGTATTTGTCGGTGAGCTTCTGGATGAGATCCTGACCACGACGTTCATCGTCTTCCGACAATGTCTTGTCCTTCACGCCGTCCTTCAGATTCTGGTTCGCGTCACGACGCAGATTGCGCACAGCGACCTTGGCGTTCTCGCCTTCATGCTTGACCACCTTGGTCAGTTCCCGCCGGCGCTCCTCGGTCAGCGGCGGCATCGGGACACGAATGATCTCGCCCTGATTGGAGGGATTGAGACCGAGGTCGCAGTCCCGAATCGCCTTTTCCACCTTGGACATCATCGGCTTTTCCCATGGCTGCACGCCAATGGTACGGGCGTCGATCAACGTGACGTTGGCCACCTGATTCACCGGAACCATGCTGCCGTAGTACTCGACCATGACGTGGTCGAGCAGCCCGGTGTGCGCACGCCCGGTGCGAATCTTGGCGAGATCAGCCTTCAGTACCTCGATCGACTTCTGCATCTTCTGCTCGGTCGTCTTGCTGAGTTCCGAAATCATCGTGAAATCCTCAGGAATGTACCAGTGTGCCTTCGTCTTCACCCATGACGACACGCTTGAGTGCGCCGGGCTTGAAGATCGAGAACACGTTGATGGGTAGTTTCTGGTCGCGACACAGCGCGAACGCGGTCGAATCGAGCACCGCCAGATTGCGACCGATCGCCTCGTCGAAGCTGATCCGGTGATAGCGCTGCGCCTCCGGATCCTTCTTGGGGTCGGCGGTATAGACGCCGTCCACCTTGGTCGCCTTCAGTACGATCTGCACGCCCATTTCCGAACCACGCAGCGCGGCTGCGGTATCCGTGGTGAAGAATGGATTGCCCGTGCCAGCGGCAAATATGACAACCCGGCCTTCCTCGAGGTGACGAATCGCCCGACCACGAATATAGGGTTCGACCACCTGATCGATGCGCAATGCCGACTGAACGCGGGCATCGATTCCGGCGCGCTTCATCGCATCGGACAGCGCCATTGCGTTCATCACCGTGGCGAGCATGCCCATGTAATCGGCAGTGGCGCGGTCCATCCCGCTGGACGCGCCTTTCATACCACGAAAGATGTTGCCGCCACCGATCACCACACCGACCTGCACCCCGAGCTTGACGACCTCGGCGACCTCCGAGACGATGCGCGATACCACATCCTCGTTGATTCCGTAGGCATCGTCGCCCATGAGGGCTTCACCGGAGAGCTTCAACATGATGCGCTTGTAGGCGGCAGCACTCATCGCAACTCCTTACTTGCCCTTGGCGGCCGCGGCCTGAGCCGCAACTTCGGCGGCAAAGTCATCGACCTTCTTCTCGATACCCTCACCGACGATGTACAGCACGAAACTCGCCACCGAAGCACCACGCGCCTTGAGCAGGGCCTCCACGGTCTGCTTGTCGTCCTTGACGAACGGCTGACCAAGCAGCGTGACTTCCTTGAGATACTTCTGAACTGCGCCTTCGACCATCTTCTCGACGATGTTCGCCGGCTTGCCCGATTCTGCGGCCTTCTCGGAGGCAACACGACGCTCGGTCTCGATCAGTTCAGTCGGAACCTCGTCCGCCGTCATTGCCTTCGGCTTGGAGGCGGCGATGTGCATGGCCAGGTCCTTGCCCAGCGCTTCGTCACCACCAACCAGATCGATCAGCACACCGATCTTGGAACCGGCGTGCACGTAGCTGGCAACCTGCCCCTTGGCGTCGATGCGCTGGAAGCGACGGACCGTAATGTTTTCGCCGATCTTGCCGACCAGCGCGGTGCGGAAGGATTCGACGGTCTGACCATCGTAAGGCAGCTCGGACAACGTAGCCACGTCGGCGGGATTGCTGTTGGCAACCAGTTCGGCCAGTTTTGCCGCGAAAGCGAGGAAGTCGTCGTTCTTGGCGACGAAATCGGTTTCGCAGTTCAACTCGATCATGGCCGCGAGCTTGCCGTCACCTGCCACGAAAGTGCCGACGACACCTTCCGCCGTCACCCGGGAAGCGGCCTTGCTGGCCTTGCTGCCGAGCTTGACGCGCAGAATCTCTTCGGCCTTGGCGAGATCGCCGTCGGCTTCGGTCAGCGCCTTTTTGCACTCCATCATCGGCGCGTCGGTCTTCTCGCGCAACTCTTTAACCATGCTTGCGGTAATTGCCGCCATGCTAACTCCTGATATTCCGTTTGATGCGAAAGACAGCACACCCCCGGGCCAAACCCGGGGGTGCATGAATCAGGCTTCCTCGTCGGAGGCTTCTTCCTCGACCTCGACGAACTCATCCTCACCGGCGGCGACGATGTCGTGCAGCGCCATGGTGCGACCTTCGAGCACCGCGTCAGCGACACCTCGGGCGTAGAGACGAATCGCGCGCGAGGAATCATCGTTACCCGGAATCACGTAGTCGATCCCTTCCGGCGAATGGTTGGTATCGACGACGGCGACCACCGGAATGCCCAGCTTCTGGGCTTCGGTAATGGCGATCTTGTGGTAACCGACGTCGATGACGAACATCGCGTCAGGCAGACCACCCATCTCCTTGATGCCGCCGATACTCTTGCGCAGCTTCTCCATTTCGCGCGTAGCCATCAGCGCTTCCTTCTTGGAGAGACGATCGAGGGAGCCGTCTTCGACCATCGTTTCCATTTCCTTCAGACGCTTGATCGACTGCTTGACCGTCTTGAAGTTGGTCAGCATGCCACCCAGCCAACGCTCATCGACGTAAGGCATGCCGGCGCGACTGGCTTCTTCAGCCACGATCTCGCGTGCCTGACGCTTGGTGCCGACAAACAGAATGGTTCCGCGATTGGCCGACAGCTTGCGCACATAGTCCATGGCCTCGAGGTACTTGCCCATGGTCTTTTCGAGGTTGACGATGTGAATCTTGTTGCGCTGGCCGAAAATATAGGGGGCCATGCGTGGATTCCAGAAACGGGTCTGGTGACCAAAGTGAACGCCCGCCTCGAGCATTTGACGCATTGTTACAGACATGGATGACTCCGAAATAAAAGGGTTTGACCTCCGCACGGCAGGACTGCAGCGCAATCCGAACCGCGCCGGACCCGTCATCGACGAACCCTGCTCGCGGACCCTGGTGGTACTTTCGGTACTCCGCCGTGCGTGTGGATTTTGCCCGTACCGACGTGGCGCGGACAAGCATGGGATTATAGCGGGATTTCATGACGTTGCTCAAGCCATGGTCAGTTAAGCGGGCAAATGGGACAATGTCTGGTTTCGCACACCCCCTTCAAAGACGGCAGCCATTCGCCCAACGACAATGACCGTACAAATCAAAACCCCTGAAGAAATCGAAAAGATGCGTCTGGCCTGCCGACTGGCGGCCGAGGTGCTGGATCACGTCGCATCGTACGTGCGCCCCGGCGTGACCACTGAAGAGTTGGACCGGATCTGTCACGATTACATGAGCAATGTGCAAGGGACGATCCCGGCGCCGCTCAACTATGCCCCTCCGGGATACACCCCGTTTCCCAAGTCGGTGTGCACCTCGGTCAATCATCAAGTATGTCACGGTATTCCAGGACCCAAGGCGCTCAAGAAGGGAGACATCGTCAATATTGACGTCACCGTGATCAAGGACGGTTACCATGGCGACACCAGCCGCATGTTTCTCGTCGGCGGCGAAAAGGGCGCGAGCATTCTCGCCCGCCGCCTCTGCCAGGTGACTTTCGAATGCCTGTGGCGCGGCATCGCGCAGGTCCGCCCCGGTGCGCGTCTGGGTGACATCGGCCACGCGATCCAGAAGCATGCCGAGGGCAATGGTTTTTCGGTCGTGCGAGAGTTCTGCGGACACGGCATCGGCAGCAAGTTTCACGAGGAACCGCAGGTACTTCACTACGGAAAACCCGGCACTGGCCTAGAATTGATCGCCGGGATGACCTTCACCATCGAACCAATGATCAATGCGGGCAAGGCGGCGATTTCGGAATTGCCCGACGGCTGGACCATCGTCACCAAGGATCGGAGTCTTTCGGCACAGTTCGAGCACACTGTGCTGGTCACGGACGAGGGTGTGGAGGTGCTGACCCGATCCACCGACTGCCCGCCGCCTCCGGCTGAGTTCGCACATCTGTTTGGTTGACATCATGCAAGCGCAACAAGGATCTCACCCCTCCGGCCTTGGCGACGAGGAACGGCGCCGGCAGGCGGTAAGTGCGGCGCGCGAGCGGCTGCAACTCGGCAACGCCGAGTTGCGTGCCGCCTACGAGGCGAGACCTTCGACCTCGCGCATGCTCAAGGGCCGCGCCGCGCTGGTGGACAAGACCATCACCGAACTGTGGCTCGCGCTCGGCCTGCCGACAGACGCGGCGCTCGTAGCCGTGGGTGGCTACGGACGGGGCGAACTCTTTCCATACTCGGATGTGGACCTGATGTTCCTGCTCGCCGGCGAACCCGACGAATCGTCTCGAGCATGTCTGAGCGAACTGGTGGGTGCCCTGTGGGACATCGGTCTGGAGATCGGGCAGAGCGTGCGCACGGTGGAGGACTGCCTGGATGCCGCGGCTGATGACATCACCGTCCAGACCAATCTGCTCGAGGCGCGTCTGCTGTACGGCAATCGCGAGCTGTTCGATGATTTCACGAACAGGTTTCGCGAAATGCTCGATGTCCGGCAATTTTTCAAGGCAAAGCTGCTTGAACAGGAGCAACGCTACGCTCGCTACAACGACACCGCCTACTCCCTCGAACCCAATTGCAAGGAAAGCCCTGGCGGTCTGCGTGACCTGCAGATGCTCGGCTGGATCGCGCGGGCAGCGGGACTCGGACGCAACTGGCGCGAGCTGGCACGCAAACGACTGATCACCGGCGAGGAAGCCGGTGACCTGCGCAGCATCGAGCGCTATCTGCAGCACATCCGGATTCGATTGCACTACCTGACCGGCCGCGGCGAGGACCGCCTGCTGTTCGACCACCAGGAAAACCTTGCGCGCAGCCTCGGCGTCAAGGCGAGCGCGGCGAAACGCGCGTCGGAAGTGTTGATGCAGCGCTACTATCTCACCGCCAAGAAGCTCACCCAGATCAACACCATCCTGATCCAGAACTATGGCACGGTGATCTTTCCCGATCGAGCCGGCGCGGCGATCGTGATCAACGATCGCTTCCAGGCCGTGCGCGAACTGCTCGACGTCCGCCACGACAATGTCTTCGCCGACCATCCATCCGCGCTGCTCGAATGCTTTCTGCTCCTGCAGCAACACCCCGAGCTCAGGGGCATGACCGCACGCACGCTGCGTCTGCTGTGGCTCAACCGCAAGCGCGTCAATGCCGCGTTCCGTGCCGATCCGGTCAATCGCTCGCTGTTTCTCGAGATTCTTCAGCAGCGCCGTGGCATCGTGCACGAATTCCGACGAATGAACCAGTATGGCATCCTCAGCCGCTATCTGCCGCCCTGGCGCAAGATCGTCTGCCAGATGCAGCACGACCTGTTTCATGTCTATACAGTCGATCAGCACATTCTGATGGTATTGCGCAACGTGCGCCGTTTCACGATGGGCAAGCACGCCCACGAGTACCCGCTGATGACGCGCCTGATGCTGGGCTTCGAACGGCACTGGCTGCTGTATGTCGCGGCCCTCTTTCATGACATCGCCAAGGGGCGCGGCGGGGATCACTCGCAACTTGGTCTGGTCGAAGCGCGCATTTTCTGCGAACAGCACGGCCTGGGCGCGGAAGATCGGGATCTCGTCGTGTGGCTGGTCGAACACCACCTGACGATGTCCTCGGTCGCGCAGAAGCAGGATACATCCGACCCCGAAGTCATTCGCCGTTTCGCCGATGTGGTCGGCAGCGAACGCCGACTCACAGCGCTCTACCTGCTGACCCATGCCGACATTCGTGGCACCAGTCCGAAAGTCTGGAATGGGTGGCGTGGCAAGCTTCTTGAGGACCTGTTCTTCGCCACGCAGCGTCTGCTGCGCGGCGCCACGCCGCAGCAGGCGCTGGGACTGGATGACCGGCAGGAGGACGCCCGCCGCCTGCTGCGATATTTCGGACTTCGCCCGGGTGTAGAGGAGCCGCTCTGGAAGCAGCTCGACCCGGTGTATTTCATGCGCAATTCGGCCGAAGAGATCGCCTGGCACACACGGGTTCTGTACTACCGGACGGACGGCGACGCACCGGTCGTCAAGGCACGTGTTTCCGATGAAAGCGACGGCCTGCAGGTCATGGTGTTCACACGCGACCAACGTGATCTGTTCGTTCGCCTTACCGGCTTTTTCGGCAAGCTCGGATTCTCGATCCTCGACGCCAAGGTGCATACCACCCGGCACGGATACGCACTCGACAGCTTCATCCTGCAGGATCCCGGAAACCAGGCACGTTATCGCGACATCGTGACACTGATAGAGCACGAACTCACCGAGCGTCTGCGCACCAGTGCCCCTCCCGATCGCCCCATCAACGGACGGCTTTCCCGCCAGGTCAAGCACTTTCCGATTACACCCGAGGCACGAATCCGCCCCGATGAGGCGGGCAAGCACTACATCCTGTCATTGACCGCTGCCGACCGGCCGGGTCTGCTGTTCGGGGTCGCCGAAGTACTCGCCAAGTATGGCATTGACTTGCACACTGCCAAGATCGCCACGCTTGGCGAACGCGTCGAAGATACCTTCCTCCTGACGGGACGGGGGCTGTCTCAGGATGCGCAGATCATTCGTATCGAACGGGAGTTGCTCGACCGTCTGCAGGTCTGAGCCCACGCGGGAGCGCTGAACCAAAACCGCCTGCCACATAAGGCAGGCGGCTTCGCATTACGCCAGCGGCGTGCGTACATCAGAACGATCCGAACATCGTCCCCAGCACCACCAGCAGCACCAGTGACAGGATCGGAAACAGCACCGCGACCATGAAGATGTCCTTGTAGGCCTGGCGGTGGGTGAGACCGCAGATCGCCAGCAAGGTCACCACCGCACCGTTGTGCGGCAGGCTGTCGAGGCCACCGGTCGCGACCGTGGTGACGCGGTGCAGCAGTTCCGCTGCAATGCCACTGGCGTTGGCCAGCTCCAGGTACTCCGCGCCGAGTGTCTGCAACGCAATGCTCATGCCGCCCGAAGCCGAACCCGTGACACCGGCGAGCACGTTCACCGACAGCGCGAGGGACACCAGCGGATTGCCACCACCGATCGCATCAACGAAGTCCTTGATCAGATCGAAGGCTGGCAGGGCCGCGATCACGGCACCGAAGCCGACCAGACTGGCGGTGTTGAAGATCGGCAACACCGACGCGTTGGCGCCATCATCCATGCTGCGCTTGAGGTCGGCCAGGCGTTTCCAGGTCAGGCCGATCAGCAACGCGCAGGCGATCGTCAGCGAGCAGATGATCGCCCATACGCCGCGCACCGCATCCTCGGTGGTCGCCCCATAGCGCGCTTCGGCGAGATAGCTGTTGTCCATCGCCGGGATCACGAAATTGCTGAACACGTAGTTGAGCACGATGACGAGGACGACCGGACTGAGCGCAACCGCGAAAGACGGCAGCTGATTCGCCGCCTGATCGGGTTTGATCATCAACACGTCGAAGCCCTCGCCCGAGCTGCGTTCGCGCTGATCCTTGTCGAACTCGACCGGCAGGTCGTCATGGTCACCGTAGCCTTCACCGCGCGTACGCGCCAGCGCTGCCTGACGGCTCAGCCAGAACTGGCCCAGGCCGAACATCACCAGCGCCGAGATGATGCCTAGAATTGGTGCGGCAAACGGCGTGGTGCCGAAATACGGCATCGGGATCGCATTCTGGATCGCCGGCGTGCCGGGCAACGCGGTCATCGTGAAGGTGAACGAACCAAGCGCGATCGTCGCCGGAATCAGCCGCTTGGGCAGATCGGCCTGGCGGAACAGCGCGGCGGCGATCGGATACACCGCAAACGCGACCACGAACAGCGACACCCCACCATAGGTGAGCACCGCGCAGGCCAGCACCACCGCGAGGATGGCGCGCTCGTTGCCCAACCGCCCGACGATGCCCTGCGCAATCGATTCGGCCGCACCCGAATCATCCATCAGCTTGCCAAAGATCGCCCCCAGCAAGAACAGCGGAAAATACTGGATGATGAAGTTCCCGGCCGAACCCATGAACACCTGGGTATAGGTCGCGAGCAAGGGCGTGCCGACCGCGAACAAGGCCGCGACCAAGGCCATCACCGGGCCGAGCAACAGCACGCTCACCCCGCGGTAGGCAAGATAGATCAGCAAACCCAGGGCCAGCAATACACCAAGCAAGCCAATCATGACTGTTTTCCTCCGAGAGTGCCGGCCGGCTTGATGCTGTCCTCAAGCAGCCAGTCCAACTCAAAGGTCGAGCGCGTACCGAGATCCTTCCAGTGCTGCTTCAGCCAGCTCTCCGCGCGCCCCCGTCCGAGATCACGCAGGTAGCACAGGTACTCCCATTCCGCATTGAGCTTGCTTGACGCCTGGAGTTTGGTCAGCTCGTCGTCGCCGTGGATGCAGTGCAGACGCATGTCGCGGTAACGTTCCTGCTCCAGGTTCTCGGTGTCGATCATCTGCTTGAGCAACATCACCGAGCGCAACTCCTTGAGCAGACTCGAATTGAAGGTGATCTCGTTCATCCGATTGATGATCTCGCGTGCCGTGCGCGGCAACTCCTCGCGATAGAACGGGTTGATCTGGATCAGCAGCAGATCGCGCGCGCTGCACTCATCGACCAGCGGGAACAGGGCCGGATTGCCGGTATACCCACCGTCCCAGTAGGCCTCGCCATCGATCTCCACGGCCTTGAACATGAACGGCAATGCCGCCGACGCCATCACCGCGTCCACAGTCAGTTCCGGATTGCGGAACACCTTTGGCCGACCGGTACGCACATTGGTCGCGGTGACGAACACCTTGATCGCCGAGCAGCGCCGCACGCGCTCGAAATCGACGTTGGCCATCACCAGATCGCGCAACGGGTTGAGGTCGAACGGATTGGTTTCGTAAGGCGAGAACACCCGGCTCAGATGATCGAAGAACAGGTAGCTCGGCGAATTGTCGAGGCTCCAGTTGCCGGTGATACGCGACCACAGATCGCGCTGGATCGGACTGTTCTTTGCGCCATCACTGACCGCACGCCAGAAGGTGGCCAGTGCCGTGCGCGCGCCCTCGGCGCCCCCCGCCTCCAGTCCGTCGGCGAGCACCACCGCATTCATCGCGCCGGCGCTGGTGCCACTCACCCCTTCGATAAGCAACTTGTCTTCTTCGAGTAAACGATCGATCACCCCCCAGGTCAACGCGCCATGCGCACCACCACCCTGCAGGGCAAGTTCGATCGACTTTTTGGCTGTCGTCATGGTTACACCTCCGCACATCCATCATGGATTGATGATAATGCAGTGCACCATAGCAAGAAGGGGATGACCGATCAAACCCTTTCGCCAAATCAATTCATCATTCCCCGCTGCTTCCAACTCGACCACGAATACAAGCCCAGGGCGACCCAGATCAGCACGAACGAAAGCGCCTGGATGCCGTGCAAGGTCTCGCGAAACACCAGCCATGCGGTCAGAAACTGCATCGTCGGATTGATGTACATCAGAAAACCCACCGTCGCCAGCCGCAGGCGGCGCGTAGCGGCGCCGAACGCGATCAGGGGCAACGCGGTGACGACGCCGCTCAGCAACAGGATGTAGGTGCGTGAATCGCCCGTCGGAAAACTCGACGCCCCGGCCCCGATCAGCCAGGCGAAGGCGATCAGACCAAACGGCAACAGCAACAGGGTCTCGACGAACAAACCGGGCAAGGCCTCGAGTCGTACCTGCTTGCGGAACAGTCCGTAGGTGCCGAAAGTCAGCGCCAGCAACAGCGCCACCCACGGCATCGTCCCCATCCACAGCAGCTGCGCGGCGATCGCGACCCCGGCCAGCGCCACCGCCCATTGCTGCCCCCGTGCCATCCGCTCCTTGAGCACCAGCATGCCAAGCGCGACATTGACCAGCGGCGTCAGAAAATAGCCAAGGCTCGACTGAAACACCTGGCGTGTCTCGATGGCGTGGATGAAGATGCCCCAGTTGGCGCCGATCAGCACCGCACAGACCAGCACCTTGCCCAGACCAGCCGGACGCGACAAGGCGTCAACAATTTGTCGCCAGCGCCCGAGCAAGATGATCAGCACCAGCAGGAATGCACAACTCCACACGACGCGGTGAACCAGAATTTCCCACGCCGGAATGCCGTCGAGCAGCGAGAAGAACAGCGGGAAACACCCCCAGATGGTATAGGCAGCCAGACCATAGGCCACCCCCCGGGCGGTTTCGTCACCACCGGTATTCAAGGACATGCATGCCTCTCGGGCAAAGTGAATGAAGCGCAACGCTACCGCGCGATGCGCGGAAGCTCAGACGTTGTCGAGCACCGCCTCGCCGAAAGCGCGTGACGGAAGCGTCGTCTCCTGCCCCGCTGGTGGCAACCCACCCGGACCGGGATCCGCTCCGGACACCGTCGCGGCGAGATCGGGCAATCGCCGGAAATGCTCTATGGAGAATGCTACCCGGGCCGCGGCTGCGACGCCATCGGGTTGTTTCTCCACCCACTCCAGCCGCTGCCCCAAGCCTTCGCCATTGGCCATCTGAATCGCCAGCCCCGGGCGGGCATTGAGCTCGAGCAGCATCGGCCCATGGTGTCGATCGAGCACCATGTCGGCACCGAGGTAACCCAGACCGGTCATCTCGTAACAGGCCGCCGACAGGTGCAGCAAGCGCTGCCAGTCCGGAATCGCCAGCGCGGACAAGTCCTTGCCGGTGTCCGGATGATGAGTGCACGGCCGGTCGAACTGCACCGCACTCAACGCCCGCCCGCTGGCGATGTCGAGGCCGACGCCGACCGCTCCCTGATGCAGGTTCGCCTTGCCGTCCGACGCGGCCGTGGACAGCCGGATCATCGCCATCACCGGATAACCGCGAAACACGATCACGCGAATGTCCGGTACACCTTCGTAGGTGTACTCTGCAAAGCACTCATCGAAATCGATCATCGCCTCGAGCATCGCCACATCGGGCGAACCTGCCAGCGAGTACAGCCCGGACAGGATGTTCGAGACGTGGCGCTCGAGGTCCTCGCGGCCGAGCCGCGCACCGCTGGGCTTGACGTACTGCCCGCCCTCGTTTCGTTCGATCACCAGAATGCCCTTGCCACCGCTGCCCTTGGCGGGTTTGATGACGAAGCTCGGGTGCGCTGCGACCATCTCGGCGACGTGCCTGACCTCGAACTGGGACGCGATCTTGCCGATCAGCTCCGGCGACGTGATGCCGTACTCATGGGCGAGCAGCTTGGTCTTGAGCTTGTCGTCCACCAGCGGAAAGCGGCTGCGCTCGTTGTAACGGCCAATGAAGTGGATGTTGCGCCGGTTCATCCCGATCACGTGACGCATGCGCAACGCCGAAGGCCAGGTAAACATCGCTCAGCGCTCCACCATTGGCTTGAAACGACGCAGCTCGAGCAGGCGGTAGCCGGTGTAGTTGCCGAGCAGCAGAATCAACGCCATCAGAATGAACTGCACTCCCAGAAAATTGAAGGTGATGTGACGCACCCACGGATTGGTCATCGCGACGTAGGCCAGCACCGCGGTGAGCAGACTGCCCCCGCCCTGGATCAACACCTCGCGCGGCCCCTCCTCTTCCCAAAGGATGGACATGCGCTCGATGGTCCACGACAGGATGATCATCGGGAAGAAGGTGATGGTCAGCCCGGCATTGAGCCCCAGCCGGTATGACACCACCGAGAAAATCGAGATCAGACCAATCACGGTGATGATCACCGCGGATACCCGCGCCACCAGCAGCAGATTGAGATGCGACAGATAGCTGCGGATCACCAGTCCGGCCGCTACGACCAGCAGGAACCCCAGCAAACCCGTGGTCAGCGTGGTCTGGATGAAGGCCAGCGCGATCAGCACCGGCATGAAAGTGCCAGACGTCCGGATCCCGACCAGCACCCGCAACATGACCACGATCAACGCCCCGATCGGAATCAGCAGAATGGTGCGGAACAGCGCCTGCTCTTCGAGCGGCAGACTGTGAATCGAGAAACTGAGCAAAGTGTCATTCGACACCTGCGGCCCGACCACCGACGAGGTCGCCGGATGCATGTGCCGCAGCATTGAGAAACTCACCGATGACTGCCGTCCTCCCTCGACCTGCAATACCGGCAGGTCCCCCGCGTTCCACAGCAACACGTGCTCGGGCTGCCCGCGACGTCCGGTACGGGGGTCGAACAAGGCCCATTGCTCGCCTTCATATACCTGCAGCCACGGGACCAGCCCCTGACGGCGGCGTCCATCCTCGAGCACCAGCGCACTCACCTGACGGGCCGGCACGCCCGCCTGGTTGAGCAAACGCACCAGCAAGGTTGGCAACTCGTACTGCGTGAGCAGCAGACGCGCGTTCTCGCCGCGTCCGCTCCCGGTGAGTTCGGCGATCAGCTCCTGCGTCAGCGTATAGGCATTGGCCGAGCGCTCCCATGCACGTTCGAGCACCTCCGCGGCGGCGGTGTCGAACGGCGTGTCCCAGTGCACCAGCGGGACGATCAGCGGTGGTGGCACAAGCAGCGCCGGCTCGTTGGGCGCCACCAGGAACTGCGCGGAGTAATACAGAATCTGCGTACCCTGGGCCTCGCGGATCGCCCAGCGCGCCTGCCGCCCCTGCTCCGACTCTTCGAACGCCAGGCCGTAGCCGGACGAGGCGGTGTGCTCCGACAGGCGCCGGAACCCTTGTTGATCGGAAGGCAACGCCAGTTCTACACTGACCGGCCGGCCATCGGCGACGAGGCGCACCTGCGCCTCGATCTCCCACACCTGGCGTTGCTCACCCGGCGTCCACGGCACTTCGAACTGAACGTGGCGGTGAATCGACAAGCCAACCCCGATCACGAACAGACAGCCTACGAGAATGTAAAACGGCAGACGCGACACGATGCTCAAAGCTCCGGATCTTCGGTTTCGTCACGATGCGCATCGCCCGCTGGTCTTCCGCCCGGAAACTCCGGCCGCGGAAAAGCAAACCGCTTGCTGACATCGACCAGCGCAATATCCATCAGGAATCGCCGCCCGAGCAGCACCGGGTGCGTCAGATGGCTGCGATCATTGAGTGTGAACTCCACCCGCTGTTCGATCGGCCCAAGCGACAACGGCAGGCTGATCACCGGCCGGCGCTCACTGCCCGCCGCCTGCACGATGCGCACATGGCGCTCGATGCGTGCCTCGATCCAGCGATCCCGTACCTCATCGATCACCACGTCCTCATCAACCAGGGCCAGCTTGAAGCGGATCCACTCCTTCCCGTCACGTTCGAAATAGGTGATCTCGTTTGCCGAGAGCGAGGCCAGATTCGCACCGGTATCGATGCGTGCCTTCAGATAGGTGCCCAGCGACGGCAGTCCCACCCACTCCACTCGTCCGAGCACGGCGCGATCGCGTTCCACCGCAACACGTTCGGTCTGGTGGACCGGAGGGCAGCTGGCCTGCGCCGGTCTCCGCGCGGCGGCCTCCCGAGCCTCGACGATCCGCTCATCAAGCGCGACGATGCCCTGCAGGATGGCCTCGAAACGTCGTGTCGACTCGTCCTCCGCTTCGTGCTGTCGGGCACAGAGCACGAGGAGTGAATCCTCGAGTCGCTCGACACCGGTGAGTACCTGATCGGGGCTGGCAAAGGACTCGGGCGTAAGCCAGTCGAGTCGATCCTTGTTGGTACAGCCCGCGAGAAGGAGGAAGAACAGTGCTACGGGTGCGGCGAAGTACGCGCGGCGGTAGGCAGAATCCAGCATTCCGGTGAAAACCCCTGATTCATCATTATTTTCCGGGGCTTCGATAATGTCCCGGACATGGCAGTTCCGCGTCTGCGCGCGGAAACAACGAATTTTTACAGACTTAAAGCCGGGGGAAGGTTCGAGCGCCGCGCCGGGCCGATAGGCTCGCCGTCCAATTCGACGGTCGTACCGGAGGCACTCGAGGAAAGGCAGGTACCGGAGACAAATGCGACCGGGGGAAAAACATCGTGTCCACTTTCAAAAAGCCGACCGGCTCGACGCGAGCCCATGCGGAAACGCACCCGAAGTGCCGAAATTGCATAGCGGGGCGCTTCACCTGCCACGACACGCCTGCTGGCGGGCCGCAAATGTTTGTTGCTGGTGCCCAGAAGAGGACTCGAACCTCCACGCCTCGCGGCGCCAGAACCTAAATCTGGATACCTTCTTTATAACGATTGCCTAATAAACGAGCAAATTACATAAAAAACAATCGCTTAGGTGCATAAAAATCTAAATCCAGCGCCCTGATTCAAGCAAAACCTCTTGGTAGATGGTCCAGCAATCACGGGCAGACGACATAAAACACGGTAGACACAAGGGTAGACGGCGGATAGGCTTCCTTCGTCTACCGGACCGCCGCGGAGAATACACTAAATGCCTCGACTTCCCAATAGCGACCGCGGTATTCAGCGGCTCGAAACACCAACTGAGAAACGCTACGAGATGTACCGCGACGAAGCGGTGAAAGGACTCGTCCTTCGCATCATGAAAACGGGCCACCGTGCCTGGGTGGCCGAGCGACGAAAACCGAACGGCAGCAAGCAAGAAACCCCCCTGGGAGTAGGCGATAGTCTCACCCTCGCAGAAGCACGCGAAGCGTGCATCAAGGCACTCGCTGAAAAAGAGTCGGAAGAACGTAACGTCGAAGAACGCACTCCCGGTACGCTCGCTGCCGAATTCGAGGACTATTGCCTCGCGAACCGCATCATCCCGGAACACGCCAAGGAATACCGTAGAACATTAAGCATCTACGGCGCAGCCATATGGAACATGCCCGTCAATAAAATCACCCGCTCTCTGGTTTTGAAAACGCGCGAGCGCATCAAGGAAGGCGATTTCGAAGAAAACCTACCCTACACCCCAGAACGAGGCGGCGCAGCAAAAGCCAACGACTTCATTCGCTATGGCAGCATGGTTATGGCTTGGTCACAAAACAACAAAGAAAACCCATTCCATGGCATACAGCCCCTCCCCCGCGACAACGAAGAAGGGGAGAGCAAAAAATACGTCTTCCAACCCAAAGATTGGCCCGCAATCTTCGACGTCATCGAGCGCTGGAACAGCGACGACCGGGACCTCATCCTCACCCACATCATGCTCGGGGCACGACCCGCCGGGACATGCAGGATGCGCTGGGACAGGCTCGACCTCGACAAAGGAACATACAAACTCACCAATAACCCCGAAGAGTGCATGGGCTGGAAGCCGGCGAAGTCGCCGTCGTGGGCTTACCCGGTCGACGACTACACACTCGAACGACTTCGCGAGCGCAAGCAATTCGCACATCCGGGTGTAGACTTTATATTCCCCAGTCCGTATGAAAATCGCAAGAACCAGCCAATCACCAACCGTCCGTTAGAAAGCCTCTTCCGCGAACTCCGAGTGCGGCTTAACCTGCCTGCACACTGCACGGCGTACTCGGCGCGCTACACGCGTGCAACATATTCGGAAATGGCATTCGGCAGCACACACATCACAAGCCGGATGCTCAATCACCGCACTGACACTGGTAAAGGCGGCAAGAACGCAACTCACAAATACATCATCACCGGACCAGGAGAAGTTGGGGATGCCAGCGACGAACAAATCGGCTATAAGACGCTCAAGGCATACGTGAATCGCTACAGCGAAATCATCCTTGAACTGGCTGGCAGGCGTGAGCTATCTGAAGCAACCAGAATCCTCTTTCACCTTCCACAGCGATGACGAATTTCGAGCTATTCAGGAGGCCCTTAAATTCACTCACCCTGTCACTCTTGAGAGAACGGGAATGAAGCGTCACGACAGGGTTTGCCGACTTGTGCGGATGTAGTTATTTGAGGATACATCGAATAACCTCTTGCCCGCAAAACTACCTATGTTGAGTTTCATGACTTGCAGTCGATGTTTGGCCGGAGTTTGGGGTTTTCGCGACACCCACATGCTTCAGCAGAACAAGAGAGCACTGCTACCAAACTACCGAGCTAAGACAGAGGGCATCCGTCCAACTGGTCGTATAGGCCGGCGAAAGCCGGCCTCGTCGCATCTGCCACGCCTTGTTGAGCCCTTCAGCACTGAGGCGTACTGTTCCCCTCCCCCATTTCGCGTTGATGCGGTCCATCGCCTTCATCACGCTCTGCGCCCGCTCGTCCCCCGTTTCATCGGCAAAACGACTCTGCTGGCGCAGCTTGCGCGGCTGCAACTCAGTCAGCATCACCCCTGCTTTTCGTTACGCATAGCCGGGTCGGTAGATGCTCTTCAGAATGTCGATGGCAAACCGGCTCAGCACCCGGGTATCGGAGGTGGGCTCAGGCAGCGGCAAGGTGACCGTTCGTTGATACTGCGGCTCCTTCGGCTTAAAAGGGTTGGTGCGGATGTACACCTGGACGGCGCCGGCAAGACTGTCCTGTGCGCGTAATTTCTCGGCCGCCTTGGCGATGTAGCTCGCGACGGCCTCCCGTAGTTCGTCCAGGTCATACACATACTGACCGAACGACCGACTGTTCATGATTTGTTGCTTGGGCGGGGCGACCTCCTCCAGGTCAGGGCAGGACACCCCGCGAAGCTCCCGCACGGTTCTTTCGAGCACTACGGAGAAGCGTGCTCGAACCGTTTCAGCATCGGCATCCCGCAGGTCTCGGACGGTCTCGATACCCATCTCATACAACCGGTCGGCGATGCGGCGGCCGACACCCCAGACCTCCTCAGCGGGGATGGCCGCGAACAGGTTCGACAGCTCAAGCTCTGCCATTCCTGTGAAGTCGCACACCCCATCCCTCCCGGCGAGTCCCTTCTTGGCACAGTGGTTGGCCAGCTTGGCCAAGGTTTTAGATGTGCCGATACCGACACACACCGCCAGTCCAAGCCACTGGGCAACCCGACTACGAATCTCAACGCAGTAGCCGTGCAGGCCGGCGGCGGTCAACCCATCGTAGCCCGACAGGTCCAGGAAGCTCTCATCAATCGAGTAGACCTCGAGATTCGCAGAGAACTGTCCGAGTACCTCCACGACGCGATTACTCATGTCGGCGTACAGCGCGTAATTCGACGAGTACGCGATGATGCCCTCACGCATCGCCAGTTCTCGCAGCTGATGCCAGGGCGCCCCCATCGGAACGCCTAGCACCTTGGCTTCGGCTGAGCGTGCAACTACGCAGCCATCGTTGTTCGAGAGCACAACGACCGGCTTTCCCAAGAGTCTCGGGTCAAAGAGCTTCTCGCAGCTAGCATAGAAGTTGTTGCAATCGACCAGCGCAAACACCGCCACTGCGTTACCTCGTTACCCCTGTTACCCAGAGCGCGGCAGTCAAAGAAGGCGCTTGAACTTGCCGACCACCACCCCCCAGACCAGCATCTCCATTTCGCCAGTGACCTCAATAGTTGGATAGACGGGGTTTTCAGCAACCAGCGCGACCCGCCCACCACGCTTGTACAGACGCTTCACCAGCCGCTCGCCATCAACGAAGGCGACCACGATGTGGCCATGCAGGGGTTCGACACTCTTATCGACCACCAGGATGTCGCCGTCGAATATCTCCGCGCCCTGCATCGAGTCGCCCTGGACCGGAAAGAAGAAGGTCGAAACGGCGTTACGGACTAGGTAATCGTTGATGTCGAGTCGCTTATCCTCGTAGTCGGCCGCTGGCGATGGAAAGCCTGCCGAGACCTTTCCGGCAGCCAGCGGGATGGTGAAAATTGTCGCGTTCTGGTCAGGCCAAAGCGTTTCCGGAAAATCCTCTGGGCCCGGAGAACGCACTCTTCGCAGCTGAGGGATGTCAGGCGACGAAAAATTGGACAGCCGGTGTCGCATCAGTTCGGTCGGAGTGGAGAAATGGATGGCAGCCGTTCATATCTGTATATTCGTACATCTTTACGTGGCTTTCAAGCGTAGCAGGCAGGGCCCCATCCCCAAAGTCACGCCCAGACGTTGCAGCGCCCGCTTTCACAACCGATGATGAACCCTAAGACACCCACAAGAGAGAGAACATGTGCGGTCGCTACGCCCTATACGGCCCCATTTCACGCTTGCACGAGCAGTTCGACGCACGTATCGACGAGCTTCCCGAAGGCTTCGGCCCCCGCTACAACGCCGCGCCACTCCAGATGCTCCCTGTCGTGCGTCAGCGTCCGAACGGGGAACGTGTCGTGCATCTACTGCGTTGGGGTCTGGTTCCGAGTTGGTCAAAAGACGACTCCATCGCAGCCAAACTCATCAACGCCCGTGCCGAGACGCTCGCAGAGAAGCCTTCGTTTCGGGCTGCATACAAAGCACGGCGCTGCATCATCCCGGCGTGCGGGTTCTTCGAATGGAAAGCCGGCGAACACGGGAAGCAGCCGTACTACATCCATCCAGCTGACGGCGGCCTCTTCGGCTTTGCAGGCCTTTGGGAGCGATGGGCCCCAGATGACGGCATGGCCGTCGACACCTTCACCGTCGTCACAACCGCCGCAAACGACGTCATCCGCCCCCTGCACAACCGAATGCCCGTCATTCTTTTCCCACAGGACTACTCGACATGGCTTGCCAGGGCAACCGAACCTGAACGCCTCGACAGCGTCATTTCATCACCGCCTGTCGTCCCAGTTGCACTTTTCCCAGTCTCCAAGGCTGTCGGCAACGTCAAGAATGACAGCCCCGACACAATACTCCCGGTCGAGTAGCGACCGACTAACCTCAAACCCATCGATTCCAGGCCATCCGCAGCAAGGCTGCATTGGCGGCATGCCGGTCAAACCGCGCCGGGTCAAAATCCTCGCCAGCCCATACCAGGCCAGGTAGTGCCCGGGCAGGTCTGCAATGAGCCGGCCCTTGTACTTTCCGAAGGGCATCTCCCGCGTCACGAGCAACTCCAGCAATTCCGGGGTCACAGCGCATCTAGCAGTTTCATGAAGTTCCGCTTGCGCTTCCACTCCAGCCGGATTTCCGCCAGTTCATCGCCGAACATGCCCAACTGCTTGTGTGCCGCCCGCAGTGCGCGAATTTTTTCGACGATGGCAAAGGCCTCGTCGTAGTGGGAACCGCGTGAGCCGCCCTCGACCATATGCGGCAACAGGCGCTTGAAGAGCACTATCGCATCTTCGTGGTGCGTCTTGCCCCGCGCATCGGCTACCGGCTCCCACAGGCCGATATCGACCTTTCCCCCTCTGAATGCATCCCACATGGCTTCGGCATCGCCCTCTCGCAGAAAAATGGAGACGATGTCACCCCGGCGGGGTTTGTCCCAAGGACTGCGGCGAACGCGGCTATCGGGGACTTCCTCCTCCGCGACTTTCTGCCACAGGCAGTCGAGCGCCCGCCTGCGCAGCGCAGCTTCGCGGCCAATCAGACCAGCCACTTCCATCAAACTGAAGAACGGATTACAGCCAGGGGCCTGCTCGAAACGTTGCCAGGCGAGTCCCTCGACCTCCGCATGCTGTCCAATCGCCAGCTGAAGCTCGATGGCAAGGCTTAGCAGGTCGTCAATGCGCTCGTTCGGAAATGCCACAATCCCCTGCTCGACCCAGCGCAGCGCCTCGTCCTTCCGACCTTGGTCACGAAATAATTTGGCCAGCGCAAGGAAGCACGACGAGGACGACAGATTCTTCGCCTGGATGGCTACCAGCAACTCGAAATCATCCGTCCAGCGGGCAATATCCCTCATCGCCGACTCCACCCGGTAGCGCGATGTAGTCCACTTGCTACCGGCGAGCTCGGGGCCGAGAGTTGGTAGCGCCCTCCATTCGGACTCGACTCGTTGTCGGTACTCGGCCAGCCCGGTCTCACCTAATGCCTCGGCGTAGTCCGGAAGCACCTCATGAAAGGTGTCCCACTCGCCGTGCATCTGGAACCCGTACAGCCGCTCGGCCAGAGCAACGGGGTCGGGACGCAACACAGTGCAGGCATCCAGATGTACCTTGCGCAGCGCGTGTATCGCCGACATGACCTCACCGGCGGAATCGTCGACATGCTGCATGGCCTCTTCGGCGCCACTGATGGCTTCCTCGATGACTTCGATGAGTTCCTTCTGGCCGTCGGCGATGCGCTGTGACAGCAGCGCCCCGAGGTCTTCCAGGCGATTGGCGTAGCCCCCCACCTCTCGGTACCCAAGGTAGCCGTTTATACGGATAGCCTGCTTGACCGCCTTGCGCAAGTCGGCAAGCCCGCTGCTTTCCGTCACGGTCGCCGCCATCAACAGCTTTTGGCGCAAGGCATCATCGCGCCACGAGGCTTCGAGGATGAGCTTTCGCAGCGCTACAACATCCAGCCCCTGCAGGTAAGCCTCAATCCGCACATCTTGAGACTGCCAGTCATCCATCTGCGTTATCAATCCACCAACGCCTTCAACAACGCATCCCGCGCATCCTGATAGAACTCGATGTCCAGCTTGGTCGCCATATCGTCCGACAGGTCGAACAACTGCCGCCGGCAGCTCACCGGCATCAGCAGGGACTTCGCGCCCTTCTCGACCGCCATCTCGGCAATGGTCACGGCGTTGTGAATCGGCTCGATGGTGCCGCCGATGCTGACCTCACCCACAACAATCAGTCCGCCACGCACCGACTTTCTTAACAGGGCGCTCGACAACGCAATCAGGCAGGCAACGCCAGTCTTGGCCCCACTCTTCGCCGCATCAAAGCCCCTCAGTTGCACCGAGAATTCATGCGAGCGCGGGTCGCGGTCGCCGACCAACTGCGCCGCGCGGGTGTAGAGGTTCTGCTCCGCACAGCGGACGGACTCCTGAAACGCCGGCGGCACCGGCTTGTTCAACACGCGAACACCGCTTCCGGGCCCCTCGGTCACCTCCAGCCGGAACAGACCCGGGTGCTCATCCGCTCCACCGGGGCTGAGCGTCCAGATTTGGCCGGACTCCAGCGGTTCGTCACCGATGCCCTCCTGGCTGCGCAGCTCTGGCGTAGTGACGAACTTCTCCACGCCTTCCGCCCCCAGGGTGTAGCTGAAATGCGTGTTGCGGAATTCGGCCGCGCCGATGCGCTTTTGCTGCTCCTTCACCCTTCGACGCACCTCGAGCGCCAATCGCACCGCCCATTCGAGGTCTTCATCGCTGACCGCTTCTTCTGCGTCGGGATGGAGCAGCTTCAGCAAGCCGCTCACGGTCTTGTTGACCGCGTTGAGGTCCCGCCCCGACAACGCGCCACCGAGGAACACCCTGCCCTGCAGCGTCGACACCCGGCTCTGATTGCGCAGTTGCGTGAAGCACTCGGACAGGAAATCGCTCACCAAACCGAAGTGCTGGGTGAACAGCGCCGGACTCATCTTCGGCACATCCCAGCCCGGCAAGAAACCGTGAATCCGGTCCATGAAGGCAGTGTCGTCACGCATCTCGGGTGGCAGCGGACCGAGTAGATGGCCGATGCGCTGTTGATGCTCGACATCCACGTCGAAATTGCCAACCAGCACAATGGAGCCATCGGCTCGGATGCTCTCCTTGCCGCGAGAGAACTCGCCCGACTCCATGTAGCCCTTCATGATATTCACGCCATCCTTCTGGTCGAAGGACACCCCCGACACTTCATCGAAGCAGACCACGTCGTACTGGCACACCAAGCCCCGCTGGCCGTTGGAGTTATTCACGAACATTCGGGCCACGGTCGCCTTGCCACCGGAAATCAGGTGCGCGTAGGGCGACACCTGCTGGAAGAGGTGCGACTTGCCCGTTCCGCGCGGACCGAGTTCCACCAGGTTGTAATTGCGCTCGACGAACGGCACCATGCGCAGCAACAGCGCATCCTTCGCACGGTCGTTCAGACCGTCAGGTTCGAAGCCAACGCTGCGCAACAGAAAATCGCGCCACTCCGCGGTGGTCAGCTGCTTGCGCCCCTCCGACAGCGAGACGAGCACATCCCGCTTGGAGAGTTGAATCGCACGCAGCGTGTCGATGCCAAACGGGCGCCCGCCCTTCTCCTGGGCAATCGCGGCATCGTAGCCAAGGGTGACTTCGGCATAGAAGCCGCCGGTCAGCATGCGCTCATGCTCCTTGATGAGTTCGGGCGAGATACGCACGTCGTTCAGTCTCAGGCTGGGGAGGGAGGCCACATAGGCATCACTCTTCGCATCCAGTCGCGCCGTGAGGATGTCGATGATTTTCACCGAACCGGTCTCACGCGCCCGCGCTTTGAAGAGCTCTTCCTCTCCAGCCTTGACGGTGCGTGATTGCAGCTGTCGCTGGACGATTTCCAGACCTTCCTGAATCTCGGCCTCATCGGTCGTCGCGCAGTAGCGGCCCAGCAGGAACTCGACCACGTAGGTCGGCACCGGGAACTGGCGACTAAAGGTTCGTACCAGGTCCTTGCGGACGATAAAGCCATCGAAGGCGGTAGCCGCCTTGCGGTCGAGGTCGTCGAGATTCATCGTGTTCTGCACGCTCTGTTCTTGTTCCGCTCTGTACTTGTCCGTCTCGCAGGCAACTTACTCGCCGACGGTCGTATTCATCTTGGCCAGCAGCTTACCCTGGCTGTCGAGCACCACAAGGACCGCCACGGCCCCCTCATGCGCATCATCGGCCACGGCCAGCGAAGCCTTACCATCAACCAGGTCCTTCACCGCCGCTGCGATGGAGGTGTCCTCCGCTGCCGCCTTGGTGCGGATATCGACCTTCAATCCGGGTAACGGCGGTAACACTTCGACGTTGCAGCGCAGCCCGCGCCAGGCGAGCCTGGAGATGGAAACGTTGGTCTCCGGGACGCCACCGTCCAGTTCGAGGGTCAGTTCGGGTACCAGGCATTCCTGCAAGCTCAGTCCGCCATGGGCGTACTCAGCGCCGGCCACAAAGCTCGCAATGCCGGGCGCGAAGGCAATCTGCACCTGCGGGCACCAGTCCCAGCCGAAGGTCAGCGGCGTCGCCGTCGCACTATCCTTCAACACCGCGCAGCGCCCCCAGCGGGTCTCAGCCTGGGATTTCGCCAGTTCAGCCTTGGGCATGCCGCCGGGCACCAGTAACCAACCGTGGTCGGTGACGATACGATACCGCCGCCAACCCGCCTCAGCCAGCGCCTGCACGCGTTCGACAATCTCCGCCATCTGTCCGTCGATGTCACGGGCAAGGCGCAGTCCGTGCTCATGCCCAAAGTGGTCCAAATCACCGCACTCCACCCAGGCCTTGCCCGCCGGGTCGCCGGTTTCGTTACCCGTCAGGGGTTCGTACCCCGCCTCTGCGAGCAGCTTGCGGAAGTTGTGGGCATTCAGCGGTTTCATGGATTCAGCCACATTGGGCTCGAAATCCGTGTCGTCCGCCTTGCCTGCAATCAGGCTCGCCACCGGGGACACCCAAGCCTTGCCCGATGCGGTGACCGAGGGCAGCGAAGTCCAGCCCGAATTCAGCGCGACCTGCCCCAGCGCTGCCAAACGACTCGCCAGCAGCTGTGCGACGTCGAAACGCAGGCCGTCCACGAACACCACACACGTCCCTGCCGGGTCGCTGGTGGCCGGTGCGCCGTCGGAATTGAGGCCGCCCGCCTCGGCCACCACCTTCTGGAAGGCGAGGCTCGACGCCTCCAGCCAGGGCACGTACATCGCCCGCAGCGCTGCAGCCACGGCCTCCTGGTCGGCCTTGGTTTGAACCTCAGCCAGTGCCTGCAGGGCTTGGGCATCGACTCGCCATTCTTCCTCGCGGTAACGCTCGGCCTGCACCGCCAGCGCACCCGCGAATGTGCTCGCCGCAGTGCCTTGCGCCACCAAGGCCAGATGACCCAGCGCACGCGCCAGCGGTGCCTTCCCCATCTGCGCCCACAACCATTGCCTGCGTTCGCCGTGCTGCCTTTCCGCTTCCAGAATCGCTTTCCGCGCAGCAACGGCAGTCATGCTGGTCAGTGTATTGAGCTGGTAGCGCAGCGCGGCTTCGGCCTCTTCATTCGCTTTGGGGTAGGTCGAGGTATCTGCGAAGAGGTCCCCCATCTGATAGTGCACGCGCGACAGCAATGCCATCACCGCCGGAAAGCTCGAATAGGCGTCCTTGTACAACTCCCACACGGCGCTCCAGGGGCCGCTGCGGGCTGCGAGTTTCTCCGCGGCGGTGAGCTCGCCATCCTTGGCCGGGTCGAAGCCGAAGTCCTTGCGGCAACGGCTGACGAATACCTCCCAGCGCGCACCTTGCCAGGTCGCTTCGGTCGCCTTCGGGTCGTTCATCCAGACCAGGACATCACGCGTGGGGTTGGGCGCGAGCAGGCCGTCGAGCCAGGCGGCATCAATCAACCGCCCTCGCAATTCCTCGACCGACTTGTTCATCAGTTCGCCCGCGGACAGGGCACGCAGCAAGGCCTTCTGTGTCGCCTGGTCCTGGGCTACATCAAGTCCCAGGCCCCCCTTCTTCGAGGTCAGGAAGGCGTTGAGCGTCCAGTCCTTGGCATTGACCTGGGTCCAGAACACCCCGCGATATTGCAGCTCGGCCAACGGCTGAAGGTGTCGTGGGCAGGACTCGATGGCGCGCAGGTCGGCACGGGAAACACCCGGCAGGTAGAGCACCGGCACGCCATCGCGCGATACGTCCTCCAGTTTGCCTGCCAGCGCGCACTTCAACCAGATAGCCGGTCCTTGCCGTTTTTCGGGGGCGTAGTCGCCGAGCGTCAATACAGGCCACCCTGCCGCAGACAAGGCATCGACCACCGGCTGCCACTGACGGTCGGCATCCGTCCAGAGTACCGCCTCAGGCTGAGCCTGAACCGACCTATTGAACTTCGCAGCTTCCTTTAGCGCCTTATCAACCGCTTCAAGAGCCTTCATAAACGCTCATTTCGTAGTTTCCCCAAAAATTCTGTTTGCCAAGAACTCACCATCACCAAGGCGCATTATTGCCGCACGGGAGCTCTGGCGTCTCAATCGGAATTCACCTCGAAGGTTATCGTTGATTTGAAGCCATGTTGCAGCATATTCCGCGGCCATCAAATGCGGCGGGTCTCGACGCCGAGGGGCATCAGAGCGATACCCGCGTGCCCCAAACTTCGCTGTAAATTCAGCTACCTCTTTTTCGAGGCGTTTCTTCTCCGCCGCATCAAAGAACTGATTCTGTACCCATACCTGCTCCAGAAACGCTGCCGCCTGCACATCGAGCAAAGACAGGAGCGTTTCTCGCTGACGGTCATCTGGGAGTTGCTCAAACACTTGGCTGACAAGTCGCTGGTACCGCCCCTCACCATATTCGGTTGCCCCAAAAGGGAAAATCGCTCGGAAACGTTCCCAGCGAAAGCCGCTAGTGGCAAGCTCTTCTTCAACCGATTCGAATAGCATGCACTCAACCTGTTCGAAAAAACGAAGAGTCACTCGTGGTCATCATGGTCCGGAGCACTCGAAAAACGGCCGTTCTCACGGATTCCGTAGGTGCCACCTCTGGAATCGCTAGAGAATCCTGCCGGCTTGGTTGGCGCCGCAAGCCCTTGGTATCGGACTCCGCCAGGTTGATACAGATGCACCTGGCTCTTGTGAATCCGCTTCTCCTCAATTCCCGTGCCGTCGCACTTGTAACACCGTTCATTCTCGCCGCCGCACGAACACGGAACTCTGATAGTTATGGTTTCTCTTGTCCGACCAACAGTACCTAACGTCCCCAAGGTGACGGGTCCCTGTTTCTTAGCTTTCTTCTTTTTCACCCCCAGATAAGCCATGTTCATCGCCCTGATGGAGTTTTCTGTGAGAGCCGTAGGTGCAGATTGTTCACGCGCAGCCCTCTCGAGTCGTAATACCCAGACGCTCCCTCCGGCTCCTGCCCCCTATCCTTCTCCCACTTCACGTTCAACTTCGGTGGTCGGTTATGCCTGAGCACCTCAGCCTTCATGAACGGGCGAATGTTCAGCCTCACACCGTCGTTCAGGTCCGGATTCCAGCCAACGGCTTGCTCTCCCAGCGGCTTCCAGCGCACGAAGATGTCGAGGGGCGCCTCGCCCACGGTAATCGCCTCGAGCTTCGACTTGAGTTGGCGGGCCGCAGCAAGCCGCATCTGCGCGCCATCAACACCCTTTGACGCTGCAGCTTCCTGGGTCCGAATCCAGTCGCCCAGGTACGTATGAGTCAGACGGTCGAGGAGTCTGGCGTCGAGCTTGTGGTAGTTCACCAGTGCCGCAAAGCCGTCAGCCAGCCCATCCCACACATGCCAGATGAAGGGACGATGCTTGAAGAGTCGGCAGTGCTGTTCGAAGAACTTATCTTTCAGCCATACCTCGAGTGTTCTCCCCGCGCACCCCGCCCCAGCGAGCAGCCCATCCAGAACCGACGTCTTCCAGCTACCAGACTCAGCGGACTCCCATGCGGCAATCAGCAAGTTCAACAACCGCTCGTGCGCAGCCTTCTCGCCACGCACGGGTGGTAGGCAGACGACGCCATCATCGTCAGCGTGGCTCGCAAACTCTGCGCACCTCTCCACCCAACCGCGGGTCGCCTCACTCAGTTCAAGGCTGTTATCGCATTCGGCAGGCCACGAGTACCCAAGGAGACGCGCCACCGCCACTTGGAGCGAGCCCGACGACGCGGCTGGGTGTCCATGGAAAAGCCACTGCGTCGGGTCTCCGGTGAATGGGTCAGGCAACCCATTCGGGAATTGGCGTTGAGCCTCGGCCTGCCAACGCGGCAGGTCAAAACCTACCCGACCCAGCGCTGCGTTGGCAACGCAGATTCGCCTGTCGATTTCGTGAACCGCCACGGTGTAGTCATCCGATGAACAGAACGCCATCAACGCAGGGAGCAGCGATTCGTCGCGGGGAATGATGGCCGCGGTGCTCTGGTTGTAGAAGTTGCCGAAGTACGGACCCGCTTCCAGCTGTCGCATCCGGCTTACAGCTACGCCTTTCCTGCCCCAGGCCGCCTGACCACGAATGTAGGCGAGGCCGCTGTTCATCAGGTCTCCGCTGCCCTGCTGCCAGTAGAACAGGGAACTCAAACCGGTCAGCTTGCCGGTCTCTTCCGGTGATTCCTGCATGTACTCCCAGTCGTGTGTCCGCAACGGCAGTTCCCAGAAGTGGCGGCAGTAACGAGGGTAGTCGCTCGTCTGCAAGCCCACATAGGGCGTGGCGAACTCGGAGAGCGGTGGCAGGCCTCCTCCCTGCGTCAAAGCAACCAGGTAGTCAGGGCTTCCACTTACCTGAGCGAAAGGCAGCGCGTCGGGCACGGCTGACCGCACGGCTACAGCTTTCTCCTCCGCGGTACGATATATCGCGACATCGATAACGGCGATGTGGCTTTGCACATCTGGCAAGTTGCTCTCGAACACCAGCAGGGACGGGAACGCGCCCGCCGCGTCAGCGCTGCGGAATGCCCCCTCGCCCAAGTTGGCGACGCTCTTCAGCGCAGAGCGCTCGAGAATGGCACGTCGGTGCGCACCATAGCTGCCGGCGAACAACCAGGACTGCTGTATGACGCAGCCAACACGGCCCTCAGGTTTGGCGAGTTCAATGCAGTACTCCAGAAACGCCACCCCCAGGTCATGCCGTGCGTCGTAGAACTGCGCCTCGACAAACTCACGCAATGCGTCGCACATTCGCCCGCGACCGAGAAAGGGCGGATTGGTCACCACCACGTCGTAGCGTTCCCGGAGCAAGGCGACGGCACGCGCAAACCCCTGCGCAGCGATGTACTGTTCCTCGCCCTCTACGTCCTCTGCGCTCCGCGAATCCTCTACTTTCGAGGCCTCATCCCATTCCGAAGTACTGAACTGTGCGGGCAGGAGACTCCCCAGCAAGGGGGCCGACGAGAACTTACGCGCTGAACGACCTCTGCTCGGCGCACGTCCGGCGCAGGCCAGGTTCAATTCGGGCAGAGGGCGAAATCCTAAGGGCCGTCCCTCTTCGTCGGGATACGACCATGCCGCAAGAGCGAGAGCAAAGGCAGCAATCTCGACACAGCGCGCGTCCAGTTCCACGCCGAAAAGGTTCTGGGACAACACCGCGTCGACGGCATTACGAACGCTCAGGCTCTCTGTCCGCACCCGCATGGGTACCAACAGATGCAGCGCAGCCACCAGAAAATGCCCAGACCCGCAGCACGGGTCCATCAGCTTCAGGCTCCCGACCTGCCGAGGTGATGCCTTGGAACGCTGCGCACTATCACCCGCATTCGGGGTAGCGAGGTAACGCAACGGCAAACGGTCTGACAGTTCAGGATGACTCTCGCGCCACACAGCGCCGATGGTGTTGTGAAGCAGGTACTCCACCATGTAGGGCTCGGTGAAGAGCTGGGTCACTGGCGGCAGTTCGTCTGCCCCCACCTTCACCTGCGAGGCATTCACCTCTTCCTTGCGCTTGCCCTGCCAGAACTGGTAGGACCAGCCAAGACTGTCGGATGCCAGGAACACCGTTCGCGGCAGTCCCGCCAGCAAGCGTTCGAGCGCCTGTTGATGCTCCGGCGCAAATCGCAAAGCAAGTACGGCCGAATCGGAGCGGAAGAGCTGAGGCAGCATCCGCTCCGCCAGGCGACCTGCGAGTTCCCAGCCACTGCGGACCCCGAGCGTCGCCCCCGACGAGCCAGCCATCTCATGGCACTCGTCCAGCGTCACCGAAACCCCGCCTTCCCAAATCAGAAGGTGCCGCTCAGCGAGAAAGCGGGCAAACAGCATCCGATGCCAATGCTCGTAAGCTGACTCCCAAACCAACCGCTGCACTGCCTGGCTGCCATCGGCTCCCAAGGGGTCACCCAGGACTCTGGCATGCGCACGCAGCCTACGTCGAAGCACTCGCTGGGGTTCGTTAAGATGCGCGGGTGCTTCCTCGTCGGCCACGCCCAGTTGCAGCAGGGCAGATTGCGCACCGGCCTCTGCCGCCACGCGTGCAGCGCGCACGGCTGTCTCCAACTGGCCACGCAATTCGCTCGACAGCGTCCGGCCGATGGTGCCGTTGAGTTGGTGAGACAGCTCCGTCATCATTTCCTCGTTACGCTCAGACTACGTTCAAACATTTCCGCCTTGTGCTATCGCTGGGATGTTCGTCTGAGGCAAAAATCCAACGCCGCTATATGCAGGTTCATACCAAAAGGACAGCAACGGTCTATCTGTCAGCTCAACGCCAGCTTCACCGCTTCCTGCGCTTGGCGCCCTAGCTCCGCGCGCGGATGGCCAACGTGTTCCCCAAGCCACTGAGGGATGAGTGCGCCCTGTGATTTAAAGTGTTCAACATGCACGAACATCACCTTGCCGTCGCTGTAGGCGACATCACTTACGCGCGACCACTTTCCGGGGCGGGTCGACTGGATGAGGCGAAAGCACTCGTCGACATAGTTCAGCTTGGTTCCCGTGCCAAACATTACGACTAGGCGGGTCTTGGCGGGGAGTTGTGAAAGATACTTCTGCGTGCAACGACTTACGACATCCTTGCCAAGGTCGGATGCAACGAACTTATCGAGCATGCCGGCGCCGGTGCCAATCCAACCCTTCTCTGGGTGGTGTTGCTCGACCGTGCACTTGACCAGCGAACCGAAGTGAAAACGTCCGGTACGGTCAGCAATCAGCGCACTCACACGCTGGTTGATGACATGATTATCTGCCCCGTCAGGCAAGGGCAGCAGCCCGACATGGTGAAGAATTTTCCCCACCGCCAAACGGCCGCCCTTGAACGCAATGAGGTCATGAGGCGTGGCGGCCAGCGCACCAGCCTGCGTGGGCCCCTTCGAGAAGCCCAATACCACTACCTCGGCCTCCGGGTTTCCCCAAGCGAGCGGATTAGCGGTAATGCGCCAGTGACCCTGGGTACGACGGGTCTTGTCGAAATGCACGGCTTGGCCGTTGAAACATGCAGAACATTCGATGCGGCCGTGAGCTGGTAGCTGAATCATCTGAGCCCTCCCTAGTTTTGTTACGGATGCTACCGATGCAGTAGCTCATTAGACGAGCCATCTCAGGAGATTCGTCATTTCTCCTAAACGCGCCCAAGAACCCAGTAACGCACCCGAATATGTCGAAACGCCAGTCCTACCTCCCCATGGCGGCCTCCCGCGCCGCCCGCTTCTCCGCCAGCGTCAGATGATGGTCATTGATGCGGTCGCCCTTGAACACTTTGAACCACGGCGCGCTCTCCACATCCTTGCCGCGGTCCTTGTCCCACTTGATGTTGAGCTTGGGCTTTTTGTTGTGGCGTAGCACCTCGGCGGTCATCCAGGGGCGAATGTTCATGCGCACGCCGTCGTTGAGGTCTGGGTTCCAGCCGATGGGTTGCTCGGCGAGCGGTTTCCAGCGCACGAAGATGTCGTAGGGCGCTTCGCCTTCGAGGACGGCTTCGAGCTTTTTCTTCAGCGCTTGCGCGGCGGCCAGCCGTTGCGGGGCGCCGTCGAGGCCGCTGGCGACGCCCGCTTCCTGGATGCGAATCCAGTCGCCCAGGTAGGTGTGGATGAGGCGCTCCAGGTTGCGGGCGTCGAGCTTGTGGTAGTTCACCAGCGCGCCGAAGCCGTCCTTGAGGCCGTCCCACACATGCCAGATGAAGGGGCGGTGGTGGAAGCGCTTGGCGTGCTGTTCGAAGAACTTCTCGCGCAGCCACACTTCCAGGCTCTTGCCCGCGCAGTCGGCGTCAGCCAGCAGGCGGTCGAGGGTGGAGGCTTTCCAGCTGCCGGGGGTGACGGTTTCCCAGGCGTCGATGAGGAGTGCCAACAGGCGCTCGTGGGCGGGCTTTTCACCGCGCACAGCGGGCAGGCAGACGATGCCGTCGTCGTCGGCGTGGGCGGCGAGCTGGTCGGTCTGCGCAATCCACGCACGGGCCTCGTCGGCGAGCTCCATGTCGGTGTCGGTCTCGGCCGGCCAGCGGTAGCCGAGCAGGCGGGCGACGGCGACCTGCAGCGGGTCGGCGGCAGGCTGCGGGTGACCGTGGAACAGCCACTGAGTGGGGTCGTCGGAATAGGGTTTGGGCAGGCCGTTGGGGTAGCGTTCGGCGGCAATTTGTTGCCAGCGTTCCGCGTTAAATGGCACTTTCACTAAAGACTTGGGTGCGACCTTTAGTGATTTGTCAATTTGGCGAACAGAGCGCGCATAGTCGTCAGAACTGCAGAATGCCCACAACGATGCAATCGTTCTTGGGTCAGAGGGGATTACCACGCCAACGGTCTTGTAGTGCTTGTACCCCAAGTGAAGGCAAGCCCATAGACTGCCCATTTCACTAACCAGAATGCCCTTTCTTCCCCAACCCAATTGCCCCTGAATTCGTGCCTGCTTAAAGGAAGCAAGTGCTCCTTGCCCTTGCTCCCACCGAACCACGTGTGAGAGACCGCCATAAAGCGCGTGACCAGATGGCGCTTCTTGCAACGGTTCCCAATCAGTTGCGCCCAGTTCGGCGAAAGGCAGCTCCCATGCACAAAACATGAAGCGGTCGCCGTCACCTGTGGATAGCCCTTCAGTGGAGTCCGCTACAGCTGAAAGAGGTCGGGCATCTTCGCGCTCGTCCAAAAGAATCCTTGACTCTGGATTTCTCTTTTGCGCACCTTGACTAACACGAGCAACAGCGACACTCTTTAGTGCAGCACTCTTGTCCTCTGGGCCAGAGAATTCCGAAGCATCGATGCCAGAAAATACCGACGCTGGATGGGGAATGGCTCGCTCCAGGGTCAGTAGCTGGACGTTGAAATCCCACATTGGCGTCGAGAATCCTCGCACCCCCAGCAAGCCAAGCAATCGAAAAGAAACTGTAGAAAGAAGAGTCCTGCGTTCGTCAATATAAGCATTTATGAACAGCCAGTTCTGCGGCATCACGATTTGGACCACGCCGGCGCCTTGGTCGCGGCTGAGTTCCAAGCAGCGCTCAAGGAAGACATTGGCGAGGTCGTTCTTGGCGTCCGGGTAATGGTTTTCGCAGAAGGCTTTCAGCGCGTCGGACTGCTTGCCGCGCGCCAGATAGGGCACGTTGGTCACCACCAGGTGGTAACGCGCATCCAGCAGCCGCGCCGCATCGAGCAGGCCACGGGCAGTCAGGGCATGGTCCCAGGCCTCGTCCTGTACCTCGTTGCCCTCGCCCCACAGCGTGGCCGGGCGCTCGGTGGACAGCGCCCGCTCCAGCAGCGCGCGCAGGGTGTCGAAGCTGCTGGTGGCGAGGTCGTTCTTCAGGCTGCGCGCCGGGTCGAGCAGGCTGCCCAAGAGCGGCGCCTGCGAGAAGCTGTCGTGCAGCAGGCGCAGTTCCTGGCGCAGGTAGGCGGCGTTCGGCACCTCATCCGGGACCAGCGCCATCCAGTCCGCCGCCCGCGCCGCCACCTTCAGCCCGCAGCAGGCGATGTTGGGCGCGGGCATGTCCGCACGCACGCCCAGCGGCTGGCCAGCCTCGTCCGGGAAGCGCCAGGCGGCGAGCGCCAGCGCGAACACCGCGATTTCCACGCAGCGCGGGTCCAGCTCCAGGCCATGCAGGTTGTCGCGCAGCACTGCATCCACCGCCTCGCGGGCGGAGAGGTCTTCCGCCGCCACGCGCATCGGCACCAGCATTAGAAAGGACGCCACCAGAAAATGCCCCGAGCCGCAGCAGGGGTCGAGCAGCTTGAAGTCGGCGAGCCCGCTTTTCGCGTCACTCGGCCAGCCCTCGAACTTGCCGGCAGCAGGCGTGCCGTCTTCCAGCGTCCGCAGGTAGGTGAGCGGCACCGGGCAGGGCGTGCCCGGGTGGCGGGTCAGCCACCAGGCACCGAGCGAGTTGTGCAGCAGGAAGTCCACCATGTAGGGCTCGGTGAACAACTGAGTGACAGCGGGCAGCTCGTCCGCGCCAATCTTCACCTCTGAGGCGTTGACCTCGTCCTTGCGCCGCGCCTGCCAGAACTGATACACCCAGCCCAGGCTGTCGCTGGCCTGGAAGACCTCGGCCGGCAGCGCGGCGAGCAGGCGTTCCAGCTCGCGCTGATGCTCGGGCGCGAACACCAGCTCGAACACCGGATGCTGCGGCTTGAACACCTGCGGCAGCATGCGCGCGGCCAGCTTGCCGGCCAGTTCCCACTCGCTGCGCGCGCCCATCGCCATCTCGGGGTGGTGGTCCACCATCTCGCGGCAGTCCTGCAGCGACACCGCCGCACCCGGCTCCCACAGCAGCAAGCCGTTTTCGGCGAGGAAGCGGGCGAACAGCATACGGTGCCAGTGCTCGTAGGCCACCTCCCACACCAGCCGGCGCAGGTCCTGGGAGTCGTCGCCGTGCTTGGTATCGCCCAGACTACGGCCGTGAGCACGCAGGCGGCGGCGCAGGGCGCGCTGGGCGTCGTTGAGGTAATCCGGCACCCTGCCCTCGCCCACCGCGAGCTGCTGGAGGGCGGCACGGGCGGCGGTCTCGGTAACGTCCCGGGCGGACTTGACGGTGTTTTCGAGTTGGGTGCGGAGGGGTTTGGCGAGCGGTTCGTTTTTGTTGGTGTTCATTGCGCTAGAGAGGTATCAGAGGTAACGCCGCGTCGTCGAGGAACGACGCGGACTGAACGTAACAAGAGTGCGCTATGGGTTCTTCGACTCTTCAAGCAAGGCGTGCTGGTCTGGAACGAACACGTCAATCTCGGTTTGTCTGACTCGCCGACTTGCGGGTCGGTGAGCAGCCAGACCGGTTGCCGGCTTGTAAATGTCCAGTCCTCGCCCAAGCTTAAACAGCACCCCGTGGTCGAACATGACGTATCGGTCATGAAGCCCTGTTTGCCGTTCAATGGTGAGCGTGACGCCGAAATTCTTGAAAAGGTCGGTCGCTGTGTTATCCAGCGCCCGGTCTTGATGACCCACAGACTCAGGGGGTGCGAAGGCAGTAAGGACGACAACTTCCTTGGGCCGCGCGACCTCCGCAATCACTAGCAAGAGCTCATTCAGATTGCGAATCTGATGATGGGATGCGAGATAGGGGTCGATGATGACGACCTTGTTGCATCCCTTAAGCAGACCCGCCTCAAAAACCCGTTCGAATGGCCAGCCGGTTTCGCCATCACGCAGGCGATGTCGGCGAACAATGTTGGTAGCGGATTGCTGTAGCTCGACGAACCAGGCGTTCGAATCCAGTTCATCAGGCAGATTGACCCGCTGACGTTCTTCGGCTTGAACGGTCGACGAAGGTTGCAGCTCTGGCGCAACAGCTTCCGCGCCAGACTCGATGTTTTGGGTCGCCTCGAACAGCGTGTCACAGGCAAGCAGAACCGGCTTCAATTCGTCATCGATACTGTGTGTCAGCGACTCCGCAGCATCTTTCTGTCCTACTACAACAGCCGCCGCAGCTGCCCGAATGTTGTCAGCAGCCTGTTCGAGCAGGGTGTGAACCTCGTTCAATGCATCGCGCGGCGCGCCTGCCGCCTCGTTCATCAAGAAGTCCCCAAAAGCCGAACACCTGGCACGCAAGTGATTGGCCAGCGCCTCTTGAAGCAGCGCTTTCACATCTCGGTAGAACGCCCGTACCTCTTGCGACTGTGCGACGGTGGTGCCCTGACCAAAGATGTTGCTGACGCGGTCGCGTCGTTCACTGATTTTCTCGGATACTTCATCGGTAACGAAATCGTCCAACAACGACATGACCTGCAGTTCTTCGTTTGCGATAAGCTCGTTGGCTCGCTCAATCGAGCGCTCCAATGAGTCCTTGAGCTTAGCCGTAACGTCAAAGGGCATGGCTTCACCGAGTTCAAGCTCGGCAGAGATGGCTGCACCATCGGCGGAAAGACGCCCCAAGAAAACCTCGAAGTCGCGCGTGAATACCGCAAACAGCTCAGTCTGCTCGGCCAGAAGCTCCTGCACCTTGGGGAAGATGCGGTTTGCAACGCGCTGCTGCAGCCCGCGCATATAGCCCCAATAGCCGGACCGTCGGGTACGCCAGTGTCTGCCGACGTCGTCCGATTCGAAGGCTGCGAGCTGCTGCTCAGCCAGCAAACCAATGTTCTCGATGAACAGCTCCCGCTGCCTCGAATTCTGCGCCAATCGGTCCTGTAGCAGCTCTACCTGCTGCTCAACAGCCCCCTTAAACCGTTCGCAGCCCTCCCCAAATTGAACACGAAAGGTGTTGAGCTTCTTCTCAGCCACCTCCTTGTCCTTGATACCGCGAATAGCGAGCAGCTTCTTATGAAGCACTTCCTGAAGGTCGAGCAAGACCCCTTTCGCGCTCACGCTGATGCCCTGGGCTGCCAACGCGAGACGCGACTCGGTCGAGAGCAGATGAAGCAGCTGATGCTTCAGACTCTCGACGCCACCCGGGTCTTTGGCCTCAATCGCGTACTGCACTGGACGACCAGCCTTCCAGTCACGGTGCATCTGGGCAGATGTGAATGCCAAGCCGACCTCACCCAACTGTTCTCGATAGCGTCGCATAGCAGGCGAATCATCGGCGCCGAGGTCGTTGAGCGTTGCCGCAATCTCTGCAGTAATGCGAGCCCGCTCCTTTTCTATTCGCAGTGAAATCGAATCCGGGTCCTCATCCTCATCGAGGCAAGACTTTACGTACTGGTCGTAGGTGTGGTCGACCTGCGTGATGACCACAATGAGTTGCTTGACCGTACCTTTGCGCAACAGGGTGAGCAGGAAGTCCTTTTCTGACTGACCGTAGGCTGCCCCTGATTTCGTCAGGAAAAGCACCGCATCGACGTCTTCAACTGCTTTCTCGGTGAGGGAAACACGGAATCGCTCGGTGTCATCCAGTCCCGGAGTGTCGATGAGCAACACACCTTGGTCGAGAATTTCCGCCGGTGAGGTGATTTCGATTTTCTCAACCAGGCAATGGTGCGGCTTAGACCCGGACGTAAACTCCTTGAGCCGCTTGCGGAACTCGGACTCCGCCTTTTTTCCGCCCTCCGTAGCCATTTCGACCGTCAGGCTGAACCCACCGGGTTTGACGAATTGTGTCTCAAGCGACTTGAGGTCGAATGGTTCGGCAGGCTGCCCATCTGCAGTCTTGCGGGGTTTGGTAAAGTTCTTCCACATCTTCACGCGATGAGCGTCGATGTGTTTAGGGTCGTCGTCGTAAAGCCTCTGCAGTCCCACCCAGGTTTCTTTGGGGACGAAATGGACCGTAGCCTTGACCTTCGCACCATGCTTGAAAGTCGTAATCGCAGCGGTTTCAGGACTCGTATCTTCACCAGCAAGGCGAGCACCGAGCAATTCGTTCACGAACGATGATTTACCGGCCTTGAATCGTCCGACAACGGCAACCTTGTAGTCTTCCGGCAGGTCTTGAGTTTTGAGAATTTCACCGAGCGCTTCGGACGCACGCTGGCACTCCTTGCCAATTTGCGCCAGTGGCTCGCCAGAACGGCGCACCAGCGCATCGCGCACCTGACCAAGATGCAACGTCAGCGTTTGGATATCAGAACGTAATCTCTTCGGCGACTTCATTAACACCCCCTTTCTCCAAGCGATAATTTTTTACCGCTTATTAATTCTTACTTTGCTGTCTATTCAAACCGCGACCCAATTCTCCAGCTTCAGGCCAGGGTAGTCGCGGAAGTCGTCTTCGTTATTGGTGACCAGCACCGCGCCAACGGCGATGGCGTGGGCGGCGATGAGGCGGTCGAGTGCATCGCGGCGGCGGTCGCGGATGGCTGCACGCAGAATGCCGAACTGCTCGGCGGCGGCTTCGGTGAAAGGCAGCACCGGGATGCGTTGCACCAGCAGGGCGAGCACCTTTTCGTCGTGGTCGCGGTTGTGGCGCTGTATCTCCAGTCCGGCTCGCAGTTCGGCGTAGGTGACCACCGACATCAGGGCGTCACCCTGCTGCAAGGCAGCGAGGCGCTGCAACACCTGCGGCGGATGGCGCTGGATGAGGTGAATGCAGATATTGGTGTCGAGCATGTAGGGCATGGTTTTCAGACCCCACCCGGTGACCGTGGCGTTTCATCGGCCTCGGGCGGCGTTTCTTTCTCGCTGAACACCCCACTCCACTCGCGCTCTTTTTGTTCGTGAAACTCCCGCCCTCCGGCCATGAAATCCGGGCTGAACGACGCAAAAATCGCCGGCACATCGGCCAGGGTTTCGCGCTCGACCGGGCGCAGAACCAGGGTGTTGCCCACGCGCTCGATTTCCACCTCGGCGGCGGGGTCGAGAAAGGCCAGCTCTTTGGGAATGCGCACGGCCAGCGAGTTGCCACTCTTGAAGATGCGGGTGAGCATGATTCACTCCTCAATGTATATACCGGATATACAAGTTTAGAAGGTAAGCGGCCCTTTTACCACCTGGGTGAGCAGGAGTTGCTCTACTTCCACCAGCCACGCTTTGACCTCTTCGGTATCGTTCAGCGTGCGCTGCGGCAGCTTGACCTGAACCACGTTGGGCTTGAGGAGCTTGGCCGCATCCATGCGCACCGCAGCGAAGCGGGTGGTGAGGGCCTGAGTGCGCTCAATCCAGCGCTGCAGGTCGCAGGTATCCAGTTCATCGGCGAGCTTCTCTGCGGTCGAGAGGTCGAGCGTAGTCGGCGAGTCGATATGGTGAGTACGAATCAGCTCGGCGTGCTTATCGCCGTCGAGCTTTTGCCAGTTGCTGTCAGCCGCCAGCTGCGCCATCTGTGCTTCATGTTCGGTGCGATAGGCGTCGAGCTTTGCAGTCAGCGCCTTGCGTAATGTGTCGGTAGCCCGCTCCAGCACCGGACGCACCGGGTCTGGCTCGGCCAACAGGCTGCGCTGGGCGGAGATGGCCGCGACCTCTGCCTTCAGGTCGGCATAGGGACCAAGTGACTTGGCGTAATCCAGCAGGTCGTCGAGTTGGTTCCAGAGAGGCAAGCGCTTCGCAATGAGCTGTGCGGTCTGCTCCCATTGCTTGGCCAACGCGGTGAATTCATCAGCCTTGGAAACAAGCTCCAGTAACAGTCCATTGCCGCTCGCTTGTTCCAAAGTGGTAATGGCTGGGGCGTTGGGCGGTTCGGGCTGCGGCGCAGGGCCGCCGGCCGCAGCGGCCAGGCTTTTGAGCTTGGCGATGAATGCAGGCGCCTTGGCCAATTCCTCACCGGGTTGGCATCCGACGCCCAAACTCTGGAACAGCCCGCGAATCTTGATTTTCTGGATGGGGGTGATGTTGACCGATTCCGGCTCGAAGAAGGCCTGGGTGAGTTTGCTGCGCTCCAGCGATTTGGCGTCGACCGCTTTGTGCGCGAGGTCGCGGGCCTTGAGTTCGCCGGTGGCGAGCAGGATGTAGAGCGCGCCGTCGATGGTGTCACGCGGCCAACCGTAAGGGGGTGACTCGAAGTTGTCGCGGATGTCCACGCCTTTCTTGCCCGCGCCCAGGAAGCCGACAATCTTCTGGCAGACCGGGTGGGACTTGGGCTCCTGCAGGTGGTTGATGGCGCGCATGGCCTCGGCGTTGCCCTTGCGGGCTTCGTCCAGCACCTTGTCCCAGCCTTTCTGGTCAGCGATGTCGAACTCGCGATAGAGCCGGATGACCGATGACTTGACGCCCGCGTTGAGTCGCTCCGCGAGGTCGTTGCCTTGCGTGACCTCCTGCCCGCCGGCCTGGAATACCCGCACGCCATCGAAGAGCTTGCCGACGATGGTTTCGATTTCTTTCTCGGCATTGCGCTGGCGGCTTTCCATCGAGCGCTGCGCGTTGCGCCCTTCTTCGGTGGCGGGGGTGCCTTTGCGGCTCAGCGTGGCCTTGGCGGCTTCCAGGGTCACGATGGCGTTGGCCAGGTCGGTCTTGCTTTGCGCTGGCAGAAAGGCGAACAGCGTGGCGTTGTCGGCACTGCGGGTGCGGGCTTCGGCGATGACCGATTTTTCGTCGGTCTGCCAGCCGTCCTGAATCCAGAGATAGAGGGCGCGGTCGTTGTCCTTGGGCAGGGTTTCGTCGAAGCACGGAGTGAGCGTGCGCACTTCGGGTGCCGTGCCCTGCACTGCGCGCACCTTGCTCAACACCGAGCGGAAACGGGCCTTGAAGTACTCCGCGCGCTTGACTTCGATGTTTTGCAGCGAGGCCTTGAGCTGGGATTCCTGCGCGCGGAACTCGTCGTACCAGGCGCTGGATTCACGGGTCTGAAGGTGGTACTCGGCACCACTCGGGCCGTCGAGCGCCATCACCAGATGGTCATCCTCCTGAAGCTCGAGCAAGCGCTCAGGGATGAGCTTGCGCAGCTCCGCCGAGCCACGCTTGAGGTCGGTGACCAGCAGGTCGGCAAGCACATCCTCGGTGGGCTTGAGTCCGATGGCGAGCGCCTTCTCCGCAGGGAGCTTGTTGATGAGATAGATGAGCTTGAGGAGCCGGGCCTTGAGCTGTGAAGACGCATCGCCAGCCGCGAACTTTTGCACGCTCTCGAAGACTTCCCGCGAGAGCTGGGCCGTGGAGACCAGGTTGGCGGCAATCTGGTCGTAGAGAAAGTCGCCCGAGACGACCTGACCCAGCGGGCGTTCGGCGGTTTCCAGTGCGGCTTCATGGACCACGCGCAACTGGCTACGCAGTTGGGCGACGGTGCCGGTGGCATCGATGGTGCGCAGGATGTTTTCCCAGAAGCGGCGGCGCACCGGCAGGATGGGGTAGTCGGCGGTGATGACGTTTTCGTCGTCAGTGACGTGTTCGAGCTTGGTGCCGCGCAGGTGGCGGGAGATTTCACCCAGGTTGTCGCGCCAGACCCGGTCGATTTCCGGCTGGGCCGTCGCCTTTTTGGCGAGAATGATTTTACGGGTCACGTTTTCGACGTCCCAATCGCCCAGGGTGACCTGCACCGGGAAGCGACCCATCAGACGCTGCAGGTTGGGCATGCCGGAGAGCGCCGACTGGCCGGTACCAACAAAGAGCAACTGGCCGTTGAAGTGCTTGGAAAGCGACTCGGTGACCTCCTGCACCTTGTAGGCTTTGTCTGCATCCGAGCCGATGTATTGTTGCACCTCGTCGAGTACGACCAGGGTGAGCGGAAACTTGCCGTCTTCCACCAGGGCGCTTTGAATGGCGGCGACCATCTCGTCGTTGGTCACGTCGGTGACCTGCGGGAACTGCGCCTTGATGAGTTGCCGCAGCGCCAATTCGCTTTCCGCCAGACCGGGGTTCGCCTGTAGCAGGGCCTTGGACAGATGGTTGGAGACAAAGAGATGGGGCAGTTCCTGCGGGAGGCTGCGACCTGCCGCCTGCAGGTTGGAGTGCACCGCATCGAGCAGCCCTTCGTGCTTGAGCCACATCACGAAGCGTGCCTGGGCGAACTGCTCCGGCAGGCCTTTGGACTTGAAGACGATACCGAGGAGCGCAAGCCGGACGTTGTCCCCAGCCCCGGCACCAAGCTTGCCGGCTGCCGCGTGCAGCCCGCCGTTGCGCCGACCTTCGGTACTCAACTCCTTGAACTGGTCGGCGACCGCGTCGGGGAGGTGCGTCAGGCCACGCGCCGAGGCACCGCCCGGCAGTTGCAGGTCGGTCCACAACGCACGCAGCATCTTGGCCAGGTGCGACTTGCCCGAGCCGTAGAAACCGGAAATCCACACCCCAGGCTGTTCGGACTTGGTTCCGAGGTTACGCAGAAAGGTCGAGAGGATGGTTTCGATGCCCTTGGCGTACTGTCCATCGCAGACGAAGGTTTCGAGCTCATAGCGCAGCACCTCAAGGGCGGCGGCGGAGTGGTCCTCGGAGACTTCGGCAACGCCATTGTTGGCCAGCCGGTTCTGCTCGGGGGATTTGACGTAGATGTCGCGGTTCAGCACAGCGTATTCCCTTGTTATTGTTGGTTCTGCAGCTTCGTGCGGCTCAAGCTTCCTTGGCCAGCAGCGCCACTGCGAGGTAGTTCCAGCCATCGCGGGCATCCAGCAGACGGTAGGCGTGGTTTTCCGGCTGATACTCGCCGGGGAAGAAGACGACCAGACGACCGCCCACCACATCCTTGATGCCTTCGACGAGGCTCGAGACCCGGGCCACGCCAAACAGACTGCCCACACCGACCAAGGCGACCACCGTGTTGGGCGTGGCCTCGGCGGCAATGCGTTGCTGGATGCCCTCGATGAGTTTCTCGATGAATTCGACGATTTCACCGGCCTGATAGCCGGTGAGGTCTTCGGGGCTCTCGAAGTAGGCGTCGCGATACTCCTGCGCCGCCATCCATTCGGGAAAGGCATTGGTCACGTCTATCGGCAGCCACGCATGCCCGGCTTCCAGAGTGGCGAGCCTGAATTCATCGATGTGCGCGCGCAGTCGCAGTTCATCGCTCTTGTCGTACACCGCAAAGATGACGCGCTGAATGGCCGCCAGGCCACCCGCCCACGGCACAGAGATGTGCTCTCGATAAGCACCAACCAGTTTCGCAATCTTGCTACTCATGCAGCCACTGCTCCTCTTCGGCAGTCAGGAAACCCGGAAAGCGGACTTCCTTGACTCCGCCAGCGTTCAGAAAAACGATTTGCCCACGATGCGAGGCTGAGTTTGCCAGGGTCTCTAGCTCACCAGGCGAGCTACATAACAGCGTTATCCATCTCGAGGAGAACAGCCGTTGCCCAGTCAGGCCTTCAAGATGACTCAAGAATAATGCGAAAGCGATGTTCGATGGCGTGACATTCGGCATTGTCCGGACCTTCTTCGCCCGCCCCGCCAGATAGCCGGCCTGGGTCCAGCTGCCGTTAATGTTCTGCGCGATGGATTTGAGCGTGGCCGGGCTGAAGCGGTCGGGCTCAGCGGTTTCAATCAGCGTCTCGACCTCCTCCCGCCGCACCGACTCCCCCAGTGCTTTGCCCAGCACGAACGCTTCGGACAGTCTGAGGACGGGGTCACGGACAAGCGCCAGGGTGAGCGCCAGAACCGGACGCGCTGGCTCATCTGCTGCCCACAGTTTCCGAAACACTCGGAACACCGCAATGGCCGGGTCCAGTCCGTAGAGTTCGGTCAGATGGCCGAAGGTAAGCACGCGCGACTTCTGAGTCGGCTTGCCGAGAACGTTGAAGTCGACGACCTCGGTTCGGTAGCCATCACGCGCCGTTTCAGGCGCGGTGTGTTCGAACAGCTGGGTCAGTTCTTCGAGCATCATGGTGCGTGCGGCATGCGCGCCGGCACGCCCAAGCCGGTAACCCAGCCTGATGAGCGTTTCGTTGGAAGTCACAGGGAACGGCCTGACTTGCGTTGAAGCGTGGCCATCTGACCGTCTTTCGGCACCGGGCCTGGAATGGCATGGCGCGCGCAGTAATCGATGAGCAAATGCTCAATCATGTTGCTGAGCGTACGATGCTCGCGGTCGGCTGCGGCCCGAAGCATGGCCTTCATCTCGGGAGACATTCGAAGGTTGATTGCCTCAGTCTTTTGTCGTGCCATCGAAAGTCGCGGTCCAGAGGGTGTCTTTACATTGTGCAGACTCTACCGAGGTCTTTTGGGAATGTAAAATCTGCCTCGATTTGTTCATCAACTGAATCAACCGCGCCGGCTAAAGTGGTCCACTCGAAGGCGGTGAGACGGCACTGGCGACGCTGGCGTTCATACTGCGCCCTCACCTGCGAAGCTCAATTCGATAAAAGAGGCGGCCACAAGACCGCCTCTTGAATCAGTTCTCTGTCAAATCACATGCTCTGCCCTGCTACCTGACCGGTCACTGAACCGAACCCGCGCATCGAGCACTTCCACCGAAATCTTCGCCGGCCGCTTGGAATACGCCAGCTGCTTCAACCGCCGCAGCTCTTCTTCCAGTGCGACCTCGCTGGTTTCGAGATTCCAGCAACGCACGGCTGCATCCCAACGGTAGCCGGCAGCCTTAAGGTCATCCTTGACCTCGAAGGGCGAGTTCACCGCCCAGATGCGGTAGCGCTTTTGGCCGGAGGCACGAAGGAGTTGTCGCATCGCCACCCCACCCGCCTTCTCCAGCGGGCGCTGAAGCACCTCCAGCAAAGCCAGGCAGTCGGCTTCGGCCCGGTGCGCTTCGTGGAAGTAACCGCACTGCATCAGGATGTAGTCGAGCTTCTGCGAACCAAAGCCTTCCTCATGCCAACCCACCTCCTTCACCGAGCACGCCCAGGGCAGTCCGGTAAAAACAGGTAACCGCTTCTCCAGAAATCTCCGGTCAAAGCTCGCGTTGTGGGCAATGACCAGCCCGACATCCTTGAGCATCCCCTCCACCCGCTGGTCGTCGATATGCTCGCCGGCCACCATCGCGTCGGTGATGCCATGCACCCGGGTCGTCTCGGGCGGAATCGGAACACTGGGTTCTTCAAGACCGCCGTAAATCTCCAACACCTCAAAAGCTAGACCGGATGTCGCGCCAACGGCCGCCACCACGAGCCCGAGCTCGATGATTTCGTCCTTGTTGGCATTCAACCCCGTCGTCTCAGTGTCGACAATCGCCACTTGCACCACCTCTTCTTCACCATCCCACACCTCGAAACTGCGCCTGGGCTGCAGACGGCGCAGCACCTTGTAGTCGGGATGCTGCTCCACCTCACGCGCCCGCTGCTCGATGGCGTCACCCTTGTTCATCGTATTCACTTTGCTCTTCCTTCTGTGACCTGGAGCCAGGTATAGCGAACAGTCATCTTCTGTCATGATGGGCTATCCCTAGCTCGCGTAGTGAGCTACCGCCCCCCGCACAATGGCGCTACTTTGACCGACTGCGTGGAGGCCCACCATGTTCGACATGCCCATGACCCATCATGCATCGCGCCGCCTGCAGCAGCGCGGCATCCCCGAAGATGTTTTGCCCTGGCTGATGCGCTTTGGCGCTCATGAGTACGACAAGCGCGGCGCGCGCGTGGTGTATCTGACGCGCAAGAGCCGACAGCGCTTGCGCCGGACGCTGGGTGCCGCAACATACGGCCGGCTGGAGCCCGCCCTCGACGTGTATGCGGTGGTCGACACTGACGGTGCCATTCTGACGGTCGGCCACCGCACCCATCGTATCAACCGCAACTGAAGGAGACCCCACCATGCTGGGAGCAGTCATTGGAGACGTCGTCGGTTCCGTCTACGAGTGGAACAACGTCCGCCACAAAAACTTCGGCCCGCTCTTTCACCCCAAGGCCTTTATCACCGACGACACCATCTGCACGGTGGCAATCGCCGACGCCTTGGTCAATGCGCGCCACGCAGGCGAAGCGCTGAAGGAGTGGGGGCTGCGTTACTGGGACAACGGCGGCTGGGGCGGAATGTTCTCGCGCTGGCTGCAGTCACCAGGTCTGGAGCCATACAACAGCTACGGCAATGGCGCAGCCATGCGAGTGTCCCCCGCGGGGCTGCTGGCCAGTTCAGTCGAAGAAGTCTCAATCCTCTCCAGGCAAGTAACGGAGGTAACACATAACCATCCTGAAGGCCTGAAGGGGGCCGAGGCCACCGCGCTGGCGATTTTCCTCGCCCGGGAACGGGTCACGCCACAGAACATCAAGGTCGCCATCACCGAGCGCTTCGGTTACAACCTGGAGCGCACGCCGGACGACATCCGCCCGACCTACCGCTTCAACGAGACCTGCCAGGAGACGGTGCCGCAGGCCCTGGTATGTGCGCTGACCGCCACCGACTTCGAGGACGCCATCCGCAACGCGATTTCCATCGGTGGCGATAGCGACACCGTCGCGGCCATCGCTGGAGGTGTGGCCGAGGCGTTGTTCGGCATTCCCGACGAGATTGCCGACCGGGGATGGTCTTATCTGGACAGAGACATGCGCGAGACGCTGACGCAGCTATACCGGAAAGCCGGTATGCTTTTGTGATTGATGGCGAGGGCACGCATGGACCGTACGGAACGCTTCTATCACATCGACCGTTTGCTCAACGAGCGCCGGGTGGTGCCGGTGCAGGTTTTTCTGGACGCGCTGGAGGTGTCGCTGGCGACCTTCAAGCGCGACCTGGAGTACCTGCGCGAACGCTTCAATGCCCCCATCGTGTGGGACCGTGACGCCGGTGGCTACCGCTTCGATGCCCCCTCCTCCGGTCCTCGCTATGAACTGCCGGGGCTGTGGTTCAACGCCTCGGAAGTCATCGCGCTACTGACCATGCGGCAGTTGCTGAAGAACCTGGAGCCCGGCCTGCTCTCGGCGCACGTCGAACCACTGTTGACCCGCCTGCGTGCCATTCTGGGGGAGGGCGAACTGCCCACCGAGGACATCGACAAGCGCATCCGCTTCCACCGGCAGGCCGGCCGCACCCACGACTCCCAACACTTTGCCCCGATTGCGACCGCCGTGCTGCAGCGCCGCCGGCTGACCATCGACCACTATGTGCGTGCGCGGGACGAAACGGTCACCCGGGAAGTGTCCCCGCAAAGGCTCACTTTCTACCGCGAGGCCTGGTATCTGGACGCCTGGTGCCATCTGCGCAAAGAACTGCGCAGCTTCTCGCTGGATGCCATCCGCAGCGTGACCCTTTCGACCGCAAAAGCCAAGGAAGCCAGCAGCCGGGAGATTGCCCGCGTGCTCGATGGTGGTTACGGCATTTTCTCCGGGAAGCAGGTTGAATGGGCAGAGCTGGAATTCACCGCCGAGCAGGCACGCTGGGTGAGCAAGGAGGTGTGGCACCCGGACCAGAAGGGGCTGTTGCTGGAGGATGGCCGGTACCGGCTGAAGGTGCCGTTTAGTAATCCGACTGAGCTGGCCATGGACATCATGCGGCATGTGCCTGCGGTGAAGGTGATTTCGCCGGACAGTCTGCGGGAGCGCATCCGGGGCCTGCTGGAACAGGGGTTGTCCTCGCTGTAGCGACTTGGACAAAAAATCGGCAGACCCAATGTCTGCCGACGAATCATAGAGTCTGTGTCAGTGCTGCATGCGCGGCACAACGCAGGAAATCACCCTTTCTTCCAGTTCAAAGCCTTCAATCATCGACGCCCGTTCGTGGTGGGCGAGGCGGGTCGCCAAGTCCGCAAGCCTCAAACACTCGATGTCATACGGGTTCTGACCTGCCTGTAGAGCAAGCACCTTCAGCTGCTTGATGTCCGCTTCTTCAACCGGAATGTGCAAGAGCAGCTTGACGTCACTGTCCGGACACCACCCCACCACGGGCATGAAGCCGGTCCGCTCGCAGCCTGCCAGGTACTCCACCAGACCCCGGTTCGCCATCGGAACGCAGACCACTGACTGGGCGTTTCCTACCTGGATACGGAACACCATTACATGACCGTCTGCCCCGTTTGTCAGGACCCGAGCATCCCGCTTGCAGACTTCCTCGCGTCCCAAGTTGTCCAGGAAGCCAGGACTGACATGGGCGCCGACGAGATATTCAAAAGTGCCAAAGAATCCCCCCATTGCCTCGCTCAGCTCAGCGTTCAAATCCTGCGGCTGAAAGAGCACGCTCGCGAAAAGCTGAACATCTCCATGCTCGGTCACTTCCGTCCGCCCCTCCGGCGACATGAACGCGCTCAGGGGGTGTTTCGACATGGTGTCCATCATTGAGCTTCTCCCATAACCAACTGACCCTCCGTCGAACACGGCTCAAATGTCCGTGGCCTCCTTTCCTCCCGGTCATCCGACCGGTACTCAGACGTGGTTTGAACGACCTTGGTAGTCCCCAGCAAATACCCTCGGGACACACTCATCCAACTCTCAATATTCATCACGTTTCCTCTAATTTCGCAGATGCCCTGCACGACCTATAGCTACCGAGCGAGCGTCGGCAACCGGCACACATCAGGAAGCGACCGCTTGGCCCAGCTGACCCGCCGCTGCCATGGCCGCCGCTTGCGGAACCGCCAGAAAGTGAGCGAGCCTTTCCAGGTCAGGACTCGGTAGATGAGCCGCCGACAAGCGGCCAGTGAATATCAGATGAACCCAACAGGGCGGTCGGCGAAGGTGCTTGCACATGCCGTACGGGGTGCAGCAGACGGTCTTGCCCGTGTGAGCAACCCAACGCAGCAGTTCATTCCCACGCGAGATGTCGGATTCGAGCGCCTCCCACTCCTGGGTGGATTCCTCACAATTCACCAGCTCCAGCGGGGGGAAGTCCGCCAGCGCCCGGGGCATCTGTGGATACGCGAACTCCACGGCTAGTTGCCGCAGCGCCATGGCGTAATCGTTTACCAACCAGGTTTCGACGTGGCCTCGGATGTCGTCACACGGCCGATGTGGCGCACTAACCTCAAAGTCTTGCTCGGTCAGTCTGCCCACCGCGATTTGCAGAACGCCCCGGTCAACGTCGAGATAGTTCTGAATCCGCTCAACAAGCTCGGCATCCGCATGGAAGAGGTCGCGCATGCCGAAGGCCCACTGAAGAAGCGTGGTCTGCATGACCCCAACGCCGGCCGCACAGCCTGCAAGGTCGTCACTGCGGCGTTTTGCAGTGAGACAAAGTTCTGTAGCGATACCCTTCCCCACCGTGTCGTGCTGACGAACGGCTTCGAGGAAGGCGCGGCCCTGGTTAATGTCAAAGGTGTTTTTCATACACGTTGCTCCTAAATGATTGGATGTCCTGCAACGCGTATAGCGACCGTGCCTCCGGGCGAAAAAATGCGGACCCTGTTGGGGTCCGCAGAGAATCAGGAGGGCTTCAGTCTTCAGTCTTCAGTCATAGAGCTCTGGACTGGGGTTGAGCTCTCCTTTACGCAGCAACGACTCGACTTCGTTCTCGTTGTGAATCAGCGCGGGGCGCTGCAAGTGCTGGAAAATCCAGTTGAGCTTGCGAAGTCCGAGGACATCGATGCCGCTTGCTTCGCCGTACAGCATCACCAGCGCCCGCTTGGCTTCGAGGCTCAAAACCGCATCGTTCGCGGGCAGGTGCTGGGAAGCGGTCCTGTCAGCTTTCATCTGCCGATACGCCCGCTCGACCAACATCTCCTCATCCTCGTGCGGCCAGGCGAAATCTGACATTCGAATACGACCGGCCAGAAGCTTCACGACGATAGCCGGCACGCCCAGGAATCGGGCACTCGAATCGGCAAAGTCCTGGCCAATGCACGACACCTGCCGGATACCCGTGCGCAGCTGATTGATATAGCCGTAGGTCACGCCCAACTCAGCCGCCAACTCGTTCATACCCATTCCACGGCAGCGGGCTTCGTCAATCAACCACGCCAGCAGCGGACCGCCGTCACTATCGTAGAGACGCTCTACGCGCTGCTGGGTCGTCTCACGTCCTTGCTTTCGAGCCTGGGCTCGCTCGTTACCCTTTTTCTTCATCTTCATGTCCTGTCCGGTAATGCAGGGTCATTCCTGCATCTCGTATAGCGACTTGGAGAGGATTACTCGGCGTCAGATGACTTCTTTTTCCGATTGCGGGTCCTGCCCACCCCCGCGCGCACCATGGCTGCGAGGAGCTCGGAGAACCGGTCGCGACTTGTCTGCGCCAGACGGGTGAGTTCCGTTGAGCGCTGCTGACGTTCATACCAGAGCGCCGCGCGGTGGATAGTCAGCGGCAGCATCCTTCCAGCAATTTCCTGCAACTGAAGCTCGCGCTCGGCCCGGTACCCGGCAAGAACAGCGTTCAGCTCGGCTCTCTCCCTCTCTGTGAGCTTCGCGTCGAGGTCAGGCGGAATGGATTCCGCACTTTTCGGTAACGACCCCAAGCAAGTTGAACGCCCACGTTTGATGGTCGGGTCGTACTTGATGCGGATGAGCGTAAGAGTGTTTTTTCGGGTTCGGATTTGCATGCTGGTGGTTCCTGCGGTTGTCGATGAACCGTATAGCGACCTGTTACAGCAGCAGATAGCCTGAACATCCACGCATACGGATAAAACCTCGCCCTACACCAGCAAGCCACTCCTTGTGGCTCGTGAAGGCACGTGCTGGTTTGTAGCCGCGCGTGCTCCCGCAAATCAACGGAGCACAAAATGAATGAACTGAAACTACTGGACCTACAAGACCTCGCCAACCTGCTCGGCCGAAGCCCCGAAACCATCAAGAAGGACCTCAAGCGCAACCCGCTGGCAGTACCGCCCCGACTGCACATACCGGGAACCCGCCTCTTGCGGTGGCGGGCAGTGGATGTCGACGCTTGGCTGAAGGCTTGCATCCCCCAGCATGGGGAGGTCGTATGAAGACGTGGCCTCGCCTCAATCTCAATGCAATTCTTGCTGCACCACGTCCTAAACTCGAGTTTGTCCTCCCGAACCTGCTGAAGGGTAGCGTCGGACTCCTCGCCGGGCCGGGTGGTGTTGGAAAAACGAATTTTCTGCTTCAACTGGGAATCGAACTGGCACTCGGTCAGCCCCTGCTCGGCGGTTATTTTCCGGCACAGCTACCACGGAAAGTCTCGCTGGTGTTGGCTGAGGAACATGCTGCCGTGATGGCCTGTCGGCTGCACGACCATGTAGCGGCACTTGGAGATGTTGCAGGGCAAGCGGTGGAACCGAATGACGTGTCAGTTGAGCAGCTGATGGAGCGCCTAGTCATCGTGCCCGCTGGGGGCCTCAACACGAACATCTGCAACTCGGACGACCCGACGCTGTTCGACGAGCTCGTCTCTCTGACCTCCGGGTCAGACCTCATCGTTCTCGACCCGATTCGACGCTTCCATGATGGTGACGAGAACAGCTCCGCCGACATGACCCGTCTCGTGCAAAAGCTCGAAGTCCTGGCCGCTCGGGCAAAGGCGACCGTGATGTGTGCGCATCACATGAACAAATCCGCAGCCTCTGCCGAATTCGGCGAGGTGCAGCAGGCAGCACGGGGGTCGAGCGCGCTGACCGACGGCGTGCGCTGGCAAGCAAACCTGCTGCCCCTGAGCGTTGAAGCAGCCAAACGGCATGGTATCGCCTACGACGACCGGGCCGGTTACGTGCGTCTCCTGCTCAGTAAATCCAACTATGGTCCGCCGTTGCCGGAACTACTGCTTCGGCGCACACCCAATGGCAGCTTCGAGCCTGCCAAGCCGGACAGACTCACTACCAGAACTGGCAAGAAGCGCAGTTCGATATCGCGGGAGGCCCCTTATGTCTGAGCGACGCATCGTCAAACATGACCCCGCCACCGGAATGTCGCCGCTTTTCCGACCCCTGCCCGCGCTCAAGGCTGGGCAACGGCAGAAGCTTGACGTCCGGACCCAGCATGGTGGCGTCGAACTGCATTGGCGCGGCCCGGACGCCTTGGGGATTCCCGAGGAGACCTTGCTTCTAGCGATTTTGGAGAAGCTCGGTAACGACTATGGGCTATTCGAAGCAAGCGCCATCCTGGCACCGAGCACTGGTAGCGATGTCGGGAAAGCGCTTTGGGCCGGATTGGCTGCGAGTGGGAGCGAACTGTCAGGCGACACGAGGGTGCTCTTCACCAGCTTTGCGGCACTGTGTCGGGCGTGCGGCCACGACACTGGTGGCGCCGCCATCCGACAGGTCAAGGCCATGTTGAAGCGACTGGTCGAAGTAACCTTGTGGTTGCGTCAGGGTCGCCTGGAAGGTTCATCCCGACTCATCTCCTGGATGGTCTGCGAGGACGGTCAAGTTGCGGTTGCCGTGAATCGGAGACTGGCTGCGGCGATTCAAGGCGCACATTACTGCCAAGTCAGCCTGTCCGAGCGGCTTGCCTTGCCCACCCATACATCCCAGGCACTGCACGCTCGCCTATCTGCCCAGATACGCGAGGGCTGGGAGTTGCGCTATCGCATGGAGAGCCTGGAAAGAATGGTGTGGGGCATCAACGCCGAAGGCAGCACGCAGCGGAACCGCTTCGCCAAGCTACGCTCAGCACTCAGCGCGCTGGGCGGCCTGGCTGTGTGGGATGTTTCGGTGACGCCTGGCAGGGACGGCAAACGTGTTTATCGCATCCGCCGTAGGTCGAAGAAGCTCAGAGACCCGGCTGCAACCTCGGAAAAGCGGCGACAAACCCTCGGCATATCGACGACACCCGCCCTCGTCTGAACCCCTGTGCCGCTTGGGTTTTCGGGTCATAGCGGCATCTCTACTATTTCTAAACTACGGCTTGCGCCGCGCTTGATGCTGCGGCCGCAGCCCCTTCCTTCCAGATGGCAGGGTTCTTGGCCGTTCGCTTCATCGCCTGACAGGGATTCGACGATTTCAACGTTGAAATCGCTGTGCCCGTTACCGCTGTTACCTCCAACCACAGGAAGAGATGGAGCATCGTTTGGCCGAGGTTTCAACGTTGAAATTCCGGACTGGCAGTAGTCGAACCCCGGCCTCATCATCCCCAACTACAGACAAGACGCTGGCTACGTCACTGCGAAGCACTGAGACTCAGCAGGATGGGACCGGAATCGGGGCAGCAAAAAGCCCCCCGGTAAAAACCGGGGGCGACTCAATGAACGGCGTCAGCAAGACCTACGACCGCACGCTCTACTGCCTCGTAACCCCGCTGCCAGGCGGGCCGACGATGAGTGCCACCTCTTCGCCGGAAATCATCACGACATCACCTGCCAAGGTGAAAAATTGCCACTTTCGACTGCTCCGACCTTTCGCCCTGACTCACTCATCAGCCAGTCAGCAAGTAGGGCTCGACTCACACCTTCAGGTGTTATCGCTACTCAGTCGGTCTCCCACACCTTCCGTTGACGCGCATTGCCAATGCGCCGGAATCGGTGTTTCCCGTGTTAGTCATAGAGTTTTGTGCTTAGCATGCTGTCTCACGCCATCGAATGCTCTGCGGGGTCTCCCCACTCACCCCTCCCGCGTAACGCAGGAGCAGGTTTTTCCGGGCCCAGGTTTCCAGGACGGCTCCGGTACGCTCGATAGCGCTCATCAACACTGGCTTAAACGGCCCCTGGCCGCCCACATGCATCACACCCAGCAAGACTCCTCTTCGGAGCCCTTATCCGCTTCAGCTATCAGGAAGGCTGCGAGCTTGCGCCCGCCGCGCCTGGGTACTCCACTCTCGCTCATACCCCTGCCGCATTACGGCGGCCTCACCTGACCACGGCGCCTCCCGGTTCTACCCTTTCGAGCAGCCCCGAGGTGGGACTGGTTACCCACGTTCTCTATGACAGGCCTGTCTGGCATTTCCTCCCGACAGCCACATGTCCACGTCGCCCAAACCCATCTCTCTTCTTGATTGGGGTCGAATCGGGCATTGCAGCCCGAAGCGCCCCGTTGCGAGACCAGAAATCACTCTGGCCTATTGCGTGCTCGAGCTCGATTAAGAGCAAGCAGCTGCCGCAGTCTGCTCCAGCTGGCAACTGGAGGTATCAAGCCATCCGGCTTGCGGCAATCGTGTCGCGGAGCTGGCGGCCCCCGACACGGTTCTGTGTTGGCAGGTCGTCCAGCCCATGTTGGCAGTACACGAGTGTCACGATGTATAGCAACACGATTGCGGGCCGAGCTAGCGATGGGGGCTCATTCGAGTCGCATCGCAGGTTCCCTATCCGTAGGCGGCCCGCATCTCACTGCATACGAAAATTTTCAGTCCGGATTTAAAACTTGGCACTACACGGAGCTCCAACTACTTCCATGGAACTCTGAAAATGCCGCACCCGACGAACACCCAGCGCACCATCGACAAAGCCATCAGCGACTTTCATGACTGTCTCGAAGTCGAGTTCCCACATTTGAAGGAGGCGACGTACCTCGATTGCGACGACATCGCTGCGCTCTCAAAAGCGATAGCGGACCGCATTCCGGTCCCTGACCTCTCGGCCCTGACCGAACTCGGCAAATTGTCGATTGCCGAGTTCGAGTTTGAACTGCATCACGTTCAATCCGAGGTCGATTATCTGCTTGACGCTTTCATGGCGCCGCTGCTTGACTTGCCTTGGTCGAGCGTGAGTGCCGTAAGTCGGCGAGTCAAAGGCGAGCCTCTACGCCGTCAAAGTGTTCCCGCACGCCTAGCACTCAAGTCCATCTGGGGCAGAGCACACGCAGCGGCCGCAAACCGCATCTGCCCGGCGGTCGGCAAGGTATTCGTGCGAAGTGGAGCGCATGGCTACAACCTCTTCATGAACAAGGCCTATGCCCGCGCGCTCGAATTCGTTCTGCGCAATCGGCAGCCTTAAGCCACATCCTCCCGGAGCGTCCTCCCCAGGACAATACCGGGCTCAGTACGGCGAAGCGCCTGCCTACGGCAGGCGCTCTTCACTTGTATTGGGCTGTCGCCCTTTTGGAAACCTTTATGCTCTCGCACGTTTCGCTGTCGCTATACGCCTGAAACCCGCTTCGCGGGGCGCTTCGCTTGTTTGCGCACGCACCGTGAAACCCATTTTCAGGAGCGAGAGATGCGTTACGACCCCCTGGTCTTCGACCGTAAGACCGTCTTCATGCAAAGAATCGCGGACCAGGTCCGCCGTGGCTACCGTTGGTATGCCGTGGGCGAGGTCCGACTGGACCGCGCCAAAGCCCTCGTGGCGAAGTTCGCGCGGCTCTACAACGTCCATTTGCACCGCAATCAGAAGCTGCGCGAGCGTGCAAGTGGGCTCGCGTCCGCAGACCTGCTTCTTTGGCAGCCGCATACAGACACTATCGTGTTCTGCCTGCTTGTCACACCCGGGCCGCATGCGGCCCGCAGCATGGAGAAGCTACAGGATGCCTTCGCCCGAGACTCGCGCCTGACGCTTGGCGACTATGAATTGGTGCAAAGACCTCGCACCGGTAGCGACCGCGCCGCCTGGACATGGCGGCTGACGAACGAGGCGTACGAAGGTTGGCGCCTGCGCGCACTCGAAGTTTGCAGAAAAGGAAATGACTTCGAGGTGCAGCAGTTCATCGCATCGATTCATGCGACGCCCGGCTTTGCCGGAATACGCGAACAGGTCAAGAAAGTAAAGGCGCTTTTCCGCGCTGAATGGAAACGCCGTCGCCCCGACGGAGTGCCAGTCCCAGCGCTAAACACGAGGCAGCGCTATGTGCAGCGACTACCGAACTCCGGAAATACCCTAAGTTGCCTCAAGGTCGAAATAGCTACGCCTCAGTGAAACTTGCCCGAAACGTTAACCCATATTCGCGGACAGAGAGCACTCGTAAGCAAACAAGCGCTATGAAGACAAGCTCAAATTGTTGGTGCGGGCGGCGAGACTCGAACTCGCACGCGCAAGGCACAGGCTTCTAAGACCTGCGTGTCTACCAATTCCACCACGCCCGCATTGAGACTCTGTCACCAAGAATTGGCTAAAAACAGAACCGGAATCCACGCAAAATGGTAGACGAATCGGTAGACAAAGAGCAATATGTTAAATATTGTCTACCAACTCAACTACAACATCTTGTCTTTTAAGGAATAATCCTCAAAACATTATTTACAGACTTGGCAGACACGCCAGAACCTAAATCTGGTGCGTCTACCAATTCCGCCATCTGGGCACGCGACGCCGGCTGTCACCGACGTCTCGCGGAGCGCGATTATACACACAATCACATTCGCAACCGATCTCCGTACCCAGTCATCTCCAGATAACCCTGCCCGATCTCGCCCCCCTTCTCGAACAGGCGCACCGCGCCCTCCCAATACACCGAGCCCGTCGACGCACGACTGTCCAGTTCCTGGTCGTCCATCAACGGCCGCAAGAGGAAGAAGCGCTCACCGACCCGAACTTCCCACTCTACCGGATAGCGACGGCCGGTGCGCGGTGACACCCATTCACGCAAGGGTCGGAAGCGCACCTCGTCGGGCGAATGGATGCGCTTGTTCCCCGCTTCGACGTGGGTCGCCGCGTTCCAGATCGGAAGGTGGTTGTGATCCCGCATCTGAAACGCCATCAGCGAACCGCCATCATGCAGATTGATGCCAATCCAGTCCCAGCCGCTGGCCTGTTCAGGCAGAATCTCAGTCGACCATTCGTGATCCAGCCAGGCATGTCCGGTCACCGCCATTTCGCGACCATCGATGACCATCGTGCCATCGACAACGAGTTGCGGCCGGCTGTAGTAATAACTCGAATGCGCCGCCCCCGGCGCCTTCTGACTCCAACCGCCATCACCATTGAGCACCGGCGGTGCCTTTGCGACGAAACCGAGATCGAGCGAGAACTGCTCGGCGGCGATTCGCGCACGGTAGCGCTCCACTCGCCCTTCGGCCAGAACGCGATCATGGTCGCCGCTGAACGCTACGCTCCGGTCAACAGCTTCTCCCTCGCCACCGCCACGCTCATCACCTGCGCCAGCAACAGGCTCGACTTCGCTCCGTGCATCCGCAGTCCGCTCGACGGCGCTTTCCAGTACAAACGACCAGTCATCCAGCCACACCCGTGTGCTGCCACGATACGCACCGGCAAGCGGATCGAAGGCGCGACCGGCCCGCTCCGCATGCAGCAGACGCCCCCGGGCCGGATCCGCAATCGCCGCATGGGCAATGATGAGCTGCGACGGAGCGAACCGGCTCGAACTGTCCTCGCCGATCAGGGTTCGCACCCGAAAAAAGGTGATCTGAAAGCCACGTTCAGCCCCGCGCTCATCCCGTGTCCAGCCGGTGGCATACCACCACTCGGTACGAAAATCGGGATGCGCTCCATAGTCCCTCGGGAACTCGAGACGCAGGCCCGGCAACACCGGAGGATAGGGTGCCGTTGCCATCCCGCCGCCCTCCTCGGTCGTTCCGCCAGTGCCTGCCGTCAGTTCCCCTTGGGCGGCAACCATCAATCCCGGTTCGGGCAAACTGTTGACCACCCCTTCGTGCCCTGCACCGAACGCGCTGGCGTTGGGCAAGACGGTCACCAGCACGCACAGCGCCACGCTCCATCGCAGTTGCATCACCAGTCCTCCCTTACCGCGGCGACCGCGCTGCCACGCATCGCCTGATGGCCAGAAACCCTTGCCGCCACCGCGGCCAACGCGACCAGTGTCACCGCAAAGCCGGCCAGCAGCCCCCACGGCCAATGCATGTCCATGCTCCAGTGAAAGCTCTGGCGATTGACCACTTCGACCAGTATCCAGGCAATCGCTCCGCCTGCCGCAACACCAACGCAGACCCCGACTGCGGCGGTCAGGCCTCCCTCCAGCGCGAGCAACCGCCCGATCTCGGCGCGTCGCAGCCCGAGGTGGCGCAACATGCCGAACTCCTTGCGCCGCGCACTTGCCAGCGCCGCAAATGTGGAACTGATCCCGAACAGGCCGATCATCACCGCCACCGCCTGCATCAGGTAGGTGACGAAAAAGGTGCGGTCGAATATCGAAAGCGTTATTGCCCGGATCTCGGCCGGCTGCCGAATCTCCACCGTGTCTTCGTCGAACAGCGTCCGCAATGCGCGCATGATCGCGCCAGTGTCGCTGCCCGGAGCGAGCCTCAACCCGGCATCATTGGCGCGCAAGTCACCGGTGATTGCACGGTAATGCTCGAGTTCGATCACCACCGCTCCATGCTGGCGCGCATAGTCACGCCATACCCCGGCGACGACGAAGCGGTGCAGACTGCCGCCCAACGGCAGATCGAGTGCGTCACCGGTACCCACACCGTACAGATCCAGCACCGCTTCGGAAACCCAGGCCGGCATGACGGTGCCCGAGGCGTCGAGCGCTCCATCGACCAGCGGCAAACCGGATGCGACATGCACCGGACGTGCTACCAGCGTCACCGGAGGACGCCCGGCGTCGATACGGAGTCGGTCGTAGCGCACCGCCTCGACCGCCCGCACTCCGTCGATTTCGCTCACCGCCGCAAGCCCGCCCGGCTCCAGAAATCCGCTCGCCGAAGACGAGGATGCGCGCAGATAGAGATCCGACGGCAATACGGTCGCCAGCCAGTCGTCGACCGAGATCCGAAACGAGCTCACCATGATCGCCATCGACACCGCCAGCGCCACGCTGGCCACCACGCCGGCACCAGCCACCACGGCTTGCCCCGGTGCCGACGACAGCCGCAGGCAGGCCAGTCGCGCCGGAACTCCGTGCAGCAACGGCGACAAGCGCATCGTCCAGCCAACCGCCGCCGGCAGCAGCAGCACCGCCGCGACCAGAACCAGCGCGATCGCCAGATAGCCGAACACCGGAATGCCGGCAAGCGGCCCGGGCAGACACAGCAAGGCGGCGAAGATCAGCAATGACGATACCCATCCGTGGCGAGATCGTGCCACCAGACTCTCGACGCCGTCGTCCGACCGCAAGCCACGTGCCGGCGCCACCTGCGCCGCGGCACGCGCCGGCAACCATGCTCCCGCCATGCCAGCGGCAACACCCAGTGCGAAGTACAGGGCACCGGTCCACGGCATCCACTGCAGCGGCGGCGCCACGCCGGAGAAGAAGCCCGCTCCCAGGTCACCGCCGAGAAAGCGGAACGCCATCACCGTCAACGCATGCGCCAGCACCAGCCCGGCGCCGGCGCCCACGGCGCCAAGCACCGCCCCTTCGACCACCACACCCCGCACCAGCGTCGCCCGCTCCAGACCCATCGCACGCATCAGCGCGAACTCCTGCCGGCGTCGCATCACGGCCAGCCATTGCGTCGAGAACACCAGAAAGCCACCGGTAAACAAGGCGATCGCGGCGAGCATGGTGAGATTCACACGATACGCCCGTGAAAGCTCGGAAACCTGGGCTCCGGCAACATCCGGCGCGAGCACGACCACGCCAGCCGGCAGCAATGGCGTCAGCAAACGATGCGCCTGTTCCCGGTCGAAGCCAGCGCGCAGACGCAGATCGACGCGGGTGAGGACACCAGGTTGCCGAAAATGCTCCTGCGCGGCGGCAATGTCGATCAGCGCGTACGCTTGTCCCGCAGGTGCCGCCGGAATGCTGCCAGCGATCTCGAGTTCGACGCGCTCGACGCCGCTTTGCAGCGTGAGCACCTCGCCCACCACAAGCCCCAGTCGTGCACGCGCCGCCGCGCTGAGAAAGATCCGGTCGCCACGCAGAGGGGCGAACCGCTGCCCCCCGGAGGCGGCTTCATCGGTCTCATGGGCTTCCCTTTCGCCCGCCTCGTCACCGCCACCACTCACTGGCAGCAGCGCAGGTGTCATGCCGGCGACGCGAAAGAGATCGATACCGAATACCTTCAGGGTTTCATCACGCCCGGGCAATCGCGCCTCCACTTCGAGCACCGGACTGGCACGCTCGACCGCTGGATGTCTCGCCAGTCGCACATACACGTCCTCATCGAAACCACCGCGCGGCCCCACCACCTGCAGGTCAGCCTCCCCGGTGAGCAGGCGCATGCCACGCCCGAACTCGTGCAACGCCGCGCCATGGATCAGTTGTACCGCCAGTCCGAGAGCCACCCCCAGTGCGATCGCGAACATCGACAGAGCGGTGGCAAGCCGCCGCCCGAACAGGCTGGCAATGAATACCCGCGCCAACATCGACCAACCGGGTCGCCCTGTTGCCGCCGTCGTACCTCGACGCCCGCCGGCAGGCGGAACCGGCGCGGGAGCCTTGCCCCGGCTGTGCGGCAGCGCCACCCCGGACCGTCCTTCGGCTCTGCTCATTCGCAACCATCTTCCATCGCAGCGTCAGCACCCGGGAGCGCAATCAGTCCGGCGTGGGTCAGGCGAACGATGCGATCACAGCGGCGCGCGGCCGCCAGCGAATGGGTCACCAGCAGTCCTGCCGCGGCTTCGCCGCGCACCTGTTCGAGCAACAGCTCGAGCACCGCCGCCGCGCGTTCCGGATCGAGATTGCCAGTGGGTTCGTCGGCCAGCACCAGCGACGGCCCATGTACCAGCGCCCGCGCGATCGCCACCCGCTGCAGTTCGCCACCCGAAAGCCGGCGTGGCAAGTCCCGCTCACGCCCGCCCAGCCCCACTCGCAGCAACATCGCATCGGCACGTGCATCTGCGGCGTCACCATCGATTCCGAGCATCCACAGCGGCAAGGCCACGTTCTGGCGCAAGTCGAGATGCGGCAGGATGTGAAAAGCCTGAAACACGAACCCGAAGCTCCGGCGGCGCACGCGCGCGAACGCATCGTCATCGAGAACGTCGAGCCGGGTGTGATCGAGCATGATGCGCCCGCCGTCGCATCGTTCGAGACCCGCGACACAATTGAGCAGGGTCGACTTCCCGACCCCGGACTCACCCATGATGGCAACACATTCCCCGGGTTCGACCCGCAGCGAAACCGCCTCGAACAGGGTTCGCTCCGAGCCGGGAAACCGTTTGCACAGCGCTTCGATGTTCAGCATGGCCGAATGGACAGGATCCGCTATGAATGGTGCCGCATGGTGCCACAAACCGGAACCGATCCGAACGCTCGCGCCAAGACGGATGATCTCCGTAATTCGCGTATACTCCCCGCCGCATGCCGGTCGATCACTACGAGAACTTTCCTGTCGCCTCGCTTCTGTTGCCTGCCCGGCTGCGCGAACCGGTCGAGGCCATCTACGCGTTCGCCCGTGGCGCAGACGATATCGCCGACGAGGGCGACGCTGACGCCTCCACCCGACTCGATGATCTCGCACGCTGGCGCGCCGAGTTGCATGCGATCGCCAGTGGAGAACCGCCTCGGGACCCCGATCTCGCGCCCCTGTTCTCGCGGCTTGGCCACAACATTCGTGCGTTTTCGCTGCCGCTGCAGGCCTTTCACGATCTGCTCGACGCCTTCGGCCAGGACGTCGTGAAGAAACGCTACACTGATTTCGACGACCTGCTCGACTACTGCCGGCGTTCGGCCAACCCCGTCGGTCGCTTGCTGCTATGCCTGTACCAGGAACACGCCGACGATTCGTTGACCATGTCCGACGACATCTGCACCGCATTGCAGCTGATCAACTTCTGGCAGGACGTTGCGCTGGACTGGGACAAGAACCGCATCTACCTGCCCACGCAAGAGTTGCAACGCTTCGGAGTGGACGAAGAGGCGATCGCAGCCAGTCGTGCCGATGCCGCCTGGCAGGCGCTGATGGCGTTTCAGGTGGAGCGCGCGCGCGCGATGATGGTGCGCGGTGCGCCACTCGCACAACGCTTGCCCGGACGGATCGGCCTCGAGCTCAGCCTCATCGTCTGCGGCGGACTGCGTATCCTTGAGCGTATTGAAGCCGCCGATTACGACGTTTTCCGGCATCGCCCGACGCTGGGCCGCGGCGACTGGCTTTCACTGATCGGGCGCACACTGACCTGGCGCGTGCTGCGCCGCGAACCGAGCTGAACGCACGATGAACCCGCACGACTACTGTCAGGAAAAGGCCGCGCAGAGTGGCTCCAGCTTCTACTACAGCTTTCGCTTTCTGCCGCCCGGACGACGCCGTGCCATCACTGCGCTGTACGCCTTCTGCCGTGAGGTGGACGACGTGGTCGACGAATGCCACGATGTTGCACTGGCCGCGACCAAGCTCGATTGGTGGCGCACCGAGGTCAACCGCATCTTCGACGCCACGCCCACGCACCCGGTCGGCCATGCGTTGCAGGACGTGACCGCCGAGTTCTCGTTGCCGCGCGAGCAACTGCACGAGATCATCGACGGCATGGAAATGGACCTGCAGCAGGCCCGCTATGCCGACTTCAAATCGCTGCAGCTCTATTGCTATCGCGTGGCCAGCGTCGTCGGCCTGCTCGCTGCCGAAATCTTCGGCTATGAAGACCGCGCAACGCTGCGCTACGCGCACGACCTCGGCATGGCGTTTCAGCTGACCAACATCATTCGCGACGTTGGCGAGGACGCACGCCGTGGGCGGATCTACCTGCCGCTGGAAGACCTCGAACGCTTCGGCGTGCCCGCCCGTGACCTGCTCGAAGCGCGGTATTCCGACGCCTTTCGCGAGTTGATGGTCTTCCAGGCCGAGCGCGCCGTCCACTTCTACGACCAGGCGATGGCACAACTGCCCGCCCGCGACCGCAAGACACAGCGCCCGGGGTTGATCATGGCGGCAATCTACCGCACCCTGCTCGACGAAATCGCGCGCGACGGCTTTCTCGTGCTCGATCGGCGCACCTCGCTGACGCCATTGCGCAAGGTCTGGATTGCCGGCACGACCTGGTTGCGCAACTGAGCGCGGAGACGGAACAACCATGAACGCCATGCGCTCAATCGCCATCATCGGTGCCGGTTACGCCGGCATGGCCTGCGCGGTCGAACTCGCCGCCGCCGGATTTCAGGTCAACGTCTTCGAACGTTCGCACGTACTCGGTGGCCGCGCGCGGGTGCTTGACAAGAACGGACATCGCGTCGACAACGGCCAGCACATCCTGCTCGGCGCCTACACCGAACTCGAGCGCCTGCTGCGTGCCACGCGCGTGTCGCCAAAGGTGCTCGAGCGCCGGCCGCTGACCCTGTACTACCCGGATGGCCCGCGCCTGCGTGCGGCGCGGCTGCCCGCACCGCTGCACCTTGCCCTTGGCGTGCTGCGCGCACGCGGCTTGGGCCACGACGACCGCAAGGCGATGCTGCGCTTCATGCGCTGGCTCAAGCAGCGCGAATTTCGGCTCGCACCCGGCACCACGGTGCGAACGCTGCTGCACGAGACGGCTCAGACCCGCACGCTGCGCGAGCGTATATGGGGTCCACTCTGTGTCGCCGCACTCAACACACCGGTGGACCAGGCCTGCGCGCAAACCTTTGCCAACGTGCTGCGTGACAGCATTGCCGCGCATGCCGGCGCGAGCGATCTGCTGCTGCCACGCGTCGATCTGTCCGAACTGTTTCCCGTGCAGGCCGCGCGCTACCTCGCCGTGCGCCGCGGCAAGATCCGCACCGGCACCACGGTGCAGGCCATCGTCGTCGACGATGACGGTTTTCGCCTCGAATGCGATCAACCCACGCGTCAGCGTTTCGATCAGGTGATCGTCGCCGTCGCACCCTACCACTGCGGCACGCTGTTGCGCTCGACCGGCCGTTGCGACCGCCTTGCGGCGCTGGTCGATGCCATCCCGCACGAGCCGATCACGACCAGCTACCTCGCACTCGGCCCCAGCGTTCGCCTGCCCGAGGTGATGATCGGGCTCGCCGACGGCCCCGCGCAATGGGCATTCGATCTCGGGGTACTCGGACGCGAAACAGGCCTCATCGCCTGCGTGATCAGCGCTTCCGGACCGCATTCTCGGCTTGATCGCGAAGAACTCGAGATCGCCATCCACCGACAGCTCGAACAACAGTTGCAACAGCGCCTGCCGGCGCCGCAATGGACTCAGACGATCACCGAAAAACGGGCCACTTTCGCCTGCCGCCCGGACGTCGTTCGCCCGGATCTGCGCACGCCACTGCCCGGCCTGTGGTTGGCCGGCGACTACCTGCAATCACCCTATCCGGCCACACTGGAATCGGCGGTGCGCTCAGGCGTGGCGGCCGCAAGAGCGGTGATGCGACATACCGGGCAAGGTTGACGTCAGCCCCGCCCCCCGTCAGCGCAGCGTATCGAGGGCTCGCAGGTGCACACCGAACTGCCTCCAGTGTTCATGCGGCGCCCCTGGGGAGACGGAAACGGCGAGAGCCGTTTCCTTGGGGAAATCTTCAATAACCGCGCTCCGCCAGCCACGCCCGCATCATCGCGATCTCCGCTTCCTGTGCGGCGATGATTTCCTCGGCGAGCTTGCGCACCTGCTCGTCCTGGCCGTGCTCGAGTACCACGCGCGCCATGTCCACCGCGCCCTCATGGTGCGGAATCATGCCCTTGAGGAAATCGATGTCGGCATCGCCAGTGAACTCGATGTCCATCCCCGCGTGCATGCGATCGTTGATCTCGCGAAATGCCTGAACCGCCGGTGAGGCATCCGTACCGTCATGCGCATGGGCATGGGCATGTCCATGAGCATGACCGGCGTGTTGCGCGACCACCGCTGGGGAAATACCCAGTGCCGCAACCGCCATCACGCACAGCAACCGCTTCTTCATCTTCCAATCTCCTTCGATCAAGTGGGATCACCCCGAAAACCGTCTCCACGGCGTTCCGCCGTCCGGGCCTCAAGCCCTTTCAGGCGCTCATCACGCCTTCGCGCAGTTGTCCGGCATGCATGCGCATCACCCGGTTGCAACGCGCGGCCAGCGCCTCGTCGTGCGTCACCAGGATCAGCGTCGTGCGCAATTCCCGGTTCAGCGAAAAGATGAGGTCAATAACGGCCTTTCCAGTGGCCGCGTCGAGGTTGCCGGTCGGTTCGTCGGCGAGCAACAACTGCGGCGACGGGGCAAAGGCACGCGCGAGCGCGACACGCTGCTGCTCGCCACCGGACAGATGCTTCGGGTAGTGATTGCAGCGCGCGGCCAAACCAACCCTCTCCAGCCACTGCAACCCGGTCTCCCGCGCGTTGTCCGCACCCGCCAGTTCGAGCGGCAGCATCACATTCTCGAGCGCGGTCAGCGCCGGCAGCAGCTGAAAGTTCTGAAACACGAAACCCACTGCTTCACCACGCAAGGCGGCGCGGGCATCCTCATCAAGCGCGAACAGATCGACGCCACGGATACGCACCTGGCCGGCGCTGGGAACATCCAGGCCCGCAAGCAATCCGAGAAGAGTGGACTTTCCGGAACCCGAGGCGCCGACGATGGCAACCGACTCGCCGACGCCCACGGAAAACGAAACATCCTGCAGAATATCCAGGACGCCTTGTCCTTCACTGACCGGCACGCGCTTGCACAGGCCGGACACTTCCATTACCGGAGCGGAAAAATCGATGCTGCTGCGATCCATTGCGATCTTCTTTTCAGTTGTCATGTTCTCGGTCACGGCCCATGCGGCGACCATCCTGGTCTGGGGCGACAGCCTTTCGGCTGGCTATCAGTTGCGAACGGACGAGGCCTGGCCCACCCTGTTGCAGACGCGACTCGACGACAAAGGGTTCCCGCACCGAGTGGTCAACGCCAGTGTAAGCGGTGAGACCTCGTCCGGGGGGCGGTCCCGACTGGCCGCCGCACTGGAAACCCATCGCCCCGACATCTTCGTGCTCGAACTCGGCGCCAACGACGGCTTGCGCGGGCTGCGTCCGCAACTGATGCAGGACAACCTGCAGGCGATGATCGACTCCGCGCGCGCCGCCGGAGCCGAGGTGTTGCTGATCGGCATGCAGATGCCGCCCAACTACGGTCCAGCCTTCACGCGGCGCTTCGAGCAGGTGTTTCATGATCTGGCGGCAGACAACGAAATCGCCTTCGTCCCCTTTCTGCTCGAAGGCTTCGCCGATCGCCCCGAAATGTTCCTGCCCGATGGCATCCACCCCAGCGCCGAAGCCCAGCACATCATCCTCGACAACGTCTGGCCGGCACTTGCGCCGCTGCTCGACGCCGCGGCAGACACCACCGGACAGGACTGACCGGGTCAAGCCTTGACGACCACGCACGCCTCGCCTTCAACCATGCGGCCGATGACGGCCGCATGGTTGCCCTGCGTTTCACGAACCCGGTCAAGGACTTCGTCCACACTTGCCGGATCGCAGGCAATCAGCAGGCCACCGCTGGTCTGCGGATCGGTGAGCAAGGTGCGTGTGGTGTCGGGCAGCACCGCCGGCAGCGTCAGCGAAGCGCCATAGCTTGTCCAGTTGCGCGTCGAAGCCCCGGTCGCCACCCCCTCGTCCGCCAGCACGCGGGCGCGTTCGATCACCGGTATCGAAGCGGCATCGAGCTCGGCCCCCAGCGCGGACGCGCGGCACACCTCGAGCAGATGCCCACCCAGGCCAAATCCCGTCACATCGGTCACGGCATGCACGCCGACCATCCCGGCAAGCTGTTCGCCGACCCGGTTCAGACACGTCGTCCAGCGCAGCATTTCGGCGTAATCTTTTTCAGACAGCACCCCCTTCTTGAGACCCGCCGACAATACGCCAACCCCGAGCGGTTTGGTCAGGATCAACACGTCTCCGGCGCGGGCCGCCGCATTGGTCTTGACCTGCGACGGATCGACGACCCCGAGCGCGACCAGACCGTAAATCGGTTCCAGGACGTCGATCGAGTGTCCGCCGGCAACCGGAATGCCCGCCTCGCGGCACACCGAGGCACCGCCTTCGAGAATACGACCGATGACCTCGGGAGGCAGCTTGTCGAGCGGCATGCCGACCACTGCCAGCGCCATGATCGGCCGCGCACCCATCGCGTACACGTCGGACAAGGCATTGGTCGCCGCGATTCGGCCAAAATCGAAGGGATCATCGACGATGGGAGTAAAGAAGTCGGTCGTCGCCACCACCGCCTGACGTTCGTTGAGGCGATACACTGCCGCGTCGTCGGCGTTGTCCGTTCCCACCAGCAGTTCGGGCGGCACAACGCCGGCCGGCATGCGGCCGAGCATCTCGGCAAGCACCGCAGGCGCGATTTTGCAGCCACAGCCCCCGCCGTGGGAGAATCGCGTCAATCTGATTTCCTGATCCATTTAGCGCATCCTGCCCCGGTTAGGAGCACTGGAAAAAAAGTACATGAAGAAAGGCTTCGCGACCGTAGCACAGCTGTCCGAGTTTGACGAGATCATCGACGCCCGCAGCCCCGCCGAATATTCAGAGGACCGCATCCCCGGCGCCCTGAGCTGCCCCGTCCTGGACAACGAGCAGCGTGCCGAAGTAGGCACGATCTACAAGCAGCGCTCGGCCTTCGAGGCCAGACGCATTGGCGCGGCCATGGTTGCCGACAACATCGCCCGTCATCTGCGCGAACGCTTTCACGACAAACCAAAGAGCTGGCGCCCGCTGGTGTACTGCTGGCGCGGCGGTCAGCGCAGCGGCTCGTTCGTGACCTGGCTGCGCATGATCGGCTGGGATGCCTGTCAACTCGAGGGCGGCTACAAGGCCTACCGGCGCGGGGTCGTCGCCGCGCTGGACGCCCGCCCGGCCGAGTTCGACTTTCGCGTCGTCTGTGGCCCCACCGGGAGCGCCAAGACCCGCATTCTCGAGGCGCTCGCGCGGCACGGCGCGCAAGCGCTCGACCTTGAAGCGCTGGCGGCGCACAAGGGCTCCGTGCTCGGGGCGCTGCCCGACCGCGCGCAGCCCACACAAAAATGGTTCGAGAGCACGCTGCATCGCGCGCTGGCGGGCTTCGATCCGGCACGACCAGTGTACGTCGAGGCCGAAAGTCGCAAGATCGGCCGCATCCAGATCCCCGAAGCGCTGATCATGGCGATGCGCGCGTCTCCATGCGTCGTCATCGACGCCAGCCGCCAGGCGCGCCTCGACTTCCTCGTCCGCGACTACGCCTACCTGGGCGAGGATGTCGAGCATCTGGTCGCACGCATCGACAACCTCAAAGCCTTGCAAAGCAGGGAGACCATCGAACAATGGAAGACACTGGCGCGTGCGGGCGCCCTGCGCGAGTTGTACGCCGAGTTCATCGACAAGCACTACGACCCCCTCTACCGCCGCTCGCAGAACCGCAACTTCAAGCGCATCGAGGAGGCCACCGTGCTCACCGCAGACAACCTCGGTGAAGCCGCCATCGATTCGCTCGCGCAACACCTGCTGGCCAACGCCTGAACACCCGTTGTCTGACCATGTGGCGGGGGACGGCGGTTTGCCGGCCTTGCCGCAACGCGAGGGCGAAGGTCGTGGATTGCAGCGGACCGTAGCACCGAGCGGGTTCACACCCCGTCGTTCAGTGCCTGATCGAACGCATCGGGCAGCACCACGATGGCATCGGGAGTACGCACCGCGGCCACCCGCTGCACCACCGCGCGCGCTGGCCGCGTGATCTCTCCCTGTTCGAACGCGATCACCGAGAACACCCCGCGCAAGCGTTCGGGCAACTCGCCGGGCATCAACAGAAAATCCGGGTTGCGCGGACGACCGAAACGCTCGTTACCGGCCATGAAGGTCTCGTAGATCAGCACGCCACCGTCGCGCACCAGGCGCAGCAGCGCATCGAAATGCGGACGATACAGGTAGTTGGTGACGATCACCGCATCGAAGCGCCGCCCTTCCAGTGGCCAGGTGTCGGTTTCGAGATCGGCAAGCAGCGTATCCACGCCTGCGACACGATCGAGCATGCCCAGCGCGACCGGATCGCGATCGACCCCGACCACGCGAAACCCCGCGTCGGCCAGCCAGCGCGCATGCCGACCGCCGCCGCAAGCCAGGTCGAGCACCGAGCCGCCGGGCTCGATCAGCGCGGCAAAGCGTCGCACCCAGTCCGAAGGCCGTCCAATCGGCGCGTGCATGGCCACCCCAGAGCCTTCTCCATCCACTCCGGCGACCGTTCCCGTCTCATTCGTCCCCGTCATTGCTCGATCCCGGCAAGGCAGATCGACTTCATTTCCAGATACTCGTCGATGCCGTGAGTCGAACCTTCACGCCCAATACCCGACTGCTTGATGCCACCGAATGGCGACACCTCGTTGGACATGATGCCGGTGTTGATGCCGACCATGCCGTACTCGAGTTCTTCGGCGACCCGGAAGATGCGACCCACGTCGCGCGAGTAAAAATAGGCCGCAAGACCGAACTCGGTGGCATTGGCCATCCGGATCGCATCCTCCTCGGTTTCGAAGCGAAACAGCGGCGCGACCGGGCCGAAGGTTTCCTCGCGTGCGACACGCATCGACGGCGTGACGTCGACGAGCACCGTTGGCTCGAAGAAGGTGCCGCCCAGTGCGTGGCGGCGACCACCGGTGAGCACCCGCGCCCCGCCGGCGAGCGCGTCCGCGATATGGCTTTCGACCTTGGCGACCGCATCGGCGTCGATCAGCGGGCCGGAGGTCACGCCTTCCTCGGTGCCTACACCGACCTTCATCGCCGCCACCCGCTCCGCGAGCCTGGCGGCGAAGCGATCATAGACCCCCGACTGCACCAGCAGCCGATTGGCGCACACGCAGGTCTGGCCGGTGTTGCGGTACTTGGAAGCCATCGCGCCATCGACCGCGGCATCCAGGTCGGCATCGTCGAACACGATGAACGGCGCGTTGCCGCCCAGTTCAAGCGACAACCGCTTGAGCGTGTCGCCGCACTGGCGCATCAGCAAACGTCCGACCTCGGTCGAGCCGGTGAACGACAGCTTGCGTACCACCGGGCTGGCGGTCAACTCCCCGCCGATCGCCACCGGATTTCCGGTGACGACATTGATCACACCTTTGGGAATTCCGGCGCGCTCGGCCAGCACGGCCAGTGCGAGCGCGGTGAACGGCGTCTGTTCGGCGGGCTTGACAACCACGGTGCACCCGGCTGCCAGCGCCGGCGCCACCTTGCGGGTGATCATCGCCGCCGGAAAATTCCACGGCGTGATCAGCGCACACACCCCTACCGGCTGGCGGATCACCATCAGCCGCCGGTCGTCGGCGGTGGTCGGAATCACCTCGCCGTTGGTGCGTCGGGCCTGCTCCGCGAACCACTCGACGAAGGAGGCTGCATACAGGACTTCACCTCGCGCTTCGGCCAGCGGCTTGCCCTGTTCGGTGGTCATCATCAGCGCGAGGTCATCGGCTGCGGCGACGATCAGCTCGTACCAGCGGCGCAGGAGAACTGCGCGTTCTCTGGCAGTCTGCTTGCGCCAGGTGGAGAATGCACGCTCCGCGGCCTCGATCGCGCGCCGGGTTTCGCCGGCCCCCATGTCCGGCACGCTGCCGATGCGCTGTGAGCTGGCCGGATTGGTCACCTCGAACGTTGCGCCACCATCGGCGGCCACCCACGCGCCGTCGATCGCGGCATGTTGACGAAACAAGTCGGCGTCTTTCAGCAAATCCTTCATTGTCTGGGTTCCATCCGTGGTTGGGTGCGCTCATGCTAGCATCGGCGCACGCAGTGTTCCACGATGCATTTCGATCGTGCGCGTCCACTGTCAGGCGCGAACACCGCCCGCTCCATCGACTCGGTTCGCTGGGGGGACAAGGTGTGCGTTCGCCTCCGAAACGGCTAAACTCATATTCCAGCGCAATGCAAGGCTCGGTTCGCGCCATGCGGGCAGGCCCGGCTGGACCAGCGGGATGGCCCGGGTCTTAACGGTCTTCACGGCGGCACGCGACTTGATTGCGGCATCACGATGGCCATTTGCGCGCGGCGGTGCGCGCACTCGGAGGCGGAGTCATGGCGGATTGTCTGCACAACCCATTGCGGAGAAGCGCACGGTGACACAACCGGGAGGCGCGCTCTTCTTACTCGTCGCACTCCTCGCTGGCACCGGGATCGGCTTCCTCGTTGCGAACCGTTGGCGCCCCTTCAGATCCGAACCCTCGTCAAGTTCCTTGAGCCAAGACGCCGACATGGCGGAGCTTTCCAAGGGGGCCAAAACCTTGCTCGACTTTGCCGTCGACTTCGTATGGCGTACCGACGCCGATCAGCGTTTGATTCGACTCGACGGCAGTGGCAGACCTCGTTTCGGCATGGCCTGGGACGGGCGCCGTCTCTGGGAGCTTCCGTGGCAACCGCTCCCGCCACGCGAGTGGTGTTCGCTACGCGAACACCTGACGGGGGGTCGGGCATTCGCGATCACCCTCAGGCTCGACGGCATCGATGGCAGCATACGCTACTTCGAACTGCGCGGATGGCCGATTGACGGTGAAACCAGTGCCCTCGGTCATCATGGCGTCGCCTTCGACATCAGCGACCGCCTGCGTACCGAGCATGCCCTGGAGCAAAGCCGCAAGCGCTACCAGGAGGTCATCGAATCCGTCCATGAAGTCGTGTTTCGTACGGACGACCGGCTACGGTTCACCTATCTCAACCCTGCATGGACGCGCTGTACCGGTCATGCCGTCGAAGACTCGCTGGAGCAACGTTTCACCGAGTTTCTGCATCCCGATGATCGCGAGCAAACGCGGGAGCGACTGGTCCACGTGCTGGCCGGGGGTGCGGATGATTACGCCGGACAGCTGCGCCTGCCGACCCGCGACGGGGACATTCGCTGGATGGAGGTCACCGCCCGCCCGATCGCCCGGGACATGGCCCCGCTGGATTCCGGCGGCGTCACCGAGCCCGGCGTGGTCGGCACGATGAACGACATCTCCGCGCGCCGCATCGCCGAGTCGACGCTGCGCAACGTCAACCTTGAACTCGAGTCGCGGGTCCGGATGCGCACCGCCGAGCTCGAAGCCTCGAATCGCGAACTCGAGGCGTTCTCCTATTCGGTCTCCCACGATCTGCGCGCGCCGCTGCGTTCCATCTCGGGGTTCGCGCGCATTCTCGAAGACGACCTCGGGGATACTCTGACTCCCGAATCCCGCGACCACCTCGAACGCATCCGCGCCGCGACCGGAAGGATGTCGCAACTCATCGACAACCTGATCCAGCTCGCACAACTGCCTCGGCGCGTGCTGAAGAAGGAATCGGTCGACCTCTCCGCGCTGGCGGTACAGGTAATCGACGAGCTGCGACTCGAGGAGCCGCAGCGCGGCGTGGAGGTGGAAATCACCAGTGATCTGGTAGCCTCGGCCGATCGCGAGTTGATGCGCACCGTGCTCGAGAACCTGTTGCGCAACGCATGGAAGTTCTCCGTCGGCAGTACTCCGGCGCGCATCCGCTTCTACGCCGAACGTGACCACGATCAAAGAATCTTCAGTGTGGCGGACAATGGCATCGGGTTCGACATGGCCCATGCGGCCAATCTGTTCAAACCGTTCCACCGTCTGCACGACGATCCGGGATTCGCTGGCACCGGCATCGGCCTGGCCAACGTCCAGCGAATCATAGAACGACACGGCGGACGCATATGGGCCGAATCGAGTCCTGGAAGTGGCGCCGTGTTTCACTTTACGCTGGCATGACGGTTCAGCGGATGTTGACGAGAATCAAACACACGCGCGCCGATTCGACGATTTCGGAACGATTGCACATCCAAAAATGCTGCGCTGCGGTAGACTGAAACCAGACATGGGCAACGACGCCCTCAACGGACCCGGATCGCCATGAAAGAAAAGCACTACCTCACCCCGCTGCTGCAACCCCAGTCGATCGGTGTGATCGGCGCCAGCGAGCGCGAGGCTTCGCTCGGCAGCGTCGTCATTCGGAACATCATCGAAGGCGGCTACAAGGGACGCCTGTTCGCAATCAATCCAAAGCACGACACCGTGCTCGGATTGCCCTGTCACAAGTCGGTGGAGGACGTGCCCAACCGGCTCGACCTGGCGGTGATCGCCGTGCGTGCCGACAAGGTGCCGTCCATCGTGGACAGCTGCGGACGCGCCGGTGTGTGCGCGGTCATCGTGCTCACCGCCGGTTTCTCCGAAAACGGCCCGCGCGGCGCGATGCTCGAGCGGCAGACCATCGAGGCCGCGCGCCGCCACCGCATTCGCCTGCTCGGCCCCAACTGCCTGGGCATCATGCGTCCCAGCCTGGGCCTGAACGCGACCTTCGCCCATGCCACGGCGCACAAGGGTACGATCGGCCTGATCTCGCAGTCGGGCGCGTTGTGCGCGGCGATTCTCGACTGGGCCAAACCCAACAACGTCGGTTTCTCGGCGGTGGTCTCCCTCGGTTCGAGCAGCGACATCGACTTCGGCGAAGTCCTCGAATTCATGATTTCGGACCCGCGCACCGAGAGCATCATCCTCTATATCGAGGGCGTACGCGACGCACGCCGCTTCATGAGCGCCCTGCGCGGAGCAGCGCGGGTCAAGCCGGTACTGTTGATCAAGGTCGGGCGTCACCCCGAGGCATCGCGTGCCATCCTGTCGCATTCCGGCCTGACCAGCGGCGAGGATGCGGTATTCGACGCCGCGCTACGCCGCGCCGGCGTGATCCGGCTGTATAACCTCGGCCAGTTGTTCGCCGCCGCCAACGCACTGTTCTCGCATTTTCGTCCGCGCGGCAACCGGCTGGCGATCATCACCAACGGTGGCGGGCCCGGCGTGATGGCGGCCGACCGCGCAGCCGACCTCGGCATTCCGCTGTCCAACTTCGCTGACGTCACGGTCGAAAAACTCAACGCCGCCCTGCCCGCACACTGGTCGCGCGGCAACCCGGTGGACATCGGCGGCGATGCCGACGTCGAACGCTATCGCGGCGCCCTCAAGGCGGTGCTCGAAGGCCCCAACGTGGATGGCGTGCTGGTCATGCTCACCCCTCAGGCGATGACCGACTCCACGGCAGTCGCCCAGGCGGTGATCGACCTCGAGAAGAACGCCGACAAACCGGTCGTCACCTGCTGGATGGGCGAGGATCTGGTGCAGGACGCACGCAAGCTCTTCGGCAGCGCCGGCATCCCCACCTTCCGCACCCCCGAGCCGGCGGTCGAGTTGTTCAGCCACATCTCGGCCTACTACAAGAACCAGAAGCTGTTGATGCAGACGCCAGCTTCGCTGTCGCACCTCAACCCGCCGAGCATCGAGAGCGCGCGCCTGGTCATCGAGACCGCGCTGACCGAGCGCCGCAAGGTGCTCAACGAGATGGAGTCCAAGGCCTGTCTGGCCGCTTTCCGCATCCCCATCGCGCAGACCGTGGTCGCCCGCTCGGCCACCGAAGCGATGGTGCTGGCCGAGGAGATCGGCCTGCCGGTGGTGATGAAGATCGACTCGCCATCGATCATCCACAAGGCCGACTCCGGTGGTGTTCGCCTGAACCTGGGTAGCCTCGCGGCGGTTCGCACCGCGTATCAGGAGATCATCGAAGAGGTCAAGCGCAACAAGCCGGATGCCGCCATCAACGGCGTCGCGATCGAACCCATGATCCTCAAGCGTCACGGCCGTGAACTGGTCGTCCACGTCAAGCGCGATCCGGTGTTCGGCCCGGTGATCACGTTTGGCGAAGGGGGCAACCGGGTGGCCTCGCGCGACGACGTTGCGGTTGCCCTGCCGCCGCTCAACGGCTTCCTGGTGCGCGACCTCATCAACTCCTCGCCGGTCGCCCCCCTGCTCGGCGAATACCGCACGATGCCCGCGATCAACCATGAAGCGCTCGAGTTCGTGCTGCTGCGTGTGTCGGAAATGGTGTGCGAGCTGCCGTGGCTGCAATCGCTGGAGATCAACCCGTTGATCGTCGACGAAGTCGGCGCAGTGGCGGTCGACGCCCGTCTGGTTGCGGACAACGTCGCCCCCTCGGCGGACCGCTACGATCACATGGCGATCCACCCATACCCATCGCACCTGACCAGCAAATGGACGCAGCCGGACGGCGCCGAGATCACCATCCGGCCGATCAAGCCGGAGGATGCCGACCTCGAGGTCGAGTTCGTGCGCAAACTCTCGCCCGAAACCAAGTACTTCCGCTTCATGAACACGATGCGCGAGCTGCCGCCGGCCATGGTCGCGCGCCTGACGCAGATCGACTACGACCGCGAGATGGCTTTTCTCGCCACCATCGAGGAAAACGGCAAGGAAGTCGAGATTGGCGTCTGCCGCTACGCGGTCAATCCCGACGGGGAGTCCTGCGAGTTCGCGATCGTCGTTGCCGACGACTGGCAGCACCGCGGACTGGCGCGCAAGCTGATGGGCATCCTGATCGAAACCGCGCGCAGCAAGGGCCTGCACTACATGAATGGCGTGTTTCTCGCCAACAATGAGCGCATGCTGCGCTTCGTTCAGGGGCTGGGCTTCATTCTCAGCAACGACCCGGAAGACAGCACGGTCAAACTCGGGGTGCTGTCGTTGCAGGACTGACGTATCATCTCGGTTTGACTACTGACGGGCAGGAAGGCGCGCCTTCTTGCCCTTGTTTTTCCGCATGCCCGCACTGATCGAAGACATCGAGTTTCACGGCCAACCGGCCATCGCCATGACCAGCGCCGACGGCGCACGCGCGGTTGTATCGCTATTCGGCGCGCAAGTCCTCTCGTGGCAACCCGCTCACGGCGAAGAGCGGCTTTTTCTCAGCGACAAGGCCTGCTTTGACGGCGTCCATCCTGTTCGCGGCGGCGTACCGGTCTGCTTTCCGCAGTTCTCCGGTCTCGGCAAGCTCCCCAAGCACGGTTTCGTGCGCACTCTGCCATGGACCGTGCGCCAGCGCCGCGCCGAAGCCGACCACACCATGCTGGTGCTGGGTCTGAACGAAAACGCTCACACCCACGCGCTGTGGCCGACGATGTTCGACGCCGAACTCACGGTGGCCATCGAGGGTGCGCGAATCGACATCGAGCTCGGCATCGAAAACACCGGCCACGCGCCGTTTGCATTTACCGCCGCGCTGCACAGCTATCTCGCCGTTCGCGAAGTCGAGCTTGCCCGTCTCGAGGGCTTGCGCGGTTATGAGTACCGCGACGCCGCCGACGACAACCGGATCAAGCGCGACACCGCCGATGCGCTGATCGTCGATGACGAGGTCAATCGGGTTTATCACGACGTCGATCGTGCCCTGGTGCTGTTCGAACCGCACCGGGCGCTGCGTATCGAGGTCAGCGGTTTCCCCGACGTCGTGGTCTGGAACCCTTGGGAAACCCACTGCGCCGCGCTACCCGACATGCCGGCAACCGGGTTTCGCAACATGTTGTGCGTCGAAGCCGCCGCCGCGCGCCGCAAGATCGCGCTCGACGCGGGCGAGGAGTGGTTTGGCCGTCAGTCGCTGGTTGCCGCCTGACGCACCCCGGATTGATGCCATATTCGACCTTCACGCGATCACACGATGATCGCTTCGCTTCACTTTCACCTGCATCGAACGAAAATGCTTCCTCCCATTGAACAGCGCATCGCCGACGAGCTTGGCGTACGGCCCGGCCAGGTCTTCTCAGCCATCCAGTTGCTCGACGAAGGGGCGACCGTGCCCTTCGTCGCTCGCTACCGCAAGGAAGTCACGGGCGGGCTGGACGACACCCAGCTGCGCACGCTGGCCGAGCGCCTCGAATATCTGCGCGAGCTCGAAAGCCGGCGCGCAACCGTCCTCGCCTCGATCGATGAGCAGCAGAAGCTGACGCCCAGCCTGCGTGCCGAAATCGAGTCCGCCGAAACCAAGCAGCGACTCGAGGACCTCTACCTCCCCTACAAGCCCAAGCGCCGCACCAAGGCACAGATCGCCCGCGAAGCGGGTATCGCGCCGCTGGCCGAAACCCTGCTGGCAGATCCGACCCTCGATCCGCACACGGAAGCCGAAGCCTACCTCAACGCGGACGCGGGCTTTGCCGATGTCAAGGCGGTGCTCGACGGCGCCCGTCAGATCCTGATCGAGCACTTTGCCGAAGACGCGGCGTTGCTCGGGGAACTGCGTGACTACCTCCGCGAGCACGGACAGGTTCATGCCACCGTCGTCGAAGGCAAAGAGAGCGAGGGCGCCAAGTTTCGCGACTGGTTCGACTTCAGCGAGGCCATCGAACAGATTCCGTCGCATCGTGCGCTGGCACTGCTGCGCGGACGCAACGAAGGCGTGCTGCGGCTCGCACTCGAGGTGCCGCGCAACGACCCGGACGCCCCTCATCCGTGCGAATCGCGCATCGCGCGGCATTTCGGCATCTCCGACAAGGGGCGAGCCGGTGACCGCTGGCTGGTCGAAACCGCCCGCTGGGCGTGGAACGTGAAGATCTCCCTGCATCTCGAGCTCGAACTGATGGGCCAGTTGCGAGAACGTGCGGAAGAAGAGGCCATCCGCGTCTTCGCCCGCAACCTCAAGGACTTGCTGCTCGCTGCCCCGGCCGGCAGTCGCGCAACGATGGGGCTGGACCCCGGTATTCGCACCGGGGTCAAGGTCGCCGTCGTCGACGCCACCGGCAAGCTCGTCGATACCGAAACGGTGTATCCGTTCGAACCCCGTCGCCACTACGAACCTGCGATCGCCGCCATCGCCGCGTTGGCCAGGAAGCATGCAGTGGAACTCATTGCCATTGGCAACGGCACGGCCTCGCGCGAAACCGACAAGCTGGTCGCCGACCTGATGCAGCGCCACCCCGAACTGCGCCTCACCAAGATCGTGGTCTCGGAGGCCGGCGCTTCGGTGTACTCGGCCTCCGAGCTCGCCGCCCGCGAGTTCCCGGACGTCGACGTCTCGCTGCGCGGAGCGGTTTCGATCGCCCGCCGTCTGCAGGACCCGCTGGCCGAACTGGTCAAGATCGATCCCAAGGCCATCGGCGTCGGGCAGTACCAGCACGACGTCAACCAGAGCCGTCTGGCCAGGAGTCTGGACGCGGTGGTCGAGGATTGCGTCAACGCCGTGGGGGTGGACGTCAATACCGCTTCGGCTCCGTTGCTTGCGCGTATCTCGGGTTTGAACACCACCCTGGCGGGCAATCTCGTCGAATACCGCAACGCAAACGGTCCGTTCCGTACCCGCGACGCCCTGCGCGCCGTCCCCCGCCTGGGACCGAAGACCTTCGAACAGGCGGCAGGCTTTCTGCGCATTCCCAACGGTGACAATCCGCTCGACGCCTCATCCGTACACCCGGAAGCCTACCCGGTGGTCGAACGCATCCTCACGCGGGTACAGAAGAGCGTGCGCGAACTGATGGGGCAATCCAGAGTGCTCGCCTCGCTCGACGCCGGCGCCTTCACCGACGAGCGCTTCGGCCTGCCAACCGTGCAAGACATTCTCACCGAACTGGAAAAACCCGGACGTGACCCGCGACCGGAGTTCCGCACCGCCAGCTTTCGCGAGGGCATCGAGACCCTGGCCGATCTCGCCCCCGGCATGACACTCGAGGGCGTCGTCACCAACGTCACCAACTTCGGAGCGTTTGTCGATATCGGTGTGCATCAGGACGGTCTGGTTCACGTTTCCGCGCTCGCCGACCGCTTCGTCAAGGATCCACACAGCGTCGTCAAGGCCGGCGACATCGTCAAGGTGCGCGTCATCGAGGTGGACATTCCACGCAAGCGTATCGCCCTGTCGATGCGCAGCGACGCGGCACCCGCCTCCGCCCCGGCGCGAGGCGCCGACGAACGCACCCAGGCTCCCAAAACGACCAGAGCCGCGCACGGCGGCAAACCTGACGGCCGCACGCCACAACGCCCCGCACAGGGTGGTGGCGGGCGTGGCCGCGGCGATGGCGGAGCCGGAGGTGGCGCCATGGCTGACGCGCTGGCCCGCGCCCTGCGTCGCAAGTAATCAACCCATCGGAGTGCTGCCGCCATGCAACTGACCGTCTACGGTATCAAGAACTGCAATACGATGAAGAAGGCTTTCGACTGGCTGAACGCCAACGGCATCGCCTACGCCTTTCACGACTACAAGAAATCCGGGGTCGCACCCGACACGCTTGCGCGCTGGTGCGCCCGCGTCGGACACGCGGAGCTCATCAACACTCGCGGCACGACCTGGCGCAAGCTCGAGCCGTCCGCCCGCGAAATCAGCGATGAGGCCGGTGCCATCACGTTGATGGCCGAGCACACCAGCCTGATCCGTCGCCCGGTGGTTGAAACACCGGGTGGTGATCTGCTGATCGGCTTCGACACCGAAGCGTGGTCGAAGCACCTGGGCAACGGAGCCGCTCGATGAACGACCTTCCCGACAGCTACGTGCAGCGTTTTCTGCTCGATCACCTCGACATCCGTGGCGCCGTGGTGCGCCTCGACGCCGTGTGGACACAACTGCAGCGCAACCGCAACTATCCACCCGAAGTCGCCCAACTGCTCGGCGAGATGTGCGCCATCGCCGCCGTCATCGCCGGAAACCTCAAGCAGCCGGCCCGCCTCACCTTCCAGATCCAGGGTACCGGTCCGGTCGGTCTGCTGGTGGTCGACTGCACCGAGCTGCTCAATATGCGCGCAATGGCCCGTACCGATTCCGACACCACCGGCCTGCACGGGCTGCGTGCGCTGGTCGGCGACGGACGGCTGCAACTGGCGCTCGACGCGCCCTCCATGCGCGAGCCATACAGCAGCCTCGTGCCGCTCGAAGGCGACGACATTGCCTCCACCTTCGAGCATTACCTCAGCCAGTCCGAGCAACAGCCCGCCGGGCTGTGGCTTGCCTGCGACGAACACCGCGCAGCAGCGCTGTTCCTGCAGAAGATGCCGGGTGCCGACCAGCGCGACGCCGACGGCTGGTCACGTGCGCACCTGCTTGCCCAGACCGTCAAGCCGGCGGAACTGCTCGAGCTCGACGCCGAGTCCATGCTGCGTCGCCTGTTTGCAGAAGAGGACGTGCGACTGTTCGACGCCCGGGAGGTCACCCACGACTGGCCAGCCGATCGCGACAAGATCGTGAACATGTTGCGCGCGCTGGGCGAGGACGAGGTCCGCGCCACGCTTGCCACTCATGGCGAAGTGGTGGTCCGCGACGACTTGTCCAACATCGATTACCGCTTCGACGCCACCGATGTCGATCTGCTGTTTCTGGCCACCCCGTCCGCGCCCCCCGATGCGCACGACAACGGTACCGATGACACGACAAAGGACGATCAGGATGAAGGCAACAAACCGCCCACCCTGCACTGACTGAAGCGCACGACCAGGCGCGCCGCGGAGCAGGGTCGCCCTGCACTCGTCCCGCCTTTCCCTGGCGGTCGGCGCCCCCGGGGTGACCTGATGCCGTCCTCGGGAAATCCCCGTATCGGGTAGTCGCCCGTTGCCAGAAGCAATCATTTTCCAGCACAGTGCACGCCGTTGTTGCCCGAAGCGGATGTGCTAAGTAGACTTCCGGGCTTTGGAGAACCGTCCACGCCATGGCATCCGCACCGCCCACCCGTAAAATCGAGTTTCGAACCGCCGCAATCGGCACCACCGTGGTCATCGTACGTGAGACACGGCCTGATCTGCTGGCGGACGAACTGCACAAACTGCTGGGCGGGCGCCCGGATTTCTTCAACAATGATCCGACGGTACTCGATTTCGGCGAACTCGAATCGTTACCCGAACGGGTCGACTGGTCCGGGCTGTCGAGTCTGTTCCGTCGCTTTCAACTACAGCCGATTGGCGTGCTCAACCTTGATGCACGACTCGTGCAGAGTGCCCGTCAGGCCGGTTTCGCCCAGCTCGACGACGCCGAGTTCATCGACGCGCGCAAACCACCGCCACGCGAGAGCGCTCCTCCTCCGAAACCGGTCGCCGAACCCCCTCCCCCCCCTCAACCCGCACCTCAACCCAGGGCCGAAACGCTATTCGTCGACCGGCCGGTACGCTCGGGGCAACAGATTTATGCGCGTGGTGGCGATCTGGTTCTGCTCGAAGGCATGAGCAACGGCGCCGAAGTGATCGCCGACGGCAGCATCCATTGTTACGGTCCGTTACGCGGCCGCGCAGTCGCAGGTGCCCAGGGAGACGCATCGGCGCGTATCATCACCACCAACTTTGGTCCGGAGCTGGTCTCCATCGCTGGCGTATATAAGACTTTCGAGAACGGCATAGCACCATCGGTGGCGGCAAAACCGGCGCTGATCCGGCTGACCGGAGAAACCCACGAACATAAACTTGGCATTGCGCCACTGCGACTCGATTGAGCGCGGGGCATCTTTCACTAAGGGAACAAAACGTGACTCGAGTCGTCGTCATCACCTCCGGCAAGGGCGGAGTCGGCAAAACCACCACCAGCGCCGCGTTCTCCTCCGGGCTGGCCCTGCGCGGCTACAAGACCGCGGTCATCGACTTCGATGTCGGGCTGCGCAATCTCGACCTCATCATGGGGTGCGAACGCCGTGTGGTCTATGATTTCGTGAACGTCATCAACGGCGAGGCAAAGCTCAATCAGGCGCTGATCAAGGACAAGCATTGCGAAAACCTTTTCGTGCTGCCCGCCTCGCAAACCCGTGACAAGGAAGCCCTGACCGAGGAAGGTGTCGAGACCGTCATCAAGGAACTCGAGCACATGGGCTTCGACTTCATCGTGTGCGACTCACCAGCCGGAATCGAGCGTGGCGCGGTACTCGCGCTGACCTTCGCAGACGAGGCGATCGTCACCACCAATCCGGAGGTGTCCTCGGTGCGCGATTCCGACCGTATTCTCGGCATCCTGCAGTCCAAGTCGCGACGTGCGGCCGAAGGCCGAGATCCGGTCAAGGAGCATCTGCTGATCACGCGCTACTCACCCAAGCGCGTGGATGAAGGCGAAATGCTTTCGTACAAGGACGTGCAGGAGTTGCTGCGCGTGCAGTTGATCGGAGTCATCCCCGAGTCCGAGTCGGTCCTGCACGCATCCAACCAGGGCACCCCGGCCATCCACCTCAAGGGAACCGACGTCTCCGAGGCCTATACCGACGTCGTCGCCCGCTTCCTCGGCGAAGAGCGTCCGCTGCGCTTCGTCGACTATCACAAGCCGGGCATCATCAAGCGCCTTTTCGGAAACAAGTAACCATGTCCCTGCTGACACTGCTCTTCGGTGAGAAGAAAAACACTGCGTCGGTCGCCAAGGAGCGACTGCAACTCATCATCGCCCGCGAGCACGGCACTGGAAAGCCTGGTCCGGATTTCCTGCCTGCGCTGCAGCGTGAACTGATCGAGGTGATCTCCAAATACGTTACGGTTACCCCTGGCGACATCAAGGTTCAGCTCGAAAAGCAGGACAATTTCGAGGTGCTCGAGGTCAACATCGTTCTGCCCGAGCAAAAGGAACCCTCCGCCCGGACCTGAGGCCGGACGTCCTCACACCCCACTCACTGATTCCTCACAAGGCGCGGTTCCGACCGCGCACGCCGTCCCCTCAAGGTCCCGCACCGAACCCCGCTGCGAGGGTTTCGGTGCAGTCGAGCTCTCAGCCAAACACCTCGCCGTCTCAAGTTCTCCAGCCCCCTATTGACTAAAACGGCACCGGCTGATCCCTTGAGGGGCTCAATGATTGAGAATCTGCTGCAGAAACTGCCGCGTACGTGGTTCGCGGGGACTGCCGAAGAACACATCGGGCGTACCCTGCTCGACGATCTCACCCTTGTCCATGAAGATCACCCGGTCGGCGACGGTCTTGGCGAAACCCATCTCATGGGTCACGCACAACATCGTCATGCCGCTTTCGGCGAGCTCGATCATCACGTCGAGCACCTCCTTGATCATCTCCGGATCGAGCGCAGAAGTGGGTTCATCGAAGAGCATGATCTTCGGATTCATGCACAGCGAACGTGCGATCGCCACCCGTTGCTGCTGACCTCCAGACAGCTGCCCCGGGTACTTCTTCGCCTGGTCCGGAATCCTTACGCGCTCCAGATACTTCATGGCGATCTCTTCCGCCTCCCGGCGCGGGGTCTTGCGCACCCAGATCGGTGCCAGGCAGCAATTCTCGAGCACGGTCAGGTGTGGAAACAGGTTGAAGTGCTGAAACACCATCCCGACTTCGCGCCGGATCAGTTCGATGTTGCGCAGATCGTCAGTGAGTTCGACGCCATCGACGATGATCCGACCCTGTTGATGCTCCTCGAGTCGGTTGATGCAGCGGATGAAGGTGGACTTGCCCGAACCGGAAGGGCCGCAGATGACGATGCGTTCCCCTCTGCTGACCTCGAGATTCAGCCCCTTCAACACGTGAAACGTGTCGTACCACTTGTGCATGTCGACCACTTCGATAACCGGCTTGCCCTGCTCCGCCCGCGATGCGACGTGCTCATGGGGGTGGAGCAGTTCGTTGTCGGCGTGAATGGTTTCCTGAGTCATTGTTTCCAAGCTCCTTGACGGCCCGGCCGTGTCGCGGCCACTCACCGTTTGTGTCCAGTGTGCAGTTTGCGTTCGAGCATCTGGCTGTAACGCGACATTCCGTAGCAGAACACCCAGAAAAGAAAGGCGGCGAAGATGTAGCCTTCGGTTGCGACGTTGCGCCACGCAGGGTCGATGATCGTGGACTGCACCGCCCGCAGCAGGTCGAACAGACCGATCACCAGCACCAGCGTAGTATCCTTGAACAGCGAGATCAGCGTATTGACGATCCCGGGGATGACGATCTTCAAGGCCTGCGGCAGAATGATCAGGCCCATGCTGCGCCAGTATCCCAGCCCCAGAGCTTCAGCAGCCTCATACTGCCCCTTTGGAATCGCCTGCAGGCCACCGCGAATGACCTCCGCCATGTACGCCGACTGGAACAGCGTGATGCCGATCAAGGCTCGCAGCAGACGGTCGAAGGTCACCCCGTCGGGCAGGAACAGCGGCAGCATCACCGACGCCATGAAGAGGATGGTGATCAACGGCACGCCGCGCCAGAATTCGATGAAGACCACGCACAGCGCGCGCACCAACGGCATGTTCGAACGCCGCCCCAGCGCCAGCAGAATGCCGATCGGTATCGCCGCCACGATTCCCACGTAGGCCAGGATCAGCGTCAGCGTCAGGCCGCCCCAGCTACTCGTGCCGACCACCGGCAGACCCAGCGTCGAATTGCCGTAGATCATCACGAAGGCGAGCACTGGAAACACCGTCACACCGAAGATGCCCAGTCCCATCTTGATCCGGCCGGACACCGCGCTGAAGAACTGCGGCACGATGATGACGCCGAAGATCAGGTAGATGACATTGATCCGCCAGTGTTCGGCTTCCGGGTAGAAGCCGTAGATGAAGAAATCGAGCCGCGTGCCGATGAACACCCAGCACGCACCTTCGCTGGTGCAGTCGCTGGCCGATTCGCCAACGAAATCGGCCTTCAGGATGGCCCAGTCGATGAACGGGATCAACCCCGACAGGATCAGGTAACCGAGTACCACCGTGACGATGCCGCTGTACCAGCTCGGGAAAAGGTTCTTCCGTATCCAGCCGATCACACCAACCTCGGTACGCGGCGGAAGCATCACTTTGCTCTGGTTCGCGTCCGCCATCGCTCAACGCTCCTTCAAGGCCATCGCCTTGTTGTAGATGTTCATGAAAAACGAGATCAACAGGCTGAGCGTCAGATACACGAGCATCGTGATCGCCACGATCTCGACCGCCTGGCCGGTCTGGTTCAGCGTTGTGCCCATGAACACCGAGACCAGATCGGGATAGCCGATGGCGACGGCCAGCGACGAATTCTTGGTCAGGTTGAGATATTGGCTGGTCAGCGGCGGAATGATCACGCGCATCGCCTGCGGAACCACCACCAGACGCAGCGTCGTCCCACGCTTGAGCCCCAGCGCAGCCGCAGCTTCGGTCTGACCGTGGCTGACCGACTGGATGCCCGAGCGCACGATCTCGGCGATGAAGGCCGCGGTGTAGATCGAGAGCGCCATCAGCAGCGCGCCGAGTTCGGGGATGATGACGATGCCGCCGCGGAAATTGAACCCGCGCAGTTCAGGCACGTCCCAGGCCATCGGCGACCCCATGGCCATGAACACGAGCGCAGGCACCGCTACGACCAGGCCGAGACCGACACGTACTGCCGGAAACAGTTCACCCGTGGCCTCCTGACGCTTGCGCGCCCAGCGGTAGAGCATCACTGCGGCGATGACCGAAAGCAGCAGCGCGACCCACACCACCCCCATGCCCGCCTCGGGAATCGGCGACGGCATGTAGAAGCCACGATTACTGAGGAAGAAGAGTTCTCCGAACTCCAGGCTCTGGCGCGGCCCCGGCAGATTGCGCAACACCGCGAAATACCAGAAGAAGATCTGCAACAGCAAGGGAATGTTGCGGAAGGTATCCACGAAGATCGCCGACAGGGTGGATACCAGCCAGTTGCGCGACAGGCGACCGATCCCGACGATGAAACCGACGATGGTCGCAAGCATGATGCCTAGCGACGATACGAGCAAGGTATTCAACAGCCCCACCCAGAAGGTGCGGCCATAGGACATGGTCTCGTTGTAGGGGATCAGGCTCATGACGATCCCGAAACCCGATGGCGACGAGAGAAAGCCGAAGCCGGTGCTGATGCCACGCCGCTCCATGTTGGCGACGGTATTCTGGAAAATGCTCCAGAAGAAGTAGATCACGACCAGCGCGGTGAGGATCTGAAACGTGCGCGAGCGCACTGTCGGATCGTTCCAGAGTCGTGCGAGGGCTCCGGAACGAGGACGAGGTTTTTCTTCCATGAATCGATTCCTGATGACGACGGGCTTCGGGTCGAAGTGTCGAAGTCCGCAAGAGAAGCCTGCTCCCGAAGTCAGTCGGATTCCCGAATGATCCACGATACCGGAACCGGGTACGCGCTTTCGACGCATGCACGGCCACAGGGGTCGAGAGCGGATTCGTCTGCGATGCTTCCACCCGGTGCGCAAAGATCGCTCGAGGTCGACCGCCTCCCCGAGGAGACCATCCCTGCCAAGCTATCGGGAGAACACCGGTCAGCCCCGACGATCTCCCTCACTCGCGGGGTCGGAGCAATACCCGCACCCCGCGAGACCTTCAATACATCAGCGAACCGGCGGTGCGTAAAGAATGCCGCCCTTGTTCCACAGGTTATTCATGCCGCGCGGCAGCCCCAGCGGGGTGTCCGGACCGACGTTGCGATCGAACATCTCACCATAATTGCCAACGCCCTTGATCACGTTATAGGCCCAGTCGGCGCTCAGCCCAAGGTGCTGGCCAAAATCCCCGGCAGTGCCCAGCAGACGCTGAATCTCGGGATTGTCGGAGGACTTCATCTCCTCAACGTTGGCCGAGGTCACACCAAGTTCCTCGGCATTGATCTTGGCGAACAGCGACCATTTGACAACGTTGAACCACTGGTCATCGCCCTGCCGCACCACCGGACCCAGCGGCTCCTTCGAGATCAGCTCCTCGAGCAGAACCGCGGAGGACGGATCGTCGAGCTTGGAGCGCAGCGCCGCCAGCTGGGAGATGTCGGAGGTGAGAACGTCACAGCCATTTGCGGCAAAACCCTGAATCGTCTGGTCGGACGTATCGAACACCAGGGCATCGTAGCTCATGCCATTAGCACGAAAATAATCGGCGAGATTGAGTTCGGTGGTCGTGCCCGCCTGGATACACACGGTCGCCCCATCAAGTTCCTTCGGGCTGGTCACGCCCAGACTCTCGCGCACCATGAAACCCTGACCGTCATAGTAATTGACGCCGGTGAAGTTGAGGCCCAGAGAGGCATCGCGTGTAAGGGTCCAGGTGGTGTTGCGCGACAGCATGTCAACCTCACCGGACTGCAGCGCGGTAAAGCGTTCGCGCGCATTCAACGAACGAAATTCGACCTTGGTGGGATCGCCGAACACGGCTGCCGCCACACCTCGGCAGGTGTCCACGTCAATACCGGTCCAGTTCGCACGCTCATCGGGTGCGGAGAACCCGGGCAATCCGTCGGATACGCCACACAGCACGTGGCCTCGTTGCTTGACGGTTTCCAGCGTGTTGGCGCTGGCCACGCCGGCGACCGATACTGCGGCAAGTGTGGTCATGCCCGCTACCAAAGTCTTCAACTTTTTCGACATTTTCTTCAACTCCTGAATGGATTGAGACGTACCCTGGCCGTTGGCGATCGGGTCGAGGCCGCACGCGAAAGGGATAACCCGAACATGCGCACGACCGGAAATCGACTCCGGCAGCAGACTCGACCCCGCACGACACGCTCCGAAGATAGCCGCAATCAAACCGGATGAAACCTAGGGATTCCCCATATGGCGGTTTACCCTGACCGACCCGACCCCCTTCGCGGCGCCGATTGCGTATCCGAATCGATCGCCCACATCGCACCCGCCCAGCTGACCGCGGAGTACGTCATGGACTGAGCAGGTTACGTGCCAGATCGTCACCGAGGTCGCCAGCGCATTGGCGCAGAACAACGTCGATCGGCCCACCAGTGTCATCCAGATCTCCCGTCGCCAGAGCGGATTCGAACGTATACACAATGACTCTCCGGGTTACTGGAGAGCCGCGCAGCCCGGCTCCGAGCGGGAGGGGATCCGGTGCAAGATGGATGAGGCGCGGCGGCTGGCCTGTACTCCACGCACCCGCGACTCGCATGGGACGCACCCTGGCGGTGCAGCGACGCTGGAGGATGCACTGCTGCGGCGAAGGCTCTCCAGGCTACAGCCGATTCGCGGCGGTACGCGTGGGTGCCGTTCCCGGATGGTCGTAAGCTGACGCAGGGTGTGATGGCCCACACGCCTGACCGGGACGGCTCTCCCGGTCAGCTTGAAAGCAGGGCCTCGGCCGGCATGCCGACCCGAACGTTGCCCCAATGCCGCCCACCGACCATGATCGGCATCGCGATGTCACACAGAATCTCGCCAGTATCACGAAGATAGGTCTGCACCAACAATGGCTCGGCATTGCGTGCCGCGCGCAGTTCCGGCGGCCGATCGAACTTGCGGCAGGTACGATTGCCGACCAGATCCTTCTCAGGATCTCCGGTCAACGGTTTGGAGAACTTGAGGTTGTGTGCTGCGAGATAGCTGTCGGTATTGACCGCCACCGCGAACGCCGCTCCCGGAATCGACGCCAGGCACTCTTCCAGAATCGTCTGACAGCGCCGACCATACTCGTCTCCCCAGGAGGCTTTGAGCTTGGGCGGATTGGTGCCCTGTATCGGTTGATAGCGCTGGTCGAAGACGTCGATGCCGGACTGCGCCATCTCACCGAGCTGGGTCTGGATGCGGTCACGGAACAGACGCGCCTTGTCGACCGCGTGATCAAAGGCGCCGCGACCGATCTTGAAGCGCGACACCAGCTCCTGCACCCCTTCTGTGGCCGTGGCCAGGGACGCCGTGCGCTTCTCGGACTCTTCCATGTTGTCCGCCACCGTGGCCGAAAGGTCGTGAATGGCGGTAACGTTCTCATGAACTTGCGCGTTGGTTGCCGACAACTCCTCCATCGCCGCCGCGATCTGCAGCAGTTGCTCGCCGGTGGTTTCGAACTCACCCACCATCACCGCGAACTGATCCGCCGAACGAGCAACGACCTCGCGCGTCTGGCTGACGTCAGCGTTGATGATTTCGTTCTCGGCACGCGTGCTCGAGACCAGCTCGATCATGCCATTGATGTTGCCGTTGATCTCTTCCGTAGCGGTATTGACACGCTCGGCGAGCTTGCGCACCTCGTCTGCAACCACGGCGAACCCACGGCCGGCCTCCCCCGCCCGGGCGGCCTCGATCGCCGCGTTGAGTGCGAGCAGATTGGTCTGGTCAGCAATCTCGCGAATCAGGGAGGCGATCTTCTTGACGCTCTCGGAGCGCTGGGAAAGATCAATCACAGTGTGGTTGAAGTTATGCAGTTTCTCACCGACGGCGTTGATCTTGCCAGCGATGTTGCGCATTTCACCGAGCGATTCACGCGCGATCTCGAGATTGGCATTGGTCGAGGCAGAGATGTTTTGCGTACTGTTCGACACGCTGTCGATCGCCGACGTAGACTCGCCACTGGCCGAAAACACCACCTCGGTCATCTCACCCTGGGTGCGTGCATCTTTTGCCGCACTCTCGACGCGGGTCTTGACCTGCACGGCTCCGGTGGCGATCCGCACCGTCATGCTGCGCACATCTCCGATGATCTGCCGCATCTTGTCGGCGAAGCGGTTGTAACTGCTGGCGAGATCGCGTAGCTCATCGTGCGTGACCAGCGGCAGGTCGCGCGAGAAGTCCCCTTCCCCCCGGCCGATCTCGTTGAAGATGCGGGTGATCAAGCGGACCGGGCGGACGATCAGATGCCGGATGTACAGAATCTGACCAACATTGATGATCAGCGCGATCACCGTCAGCACGATCATCGCATACAGGCCCGCATCCAGCGACGCCGCAATGCGCTCGGCGATCGCCGGAGACACGTCACCCGATGCAACCAGGCGGGTGACTTCTGCCTTCTGGCGAATGTAGATACCCAGATAAAATAGGTCGATGAAGAACAGCAGCAGAAAACTGCACAGCTTCTTCGTCAACGAGTTCCAGAACGTTCTCTCGACGCTCTCGTAGATCTGCCAGAACACCCCCATTGTCTTGTCCCCCTCCTGCTGGCGTCACACCTATCAACTTAACGGTAGCTGTTCCCCGGACTTGAGGGCGTTCTCTGCGGAACGCTCACTGCGCGCAAAAGCGACGATCACCCTGCTGCCCTCGCATGGTACTGCACAACGGCACGCCTCACCCACAAGGAAGTCACGGATCACCACGATTCGTGCTCCCGGCCCGGTACGCCGGCGAATCCGCTATGCCCGCAGACATGCCGCCACGCAGGCGACTGCTAGAATGGAGTGACTTCTTGGAGTTGGAGGATAACCATCATGTTCTCGCGAAATATTGCTCGCCTTTACCCTTCCTTCTGCGTCGCGCTCGCGCTGGCGGTCGTTCCACCCGCGAGTGCCGCGGAAAGCGGCGAGCTCCGTGAACTGGTGGGCGAATTGCGCACCATGCTGCAACGTGCCGAACGGGACCGGCTTGCCGATCCATGGTTCATCCAGGACGTGCAATCCCTGCTCAACCGCTACGACTGGCCCTGGTCGGTATCGGTATACAACCGCGATTTCGCGGCGGAAGGCTTGCGCGAGGTTCCCGCCGAATGGCAGGTGAGCAGCGGACGGGTCGCAATGGACTGGAACCGCGGTCTGCGCAGCAGCGCGGAAGTTTCACGGGAGGCCGATGCTCGACAGCCCAGCGGCGAGGAGCTCGTCGGCGCGCTGATCGGAGGGATTCTGGAACAAGCCCTGGGAGGGCGGCAGCGGTCAGGGGAACGCCCTGCTCCCGCCGCGACCGGACCAGCGCGCTATCATCTGCCGACCTCGTTTTCCAACGCCTTCGCCCTGCGCGTGCGGTTGACACAGCGGCCGCCGGAAGGTGCCGCTGGCAACTACGCCATTGGCGTATACCAATCCACTCCCGAGGGAGCAGGCTACCGCCTCGACATGACCACTGGAACGCAGGGTGTGAGTTTTGCTCTGGTACGGCAGTCCGCCCGCGGCACAGCGCAGACGGTCGAGTTTCACGACGGTCCCCGCAGACTCGAGAACGACCGGATACATGAGCTGCTATGGACGCGGAATGCTGCCGGACAGATGATGGTCAGCCTCGATGGAGAGCCCCTGTTCGAGGTCGAGGACCGCAGCTTCCGTGATCGCTGGGATGGGGTTTCGGTGGTCAATGTCGGTGGCGACCTTGCACTGACGAGTCTGCGCCTGGACGGAACCAACTGAAGCCCATGCCGGAAGTCGCGGCCGCGCACTGCGCGGCCGCCCCGGTGTCTTCGATTTCGTGCGCGCACTCAACCCTCGACACCGGTAAGCCGGCGCGAAATTCACACCTCTTGCCGTGACTGCCTGAAGCCATGCCGCTGCGCGAATGCGGGGCATGGCTTTCGGCCAATCAAGCTTCCGCCTTGGCGGCGCGCTTGCGCTCGTTCTCGGTCAGATAGCGCTTGCGCAGGCGAATCGAACGCGGCGTGATTTCAACCAGCTCATCGTCAGCAATGAACTCGATCGCGGATTCCAGCGTGAGCTGGATGGGTGGCACCAGACGCACCGCCTCATCCGAGCCTGAGGCACGCACGTTGGTCAGCTGCTTGCCCTTGATCGGGTTCACCACCAGATCGTTGTCACGGGTATGAATGCCAATGATCATGCCTTCGTAGACTGGGTCATTGTGGCTGACGAACATGCGGCCGCGATCCTGCAGCTTCCACAGCGCATAGGCCACTGCCTGGCCGTTCTCCTGCGAGATCAGCACTCCATTGCGTCGCTCGGACATGGTGCCGGCCATCGGGCCATAGTCGTCGAACACATGGCTGATCAGGCCAGTGCCACGCGTCAACGTCAGGAACTCGCCCTGAAAGCCGATCAACCCACGCGCCGGAATGCGGTACTCCATGCGACAGCGCCCCTTGCCGTCGGGCTGCATGTCGAGCAGTTCTCCCCGACGGCGGCCGAGCTCTTCCATGACCGCGCCCTGATTCTCCTCGTCGACGTCGACCGTAAGCATCTCGTACGGCTCGCACTTGACGCCGTCGATCTCGCGGAACACCACGCGGGGACGCCCGACCGCCAGTTCGAACCCTTCGCGACGCATGTTCTCGAGCAGAATCGTCAAGTGCAGTTCGCCCCGTCCCGAGACCAGAAACACATCGGCGTCGTCGGTGTACTCGACACGCAACGCAACGTTCTTCAGCAATTCCTTCTCGAGCCGTTCGCGGATCTGCCGGCTGGTGACGAACTTGCCTTCGCGTCCGGCCAGCGGGGACGAATTGACCATGAAGTTCATGGTCAGCGTCGGTTCGTCGACCGCGATCGGCGACAACCCCTCAGGCGCCTCGGGGTCACACAACGTAACGCCGATATTGACTTGATCGACACCGGAAATCAGCACGATGTCGCCCGCTTCGGCCGCCTCCGCCGGACTGCGCTCCAGCCCCTTGAACGTCAGCACTTGCCCCACCTTGGCCTTGCCGCGGTTCTCGTCGCCATGCATGACCACGATCTCCTGGTTGGGGCGGATCCGGCCGCGCTTGATGCGACCGATGCCGAGTTGCCCGACATAGGTGGAGTAGTCGAGAGAACAGATCTGCAGTTGCAGCGGCCCGTCGGAACTCACCTCCGGCGAAGGAACATGCTCGAGAATCGCCTCGAACAAGGGTTTCATGTCGGTGCCCGGTTCGTCCGCCTTGAGCATCGCGAAACCGTTCAGGGCCGACGCGTAGACCACCGGAAAGTCGAGCTGCTCGTCCGTCGCCCCGAGCTTGTCGAACAGGTCGAAGGTGTGGTTGATGACCCAGTCGGGCCGGCTTCCCGGACGATCGATCTTGTTGATCACGACGATCGGCTTCAGTCCCAGTGCCAGCGCCTTGCGCGTGACGAACCGGGTCTGCGGCATCGGTCCTTCGACCGCATCGACGAGCAGCAGCACGCCGTCCACCATCGACAGCACCCGCTCGACCTCGCCACCAAAGTCGGCATGCCCCGGTGTGTCGATGATGTTGATATGGGTGTCGCCGTAGCGAATGGCACAGTTCTTTGCGAGAATGGTGATGCCGCGCTCTCTCTCGAGGTCATTGCTGTCCATGACCCGCTCGGACACGGCCTGGTGCGCGGCAAAAGTGCCGGATTGACGGAGAAGCTGATCGACGAGGGTGGTCTTGCCGTGGTCGACGTGGGCGATGATGGCGATATTGCGAATGGCGCGGGACATTGGACGGCCGGAAGTAATTGAAAAGCCGCAGATTGTATCATGCGGCATCGCAGTGCAGCATCACCTCGTGCGTGCGTTTTTTCGCTGCACAACCGTCGCCCCCCTCCCCCGCTGCGCCTCGAAACCGGTACGACCGACCATGCTCCCGCCGTGCTCGCGGAAAGACCCACCGATCGTACATGTTAGAATGCGCATGTCCAGCAACACGGGATATCGTCGGTGCCCGGTACATCGCGGCCAGGGCGCGCGTGTTCGTGCCCGGACCATTGTCCCGAGCCGGGCCTGCATGCCGTTGCGGTCATCCCGACCCTTGCCGCCCATCAACCCAGGAACATTCCGAAAATGCTAGCGATTATCGGCGGAAGCGGCCTCAGCCGCCTGTCATCCCTTGAAATCGTTCGTCGCGAAGTCGTACGAACACCCTATGGCGAACCCTCGGGGGCGCTCACGTTCGGCAGACTCGGCGACACGGACGTCGTGTTTCTGGCACGACACGGTTACGGGCACACGATACCACCGCATCTGGTCAACTATCGGGCAAACATCTGGGCGCTCAAGCACGCAAAGGTGAGTGAAATCGTTTCGGTCGCCTCGGTGGGGGGCATTCGACCCGAGTTCGGGCCTGGTGTGCTGGTCGTTCCAGACCAGATTCTCGACTACACCTGGGGGCGCGTGAGTACCTTTTTCGAAGGTGGCGATGAACCGGTCCACCATATCGACTTCACGCATCCCTATGACGGATCGCTCCGCGAGCGAATTCTCTCCGCCGCGGCCACGATTGGCGAAACAGTGGTCGACGGGGGCGTCTACGCCACGACACAGGGACCACGCCTGGAAACGGCGGCCGAGGTCAATCGGCTCGAACGCGATGGAGCGGACCTGATCGGCATGACCGGCATGCCGGAAGCCGCGCTCGCGCGTGAACTCGGCCTGCGCTACGCGGCGATCAACGTCGTCGCGAACCACGCTGCCGGACGGGCGTCGAGTGAAAACGCCATCGAGTTCGACAGCATCGAGAGCGTGCTGCAGGAGGCCATGGTTCGTGTTCGCCACGTTCTCGAAACGATTTGCGCGCAGCAGGGGCCACGATAAGCTCATCGGGGTGGGGCCCCTGCACGAGCGCTTTCGCATCGCGCTTGGAAGGGATCAGCGTGGAACCGCGTTGCCGTCCACGACGCGACGCTGAACATGTAGCGGAACGCCACGTTCGCTCATGTTCATCATTGCGTTGGCATGATCTCCGCCCGCCCTCAGATAGTCGATGATCTTGCCGATGAAGGCGCGCATTGCGAGGTCCACACGCTGGTCAGGCCGGTCGTGAGCCATTCTTCCCCCAGAAACCCCTTCGGTTCTTGATCGCTCCAGCCGTGCCCAACTCGCCCGCTTCGCGAGCTTTTCCTGACAACGTCGGATCGCCCCGACCACCCCTAAAGCAATTCTCATTCCACAATAATAAAAATCAAATTAAAACAATTGATTATATAAAGCAGTAGATACAAGCTCAGAATTGGCGCCGGCAACTGTAAAACGCATCGACATCCCGCTACCGGCTCAGACTGGCCTTTTCTGCTCGCAACAGCAATCCCCTCACGCGGAATCGCCCCGCCCGCCGCGTGTGCTCAGATATTCCGCGAAGTCCGTGCTCAGTTCGGGATGCCGCAGGGCGAACTCGACCGTCGCCTGAAGATAGCCCAGCTTGGAACCGCAATCGTAGCGGCGCCCCTGAAACTGGTAGGCCAGTACGGCCTCCTCCTTGAGCAGGGATGCGATCGCATCGGTCAACTGCAGTTCCGCCCCGGCTCCTGGAGTCAGGTTGCGCAAGTGCTCGAAAATACGGGGAGTGAGAATGTAGCGACCGACGACCGCCTGGGTGGTTGGCGCTTCTTCCGGCTTCGGCTTCTCTACGATGCCGGTGACCCGCTGCAGTTCGCCGAGCTGGGTCTCGGTGCTGACGATACCGTATTGCCGGGTGTTTTCGCGCGGAACCTCCATGGTGCCGAGCACCGAGCAGCGGTTGTAGTTGAAGACGGAGACCATTTGCTGCATCACCGGCTCACCGCCATGGTTGTCGAGCAGATCGTCGGCGAGAATGACCGCAAACGCTTCATCATCGCTGACCACGTGCGACGCACACAACACGGCATGTCCCAGGCCCAGGGCCTCGGACTGGCGGATATAGATGCAGTTGACGCCCGCCGGCACCGTCTTGCGCACGACATCGAGCATTGCCTGCTTGCCACGCGCCTCGAGTTCGGTTTCGAGTTCGTAGGCCTTGTCGAAATGATCCTCGATCGCGCGCTTGGTTCGGCCGGTGATGAAGATCATCTCGGTAATGCCTGCGGCAACCGCCTCCTCCACTGCGTACTGGATCAGCGGCTTGTCCACGATCGGCAGCATCTCCTTGGGACTGGCCTTGGTGGCTGGCAGAAACCGCGTGCCCATGCCCGCAACCGGAAAAACCGCTTTGGTAATCTTCTTCATGTCTTCTCGAGGCTCCCTTTCTCGACGTCGAATGATCCGCCACGGATGGTCACGTCCGCGGCGTGCGTGCGTTATAGCCCCGGTGTTTCCCCCGGGTTGGATTCTCCTCAGCCAGTGCCAGCCAGCAAGGCCCGCAACCCTTCCTCATCGAGCACTGCGATGCCGAGCGACTCCGCCTTGGCCAGTTTCGAGCCAGCCTCCTCACCCGCGACGACGAAATCGGTCTTGCTGGAAACCGAACCCGTCACCCGCCCACCGTTTGCTTCGATCAAGGCCTTGGCCTCATCCCGAGACAGGGTCGGCAAGGTTCCGGTAAGGACGAAGGTCCGACCACTGAGCGCATCCCCCCTTTCGGCAGCCGGTGCGCCTTCCTGCCACACGATCCGGGCCTCGCGCAGCTGCGCAATGACCTCTCGGTTGTGTGGTTCGCCGAAGAACTCGAATACACTTCTGGCGACAATCGGACCGACGTCGCGCACCGTTTGCAGGCTTGCTTCATCGGCGCTCATCAACGCATCCAGTCCGCCAAAGTGGGCCGCAAGATCACGCGCCGTGGTTTCCCCGACATTGCGTATGCCAAGCGCGAAGATGAAACGCCCGAGCGTGGTGTTGCGACTACGGTCGATGGCCGCCACCAGATTGAGTGCGGATTTTTCGCCCATGCGCTCGAGCGCCGCCAGCTCGGCCGCCTCGAGCCGGAACAGATCGGCGGGAGTACGCACCAGTTCCCGTTCGACCAGCTGGTCCACAATCTTGTCGCCCAGCCCCTCGATATCCATCGCCCGTCGTCCAGCGAAGTGCAACAGTGCCTGTTTGCGCTGCGCGGCGCAGAACAACCCTCCCGAACAGCGTGCGACGGCTTCGTCCTCGGCGCGCACGACGTGCGAACCGCATACCGGACAGGCACTCGGCATGACGAACTCGTGCTCGGTGCCGTTGCGCCGTTCAAGCACCGGCGCGACCACCTCGGGGATCACATCCCCCGCCCGGCGTACGATCACCTGATCTCCGATCTTCAGCCCCTTGCGGCGAATCTCATCCTCATTGTGCAAGGTTGCGTTGGTCACCGTGACACCACCAACGAAAACCGGGCGCAAGCGTGCGACCGGCGTCAAGGCGCCGGTTCGTCCAACCTGAACTTCGATGTCGAGCAGTTCGCTAACCGCCTCCTGAGCCGGAAACTTGTGTGCGATCGCCCACCTCGGCGCACGTGACACGAAACCGAGATCGACCTGATCGGCACGCCGGTTGACCTTGTACACCACGCCATCGATATCGTAGGGAAGCTGTTCGCGCAGTCGGCCGATCCGCTCGTAGTAGGCAAGCAAGCCCTGCGCACCGGCGACCACGTCTCGCTCCGGCGCCACGACAAAGCCCAGCGCCGCCAGTAGATCCAGTGTGGCGGAGTGGGTTTCGGGTTCGGTGCCGGGGGCGATGCGGGCGAGCCCATAGGCAAAGAAGCGTAGCGGGCGCCGGGCCGTGATCCGCGAATCGAGCTGGCGCAAGCTGCCCGCGGCGGCGTTACGCGGATTGACGAAGGTCTTTTCGCCACTGGCCTGCTGCCGCGCGTTCAACTGTTCGAAATCGTCACGCTGCATCAATACCTCGCCCCGGACCTCAAGCAACGCGGGAGGAGAGTCCGTCGTCAGGCGCAGCGGAATCGAGCGCACGGTGCGCAGATTCTCGGTCACGTCCTCTCCGCGCGTGCCGTCTCCCCGCGTGGCACCTCGCACCAGACGACCTTCCTCGTAACGAAGGCTGACCGCGAGCCCGTCGAGCTTGGGCTCGACGGCATAGTCGATGCGTTCACGGTCCAGCAACTCCCTGCAGCGCCGGTCGAAAGCTGCCACTTCAGCCTCGTCGAAGGCGTTACCCAGCGACAGCATCGGCACTTCATGGACGACTTCGGCGAATGCGGCCAGAGGCTCCGCCCCGACACGCCGCGTCGGGGAGTCAGGCGCGGCGCACTCGGGATGATCGCGCTCGAGTTCCTCCAGTTCGCGAAACAACCGGTCATACTCGGCGTCCGGTATGGTCGGTGCGTCGAGCATGTAGTACGCACGATTATGTGCTTCAATTTCGTCACGCAGCGCGGCGATCCGCACCGCGATCACGTCGGCGCTCTGACTCATGCGGAGAACAACCTGCTCGCAACCGGACCACCAGCCGGAATGTCTTCCTGCGCCATGCGCGCCTGATACTGCTGAATCTGTGAACGGATGACCTTTGCCGCGTCCGGACCGATCGGATTGCGGTTGTCGTCCACGATCACGCCATGCAAGGTTTCGGCCATCTTGGTGGCCTGTCGCATCATGCGGTCGAACACGTGCGCACCATCGATGACCAGTGGCACGTCGATCAGCAACGTCACGCCGGACGTACGCAGATTGCGCATCTCGCCTGCGGAAAACAGCTGCGCTTCCATGTTGCCGAGGGTAAACAGCGTTCTGCCCTCCTCATCCAGGGCGTGAAAGGCGCCATCGTCACCCAGCGTCATGCCACCCGCCTCGGCGAGGGCGCGAATCTTGGTCCCCGCGAACGTTTCGCCCGACCCGATGATATTGATGCCGACCTGGATATCCACTGCAGCGCATAAGCCGTCGATCGCAGTGGCACTCGCCAGCGCCGTTGCCCGCGGCGGCACCTCGGCCGGAACCGCCATGAACTGATCCGCGACATGATGCACGCCGCTGACGAAGAGGTCGAACTCGTCGTCACTGATCGCGCCGCGGCGGTCAACCATCTGCATCGCCACGCAAAACCAGTGAAACTCACCGGCGGTATGTGGGGTCAGGACACGCCACAGATTTTCACGGTCATCGAAACCGAACCAGCGTACCGGTTTGTTGAGCACCTGCAACTGTTCGTGCTGGGCCGCCCACAGGCTGGAGCCCTCGAGCGGGCGGATCGATTCGACCAGAATCATGCAATCGATACGCGGATCGATTGCCTCCGGGCGGGCCGGACGTGTGTAGCGTCCCGACGAATTGCGGCCTCCCGTGTCGCCTCCGCCACGCTCCATGCCATCGCGCTCGGCGGACTGCAACGCAACCGAAGCGGCACCGCTGGTCGTACTGGAGGAGACGACGCGTGGTTCGGAAATCACGAAATCATCCTCGGGTTCATCCGCCCCGAGCCTGGGTTCGACACGCGAAGCCTGATTCTTACCTGGACGTTCCGATTTTTCCGGCTTTTCGAGCAGCACGTCACGATGTTCCGACTTGAATGCCTTTTCCGCATGCTGACGGTGCTTGCGTTCCTGCCACTTGTTGTACGCGACGATTCCGACCACGGCGGCCACACCCAGCGCGACCAGTCCGATCTGCAATTCGCTATCCATATTGAAATCCCGCAATCAGGTGCCGCCTGCGGCCGCACCAGGACCTGACAAAATTCGTTTCGGGATCGACCCCGCCGCGGAGCGCGACGGCTCGAACCTCATCATGTTCATCATCCCGCCTCGACCGCTTCCGCCAGCCGAAGGGCTTCCTCGATATCGACCTCGACCACCCGCGACACCCCCTGTTCCTGCATGGTCACGCCGACCAGCTGCTGTGCGATCTCCATCGTGACCTTGCTGTGGCTGATGAAAACGAACTGGGTTTGCGAGGACATGCGCTTGACCATCTGACAATATCGCTCCGTGTTCGCGTCGTCCAGCGGTGCGTCCACCTCATCCAGCATACAGAAAGGTGCCGGATTGAGTTGAAACATCGAGAAAACGAGGGCGATCGCGGTCAGAGCCTTCTCCCCCCCGGACAACAGGTGGATCGAGGTGTTCTTCTTGCCCGGGGGCTGCGCGACGATCTGAATACCCGCATCGAGAATTTCGTCGCCGGTCAGCACCAGCCGAGCCTGACCTCCACCAAACAACTGCGGAAACAGGACACCGAAATGTCGCGTCACGGTGTCATAGGTTTCCTGCAACTGCTCGCGGGTTTCACGATCGATCCTGCGGATCGCATCCTCCAGTGTGTCGATCGCCCGCGTCAAGTCCTCAAATTGGGCATCGAGATAGGATTTGCGCTCTTCCGCCCGCTGCAGTTCGTCCAGCGCCGCCAGGTTGACCTGCCCGAGTTCGCCGATCTCGCGCGCGAGGCGGGTGACCTCCCTTTGTAGAGCGCTCTCGCGTACTTCATCGGTCAACAATGGCAGCAACTCGGCCTCGTCGGCTTCGGACTCGGCGAGGCGTTCGTCGTATTGCGCGGCGGAAAGTTCCGCGGCCTGTATCGCAAGCCGCAATTCACCGACCCGCTCACGTGCGGGGCCGACCGCCTGTTCGGTGCGCAGGCGCATCTCCTCACACTGCTTCAACCGCGAGGCCGCTTCTTCCTGAGCCTCGCGCCGCGCGGTCAGCGCCGCCTCACGCAATTGCCGTAACTCGAGCGCCTCCTGCAAGGCGGCGGCGCTGCGGCTGGCATCGGTGGCATCGAGTTCGTCGTCGCGCGCAGCAAACTCATCCTCGATGCGCGCGAGCTGTTCATGCGCCAGCTGCAGATTGCGGTGAATGTCGTCGAGCTTGCTTTCGCATTCACGCTCGGAGAAACGCGCTTCCTGCAGTTCCCGGGCGGTTGCCTGCTCGAGTGCCCGCGCGTCACGTAGCGCCCGGTCGCGTTCATCGAGCACCGCCTGCGCGGCTTCGAGGCGGTCACGTTGCAGCTCCGCCATCTCGGCGTGACGGGCAAACTCCAGCTCGGCACGTTCATGATGCGCACGCTCGGTTTCTTCCTGGTGCAGCAGGTCGGCAAGATCGCGTTCGACCTGGGCCCGCTTCTCTTCGGCACGCTGGCGTGCCTGGACCAGCTTGAGCAAGGCGACCTGCTCGCCGTGGAGGTGTTGCTGGTCGTTCTGCATCTTCCTGCGCAAGGCGCCGGCCCGCTCATTCAGCTCGGCCGCGACGCTTTCCGCTGCCAGCACCGCATCGTGGGCACGCGCGACCTCTTCCTCAACGGCCTCGCAGGCGGCCGCGAGACGGTCGACTTCGCGTTGACGCTCCATCACCCCGTGGATTCGGTCATCCGGTGCATAGTGCGCCAGACTGCGCGCATCAAGCAGGCGTCCGGCCCTGTCCACCAACCGGACACCCGGAGCCAGCCCGTCACGCCGCACCATCCACGGTGTCAGGTCGTCCACCACGAAACAATCACGCAGGGCATCGTCGACGAATGCGCGCAGCCCCGACTCCGCGATCGTGACATGCTCGATCAGCGCCCGCGTTCCCTCTGGAGCGACAACGGTCGTTGGCGGAACGGGCACTGAGGGCTCCTCGCCACCAAGGACAACCGTCAGCGCCTCCGGAGGCGCATCGCGCAACAATGCTTCGATCGCCGGTTGGATTTCTCCGGTAAGCGCTGCAAGCCGCTCCCGCAGCACCGCTTCGAGCGCCCGTTCCCATCCCGGCGCGACGTCGAGATGACGCCACAACGGGGCAAGCCCGTCAAGTCCGTGATGGCCGAGCCAGTCACCAAGCTTGCCCTTTGCCTGCACCCGAGCCTGCAACTGCACCAGTGCATCACGTCGTGCACGCAGTTCGGTGGACTCGCGCTGAACCTTGCGTTCGTGCTCCAGCGCGTGCTTGAGCGCCTGCTGGGCATCAGGCAGGCGGATCTGCACGTTCTCAAGTTCGTCGCGCAAGCCGATCAGCTCCTGCTCGAGCAACTCGACGCGCGCCTCGTACTCGGCCACGGCCATCTCGGCGGGGCCTTCGATGCTCCCGGCTTCGTGCTCCAGCCGGGCCCGCCGTTGCGAGAAGGCGTCGAGCGCGCGCGCCGCGCTCGCACGTTTGGTGTCTTCGACGCGAAGCTGTTGCTCGGTGACGGACGATTCCCGACGAGCCGCCGATACGGTGGCCTCCGCCGTCTGGCGATGCAATTCTGCATCGGCCAGCTGCAGGGCGACTTCCTCCTGCCGCGCCTCGGCCCGCTCACTGCGCATGCGGGCGTTGTCGAGCAGCGCCTGCCAGCGCTGATCATCGGCCGCCAGCGATTGCCGGCGCTCCTGCCAGTGCAGGCGCTCGCGGCCGAGCTCGTCGAGCCGCTTCTCGAGCCGTTCGCGAGTTTGCGACAGGTGCTTGAGTTCGCCCTCGAGTCGGCTTACCTCGGCCGTGGCGGCATACAGGTCACCTTGCGCCACATGGGTGGCCTCGTTTGCGGCGAAATGGGCCTCCCGCGCCTGCTCGACCTCCGCTTCAAGGGCATGCAGCCGGGCACTGTCCGATTCCATTTGCACGCTCAGGCGGTTGAGCTCAGCGGCAAGCCCCTGGTGCTGCCGCCTCGCTTCCTCCCGTTTGAGCAGCCACAGCAGTTGCTGGCGCTGCTGATGCGATGCGCTGAGCTCCCGGTAGCGAGCCGCGATCCGCGCCTGGACGACGAGATGTTCGATACGCTCACCCAGTTCGGTGCGGATGTCGTCAAGGCGGGCGAGATTGTCCCGCGCATCCCCCAGCCGCCCCTCGGTTTCGCGGCGGCGCTCGCGATACTTGGTGACACCCGCAGCCTCCTCGAGGAAGCCGCGGATTTCTTCCGGACGGGCCTCGATGATGCGCGAGATCATGCCCTGTTCGATGATCGCATAGGCGCGGGGACCCAGGCCGGTGCCCAGGAACAGATCGATGACGTCCTTGCGCCGGACATGGACGTTATTGATGTAGTAGGACGATTCGCCACTGCGATCGAGCACGCGCTTGACCGAGATCTCGGCATAGCGCGACCACTGCCCTGAGGCCTTGCCTTCGGCGTTGTCGAAGACCAGCTCGACGCTCGCACGGGACACCGGTTTGCGGGTGGTCGAACCGTTGAAGATCACATCCTGCATCGACTCACCACGCAAGGCGCTGGCGCGCGTCTCTCCAAGCACCCAGCGCACCGCGTCAATGATGTTGGATTTGCCGCAGCCGTTGGGGCCGACCACGCCCACCAGATTTCCCGGTGTAAGGACGGTGGTCGGGTCGACAAAAGTCTTGAAGCCGGCGAGTTTGAGCTTGGACAAACGCACGTTTGGGGGGGCGCGACGCGAGGATTGCTGACGTGCAGCATGATACCATTGAAGCCTTGTGGCCCCTGCGGCCTGCACGTGATCATGGCGCTGCCCGGCCGTCGTGCCGGCACCGTTTTCAACACGCTCCCAAACCCTTCAGTCATTGCTGGCCCTAGACGTGAATCCCAACCTGGACCGACTTCATCCCTACCCATTCGAGAAACTGCGCGCCCTGTTCCAGGGAATCACCCCCCCCGCAGGGTTGGCGCCGATCCGGCTGTCGATCGGAGAGCCGCGCCACGCCACACCATCGTTCATCCGTGAGGCGCTGGCGGAAAACCTCGACGGTCTCGCCGTGTACCCTTCCACCGCCGGTGGCGAGACCTTGCGCGAAACCGTTGCGGACTGGTTGCGGAAACGTTACGGGCTGAAACACATTGACGCGGCACATCACGTGCTTCCGGTCACGGGCTCCCGCGAGGCCTTGTTCGCCTTTGGCCAGTGCGTGATCGATGGCAGCCAGCCCGACGCGCGCGTGCTGTGCCCCAATCCCTTCTATCAGATCTACGAGGGCTCGGCCCTGCTCGCCGGCGCCGAGCCGGTTTTCATCAACAATCTGCCGGACAATGGGTTCGTCTCGGACTTCGATGCCCTGCCCGCGGCACGCTGGCAAGGCATGCAGCTGGTCTATGTCTGCTCGCCGGGCAACCCGACCGGACGCGTGCTGTCACTGCGGGAATGGGAACGCCTTTTCACCCTGTCGGATCGACACGGGTTCGTGATCGCGGCCGACGAGTGTTACTCCGAAATCTACTTTGACGACGACAAGCCCATGGGCGCCCTCGAGGCGGCCGAGCGACTGGGACGCGACGACTATCGCAACGTAGTGACGTTCTCCAGCCTGTCCAAGCGCTCCAACGTGCCCGGCCTGCGCTCCGGTTTCGTCGCCGGCGACGCGCGCCTGCTCGCCTCGTTCCTGCGCTACCGCACCTACCATGGCTGCGCGATGAGTCCGACGGTGCAGGCCGCTTCGGTCGCGGCCTGGAAAGACGAAACACATGTCGCCGAGAACCGCCGACTTTACCGGGAGAAGTTCGACGCCGTGATCCCGCTGCTCGAACCCTGGCTGGGTATCGAACGCCCCCAGGCGGGTTTTTACCTGTGGGCACGCACCCCGATCGCCGACACCGATTTCGCGCGCGCGCTGCAAGCCGAATATAATGTCACGGTTCTGCCCGGCAGCTACCTGGCGCGCGAGTCCGACGGCATCAACCCCGGTGCCGGTTTCGTGCGCATCGCCCTCGTCGCGGAAACCGCCGAGTGCGTCGAAGCTGCCGAGCGCATCGCCACCTGGTGCCGGGCATCCGGTCATTCACGATAACCGCAACAACGGAAACCCCAATGCAAGAACTACAGAAAGTCATCGAAAACGCCTTCGAAAACCGCGCCGACCTGTCGCCCTCCTCGGCTCCCGCCGACGTCCGCGACGCGGTCCGTGACGTGATCGCCGGACTGGACGACGGTTCGCTGCGCGTGGCGCAGAAGGTCGACGGTCAGTGGGTGGTCAACCAGTGGATCAAGAAGGCGGTGCTGATCTCGTTCCGGCTCGCCGACAACCAGGTCATGGGCGCGGGGCCGAACCAGTACTTCGACAAGGTGCCGACCAAGTTCGGCGACTATACCCCCGAGCAGTTCCGTGAAGGCGGTTTCCGCGTGGTCCCGCCCGCGGTCGCACGCAAGGGCAGCTTCATCGGCAGGAACGTGGTGCTGATGCCTTCGTATGTAAACATTGGCGCCTATGTCGACGAGGGCACGATGGTCGATACCTGGGCCACCGTGGGCTCCTGCGCACAGATCGGCAAAAACGTGCACCTGTCCGGTGGTGTCGGCATCGGCGGCGTGCTCGAACCGGTGCAGGCCGGCCCGGTGATCATCGAGGACAACGTCTTCGTCGGGGCACGCTCCGAAGTCGTCGAAGGTGTGGTCATCGAGGAAAACTCGGTGCTGTCCATGGGGGTGTACATCGGCATGAGCACGCGGATCTACGATCGCGAAACCGGTGAGATCCATTACGGACGCGTTCCGGCCGGATCGGTCGTGGTCCCGGGAAGCCTGCCGTCGGCCGATGGCAAGTACAGCCTTTATTGCGCGGTCATCGTCAAGAAGGTAGACGCGCAGACCCGTGCCAAGACCGGCATCAACGAGCTGCTGCGCGGCGCCTGATCCGGCGCCCTGCCGACCCTCGGCATCACAGGCCGGTGACGCGCTTGGCGCGTGCCGGCTTCTTCGTTTCGATCCGGAGTAGCGCGAGATGATCTTCGAAAAACTGTTCCAGTTGATGGCGGAAAAGCAGGCCTCGGACATTTTCGTCACCGCGGGCGCCCCCATTCACATCAAGATCCAGGGCCAGACCATGCCGATCAATCAGCAGGTCATGGACCATGCGATGATCAAGAAGATGCTCTACGAGCTGATATCGCCCGAGCAGGCGGAACACTTCAACCGCCACAAGGAACTCAACGTCTCGCGTGGGGTGACCGGGCTGGGCAACTTCCGGATCAATGCCTTCTGGCAGCGCAACACCATCAGCATGGTGATGCGCTTCATCCAGGGCGACATTCCGACACTGACTTCTCTCGGTCTGCCACCAGTACTGGCCGACGTGGTCATGGAGAAGCGCGGCCTGGTGCTGGTCGTCGGTTCCACCGGTTCGGGAAAGTCGACGACGCTGGCCTCGATGATCGATCATCGCAACCGGCATCGCAGCGGGCACATCCTCACTGTCGAGGATCCGATCGAATACCTGTTCAAGCATCGCAAGTCGGTGGTCAACCAGCGCGAGGTCGGCATCGACACCGAAAGCTGGAAGGAAGCGCTGCGCAACGCGATGCGCCAGGCACCGGACTGCATCCTGATTGGCGAAATCCGCGACCGTGAGACCATGCAGGCAGCCCTTGCCTATGCGCAAACCGGTCACCTGTGTCTCGCAACCCTGCACGCCAACAACGCGTATCATGCGCTCAACCGTATCGTGAACTTCTTCCCGCTGGAGAACCGTTCGCTGCTCTATCTCGATCTGGCAGTGGCGTTGCGCTGCATCATGTCGCAACGCCTTGTGCGCAAGCCCGACGGCAAACGCATCCCTGCGGTCGAGATCCTGATGAACACGCGCCACATCGCCGAGCTGATCGACAAGGGAGAGCTCAGCGGCATCAAGGAGGCCATGGAACAAAGTCTGGCGCCCGGTTCGCAGACCTTCGAGCAGGATCTGTACCGGCTCTATCGCGAGCAGGTCGTCACGCTTGACGAAGCCCTGGCCAACTCCGATTCGCCGACCAACCTCTCGTGGCTGATCAACAATGCCGAGGTTCGCACTGTGGACGATTCACCCCCTCAGGGCAAGATACCCAACGACAGTGCCGAGTTCGAGAACACAGAACCCGATGGCGCTTCGTTTCGTGAATTTTCCCTGCACGTGGATGACGAACCGCGCTGATTGCCCCCTTCACCGTGGATCACCGCGGCTGGCCTCGATTCACCACCCGGGCTCCATCCGCTCATGCCACGTTTACCCGCGATGAACCATGGCCGTGGTGGCTGACGGTAAACACAACCACCAAACTCAGAACCAGAAGCGAGTCATGACTCCCACCCCAACGCTTGAACTCACCCTGCAGCTGATCGCCCGTGATTCGGTTACGCCCAACGACGCGGGATGTCTGGACCTGATCGCCGAGCGCTTGAAGCCGCTCGGATTCACCCTCGAACGGATCGATACCGGTGGTGTCTGCAACCTGTTCGCACGCCGCGGCACGGCCGCTCCCGTGCTGTGTTTCGCGGGCCACACCGACGTGGTGCCGCCGGGACCGCTCGATCAGTGGCACACCCCTCCCTTCGAACCGACCATTCGCGACGGGATTCTTTTCGGGCGAGGCGCAGCCGACATGAAAACCTCACTGGCGGCCTTCGTCACCGCAATCGAACGCTTCGTCGAACAAGCGCCGGACCACGACGGATCCATCGCCCTGCTCCTCACCTCCGATGAGGAGGGCGTCGCCACGCATGGCACGGTGAAGGTCGTTGAACGACTGGCCGAACGAGGCGAGCGACTCGACTACTGCGTTGTCGGTGAGCCCACGTCGGTCAAGCAGCTCGGCGACATGATCAAGAATGGTCGGCGCGGGTCGCTCTCCGGAACCTTGCGGGTCAAGGGCCAGCAAGGACACGTGGCCTACCCCCATCTCGCGCGCAATCCCATTCACGCGCTGGCGCCGGCTCTGACCGAACTCACCACCATCGGCTGGGATGATGGCAACGAGTACTTTCCTCCCACCACCTGGCAGGTTTCCAACATTCATGCCGGCACCGGCGCCAACAATGTCATTCCGGGAACGTGCGAGGTGATGTTCAATTTTCGCTTCGCCTCGGTATCCACCGCCGAAAGCCTCAAGGGACGAGTCCACGAAGTACTCGACCGACATGGCCTCGAGTACGAGATCGACTGGCATCTCTCGGGCAAACCCTATCTCACCGGGAAGGGGGCGTTGGTCGCGGCACTGTCGGCGGCGATCTCCGATACCGTCGGTGTCGAAACCGAGCTGTCTACCACTGGGGGCACTTCGGACGGACGCTTCATCGCCGACATCTGTGACGAGGTCGTCGAGTTCGGGCCGGTCAACGCCACGATTCACAAGATCAACGAATGCGTTGCAGTCGATGCCATCGAACCCCTTTCCCGAATCTATGAACACACGCTGCACACGCTGCTGCAGCGGTCCGGAGCCCGCCGATGAGCACCTCTCCTCCATCCGAATCCCAGGCACACGAGCAAGAAGAGCACGAACACGAGCTTGGGCCGCTCGCCGAGATGGTTACCCTGCGCGACTGGCTACGCTACGCGGTCACCCGCTTCAACCGCGCATCGCTGCATTTCGGCCATGGTTGCGCCGACGCCTACGACGAAGCTGCATGGTTGCTGATGCATGCGCTTTCGCTACCGATCGGCCGACTCGAACCGTTTCTTGACGCCTGCATCACCTCCGAGGAGCGGGAGTCGCTGCTTGCGGTCATCGAGCGCCGCATCAATGATCGCATCCCTGCCGCCTACATCACAGGTGAGGCGTGGCTGGGCGATTTCCGTTTCCACGTCGATGAACGCGTCATCGTGCCGCGATCGTTCTTCGCCGAGTTGCTCGGCGAGGGACTGTCACCATGGATCGCTGACGAGCTCGGCGTCGAATCCGCCCTCGATCTTTGCACCGGCTCCGGTTGCCTCGCAATCGTCATGGCGCACGTGTTTCCAAATGCAAGAATCACTGCGGCGGACCTGTCCACCGATGCCCTGGACGTGGCACGCATCAATGTGGGCAACTACGGGCTGGAAGATCGCATCGAACTCATCCATAGTGATGTATTCGAAGGCATGGAAGGGAGACGATTCGATCTCATCATCAGCAACCCGCCCTACGTCACTTCGGACGCGATGCGACGCTTGCCGAACGAATACCGGCATGAACCCGAGACCGCGCTGGCCGCGGGAGAGGATGGACTGGACATCGTGCGCCGGATCATTGCCGATGCCCGAAAGTATCTGACTCCCGACGGCATACTCGCGGTCGAGGTCGGGTACAACCGTCATCTGGTCGATGAGGCGTTTCCGGATCTGCCGTTGGTGTGGTTGTCGGCCGGGGGTGTCGATGACGTGGTCTTCCTGCTGCGCGCCGGGGAGCTTCCCGGGGAGGAATGAAAAACAGGTATGGCCTGCATGCAGTCAGGCCACCCGATGAATGGGAGCAAGCCGTCCGACCATGCCATCCCAAGGACCAATTCTTCTAGTCGAAGACAACCCGGATGACGAGGCCCTGACCCTGCGTGCGTTTGGCAAGAACGGCGTGCACAATCCGGTCGTCGTCGCGCGCGATGGCGTCGAGGCGGTCGAGTATCTGTTCGGCTCGCACGACGCACGACCTGCAGAATCGTTGCCGGCCGTGATCCTGCTAGACCTGAAGCTGCCGCGGATAGACGGACTGGAGGTACTGCGAAGGATACGTGCCGACGCAAGAACCGCCCTGTTGCCGGTGGTGGTGTTAACCACCTCGGGCGAACCCCGTGACATTGAACAGGCCTATCAACTGGGCGCCAACAGCTATATCCGCAAGCCCGTGGATTATCAGGAATTCGTCACGGCGATACACACCATTGTGCACTATTGGCTGATGCTGAACGAAGCCGGCCCCGGTCGCTGAAGGGTTTTGGTGACCGGGGCCGGCTTCTGGCTGGATCAAAGGCGGCTGACGGGCCACGTATCGGAGGTGGAGGAGCGCAGCCACCACGCAGCGCCGCGGCCACTCCCGCGGTCACTCCCTCTCGTCGATCCAGGCTTGCTGAATCGCCTCAAGTATCCGCTCACCGCAATGCTTGGGATCGTCGTCGAATTCGGGCAAGGCCACGACCCAATTCATCAGGTCGACGAAATTGACCCTCATCGGATCGACGTCGGGGTGTGTGTCCGCGAGCTGAATCCCGATTTCCTGAACATCCGTCCATTTCATCCGTGTTTCCCCTCTCTCGCCATGTTGATCGTATAGCGCGGGATCTCGACCACCAGCGGCGCCTCCATGACGCGAGCCTGGCAAGACAGACGGGACTGCGCCTCGAGCCCCCACGCCTTGTCGAGCAAGTCCTCTTCCTCCTCTTCGGCATCTTCCAGCGAATCGAAACCTTCGCGCACAATCACATGGCAGGTCGTACACGCACAAGATTTCTCGCACGCATGTTCGATGTCGATACCGTTTTCAAGCAGGGCGTCACAAATCGACGTTCCCGGAGACGCATCCAGAACCGCGCCGTCGGGACACAATTCGACATGCGGAAGCACAATGATTTGGGTCATACCTCGATCTCGTTGACTTTTCGCCCGGTCAGCGCCGAGCGAATGCTCTTGTCCATGCGGCGTGCGGCAAACTCGTCAGTCGCCCTGCCCAACGCCTCGATTCCCTGCTTGATATCACGGGCATCCGCTGCCGCGATCCGTTCCCTGAGCGCGACGATCACCGCATCGATTTCGGCGCGTTCGGTCCCTGAAAGCAGCTCGCCATCCTGCTCCAGTGCATGCTGCGTAGCCTCGATGACTCGCTCTGCCTCGACCACCTGCTCCTGCAGCGCCCGCGCGACCATGTCTTCGCCGGCGTGCGACATGCCATCGCGCAGCATCCCGGCGATCTCGTCGTCACTGAGCCCGTAGGAGGGCTTGACCAACACGCTGGCCTCGACGCCGCTCGACATTTCCCGGGCTGAAACCGAAAGCAGCCCGTCGGCATCGACCTGGAAGGTCACCCGGATGCGCGCCGCGCCGGCAACCATCGGCGGTATGCCGCGCAGTTCAAAGCGTGCCAGCGAGCGGCAGTCCTTGACCAGTTCGCGTTCGCCCTGCACCACATGAAAGGCCATCGCCGTCTGCCCATCCTTGAAGGTGGTGAATTCCTGGGCACGGGCGATCGGCAGCGTCGAATTGCGTGGTACGACCTTTTCCACCAACCCGCCCATGGTTTCAAGCCCCAGCGAGAGCGGAATGACATCGAGCAGCAGCCAGTCATCCTCCTCCTTGCGGTTTCCGGCCAGGATGTTGGCCTGAATGGCCGCGCCAAGTGCGACGACCTTGTCTGGATCGAGATTGGTCAACGGTTCCTGCCCGAAGAAGTCGGCAACCGCGCGCTGGATGTGCGGCATGCGCGTCGCCCCGCCAACCATGACCACTCCCTTGACGTCCTCGGGAACCAGTCCTGCGTCACGCAATACCTTGCGCATCGGCGCAACCGTCTTGCGCACAAGGTGAGCGGTGATCTCCGCGAACTCGTCCCGGGTGATGACGAGGTTGACTTCTTCGCCCGTGGTCAGTGCCGCGCGAATCGGGGCCTCCTCGCTCGCAGTCAGCAATTCCTTGGTTTCACGTGCCTTCATCAGCAACCGCCGTGCATCCTCGCTGCACGGTGGCGAGATCGCCGCACGATCGAGAATCCAGCAGAACAGGCGGTGATCGAAGTCATCTCCTCCAAGAGCGCTGTCGCCGTTGGTGGCCAGTACCTCGAATACGCCGCGCGACAGTTTCAGGATCGACAGATCGAAGGTCCCCCCACCAAGGTCGTACACCGCATAAACACCCTCGGAGGCATTGTCCAGACCGTAGGCAACAGCAGCGGCGGTGGGTTCGTTGAGCAGACGCAGCACGTTCAGACCAGCCAGTTGCGCAGCATCCTTGGTGGCCTGACGCTGAGCGTCGTCGAAATAGGCGGGAACGGTGATGACCACGCCAGTCAGTGGGCCACCAAGACTGGCCTCTGCCCGGACGCCCAGCACCTTCAGGATTTCTGCCGAAACCTCGACCGGACTCTTGACCCCCTGCACGGTACGCAGCCGGACCATGCCATCGGTGTCGACAAAGTCATAAGGCATGGTTTCGACATGAGCCACGTCCTTGAGCCCTCTGCCCATGAAGCGCTTGACCGAGAGAATCGTGTTCTTGGGATCGGTCGCGTGCGCGGCGGCCGCGACACGACCGACACGAATACCTCCGTCAGCGCAGTAACGCACGACCGAAGGCAGCATGGTGCTGCCGGATTCATCCGGCAGACACACGGCGATGCCGTTGCGCACCGTCGCAACCAGCGAGTTGGTGGTTCCCAGATCGATGCCGGCCGCAAGCCGGTGCTTGTGCGGCTCGGCGGACAACCCGGGTTCGGCGATTTGGAGTAAGGCCATCAGTCCTCTAGCGCCTCGAGGGCGTCGTCAATCTCGTGCTGCAGCTTCTCGACGAACATCATGCGGCGCACCGTCTCTGCCGCGTCGTCCAGCCTGCCTTCTTCATCGAGATGGTTTTCCAGTGTTGCCAGCAGTTCACGCCCGTGCTGGCGCAAGCGCTGGTGTAATTGCTCGAGCTCGTCCACTTCGCCGGCTTCCCGCGCCTCCTCCACCGCCTCACGCCACTCCATCTGTTCCATCAGAAACTGGGGCGACATCGCGGTATTGGTTTCGAGCCCGGCATCGACCCCCTGCAACCGCAGCAGGTACAGCGCCCGCTGCAAGGGTTTGCGCAGCGTCGAGAATGCTTCGTTCACACGTGTCGCCCACTGCATCGCCCGCCTCTTGTCGGCGTCCGGAAGATGGGCGTGGCGGTCGGGGTGAACCTTGCCGTGCAGTTCGTGGTAGGCCGCCGCCAGCGCATCCTCATCAAGACGGAAGCGCCGCGGCAATCCAAACAGCGCGAAATAATCCTGTTGCAGGTCGATCGTCATCGGACGGCAACCGGATCAGACGTTGAAGCTTTCGCCACAACCACACTCGTCCTTGACGTTGGGGTTGTTGAACCTGAAGCCTTCGTTCAGGCCTTCGCGCACGAAGTCGAGTTCGGTGCCGTCCAGGTAAGGAAGGCTCTTCGGATCGACGATGACCTTGACCCCATGACTTTCGAAAACCAGATCCTCGTCCTGCGTTTCATCAACGAACTCCAGTTTGTAAGCCATGCCCGAACAGCCGGACGTGCGCACACCGAGGCGAATTCCGACGCCTTTTCCGCGCCTGGAAAGAAAGCTCTCGACGTGCCGGGCGGCACTTTCACTCAACGTGACTCCCATTTGACGCTCCGTCAGACTTGATGCTTCTTCTTGTAGTCGGCCACGGCGGCCTTGATCGCATCCTCGGCGAGGATGGAACAATGGATCTTCACCGGCGGCAGAGCCAGTTCCTCCGCGATCTGGGTGTTCTTGATCTCCAGCGCCTGATCGACGGTCTTGCCCTTGACCCATTCGGTCACGAGCGAACTGGAAGCGATCGCCGACCCACAGCCGTAGGTCTTGAAGCGCGCATCCTCGATCACGCCGTTCTCACCGACCTTGATCTGCAGCTTCATCACATCGCCACACGCGGGGGCACCGACCATGCCGGTACCGACATCGCCATCGTCCTTGCCGAACGACCCGACGTTTCGCGGATTTTCGTAATGATCCAGCACTTTTTCACTGTAAGCCATGATGTCTCTCCTGGGTTCAGATCAGTGGGCAGCCCACTGCACGGTATTGAGGTCGACCCCTTCCTGCACCATTTCCCACAGCGGCGATAGTTCGCGCAGCTTGCCGATCTTCTGGTGCAGCAACTTGATCGTGTAATCGATTTCTTCTTCGGTCGTGAAGCGGCCCAGCGTGAAGCGGATGGAGCTGTGCGCCAGCTCATCGTCACGCCCGAGGGCACGCAGTACGTAGGAAGGCTCCAGACTGGCGGAAGTGCAGGCAGAACCCGACGAAACCGCCACATCCTTGATCGCCATGATCAGCGACTCGCCTTCGACGTAGGCGAACGAGATGTTCAGATTGTGCGGAACGCGATGTTCCAGATCACCATTGACATAGACGGCGTCCATGTCCTGCAGTCCGGTGAGCAGCCGATCACGCAACATGCGGATGCGCTCGCGCTCCGCCCCCATCTCTTCGCGCGCGATGCGGAATGACTCACCCATACCGACGATTTGATGCGGTGCGAGCGTACCCGAACGCAGACCGCGCTCATGACCGCCACCATGCATCTGCGCCTCGGTTCTGACGCGAGGCTTGCGACGCACATAGAGCGCACCAATACCCTTCGGACCGTAGGTCTTGTGGCCGGAAAACGACATCAGATCGACCTTCAGGGATTTCAGGTCGATATCGACCTTGCCGGTGGCCTGAGCCGCATCGACGTGGAACACGATCCCCTTCTCGCGACAGAGCTCTCCGATCTCCGCGATCGGCTGGATCACGCCGATCTCGTTATTGACCATCATCACCGACACGACGGTGGTGTCCGGGCGGATTGCCGCGCGAAACGCGTCGAGATCGACCAAGCCATTGTCCTGGACGTCGAGATAGGTCGCCTCGAATCCCTGTCGCTCGAGTTCGCGTACCGTATCGAGAACCGCCTTGTGCTCCGTCTTTAGGGTGATCAGATGCTGGCCCTTGCCCTTGTTGAAATGGGCGGCACCCTTGATCGCAAGGTTGTTCGACTCGGTCGCGCCTGAAGTCCAGATGATCTCCTTGGCATCCGCACCAACAAGAGCCGCGACCTCTTCGCGAGCATCCTCGACCGCCTTCTCCGCCTCCCAGCCGTACGCATGCGAACGACTCGCCGGGTTGCCGAAGTGTTCGGTCAGCCACGGAATCATCTTCTCGGCAACACGCGGATCGACCGGCGTCGTCGCCGAATAATCGAGATAGATCGGGAACTTGAGCATTACGTCTCTCCAAAAGACCAATTCTGGTTCTGTATCACACTCTGACCGCGGTCAGATTCTTCAGTCCTGCAACGAGTTCACCAAACACCGTGGCGAACCCGGAAACATCCTCCTGGGTCGTCTCGCGCCCCAGACTCACGCGCACCGCGTTGCGTGCCACCGTGGGGTCGACCCCCATTGCCAGCAGCGTCCTGGAAGGCTCGGGGTTGGCGCTGGAACAGGCCGAACCGCTCGCGCAGGCGTAACCAGCGCGGTCGAGCTTGGCGACCAGCGTCTCACCGTCGATGCCATCAACCGAAAAGAACACGGTATTCGGTAAACGCCGTGCAGCGGCGGAGAACACCCTGGCACCGCCGGTCGCCACCGCCCGTTCGACCTGATCGCGCAGCAACATGAGCCGCGCGGACTCCTCGGCGAGCGTCTTCACGGCAAGTTCGCATGCCACGCCGAAGCCGATGATCGCGGCAACGTTCTCGGTGCCCGACCGAAGCCCACGCTCCTGACCTCCGCCAGCGATCAGTGGCGCAAGTTCGACTCGCTTATCCACCACCAACGCACCCGCGCCGATCGGCCCGCCGATCTTGTGCGCCGACACGGTCAAACCATGAACCCCAAGGCCGCGAAAATCGACGGGAATCTTGCCCAGCGCCTGCACTGCGTCGGAATGAAACCATGCACCGATCCGACGGGCGTCAGCAGCCATCGCGGCCACATCCTGCAACACCCCCGTTTCGTTGTTGGCAAGCATCACCGATACCAGCGAAGGCTTGTCCTCGAGGCAGGCACACCAGTCCAGTTCGTCGATGCGCCCGTCGGCGTCCACCGCGAGTTCTCTCAACCGCCACCCCGTCGTGCGTAACTGGCGCGCCGGTTCCCGGACACAGGGATGCTCGATCGCGCTGATCGTGATGGTACCGGGCTTCATGCAGGCCGCCGCGCCCTTGACGAACAGGTTGTTCGCTTCGGAGCCACCGCTGGTGAACACCACTTCGGTCGCATGCGCACCCACCGCGGCGGCCACTCGCGCACGAGCCTCGTCAATGGCCGCGCGCGCCTGCCGGCCATACTCGTGGCGGCTGGAGGCATTGCCGAAGCGCGTCCCCAGCCACGGCAGCATCGCTTCCCGAACCACGGGATGGAGCGGCGCCGAGGCATTCCAGTCGAGATAAACGGGCGCAAACATTGCCATTCACTCCCGCTTCAGGCGGCGGCCGCCTCGCGCAGCGAAATCGTCGCCCGGCGACGCACTTCCTTGAGCACACTCATGTCCGGATCGGGCTTGACCTGCTGGTTCACCAGTGCGCCCAGCGTCACCGAATCAAGGTACTCGTACATGCGCTTGTTGAGGTTCGCCCACAGGTCATGCGTCATGCAGCGATGCTCGTCGTGACAGTTCTGCTTGCCGCCACACTGCGTCGCATCCAGGGGTTCGTCGACGGCGATGATGATGTCGGCGACCGTGATGCTGTCCATGGTGCGTGCCAGCCGATAGCCGCCACCGGGCCCGCGCACGCTGCTGACCAGTTTATAGCGGCGCAATTTACCGAACAGCTGCTCGAGATACGACAAGGAGATCTTCTGACGATCGGCGATACCGGCGAGCGTCACCGGGCCATCGGCTTCTCTCGTGGCCAGATCGATCATCGCGGTAACCGCGAACCGTCCCTTGGTGGTAAGTCTCATGATGTGGTCCTCTTGGTGCGGGGTCGGGAGTGTCGGACAAGTCGGCGTTTGAATACCTTAACTTTTCACTCAACTATACGGTTCCCGACAAAATCGGTCAACTACTTGCCACTCATCACGACGAGGTTTCCCAAGACACCCCCGCACTGCATGGATGAAACCCTGCAGGCCCACGCCGTGCGGCGATTCTCCGGAGATCAATTCGAACACGGCAACCTGCGCCATCAGCCTCCACCGCGGCTGGTGGCGATGGGCGCAAGTCGGACCGCACCACTCAATCGACCATGCGTGACAACTTCTGTGCATCGAACGCATCGGTCGTCTCGACCTCCTCATCCAGATGCAGCCCCGCCTTCTCGAGCCGTTCGATCAGCACCTGGATGCGGCGATCGGTCTCCGTCGCGTGATCGAGCAGACCATGTAAGGCCTTCGCGAGCGGATCGTCCATCTGCCGCGTGACCCCGTACGCGGAGAATCCCATCTGCTCCGCCTTGCGCTCACGCGCCTCGTTCTTGTCGTCATTGCGGTCGGCATCGATGATCCGCGCCGGGTTGCCGACTGCGGTGGCACCGGCGGGCACCGGCTTGACCACGACCGCGTTGGAACCGACCCTGGCCCCCTTGCCCACCGTGAAGCCCCCAAGCACCTTGGCCCCGGCACCCACAACGACCCCTTCTTCCAGCGTGGGGTGACGCTTGGCACCACGGTACAACGAGGTGCCGCCCAGCGTCACCGCCTGATAAATGGTGCAGTCATCCCCCACCTCGGCGGTTTCCCCGATCACCACCCCCATGCCGTGATCGATGAACACCCGGCGCCCGATCTTCGCTCCGGGATGGATCTCGATACCGGTCAGAAAACGGCTCACGTGGCTGATGAAGCGTCCAACCCAGTACAGCCGCCGCCCCCAGGCCGCATGCGCAAGCCGATGAAACATCAGCGCATGCACACCGGGGTAACAGGTGAGCACCTCCCAGGTCGAGCGAGCGGCGGGATCGCGCTCACGAACACTGGCAAGGTCTTCACGCAAACGGCTGAACATCGTACGTCTCTCCAATCAATGGACCAACTGAAAACGGATTGAAAAATGGCGCTACTGGCGAACCCGACCCCCGTCGTGAAGCGTGGGCACTGCCCTCTTGAGCACACACGCTCAGCGCGGGCAGGAACACTCCCGAAGGCAAGACCAACGACAGCGCGGCACCTGCAAGCCAGTTGCGCTTGCCACGTCAGGCAGTTGAAGCCGCTCCCGGCTTATACCTGAGTATTTTAATCAGGTTTGCGCTCCAATGCACCGAGAATTCCGCGAAGAATGTTGACCTCTTCACGCTCCAGCCGGATGCGACCGAACAGGCGACGCACGCGGGCCTTCAACCGCCCGGGGTTGTCCGGCTTGTAGAAGCCGCTGCGCGTCATCGCGTCATCGAGATGGCCGAAGAACCCCTCGACTTCGTCGAAGGTCGCCAGATCCCGCTGCATTTCGGGCAAGGGTTTCGGGTCCAGGGCGGCCATGCGGCACTCGTAGCAGAGCAGTTGCACCGCGGCCCCGAGATTGAGGGAAGAGTATTCAGGGTTGGCGGGGATCGTGACCGGCAGCGAACACAGCGCGACCTCCTCGTTGGTCAGCCCACTGTTTTCAGCACCGAACACCAGCGCGACATCGCCTTGCGCAGTCTGGGCCACGACCTGACCCACGGTTTCGCGCACGCCCCCCACTGGCACCGACCACTCGCGGCGGCGTGCCGTCAGCGCGGCGGACAGGACCGTCCCTTCGAGCGCCTCCGCGAGCGTGGATACCACCCGCGCGTGCTGCAGCACATCGAGCGCGCCCGATGCGCGCGCATCGGCCACGGGGTCTGGGAACGACACCGGATCGACCAGCACCAGGCGGGACAGCCCCATGGTTTTCATCGCCCGCGCCGCCGCGCCAATATTGCCCGGATGACTGGTGCGCGTCAGCACGACGCGAATTCGTTCGAGTGCGACCGCGTCGCTCATCTGACTACCCGTGTTTGAGGTTACAATACTATGTTTTTCGTACCGTCTGTACGGACACGCCGTCCGCCATCGAGAGCACGCATGCATCCGACCCTGAACATCGCCGTCAAGGCCGCCCGCCGGGCCGCCAGCATCATCAACCGGGCTTCCACCCAGATCGACATCCTGCCGGTACAGGCCAAGGCGCCCAACGATTTCGTCACCGAGGTCGACCGCGCCGCCGAAACGGCCATCATCGAGGTGCTCCGCGACGCCTATCCGCAGCACGGCATTCTAGCAGAGGAGTCGGGGGAGTCCGGTGAAAGCGATTACCAGTGGATCATCGACCCGCTCGATGGCACCACCAACTTCATCCACGGCTTTCCCCAGTACGCGGTTTCCATTGCCCTGGCCAAGAACGGCGTGCTGGAACATGCGGTCGTCTATGATCCGACCCGCAACGAACTGTTCACCGCGAGCAAGGGCGCCGGCGCCTATCTCAACGATCGTCGCATTCGCGTCTCGCGTCGTACCCGACTCGCCGAAACCCTGATCGGCACGGGGTTCCCGTTCCGCGAACTCGACAATGTCGAGGCCTACATCGGCATGTTCCGCGAACTTTCACAGAAGACCGCCGGCATCCGTCGCCCGGGCGCAGCCGCCCTCGACCTCGCCTACGTCGCCTGCGGCCGTCTCGACGGCTTCTGGGAGATGGGTCTGCAGCCGTGGGACATGGCCGCCGGCGTACTGCTGATCCAGGAAGCGGGCGGTCTGGTCAGCGACCTCGCCGGCGAGAGCGACTACCTCGCCACCGGCAACATCGTCACCGCTCCCCCGAAGATCTTCGGCCAGCTGCTGCCCATCATCCAGAACCACCGCCCGGCATCGATGCCGGCCTGATCGCGCCACCACGGCCGCCTGCCGGACGGCCGGGCGGAGCGCGTCTCCCTCTACCGGTCATCCCGTTGCATGTGTCGCTGCACTGCAATCAACGCGCGTACAGCAACGCATCCACCCTGCCGCATCACCCTCACCTGTCCAATCCCCGAAAAGCTTCTTCATGAGCAAGGACCCAAGCCAGCACACCCCGATGATGCGCCAGTACCTGGATCTCAAGGCGCAGTACCCGGACACCCTGCTGTTCTACCGGATGGGCGACTTCTACGAGCTGTTCTTCGAGGATGCCGAGAAGGCGGCGCGATTGCTCGACATCACGCTGACCGCGCGCGGACAGTCGGCCGGCGATCCGATCAAGATGGCGGGCGTGCCGCACCATGCGCTCGAACCGTATCTGGCGCGCCTGGTCAAGCTCGGCGAATCGGCCGTCATCGCCGAGCAGGTCGGCGAGCCGGGAGCGGGCAAGGGGCCAATGGAGCGCGCGGTGAGCCGTATCGTCACGCCGGGTACCCTCACCGATGCCGCATTGCTCGACGAGCGCCGCGATTCGTTGCTGCTCGCCGCCAACCTGCAGCGCGGGCAGCTTGGTCTGGCCTGGCTCAATCTGGCCAACGGTGATCTGGCATTGCTGGAGTGCCCGGTCGAACAACTGCAGGCCCAGTTCGAGCGGCTGCGCCCGGCCGAGGTCCTGATTCCGGACGGTCTGCGCCTGCCCCTGCTCGACAACCTCGCGCCGGTGCTGCGTCGCCTGCCGGACTGGCAGTTCGACCGCGAGACCGGCGAGCGCCTGCTCACCGCGCACTTCGCGACGCGTGACCTGACCGGCTTCGGTGCGGATGAGCAAAGCGTGTCCATCGCCGCCGCGTCGGCATTGTTCGACTACGCCAGCAACACCCAGCGCCAGAGCCTGGACCACATCACCCGCCTGCGCGTCGAGCACGAATCCGAGTTCCTGCGCATGGACGCGGCCACACGGCGCAATCTGGAACTCACCGAGACCCTGCGCGGCGAAGCGTCGCCGACCCTGCTGTCGCTGCTCGACAGCTGCTCCACCAGCATGGGTTCGCGCTGGCTGCGCCACGCATTGCACCATCCCTTTCGCGACAACACCCAGGCGGCGGCACGCCAGGCCGTCGTCGGCGAACTGCTCGACGGCCCGCTCGACATCTTGCGCGGCAACCTGCGCGGTGTCGCCGACATCGACCGCATCACGGCACGCATTGCGCTGCGCAGCGCCCGCCCGCGCGACTTGTCGTCATTGCGCGACAGCCTTGCTCGGCTGCCCGAAGTCATCGCCTGCATTGCCGCACCGAGCGCCCCGCTGCTCGGCGAACTGGTCGCCGCCCTTGCGCCCCCCGAAGCGGCGCTCGAGCTGCTGACCGGCGCCATCGCGCCCGAACCGTCGGTCGTCTTGCGCGACGGCGGCGTGATCGCTGCCGGTTTCGACGCCGAACTCGACGAACTGCGCGACATCCAGAGCAACTGCGGCGAGTTCCTGATGCAGCTCGAGGCACGCGAACGCGAGCGCACCGGCATCAGCACGCTGAAGGTGGAGTTCAACCGCGTGCATGGCTTCTACATCGAAGTCGGACGCACTCATGCGGACAAGATCCCCGAAGACTACCGCCGCCGCCAGACGCTGAAGAACGCCGAGCGCTATATCACGCCGGAGCTGAAGAGCTTCGAGGACAAGGCCCTGTCCGCGCAGGAGCGCGCCCTGGCGCGCGAGAAGCTGCTCTACGAGGGCGTGCTCGACCGACTCGCCGACCACATCCCGACCCTGCAGCGCGTTGCCCGGGCGCTGGCCACCCTCGACGGGCTCGCAGCGTTCGCCGAAGCCGCTCGGCGATACGGATATGTCTGCCCGCTGTTCACGACACAGACCGGGATGGAGATTCAGGGCGGCCGGCACCCGGTGGTCGAGCGCCAGGTCGAGAACTTCATCGCCAACGACTGCCTGCTCTCACCGACCCGGCGCATGCTGCTGATCACCGGGCCGAACATGGGCGGCAAGTCGACCTTCATGCGCCAGATCGCGCTGATCGCCCTGCTCGCCCACATCGGCAGCTTCGTCCCCGCCGAACAGGCGCGACTGGGTCCGATGGACGCCATCTTCACCCGCATCGGCGCCTCCGACGATCTGGCCTCCGGGCGCTCGACGTTCATGGTCGAGATGACCGAGGCGTCCGGTATTCTGCATGGTGCCACCGCGCACAGCCTGGTACTGATGGACGAAATCGGGCGCGGCACATCCACCTTCGACGGCCTCGCGCTGGCGTTCGCAATCGCGCGCCATCTGCTCGAGAAAAATCGCTGCATGACGCTGTTCGCCACGCATTACTTCGAGCTCACCCGGCTCAACGGCGACTACCCGGAGTGCGCCAACGTGCACCTCGACGCGGTCGAACACGGCCACCGCATCGTCTTTCTGCACGCCGTCGAGGACGGACCAGCGAGCCAGAGCTACGGTATCGAGGTGGCTGCGCTGGCGGGGGTGCCGACCTCGGTGATTCGCGACGCGCGCCGCCGCTTACGCGCACTGGAGAACCGCGAGATCACCGGCGGCCCACAAGGCGACCTGTTCGCGACCCTGCCCGAGTCCGAACCCGAGCCGCTCTCCCATCCGGTGCTCAGCGCGCTCGGCGAACTCGATCCGGACGCGCTCTCGCCGCGTGATGCGCTCGAGCAGCTGTACGCGCTCAAGCGCCTGTTGTAACACGGGCCGGCCTGGAGTGAGTCCGCCGCCCCGCGGTTCGCGCCCTGCCAACCGGCCTGGGCATCCCATACACCCCGACGAACCAGCAATCACCCGCCCATGAGTACACCGATCGACATCAGCGAGGAAGGTGGTGTTCGCTACCTGCATTTCGGTTCGGAATGGATACAGGGCGCGATGCGTGTTCGCGCGCCCAATGCGCTGGAACTGATGTACACGCGGGAAATGATGGCCGGTCTGCTGATGCGGACCGCACCCTGGCCGCGCAATGCGCTGGTGATCGGCCTGGGTGCGGCCTCGGTCGCCAAGTTTCTCTACCACTACTGTCCGCAAACCGTTCTCGACATCGTGGAGATCGAACCCCGTGTGGTCGCGGCCGCGCGCCAGTTCTTTCATCTGCCACCGGAGAGTGCGCGCTTTCGCATTCATATCGGTGATGGTGTTGCGCATGTGCTCGCAGGCGGGAGCGGATACGACCTGATTCTCGTAGACGGTTTCGACGAAAACGCCCGCGCCGGCGCCCTCGACACGCTTCCGTTCTATCAGGCGGCACGGGCACGCCTGTCCGACCAGGGCTTGCTCGCGGCCAATCTGTTCGGCCGCTCACGTGGCTTTCACCGCAGTATCGAGCGGATCATCACCGCCTTCGACGATCGCGCGGTCGCATTTCCGTCGTGCGACAGCGGCAACGTGATCGCCTTTGGTGCCGCCGGAGAGCGGGTCGAAGTAACGGCCTTCGACCTTCGTCTGAGGGCACAGGAACTCAAACAGGACACGGGTCTCGATCTGCTTCCCACGGTGGCACGGCTCGAGCAGGCCGGCAGCCTACCCGGCGGCACCCTTGTTCTCTGAACGCTCCGTGGAAACGGGCAATGCCGTTTCCACACCCCGAAGAGGCAAGAGCACTCGAAACTGCCCGAGACCTTGGCGAAAGCGCCACCGGGAACCGCCACGCCTCGAAAAGGCCGAAACGCGGCGGAGACCCGCCGCGCCCGCGCCACCTCGGCCGTTTCAGGTCGGGGTAGCGTCCTCCGTCTGCGGCGGCAGCCACAGACAGCTCCCCTTGGCGGCCTTGGCAATTTCGCCGAGCACCGCCTCGTGGGCCTGCAGTTCGGATTCGTCCGCGCGCACCACGCGCAGCGGCGGCCGGCTGCCCAGGCTTGCGGCGGACTCACCCGGGGTCGGCGCAGCCTCGTCCAGCCCCATCATCAGGCTCTCCTGGCCACGCGTCATCGCCAGATAGACCTCAGCGAGAATCTCGGCGTCGAGCAAGGCGCCGTGCAGCGTGCGATGCGAGTTCTCGATCTGGTGGCGCTCGCACAGCGCATCGAGCGACGCCTTCTTGCCCGGATTTTGCTCCTTCGCCATCTTCAGCGTGTCGATCACGCCGGTGCAGATACGATCCAGACGATCACGCCCGAGCAGCGACAGTTCGTGGTCGAGAAAACCCACGTCAAAGCTCGCGTTGTGAATAATCAGTTCAGCATCGCGCACAAAGGCCTCGAAGGCCTCGACCTGATCACGAAACTTCGGTTTGTCGGACAGAAACTCCGTCGTCAGCCCGTGCACGCCAACTGCCTCGGCGGGCACGTCACGCTCCGGATTGAGGTAGACATGATAGTGACGTCCTGTCAGCGCGCGATTGCGCAACTCCACGCAACCGATCTCGACGATGCGATCCCCGGTTCTCCAGTCCAGCCCGGTAGTTTCAGTATCGAGTACGATCTGTCTCACGGTCGATCTCCCCCCGCTGACGCCCGCCCCTGCTTGCGCACCGCATCGACGCCGCGCCGCGCAAGCTCGTCAGCACGTTCGTTCTCTGCGTGGCCGGCGTGGCCCTTGACCCAGATCCAGTCCACGTCGTGCGCCTCGCGCGCCTTGTCCAGCGCCTGCCACAGATCGGCGTTCTTCACCGGCGTACGCGCGGCCGTCTTCCAGCCCCGCGCCTTCCAGCCGTGAATCCACTCCGAGATGCCCTTCTGCACGTACTGACTGTCGGTATAGATGCGTGCCTTGACCGGACGCTTGAGCATTTCCAAGGCGCGGATCACCGCCAGCAGCTCCATTCGGTTGTTGGTGGTGGCGGGTTCGCCGCCCCAGATTTCCTTCTCGTGCGCTCCGGCGCGAAGAATCGCGCCCCAGCCTCCCGGTCCGGGATTGCCGCTGCACGCACCATCAGTATAAATTTCAACGATTTCCATCGACCCCATCGATTCGGTTGGAGTGGCCGGCAACCCCGCGATCACGGCGCGCCACCGGCGACAAAGCATTTTTCGAGGCGTGATTATCGCGCCATTTGGGTGTCAGCAGGCGCATTCCCTGCACACGCTTGATTCCGTGCATGCTGTACACGGCACCGCACACCGGCCACCAGCGGGCACCCAGCCGGTCGAAGAACGCCCAGCGCTCGATCCACGCGGGACTGGACATCGGTGGCGCATAGGCGCCGAAGGCATCGGTCTGCACGTCGAAACCCAGCAGCGCGAGCCAGTCCCGAATGCGCGGCACGGAAAAGTAATGACCACGCCAGGGATAGACACCGCCACCACGCGCGAACAGGCGGCGCAGTCCGAACAGGCTGAACGGATTCAGTCCGACGATGATCACGCTGCCCTCTGGCACCAGCACGCGCTCGACCTCGCGCAAAACCTGATGTGGATGCCGCGAGTATTCGAGCACATGGGGCAGGATCACCAGATCGATGCTTGCCGAGGCAAAGGGCAGCGCGAAGGGATGGGCGCGCACCGCGGCACCACCCGGTGTCACGTCACTTGCCACAGCGCTCACGAACCGGTAGGACATTCGACTGCCCCGCAGAAACGGGCATGCTGGCAAGCCGACCTGAACTGCGTTATAACCAAAAATATCGCTGACCAGTGCGTCGAGCCTTGCCTGCTCCCAGCGCAGCAGATACTGCCCCTGCGGGGTGGCAAGCCATTCCGACAAGCCCTTCTCAACATGACCATTCGACATTCAGCTATCCACCAACCCGAGATTCTTCCCCTGCCCGCCTTTCAGGATAACTATATCTGGCTGCTGCGGGTGGACAAGCACGCCGCCGTGGTCGATCCAGGTGACGCCGAGGTGGTCGAGCATCACCTCGCCGCCCACGGACTCGAGCTGTCGGCGATCCTGATCACCCATCATCACGCCGACCATATTGGCGGCGTGCGCGCCCTCAGCAGCTCGCGCGACATCCCGGTGTTCGGGCCGGCAGCCGAAGACATCGACGGCGTCACCTGCGGTGTCATCGAGGGCGACCAGATCGAACTGCCCGAACTAGGCGTGCGCTTCGAGGTCTTCGAAGTACCGGGACACACCCGTACTCACATCGCGTTCTACGCTGCCGATGGCGGCGAAGCGGAGCAGCCCGGCGGGATCCTGTTTCCCGGCGACACCTTGTTCAGTGCTGGCTGCGGGAGACTGCTAGGCGGCACCGCCGAGCAGTTGCACGCATCCCTGCAACGCCTGGCTGCGCTACCCGGCGAGACCCGGGTGTATTGCACACACGAATACACACTGGCCAACCTTGCGTTCGCCCGCATCGCCGACCCCGACAACCACGAACGTGACGCCTGGCTTGCCGAATGCAAGCGCCTGCGCGCCCGGGGCCAGCCCACCCTGCCCACGCGCATCGCGCTCGAGCGACGCATCAATCCGTTCCTGCGCACCGGCGAGGCTTCGGTGATTGCCAGCGTCGGCACCCACCACGGCCAGGCCGTGCCGGACTCGCTGTCCTGTTTTACCGCGATGCGCGCCTGGAAGGATGTTTTCCGCGCCTGACAAGGGGATTTCAAATGGCTGGGCCGGGTACGACCTCGGTAACCGGAACATCGGCGAAGATGACGCGATCGCGTCCGAGGCGCTTGGCCGCATACAAGGCCTGGTCGGCCATGCGCTTGAGCACGACCGCCCCAGCATCGGGCGCCAGGTCGCGCATGGGCGTGGTGGTGGCTACGCCGATACTGATCGTAACGTGCGCAGCCGCGCTCGAGGAACGATGCTCGATCGCCAGCGCGGCAACCGCTGCGCGCATGGTTTCAGCCACTTCGGTGGCCCCGTCGGCATCGGTCTCGGGCAGAATCGCGGCAAACTCCTCGCCACCGTAGCGCGCGACCAGATCGGTGGAACGGTGGATGGACCCCTGCAATGCGGCCGCAACCGCCTTCAGACAATCGTCACCATGCTGATGACCATAGCCGTCATTGAACTCCTTGAAATGGTCGACGTCCGCGATCAGCAATGAAATCGGCAGTCCACCGCGCGCCGCACGGCGCCATTCGCGGCTGAGGGTTTCGTCGAAACAGCGGCGGTTGGCGATGCCGGTCAGACCGTCCACCGACGACAGGCGCCTCAGTTCGCGGTTGGCTTCGTCCAGTTTGCGGGTGAGCACCAGCAGCGAATAACGCATCTGCGCAATCCGCTGCATTGCACGCACCTTGGCGCTCAGGACGACCTCGGAAACCGGTTTGATCAGGTAGTCGTCACCACCGGCGCCGATCCCTCGCGCGAGATCATCGTCACTGGTGCGAGCCGAGAGAAAGATGATCGGCGTCCAGTCACCGTCGCGCTCGAGCTGTCGGATACGGCGCGCAACTTCGAAGCCGTCCATGCCCGGCATGACGATGTCGAGCAACACCAGATCCGGCGAAACCTGTTTGAACATCCCGATGCCTGAAGGTCCGTCGCTGGCGTGTACCGGCTCGAGCCCCATCTTGCGCAAGAGATGGCAGATCAGGGTCGCGCTCGTCACGGTATCTTCGACTACAAGGACCTTCATTGGCGTGGCATCAGTTCCGGTCGATACGAGCTTGCAATCGTACCAAGGTTCGACACCGGCCGGCGAAATAAAACACGCACGATTTCGGTGCGGGTTTGACGGAACCACCGCTGGTCGCCTAGACTATTTTGTTCGCCTTTCCATTGTCGCCATCCAATCCAGGAATGACTCCGCCCCCCCGTCATGCGCGAGCACACCGCATCTCACTGACGCTTTGCGGGTTCGGCCTCGCAATCATCACCTGCCTTGCGGCCGCGGGCGGTCCGGACGCGCCAGTGGCGCCAGTCGCTTCGTCCGTCATGGCCGACGGCACCCGGCTCGCGGCAGGCGGCCTGCGAGTCACCCCGCTCACGGTCGAGGAGATTCCGGTACGTCCCGCTCGCGTTCTGAAACTCGACCTCACCCGGGACGCCAACGACATCTGGGATCGCATTCGGCGTGGCTTTGCCATGCCCGACCTGGAAAGCGACCTCGTCATCGAGCGACAGACCTTTTACATCAACCGCCCAACGTTCCTGAAGCAGTCGTTCGAGCGCGGCTCGCGCTATCTCTACTTCATCGTCGACGAGATCGAGCAACGTGGTCTGCCGACCGAGCTTGCGCTGATTCCCATGGTCGAGAGCAACTTCAACCCGCTCGCACTTTCGCCATCGCGTGCGTCCGGGCTATGGCAGTTCATCCCGTCCACCGGACGCAACTTCAATCTCACCCAGGACAAATGGGTGGACGAGCGCCGCGACGTCATCGCTTCGACGCGCGCGGCACTGGACTACCTGGAGTATCTGTACGAAATGCACGGCGACTGGCATCTCGCGCTCGCCTCGTACAACATGGGAGAGGGTGCGGTCGGCCGCGCCATCCGCCGCAACCGGGAAGCAGGGTTGTCCACCGAATACAGCGCCTTGCGACTGTCGGTCGAAGCAACCAACTACGTGCCCAAGCTGCAGGCCTTCAAGAACATCATCGCCCGACCGGAACTGTTCGACTTCGAGCTACCCTTCGTCGCCAACGATCAGCATTTCACCACCGTTGAAGCACCTCAGGGGCTGGATCTGGCCACGGCGGCGAAGCTCGCCGAGATGCCGCTCGACGAGTTCGTCGCGCTCAACCCTGGCTATAATCGCCCGGTGATCAGTCGTTCGGGACAAAGCCTTGTCGTGCCGATCGACCGCGTCGTGCCCTTTCGGCTGCGCCTGAATCAACTCAACGACGGCAACGCGCACTGGAAGACCTATCAGCTAAAGCGCGGCGAGGATCTGGGCAGCGTCGCCCGCCGTCACGGCCTGTCGGTGACGCAGCTCCGGCAGATCAACGGCCTGAATGCCCGCAGCCGCATAGACGCGGGAATGACGCTGGTCGTGCCCGACGGCAAGCTTGACCCAGCCGGTGCCGTCGAAGCTGCACGGGTGCTGAACACACCCGCGCGCTGACAGTCGCGCCGATCAATCAGTGCTCGTGGCCACCAGCTCCGTGCACATGACCGTGATCGATTTCTTCCTGACTGGCCATGCGCACCTCGGCGACCGTGCCGTCGAAAATCAGCGCCACGCCGGCCAACGGATGATTGCCATCGACCACAACCTTGCCTTCGGCGATTTCGGTCACACGATAAAGCATGTCGTCCTCGCCCTCCTCGCCGACACGCTCGAAGGACATGCCGACCTCGATATTTTCGGGAAACAGTTCCAGATCCTCGAGAAGCACCAGTTCCTCGTCGTAGTCGCCGAAAGCGTCTTCCGGTTGCAGCTTGACCTCGAAGCGTTCGCCAACCTTCTTGCCATGCAGCGCCTTCTCGAGTTCGGGAAAGACGCCATCGTAACCACCGTGCAGATACACCAGCGGATGAGCGCCATCGTCGATCATGTTGCCGTCGGGATCCTTCACCGTGTAGTTGAGGGTGACGACGGTATTCTTAACGATTTCGGTTTGCATATTCGTGTTCCAGGTCCTTGACCAGTTTATAGACTGCGGCCGCATGGCCACGTGGCGCAACGTCGCTCAGGACATGGCGGACGATGCCGTCCCGATCGATGATGAAGGTCGTGCGGGCAAGGCCGACGCGGCGGACACCGTCCACTTCGCGGGCATGCCAGACACCATAAAGTCGACAGACTTCCGTATCCTCGTCCGACAGCAGGCGGACGGACAGGCCGTGCAGGTCGCGAAACTCGGCATGAGTCAGGCAGTCGTCGGGGCTGACGCCGACAACAACGCAACCCAGACGGCTGAAATCTTCGTCATGGTCACTGAAGTCGGCTGCCTGCATGGTGCATCCCGGCGTGTTGTCACGCGGGTAGAAGTAAAGCACGACATGGTGTTTGCCGATCTGTTCGGACAGATCGAACACGTCCATGTCGGCGTCCGGCAAAGAAAAAACGGGGGCGGAATCACCGATTCGAATCATATGCGCCTTGTGCACTCCCTGATCAGACGGCGATTCTAGCCGAGAGACCGGGCGAACACTACCCAAGCTTGCGTCCGCGACTTGCAGTGCCATGATGCGTCTCCTCGTCTGGTTCGGGCGCGAGCCCTTCTGGTATCGTCCTCTTTTGATAGACCACCACGGCATCGCGCTCAAGGGGATGCGGAAGCTGGCCAAGTCGGATCGATGCACCCAGCCCGCTCTGCTAGAATCGGCCTTCCCATCAGGACGGCTCATCATGATCGTAAACGAACAGCTCCGCATCGAGATCCAGCGCAACGTGGCCGCCACCCTCGCAGAAGACGTCGGCACCGGCGATCTCACCGCCCGCCTGATCCCGGCCGGCACCGACGCGCGCGGCCGGGTCATCACCCGAGAAGCGGCGGTGATCTGTGGCACGGCGTGGTTCGATGCCACCTTTGCCGCGCTCGACCCCACCGCCACGGTGATCTGGCACGTGCGCGACGGCGACGCCGTCGAGTCCGGCCAGCCCCTGTGCGACGTCGTCGCCGGAGCGCGCCAGTTGCTGACCGCCGAACGCACCGCGCTCAACTTCCTGCAACTGCTGTCTGCTACGGCGACGGTCACGCGCCGCTACGTGGAAGCCATTTCCGGCACGGGTGCGCGCATCGTCGATACCCGCAAGACCCTGCCCGGACTGCGTCTGGCACAGAAGTATGCGGTCGCCGTAGGCGGTGGCCTGAACCACCGCATCGGGTTGTACGATGGAATCCTCATCAAGGAAAACCACATCATCGCCGCCGGCAGCATCACCCGGGTGATGGCGCAGGCCCGCGCGATCGCTCCCCAGGACGCCTTCATCGAGATCGAGGTCGAAAACCTCGACGAGCTGCGTGAAGCGCTCGACGCGGGTGCGAAGATGGTTCTCCTCGACAACATGGACCTGGAGACGATGCGCGAAGCCGTGCGCATCAACGCCGGACGCGCGGAGCTCGAAGCCTCGGGCGGCGTCAATCTCGAGAAGGTGCGTGCCATCGCCGAGACCGGCGTCGATCGGATTTCCATCGGCGCCCTGACCAAGGATGTCACCGCGCTCGATCTGTCGCTGCGCCACATCGAAGAGAACGGCACCTGAGCCGCGCAACACCCTCAACGCGCGTACCGGGGACTGCGGACGGACGCCGCCGCCCGGCGTTCAGGGCCGGCGTTCAGGGCCAATACTCGGAGCGGGCAGCCAGCCCCGTTTTCAGATGATCCACCAGCCGGCGCACCTTCGGTGAAAGGTGACGTTGCTGCGGATACAGCGCCCAGACCGCCGTGTGCGGTGGCTGGTGCTGGTTGAGCAAGGCCACCAGCGAGCCGTTTCGCAGATGGTCGCGCACGTAGTAGTCCGGCAGCTGGCACAGGCCGAATCCACGCAAGGCCGCGTCGAGCACTGCCTGGCCGCTGTTGCAGCGCCAGTTACCTCCCACTGCAAGCTGCACCTCGCGCCCATCCTGCGCAAACGTCCAGCGCTCGCTGCTGCCGATGAGGCAGTTGTGCACGCTCAGTTCCGACAGGCTGTGCGGGGCGCCATGGCGGTCCAGATAGGCCGGCGCCGCGCACAGATACATGTGCCGTGGTGCGATTCTGGTCGCGATCAGACTCGAATCCTGCAGACGCCCGAGACGAATCGCCAGATCCACCCCGCCCTGCACCAGGTCCAGCGTCTGGTTGGTCAGCAGCATCTCGACCCTGAGTTGCGGATACGCGCTCATGAAGGTATTGACCAGGGGCATGATGAAGCGCTCGCCGTAGGCAACCGCGCAGGTCATGCGCAGCAATCCCTTCGGTTCGCTGCCGAGATCGGTAATTGCATCGATGGCCTCGTCACGTGCATCGGCGAGCCGCTGACAGTGTTCGAGAAAGGTCTGCCCCGCCTCGGTCAATGTCACCTTGCGGGTGCTGCGATAGAACAGACGCGTCTGCAATCGCTCCTCGAGGCGCGCGATCTGCCGGCTGACGTGGGATGAGGAAACCCCCAGCTGCCTGGCCGCGCGACCGAAATGCCCCTGCTCGGCCACGCAGACAAAGGCGTCCAGCCCATCCCAACTGTGCATGATTATCCCCATACAACAATAATGTATTGCCAAGCCTAGGATTATCTTCGAAACGCGCGTCGACTACACTTTGAGAATCATCCTTTGCTGTGGAGAGAGCCCCATGATCAAGTCACGCGCAGCGGTCGCCTTCGAGGCCGGCAAACCACTCGAGATCGTCGAAGTGGATGTGGCCCCGCCACGTCGCGGCGAAGTGCTGGTACGCATCGTTGCCACCGGCGTCTGCCATACCGACGCCTTCACCCTCTCCGGCGACGATCCGGAAGGCATCTTCCCGGCAATCCTCGGGCACGAGGGTGCGGGCATCGTCGAGGCCGTTGGCGAGGGCGTCGAATCGCTCGAAGTCGGCGACCATGTCATTCCGCTGTACACCGCCGAATGCGGCAAATGCAAGTTCTGCACGTCCGGCAAGACCAACCTCTGCCAGGCGGTGCGTGCCACCCAGGGCAAGGGCTTGATGCCCGACGGCACGACACGCTTCTCCTATCAGGGCAAGCCGATCTTTCACTACATGGGTACCTCCACGTTCTCGGAATACACCGTGGTACCGGAGATCTCGCTGGCCAGGATCCAGAAGGATGCGCCGCTGGAGAAAGTCTGCCTGCTCGGCTGTGGCGTGACCACCGGCATCGGCGCGGTGCTCAACACGGCCAAGGTCAGCGAGGGCGCGACGGTTGCCGTCTTCGGTCTGGGCGGGATCGGCCTCGCGACGATCATCGGCGCAACCATGGCAAAGGCGAGCCGCATCATCGCCGTCGACATCAATCCGGACAAGTTCGCGATCGCGGAAAAGCTCGGTGCCACCGATTTCGTCAATCCCAAGGACCATGACCGAGCGATTCAGGAGGTCATCATCGACATGACCGACGGCGGCGTGGATTACTCGTTCGAGTGCGTCGGCAACGTCAACCTGATGCGTGCAGCGCTCGAATGCTGCCACAAGGGCTGGGGCGAATCGACCATCATCGGCGTCGCCGGTGCGGGCCAGGAGATCAGCACGCGCCCGTTCCAGCTCGTTACAGGCCGCGTCTGGCGCGGCAGTGCCTTTGGCGGCGTCAAGGGACGCAGCGAATTGCCGAGCTACGTCGCGAAGTCGCAGAAAGGGGAGATCCCGCTCGACACCTTCATCACCCACACCATGGGGCTGGACGAGATCAACACCGCGTTCGACCTGATGCACGAAGGCAAGAGCATTCGCACGGTGATCCACTTCTAGCACCCCGACGAAACCAGACTGGACTGTACGACCGGCCGCGACCGCCGCGCTGCCGGTCCATGGAGACATGATGCACGATTCAATGGAACTGGTCGCCAGCAACAAATGCTTTGGTGGTTGGCAAAAGCGTTATCGCCACCGTTCGAAGGTGCTCGGGTGCGACATGGTGTTCGGTATCTATCTGCCTCCGCAGGCAGACCGTGGCGCTCCGCTGCCGGTGCTGTACTGGCTGAGCGGGCTGACCTGCACCGACGAGAACTTCATGCACAAGGCCGGTGCCCAGCGCATGGCGGCAGAACTCGGGATCGTCGTCGTCGCGCCGGATACCAGCCCGCGCGGCGAAGGCGTACCGGACGACCCCGACAATGCCTACGATTTCGGCCTGGGTGCCGGTTTCTACGTCAACGCCACCCAGGCGCCCTGGTCGCAGCACTACCGAATGTACGACTACGTCGTCAGCGAGTTGCCCGAGCTGATCGAAACACAGTTTCCGGTCTCGGAGCAACGCGCCATCAGCGGTCATTCGATGGGCGGGCATGGCGCCCTGATCTGCGCGCTCAAGAACCCGGGGCGATACCGCTCGGTCTCGGCCTTTGCGCCGATCAGCAACCCGTCGGATTGCCCATGGGGAATCAAGGCATTCGGGCACTATCTCGGGCCCGAGCGGGAGCACTGGCAGGCATGGGACGCCTGCGCCCTGCTCGCTACGGCCAGCGAACGATTGCCGCTACTGGTGGACCAGGGCGAAAACGACGGCTTTCTGGAAGAGCAGCTCAAACCCGACGCGCTGGCCCGAGCTGCGGCCGCGGCCGATCATCCGCTCACCCTGCGCCGCCACCCCGGCTACGACCACAGCTACTACTTCATCGCCAGCTTCATCGAGGACCACCTGCGTCATCACGCGCAGGCGCTCGCAACGAGGGAAGACTGAAGCTCAGCGCCCCTTCCACACCGGCTTGCGCTTCTCGAGGAAGGCGTTGACCCCCTCGTTGCGGTCGTCGGTGCCGGCAAGAATGGTGAAGTTGCGGCGCTCGATCGCCAGACCGGCGCTGAGCGGAGTCTCGAACGCCTGCAGCACCGCGTCCTTGCCCAGACGCACCGCCAGCGGGGCACGGGCGGCGATCTTGCCGGCGAGCTGATGGGCGCGCTCGATACACGTGGCGTCGGCCACCACCTCGGCGACGAGACCGGCGGCGCGGGCCTCTTCGGCGGGGATGAACTCGCCGGCCAGCACCAGCTTCATCGCCAGCGACTTGCCGACCGCGCGCGTCAGCCGCTGCGTGCCGCCGGCACCGGGAATGATGCCGAGATTGATCTCGGGCTGACCGAACTGTGCGGACTCGCCGGCGATGACGATGTCGGCGTGCATCACCAGCTCGCAGCCCCCGCCCAGCGCGTAGCCACACACGGCGGCGACGATGGGTTTGGGGAAGCGCGCGATCTCGCCAAACAGGCGCGGACGCTCTTCCAGCAGCACCGCCTGCATGTCCTTGGCGGCCATCTCGGCGAGGTCCGCGCCGGCGGCAAAGACGGTGTCCCCGCCAGTGAGAACCACCGCGCGCACCGCGTCGTCGTGCTCGGCTTGCGCCAGCGTGGCGACGATGGCGCGCAGCACCGGGGTGGACAAGGCGTTGCGCACGTCGGGGCGGTCGAGACGGATCTCGAGCACGCCCTTGGTCGGGCCGGTGACGGACAAGCCGTCGTGGTTGGAATAGATCGGTTCGGACATGATGGGCAGAAATGATGGAGTTGGGATCAGTCGGGAATCACCGCGGTGACTTCGATCTCGATTTTCGCACGATCCTCGACCAGATCGGCCACCTGCACCGCCGTCATCGCCGGAAAGTTCTTGCCCATGATCTCGCGATAGGCGCCACCGATCTCCTTGAGACGGGCGGTGTATTCCTTCTTGTCCACGAGATACCAGGTCATGCGCGTCATGTGCTCCGGTCCGGCGCCAGCCACCTCCAGCACCTCGCGGATGTTCTTCAGCGCCTGAAAGGTCTGCTGCACCAGATCGTCGCTCTCGAACTGGCACTGCCCGTTCCAGCCGATCTGGCCGCCAACGAAGATCTGGCGTCCCCTGGCCTCGATGCCGTTGGCGTAGCCCCGGGGCTTCTCCCACCCTTCCGGTTGCAGAATCTTGTGCATTATGGTCTCTCCTTGAAGATTTCGATGGCCGTTCGCAAACCGTCCGGCCAGGGAATCGCCTTATGGGTATCCAGCGAGGTGGCGACGAGCACCTGCCGTGCGGTAAATCGGATTTCGTCACCACAACGGGCGACGTGGGCAAGCACCAGTGAGGACTTGCCAAGCTTCTCGACACACAGCTCGAAAGTCAGCGTGTCACCAAAGAACGAGGGTTTCCGGAACCCGGTATCGAGCTGCGCCGTGGGCGTGCCAACGCGATCACGAACGACGAGCCCGGTCCATGGATGGCCCAGCGCGGCCAGCCAGTCTTCCACCACCGCGTTGAGCATGCGGAAGTAGTTGGGGAAGAAGACGATCCCGGCCGGGTCGCAGTCGGCGAAGCGCACCGGCTGCTGGGCCACGAACAAGCCACCGGGCAGGCTCGCGGGATCCACGGCAGCCTGGGTCGATTCAGCTGCTTGCACCGCTTGCGCATCGGCCGGCATCGCCTTAGCCGCCGCCGACGGCGCGGATCCGGGATCGGCTGCGGTGCCTGAAACACGGTTGTAGGGGGTGCTCATCTCATCCAGCCTTTACAGATCGGTACGCGCCTGCCAGAGCTCGGGAAACAGCTCGACGTCGATCATGCGGCGCAGATAGGGCACGCCGGCCGTGCCACCGGTGCCGGTCTTGCCGCCGATGATGCGCGACACGGTCTGCATGTGGCGAAAGCGCCAGTGCAGAAAGGCCTCTTCGAGGTCCACGAGTTCTTCCGCCAGCTCGTACAGGTCGAAATGCGCATGCGGGTCACGATAGACCTGCAACCATGCCTCCTCGACGCTGCGATCGGCCTGATGTGGTTGGGAGACGTCGCGTTCGAGCACCGCCGGCGCGATCGCGAAGCCGCGGTCGGCGAGCAGGCGGATGGCCAAGTCATACAGCGACGGCGCGTGCAGCGCGGTCTCGAGCTTTTCCATCAGGTCCGGACGATGGGCGTGCGGCTTCATCATCTCGCGGCTCTTGTTCCCCAGCGAGAACTCGATGAGACGGTACTGCCAGCTCTGAAAACCACTCGAATGACCGAGCTTCTTGCGAATCTGGCTGTATTCGGACGGCGTCATCGTCGCCAGCACGCTCCACGCCTGCAACAGCTGCTCCATGATGCGCGACACCCGCGCCAGAGCCTTGAAGCACGGCGGCAAGGCACCGTCGCGCAGATAGCCCGTGGCCTGCCCGATCTCGTGCAGCATCAGCTTCATCCACAGTTCGCTGGTCTGATGCTGGATGATGAACAGCAACTCATTGGGATCATCGGAGCGGCAGTGCTGTGCGTCGAGCACCGCGTCCAGCGCAAGATAGTCGGTGTAGCTCATGCGCTGATCGAAATCGGTCAGCGCGCCGCCGAGATCGTCGCGCGGCTGACCGCCCCCGCCGGCGTGCGGATGGTTGTTGTTTTTCGTCATCTCTCCTCCTCAGGTGACCGCCGCCCGGGCGTGATACTCGGGCTTGTCCCAGGTGCCGGTTTCGATCAGATCGACGAGAATGTCGACCGCGTCCCAGACATCGGCGTAACTCGTATACAGCGGCGTGAAGCCGAAGCGGACGATGTCCGGCGCACGGAAATCACCGATCACGCCGCGTGCAATCAAGGCCTGCATCAGCGCGTAGCCATGGTCGTGATGCACACTGACCTGCGAACCACGTTGCGCCGGATCGCGCGGGCTGGCCAGTTCCAGCCGCGGGCAGCGCTGGTCGAGCAGTTCGATGAAGCATTCGGTCAAGGCCACCGACTTGTCGCGAATCGTCGCCATGTCCGCTTCGAGCATCAGATCCACACCAACCTCGAGCGCCGTCGCCGCGAGCACCGGCGGCGTGCCACACAGATAACGCGCGATGCCGTCGGCCGGGCGGTAAGCGGGCTCGAACACGAACGGTGCGGCGTGCCCCATCCAGCCCGACAGCGGCTGCGCGAAGTCGCGCTGATGGCGTTCGGCCACCCAGACGAAGGCCGGCGCGCCCGGCCCACCGTTGAGATACTTGTAGCCACAACCGACCGCGAAATCCGCATTGCAGGCATTGAGATCAACCGGCAGTGCGCCCGCCGAATGGGCCAGATCCCACAGCGCCACGGCGCCGGCGGCCTGCGCGGCGGCGGTCAGTCGTGCCATGTCATGGACGCGACCGGTGCGGTAGTTCACATGGGTGAGCATCAACACCGCGGTCTCCGCGTCGAGCGCGGCCTCCACCGTCTCCGCGTCGGGGTCGTCGGGCAGCAGCACCAGCTCATGCCCTTGTCCGAGAAACGCCGCCAGCCCCTGCGCCATGTAGAGATCGGTCGGAAAGTTGTCGCGCTGCGAGACAATGCGCCGACGCCCGGGGCGCAACCCCACCGCGGCGGCGAGCACCTTGAAGAGATTGATCGAGGTCGAATCGGCGACGACGGTCTCCCCCGCCTTCGCGCCGATCAAGCGGCCGATCTTGTCGCCCACACGGCGCGGCAGCCCGATCCAGTCGGCGGTGTTCCAGCTGCGGATCAGGTCCTCGCCCCATTCCTGCTCGACGGCCCTGCGCACGCGCTCGGCCACGGCGATCGGCCGGGCGCCGAGCGAGTTGCCATCGAGGTAGATCACGCCGTCGGGCAAGGCGAAGCGTGCGCGAAAACCGCGCAAGGGGTCGGCGGCGTCGCGGGCGACAAGATCATCACGCGTCATGTTCATGACTGACTCCGGTTGGATGAAGGAGGCGGCAGTTTGACAAAGAAAACGGCACGCGGCGTCATCCCTTGGTTCTGAGCACCGCCCGCACCGGCGATGCATCCAGCCCCGCCAGCTTGAGCGGCAGGGCGATGAGTTCATAATCCCCCTCGGCAACCTCGTCGAGCACCAGCCCCTCGAGAATCACCATCGCATGGCGGCAGACGGCGAGATGGGCATCCATCGTCTTGGAGGTTTCCGGATCGAGCGATGGCGTGTCCAGCCCCACCAGCCTCACCCCGTGCGCGGCGAGCACATCGACGGTCTCCGGCGCGATCGCGCAGAAGTCGCTGTCCCACTGCCCGCGCGGACTGCGCGCATAGGTGCGGAACAACACCCGCGGCGGACAGTTCTCCAGCCGCCCGGCCAGGTCGTGTGGACCAATCACCCGCGGCGGCGCGGGCGCGCCCGCAGTTGAAGCCGCTGCGGCCCGTTGCTGTTCGGCGGCAACCGCCGGGTCGGCTCCCGGGCCGTCCCCGAAAACATGGATCACGCGACAGGCGCCGACATAGGTGTCGAGTGCCACCTGATCGATGCTCTGGCCATCGGCGTCGAAGTGAAACGGTGCGTCGACATGGGCGCCGGTATGGGTGGACATGCTGACCTTGGAGACATTGACCGGACAGCCCGGACCGATGCTCCATGTGCGCTCGAACTCGACCGGCGCGTCTCCCGGCCAGACCGGCAGCGACGGATGGATCAAGGGACTGATGTCGATCAGCATGGCCCGGACGCCTCAGCCGGCGTTCTTCAGCAGCTCGCGCGCGACGATGAGCTTCTGCACCTCGGTCGCCCCTTCGTAGATGCGCAGCGCGCGGATCTCGCGATACAGCGATTCCACCTTGACGCCCACGCGCACGCCCTGTCCGCCGTGCATCTGCACCGCGGCGTCGATCACCCGCTGGGCGTTCTCGGTGGCGGTCATCTTGGCCATCGCCGCCTCACGCGTGGTCGGCTGACGCTGCACGTCACGCTTGTACGCGGCACGCGCAGTCAGCAACGCGGCGGCCTCGATGTCGGTCGCCATGTCGCCGAGCTTGGCCTGGGTGATCTGGAAATCCGCCAGGGTATGGCCGAACATCGGCCGGGTACGCGCATGCGCCAGCCCTTCATCGAGGGCCCGCCGGGCAAAGCCGATCGCCGCCGCCGCAACCGATGCGCGAAAGATGTCGAGGGTACGCATCGCCACCTTGAAGCCTTCGCCGGGTGCCCCCAGGCGATTGGCCAGCGGCACCTTCATGTCGGTAAAGCGCAGCCGCGCCAGCGGATGCGGGGCGATCACGTCGAGCCGCTCGGCGATCTCGAAGCCGGGCATGTCCGGATACACTACGAAGGCCGAGATGCCACGTGTCCCGGGGGCTTCGCCGGTACGCGCAAACAGGCAGTAGACATCGGCGATGCCGCCATTGGAAATCCAGGTCTTCTCGCCGTTGATGACGTAGTGATCGCCCTCGAGGCGTGCTTCGCAGGCCATCGCGCCGACATCCGAGCCCGCGTCGGGCTCGGTCAGCGCAAAGGCGGCAATCCACTCACCGCTGGCGACCTTTGGCAGCACGTGCTGCTGCAGCTCCGGATTGCCGGCCAGCGTGATCGCGCCGGTGCCCAGACCCTGCATCGCAAACGCGAAGTCGGCCAGGCCGTCGTGGTAAGCCAGCGTTTCGCGGGCAATGCACAACGAACGCGAGTCGAGCTCTTCGAGCGCGCCACCAAAGCGTGCCGGCACGCAATAGCGCAGAAACCCGGCCTTGCCCAGCTCGGCGACGAGCCGGCGGCAGGCGTTGTCGGTGTCGTGGTGATCGATGACCGGCATCGCGGTCGCCGCCCAGTCGTAAATCGCATCCGACAGCGCGCGGTGCTCCGGGCCGTAAAACGGCAGTTCGAGAATGCTGCGATCCATGCGTGCTCCTTCTTCCCTCGTCTGTCCTCGGCGATCACCCGGGTCCGCGTCAATTGCCTTCGAAGGCCGGCTTCTGCTTGGCCGCGAACGCTTCGAAGGCGCGCCGGAAGTCGCCGGTCATCATGCAGATGGCCTGGGCCTGGGCTTCGGACTCGATCATCTCCTCGATGCCCATGTTCCATTCCTGGTTGAGCATGGTCTTGGTGACGGTGTGCGCAAACCACGGACCGTCGGCGAGGTTGCGGGCAAGCGCGTGGGCCTTGTCGAGCAGGTCGTCGGAAGAATGCACGGCGCTGAAAAAGCCCCATGCAAGACCTTCCTCGGCGCTCATCGCGCGTCCGGTCATCAACAGCTCGGTCGCCCGGCCCTGACCAATCATGCGCGGCAACAAGCCGCACGCGCCCATGTCCGCGCCAGCCAGACCGACGCGGGTAAACAGGTACGCAGTCTTCGTCGCGGGCGTTCCCAGGCGGAAGTCGGACGCCAGCGCGACCATCGCCCCGGCACCGGCACAGATGCCGTCAATGGCCGAAATGATGGGCTGCGGCGCCTTGCGCATGGCCTTGACCAGATCACCGGTCATGCGGGTGAAGTCGAGCAGCTCCGGCATGCTCATCTTGGTCAGCGGTTCGATGATCTCGAACACGTCGCCGCCGGAGCAGTAGTTGCCACCGGCCCCGGTGACGACCACCGCGCGCACGTCGCTGGCGTAGTTGAGGGCGCGAAACAGATCGCGCAGCTCGGCATACGAATCGAAGGTCAGCGGGTTCTTCTTGTCGGGACGGTTGAGGGTGATCGTCGCCACACGACCGTCCTCGGAGCACGTCCATTGAAAATGCCTGGCTTCATAGTTCTTGAACGGACGCTTGTGGTCCTGCATCGACAGTTCGGCCATTTCGTTCTCTCTCTTTATCTTTTTTCGCCATCCGGCGTTGTTTGTCTCGTGCTTTTGCGGCTCAGGATCAGCCGCTCATGACTTCGCCACCCGCCACCGGAATCGACTGACCGTGGATTGCCTGCGCACCGGGCGAGCACAGCCAGGCAACGGTTTGGGCGACGTCTTCGGGGGTCACCAGTCGTCCCTGCGGGTTGCCTGCGGCCAGCGTTGCCTTGGCTTCGTCCGAGCTGCGACCGGTCTTGGCGACGATGTTGTCCACCGCGCCGCCGAGCAGGGGCGTATCGGTGTAGCCCGGACAGACCGCGTTCACGGTAATGCCCAGCTTGGCCACCTCCAGCGCCAGCGCACGGGTGAAGCCGATCACGCCATGTTTGGCAGCACAATACGCCGCCACGTAAGCATAGCCGACCAGTCCCGCGGTACTCGCGATGTTGATGATGCGTCCACTGCGCGCGGCCTGCATGCCGGGCAGCACGGCGTGGGTGCAGTTGTAGGTGCCGGTGAGGTTGACCGCGATCATCTCCTGCCACAGTTCAGGCGAGGTCTTCGCCGCGGGCGCGCTTTGCGCCGCGCCGGCGTTGTTGACCAGGATGTCGACCACGCCGCGCTCGGTCGCCGCGCGGTCCAGCGCAGCGCGGATCGCGCCGTGGTCGGTGATGTCGGCCACGGCAAACCCATGCTTCGGTGCCGCCCCGGCCGGGGCCGCGAGCCGCGTGAGGGTGTCGCGCAAGGCCTCAGCCCGGCGTCCGACCAGCGTCAGGCTGGCGCCCCGCCGGGCCAGCTCGATCGCGATCGCCGCGCCGATGCCGCTGCCGGCACCGGTGACGACCGCGTGACGGCCCGCGAGCTCCGCGCCAGCCGCATTTGCGGTGCTTGTCATGTCGCCCTCGCCTGTTTACTTGGCCACGGCCGCGTAGCTGCGCTTGAGGTTGGTCTCGTACTGACCACGGCCCGACAGATACTGCTTGGGCCAGGCCAGACCCGGATACTCGATCTTCGCCGCTTCGTGCAACGTCCAGAACGGGTCTGCCAGATGCGGACGGGCCACCGCGCACAGATCGGCACGACCGGACGCGATGATACTGTTGGCATGATCGGCCTCGAAGATGGCGCCGACGGCAATCGTCGGAATGCCCACCTCGTTGCGAATGCGGTCGGCAAACGGCGTCTGGAACATGCGCCCGAACACCGGCTTTTCGCCCTTCCACACCTGCCCGGAAGAGCAGTCGATGATGTCGGCGCCAGCGGCCTTGAACAGGCGCGCGATCGCCACCGCGTCATCCGGCGTGTTGCCGCCCGGGAACCAGTCGTGGCACGACAGGCGCACGGAGATCGGCTTGTCCGCCGGCCACACCGCGCGGATGGCCTCGAACACTTCGAGCGGATAGCGGGCGCGGTTCTCGATGCTGCCGCCGTACTCGTCCTTGCGCTGGTTGGTCAGCGGTGACAGGAAGCTCGACAGCAAATAGCCGTGGGCGCAGTGGAACTCGAGGATGTCAAAGCCGGCTTCGGCGGCCATCTTCGTCGACCGCACGAAATCGGCCTTGACGCGGTCCATGTCGTCGCGGTTCATCTCGCGCGGCACCTGCGAGTGCTCCAGGTAGGGCAACGGCGAAGCGGAGATCAGCTCCCATGCGCCCGACTCCAGTGGCTGGTCGATGCCTTCCCAGGCGAGCCGGGTCGCACCCTTGCGCCCGGCATGACCGAGCTGGATACCCATCTTCGCGCCCGAATTGGCATGCACGAAATCGACGATGCGCTTCCACGCGTCGACGTGCTCGGGTTTGTACATCCCCGCACACCCCGGGGTGATGCGTGCGTCGGGCGAGACGCAGGTCATCTCCGTATACAACAGACCGGCACCGCCGAGCGCGCGCGATCCGAAATGCACCAGATGGAAATCTCCGGCCATCCCGTCCTCGGCCGAGTACATCGCCATCGGAGACATGATGATGCGGTTGGGCAACGTCAGTCCACGCAGGCTGAAGGGCGTGAACATCGGCGGCGGCGCGGGTTCGTCGGCCCGTGTCGGCACGCCGGCCTGGTTGGCGAACCAGTGTTCGTAGCCTTCCAGCCACTTGGCGTCACGCAGGCGCAGGTTCTCGTGGGAGATCCGCTGCGAGCGGGTGAGCATCGAGTACATGAACTGCTCGGGCTCGAGGGTGTCGCAGTAGCGCGCGTCACACACCTCGAACCACTCCATCGCGTTCCACGCCGCGTTCTGCAGGCGCAGCACGTCGATGTTGCGCACTTCCTGGTAGCGCTCGAGCACGTGCGGGATGTGCTCGGCGGTATCCCCTTCTTCCTGGAACAGACGGGTCAGCTCGATCGCGTCCTCCAGCGCCAGCTTGGTGCCGGAGCCGATCGCAAAGTGCGCGGTATGCACCGCGTCGCCCATCAGCACGACATGGCTGTTGCCGTTGTCGAGCCACCACTTCTCGCACTTGACCTGCTGGAAGTTGAGCCAGGCCGAACCGCGCAGATGGCGCGCATTGGTCATCAGGCGGTGACCGTCGAGGTGCTTTTCAAAGAGCTTCTCGCAGAAGGCGATGGACTGCTCCTGATCGGCCTGATCCAGTCCGTGCGCTTCCCATACGTGCTCGGGACACTCGACGATGAAAGTCGTGGTGTTCTCGTCGAACTTGTAGATGTGCGCCTGGAACCAGCCGTGCTCGGTCTTCTCGAAAATGAAGTTGAACGCGTCGTAGAGCTTGTCGGTGCCGAGCCAGATGTAGCGATTGGGGCGCTTGATGATGTTGGGCTTGAAGACTTCCTGATAGCGCTCGCGGGTGGCGGAGAAGATGCCGTCCGAGGCGATGATCAGGTCGGCGTCGGGGTACTCGCTGTCGGTGGCTTCCTTTTCGAATACCAGCTCGACGCCCAGTTCCTCGCAGCGCGCCTGCAGGATGTTGAGCATCTTCTTGCGCCCGATGCCGACAAAGCCGTGGCCGCCGCTGCGGATCGACTGCCCCTTGAAGTGCAGCTCGATGTCGTCCCAGTGGTTGAACGCGACCTGAATCGCATCGGCGGTCACAGGATCCCACTCGCGCATGTTGTCCATGGTGGCATCGGAGAACACCACGCCCCAGCCGAAGGTGTCGTAGGGCCGGTTGCGCTCCACCACGGTGATTGAATGCTCGGGATTGAGCTTTTTCATCAGGATCGCAAAGTACAGCCCCGCGGGGCCTCCACCAATACACACGATACGCATGTCGCAGCTCCTCTGGTCTTCCGGTCTGTACCGCCGCCGGGTTGCGGGCGCAGGCCACATTGCCTGCTCATTTAGCGGCTAATATTTCATGTATAAACTATCTTGTCAACAAGCTTTGCGGCAAAACCCTGTACACGAAATGGAGAAGGCGAAAACCCGTGGTTGCCTGTACGCAGCGTGCCCTCGGTGACACGGTTTGCCCGTCATGAACGACGCGCAGCCGCACCCATGCGGCACTGCCAACAAGGCTTTCATGGGGAATGAACGCCAACGCTGGCACGTGGCAGGCCCGTCAGTCACCGAACCGGATTGGATCACCCGAACGGGCGTTCAGGTCATGACGCCACGCCACGAACTCGAGCAGCGATCTCGGGGTGGAGACACGAATCCGAAATAACGCAGGCGGATCCAGTGGCATGGAGCGCTCAACGCTCGGCGCCTGGATGCAGTGCGAGCAAGGTCTTGAGCATGTCGATCAGCAAGGCGGCGCGGTCACGGCCAAATGGCTCGAGCACGTTCTCCTGATGCTGCCAGGCCCGTTCGCGCAGCGCGTCGGTCAAGGCGTGCCCCTTTGGCGAGATCCGCACCCGCGTCTGCCGGCGGTCGGTGTGCACACCAAAACGCTGCACCAGGCCTTCCGCCTCCATCCTTTGCACCACCTTGCTCAGCGTCGGCTGCTTGGTCAGCGTGAGTTCGGCCAGCGCGCCAATGGTCTCGCCCTCGCTGCCCTCCAAGCTGGCAAGCACGCGCCATTCGGTCACCGACAATCCCGCCTGGTTGGCCTCGCGATGAAACTCCGCCGAAATCCGGTGACTGACCTGCGCCAGCAGATAGGGGAGATAATCATCGACGAAACGAGATGGCTGCGGAGACGGTTGTACCGGTTCGCGCGCCTCTTCGGCGGCATTGTTTTGCGCCGCGCCCTGCGCGCCCTCCCCCTGCATCTTCACATCCTGCGCCGCCGCTTCCTTCATCACCGGGTCATCCTTTGACTGCCTGGTCCGTTGAGTTTCGCATCATTTGACCACGAAACGGATTCGATCCGCTGGATTGATCATGCCTTGAATGGGGGCGGAGTCGAAGCCGGAGCGTGGCTGAAGCGCACCCGGTTTGCCGCGCCGCATGGCTCATGACACAATCTACGGTTTATTGCATGTTGACCGACACACCATGAGCGATCAGACCACTCCCGCGCCGGAATCCCAGGACGAAAACCACATCATCGCCGAGCGACGCGAAAAGCTCGCCGCCTGGCGGGACAGCGGCAAGGCCTTCCCCAACGATTTCTCGCGCGAGAACACCTGCGCCAAGCTCGACGAACTGTACGGCGAGAAGGCGTCCGAAGACCTCGAAGCCACGCCGGTTCAGGTGCGCGTCGCCGGTCGCATCATGCTCAAGCGGGTGATGGGCAAGGCCAGCTTCATCACCATTCAGGATCTGTCGGGACGCATCCAGCTGTACGTCGCGCGCGACGCCGTCGGTGAGGACGTCTACGCCCAGTTCAAGCACTGGGACATTGGTGACATTGTCGGCACCGTCGGCACACTGTTCAAGACCAAGACCGGCGAGCTCACCGTCAAGAGCGAAGAGATCCGCCTGCTCACCAAGAGCCTGCGCCCACTGCCGGACAAGTTCCACGGCCTGACCGACGTCGAGCTGAAATACCGCCAGCGCTATGTCGACCTGATCATGAACGAGCAGACGCGCTTCACCTTCGTCGCGCGCAGCCGCATGGTGCAGTCGATCCGCAACTACATGAGCGGCCACGGCTTTCTCGAAGTCGAAACGCCGATGATGCACCCCATCCCGGGCGGCGCCGCGGCGCGTCCGTTCGTCACCCATCACAACGCGCTGGACATGGAGCTGTTCCTGCGCATCGCGCCCGAGCTGTACCTGAAGCGGCTGGTGGTCGGTGGTTTCGAAAAGGTCTTCGAGATCAACCGCAATTTCCGCAACGAAGGCCTCAGCCCGCGCCACAATCCAGAATTCACGATGATGGAGTTCTATGAAGCGTATGCCAACTACCGCACGCTGATGGACTTCACCGAGGGCCTGATCCGGCATTCGGCGCGCGAGGCGCTTGGTGCCGAAACCTTTGTGTACCAGGGCCGCGAGCTCGATCTGTCGCGCCCCTTCGCCCGCCTGACCATCGTCGAGGCCATCCACAAGTACCAGCCGGGCTTCTCCATCGAACAGCTCAACGACGCCGACTGGATTCGTGCCAAACTCAAGGGCTTTGGCGTCGAACCGCGCGAAGGCTCCGGCCTGGGCGCGCTGCAACTGGCGCTGTTCGAAGAAACCACCGAAGCCGACCTGTGGGAGCCGACCTTCATCATCGACTACCCCGCCGAGGTCTCGCCGCTGGCGCGACGCAACGACGCCAACCCGGAGATCACCGAGCGTTTCGAGCTGTTCATCGTCGGCCGCGAGATCGCCAACGGCTTCTCCGAGCTCAACGACCCGGAAGACCAGGCGGCGCGCTTCCTGGAACAGGTCCAGGCCAAGGAAGCCGGCGACGAGGAAGCCATGTTCTTCGACTCCGACTACATCCGCGCCCTCGAATACGGCCTGCCGCCGACGGCCGGCTGCGGCATCGGCATCGACCGGCTGGTGATGTTGCTGACCGACAGCCCCTCGATCCGCGACGTCATCCTGTTCCCGCAGATGCGCCCCGAATGACCGGTTTACCGATGCCACCGGCGTTGCCGCTACCGTCCGCACCAGCGCTGACGTCTACGCCCACCCTCGCCTGATGCCGCTCGAACCCGCGCGCCTCGACTTCGCCGAAGACGGCACGCTGTGGTCCGGGCGCTACAGCGACGTCTATCACACCCAGGCCGGCGCGCTGGAGCAGGCGCACCACGTCTTTCTCGGCGGCAACGGCCTGCCCGCGCGCTGGCAGGGGCGAGACGTTTTCACCGTAATCGAGACCGGGTTTGGTCAGGGGCTGAACTTTCTCGCAACCTGGGCGGCGTGGCGTGCCGACCCGAAGCGTTGCGCGCGGCTGCACTTCGTGTCCACCGAGCTGCACCCGTTTACCGCCGACGACCTGGCGACACTGCATGCACGCTGGCCACGGTTTGCCGCGCTCGCGCAAACACTGCACGCCGAATGGCCGCCCCTGACACCGGGATTTCACCGCGTTCACCTCGACCGGGGCGCGGTCACGCTGACGCTGCTGTTCGGCGACACGGCGCACACCCTGCAACAGCTCGAGGCCCGCGCCGACGCGATCTTTCTCGACGGCTTCGCTCCCGCGCGCAACCCCGCAATGTGGTCACAGGCCGTATTCGACGAGCTCGGTCGGCTCGCCGCACCCGACGCAACATTGGCGACCTGGTCGGTCAGCCGTAGTGTACGCGACGGACTCGATCAGACCGGCTTTGAATGCCAAAAGACCGCAGGCTTCGCGCACAAGAAAGAGATGCTGCAAGGCGTGCGCCGTGGCACCCCGCCCGCGCGCCCTGCGCTCGGCGATGCCACCTCCGCCGAAAACACCCCCACCGCGCCCGCATCCGCGCCCACGCCTCCCCGCCACGCGCTCATCATCGGCGCTGGAGCCGCCGGCAGCGCGATCGCCCACCGCCTTGCCGAGCGTGGCTGGACAGTCGATGTTGTCGACGCCAACGACGCCCCCGGCCAGGGTGCCTCGGGCAATCACGCCGGCGTGCTGCGTCCGCTCCCCAGTCTGGACGACAACCGCCTCGCCCGCCTGACCCGTGCCGGCACGCTGTATGGACTGCATCACCTGCGCCGGCTCGACACCACCGAACACCCCCCTCGCTGGCAAGCCTGCGGCGCGCTGCACCTCGCCCGCGACGAAGCCCAGCTCGAAAAGCAGCGCGCCGTCGTCCAAGCGCTCGGTTTTCCCGACGACGTTGTGCAGTTCGTCGATCGCCAGCGCGCCAGCGAGATCGCCGGATGGCCCGTGGCCATCGGCGGCTGGTGGTTCGCCCGCGCGGGCTGGATTCAGCCGCACAGCCTGTGCGCAGCCAACCTCGCCGCATATGGCGGTGGCGAGGAATCCACACAAGCAGCCGCACCCTCGCGCGACGGACGCGCGACGCCTTCAAGGCCACCGGAAGCCGCAGAATCCGCCGAGGTTTTCGCAAACTTCGGGCCATCGAGGCCCGCCGGCTCGATCCGTGCCCGTTTTGGCACCCGCGTGGCTTCGCTCGAATTCACCGCTCTCGACCAAACGCCGGGCCACCTCAAACCTGCTGAGGGCGCTCCACACCGCTGGCGGGCGCTGGACGACCAAGGCGCCTCGATCGCCGAGGCCGACATCGCCATCATCGCTGCGGGTACGGCAATCGACGCCTTTCCCCAGGCCAAAGCGCTGCCGGTTCGCCCCGCGCGCGGCCAGGTCTCGCACCTCGCGGCGGGTGATGTGGCTGCACCAAAGGTCGTCGTCTGCCGCCAGGGTTACGTCAGCCCCGCCGTCGATGGTCTGCACTGCGCCGGCGCGACCTTCGACGTAGACGACCCCGACCCCGAACTGCGCGCCGCCGACCACCGCGACAATCTCGACAAGCTCGACGCCATGCTGCCGGGTCTGGCGGCAACGCTGGCAGAGACCGCGCTGGCGGGCCGGGTCGGCTTTCGCCCGGCCTCCCCCGACCGCCTGCCCATGGTCGGCGCCGTGCCCAACGCCGCCGAAAGCACACCCGAACCCGGCACCCCGCTCGACCACGTTCCCCGCCATCCGGGGCTCTACGCCATCACCGGCTTCGGCGCCCGCGGCCTGGTATGGTCGGCGCTCGTCGCCGAAGTCCTCGCCAGCCAGCTCCACGGCGAACCCGTCCCCCTCGAACGCGACCTCATCGCGGCAATCGACCCGGCCCGCTATCTGCTCAAACCGATGCGCGGCAAGCGGGAACGGAACAACGACTGAAGGCGCTACCGTACCGCCCCTCCCCATAACCCACTATAATTCGTCCGCCTTACGGGGACGGATCCATCCCCGCTGCGCATCCACCCAGGAGGGAACCGGCCACGGCCCGGACGCGTCAAAGCACGCTGTTCGCCGTCGCCAGCCAACCTGACAAGTCCTGCCCCGATCGCAACCCATCACTCAATCATGGATGCCATTCCGCTTTTCTTTCTGCTCGGTTTTCTGGCCCGCCTCGCGCGCTCCGACCTCAAGATCCCCGGGCAGTTGTACGAAGCCCTGTCCATTTACCTGCTGATCGCGATCGGCCTCAAAGGCGGCATGGAGCTCGCCCGCCAGGACGCACTGACCGTCTTGCCACAGGCGCTGGCGGTGATGGGGCTGGGGCTGGTGATCCCGCTGATCGCGTTTCCGCTGCTGTACAAGATCGGGCGTTTCGACCGCTTCAATGCCGCAGCCATCGCCGGGCACTACGGCTCGGTCAGCGTCGTCACCTTTGCCGTCGGCGTCGATTACCTGCTCGCGCGCGGCATCGAGTACGAAGCCTACATGCCCTTGTTCCTGGTCCTGCTCGAAATGCCGGGCATCGCCATCGGCATCCTGCTCGCGCGCATGGGTGGCGACTTCCGCTCGGTGCGCTGGGGCGCGCTCGGCCACGAAATTTTCCTCGGCAAGAGCATGGTGCTGCTCGGCGGCGGCCTGCTCATCGGCTGGGCCGCGGGACCGGCCGGGCTCGAACCGCTGGAGCCGTTCTTCTTCGACCTGTTCAAGGGCGTGCTGTGCCTGTTCCTGCTCGAGATGGGCCTGGTGGCCGCCAGCCAGGCCTCGGCGCTGCGTACCAGCGGCGCGTTCCTGGTGGTGTTTGCGATCGCGATGCCGATCATCGCCGCGATTCTCGGCACTGTCCTCGGTGCGCTGATCGGCCTGTCCGCCGGGGGTACCTTGCTGCTCGCCACCCTTGCAGCCAGCGCCTCCTACATCGCCGCACCCGCGGCGATGCGGATCGCCGTGCCCGAGGCCAATCCGGGGCTATCGATCACGGCCGCGCTGGTGATCACCTTCCCCTTCAACATTCTGCTGGGCATCCCGCTCTACGATCGCATCGTGGGCCTGGTGTTCGGGAGCTGATTCATGCACAAGACCCATCCGTGCGCCCTGTTGGTGATCATCACCGAGGCCGCCATCGAGAAGAACCTGTCGGACGACGTCATGCGCCTGGGCGCGCACGGCTACACCGTCACCGACGTGCGCGGCCAGGGCAGCCACGGCGCGCGCAACGCATTGTGGGGCGCCGACAAGAGCATCCGCATGGAGATCCTGTGCGACGACACCACCGCACAGTCGATTCTGGAGCACATCGAGAAGGCGTACTTCCGCAACTTCGCGATGGTCACCTATGTGGCCGAAGTCGGCGTGCTGCGACCGGACAAGTTTCAGCACAAGGCGTAACCCGCGTACCCCGCCGGACAGGCGGGTTCAGCGGATTCAACGTCTCAGGCGCGACGGCAGTCGTGTCAGAGGTAACGTGCCATCCGCGCCAGCACGCGTTCGCGCCCCAGCACCGCCAGCACGGCGTCGATCGACGGCGTCTGCGGCACGCCGAGCACTGCCACCCGCAGCGGAATCGCCACCTGCGGCATCTTCAGGCCGTGCTCGGCCATGGTTTCCTTGATCGCGGCGTTGAGCGCATCGTTTTCCCACGCAATCGCCTCGAAGCGCTGCTTGAGCGAGGCCAGCGCCACGCGCGCGGTCTCGGTCAGATGCTTGTCCAGCACCTCGGGCGCGGGATGCACCTCGACCAGATACAGCTCGACCGAATCGGCCAGCTCGTTGAGATTGCTCACCCGCTCCTTGTACAGCGCGATCACCGCCTCCAGCGCCGGGCCACCCTCGGGATCGATCCCCCGGTGCGCCAGCCGGTTGGCCACATCGGCCGCCAGCGCCTGGTCGTCACTCGCGCGGATGTACTGACCGTTCAGCCAGTTGAGCTTCTCGGTATTGAATTGCGCCGCCGACGGCGTGATGTGATCGAGGTCGAACCACTCGACGAACTGCGCCCGCGAAAAGATCTCGTCATCGCCGTGGCTCCAGCCCAGCCGCGCCAGATAGTTGATCACCGCCTCGGGCAGATAACCGTCCTCGTGATACTGCATCACGCTCACCGCGCCATGGCGCTTCGACAGCTTGGTGCCATCGTCGCCGAGAATCATCGACAGATGCGCGTACTCCGGCACCGTCGCACCCAGTGCGCGCAGCACGTTGATCTGGCGGGGCGTGTTATTGACATGATCGTCGCCCCGAATCACGTGGGTGATATTCATGTCCCAGTCGTCGACCACCACGCAGAAGTTGTAGGTCGGCGTGCCGTCGGCGCGCGCAATGATGAAATCGTCGAGTTCGGTGTTGGAGAACGAAATCGGCCCCTTCACCAGATCGTTCCAGCCCGTCGTGCCATCGATCGGGTTGCGGAACCGCACCACCGGCTGCACCCCGGCCGGAGGTGTCGGCAGATCCTTGCCGCTCTCCGGCCGCCAGCGGCCGTCATAGCGCGGCTTCTCGCCCCGCGCGCGCTGCGCCTCGCGCATCTGGTCGAGCTCTTGCGGCGAGGTGTAGCAATGATAGGCCGTCCCCTCCGCCAGCATCTGGGCGATCACCTCCTTGTAGCGCGCCATGCGCTGCATCTGGTAGAACGGCCCCTCATCGGGCGTCAGTCCCAGCCACTCCATGCCGTCCAGAATTGCCTGCACTGCCTCGGGCGTGGACCGTTCAACGTCGGTATCCTCGACGCGCAGCACGAACGTGCCGTTGTGACGCCGGGCATAGGCCCAGCAGAACAGTGCGGTGCGCGCGCCGCCAATGTGAAGATAGCCGGTGGGGCTGGGAGCGAAACGGGTACGAACGGTCGAAGACATGAGTGGATGAATTCCGCGTCGAAAATGCAAAGATCGGGATTTTACGCGAACTCGGTGCGAAACCCGCGCGTAGGCAAGCGCTCGACTTGAAGCACAGCCAACCTGGCTCAAATCCCTGGTTTGTCGAAATACGGCGCAGCCGTATAATGGAGATCAAACATGCCCTCGAACGCCACACCGATGACCGATGAAGAACTGGAAGCCTTCGAGGCCGAGCGCGACTTTCACGCCGATCTGCTGCAATCGATCAATGAGATGCAATCCGGACGCTGCACCGTCGTGCATTCCCCGCTGGTCGCAGCGCGAACAGCGTCGGGGCTTTCGCAAGCGCAGTTTGCCAAGCTGATGGGTGTTTCGGTGCGAACCCTGCAGGACTGGGAACAGGGCCGCCGGAAACCCTCTGGCGCGGCACGCACTTTGCTCAGGGTCGCGCAACTGCACCCCAAAATATTGCGTGAATTGGTTGCCTGAAATGCAATCGCCGGCGCATGGCCGGCGATTCAGCATGGAGCGATTATTTCAACAAGTATGCGGATCTTGTTCCAGCATTCTTACCAAAACTCTCCAAATATTTGGGGCGACATACCGGGATCGAACCGGTGACAACTGGAGCCACAATCCAGTGCTCTACCAACTGAGCTAATGCCGC
>ERZ869909.31-NODE-31-length-199749-cov-12.009325_pt1 | contig 199749 bp, 178 predicted proteins | sample MGYA00520892_ERZ869909 | MGnify/ENA primary metagenome ERZ869909 (study PRJEB32215, sample SAMEA104723947) | bioreactor metagenome | biome: bioreactor; feature: anaerobic bioreactor; material: water | place: China | collected 2015-03-12 ... | reverse complement strand
GGGGGTAATGCAACCCCCTTTTTTCAAGATTTTGTTTGTTCGCTGAAAAAATGTTCACGATAGTACTGTAATTCAGCAATCGACTCTTGAATGTCCGCTAACGCTTCATGCTTATTATGTTTGCTAAAGCCCGGTAAAATCTCAGGTTTCCAGCGCTTGGCCAGCTCCTTGACGGTGCTGACATCTAAATTGCGATAATGGAAGAAGGCTTCGAGGTTCGGCATGTAGCGCGCAAGAAAACGTCGGTCTTGGCAAATACTGTTGCCACACATGGGCGACGTGTTCGGCTCAACGTATTGTTTTAAAAACTCGATCGTCGCTGCTTCCGCTTCGGCTTCGCGGTGTTGGCTTGCTTGCACCCGCTTCACTAAGCCTGACTCGGTATGTGTCCGAGTGTTCCATTCATCCATAGCGGCGAGGCGCTGATCACTTTGATGCACGGCTAACACAGGGCCTTCGGCAATAATATTTAATTGATCATCAGTCACAATCGTCGCAATCTCGATAATCACATCTTGCTCTGGACTTAACCCCGTCATCTCAAGGTCAATCCAAATTAGGCGGCCAGCATTTTCGCTCATCAATACACTCCTCTATTTGCAATGACAAAGAGAGTAACTGATCTCAGCGAGTTTTGGTATCATGCAGTTAACTTGGGCGCGGCATGTGACGCCCCTTAATCGCACGGGAGAATTCGTGGCAAAGCGAGCTAAACTAACGAAAGGCCAAATGCGGCGGGTCAAAGCCAATCAAGAGAAGCGGTTGGCCAAGCGGCAGATCCAACAGGAAGCTGAGCTCATTGATAGCCAACTCGGTAGTCTTGAGCATGGCCGCGTGGTCAGTCGCTTTGGCCAACATGCCGACATCCTAACCGCGGACGGTGATATTCTCCGCTGCAATATTCGTCGCACCATTTCTTCGTTAGTGACTGGTGATCGGGTGGCTTGGCGCCGCGCTGATGAGGCTGAGCAAGGCATGCAAGGCGTTGTTGAAGCAGTTGAAGAGCGCGAATCGGTATTAACACGTCCAGATATGTATGATGGGATTAAGCCGATTGCCGCCAATGTCGAGCGCGTTTTTATTATCTCCAGTCCGCAGCCGGCGTTTTCTGACCAGATTATCGATCGCTATCTGGTGGCCTGTGAAGATGCCGGAATTGACGCTGTCATTGTCATGAACAAAACTGACTTGATCAGCGCAGAGGAGCGCGAGCATATTCTCGCGCGGCTCAGCGTGTATGAGCAAATCGGTTATTCCGTTTTACACGTCAGTGCCGTGACTGGCGAAGGCATTCAACGACTTCGCGACACCATGCAAGGTTATATATCTGTATTTGTCGGTCAGTCCGGCGTTGGTAAGTCCTCACTTGTCAAGGCAGCTCTACCCGAAGTTGACTTAGCTATTGGTGCTATTTCTGATAACTCGGGTCTCGGCCAACACACCACCACAGTGGCGCGTTGGTATCCACTCGAAAACGGTGGCGCATTAATCGACTCACCGGGTATTCGTGAATTTGGCCTGTGGCATATCGCGGCTGACCGGGTTACTGCTTGTTTTCGAGACTTTGAACCATTTTTAGGTACCTGCAAGTTTCGCGACTGTAAACACGCCGACGATCCAGGTTGTGCGCTGCAAATAGCCGTAGCTGAGGGTAAGCTAGACGCCGGTCGTTTAGAAAATTATCATCGTATTATTCAATCGTTAGACCAAAGTGAAGGAGCCCGCGGTGGCCAATTTTGATCGTGTAAAAATCACTCTCCAGTACATTGCCCCAAAACATTTCATGTCACGCGCCATGGGGAAGTTTGCCAGTGCTCGTGCCGGCTGGTTAACTCGCATGTTTACCCAATGGTTTGTAAGTAAATACAACGTTGATATGAGTGAAGCGATTGAAGAAGATCCGCGCGCTTATCCGACCTTTAATGAATTCTTCACGCGGCCACTCAAACCGGACGCGCGGCCACTTGTTGCTCAAGAAGGTGAGCTTGCTCACCCCGTTGACGGCACGATTAGTCAACTTGGTCCGATCCGCGGCGACAGTATTATTCAAGCCAAGAATCATGACTACTCCATGCAAGAACTGCTTGGTGGTGACGCAGCTGTTGCCGAGTCATTTAATGATGGCGAGTTTGCCACGATCTATCTTGCGCCGCGTGATTACCATCGGATCCACATGCCGCTCACTGGCACCTTACGTAAAATGATCTATGTGCCAGGTGATTTGTTTTCCGTTAACCCGTTGACTGCCGAAAATGTGCCAAACCTGTTCGCCCGGAATGAGCGCGTCGTGGCGGTGTTTGACAGCGAAATCGGACCGTTTGCCATGGTTTTAGTCGGTGCGACCATTGTCGCCAGTATTGAAACTGTATGGGCTGGAACGATCACGCCACCGACTGGACCGCGTATTCATACGTGGGAGTATCCAACTGAAGGCTTAAATTCAATTCGTTTACACAAAGGCGAAGAGATGGGTCGCTTCAAACTTGGCTCAACCGTCGTCTTAGTTTTTCCAAAAGACACCATGAAATTCAGCGACGAACTCGCCCCCGGCGTTGTGACTCGAATGGGTCAAGTACTCGGTAACGTCGCTAGCAAGGACTGAGACATGTTTATCTTCGCCCATCGCGGTGCAAGCTTCGAAGCGCCTGAAAACACCCTAGCGGCTTTTCAGCGCGCTCTCGACGCCCATGCCGATGGTATCGAGATCGACGTCATGCAAGTGGGCGATGAAATCTACGTATTCCATGATCGTTATCTGCGGCGTCTTACGGCTCAACCGGGGCGCTTCCAAGATTTAACGGCAGAACAAATCGAACGATTACGGGTGTTTAATCAACAACCCATTCCTACCTTGTTGCAAACGCTCGAATTTATCGCCGGAAAATGTGTGCTCAATGTCGAACTGAAAGGCGAAATTTCACCCTTGCTACTCAGCCAGACCTTGCTACGAGCACAACAAGATTTTGGCTTTCAGCCTGAACAATTGCTCGTTTCGTCGTTCAATCATCATTGGTTAAAGGCACTTCAGCAACATCGTCCAGAGATTCGCTACGGTGCTCTCAATGCAGGCTGCTTGCTCGACTATGCCCGCTTTGCGGCAGAGTTAGAAGCTTACTCCGTGCACATTGACGTTGACTTCATCACCGCAGCCTTCGTCAACGACGCCCATCAGCGTGGACTAGTCGTCTATGTTTACACCGTTGATGAGCCAGAAGATATTCTCGAATTACAGCGCATGGGTGTCGATGGCATTTTCTCAAATCATCCACAGCATGCGCGCAATGTCCTTGATGGTTTTACCACTGCATCACCATTTTTCAGTTAAAAAAAAGCTCCCAAACGTGTTGGGAGCTTTCTCAATGCTTTTGCAGTTAAGCTGTATTTGCTTCTTGCAACGCCTCTTCCGCCGCAATATCCTCACCGCGACGATCCGGATATTCCTCTTCGAGCGCTTCTAATTTCTTCGCCAGTTGCTGCGGTGAACCGGTGTTCTTCGCGAGGCCCATGTAAAGTGCCGGCACTAAGAAGATGGTCATAAAGGCTGAGAAAGCAACACCACAGAAAATGACCACACCGATCACGGCGCGACTTTCAGCACCAGGTCCTGACGCTAACACTAACGGCAATGCACTCATGAGCGTCGTAAATGCAGTCATAACAATTGGGCGTAAACGCATCCGCGAAGCGCGCGCCAAAGCATCTTCAAAACGCATACCGGCATCGCGCAACTGGTTGGCGAATTCGACAATCAAAATACCGTTCTTCGCGGCCAAACCGATCAACATGATGATCCCGATCTGCGAATAAATGTTGATTGTCATCCCCGTCGCCCAGAGACCAAATAAGGCTCCGAACACCGCCAGTGGAACAGTCAATATAATCACAAATGGATGGACGAAACTCTCAAATTGCGCCGCTAACACTAAGAACGTGATTGCCAGTGCAAGGGCAAATATGAAGATAATCGTGCTCCCGCCCTCCTGATAGAGCATTGACTGACCTTTGTAGTCAATCATGACGTCATCAGGAAGGTGCTGTTCAACCAAGCCTTCAAGGTAACCCAAGGCTTCACCTAATGAATAACCGTCGGCTAAGTTAGCGGTAATTGTAATCGCCCGCATGCGATTATAACGGTTGAGCTGACGCGCAGTTGCTCCCTCTGTCACACTCACTAAGTTTGACATCGGCACGAGCTGTCCTGTGCGTTGTGAGCGCACATAAATGTTATCAATCGACTGCGGTGTCCGATAATCTTCCCGCTCACCTTCCAAGATCACGTTATATTCTTCACCACGATCTTGGTAGGTCGTAACGCGACGCGTACCTAACATACTTTCCAGCGTCCGACCGATGTCACCCACAGACACACCTAAGTCGGCTGCGCGCTCTTGATTAATTTGAATCAAAAGCTGCGGCACGGTTTCGTCGTAATCGCTATCGAGTTGAACAAGCCCCGGATTATTCGCTGCTTCTTCGAAAATGATGTCACGATAACGCGCTAAGTCTTCGAAGGTGTTACCCTGCAATACAAACTCGACCGGCCGTGAGCTGCCGCCACCACGTATACCACTACGCATGTTGGCAAACGCGACAACATCTGGAATCGTTTCCAATTTGGTCCGAACTTCATTGAGCAATTCGAATGAACTCCAATCCCGCTCACTAAATGGCACGGTACCTACGATGGCGATACCCGCACTGTTGCCCCAGCCCGGCGTCCGAATGATCAAGCGATCGACTTTACCTTCGTCAATATACGGCAACAGAATTTCTTCAACTTTCGCCATGTTACGAGCGTTTGACTCGTAACTTGCGCCTTCCGCACTGCGGACCATGACGAAGAAATTACCACGGTCTTCCGGTGGCACGAACTCTTGGCCGATGTTATCGAGCAACAAGTAAGCCGCCGCGCCGGAAAGGCCAACCAGTACAAACGCCATCAGTGGGAAACTAATGGTCTTCCGCACCGTCCGCTCATAGCTTGCTTCAATACGCGCAAAGCCACGGTCGAGGAATGCACCAAAACCTTTGCTGCGCTCCTTTTTCTTCAGCAATTTAGAGCACAACATGGGCGACAGCGTTAACGCCGTGATACTCGAGAACGCCACCGCAGCGGCTAATGCTATGGCAAACTCGGTAAAGAGCATACCAATATTACCTTCGAGGAAGACCAGTGGAACGAACACCGCGATCAAAACTAAAGTCGTTGCCACGACGGCAAAACCAACTTCGCGCGCGCCACGATAGGCTGCGAGCAAAGGCGGATCGCCCGCTTCGACACGGCGATAGATATTCTCGAGAACAACAATCGAGTCATCGACAACAAGACCGATCGATAGAACCAGCGCTAAGAGCGTCAAGAGGTTTATTGAGAAGCCCATCGCATAAAGCACAATGTACGAGGACATCAAGGCAACTGGAACGGTAATTGCCGGAATCAGCGTGACCCGCAAATTCCCCAAGAACAGATAGATAACGATTACCACCATCGCCATCGCGATAAACAGCGTGTTATACACCTCTTGAATGGAGTCGGCGATAAACACCGATGAGTCGTAACTCGGTACCAAAAACATGCTAGCAGGTAGCGTCGCACTTAAGCGGTCAATCTCACGTTTGACGTTTTCAACGACTTCGAGTGTATTCGCATCAGATTGGCGGATGATGCCCAGGCCAACCATGTTGATGCCGTTACCTCGAAACTCAGAACGATCGTCCTCAGCTTCGAGTGACACGCGGGCAACTTCGCCCAATCGAACGAGGTAACCATCGCTGCCTGTCGCAATCGACATATTCGCGAAATCAGTCGCGGACAAGTAACTGCGTGCTACACGCACGGTGAATTCACGATCACGTGACTCGATGCTACCGGCAGGTAACTCAACGTTTTCTGCACGTAAACGACTTTCAATGTCAGACACTGTAATGCCACGCGCGGCCATGGCATTTCGGTCAAGCCAAAGCTTCATCGCGTAGCGACGTTCACCACCAATGTTAACCCGCGCAACACCATCAACCACCGACAACCGGTCGACAATGTAACGGTTTGCAAAGTCAGTCAACTCCAGCGTGGTCATGTTTTCGCTGCGTAAGTTGTACCAAACAATGGTGTCTTCGTCGGAGTTAGCTTTGGTGACCTCTGGCGGCATCACCTGCTCAGGTAAACTTCGCAAGACCCGTTGCACACGCTCACGTACATCGTTTGCTGCTGCGTCGATATCCCGATTTTCTTCAAATTCAATGGTGATTTGTGAACGACCGTCGCGGCTATTCGAGGAAATTGTTTTAATCCCCTGAATACCACTAATACGTTCTTCAATCACTTGCGTGATCTGGGTTTCAATAATCTCCGCATTGGCGCCTGGATACGACGTTGTAATGGAAACAACGGGTGGTTCAATATTTGGATATTCGCGCAAAGGTAACGAACTAAAGGCAACCACACCAAAAATAATTAGGATGATGTTGATGACTGTGGCAAATACCGGTCGTTTTACCGACATGTCTGATAAAATCATGACCTACTCTCCTTCGTTACCGTAATGTAACGTTGACAGGTAAGCCATCACGAACACGAATTGTGCCTTCAACCACAATCAGGTCGCCCTCATCGAGGCCACTGGTGATTTCGACCCAACCCGGAAGGCGGCGTCCCACAGTCACGGTTGTGCGTACCGCACGTTCGTCGTCAACTGTATAAACAAAATGCTCATTGCGAATTGGAATAACCGCAGACTCAGGAACCATGAGTGTCAAGTCGACACTACGCTCCAGTTGCATGCGCAATAACATGCCCGGACGAAGTTCCAGATTCTCGTTGGCAATCGAAGCGCGCACCATAATCGAACGTGTGACGGGATCGACACGCGACGCTAAGCTCGCAATTTGACCTTCGAATTCGCGTCCGGGATAAGCAGCAGATAAAGCAACCACGCGCTGACCGACAGCGAGGCTCGGTAAATAGAGTTCGGGAACGGCGAAGTCGACAAAAATCGGTGAGATATCATCGAGCGTTGAAATAATGTCACCCGGGCGAACTAATTGACCAACACTCACGCCGCGGGTACCAAGACGACCGGTAAACGGAGCATAAATGTTCAGCTCTTCAAGGCGGCTACGAGCGACTTCGAGCTCGGCTGTGGTTTGTTCGACGCGAACTTCTTGCTCTTCAATCATACTGCGTGAGGCGGCATTTTCTTGAGCGAGTTCGCGTAAACGATTGAGCTGACGCTGGCTATCGGCTAAACGGAACTCAAGTTCTTGTACGCGAGCTCGTTCCTCACGGTTATTCAGTGAAACCAAGCGTTGACCTGCTTCCACATCTTCGCCGTCAGAAAAATGAATTTCACGCACAGTTTGCGACACGCGAGCCATAATATCGACCGATTCACGCGCTTGTGCTGTGCCTAACCCTTCAATGATGTCACGAAACTCCATCATTTCAGCGCGGGCACCAACCACGTTCGCTGCACCTTGCGGTCTCATGCCCCCAGTTGGGTCTTCTTCATAAAAAAAGAGGTAACCGACCACGATGGCCATGACCACAGCAACAACCGTGAGAGGGGTGAAGTAAGATCGTTTCGACATAATGCTCCCAGCATCCTTATATACATCAATCAGCTTTAGCGTTGACGGTATTGTAAACTAAAGGCACCCGGCATCCGGGCACCTTCAACGCTTATATATCGAAACTGGTCGCAAAAACGATCACTTATGGTAGGCAGGACTGAATTCGTGAACGGCCTTAATGAACGCTTCCGCGTGCGCAGGATCGACTTCAGGATGAATACCATGACCGAGGTTAAAGACGTGTCCTGTCCCTTCGCCATAGCTCGCTAAAATAGTTTGGACTTCTTTGCGAATTCGTTCTGGTGCAGCATACAGTACACTTGGATCCATATTACCTTGCAGTGCAACTTTGCCGCCAGTCAGCGCTTTTGCTGTACCTAGGTCAGTGGTCCAATCAACCCCCAATGCATCACAGCCTGTCGCCGCCATAATATCCAACCATTGGCCACCATTTTTGGTGAATAATGTGACTGGAACATGACGCCCCTCTGCTTCCCGAACTAAACCGTCAACAATTTGTTGCATATAACGCAAGGAAAACTCTTGATAGTCACGCGGTGACAACACACCGCCCCACGTGTCAAAGATCATGACGGATTGGGCACCGTTGGCGATTTGCGCGTTCAAATACGAGGTCACCGACTGAGCCAGTTTATCGAGTAATTGATGCATCACCTTAGGCTCGCGGTACATCAGTGATTTCACGATAGAAAAGTTCTTGGTACTCCCCCCTTCGACCATGTAAGTCGCCAATGTCCATGGGCTGCCCGAGAAACCGATCAAAGGCACGTCGCCATTTAAGGCTTGACGAATGGTCTTCACCGCATTCATTACATAGCCAAGCTCGTCTTCAGGATCTGGCACTGGTAGTGCGGCAACCGCTTTTGCGTCGCGGATTGGGTGCTTGAAGCGCGGACCTTCACCCTGCTCGAAGTACAAACCAAGTCCCATTGCGTCTGGAATAGTCAGAATGTCCGAGAATAAGATCGCAGCATCGAGTGGAAAACGGCGTAAAGGCTGTAGTGTCACTTCACACGCCAGCTCTGCGTTTTTACACAGACTAAGGAAATCACCAGCTTGCGACCTTACCTGGCGATACTCCGGCAGATAACGTCCAGCTTGGCGCATCATCCAAATGGGTGTCCGGTCCACTGGCTGACGCATCAGGGCACGCAAATAACGATCATTTTTTAACTCTTGGCTCATGTTTTTTTCCTTTCAATCAGTTGCGCGCGATTCTACCAGTTTCACGCCGAAACTTCAGCTTTTACCGTCGCGATTAGCCGCGCGGCAATGGTACCAAGCGGTGGCGTCTTGGGGAGTTGATCAATATCAAACCAGTCAGCTGTGACGATTTCGTCATCCTGAAGATTCAGCTCACCACTGTCGTATTCAGCGATGAAACCCGCCATTAATGAGTGCGGAAACGGCCATGGCTGGCTCGTTACATATTGAATATTACGCACGCGAACACCGACTTCTTCAAACACCTCGCGATGAACACATTGTTCAAACGATTCACCACTTTCGACGAAACCAGCCAAGACAGAGTACATACCTTCGGGGTGGCGAACCCCGCGCGCCAACAGTATCTGCCGATCACGGTAAACTGCAACGATCATGCACGGTGAAATGCGCGGATAACAGCGAAACTCACATTCTGGACAAAGCACCGCAAGCTCATTACGGTCTTGCACCGTTTGTGTCCCGCACTTGCCGCAATATTGGTGAGTCATCAGAAAGTGCTGTAACTGACAGCCACGTCCGGCGATGGCAAACAGTTCGCTATCACCAAATCGCAGTAATTGTCGCAACGGTTGCCATGCATAACCACCGAGTGCCAAGGAAGGCTCCGCCAAAGACAGCACAAAAGCAGGCTTGCCGCGATACTCACCGATTTGCGCGGTGTATTCAGTTTTTGCGCCGGGGATAAAGTTTGCGTTTCCATAGGGAATTGGCTCCGCGTCGCTTTCGCTCGCTGTTGCCAACACTTGAGTGCCACTGACAATAAACCACCAAACTGCATGTTCATCAGGTGGCGTGATATCAGGCTTGATCATTGCTTAACTCCTTGCTGGAAATACAATAACAGGTGATGCAACGTTGTCTCTCGTTCCATTAATTTACGCGATCATTGCAGCGATAGTTGTTGATTTTCTGTGAACCCTCGCAGTACAGTGGCAGCAACGGGTCAACACAGGTCGACAAAAGGAGCAGACATGTTACGCCGGAACAAAGCCGCCAAAGAACAGTGGGCGGGTCTACATCAAGCATTAGACCGTTGGCTCGAAGAGCGTCAGGAACTACTTGTACGTTATTGTCAGATTGCCAGTTTACCGCCTTATGACAAACATTGGGAGCAACTGCCTCCAGCACAAGAAATTCGCGCATTTTGCGAAATCTTAATCGACTATATTTCCGCCGGTCATTTTGAGTTATATGATCATATTCTCGAAGAGGCGAATGCGCATAATCAGTCTACTGCTGAATTCAGTGACAAGATATACCCGCAAATTCATACCACGACCGAAACGGCTTTAGACTTTCATGATACCTACGCTGAGGTATGTGATACCGATACCTTACCGAATTTTACCCGCGATATCTCATCGTTAGGGGAAGCACTGCAAACGCGACTTGAGCTAGAAGATCAACTGATTCAGATGCTTGCAGAGAAGGATGTGGTCGAGAATTAACATGCACTCGTCAATAAAAAAGGCGTTGCAGTACAACTGCAACGCCTTTTTTAATTCTTGGTTATCTTATTCGTCACCACCAACGACGCGAACGGACAACGTATTCGCTTCAATGTCTTCACGATGGAACCATATCGGTGCCAAACGCGGTTGTTCCGAATAGAACTCGGTTTGGTCGAGATAGTGTGGTGAACGAATATCGGATGACTGCGAGTAAGTCAACAACCCGCGGCCTTCCGGTCCGTTTTCCGTGAATCGCATAACGAACATCCAGCTTGATCCACTGGTGATGTGATAGCCGTGTTCGCTCATTTGCGAGCCCGGTAAGCTCGGATAGCGATGACGTGGCAATAAAGTACCGTCTTGCGCGCCTTGCGAGGCAAAGACGTTAAAGCCACCTTCGATATTATTCGCACCACCCCACGGTAAACGCATGCCGCTCGGCTGACCGTTCGGCAAACTGCGTTCGACAAACTGGACGTCACCGAACTGTGCATCGACCGCAAACGGGGTTTGCGCGATCGTCAACACTGCACGTGCTAAGTGTTGCAAGATCACTGGCGGATTTGCCAAGCCATTTGGCGTCGTCAATGGCTGCATACGATTATACGGCGTGGCCCATTGTGGATTGCGGTTGAACTGCTGAGCAAACTCACGGAAGACGTGCGCACCCACGCTTTCTTTATTCATCCGACCATCCCATTGCGCTAAGGCCGAGCAAGCTGGCGCAACATTGACATCGTTGCCATCAACCGCAACGGGCGTTTCACCATGAGCAGAGCAGATTGCGAGCAGGTCGGCGAGTATTTCCTCACCGAAATAGGCTCGGTTGCTAAGTAGTGCTTCTTCGAGATCAGCCAAAGTAACGGAACTCAGTTCAGTTAGCTTTTTCTGCCCCATACGTGAGCGTAAGGTTTGTTGATCCAGCGCAGGACCGAACAGTAAAAGGTCTTTCTCGTCGTCAGTAATAATTGGCGCAGCTGGATTAGTGAGCCAATAACTATTGTTCGAGTTCTGCACAAAGTCTGTCCGCCGCAAGCGTGGCGCACGCTCATGTGGTACGACACCTTGCGCTCGGAAACGCTCACTATTAGCCGGAATGAGTGTAAACGGCGCTTGACCACGAATGGCAAGGAAAGCCAAGTCCTTACGCAAATCAGCTAAGGCCTCAGGGTCAATGTCCGGTACCGACGAGCCATCGGTGAAAAAGACATCGCCGTGGCGATCTGCGACCATAGCATTGTTAAAGATGAGGCCAGTTTTGTTATAGAACAGACGCTCAACTTCATCGATGTCCGAGGCCAAATTCAATCCAAGCCAATGATCGAGAATATCGAAATTTGGTAAGTTAGCATCGTAAAGCGCAAACGCTGATGGGGTCCCAACCAAGTCCATTCCCCATTGGAATGCACCCGGGATCGAAAGCATGGGGCCAAATGAGCTGTGATAGAAGGTTTTCTCTAAAGTAATGCTACTACCGGGTCCTGTCGCCACCTGAATTTGCACGGTTTTCTCTTGGATTTGACGGCGTTCACCGTCGACCAAGTAGGTCATGCCGCTGGCATCACTCGGATCTAGGTGCAATTGATACACCACAAAACGCTCTGCTGTAGAGAAGGTATGTGTCCAAGCGATGTTCTCATTGAAGCCAATGTTAACGACACCAGGCATCCCGGATAATGAACCACCGACCACCTTCATCTCACCCGGGATTTCAATACCAAAGCGCCAAAAGCGCTGGTTACCCACGTGTGGGAAATGCGGGTTCGCCAATAACATTCCCTGCCCGTTCTCGGTCATATCGCTACCTAGCGCCCAACCGTTAGAGCCTAAATCGGACGGGTTGGTCTCCGGGATGCCGACGCTAGCCGCATCGAAATTCATATCAAATGAAGATGCGCCGACTGGTTGCGGTGCAAAGTCGACACCCGGAGGCGTGCCGATAAATAGCGGCTCAAGGAAGTTTGCCGCTCCAGGAAGTAACGCGACACCAAGTGCGTAAACCAGCATGTCGACGGGCTCGATCGGTTGTATCCACGGCATACCCGCACAAGGAGGTGCAATATTGGCAACACCGGTGTCGATTAAGTATTGGTTATAACCGGCAGCGTAGCCTTCAACCAAGGCGCGGCTGTGTTCACTCAACGAACTGTAATTACTTTCCGCCAGTTCACGAATACCGAGCGCTTTGTAGGTTAAATCGTTGATCACATTGGCGCTATCGCCGGAGCCGAGCACTGCGTCTGGCCCAAAGTAAGCGGAGCGCTGCGAGTTAAAGCGAACGATTTGGTCTGCTAAAATACAAATATTATCTTCGGCGAAAGCGTAGGCGGTGCCATAAGCAATCCCTTCAAGGCTGTCGGCGGTAATATAAGGGACACCAAAGTCAGTACGGCGTATTTCTGCAGACACCTCACCCGGCGCAAACGTGGTTACGGCAGGAAAGGAGTAACTTGGGCGCGGTGGCGGTGGAGGAGTTCCACCGTCTGGCGGATTCGTTGGTAGCGACGTACCACTGCTGCTAGATGAACTAAAACAGCCGGTCAAGGCGAGACTGCACGCAGCAGCAAGCAGTCCATACCGGGTCAAATTACTAAGCGGTTTCATGGAGATTCCCCATTGTTGTTTGTTATTTTTTTGTATCCGCAAGTATTGTTGGCAATTTTATAAAGGTCAAACCAGTCTAATAGTGCAGAAATAAAAAAGGCCCACTGCGCGTTTTGCTGCAGTGGGCCTTGAATTTCCTTGGAAAGACTTGGGTTAGTTGGCGTTCGCGTCAACAACGTCAAGCAACTCGACTTCAAAAATCAATGTCGAATTGGGTTGAATCACACCATTTGCGCGTTCAGTAGCGCCGTAAGCTAGCTCAGCTGGAATCACAAAGCGGTATTTAGCGCCTACGGTCATAAGCTGAAGACCTTCGGTCCAGCCAGAAATAACCCGATTCAACGGAAAGCTAATCGACTCACCACGTTGATACGAGCTGTCGAACACTTCGCCAGTCACGAGGGTGCCTTCATAGTGCACTTCAACAATGTCCGTTGGACCCGGTGAAACACCGTCTTCTTGGCCTGCACGCAATACTTCATACTGCAAGCCCGACGCGGTAACCGTCACTTCATCACGTTGCGCATTTTGCTCTTGATAGGCTAAACCGATTTGTAAGTTCTCGGCGCCAGCCTGCTCTTGTGATTGCTGCTGTTGTTCGGTCAAAGCGACCAACATTTGGTCCCACTGCTCGTCGATCTCTTCATCGCTCATACGACTCTCGTTGGCCAATGAATCACTGAAGCCTTCGACAACCGCACCACCATTCAATGGCTGATCAATCTCTGAAAGGAAGTCATGCACCATCAGTACTTGCACCGCCATGTATGCACCTAAGGTGTACAACATGTTCGCTGCTTCGTCTTCTTCAGCGATTTCGATCGCTTGTATAGCCGGCAGGCCTGCCATAACCGGATTTTCGTTTAAACCACGGCTCATGAGCTCAAACTGAAAACGCTCAGCATCGACGCGCGGCTCCAGATGCAATAAATCAACAAAGCCAGCACGCATAATGTGCTGCTTTTCGGCGTTTTGCAGGTCTGGATATTCTTCCTTCACATTCTCAAGAAGCTGACGCGCTTCCCGCAATGAAGCTGCGCCAACTGCATAAGAACGCAACGATTGCTCGTCCGATAAGTCGCTTTGCTGAGGTGCGCCGCCACAGGCAGCAAGAATAACCGTCGCGAGAGCAACTGAAAGGAATTTAAACATTAACTTCATGGATTTCTCCGTTATGATGTAAGTTTTAACGCAAGAGGCGTGGTACTGTACCTAATCAACAAGTGCACTATCATATACGCAAACGCATACGAATTACCATGAGGCAGATTAAGAATGTCGTTTTCAGACGCAATTGATGACACCCGTCAGCGAATTTCCGAACTTGAGCGTCGCAGTGACGATCTTGAATCGCAGTTGGCCTTTCAAGAAGAAACCATCGACGCATTGAATCAGTTGGTGACCAAACAAAATCAAGAACTGCAAACCCTGCAGAAGCATTTCGTATTGCTCGTCGAGCGCATGCAACAAATGCGCGACAGCCAAGACCAACAACCGGTTGATGAGCGTCCACCGCATTACTAAGTTGGGCGCAGAAGAGAAAAGGAGCATGCATGTCACAGCGTCACCCTATCATTGCCGTCACTGGCTCATCGGGCTCAGGCACCACGACCACCAGTCAAGCCGTCCGACACATTTTTCGGCATCTAAAAATCAACGCCGCATTTGTTGAAGGTGACAGCTTTCATCGCTATACCCGTCCGGAAATGGATGTGGCGATCCGTAAGGCGCAGGAACAAGGTAAACATATTAGTTACTTTGGCCCTGAAGCGAACGACTTCGATGCGCTTGAGCGACTGTTTGCCAGCTATGCTGAAAGCGGGCAAGGCCAACATCGGCATTATCTGCACAGTTTTGATGAAGCCGTGCCTTATAACCAAATGCCTGGCACCTTCACGCCTTGGGAGCCCCTCCCGATCGACACGGATATGCTTTTCTACGAAGGTTTACACGGTGCCGTTGCCAGTGACCAACATAACGTCGAGCAATTTGTCGATCTAAAAATTGGTATGGTGCCAATTGTGAACTTAGAGTGGATTCAGAAACTAATTCGCGATACCTCCGAACGCGGCCATTCACGCGAATCGGTTGCGCAAAGCATTGTGCGCAGTATGGACGATTACATTCACCACATTGTGCCGCAATTTTCACGCACCCACATTAACTTCCAGCGGGTGCCAACGGTGGACACATCTAACCCGTTCAGTGCCAAAGACATTCCCACCATGGACGAAAGCTTTGTAGTCATTCGTTTCCGTGGCATTACGGATGTCGACTTCCCATATTATTTGCAAATGATCGATGGGTCGTTCATGTCGCGGATGAACACCTTGGTCGTCCCCGGAGGCAAAATGGGCTTTGCTATGGAGCTAATCCTGACCCCGTTGATTCAGCGCCTGCAAGAAAAGCGCCGGATTGCTTTGAACGACTGACAACCTTACATCGCTCGAAATAAAAAAGCTGTCATCGTTAAAGTGACAGCTTTTATCGTTTTTCAACACGGAAGTGTCAGTCGTTAAGCGTCAATGACTTCGAAACTATGCGTTACGTTAACGCTTGCACCGAGCATAATTGAAACCGAGCAATATTTGTCCGCACTGAGTTTTACCGCACGCTCGACATGCTGCTCGGCAACGTCTTTGCCGTACACTTTGAAATGCATGTGAATGTCCGTAAACACGGCCGGCACCGCGTCTGCTCGCTTGCCTTCAAGTTCAACTTCGCAACGAACAAATTGCTGGCGAGTCTTCTCGAGGATACTGACGACGTCAACCGACGAACAACTTCCTGCGGCCATCAAAACCATTTCCATCGGTGTCGGTGCGTGACCTTCACGGTTACCATCCATGACGACACTGTGGCCAGTTCCTGAGGTGGCGACAAACTTCATGCCGTCGAGCCATTGTACTTTCGCTGTCATTGGTGCACTCATGGTGACTTCCTTAAAACTTTAAGCCGGGGCTTAATGAGGCCGGCATATCCATTGTGTCGGCTTCCACGGACGCCACTGGGTAGGCGCAATAGTCTGCGGCATAATAAGCACTTGGACGGTGGTTGCCACTATCACCAATGCCACCAAATGGTGCGGCGCTACTGGCACCGGTAATCGGCTTATTCCAATTGACGATACCGGCACGGATATGGGCAAAGAAATGATCCCAATCGGCGCGGTTGTCGGCAAGTAAGCCCGCTGACAAACCAAAACGTGTGTTGTTCGCTTCGGCAATCGCCGCATCAAAATCGTCGTAACGATAAACTTTTAATAATGGGCCAAAATGCTCTTCGTCTGGCATGGCTGAAATCGCGCTGACGTCGAGGATTCCTGGGGTCACAAACCCTTTCACTGCATCAGGCTGAGTCATTTCAACGAGGGTCTGAGCACCAAGCGCCACTAATTGATTTTGGGCTGCGACCATACCTGCAGCTGCTTTTGCTGAAATCATCGCGCCCATAAACGGCTGCGGATCGGCATCGTAGTCGCCAACAGCGATATTCTTCGTGACCTCAACAAGGCGCGCCAAAATCGCGTCACCAAGCGCACCGTTCGGCAGGAACAAGCGTCGTGAACAAGTACAACGTTGGCCACTGGTCACAAACGCCGATTGAATAATGTTGTGCACTGTCGCATCAATATCGCTAACGTCTTTGACGATTAACGGGTTATTTCCGCCCATTTCCAGCGCTAAGATTTTGTCCGGGCGACCACCGAATTGTTCATGCAATAGCTTACCGGTCGTCGATGAGCCAGTGAAAAACAAGCCATCCATTTGTGGATGCGAAACCAATGCTTTCCCAGTTTCCACCAAACCTTGAACAAGGTTGACGACGCCGTTTGGAATGCCTGCTTGTTGCCACAATTTCACCGTTTCTTCCGCAACCCATGGTGTAAGTTCGCTTGGTTTAAACACAACCACGTTGCCTGCTAATAAAGCGGGTACGATATGCCCATTCGGCAAGTGACCCGGGAAATTATAAGGGCCGAATACGGCGACAACGCCATGTGGTTTGTGACGGATGAAGGCCTTCGCGCCCGGCATATCATTTTCAACGGTGCCTGTGCGCTCATGATAGGCACGCTCAGAGATACCGACTTTGCCGACCATAGCGGCAACTTCCGTGCGCGTTTCCCACAACGGTTTGCCGGTCTCTTTGGCCATCACCAACGCAAGGTGTTCTTTGTTTTCTTCCAATAACGCGGCAAATCGTTTGACGACGGCTAAACGCTCTGCAAATGACTGCGATGACCACGCAGGAAACGCAGCGCGAGCCGCGGTCATGGCTGCATCAACTTGCTCAGCGGTTGCCGCCTGTCCCCGCCAAACCACTTGGTTTTTGGCCGGGTCAATCGATTCCATTGCGACCCCTGCGCCAGCAAGCCACTCACCATTCAAAAATAAACTTTTCATCGAACTCATGATCAATTCTCCTTACAGTGGGGCAATACGAACTTGGTCACCCGCTTTCACCAACAGTGCATCGGCTTGTTGTTGGGTGAGGATCACGTCATCACCACAGAGATTGACATCCGCCTGACAGGCGCGGAAATCTTTTAATTTGGAATTACAAATCAGTACGTTTTCACTGACTTCAGGCTGACCAATGCGAACCGTAACGATGCGACTATTGCGAATCGTCCGCAGTTGACTCACTTCCGCTTCAACCGTTGGGCCCGCATCAAAAATGTCGACATAACCGCGAAAACGGAAACCTTCCGACTTCAGCAGCTTTAATGCAGGGAGCGTATTGTGATGCACCTCGCCAACCACTGCTTGCGCTGCTTTATCCAGCATATTGACGTAAATCGGGAAGCGCGGCATCAATTCAGCAATAAAGGTTTTCTCACCAATACCCGTTAGATAATCTGCGCTGGGGAAATCCATGGTGAAAAAGTGCTTTTCCAGCCACGCCCAAAACGGCGAGCGTCCGTCTTCATCAGAAATCCCGCGCATTTCAGCAATCACTTGCTTGGCAAAACGTTCGCGAAACTGAGCCATAAACAACAAACGGAATTTCGATAATACCCGGCCATTGCGACCTTGACGGAAGGGCTCACGCAAAAACAGCGTACACAACTCACTCACGCCGGTGTAATCGTTACACAGCGTCAGTGTTTGTAAGGCATTGTAAACATTATGCTTGGCCGAATGGTGAACCACTTTACCCAAATGGTAGTGATAAAACGCATTCGAGAGCCCTACCGCACCTTCAATACCGCTGACACCGACAATTTCGCCGCTGCCAATGTCTTCCATGACAAATAGATAACCTTCCTCACCCGGTTGGACGAGCTTGCTTTTCGCGAAAGCTTCTTCCGCACGTTCGATACGACGATGCAGCAGGTCCTCATCCACGGGCAACGACGTAAAGCCGTGCCCGGATTCCACTGCACACTGATACAATGCTTCGTAGTCACGTGCTTCGATAGGTCGAATCACTAACATACTGAGTCCTTGTTTAAGCGTGGGCAGCGACGACTTTTGCAACCGCTTGTTCGAAACGCGCCATACCTTGGGCAATATCGGTTTCGCTAATAATCAGTGACGGTGTAAAACGAATCACGTCCATCCCGGCAACTAAGACCATCACGCCTTCGTCGGCACCGGCATTGAGGAATTCGCGTGCTTTGCCTTTGTACTTGTCGGTCAGTTCAGCGCCGAGCAACAAGCCCATGCCGCGAACTTCTTTAAATACGTTGTGCTTGTCATTGATTTTCGCCAAGGCATCACGGAACCACTGCTCTCGTTGCTTCACGCCGTCGAGTACTTCTTTGCTATTGACGACGCTCATGACCGCTTCAGACACCGCACAGGCCAGCGGATTCCCGCCGTAAGTGCTGCCATGGGTGCCGGGCTTCAAGTGTGCAGCAATTGCGGCTGTCGTTAACATCGCACCGATCGGGAAGCCACCACCGAGCGCTTTCGCCGTCGTGAGAATGTCTGGGGTCACGCCCGTTTGCTCATAAGCATATAACGTTCCGGTGCGGCCAAAGCCAGTTTGCACTTCATCGAAAATCAACAATGCATTGTGCTGGTCACAGAGGTCACGAACACCTTTTAAGAACGCTTTGTCGCCAGGGACAACGCCGCCTTCACCTTGCAATGGCTCGATCATCACTGCACAAGTTTTTTCCGACATCACCGCAGCAAGGCTTTCTAAGTTGTTAAACTCAACATGTTGGACGCCCGCAGGTTTCGGACCAAAGCCATCCGAGTAAGCAGGCTGACCACCCACGGTTACGGTAAAGAAGGTACGACCATGGAAGCCTTTGTGAAAAGCAATAATTTCTTGTTTGCTCTCACCATGCTCTTCCAGTGCCCAACGACGCGCCAGCTTCAATGCGGCTTCGTTTGCTTCGGCGCCAGAGTTGGCATAGTACACCCGTTCAGCAAAGGTTGCGTCAGTCAGTTTTTTCGCCAACCGCAGGGCCGGCTCATTGGTCAGTACGTTACTGAGATGCCACAATTTATTCGCTTGTTCAGTCAGCGCATTGACCATCACCGGGTGGCAATGGCCAAGACAGCTCACCGCGATACCGCCGGCAAAGTCAACGTACTCGCGACCTTCTTGATCCCAAACTCGTGAACCTTCACCGCGCACTGGAATAATCGCTGCCGGGTTATAATTCGGAACCATAACTTCATCAAAAAGCGCACGAGTAACTGGCATTTGATCTGACATAAAAAAGCTTCTCCTGTTGCCAAAATTGTAATTGTACAGACAAGTCATTTGTGGCCACATTATGGCATGTTCAAAGCGAAATGTCTGTGTTCTGTCGAGGTGCTGACGGAAAGAATTGAAGGCAGAAATTTAGAATTGCGACACGCTCGCATAAGTATGCATGGGGCTTGTATTAGCTCGCTCGCTGCGGAAGCCGTTCACACGCCTGCGCGTTTGGCGTAACTGTTTGATTTAAAGTGCGATTACCTACAATATTAAGGAAGTTAGCCAGCACTTGATGGCCCTGCTCACTGAGTACAGATTCTGGATGAAATTGCACACCAAAAATCGCTAGTTTTTTGTGTTGCAGCGCCATGATTTCCGGCGCTAAACCGGTTTGCTCAACCCACGCCGTGGCTTCGAGACAGTCGGGCAAGGTGTCAGCGGCGAGCACGAGCGAATGGTAGCGCACGACGGTGAATACGTCTGGTGTGCCAGCAAAAAGTGGGCTGCGATCATGGCGAATCACTGACGTCTTGCCATGCATCACTTCGTGCGCGTGCACCACCTGTGCACCAAACGCCTGACCAATCGCTTGGTGCCCCAAACAAACACCAAGCATCGGAATTTCGCCAGCGAGCTCCTGAATCATTTGCAGGCAAATTCCTGCTTCATTCGGCGTGCACGGACCGGGTGATATGACAATGCCATCCGGTTTCATAGCGCGAATGTCCGCGACGCTCAAGGCGTCATTGCGTTCAACCTGAACCTCTTGCCCGAGCTCACGAAAGTAGCGCACCAAGTTATGGGTGAACGAATCGTAATTATCGAGCATTAAGAGTTTACTCATGGAACAACCTTGCCACCGCCAGAAAAATCGAAAGGCCACTATGTTGGCAGCGGATCATACCTGCTTCGGGACCCGAAAGAAAAGAAAAAAGCGCTGCTGGTGACAACGCCCTGCACTAATATTGCCGAACCTTGACTCGTTTTAACGCTGCAACCGGCGAATGTGATCAAGTAATTGCTGCGCTTGTGGATGACCGGCTTCTAACGCTTGTTGGAGCCAGGGTCTAGCGTCATCAAAGCGACCTTGTTGTGCGGCAAGATAACCCAAATTGAACATACTCACCTCATCACCGAGATTTGCGCCTTTGGTTAACCACTCGATGCCAAGTGTTTCGTTCTGGGGAACACCAAGCCCCTGTAAATAGAACAATCCGACATTGCCGCATGCAGCCGCATGGCCACCGTTCGCGGCTTCCTCGAACCAATACAAGGCCTCGCTCAGATCTTGGGAAACCCCCTGCCCTTGAGCAAGCATGACTGCGCGCAGATTCATCGCGTCAATATTACCTCGGTCAGTCCCGCTTGCTGCAAGTTGATAAGCCACAGCAAAATTACCCTGCTGAAAAGCGGTCATGAGCTTCTCGATTTCAGCCGCCTCATCGATGATTTCATTACCGTCACGGTCAATGTAAAAGTCACGTTGAAACTCACGCACTAAAATCTTGCCGTCGTTAAAGTACTGGGTGTCGAAATTAAACAATGAGGTCGTGCCAACTCGCCCAAACCTAAAAGGGATCACCTCGTTGCCAGCGCGGTCAATGAATCCCCAAAGTCCAGTTTCGGCAGAACGCGCTGCCGCCAAGCCTTCGCCAAAAGGATAAATTTCACCGTATTTTGCCTCGATCACTTGCTTACCTTGTCGATCAATCACGCCCCATTTCCCATTGATTTGAACTCGTGCTAAACCGTCCGTAAAAAATAGCGCACGCTCAAATCTCAAAGGTATAACTATTTCGCCGTCACGATTGATATACCCCCACTGACCCGGAGTATTCGGAACACTCAGTAAATCGTAACCGATATTCACTGCCGCCAAGCCCTCTGAGAAATTTCTCGCGGCAGCGTATTTAGCTTCGATCACCATTTCACCGGCAGGGTTGATGTAACCATAATCAGTTCCCTCTCCCAAAGCAAAACTAGACGTCGCAACCAAGGCAAGACCTTCAACAAAGTAACCAGCTTCAAAATACTGGGGTTCAATCACCACATTTCCCTCAGCGTCAGCGTAACCCCAAAGCCTCAGGAAGCTGAAATCCTCTTGATACCTAAACGGGGTTAGTTCTTGCGCGTGAGTATTTGCGCTCACAAAAAAGAGACTGCAACAGAGTACGACAAGTATGTTATTACGCACTTTTGCAACGATGTTCATTACTTCATTCTCCTTAGTGACTTTCGCAATGCATGATACGGATATAGCCATTTGGCACGTTGCCGGTATTGGTCGGTGCCGATAAGACGTAATTAAGGCGTGTTACTCTCGGCTTGAATATATCGAGCGAAAAACTTTCGCTTTCGGTATACACCGCATCACCGTACTTGCCTGCTGCACCGACTTGACGCACCGGAACCGAGAATTGCTCATGACCGATAGCGTCAGTGCCAATCAGTGCATTTGGATTTGGTAAAAAAACATAAGCACCATCACTGCAATTTGAAAATGGTGCATAGTTAGCGAGTTCTTCATTTGCCTGCGTGGGGGTGAGTTCGCCACGGTCACGACGAGCAAGAATGTCCGCAATCGCGTCGGCAATCTCAGTCGGCATCAATACCATGTACCGAGACGCATGAGCGCTTGCTTGCGGCAATACGGGATACGCAGCTTCCATGGTTTGTTTCAGGCGGCTTTGGATCGCTGCTTGCACATTCGGCTGTTGACCATATGGCGTATTCGCAACGTCAAGATAATCATCCAATGCTTGCACATATTTACTTTGATAAGCCCTCGCATCACCGCGTTTTAACAGTAACTCGGGGGTTGACTCAATTGCAGGAGCGCGACTCGCTGCTTCTTCAGCCTGCGAAAACTTACGTTGATGAAGATAGAGATCCGTCAGGCGGTTGTATATCGTCGTCAGCGATGCTTCCGGCGGTGAGTAGCGAGTTGCCAAGGTGAGCGTTGCGATCGCCTTATCCAGCTGGCCTTGGGCAATTTCAAACTCCGCTTGGGTAATATACAAATCAGGATGTCCGGGAATTTGCTGTAGTCCCTGATGAATTCGATGCAACGCTGCCGAGATATTCCCTGCGTTCGCTTCGATTTGCGCTAATCGACTAAATGCAAAGCCTTCATGAGGGTTCAATTGCAGCGCGCGCTGAAAATCTGCGACCGCCGCGGCTTGATTGCCACCGGCCAATTGCAATTGACCGCGAAATAAGACTGGTTCAGAGCGTTGTGGGTGCTCTGCAATTAGCTGATTAACCCGCTCCAGAGCCGCATTGAAACCTTGCGTTTGATAAAGCGATTCAACGTCTTTTAAGGCTTGGAGTCGAACTTCTGGTAACAAAAAATTGACGCTATCTACTGGTGTGTTGCCAGCGGATAGGCGAGCCGTTTGTCGCTCTTGGCCGTGAGCCAAACAAGCAGAGGTCAGCAATATAAGCGCACAGCCCAGTGTGAGCAGTCGAGGAAAGGGTGTGATCATTTTAGTCATCCTACACATACCAAGGGAAAGGCACGGCGTTTCAGTGAATCGGACAACGTTATCGATTAACGGACGCGGCTAATTAATTTAGCTTAGATCGAAATTTGATTTCTGCAACGTCAATTAAAAAGCGGGGCTGAGCCCCGCTTGGTGAGATTACTGCTTGTTTGCTTCAATAAACGGTACGGTGCTATTCGGTAGCATGGTGGTGGGTAGTTTTCCGTCCCATGCTTCCGCTTTCACCAGCTCAACCAACAGCGGATTATCCGCCAGCGCAGCAGCTCGTTCGCGAATGGCTTCCGCTTCGGCGTTACCACGGAGACGAATACTGTCTGCTTCCGCTTGGGCTTGAGCGCGCACACGATCCGCTTCAGCGGCAGCACGAGTCCGGACGATATCCGCTTCGACCCGCTCACGCTCAAGGTTCTGACGTTCACGCTCAACCGCAACTTCCGCCAACATACGCTGCTCAACGCTTTCTTCATAGGCTGCGCTGAATGACACGTCTTCCACTTGCACACCGAGAATAATCACTGGACCGGTGACCGAGCGCTGTACCGCAGCCGCCATTTCGGCGTTCAAGCGCCCACGTTCGCGAATCGAGGTTGCCGCATTAAACTGACCCAACACGGTTTTGGCTTCCTCCAGCACAATGCGTGTGACTTGGCGGTCGATCAGAGCTTGGCGCGTGCCGAAGTTACGATACACCTCGTCCACACGGCTGCTGTCGATTTGGTAGCGCACCGACAAATTCATTACGGCCGGCTGCTGATCGTTACTATAAGCTTCCATGTTGCGATACAGTTCAACTTGCTCCTGTACCGAAATTTTCCGAATACTGTCCACCAATGGAATTTTAAAGTGCAGACCCGGATCGGAAATCTTGATTAAACTACCGTAACGGATGACCGCGCCGCGCTCACCTTCGTCAACGGTGTAAAAGCTGCCAACCGACAGCAAAAGAATAAATAGACCGACAACAATGCCGATCACAATTTTCGCGTTTTTCCCTTTTGCCATACTTTAGTCCTCTTTTTTCTTGTTGTTTTTCATAATAATTTCATAGGCTTTAATCACACCAAGGATGACTAAAACCAATACGACGGCTAAGCCGATAAACGACAATCCCAAACCCATTATTATTTTCTCCTTCGTTCCTGTCATAGAGTAAAAAGCCACCGAGCGAGGTGGCTTTTTACTAATCTTTAGCGCGGTAAGACAAAGCCTACTGCGTCATATACGCGTCGAACGGTATCAGCCGCCACTTCGCGCGCTTTTATTGCCCCTTTTGCTAGCACCGCGTCCATCATGGCTTCGTCGCTACGAATCTCATGGAAACGCGCCTGCATCGGCTCCAAGAATGCCACCACAGCATCCGCCACATCACCTTTCAGATGACCATATAATTTCCCTTCGTATTCTGGGACTAAGTCGTCAATGCTGCGGCCTGTAGCACCAGATAAAAGTGTCAGTAAGTTCGACACGCCCGGCTTTTCTTCGGGATTAAAGTAAATTCGCGCTTGCTCGTCTGAATCCGTCACCGCACGTTTAATTTTCTTGGCGATTTTCTTCGGCTCTTCGAGCAGCCCAATGAAGTTATTGGCATTGTCGTCTGACTTTGACATCTTCTTGGTCGGGTCTTGCAGGCTCATAATGCGCGCACCATGCTGGGGAATAAATGGCTCGGGCACGACAAAGATATCGCCATAAATATTATTAAACCGGGTCGCCACATCACGCGCCAGCTCAAGGTGCTGCTTTTGATCATTACCAACCGGCACTTCATTGGCGTTATATAAAAGAATATCCGCAGCCATAAGCACCGGATAGGTAAACAAGCCGGCGTTCATGTTCGATTCTTGCTTCTGTGACTTGTCTTTGTACTGCGTCATCCGATTTAGCTCACCCATTTGGGTGTAGCAATTCAGAACCCACGCCAACTGAGAGTGCTCAGGTACATGGGACTGCAAAAATAACTTACTGCGCTCTGGGTCGAGTCCACAAGCCATATACAACGCCAGACCATCTAATGTTGCCTGACGCAGCGCGGCGGGATCTTGGCGCACGGTAATCGCGTGCAAGTCGACCAGCATAAAATGGCAGTCGTGACTGTCTTGCATATTGACCCACTGACGCAACGCGCCCATGTAATTGCCAATGGTTAGTTGCCCTGACGGCTGACAGCCACTTAATACAACGGGTTTAGTCATTATTTTTTTACCTGTAATTGCCAAATGTTTGCTTCACCTGAATCTCATTCAGGTTAGTCCCCAGCAAACATGAATCAAATTCACTTTGCTCTAAAGTCAGTTGCGACCACTTGCCGCCAGTTCTGCGCGCATTTGCGCAATCACCTCGGCATAGTCGGGCTGGTTGAAAATTGCCGAGCCGGCGACAAACATATCGGCGCCAGCTGCTGCAATTTCGCGAATATTGTCGACTTTCACGCCACCGTCAACTTCTAATAAAATATCATAACCACTGTCATCAATGCGCCGACGCGCTTCGCGGAGCTTGTCCAATGTTTGCGGAATAAACGACTGGCCGCCAAAGCCCGGGTTCACCGACATCAGCAAAATAATGTCGACCTTGTCCATCACGTAGTCGAGATAATGCAGCGGCGTGGCCGGGTTAAACACCAAACCGGATTTGCAGCCGTGATCGCGAATTAACTGCAAGGTGCGGTCAATATGCACCGATGCTTCTGGGTGGAAGGTAATCATGCTGGCGCCCGCCTTGGCGAATTGTGGCACCAGTGCATCAACCGGATCGACCATTAAATGCACGTCAATCGGTGCAGTGATGCCATACTTGCGTAACGCTTCACAAACCATCGGCCCAATCGTTAGGTTGGGAACGAAGTGATTGTCCATCACATCGAAATGAACCACGTCGGCACCCGCAGCAAGAACCTTCTCAACGTCCTCGCCCAAACGAGCAAAGTCAGCCGACAAAATGGATGGAGCAATCAAAAATTCGCGCATAGTCACAAACCTTCACTGAGATTGACAGTCGGCGGCTAGTTTAACAAGTGAGCGCTTTTGATTCACGTGATTTCTTTATGCTCATGCAGGCAAGAACCTGCGGCGAACTTGTTAAAGGAATCAGCGTAACTTGAAGAGAATTCTATGCGGTTGACCATTCTCGCTAAGTTGAAGAGTCGTGGTTCCACCTTCTGGATACCATGCCTGTGCAACCGCTGCTCGTTGGATCATCATGAAGGCTAAGAATGGTTCATTACTTAAATTACTGATTGTTAGGGCACATGTTTCGTTGCGACATTCAACATCATCGATAGAAAAATCGCGTAGCGCCTCTTCATTCATAAATAGATCCGTGATGTTCTGTTCTGCTATATATGACCAGCTTTGATCCGTTGACTCGGTTTCAAAACGGCCTGCCTGTTGCCGAATCTGCTGTGCGATTTCCTGGCCTGTTGTAAGTATGGGTTCTTGGTGTTGAATGAATTGTTGCTGCAATGACAGTTGTTCTGTCTCACTTTCGAAACGAGCCGAATCTTCGCCCTTTACATCGAACTCACCAAGCCGTGCCCCAATTTCAGCAGAATTGTTCGCAATCGGCTCCGGTAGTGTGCGATACCCTGAATTCATGTCCCTCTCAACTTGAACGGGTCCGCTCAATCGATTTGTCACTCGGTGCTCATGCTTGAATGTCGCGCCAATCAACAAGAAAACTAATGCGCTAATAACCGTTAAGTAGATGAAGTGCGTAAACCGTTGCAAACGTAATTCCTTCTTACACGCTTAGAGTTAATAAATCAGACTTCTATTTAAATTGAGCCTCAAGATTAAAGATGCGAGAAGTCTCTTTTGGCCCCCAATCATTAATTAAAGAAACACAGCAAGACTGCATTTAATCATCCTGTTAAGCACATTAACTCCTTGTTATAGTTTTCAATATCAGGCTATCACCACAATACCAAGATAACAACTCGATAATCTGACCCTGAAGGGTTATATTAACCAGCACAATCTAACGCAGGGGTAGAACGAACAATGCAACCGCAAGAGTCTTTGCCAGAGCGAGATGAGGAACAGAATAGTCAACCTGGTCTGTGGGCCATTGTCTGGAGTGTGCTTGCAGCTTTATTTGGTGTGCAAACCGAAGCGAACCGCCGGCGTGATTTTTCCCAAGGCAACCCGCTTGCTTATATTATCGTTTTTATTATTTTACTTGTCGCATTTGTATTATCCATCGCTGGCATTGTTCGCCTCGTGATGGCTTTCGCGACGTAGCCTCACATTTATAAAAGGGCCGATGGTGATTGCCATCGGCCCTTCGCTATAAAACCACACGGTATCTGCGCGATTACGCTGCCGAAGCAATTCCCGAATGGCGCAGCAGTGGCGCGATGTCTGGCTCACGACCACGGAATGCTTTAAATAATTCCATCGCGTCTTGACTGCCGCCCATTTCCAGAATGTGCTGCAGGAAGTCGCGGCCGGTGTCAGCATTAAAAATGCCTTCTTCTTCAAAGCGTGCATAGGCGTCCGCCGACAGAACCTCTGCCCATTTATAGCTGTAATAGCCCGCCGCATAGCCACCCGCAAAAATGTGCCCAAAGCTATGTTGGAAGCGGTTATATGCTGGCGGCACAACCACTGCCACCTGACGCCGCACATCATCCAAAATAGCTTGAACGCGCGCACCTTGGGCGTCATCAAATTCTTGGTGAATACGCATATCAAACAAGGAGAACTCGAGCTGGCGAACCATTTGCATTGCCGCTTGGAAGTTACGGGCTGCCAACATTTTATCGAGTAAGTCCTGCGGCAGCGGCTCACCCGTTTCGTAGTGACCAGAAATAAATGCGAGCGCCTCTGGCTCCCAACACCAATTTTCTAAAAATTGACTCGGTAACTCAACCGCATCCCAGGCGACGCCGTTAATTCCCGATACCCCGGCGACATCGATTTTCGTTAGCATGTGATGCAGGCCATGACCAAACTCGTGGAACAAGGTAATCACTTCGTCATGAGTGAAGAGTGCCGGCTTGTCGCCAATCGGCTTGTTAAAGTTGCAGGTTAAATACGCCAGTGGTAGTTGTAGTTGACCATCGGGCAAACGACGGCGCACGGCACAGTCAGCCATCCATGCGCCACCGCGCTTTTTCGAACGCGCATATAAGTCGAGGTAAAAACCAGCGCGCAAATTGTCCTCAGCATCGTAAATTTCGTAATAGCGAACATGATCATGCCAAGTCGGCGCTGACGCTTCGACAATACGAATCGCAAACAAGCGTTCAGCCACGGTAAACAAGCCTTTCACCACGTTCGATTCAGGGAAGTACGGACGCAGAACTTCGTCGGAAATCTCAAACTGTTGCTGCTTGAGTTTTTCCGCATAAAACGGAATGTCCCACGCCTGCAAGTCCGTCACACCGTGCTCATGCTCAGCGTAGGCTTGAATTTCCTCAAATTCTTTGCGCGCCTGCGGCAACGAACGTTCCGCTAAGTCGTGCAAGAAACCTAGAACTTGGGCAGGACTGTCGGCCATTTTCGTTGCTAACGACACCTCGGCATAGTTGGCAAAACCTAGGAGTTGGGCGAGTTCATGGCGCAGCGCAAGAGTCTCGTCAATAATCGCTGAGTTATCGTACTCACCGGCGTTCGGGCCTTGTTCCGAGGCACGTGTTGCATAGGCTTCATACATTTTTTGCCGCAGCGCGCGATTTTCAGCGTACATTATTACCGGTAAGTAACTCGGAATGTCGAGCGTAAACACCCAACCGTCGAGTTTCTTCTCTTTCGCAACTTCGGCAGCGGCAGCCACTGCACTTTCAGGCAACCCAGCCAGTTCTTCCGCTGTGGTTACGTGGGCAAACCACGCATGGGTGGCATCGAGCAATTGGTTGCTAAACTGTGAGCTTAACTGTGACAAACGGTTTTGAATCTCACCGTAGCGCTGTTTCTGTTCCGCCAGCAGCGCGACACCTGACAATTCGAAATCACGCAAGGTGTCCGTGATCACTCGCTGCTGAGCCGTGCTTAATGTCGCAAATTCGGCACTGTCGGCCAGTTTTTTGTAGGCGTTATACAAGCCTTCATGTTGACCAACCCAAGTTGAATAGTCCGAGAGTAACTCAAGGCATTCGTCATGCGCGGCGCGCATCGCATCGTTACTCACCACGGAATTCATGTGAGAAACCGGCGACCAAATCCGGCTTAAGCGATCGTCAGCCTGTTCGAGTGGCGCAACCAATGACTCCCACGTCGGGTTCTCGAGGCGAACCACCTCACCAATCACATCTTTGCAATGACGAATGGCTTCTTTGACCGCCGGCTCGGCATGCTCAGCTTGAATGGCCGGAAAGGGGGGATGAAAAAAATCGGTCAATAATGGATTGTTGGCAGTACTCAAAAGACGACCCTCTTTGTAATAACGCGTGAATTACCCTATACGTGCGGCCGAAATCTTTCGATTTCAAGGTCAAACGCTTCTTTAGCTCGACTAGTCGGCTTTCATCAACGGCAAAACCCGCTACAATCAGAACGATTTTGGCCGAAAACCTACGGAAAATTCCATGAACCTAATCACAAAAACAACAAAAATAATGGCGTTGGTCGCCGGTGCAGCGCTATTCACCAGCGCTTGCGTCAGTACCGACACCAGTTCAAATGTCGCGCAAGTGCGTGGGCAAACCAGTCCTCTTCCAAGCGATACCACCTTCACCCTTGCTGACATTTATGCCAGCGATATGTTCTCAATGAAGAGCTTTCCGACCACACGTTGGTTAGCAGACGGTAGCGGCTACACGACGCTTGAACAAAACGACAACGGTGGTCGCGACATCGTCCGTTATCACCCTGAAACAGGCGAACGCACCGTGTTAGTAAGCGCTGACTTACTGCGCCCAGGCGACGATGCAGACCCACTGCGCATCGCTGATTATCAGTGGTCAGAAGATTCTCAGCAATTGCTAATCTTTACCAATACACGGCGTTCGTGGCGCACCCATACGCTCGGCGATTACTGGGTGCTGAACCGTGAAAATGGTCGTTTGTTTCAGCTCGGTGGCGACGCCCCTGAATCAACCCTGCAGTTTGCTAAGTTTGACCCTGCGGGAACCCGTGTTGCCTATGTCATGCAAAACAACATTTATGTGCAGGACCTAAGTTCACGCGCTATTACTCAGCTCACCCACGACGGCAGCCGTGACTTAATCAACGGTACTTTCGACTGGGTTAACGAAGAAGAGTTTTATTTGCGTGACGGTTTCCGTTGGTCACCAGACGGCAGCCACATTGCTTACTGGCAAGTGGACACCAGCGGCGTGCCCATGTTCACCATGATCGACAACGTCAGTGAATTGTACCCTACCTTAACTGAGTTCCCGTACCCGAAAGTGGGTGAAACCAATTCGTCTTTACGTGTTGGGGTATTACCAGCAGGTGGCGGCGACACCACTTGGATGCAGTTACCCGGTGATCCACGCGACCATTATTTGGTGCGCATGGAATGGGCTGGCAACAGCAATGAATTAATGATCCAGCAAATGAACCGCGCACAAAACTTTATGCAGTTCTGGCTTGCTGACGCGCATACTGGCCATGCCGACGCACTCATCACTGAGCAAAGTAATGCTTGGGTTGAGCAAGTCGACGACGTCCGTTTCTTCCGCGACGGCCAGAGCTTTATTTGGCAAAGTGAGCGTTCGGGCTGGCGACATCTGTACCGTTTCGACCGTGATGGCGATGGCTTAACGCCATTAACCCACGGTGATTATGACGTGATCGAAATTGCCGAAATTGTGGCCGACGAACAAGGCCGTGGTTACGCATGGTTTATCGCCTCGCCCGAGAATCCACTGCAGCGTTACCTGTTCCGTGTGGCCCTTGATGGCAGTTCGCCTGCCGAGCGGATTACGCCTGCCGACTGGCCGGGCGCGCATAGCTACCGGGTGTCACGCGATGGTCGCTTTGCCCTACACTATGTGGCACGCAAAGGGGTTCCGACCGAAACGCGTATGGTGTCACTCCCGGACCATCGGGTAATCAACGAGCTGGAAATGAACGAAGCGTTGAAGGCAACGCTAGCTGAGAAAATCACCAGCCAGCATGAGTTTTTCCAAGTCACCGCCCGTGATGGTTTAGTCCTTGACGGCTACGTCATGCGCCCGGCTGACTTTGACCCGAGCAAAAAGTATCCATTGATCATGTACATTTATGGCGAGCCGTGGGGACAAACTGTGGCTGACGGCTGGCAAGGACAAACCTATTTGTGGCATGACTACATGACCCAGTTGGGCTATGTGGTGGTGTCCATCGATAACCGCGGGACACGTTCACCGCGTGGACGCGACTGGCGTCATTCGATCTACATGCAATTGGGTATTGTTACCGTGCGTGACCAAGCCGATGCGTTAGACGAAATGCTTGCGCGTTGGAACTGGATCGACGGTAACCGTGTAGCCATGTGGGGGCACAGTGGCGGCGGTTCACAAACCTTAAATGCTTTGTTCCGTTACCCAGACAAGTTCCATGCAGGGATTGCACTGGCACCGGTGCCCGACTTACGTCTGTATGACACCATTTATCAGGAACGCTATTCGGGTTTATTGCCTGAAGCAGCCGATAGCTACGAAGAAACCTCAGCGGTGACGCACGCTGCAAACCTGCAGGGCGATCTCCTGTTAGTCCACGGTACAGCCGACGACAATGTGCATTATCAAGGTACCGAGCGCTTGAAGGACGAGCTGATTAAACACAACAAACAGTTCCGTTTTATGGCGTATCCGAACCGGACTCACGGTATCCGCGAAGGCGAAGGCACGTCGCTGCACTTACGGACCATGATGACTGAGTTCTTGTGGGAGAAAGTGCCGGTGAATTAGGCCTTTCCCGTTGCGACAAAAAAGCAGCGTTTAGACGCTGCTTTTTTATTCTTCTCTCGATTTGCTGCCGCTTGACTTACTACGAATTGTCACGCCGCTTCTGAGCTGGGCCTTCGATTAAGATGTAGTCAACCGCACCCTGTTCGATCGCTGCATTCAAGTCGTTTTCCAATTGATCTTTAATTTCTTCATATGGCTTAATCAAGCCACGCAAACCATAAGCACGATTACGGCCGTGAACCTTACCGATATACAAAGCCATATCGGCGATTTGCAGCGCACGCTCCCAACCTAAAACAGATTCGTCAAGACCGGCAAATGGCAAATGAATAAAGCCAGCGGTCGCAGTCACCGGGATTTCTTTACCTTCATGGACTATTGGTTTTTCGCCAATCACTTTTAACACTCGGTCAATAAATTCTGGCAACTTATCAACATCCATACCCGGCAAATAAAGCAAAAACTCTTCACCTCCCCAACGCACAACAAGATCGCTCGTGCGCGCTAGGTTGGTTAAGCGCTCGCTCAACGCCTTTAATACCGTATCGCCAGCCGCGTGTCCGTAGTTATCGTTGATGCGTTTGAAGAAGTCGACATCGAGTAAGACCAGACCATCTGGGTGTTCTGGGTGTGTCTTACGGCGCTCGTTTTTAGCTCGGTGGGTCATGTGATCTTGTAACGCCCGACGATTCAGTAATGCCGTTAGCGGATCGCGTCGCGAATGGAACTCAAGTTGCTTATTGGCCACTTTCAGCTTCAAGTTCGCTCGCCGCGCTTCACGATATAAAAACCCGAGCAAAACCAGCCCCAACACGACAACCACCCCAAACAGTACAAAAATCTGCTGCTGAAGTTGCTTGTTCGCAATCACTTGTTCCTGCAAGTCATTCCGTTGTTCGAGCAATTCGATTTGTTGCAGGCGGTCTTGTGCTTGATAGCGCACTTCGAGCTCTCGTAATGCGTCGTCGCGCTCCTTCCGAGCGATATTTTCACGCAGTGTTCGTTGCTCAATCAGGGCCTGCGCTTGCGCTTGATACATGCCTGCTCGCTCATAAGCTTTTGCCGAGTACTCGAGATGTTCGGAAAACTCACCATCATTTGATAATTCGCGTAGCGCATTGGTATGACGTTGAACCGCGTCAATCCCAGAAAAATCATCTTCCATAACATCGATATAACCAAGGTTAAACTGGACCACATGAGCCAAGGCGTTATCTTCTGTCATGAGGCCTTGCGCCTCCAACAAACTCAAGGTTTCAAGCAATATCGAACGAGCATGCGCATAATCCTCAAGGTGAATATAGCTGCTCGCAATATTATTCATACTGGTGAGGACGACGCCGGGCAGCTCCATACGTCTCCCCCATTCTATCGCGCGTTGATGCGTCACAATAGACGCTTCAGTTTGGCCGACCGTCGCTTCGATGTAGCCTTTTAACAGCAATAGCCCGGGTAAAAAGTCATGCAGTAATTCTTGCTCAGCTTCGTGTATCGACTGTTGGATCAGTTCGAGTGCAGCGTCATAGTTGCGTAGTTGGATATAAGTTTGTGCAATCTGTTGTGTGAGCGACAGTCTTCGCGTCGCTCGGCGACTGTCATTCGTTTGACCGAGCCACTGCAATGACACCAACCCCTGCTCAAGAGCCCGTTCATACTGGCCATTGTTCACAAAGACTTGTAACAAGATAAGATTCGCGTAGTAACCAATCCTAGGATTTTCTACCTCAGCAATAATTAGCGTGAGTTGCTCTGCTAACACCAGAGCCTCACTCGGATTCTGCTGAAACTCACGTAATTCAAGCCAATTGACATAATATTCAACCACCACATCGGCATAGGGATAACGGTGGACAAACGGTAGAAGGCCTTCGAGGTGTGCTTCTGCTTGTTCGAGCTCACGTACACGAAAAAATTCGAAAAACTCGTAGCTCGCAGCGCGCATATACGTTGAGGGGTATGCTTCCTTATCAACACTTTTAACGATTCGCTCCAGCTCAATCAGACGTTCTTCATCGTTGATGATGGGCAAATAATGATCGAGCGCTTCTTCAAGACTCGCTTCAGTTATCGGACGTGATGCATTGACCGGCTCAATATTGAATGACAACGGCCCATCGGCACTCGACGTCATGGGTAGAACCAAAACTGGGAGCAAGAACAGACAGAGGCAGCGTGCGACTAATTTCGTCATAAGTCTCCATGACGTCCGTGTATCAAGATTATCGTTTCGCACTTGCGAAATCATTTTTATTGTTAGGAATCTGTTATTGTATTAGAAATATCAAATAAACTCATGCAGATCTAGCCCGGAATCATTGTCATGGCCATTGAACCATTGAATACTGATGCATTGAATGTACAAACTCTTTTACAAGTCTTGGCAGAGCATACCTCACATCTATACTCCACTGACTCCGTTGCGCAGTGGCTGACGCTCGCCATTGCGATTTTGGTCGCTCTCTACACACGCAGACGCATGCTACTGAAGCTGAACGAATCTGGCAGTGCCAGCCAAGGTTTGCGGCGCATGACCTATCGCGCGTTAGAGAGAATACTTTGGCCAATTAGCATGTTAATTGTTCTCGCGTTTGGGCGTTTTATTATTCAATTGTGGCAAGCAGAAACACCGATCCTTAATGTCTTGGTACCCCTAACCAGCTCATTTGCAGCCATTCGTTTAATCGTCTATTTCTTACGTAAATCAATCAAAGGTGGGCCGCTCTTAAAAGCATCAGAAAGCTTCATCGCCGGACTTATTTGGGTAATCGTCGGCTTGTATTTACTCAATTTATTACCGCAAGTTATTACGGCGCTCGACTCTGTTGGGGTGAATTTGGGCGATTTTCGCCTGTCGATCCTCTCGGGCCTGAAGCTATTTTTCTTAATTATTATTGCCTTAACCATTGCTGGGTGGGTTTCCCACTTGCTCGAAGTTCGCCTCGCCGAGTCGAAAGCCCTAAACGCGAGTGCTCGTGTTGGCTTAATCAAAACGATTAAGTTCGCCCTGATTACTATCGCCGTGCTCGTCACCTTGAGTTCGGTTGGCTTTGATATGTCCACCTTCGCGGTGTTTGGTGGGGCACTCGGTGTCGGTATAGGCTTTGGTTTACAGCGGATTGCTGCAAACTTCATTTCTGGCTTTATCGTGATTTTTGACCGCTCCATCAAGCCCGGCGATGTCATTACCATCGGTGAACAATTTGGTTGGGTGCAAGAGCTACGCTCGCGCTACATTGTATTGCGCAACCGTGAGGGCGTTGACACACTAATTCCAAATGAAAATCTGATCACGTCTGACGTGATTAATTGGAGTTATGCCGATACCAACACACGAATTAAGATTAATGTCGATATCAGTTACGACGATGATCCCGAGGAAGCGATTCGTATTATGGAAGAATGTGCGTTGGTATCTGAACGAGTGTTGAAAAGTCCCGCCCCGGTCGCGCGACTGATAGATTTTGGTGATAATGGGATCCAAATGCAGTTACGGGTTTGGATAGCGGACGCTGAAAATGGTTTTGAGGGTGTTCGCTCGCCGATTAAAATCGCTATATTAAAGCGTTTCCGCGAAGCGGGAATTGCCATTCCATTTCCGCAACGCGATTTGCATGTGAAGTCACTCACACCCGATGTGCTCGAATCGCTTGAGCGACTCATTCAGCGCCAGCAAAAAGAGGACGAAAGCGAGCGCTAACTAGCGCTCACTCACCTCAAGTTGAATTTTGGTCACATCTAGGGCGCCTTGCTCTAATACCGCATTGAAATCTCGGAACAGGAGTTGCTCAATGTGAGTGTAAGCACCATAAATTCGATTTAAGCAGTGCGCTTGGTTTCGGCCTTGGAGTTTGCCGACGTAAAGCAAATTATCGGCCAACTGAATCGCTTTCTCCCAATCCAACTGGGCTTCATCAACACCGTATAATGGCAATAACACTGTGCCAATCGTGCCTTGCACAGCAATGGCTTCTCCATTGAAGCGTACTGGCTCAGAATTCAGGGCAAGCAGAACGTCTTCTGTCAGTTCTGCGGCGACAGCAGAATTTTCACACGGTGCGTAAATCAGAAACTCTTCGCCACCCCAACGAATGATCTCGGCGTGCTCACCACTCACTCGCTTGAGGCGCAACGCTATCTCACGTAAGACTTCATCGCCGGCGGCGTGACCCAGCGTGTCGTTAATTTGTTTGAAGTGGTCGAGATCGAGCAGCATCAATACACTTGGCGGTGCTTGCTCGAGCTGGCTGCGTTTTTGCATTAAATTTTGAAAGTGTCGGCGATTGCCTAAGCCGGTTAGAGGATCGAGCAACGCCTGTTGATGTAGGCGGCGATTGGCCTCATTCAATTGCTGGTTGGTTTTTCGTGAAGCACGATAACCCATGGCGATCACAATTAGGACGAGCGCCATGACCAGAACTGCGAGGACACTGATTCCGCGCAGCAACCGCGTGTTTTGCAACTGCTGTTCGTGTAATTGATTTTCCTGACGCAACAAGGTGATCTGCTGGGCTTGATCGTGTGCTTCATAGCGTGCTTGCATTTCTGCCATAAGTTGTTCGCGGTCCGAACGGAAAATACGCTGACGCACTTCATGAAGTTCGAGCAGTGTTGCCGCCTGCTGTTCAAACTGGCCCGCTTCACGGTATGCTAGCGCTAAGTAATAAAGTAATTCCGCTTCATCGCGACCGCTGCCACTACGGGTGATTTCTTCACGAATAGCCAGCATACGCGCTATACCAGCCTCGTAATTACCGCGTTTCACTTCAATATCGGCAAGATTAAATTCGACGAATTGTAACTCGCGATTGCGCTCTTGATCTTGTGCGATAGTTCGAGCCTCGAGCAGCAACGTTTCCGCCGCTGCAAAGGCCTCATCGCGGATGAGCTCCGAGGCGATATTATTGCGCGCAATAATTTGAATACGAACTTCGTTTAACTCTTCCGCCCAACGCATTGCCTCGCGGTAAGACTCAATCGCCTCTGCTCGCGTTGCGATATTGCCAAGCACGTAACCTTGAATTAAGTATAAATCGGGTAAGCGATGGTGAACCTGATAACGCAAGCCTTCTTCGATGGCCGAACGAATAATCGGCAACGCCGCTTCGAAATTTTCGATCGTCGCGTACAAGCGACCAATGTGCATATTGAGAAACTGCCGGCGGCGGACGTTTTGTTGCCCTTCCTCGTCAACAATTGCTTGTTGAGCCTTTAAAAAATGTTCGAGCGCTTGCTCATGTTGCTGTGCATTCACTAAAACGCGACCTGCAACATTGTGACCAAAGAATAAAATGCGCATATTCTCGACGTCGCCACTATAACGCTCAAAGTCCGCAACTGCGCGTTGTGCCAGTTGACGTTTATTCTGTAAATCAAATACTTCGGCCTTCAGTGCATAAGCTTCGGCAATCGCTGGCGTGCTGTTCGCACGTTGCGCAAACTCAAGCAGTTTTCGGGTAATCTCTTCGGCGGCCGCAAACGATTGCTCGGCATGAGCAAGCTCAAGTGCACGATAACCCCATGCGCGCACATAGGTGGAAGCTGGAACCGCAGGGGTAATATCGATCAAAAGCTGGGCAAAGCCGTCCCGATCGGCCGGGAACATGCCGGGGCCGAGTAGTTCATCAAGTTGTGCTTCTAGCTGAGCGTTTGTGTCCACCGCCACGGTTTCTGCATGCACAACTGAATACATGACCATGGTCACCAAGCCCAATAGCAAGGTAACCCGGAAGCTCTCGCGAAGCCAAGTGAATAGCAAATCAATAATCCCTATTACTGGTCTTGGATTTCAGCATGAATCAAACGTGAAGGCCAAGTGTTGAATGTCCCTTACAGTAGGCGATCACTGGTCGGACAACAAGGGGTAAACCCTCAGTTGCGGTCAAGTGACGAGAATTTAAGATGATTTATTTTCATACTGAGCATGCAATTAAAATACATTTAGATTTCTTCCATCATCATGCAACTTTTAGTCACACAAAAATCCATTAGGCAACTTCAACAATGGTAATCAGCGGCGCCATTTCCTGCGGCCCAATAGAAAGACACACGAAAATTAGCGCAGCAGGCGCCACACGTCACACACGGATTAATAGAAGTCATGTAATTACACTCAATACCCAACGACAGAAACCATTGAACATCAAGCATGTTGCCGAACGGCAAATGTTGAAGTGGCGGAATTATATGCAATACACTGAGTCATTGAAAAGTGGTCAGCAATGATAATCAACATAAAATATTAGGAATCTAGCGCAAGCAACGGTAGAATTCTGACCACTTTAAATTCAGCGGTCCGTGCGTTTATTGCTAAACAAAACCACAGCGGACGCTCATTCATCGTAAGACAGGATTTGATTATGGGTCGCGCGTTTCAAAACCGAAAAGATTCGATTGCTAAAACAGCTACAACGAAAAGTCGTATTTATAGTAAGTACGGTCGTGAAATTTACGTGGTTGCCAAGAGCGGCGGAACTGATCCCGCAGCTAATATTTCGCTCCGCGGTTTAATTGACCGTGCGCGCAAAGATCAAGTGCCCGCTCACGTCATTCAAAATGCACTTGATAAAGCTTCGGGTGTGGGTGGCGAAGACTACTCACCGGCTCGCTATGAAGGCTTTGGTCCGGGGAACTGCATGGTCATCGTTGAATGCTTAACCGACAACCCAAATCGGACGGTTGGCGAAGTACGGAATTGCTTTACCAAAACTAAAACCAAGCTTGGCGCGCCTGGTTCGGTTGCACATATGTTTGACCACTGCTCGATTTTCAAATTCGCCGGCGACGATGAGGACGCTGTGCTCGAAGCCCTGATGGAAGAGGACGTCGATGTGACCGACGTTGAAGCAGAAGACGGTCAAATTACCGTTTTTGCTCCGAACACTGAATATGCAAAAACTAAAGAAGCCTTGCTGGCCGCTTTTGACGGTATTGAATTTGAAGTCGACGAAATTCAATTCGTGCCACAAACCATGATGGACTTGCCCGCTGACGATCTGCCGATGATGGAAAAGTTTCTCGATATGCTCGAAGACTGTGATGACGTTCAGCGCGTCTTTCACAACGCCCAATGGTAACGTTGAAGAATATTCAAGAAGGCAGCTGAACGCTGCCTTTTTCAATTTAGCCCTCGGTTAAAAGTTGCTCCAAGCGCTGCATAAAGCGCGCGATATCTGCACCATCCATCAGCGCATGATGGCCATGCACCGACACTGGCATAACCTGTTTGGCAACCATAGACCCATCATCCGCGAAGGCCGGGACACGCGATAACTTACCCACCGAAATTTTTGGGCAACTGTCAGCATAGGAAAAGTGGCGTGCATGACTGAGTGCACTGAATTTAACCCATGGTACCGCAGAAAAGTGAATGACGTTGTCTGAGCCATTCGATGGTTCTAAATCCGAGCGCGAGCGCACGCGCGCGAATTCACGTTCGGCGTCACGACAAAACTGTTCGAAGTCAGGGTGAAAGGGCAAATAAGAAAAGCCAAAACTTCCATCCTCACGCGCCACGGTAGAGCCAATAGCCACGTGATCGTAAACAGCAACGCGATCATCTTCTAAGCGATACCGGAAAGACTCAAGTTCATTAGCAACTTGAGCGATTTTATGTAAGTAGAATAAATAAAACGATTGGCCTGCTGACTTGCACTGGTTGAATGCATTGCCGCAGTCGATGTCCACACAAAAGCCAAAGAAAGGTTCGTCGAAACGACGGTAAAACTCAAAATGAGCGCGGCGATGCCAGCGCGATAGATCTAAATAAGACTTCACTTGCCCACCCCACAACAGACTGCCGAGGCAAAACAGCCTCGGCAGTTGTTTACCATTATTGGTCGGGCATACTAACAAATAATGTTACCAAGGCAATAGAGCCTAAATACTGAAATGAGCCCTCCAGCGAACCGGCACCGAGTGCGGTTTGCCACATTTGGAAAAAGGCGCCACCAAACACGGTAAATAGGCCAAACCAGACCAGCAAGGCAATGCCCGCACCCACATAAGCAAAATACTTCGCGTTATTGAACGCAAGTGCATCGCCTTGACGCGCGCGCAGCATCGCAAAGGCGCCGGCTAACGCAACGATCCCAGCGAGTAATTCAAGCGCGATGATGAAAATCAAGCAAATCCAAACAATGATGGACGACTCAATCGCAAAGAAAAACGTGTTGGGGTAAGCTTCGTGTCCAGCATTGCTAAAAACCGCCGAAACAAAGCCGTGTGCGGCGTTTAAATTGGCAATGTTCTGCAACGCATAAAACAAACACATCAAGCCAACTGCCGCAACTAAAAGGGTTTTAATAAGACGTAATGCCATGATTCTTCTCCGAGTTATAGTTATTTGAGAAGAAGTGAATACCACCTGCCAATTACCTTTGGCCTCCACTCCCGTTACAGACTAATCTGTAAAGTGAGGAGTCCTACTGAACCTCCAATTGTTTAACCTGTGTTACCATAGCGAACTGCACAACGATTGTACAATGCAACGGTTTACCAACCTCGAGGATTTTATGCGTACATTCATAACAGCAACCATGGTTGCCCTATTGATGCTGGCGAGTTCAGCAGTGCAAGCACAACAATACAATGCCGCCCTTGCAGAAGAGTTAGGCGCAGATGATTACGGCATGCGTCTTTATGTTTTGGCATTTTTGGAAACGGGTGACGCGAGCGCCCTCAGTCAAGACGAACGGGTCGCATTGCAGCGTGGGCACATGGCCACAATTACCGAGCTTGCTAATGAGGGTCACTTAGTCCTTGCTGGCCCCTTTGTGAATGACGGCGAATTACGTGGGCTTTATTTATTTAAAACCAGTGATATTGATGAAGCCGAGGCGTTAGCAGCGCGCGACCCGGCCATTGAAAAGGGCGTATTTAAACTACGCATGACTCAATGGTATGGGAGCGCAGCATTGCTGACCATACCCGAGACTCATGCGCAGATACAAAGACAGCAACCGTAAGCTGCTGTTTTTCATTGTGCTTATGGCCGCGGACCAAACACAGCTTCAAACATATTGGGCTGTGGCATGCCGCGAATGACTTGAACGTGATTGTTCTCATCACGGTAATACACCACCGGTGTGGCGCTAATGCCTAGCTCACGAATAATGCGGTGGTTGTCACGAATCACTTCATTGCCAATGCGCACAAAGCGCGGCGTTGCTTCAATGCCACCGCGGGTTAAGCGAGCTAAATGCTGTTCAAGGGCCGCAGTGGAGTCTGGCGCGCCCATAATCGCTGCAGCTTGGGTCAAACTCTCTTCGCGAATAATGCCTACCATCAAGTGACGTAACTGCACTAAACCTGCGTCGATCCAAGGCTGCGCTGCTTCACGAAAACGATGACAATAGGGGCAGTTCGGGTCAGTGACAGTGTAAATCACGCGCGGCGCATTCGGGTCGCCATCTTGAACTAGACGAGCATCCGCGATCATGCTCCAAGCACGTTCCTGCTCTGGTCCGGTCACGGCTTGATAAAGCGGTTCAGCAGCAATATCTTCCCCGTCTAAATTCAATAAGTTACCAATTAGTACGTGCTCGCCATCTGGCGTTAAGTACAAGGCAATCGCTTGGCCTTGGAACCGCGCAGCATAACCCACTAGACCACCTGGAGCCTCGAACGTATCAACTATCGTTAGTCCTTGCTGAGCTAACATTTCAATCGGTTTGGGTAAGTCTTTCGCTTGAACGGGAATAACGGCGAGTGTGGTCGCGGCAACAACACCGATCACCCATGAATTGACGCGCATGCCTGGCTCCTTCTACAACTGCATAAACCTATAGAGTCTCGCATCATACGGAATTCTCGCGAATATTCAAATTCACTAATGAAAACAATCTCATCGGAAAAATTCGCAGAAGGGAATATTTTCGCTATATTGGCGTTTAGTTAGTTACGTTGCAGTAAAACAAAAACAATATATCAAAGGCCTAATTATGAACCTTTTGCTTCGCCGAACCGCGCTCAGCGCAGTTGCTGTTATGCTCACCTTAACCGGGTGTAATCAGGCTGAATCACCAGCCGCCGATAGTCCTACCCCACCAACGAACGATTACCAAGCTGTCCTCGAGTCGGTTTACTCAGCAGATATGCCCGGTGCAACTGTTGTTGTGTCGCGGCAGAACGAAGTCATTTTCTCCGGCGCAGTGGGTATGGCCGATATGGAAATGGCGGTGCCGCTTTCTGAGCACAGCATAATGCGGCTCGCGTCCGTGACGAAGCAGTACACTGCCGCTGCAATCATGAAGCTGGTTGAGGACGGTCAATTGGCACTCGACGATACCTTGGCTAAGTTCTGGCCAGACAGCCGCTATGCCGATGTGACCATCCACCAGTTGCTTAACCACAGCTCGGGTATTCCTAGTTATACCAATATTCCCGGCTATGTCACCGGCGACCCCATGCGCCGTCATGCTACCACCGAGGAGCTGCTCGACACCTTCATGGAATTAGAGCCCGACTTCCCTGCTGGTAGTGCGTTTCGTTACAACAATTCAGGTTACGTATTACTTGGCGCCATTATCGAAAAGCTAAGCGGCCAAGCATGGGACGACTATATTGCCGAAACTTTATTAGCGCCGCTGGGCATTGAACAAACGCGCTATTTTCCAGCCGAACCGATTCTTCGCCACCGTGCTCGCGGTTACCAAATCGACACGGAACAAGGTGTTGTTAATGCGCCATGGATTAGCCTCAGCCAACCGCATGCCGCCGGTGCGCTGAAAGCAACTGCGCTAGCCGTTGATCAGTGGCAGCGCGCGCTTCATCAGGGTGAAGTACTGCAGCCTGAAAGCTATGCGGCAATGATTCGTGAAGATGCGGTCACTGGCGAGTACGGGTATGGTTTAATGACCAGTTCACTCGCTGGCATGCCAATGATTAGCCACGACGGTGGTATTCATGGTTTTAATACCTCCGCGGTTTGGTTACCGGATAGTCAAGTGTCTGTGGTGGTATTGAGTAATTTCGCTGGCCACCAGCCGATGCCGGCAACTTTAGCGTACCGTTTAGCAGCGTATGCTGCGGGACAACCCTTCCCAATTGAAGACGAGCGTATCGAGTTGGCGCTGGAAACGTTGGAACGTTATCAGGGTACCTACCAGATTAATGCGAATACTCAGCGTACTTTAACGGTTCGTGACGGCCAGCTATACAGCCAACGTCAAGGCGGTACAGCGAGCAGAGCCTATCCGGTGAGCGAAACAACCTTCGTGCTCGAAAATTCCTTGGTTTATTTCACTATGGTGCTGGCTGACGATGGATCTGTATCTGGTGTTAACTTCTTTCAAGTCAACAGCGCCACACCGGAGTTTGCTTCCCGGATTAGCGACGAAGTCGTGGCGCGTCAGCGCGCTGAGCTGAGCACGGAGCAATTGGAGCGCCTACTGGGCGCCTACGAGTTGCAGCCTGGCTTTGTTATTACCCTGCGACTCGAAGGTGAACAGCTACTCGCACAAGCTACCGGGCAAGGTGCATTCCCGGTTTATCCGGAGAGCGAAACGCGTGTTTATAATGCCGAAATCGGCATTGAAATGGAGTTTAACTTACCGGCGGAAGGGCCAGCCTCGAGTTTAACTCTGTTCCAGTCCGGTTTGGAAATTCCAGCCCCGCGGGTCACTGAGTAGCGGCAAGCTTAGTTGCGTAAAAAAGGGTCTGCTGTTCAGCAGACCCTTTTTTGTAGTGAACGAGGTTCTCAATAATTACAGATGGCGAATTACTTCCCGCGCATGCGCTTCGCCACGAGATGATGCGTCACGAATTAACCGCTCACCTTCAGCTCGAAGTTCCGGCGTAGCGCCATAAGTATAGAGTTGAAAGCCATAATAGGTCTGGGTAATCAAGTCGTCTTGCGCAATTAAATGCTCACCCCACTCTTTATTCCCATAACGCATGGCTAAGTAACGCTGGGCTTGCACGTGGCCACCGCGAGCAGAACGCTCTAGCCACATTTGCACATCAACGTTACGTAACTGTTGCGACGCATAATTCATGTCTTGTGCCAGTGCCGCTAAATTGGCAAGGAAAAATTGATTCTGGGCGATACCGGCTGTTGCTAGCGGTAAAACGCGCGCAAATTCAGATTCCATATCGGCAACAAACTGTGCTTCGTCATCAAGCTGGAAGGTGATGCGTAAACTGCGCACCATGAGCTGATCAGCACTAGCGTAGCGCCAGCGACCCTCGGAACGTTTAAAGCTGCGAAAAATTCCCGGATTAACCGTATTCAAAGGCACTGACGTAATCACGCGCCCGTTTGGTGCGGTAATTTGGAGTAAATCCAGCCACGACTGAATGCCTTGGCGTGCAGCCTGCGCAGGATAGGCCGGCACATCTCTGCGAGTCGACTCAGGCAGACGTACTTCGCGGCGTGGCCATTGCTCAACGTCAAATGGAATAATTACTGCATTGTGCAACTGCTGCATAAATGCGCGTGCTTCGCTGACCTCATCAGCTTCGAGGTGAGGTTCAATTTGCGCCGCAATTTCTGCAGCATGAGGATGCCCCCATTGTTCAGCCGCTTTAAAATAGCCCAGCGATCGAACGGGATCATACTCGGTGCCCGCACCTTCAATCGCCAGCAGGCCAAGATTATAAGCCGCATCAGGACTGCCCAGGTCGAGAAACTTACGAAACTGATTATACGCAGTGCTAAAGTCTTGGTTGGCCAACGCAGTGACAGCGTCAAGCATAGTGCCGCGACGCTCTTCAGCTCGCACGTCATTGATGACCGCACTCGAGGCAAAAGCTAATAAAGCACCGGCTGCAATTAATGTTGTAAACCTTTTCACATCTCGCTCCTTTGGTCTGGTGTTCACCCCAGCTTGTTACCTGATTGTTAATTAATTCTACATAAATTTAAAGACCCCGATTAAAAAATAACTTGACCCATTGGATTACATGTGTAATCAATAGATATATTACATTTGTAATCGGAGTGAGTCATGGTCGAAGTTAGTAATGCAGAGTTACACGTGATGCAGGTGTTGTGGCGACGTTCACCACAAACGGCACAGGAAATCGTTAACGAGTTACAGCAAGAATTTGATTGGCATGAAAAAACAATCAAAACCATGTTGAACCGCTTAACGCAAAAACAAGCATTGAGCTTTGTCAAACAAGGTCGCGGCTACCTTTATTCTCCAGCGATTTCGGAACAGACTTATCAACAACAAGCCAGCAAGAGTTTTGTCCAACGTCTATTTTCTGGAAAGGTTACACCGCTGGTGGCGCATTTCGCGGAAAAAGGTGACTTGAGTCACAAGGATATTGATGAGTTGAAAACACTAATCGCTCAACTCGAGGAGAAACGGTCATGATTAGTAGTCTATCGACAAGTCTCTGGCTCATGGCCCTAGCCTGCGCTTTACTCCTTTTACTGCGCCGCCCGGTCTTGAGCTACCTCGGTGCCCGTGTTCAATATAGCCTTTGGCTATTTGTTCCGCTTGCGGCTGTGTTGCCATGGCTACCGAGTTTACCGGTGACCGCTGGCATTGCGCAGCAATTTACCGTCACACCGGAGCTCATCCAAAATGCCGAAACGTACGCCGCAGCCAATCGGTTCCTTTGGGTTTGGTTATGGGCCGCTGGTACATTCGCCTTAATCGCTTGGATGGTCGCAACGTCGTGGCTGTTCTATCGCCGGCTTGGTCAAGGGCAATCCATTCAGTTGCATGACGCTTACGCATTACAGGCCTGCCATTTAAGTCACATCAAGTCGCCAGCAATTTGCGGCTTGATTCGTCCGCGCCTCTTATTACCGAGTGATTTTAACGAGCGCTATAGCGAACGTCAGCAAACCTTAATTATCGCCCATGAGCGTTTGCACTGGCAGCGTGGTGACCTTCATTACAATCTGTTTGCCTATTTGTTGCTTGCCTTAAATTGGTTCAATCCTTTGGCGTGGATGGCTTATCGCAGCTTCCGCCAAGATCAAGAGCTCGCTTGCGACGCCGCAATTCTAGCGAAATATCCCAATGACGTAAAAACCTATGCTGAGGCGTTGCTGACCAGCTCCTTAGCATTCCAACACGAGCAAAAGGCTGCCTTGCAGTTCGGTACGCCGCATCTTAACCACTATGGAGCACACCCTATGAAACAACGGATTCAACAACTCACTATCCAGCGCGGCTTCAGCCGCTGGCCACTCCTTGCGCTCATCGCAACTGGCTTTGCCGCTTGGGTTTTCGTACTCAACCCCGCTGGCGCAACACAATTGATGACGACAAGCGCTGAAAATATTGAGCGTCCAACACCGACCCCGATCGTTCGGGTTAATCCACGGTACCCGGAAGCGGCTGTTGAGCAAGGGTTAGAAGATGTGGTTTTGCTGCGCTTTGATATCACCAGTGAAGGCACCACGGACAACATTTGGGTGGAAGTTTCTACGTCCGATCCAATCTTCCATGATGCAGCCTCTGACGCATTAAAGCGCTGGCGCTTTGATCCGCGCCATCAAGGCCGTGACTACCGTGTCGCGATTGCCTTCGAAATTCCATAACTCTTTGAATTTATTTATGACTCTCCAAGCCGCCTATTTAGGCGGCTTTTTGTCGCAGGTGTGAAGCAGGTACTTACCTGCAGAAGCCACTGTCGATGCATATCCCAATTTTTAATAGATAAAATCTATTAACGCAAACGATTCTATAAGTTTGTGAGAACCCCAACCTGTTGCTATACCTATAGGTGTAAATTTCTTAGAGCGTCCATTTTTTGGAGGAAGATCATGAGCGAGAATAAAAATGCAGGCAAATGCCCAGTCATGCACGGTGCTAGCACCAGCATGGGCGGCGCAGGTACCAAGAACCAAGATTGGTGGCCAAATCAGCTGAACCTAAAGATTTTGCACCAGAACGACAAGAAATCCAATCCTCTCGGCGATGATTTCAATTATCGCGAAGCATTCAAGTCCCTCGACCTTGCCGCTGTTAAAAAGGACATCGAAGACGTACTGACGACATCACAAGATTGGTGGCCGGCAGACTATGGCCATTATGGTCCATTGATGATTCGCATGGCTTGGCACGCAGCAGGTACGTACCGCATGGGCGATGGCCGTGGTGGTGCTTCCACGGGGAATCAACGTTTTGCACCGCTGAACAGCTGGCCGGACAATGGTAATCTCGACAAAGCGCGTCGTTTACTTTGGCCAGTGAAAAAGAAATACGGTAATAAATTGTCGTGGGCCGACTTATTTATCCTAACCGGTAACGTTGCGCTCGAGTCTATGGGCTTTAAAACCTTTGGTTTCGGCGGCGGCCGTGAAGATATTTGGGAACCAGAAGAAGACATTTACTGGGGCGCAGAAACAGAATGGCTCGCCACCAGTGACAAAGAAAATAGCCGTTACTCCGGAGAGCGCGACCTTGAAAACCCTTTAGCTGCGGTGCAAATGGGTTTGATTTACGTCAACCCGGAAGGCCCTGATGGCAATCCTGATCCGCTGCTGTCTGCCAAAGACGTGCGTGAAACCTTCAAGCGCATGGCCATGAATGACTATGAAACCGTTGCCTTAACTGCAGGTGGCCACACCTTTGGTAAAGCCCACGGTGCCGGCGATGCTGCACATGTAGGCCCAGAACCAGAAGCTGCACCAATTGAAGCGCAAGGTTTAGGTTGGTTAAGCACTTATAAGAGTGGTAAAGGTGCTGACACCATTACCAGTGGTATCGAAGGCGCGTGGACACCATCACCCACGAAATGGGATAACAGCTACTTCAGCGTATTATTCGGGTACGACTGGGAACTCACGAAGAGCCCTGCCGGTGCATATCAGTGGGCGGCTAAGCAGCTTTCCGAGAGCGATCATGCGCCAGACGCAGCAGACCCAACGCAACGTCGTGGACTCATGATGACCACCGCGGATATGGCCATGAAAATGGATCCGGATTACCGTAAGGTGTCTGAGCATTTCCACAAAAATCCTGACGAGTTCGCCGATGCCTTTGCTCGCGCATGGTTCAAGCTAACTCACCGCGACATGGGACCTAAGTCACGTTACCTTGGTCCAGAAGTACCGGCTGAAGACTTAATTTGGCAAGACCCAGTGCCCGCGGTTGACCACGACTTGATTGACGCGGCTGATATCAAAGCACTGAAAGCTGAACTACTCAGCTCAGGCCTTGGTATTTCTGAGTTGGTCTACACCGCCTGGTCATCAGCGTCTACCTTCCGCGGCTCAGACGCGCGTGGTGGTGCCAACGGTGCACGTATCCGCCTAGCCCCGCAGAAAGACTGGGAAGTGAACCAACCAGAGCAGCTGAAGAAGGTTCTGGCGAAGCTCGAAGGCATTCAGTCTGCGTTCAATAGCAAGCAAAGCGGCAACAAGAAAGTTTCCTTGGCCGACTTGATTGTCCTTGGTGGAGCTGCAGCAGTAGAAAAAGCAGCGAAAGACGCTGGGTTCGATGTCACTGTACCATTTAACCCAGGTCGTACTGACGCGACTGACGAGCAAACTGACGCCGAATCGTTTGACGTACTCAAGCCAGAAGCAGACGGTTTCCGCAACTACCTACCAAAACGCTTTACCGTGTCTGACGAGGAAATGCTAGTTGACCGTGCGCAGTTGTTAACGTTAACGGCACCAGAAATGACGGTATTGGTTGGTGGTTTACGTGTACTCGACGCTAACTTCAAAGGCTCGAAGCACGGTGTGTTCACCGACAAGCCAGGCACGTTAAGCAATGACTTCTTTGTCAACTTAACCGACCTTGGCACTGAGTGGAAAGACACCTCAAAAGATGGTTCTGAGTTCGTTGGTATCGACCGCGCCACAGGTAAAGAGAAGTGGAAAGGCACACGTATCGACTTACTCTTCGGTTCAAACTCACAACTCCGTGCCATTGCCGAAGTTTATGCACAGGACGACTCGAAAGAGAAGTTTGTGAACGACTTCGTTAAAGCATGGAACAAAGTGATGGAAGCAGATCGTTTCGATTTGCGTTAGTCATCACCTACAAGACAATAACGAGGGCCTATTCGCGGCCCTTTTTTATGGCGCTGGTTGGCTGAATATCAGCGCCGCTTGCTGCTGACTATAGCTTTGATGGAAGCGTTGTTGTAATCGCAATAAGTCCTGTTCAGTGGTGGTAAATGCTAGCGAGCTCGGTGCATCGCTTTCCTCTATTTGAATATTCTTGTCTGCGAGTAAATCTAAGAGGAGCTGCCACATTGGCCACGGATCATCAGTTCTTGGCACAAATAATGTCGCTGTGACCGAGATTGACTTGTGTCGGAGCTGCGAAAAATGAAAATGTTCCTGAGCATAATCGTAAATCGGGGCCACCACATCGACCGGCCGACCATAACTCGGGTAACGGTGGCCTGTAATAGCAGGACCGCTGTTCGCTTCCAAAACAATGTAATTATCAGCACGAATCGGCTGCTGAAAGTCGGTTGCCATCATGTCCACACCGACCACAGCAATGGGCGAAGCTAATTCAGCAACTTGCTCAGCGATCGTCTTGTAATCATCCGCGATGAATTCACTGCACTCAAAGGTGTCACCCCCGGCGCTAATGCTGGCTTTCTCATCAATACAGTACCACTCACCCTTCGGCAACACCGTGTGCGGATGATAGCCGTACTTTGTTAGACGTCGTAATCGGCTGCCATCGAGTACAATCGGTAACCGACATTCATTTGGATTCGTTCGTTTTTGCGCATTGCGCTGAGCAATTAACGCTTCGATCGTGGCCTGCCCATCGCCGCAAATGGCCGGTGGTAGCCGCTTAAACACGCTAATACAACGTCCACCAACCACCAGAAATCGGGCTTCTTCGGCATGGTGAAATTGCAACTCAAGAATGATCTGATCGCGCCCTTGATTGGCTGCAGCCGCTTCATCAATGGCAAGGTTAAGATTGTCTTGGTCGCTAACACCGACGGTTACACCTTGGCCTTGTTTACCCCAAGCCGGCTTCACCACACAAGGTTGTTGCCACCTCGCCAGAAATTGATAAGCAGGCTCTCGAAACTTGGCTGAAAATGATACCCCTTCAGCCACAGTTAAATAGTTTGCTTGAAGTTGATCGCGAAATTCAGCCTTGTTACGCAAAAAGCGCTGTGCGGCTTGATCATTTGGGTTACGAATATGTCCGCCACGTAATTCTAGGCGAGGCTCGCTGCCGAGTATTTCAAAGCCTTTCCTTCCTTGCCAAATAGGCACAAAATCCGAGCGCACAAAACGTTCCGCGATGACAAAACTATTTAAGTTGAGCGAACGCCGGCGATTAATAATCACATGCAGTCTTTGTTTATACTTCTGAATCGAATGTTCGGCACGCAAGTCCATTTCTGCTGCTCTTCAATTAAATGTGTTCTGTCCATCATAGCCGAATTTACAGAATTGCAAAGACACTAAAGTCCTTCCCGAAACTGCAAAAAAGAAGCCGCAAACTTGACGTTGCGGCTTCAATAAATGGCTGAAACATGGAGTTTTAGCGCATGGTAACGAACTCTTCAGCGCTGGTCGGATGTAACGCGACCGTGGCATCAAAATCAGCTTTCGTCGCGCCCATTTTTATCGCCACGGCGAAACCTTGAAGAATTTCGTCCATACCTTCACCAATGCCGTGCAAGCCGACAACTTTCTCGTCGTCACCAACACAAACAAGTTTGAAGTGACTCAGTTCGCGATAAGGGGTTATCGCGTTGTACATCGCCGCGAAGCCGGACTTATACACTTTCACTGCATCTTCACCGTACTGTTCCACTGCTTCGAGTTCACTTAAACCGACCGTTCCAATCGGTGGGTGACTGAAGACAATGGTCGGAATCAAACTGTAATCCATATGCGCGTCTGGCATTGCCGAATTAAATAAACGCTCCGCCAGTAAGCGGCCCGCTTTGATTGCGACCGGCGTGAGCTGCGCCTCGCCAGTAATATCACCAACTGCATACACACCCGATACGTTGGTGTTTTGGTACTTATCGGTGCGGATAAAACCGTGTTCGTCGGTCTCGACGCCCGCAGCATCTAAGCCGATTTTGTCGGTTGCTGGTTCGCGGCCGATTGCCCATACCAAGCAATCCACATCCGTAATTTGCTCATCATTGAGTGTGGTAATGGTCAACAAGCCATTCTCGTCCTTGCTCACGTCTTTCACTTCAGCAAAAGTATGTAATGTCGGACCGTGACGCTCCATCAAGCCTGTCAGTGTATCAATAATGTCGCGGTCGAAATAACGTAAAGGCCGATCTTGGCGGACCAAAAGATGTGTTTCTGTGCCCAGTGCATGCAGAACGCCAGCGATTTCGACGGCGATATAGCCGGCACCGACCACAACCGCCTTTTTCGGTTGTTCAGTTAATGCAAAGAAACCATCAGAGTCGATACCGAATTCGGCACCCGGTACTGCGGGAATGGTCGGGCGGCCGCCGACAGCGATCGTGATATGATCGGCCGTAATCTGCTCACCGTTTACTTCAACTGTATTTGGGCCAACAAACTTGGCAAAGCCTTCAATATAATCAACCTTGTTGCCTTCAAAGCCACGATGGTAAGCACCGTGAATGCGCTCAATGTAGGCTTCACGGTTCTTCACTAGAGTACCCCAGTCAAAACCTTTTTGTTCGAGTTGAAAGCCATAGGCTGAGCTATATTTAATCGCTTCGGCAACATGGGCGCCGTACCACATTACTTTTTTCGGTACACAGCCGACATTCACACAAGTTCCACCGACCGCTTTGGCCTCGATGACAGCGGCTTTTGCTCCGCGAATGGCTGCTCGATTGGCTGAGGCAATACCACCGCTCCCGGCGCCGATACTCAAATAATCGTAATGTTTGGTCATTTCATCATCCTTACTACGTGACTACTGAAGTGGCTTTAGCTTGCACTATGTACACGATTTTCTAGCTAAAACACGACAAAAATTGTGCCGGATTATAGCACAAGGCGGGCTGCAAAAACTTTACAGAATTTTCGATGACCCTTATCTAGACCTTCGGTTAGGAATCGGGCAAGCTGAAGAGGTGAACATATTTTTTAATGGACTAAGAACATGAACTACCCTTGGTTACTCTTGCTTTTACTTATTGCTGCAAGCCCAGCAAGCGGTATGGCTATGCCAACGGATAGCGAAGAATCGAAAGAATCTAAACAACAGCAAGAAAAAGAAGACAAAGATAAAGAACTTGAACTTGGTTGGCTTGACTCATTAAAAACGGGCGTGGAATATTCGGTTGATGGTACAGCACGCTGGTTTGACAATTTTTTCGGTGATAACCGTAGCTTTGAAGACACCGGACGCGCCCAAGGTCGTCTCTCAATTGAGCCACAGTGGAGCGAATACAATGGCTTTCGTCTCGACTCTAGTTTCCGTGTAGAAGTCCCTCTGCCCAATACAGAGAATCGCTTTTCGGCAATAATTGGCCGCACCAGCGTCGACGATTTCAATTTTGGCGACGACAATTATCGCCGTGCTTCAATTTTCAGTTCCGCTCAGGATGACCGCGAGTGGATTCTTGGTTTAGGCTTCAACCCAAGTCAAGGCGAAACCAGTCGACTGCGTTTTAGTGCAGGTATTCGGCGCGGGTTACAGGGTGATCTCTATACCCAAGGTCGCTATATCTACCAACAACGACTAACCGACAGCCAACAGTTGCGCTCGCGCACGAGTCTTTTTTGGCGCGACAGTGACGGTTTCGGTGTTTATCAAGGCCTCGATTGGGAATTCAGTCCTGATCCCTCTTGGCTAGCTCGTTGGGCCGTTGATGTGACGCGAGCGGAACGCGTTGATGGCTATCGTTGGGGCGCAAGTACGGCGATCTACCACGTCTACGCTGAAGAGCGCGCAATTGCCACTGAGCTCTTCTATCGCGGTGAAACAAAAGCGGAAGTACCCGTTAACGATTACGGCTTTCGCTTAATTCATCGTAGTCGCTTTAAACGTGATTGGCTCTACTTCGAAATTTGGAGTGGGATGCATTGGCCACGTCGAGAACTCTCTGAGCGTCGACGTGGCGCTTGGCATATCGGACTAGAATTTGAAATGTGGTATGGAAATTAGTTGGTAAAGTCAGACACGTCTAACTCTTCATCGAGATTAATTTCAACCGCGGCGCGATCACGCAACAATTGAATTGTGCCGTCGATACCATTCTGGCGCAGTGACGCTTCCATTTCTGAACGCTGAGCATTGAGCATACTGACACCCTCGGCGACCAAATCAAAAGCCATCCAAGGTGCTTGCGGATTACGCCGCTGCATTTGGAATTCAATCCGAATCGGTGGGCGTCCACCTTCTTCGACTAACTGTGCACGAACGGTAACCCGCCGCTCATTTTCAAAATTACCCGCTGGCGCAAAGACGATACGGTGTCTGTTTTCATCGTACTGGGTAAACACGCGCGCATAGGTCGTCACCAAGTAGTCACGAAATGCTTCAACAAAAGCTTGTTGCTGTTGTTCGTTTAAACGACCCCAGTTCCGAGCCATGACCGCCCGCGCGGCAAATTGATAATCGGAATGCGGTAATAATTCTTGCTGCATGATCTCACGCAAATAACTTGGGTTCGCTTCGATTGTTCCCCGTTCCGCAGAAATGCGATCGGTCATACGGTTTGCGACTTGCTCGAGCAGTTTATAAGGATTCGTGGTGTCAATGTCCTCCGCCTGAGCGGTTTGAATGGACATTCCCAAAGCCATGACCACGGCAAGCGCAAGGCAAAAACTGCTCGTTCGGCGTTGCAATACTTGGCGTACAAAATTCATTTGATCACTCCTTTAACTTGCGAATGCACTGCTTACGCAGTACATCCTGAACAAGTTCAAAATTTTGGTGGCTATTATCGCAAATACAGAAAGGCCATTCACTAGACTAATTGTATAGATTTGTCAGTTTATGGAAAATGGCGTCGTTACAACGCCAAAGCAAAGAAGAATCCAGCAATACAAGCGCTCATCAGGTTAGCCAATGTTGCCGCTAACAACGCACGCATACCCATGGTCGCGATGTCCTTGCGACGCGAAGGTGCCATACCACCAAGACCACCGAGCAAAATTGCTATCGACGAGAAATTAGCAAAACCGCACAGCATAAAGGTAATAATGACTTGGCTTTGCATGCTCATTTCGTCTTTGTAGTTGGCAAAATCAAGGTAGGCAACGAATTCGTTAATGACGAGCTTCTGGCCGATAAAGCTACCTGCAACCTGTGCCTCTTCCCATGGAATGCCCATGATGAAAGCTAATGGCTGGAAGATGTAACCAAAAATCATCTGCATGGTCAGGTCTTCATTGCCGACAAAGCCGCCTAGCCAGCCCAAGATGCCATTCACCATGGCAATTAACGCCACGAATGCAAGCAACATTGCACCCACGTTTAACGCCAACTGCATACCACTGGAGGCACCCGAGGCAGCCGCATCAATCACGTTCGCTCGACGTTCTTCGGTAGGAATATGTGACAGTTCATTGTTCGGTTCTTCAGTTTCAGGAACAATAATTTTCGCCATTAACAATGCGCCCGGCGCAGCCATAAAACAGGCGGCAATCAGGTATTTCAGCTCAATGCCGAGGCCTGCGTAGCCGGCAAGAACCGAGCCAGCAATCGATGCTAAACCACCGACCATCACGGCAAATAACTCAGAACGCGTCATATTCGGAATAAACGGTCGCACCACCAATGGTGCTTCGGTCTGACCAACAAAAATGTTCGCCGCTGCTGACATTGATTCCGGACGACTGGTGCCGAGTAATTTCTGTAACGCCCCACCAATTAAATTGATCACCTTGGTCATCAGGCCAATGTGATACAAAACTGAGATTAACGATGAGAAGAAAATAATCACGGAAAGGACATGGATGGCAAAAATAAAGCCTTGCGAATAGTTACCCAGATCGCCGAACAAAAAGGCGATACCGGCGCCGGCAAAGTCAATGACCGCTGCCACACCAAAGGCAATGTTGCCAAGGATATCCTGGCCGACAGGCACGTAAAGAACAAATGCACCTAAACCCGCTTGTAGTGCAAAAGCGAGAACAACCGTGCGCCAGCGAATATTTTTTCTTGCGGTTGAAAACGCAAAGGCCACGAGCAACAACACGGCCATACCAATGAGGCTAATCATGCTTTCTTATCCTTTCGGTCGAACTTATTCTGATTCCTAATCGCTGAGCTTAGCATTACTCAGCAAGCAACTGTCTAATTTTTGTTTTAATAATGTCGATAGCGATTTCATTTTGTCCACCGCGCGTGACGACTAAATCGGCAAATTGCTTGGAAGGGAAGATAAAATCAAAAAAAGCGGGCCGCACATATTGTTCATACTGTTCGGTAATCGAACTAAGTGAACGACCACGTTTTTCGATGTCTCGATTAATACGACGTAAGAGGCAAATGTCGAGAGGGGTGTCCATAAACACGGAAATATCAAATTGCTCACGTAACTGTGGGTCACACAACAGCAAGATACCTTCAACCAAAATCACCCGCGCCGGCGTCACCGTGATGGTATTCTGCAAGCGCGTATGCTCTTTATAACTATACTGCGGCATTTCCACCGACTGACCTGCACGTAACTGGCGCAAATGTGCAGCAAGTAATTCATGCTCGAAGGCACTCGGATGGTCATAGTTAGTCAAAACTCGCTGCTCTAATTGCAAGTGACTTTGATCGCGATAATAGGCGTCTTCTGACAACACCGAGATACGCTCACCGCCAAGCTCCGCCACAAGTTCTTGATAAACAGTTGAGGCAAAAAGGCTTTTTCCGGACGCCGACGGACCGGCAATAGCAATAATGGTTGTTTTTCCCACGAGAGACCCTATGAGTAGCAGCAGTAAAGAGACAGCGTCGCTGTTAAATCTCCGGCATTATCCCGAATTTCGCCGCATTTATAAACATGAAATTCGCGATTTCGACACAGGGTCGTCGATTTACCGCACTCTCCCCGACCGAACCGTCACTATTCCCGCCCTTCATAACCCCAAGGTGCTGGTGGCGTTGGAATGTTCGTCGTTAAGTCGAAATCCACCCGCCAAGTCCATTCACCATCAGCCATCGTGCCATAGCTGTAGCGTTCGCCCGGAACTAATTCAATTCGCCAACCAAGAATCTCACCTTGTTCGCCGGTGCGCTCGGTAAAGATAAACATTTGTTGCTGAGTAGTGCCCGGAGACGTTGTGAACCCACCATAGCCCGTTTCTTCAGAGTCTGAGCCATCAGGTTCCCGATGGTCATGGCTGAGCGTTAGGTGATCATCATGTAGTGTATAAATCCACGTTCGCGAACGATCCCAATCGCCTTGTGCTGGCCGTTCAATATGAAATGGAGCGTAGACCTGAGTCTCTGAACATTTTCGAAAGTGCACCACCAAGGCTTCATCGCCAGCGAGTAAATCTCGCCCCGGGCGCTCAACAATTCTTTGACCGGAAAATGCCTGACCGCAAAGCGTCTGTAAGCTATCAAAAAAGGCGACATGAGGACTCTCATGTACCGTTTGCGTTTCAGTCTGCGTGTCTGCATTGACTGCCATCATCATCAACATTGCAATGATCATGCTTTCATCCTTTTAATTGATTTCAATTTGCTGCGACGTTGAGCCTCTTGTCGCTGCTTGGCTTGTTAGTTATACCACACTCTAGTCGATGACTTAGCTTTCGTTGAGGAGCCACTGTAAAAGCAAAAACAGCAGGGAAATTTCAGTTGTTTTCATGCTATTTTGTACCCGTGGTGTTTTTTCATTAATGATTGGACGTGAGAATGGAACTAAAAGACCTGCGTGACAGGATTGAATCAATTGATCAGCGCATCATTCGAGCCCTCGCAGAGCGACGTGATATTGCTCTCGCCGTCGCAAAATATAAAGCGGAAAAGGAAGGGTCGGTACGTGATACCGAGCGCGAAGCCTCATTACTCCTAACCATTATGGAGCAAGGACGAAAACTTGGCCTCGACCCCAGTTATCTAGCGCGTCTTTATCAAGTCATTATCGAAGACTCGGTGCTCACCCAGCAAGCGTGGATGCAACAAAGCGAACATCCCGGTGCCATGACGATTGCTCACTTAGGCACAGCAGGAAGTTACTCGCATCAGGCGGCACTTGGTTACGCAACACGGCGGCAATGCAGTTTTCATGGCATCTCTTGCGATAGCTTCCAAGAAATTTTGGCAGCGGTCGAAGAAGGTCGCGCTCCGCTTGGTATTTTACCGATTGAAAACTCAACTTCAGGCTCCATTAACGAGGTCTATGACCTATTACGCCACACGCACCTACATATTGTCGCTGAAACATACCTTTCCGTTGAACATCAGATTTTAGTGCGGCCGGAACATGAGCAGGAAAAGATTCATACCATTTATGGCCATCCGCAAGCAATTGCGCAATGTTCAAGATATCTAAGCCAACTTGACGGTGTCCAAGTGCTCGCTTATCCGTCTTCGGCCCATGCCATGGAATATGTCGCCGCCCAAACCGAACCGGGGTTCGCGGCTTTGGGTTCGCAAAATGGCGGTGCGTTATTTAACTTGATTGCAACCGCCGGCAATCTTGCCGATCAGCCGGAAAACCAGACGCGTTTTATACTAGTTCAACGTCACCCGGTCCATCTACCACAACAACTGCCTGCTCGCACCAGCCTGATCATGGCAACCCATAACCAACCCGGTGCGCTCGCTGATGCGCTCATCGTGTTGCGCGAGCATCAGTTAAATTTAATTAAACTTGAATCGCGTCCGATGCCAGGTAACCCATGGGAAGAGTTGTTCTATGTTGACCTTGCGGTTCACGAACAAAACCCACAATGGCAGCAAGCAGCTAAAGAACTGAAAGCGATGACCCGATTTATTAAAGTACTTGGCTGCTATGCTGACGAACGGGTAAAGCCTACACACGTCAATATTCCCGAGCCAACTGACCAAGGACAAAACCAATGAAGATCGCAAAGTTTCCGCTCCTATTCGCCAGTATCAGTCTTGCGCTCGGCGTGACTGCGTGCACTCCACACGCGCCAACACAGGTGGCTGTCGATCCCAGATGCGAGACATCAGTAAGTACTTATCAAGGCCTCGCTGATGCCGATGGTCAAACCATCAACCTGACCGGTATTGTCCATGGCGTCTTTCACGGTGAGTCGCAACTTGGCGGCTTCTTCATGCAAGCAGCCGACGCTGCTGGTGCGGTGTTCGTGCACGATAGTGACATGATTGGCACAGTCGCTGTTGGTGAGCAACTCAACCTCACTGCCACCGTGCAACCCGGCCAAGGTCATTGGGAGCTACACCAAGTCAGTGATGTCATCCACTGTGGTCAAGCGGACATCACAACACAGACATTGACGCTCCCACTAGCAAGCGACGAATCATTGAGCGACCATCTATTCCAGCGCGTCCGCATTGACCAAGACTTGATTGTTATCGGTCACTATCAACTCGCGCGCTTTGGCACTTTAGATCTCGCAAGTGAACGATTGTGGACCGCCACCCAAGTCGTTGCTCCTGGCGCCGAAGCTGCTGCCTATAGTGCTAATAATCAAGCGAAACGTCTCGTTTTAGACGACGGTTCATACACCGAATACCCGGAGCAAATCCCTTATCCAACGGGGGGCTTGCATATCGATAACCCAATACGCAGTGGTGATACTGTCCGGCAACTCGAAGGCGTCCTAGTGCGCGTGGGCCAGAATTACCACTTGCACCCGGTCACTGAACCTGAATTTATCGCCACGAATCCACGTCCTGCAATACCGAACATTGAAGGTGGCGACGTTCGTTTGGTCGCATTTAACGTCTTAAACTACTTCAATGGCGACGGCCAAGGTGCTGGCTTCCCAACCCCACGAGGGGCAGCGAACGAGGCTGAATTCGAACGCCAACGAGCGCGCACCGTTGCCACCATGATCGCACTGGATGCAGATATCTATGCCTTAATGGAAATGGAGAATGACGGCTTTGATCAGCACAGTGCGCTCGCCGATTTAACTCGCGGACTGAACGAAGCTGCTGGTGATGATGTATTTGCCTACGTTAGCGCGGACACTGACCGTGTTGGCTCAGACGCAATCACCCAAGCCATTATTTATAAACCGGCGCGAGTTACGCCTGTCAGCGATTTACTTTGGACAACCGACGGTGCCTTTGGTTGGGGCAGTCGACCGCCGCTGCTACAAAACTTTCAGGTCAACACCACAGGTAAGCAGCTTGCGGTTGTTGCCAATCACTTTAAATCAAAGGGTGGTTGCCCGCGTGAGCGCGACGACGTGAATGCCAATCAAGGTGATGGCCAAGCGTGTTGGAACGCACTCCGTGTTGAAACCGCACTCGAATTAGCGGCCTGGCTCGACACCAACCCGGGCGACATTCACCACGACAATTTTGTGCTGCTCGGCGATTTCAATGCCTATAAACAGGAAGATCCGCTCACTGCATTGGCTGGTGTAGGCTATCGAAACCTTGCCCACGACTTTGACCCGGACGGTTATTCGTATGTCTTTCGGGGCGAAAAAGGCAGTTTAGATCATGTGCTTGTGCATGAAAGCATGCTTTCTGCCGTCATCGGTATGGCGCACTGGTATATTAATGCCGACGAACCTGTTGCGTTTGAGTACCCGCTGGAAAGCAAGACGCCATGGCAACAGGAGCATTGGTACGCTCCGACGCCCTATCGTTCGTCGGATCATGACCCCATTTTGACAGTTATTGATTCAACGCAACTCAATTAAAAAAGCGAATGGTACAATCGAAAGATAGCGCTCGAGATTGAGCCGTAACTTGTTAAACTAATTAATACGAGTTAAACACTCATCCGATTAAAAGGAGCCACACGATGAAACAATTGAATGTTATCGGCCTAGAACAGGAAAGTGCAAAGAAGCTTGCTGACAAACTCAATGAATTATTAGCGAACTACCAAATTTTCTACATGAATGTTCGTGGTTTTCACTGGAACGTGCGCGGCGAAAACTTCTTTGAACTGCATGCGAAATTTGAAGAAACCTACAATGACTTGTTGCTCAAAGTCGACGAGATTGCTGAGCGGATTTTAACCCTTGGCCAGCGGCCGCGTCATGCCTACTCTGCGTATTTAGAGCAAAGCTCAATCAAGGAAGAGAAAGACTTGCACGATGGTCGTGAATGCGTCACCAGTATTTTAGGCAGCTACAAAATCGTCATCGCTTTACAACGGGAAATTCTTGAACTTGCTGGAGATGCGGGCGATGAAGGCACCAATTCACTCATGGCTGACTATATCAGCCAGCAAGAGAAAACGGCTTGGATGTTAACCGCCTACCTCGGTTAATCGCTTTCACTTCAGATTATAAAAACGGCAACATTCGCAACGGTTGCCGTTTTTTTGTATAATCCGCGCCCGCAAAACACCAATTGGTAAACACCTGGCCCTGAATTTACGATTCAGCCAGCTAACAAAAGGTTTATACCCCATGCAATTTATCTGTGCTGCGCTCTACAAATTTGTCGAGCTCAATGATTATGAGGCAATACGCCAGCCTTTATTTGACGTGATGGCCGAACACCAAGTCAAAGGCACCCTGCTACTTGCTCGCGAAGGCATTAACGGCACCATCTGTGGCACCCGTGAAGGCATTGACGCAACTCTAGCCTGGCTGCGCAGCGATCCGCGCCTTGCCGACCTTGAACACAAAGAGTCACTCAGTGAAACGCAAGCCTTCTACCGCACTAAGGTCAAGTTGAAGAAAGAAATCGTGACCATGGGCATTGATTGGATCGATCCCAAAAATGTGGTCGGCACCTACGTGAAAGCGCACGAATGGAATCAGCTCATCAATGATCCCGACGTGCTGCTTATCGATACGCGGAACGACTACGAATATGCGGTTGGAACCTTTAAGGGCGCCGTCAACCCGAAAACGGAAACCTTCCGAGAATTTCCTGAATACGTGCAGCAGCATTTAGACAAAGGCAAGCACAAGAAAGTCGCCATGTTCTGTACCGGTGGGATTCGTTGTGAAAAGTCGACTGCGTACTTGAAAGAGCTCGGTTTCGACGAGGTTTATCACCTACAAGGCGGTATTTTAAAATATCTTGAAGAAGTCCCTGCAGAAGAAAGTCTATGGGACGGCGAATGCTTTGTCTTCGACCAACGTGTGACGGTCAAGCACGGTCTCGAGCAAGGTACTTATGATCAGTGTTACGCATGTCGGATGCCGATTACCGCCGAAGAAATGGCCTCTGAGCTGTATCAAAAAGGCGTGAGTTGCCCGCATTGCTATGACAAAACCACGCCAGACCAAAAGGAGCGGTTTGCTGAGCGTGAGAAACAAATTCAGTTGGCGAAGCAACGTGGCGAAAAACACATTCGCGACGGTCGACTCGAAGGTTAATCCGCCGTTACATTCGGCAACGTTAAGGCACGGACGCCGGCAATGATACCCACCGCGATGAGTAGCAGCAGCACCATCGCGGTGCCAAACAGCTCATCCAAGATCCCCAGCAACATCCCCAGCAGCAATAAGGCACCAATCACGGTATTACTCACCGCAGTGTACTGTGCGCGATTTTCTTGCGTGGCCATATCGACCAGATAAGTTTTACGACCGACTCGTGCGCCATGATGAGCGACCGCAGCAAGGAAAATTAAACCGCCACCAACTAGGCTTAACCCAAACCACTCTGCATAAGTCCAGTTCACCGCCAAGGTTAATGCCATTACCGCAGACGCCATAAAGGCTGCCGCGGCCATGACATGATGACTGGCGCTGTCCGACCATTTCCCCCAGAACCTTCCCGCCAGCATTCCAGCCAAGCCACTCGCCAAGAGCAAACCGCCGAGGCCGGTCAATGCGCCTTCGGTTTGGCGTTGAATCAAGACCACAATATAAGGAATGGAAAAAGCTGAGGAGACTAGCAAAGCACGAGTTAAAACGAACTGGCCGAAATTCTTATCCTGCCAGAGGATGCGTAACGACTTTATTGCTTCTGTGATGGCATTGCCGCCGCCACTGGTCGCGCCCGGAGTTTCCGGAATACGGGCATAGCTCAATGCAGCAAATAACCATAAAAATGCGGCACCGGTAAATAAAGCGATAAAGAGGTTAAGGCTACCGTCAACCTCCGGCGCAAACATAATCAAAGCGGCGGTGGCAAGGGTCATAAAGCCAGCCGTCGTGGCCGCTAAACCGGTCAAGCGGCCGCGCCGAGTTTTGGAAATGGTTTTACCCAAAACATCTTTGCTCGCTACCGAGCAAATGCCGCGGGAAATACTGAAAACTACCAACCAACCAATCGTCCACCAGCCGAAAGCAAGTGACGACAAGGACTCCCTGCTGAGCAGCACTAATCCGGCCACAATCAGTAGAAGCGCCAGTGCCTGACCGACACTACCAACAACCCAAAACCATTTCCGCACCGGCTTTTCGCGCATGCGTTGAGCGACGAATAACTGCGGTAGCAGAGAGAGAGACTCACGCAAGGGCACCAACATGCTGATAAAAAATGCTGGCGCTCCGGCAACCGACAACATCCATGGCAATACAAGGCGGGCGCTGACTAAGGAGTCACCAAGTTTCGTCAGAGTGAGGCTCCACAGATGCAGCATAAAAGCGGTCGGCTGTTCACTGCAGGCTTCATCAGGAATATCCTTACACACACGTGCGTCTTCATCTTCAGCTAAATAGCCATAAACACGTTCGGTAATCGGATTCTGTTCGTCCTTATTGCTCGCCATACCCTCTCCTTTCACTGCGATTCAGTTGCCGTAAGCGCTTCCTGCAGTTGAAACCAGATACGATTAATCAGCGCCACTAAGCGGACCCAGTCACGCAGTTCTTCACGATCGAGCATATGCGCTGCTGTTTGGTTGTAAACCTCTAAAAAAGCGTCGATTTCATCATCATAGAGATCGTTGATGACGATCGTTGACGCCACATCAAATGCCGGGTGGCCATAACCTGCGTATTCCCAGTCTATGATCTTTAATTCTGGGCGAAAAAAAACATGTTCCGCGTTGAGGTCGTGGTGACAAAAAACTTTCGGACCATGCTCCCAAGCGGCAAACATGTCCGCGTAACTTTCGCAGTCACTGCGAGCGTCACGACCGCGGCCTGGTTGCAAGTCTTCCAGCGCATTACAATAGGCCTGCACCCGTTCACTGAGCGACCAAGGTCGCACATTGACCTGTAATTGATGGACATGGAGTTGCGCTTCGGCAAGCTGTTCGGCGCGTTGCATCGGGTCGAAAATGTTAGCTACGGGATCGCCGTTAAGAAACTCTTGCACCACTGCGCCACTGTCTGGGTCGGCATAAATAACTTGGGGAGCCAATCCTTGCTCGGCCAGCAACTGATCGAGTTGAATCGCTTCACCTGTTTGCCGGCCAAACTCCATATCATGAGTGTATTGTTTGACAATATACTGATGTTCGCCATTTTCAATCCGCCATGTCGAGTTGGCGAGATCATGGCCAATGGAGTGGGTTTTCCAAACACCATGCACCGGAAGGTGGGCTAAACAACTGGTTGGAAATGCCATAGTCTTGAGATCCCATCATTTGCTACGAAGTAGCGTTATAGTCTGAGGATAATCTCCCTATTCTGCAACCGTTTCCATGCTCACTCCGGTTTTATTCTCTTGCTCGTTTTGCAGGGCGTGCCGCCATTTAAAGTAGCCCACGGTCGCCATCACGGTATACACCGCAAATAAGATCGAGGTCGCATGAAAGCCTTTGAACCAAAACAAGCCTACGTATAGTAAATCAATTACTATCCAATAAAGCCAGTTTTCAAGGAGTTTTCTCGCCACCAGAAATGTTGCGAAGAAACTAAACACCGTCGTAATCGAGTCTAGGTAGGCAAAATCAGCGTTGGTATAGCGCTGCAATAGCCACGCAATCGCTAAACTTAAAGGAAGAAGAGCCAGCCCCCATTGCAAGTGCCATTGCCACGGTTTACTACTAATTGGCAACTGGTTAGTTTGCGCATGTTTAGCGGCACGACTAAAGCGCCAAGACCAATAGCCGTAGACCGCCATCACGACATAAAAAACCTGCAGCAAGGTCTCCATATACAGCCGGCCTTGAAAAAATAGCACGGTGTAAATACTCGCACTGATCACCGCCGCCGGCCAACACCACAGGCTTTGGCGAATCGCCAAGATGACATAGGCAACGGCCATAGCGACGGCAATAAGCTCCGCCGTCGACGACAGCGCCAATAGACTGAGTAATTTATCCATTCGGATTTAAATCACGATTAATAAACTTACACACTAACACTTGCGATGGCACCTGTTGATAGACACGCTCGAGTTCATCGGTCAAAATCGCCATCAATGTGCGATAGTCGCCAAAAATTTGCGTGCTCATGGTATTGGTATTGACGGTCAGCTCGTCGTATTGAGCCAAACGCTCAACAAATTCACCAATAATTTCTCGGTATTCGGCGGCTAAAGGATACAAGCTAATTTCTGCGGATAATTGCATCATACTGTCCTCTTGAAAGAGGGCAGAGTGCAAGCTCTCACTCTCGCACCCTGCCCCTACTGCTTAATTAGAAACGATAACGCGCGGTTACGCCGAAGCGACGTGGTTCACCGAATTGAATGTAATTTTCGGCGACATAATCTTTGCGCGGATCATTACCGAAATAGAAACCGCGGGTCGTGTAATCTTTATCCAACAAATTCCGCGCCCACAGACTGAACTCCCACTGATTGTACGTTTTACTTAACCGCGCATGGACAAGCCCGTAGGAAGATGACTGTTGGTCATGACTGTTTGAATAATAGAACTTATCACGCCCATCAAGCTCTAATCGCAGCAACCAGTTTTGCGGAAGTGAGTACTCACCACCTAAGTGAATTTGCCAATTTGGTGCATGGGCTTGCGCGCGGCCACGCAGGTTGGTGCCGTCACGTAAAACTAAGTCGTTGAACTCGGTTTCTAGCCAACCGAGGTTCACGAAAAGGCGCAAGGCATCGTTCGCCACCCAGTCGAGTTGCGCTTCAATACCGTAATTAGTACCGTCCGAGGCGTTATCCATATAAGTCACGAAGACCGCATTGCGTTCCACATACGCATTAACCTGCATATCATCGCGCCAGCTGTAGAAAGCATTCAGCAGCAGCGACACGCTTTGCTCCGGCAAAAATGCTTTATAGCCGACTTCAAGGTTGGTCAAGTACTCGGAGTCGAACGTAGCTCGCGACTGCAAAAACTCTCGATGATCTTCAAGATTCCGATCTTCAACCCGACCTAAAGCTTCGCCGTTAACGCCGCCGCCCTTAAATCCTCGCGTCAAAGAACTGTAGACTGTCTGCATCGAGGCTAATTGATACTCAATGCTCACCCGACCGCCCCAAGCGTCATCCGTTGGTGTGGCAGTAATACCGCGACTATCACGATAGTCATTGTCGTAGCGTTCCCAACGGACGCCGTAGGTTAAGCGTAGGCGTTCGCTCAGCTGTTGCTGCAATTCACCGTACACAGCCGTGCGCTCCGTGTCATACTGGCTGCTAAACGGCGCACTTAAATAGGTGTAATCGCGATCAAGATCTTGCGTCCGCTCTTGGCGGTAAATGCCCACTAGCCAATCGGTTGCTACGTTTCCAGCCATGAGTGGCTGTGCCGAGAGTAGGCGAGCCTCGAGTTCGACTTGATCGCGCTCACGATAGTATGCGTCCCACGAATTGTATTCCCAGCCCGGACGAATACCTTCGAATGCCCAGTCTTCGTCAAAGCTATACTCTGAATCAGCCGTTAAATAGCTGGTCATGAGCTGTAATTCGTATCCCTGCTCACTCAGATAACGAACGGCAATCCGGCCAGCGTGACTGTCGAGAGTGTCTTTGCCTGGTGTATCTGACAATGTTTGCCGATTGCGATCGAGACTCCACGCGTCATAACCATTATCCAGATTAAAATGATGATAGGTGAAGTCTGCAGACCATTGATCACTTAGCTGCCAATGCGCGTTCAAGCGCAGCGTGATTTCGTCTTGGTTTTGGGTATCTTTGCGGCCTAAGTGAATGTTGTCGATGAAGCCGTCACTTTGATAACCAAATAACGAACCGCGCCAGACCAAGTCCTGATTCACAGCACTACCGTAGGCAAAACCAAGGCTACGGCTATCGTAGTTGGCTAACATGGCTTCAAGGACACCGTTCGGATCCGCATCGAGCGCTGTACTGCTCATGTAAATCATGCCAGCCATAGCATCAGCACCAAATCGCGTGCTTTGCGGACCACGGAAAACTTCAACCTGACCGATATCAAAAAGAATACCGGCGGAGCCTAAGCCACTGTAGTTAATACCGTCGAGCATGAGTCCCACCGACGGATTGATCGGATCGACAAATTGACTCCGCTCACCGATGCCGCGAATTTGCACAAAGCTCGCGCGTGAAGCACCTGATGCCAAGTTCACGTTCGGGGCCATGAGCAACGCCGCCTCAAGGTGTTCCGCTTGCCGTTGGCGAAGATCATCGCCGTTTAACACGGAAACACTCGCTGCCACGTCTTCAATGCCACGGCTACGGAATTCACCTTGCACAGTAATGCGCTCAATTGACGTTTCGCTTGCTTCTTCTGCCATAACGGGCAGAGCAATAGCGGTCAACAGAGCAATGGTAATTGGATTTAATTTCATGCTGGATCTCTTCTTCCTCATACAAAATAAAGAATGAGATCCGGTTCTGCGTAAATTGGTGGGTGTGTAATCAGAGTCGATCAAGAAGCGCGATTACAGATGTTCATTACCAATCCCTACGCCAGTATTAACCGGATCAGGTGCAAAGGGTTCACACGAGTATCTCAGCCATAACTTCTGTAATTCAGAAGCGAGGCACCCCTTTGGTAATTTGCCGTCAGTATTTCACTGCAGCGGCCGCAGTATAACGAATTGCACTTGCTTTGCAAGTTCGCCAAGCAAGTTCCACCAAGTTATCACTTTACGATAACTTGGTGTTTTAGATAGTCATCGAGCTCACCGGTCGGCAACGGCTTGGAGAAATAATAGCCCTGGCAAATGATTTGCGGTGACTCGGCCATTAGATAGTCAACCTGCTCTTTGCTTTCGACACCTTCCGCGACCACGCGAAGGTTCATGTGTTCGCTCATTGAAATAACCATATCGACAATTTTCTCTTGACGCGGATCGCCAATGCCCATGACAAAATGACGATCAATTTTCAACTCTTGCAGAGGCAAATCACTTAAGTAACTCAGTGACGAGTAACCCGTACCAAAATCATCAATGGAGAATTCGATACCGAACCGACTCAATTCGCGCATTTTCGCACTGACTGCATGCACGTCGTCTAGTAACAGATTTTCAGTGACTTCAATGGTTAACCGTTTCGGATCCGCGCCGGACAACTCAATATCCTGTTGCAGCCGCGTCGCAAATTCTTCTTGGCGAAACTGACGTGGACTAATATTCAAGGCTAAATTGAGAGGCGCCGGTAAACTCGCGAGAAGTCGCAGTGACTCCGTTTGAATCCAATCACCGAGATTGACGATTAACGACGATTTTTCTGCAACCGCAATAAAAACATCCGGCGGAATAAAGCCGCGCTCTGGATGTTGCCAGCGACAAAGAACTTCGACGCCAACCATCTCACCAGTGACTAAATGTTTCGGCTGCACGTAAAGCTGCAGTTGCTCAGTACCGATTGCAGCGCGTAAATCGCGGTCAATGTTAAAATGAGTTTCAATTTCCGCGCTGATATCAGCACTGTAGGCAGTGTAGCGATTACCACCGGCTTGTTTCGATTTAAATACCGCCGTCTCAGTGTACCGCAGCAGCTCCTCAGCATTCGCTTGAGCATGTGGGTAATACATCAAACCGGCGCTGGCAGTCAGCGCCACTGGCTCGTCATTAATTGACATAGGCTCAGCAATACTTGCCAGCAAGCGCTCAGCCAGATCGCCGGCGACAGCATTTATCTCATGGCGAGGAAATTTTGGCGGCAGCATGACGACAAATAAATCACCACCAAGGTTGCCCAGCTGCGCGCCAAGAAAACCGTCAATTCCGCGCTTCAGGCGTGCGCTTACAGTTAATAAGGCTTGATCACCGAACTCAAAACCGCGGACGTCATTGAGACGTTGCATACCATCTAAATCAAACAATAGAATTGCGCCCTGCTGGCTTTCCGAACCTTCGTCGATAAACTGATCGAGCAAATCTTTGATTAATGCCCGATTCGCCAGCCCAGTTAACTGATCGAAATAGGCAAGAAATTGTATCCGTTCTTCCGAAGCGCGTTTCTCAGTAATATTCTGCTTGGTCGCCAAATAGTAATTAATTTCACCGTGCTCATCGCGCAGAGGAGAAATCGTCACCCATTCGCGCAGCTCAGTGCCGTCACGTGTTTGATTAAACAATTCCCCACGCCAGGTTTCCCCCGCTCGCAATGTGCGCCATAAGCTCTCGTAGGTCGCCGCTGGCGTGCGTCCTGACGCCAATATGTTCGGATTTTCCCCAACAAGTTCTACCCGTGAGTATCCGGTGCTTTGCAAAAACGCTTGGTTCACATACTCGATTTTGCCGTCTAGGTCGGTAATTAATATACTGTCACTGCTTTGCTCTACTGCACTGGAAAGTCGCTGTAAATCTCGCTCATAGCGGTCCCTCGCCTTCGCCGCCTTTTCTAAAGCTCGGGACAATACACCTAATTCGTTATAATAACGCTTACTTAATGTTTGACTGATGGGTTGGCGCTGAGCGAGCTGATAAGAGGCTTGCACCATGGCTCGGATTGGTCGGTTTACACCGAGATATAAACCTAACCACAGCAAAAAGCCAAGGCCGACGAGGAGAGCGAAAATCAGCAAGTTTTCGCGAACATCGAAGGTATGTAAGCCAATCGCCTCATGATTATAAGCATACTCGAGCACCAAGACATTGCGAGTGAGACCCGCATCAAGAACAGCACCGGGTAGTATCGGTACCAGTGCCAAAAAGTGTTTATGTTCCGGATGATATTCAATAATCGTCATGCCCGACTGAAACGCTCTAGCTAAAGCGTCTTGGGACAGCTCATCAACAAATTTTTGCAACTCTGGGCGTATTTGATTCACCATATAGTAGTGCATGAGTTGAAAGTCTGAATCGATAATTGCCGCATTGCGGATTCGCGGATGAACATACATCTCGCTGAGCATTTCCGCGACCGAGTCTGGGCGATTCAACGACATAATTCGATTCAATGAACCTTGGGCTACGACTAACATGGAGCGCAACTCGAGCTCAGCACGTGTGAAAGCATCGGTTTGCTGATCGCGCGACAAAAAGTACGCCATGCTCATAAAAGAAAGAGTAATGAGAAGCAGAATGGGAAGCGTAATTTGTACACTTAATCGTTGCCATGGCGGTAGTTTTTTCATAACACACCATCACAAACAGGTAGGTCACGCGTTTCTTGTTGCACCCCAGCTTTGACTAGATTTTCGGCCACGGTAGCAAACCATTGAGGATAGTCAGAAACTAACGCTGCTCGACTCTCTGCCGAATTGTAGAACTGCACTAAACCCATCACAGTTTGCAACTGTTCCGCGTTGAGTTCGGTTAAAACTTCAAGGTACTTCATGGTCTGCGGCTCTCGCTTATGCAGCGCCGTTAATGCTTGATCCCAACTACGCGTAACCAGTGCCAGTAACTTGTCCTGTTCGCGTTGCCAAACCTGCTGACGAACGACGACCAGATCGACGATTTCATTGGGAATATCAAGGCTAGTAAAAATGGCGGTTGCGCCAAGTTGCTCGAGACGCTGGGCAAATGGTGAGTAAGCCACTACAACATCAAAATTTCCTCGAGCAAATTCATCGAGATGCGTGTTAGGTAAGACGATCCGACGTTCAATCCGGCGGGGGTCAATGTCCGACAGTTCCAGCCAGCGTGAGAGCATGTAGCGCGCAAGCGCACTGTCTTCCATGCCGACGCGGATGGGCGCCGTCGAGTCGAGACGGTCAAGGAAGTTCGGATGCACTAAAATTGCATCGGCTCCGACTGAGTGAGACATGACTAAGGCAACACAGAGATCGAGCGCAGTCAGGCTTTGTAAGGCAATAGCATTATCAAGACTGATCATTGCCGCCCCTGCCGCTTCATTAGTTAGCATACGAATGACACTCACGTCCGACATCAGCATGGTTACGCTGATACCCGCGGGTTGTTGTTCACGATGCAAATGGTGTTGCAAATAGAAAGGTTGATAACCTAACCAAGAATTGCCAACTAGGTTGGTCGGATCGCGCTCTCGGTTACCACAGGCTGTGACTAGCATAATTACAAACGTAATGAGTAACGTTTTCAGTGCTAGTCTTCTTTGCCAAGCATGGACCATAGGTTACCTTAACAGCCGCGACTGTGGTCTAGACGTCAAATAAATGCGAGCGCATCGCCAAATAATTGGTCGCGGGGCAATCCGGCTGCAGTGAATGCATCGCGCGCAACGCGCACCATTTCAAAACGCCCAGCGATATAAATATCATAATCAGCTAAATTAGCAGTTTCTGCAAGTACGGTCGGGATCACTAATCCAGTCAGGCCACTCCAACCATCCTGCGGTGACGATTCAACCACCGGACGATAGCTGAAACGCTGGTCGCTGGCCTCTAAAGCGCAAAGTTGGTCATGAAGATAGAGGTCTTGAGGTTGTTTGCCACCCCAATAGAGCTCAATGCTTCGTTCACTCGAACTGGACAAATGTTGCTGCAGAATTGACCACGTATAGGAGAAGCCAGTTCCGCCCGCAACCAACAATAAAGGCCGCTCACTGGTCGCCGTATAACCTGCATCGCCAGCTGGAATTTTCACTGTCAATTGGCCATCTTGACGGATTTTCTCGATGACTTCCCAAGCATACGGATTGTCTGGTGCGGCACCGATATGAAGCTGCACATGGGTTGTTTGTGCAGGTGTTGAGGCTATTGAGAACGGACGCTCGTCACGTTCACCCATCACCACCATTAAATACTGTCCAGCGACGAAAACAACTGGCTCCGGCAATTCCAACTCAACTAAATAGACAAACCCATTCAGCGCATCACAACGCCTGACTTTTGTTACTAATTGCTTCATGTATTAAGAATCCAAAATTCCAAGTTCGTCCCACAAATCATCAACGCGCTGTTTCACTTGCTCGTCCATCACAATCGGCGTGCCCCACTCACGGTCGGTTTCGCCCGGCCACTTATTGGTGGCGTCTAAGCCCATTTTCGAACCTAAACCGGACACTGGCGAAGCAAAGTCCAAGTAGTCAATTGGTGTATTTTCGATCATCACCGTATCCCGAGCTGGATCCATGCGCGTCGTAATCGCCCAAATCACGTCTTTCCAGTCGCGGGCGTTAACATCGTCGTCACAAACAATCACAAACTTGGTATACATAAACTGACGTAAAAACGACCACACGCCGAGCATGACGCGTTTGGCATGACCCGGATACGACTTTTTCATGGTCACAACCGCCATTCGATACGAACAGCCTTCGGGCGGTAAGTAGAAATCAACAATTTCTGGAAACTGTTTTTGCAGAATCGGCACAAACACTTCATTTAACGCCACACCTAGAATCGCTGGCTCATCCGGCGGCCGTCCGGTGTAGGTGCTATGATAAATCGGGTCACGGCGATGGGTGATATGCGTTACAGTAAACACCGGGAACTCGTCCACTTCATTGTAATAGCCAGTATGGTCGCCATACGGACCTTCTGCGGCCATTTCACCTGGCTCAATATAGCCTTCCAAGACATACTCAGCGCTCGCCGGCACCTGCAGATCATTACTGATGCATTGAACCACTTCGGTTTTACTATCCCGCAATAAACCAGCAAATGCGTACTCAGATAGGGTGTCCGGTACCGGCGTGACCGCACCTAAAATGGTTGCTGGATCTGCGCCCAAGGCAACCGCCACCGGGAAACGTTGCCCCGGGTTCTGCTGGCAGAACTCGCGAAAATCGAGTGCGCCACCACGGTGACTCAACCACCGCATAATCAATTTGTTTTTACCAATGAGCTGCTGGCGATAAATACCGAGATTCTGGCGTTTCTTCAATGGTCCTTTAGTGACCGTGAGTCCCCAAGTGACGAGCGGTGCCACATCGCCAGGCCAGCAATGTTGTATTGGAATTTGCGTTAAGTCGACTTCATCGCCACTCAGTACGACTTCTTGACATGGGGCCTTCTTGACGACCTTTGGTGCCATCGACAGCACTTTCTTCAACAGCGGTAACTTGCTCATGGCGTCTTTGAAACCAGCCGGCGGCTCAGGCTCTTTCAAATAGGCCAGTAACTTACCAACTTCACGCAAGGCAGCAACATCGGTTTGCCCCATCCCCATAGCCACCCGTTCCGGCGTGCCGAACAGGTTTACGAGTACTGGAATGTTGTGACCTTTTGGGTTTTCAAACAAAAGTGCAGGCCCACCCGCTTTCAAGGTGCGGTCAGCAATTTCGGTCATCTCTAAATAAGGGTCGATTTCTTGCTGAACACGTTTCAGCTCACCGCGTGCCTCAAGCTGAGCGATGAAATCTCTTAAATCACGATATTTCATACTGGCTGCCATATTAATGTTAGTGGGTGCAGTATATCAGTTTTAAGCCGCTGATCCTCTACTGCAATGTGGATTGCAAAACCATTGTTATTGGCTTTGGTGCGGGTATGGATTATAATTAAAATCTAAACATGAAGTGGAGTTTCGACAAACTCGAATTATCTAGGAAGGATTAACCGATGAAGAAACGCTATGCTCTAGCTGCTTTTTTGACCAGTGTAAGTTTCACTTCCCAAGCCAATACCACACTACCAGCGACTGAATACGTAGATGCCCACGGCGACGATCATGTTGTCATCTGTAACAGTGCCCGTAACATCTTAGACTGCTCCTACGTCACCATGAATTATCTCGAACAACTCGCGCACTATCAGTTTGCCGATGCGGGCCAAAATCAAGCGGCGCATTTCGTGATTATCGATGGCGACACTGGCAGTGTGAGCCGCGTTCGCGTCGACCAAGTCTTGCAAGGTAGTCAACGCAGTTACCAGATTGAGGCTGTGGAACCAGTGCCGCGCGATTTAGCGCTCGCTGAACAAACGTTCGCGTTAGAAACAGAAATTCGGGCTCTGCGTACGGCCCTGCACTTTACCAAAAGTACGGATGATGCGCCGCTATTAAACGCTGCCGGACAGACACTCAATGACGCTTGGTTTGGTGGTGATGCAGTAAATGCAGCAGAATTGAATGTGCTGAGTAATTGCCCAACTGCATACTCTTGGATGGTCAATGATCGACCAAATCAGACTGCGGCTCCATGCCGATCATTTTTGCAGCGTCAAGTCGATTTGCTTAGTACCGAGGCCTCTCAAGGAGTCGGCTTGTTGACAGCGTTTTATCAACAGCTAAACGCATGGCAAGACACATTTCATCGCCATTACACGAGTGCGCAAGTACCAGATTACAGCAGCTTTCGCATTCAGTTTGGTTTAGCGGATAACTCGCGCTTAGTACTGGCAGTGAACCTTGTTGGACAACGCTTTAATGCCGCAATCGATCAGGCAAGTTCACGGGCAGCAAGTGGTGAGTCACTGCGAGATTTTCATGAGACCTTGGCTTCGCTGGCTGGCTTTCAACAGATCGCATTTCATGAAGCAGCCGCCTTGTTCGGTAGGTTTGACTGCGGTACGTCATTGAGCTCACTCGCAACCGACCAGTTTTTCCAGATTCAGCTACTTGAGTCGGACGGCCCCGCGCGACCAAGTCGAGTGCGATTTAGTGTTCTCGAGCAAGCAAATAGCGATGTCGAGTCATTTGAATGTGTAAGAAGTTAAGCCCGCTCACCGCTGAAAGCAAACGCGCCAGCGGTACGTGAGCATGATTACATAAGCGCCCATAAAAAAACTCCCTACTTCACAGTTGGGAGTTTTTTAATCTGACAATTCACATTCACAACGCCAGCGAGCGTCTTACTTCGAGCGCTTCATCGAGTCGAAGAACTCATCGTTGGTTTTGGTCATGCTCAATTTATCGATAATGAATTCCATCGCTTCAATTTCGCCCATTGGGTGGACGATTTTGCGCAGAATCCACATCTTTTGCAGCTCGTCTGGCGTCGTTAATAGCTCTTCACGACGTGTGCCTGAACGGTTGTAATCGATTGCTGGGAAAACGCGCTTTTCAGCGATTTTACGGTTTAAGTGAAGTTCCATGTTACCGGTTCCCTTAAACTCTTCGTAAATGACTTCATCCATTTTCGACCCAGTGTCAATCAACGCCGTCGCGATGATGGTCAATGAACCACCCTCTTCGACATTGCGCGCTGCACCGAAAAAGCGCTTCGGTTTGTGCAAGGCGTTGGCGTCAACACCACCGGTTAGCACTTTACCTGAGCTTGGAATGACCGTGTTGTAGGCGCGTGCTAAACGCGTAATTGAGTCGAGTAGAATGACCACGTCTTTTTTATGCTCAACTAAACGTTTCGCTTTCTCAATAACCATTTCAGCAACTTGCACGTGACGGCTTGCTGGCTCGTCAAACGTAGACGCTACAACTTCACCTTTCACCAAGCGATGCATTTCGGTTACTTCTTCTGGACGCTCGTCGATGAGAAGTACCATCAGCTCACATTCTGGGTGATTTGCGGCAATGGACTGGGCGATGTTCTGTAACAATAAGGTTTTACCGGCTTTCGGTGGCGCAACAATCAAACCACGCTGACCTTTACCAATTGGTGAGGCCAAGTCGAGGATACGCGCTGTGATGTCTTCGGTTGAACCATTACCACGCTCCATACGCAAACGTTCATTGGCATGCAGCGGCGTTAAGTTTTCAAACAAAATCTTGTTGCGCGAATTCTCTGGCTTGTCGAAGTTCACTTCGCGGATTTTCAACAGGGCGAAATAACGCTCACCATCTTTCGGCGGGCGAATTTTACCAGCGACCGTATCACCTGTACGCAGGTTAAAGCGCCGGATTTGGCTTGGCGAGACATAAATATCGTCAGGTCCAGCGAGGTAAGACGAATCTGCAGAACGCAGAAAACCAAAACCATCTTGGAGAATCTCGAGTGCGCCGTCACCAAAAATATCTTCACCGCTTTTTGAGTGTGCCTTCAAAATTGCGAAGATAATGTCTTGCTTACGCAGACGCGCCATGTTCTCGAGGCCCATCTCAGCGGCCAAATTTACTAATTCATTTACGGGTTTATTTTTTAGTTCGGTTAGATTCATAGTGGGTAGGTTTTTTGTGGTTTTACCTGCACGATCGCTGAAAGCCAGCGTCGCATGTGTTGAAAGATGATTTGAGTTAATTCTTTATCCAGACTTCGTCGTTTCGGCCTCAGATTCACTCTACGAAAACGTTGAAAGTAAAATTTCGGATTTCAGTTCAGCGAGAGAATGGTTCGCTGATCGCAGCGCATGGGATTTTGCACCTGTCATTGCAAGAAAACTGCTGACTAAAACTTAACACGAAAAGATTGCAAGAGAGGCGTTAGAAGTGCTGCGGATTTAAAAGTAACACTAAAAATAAAAATCGTCCAGTTTTTAAACGCCCCTGTGTCGCATTTTTACGCTATCTCGCACAAGTCGAGCACAGAGGCATCCCATACAATTCGAACGGGTAAGGGCCGTTTGAGTTTGCAGCACTTACCTAGGTCAAATCACAAACTTAGACGTGTTCGTTTAAGAACTCGGCTAATTGTGTTTTTGATAATGCACCTACCTTGGTGCCAACCACTTCACCGTTTTTGAACAGTAATAGCGTAGGAATACCGCGAATACCGTATTTCGGAGGTGTTTGGTTGTTATGGTCGACATTGAGTTTGCCAATTTTCAACTTGCCGGCAAATTCTTCTGCGACTTCGTCCAGGATGGGCGCGATCATCTTGCACGGACCACACCACTCAGCCCAGAAGTCAACCAATACAGGCTGGTCAGCCGATAGTACGTCCGCTTCAAAGCTATCGTCGCTTAGCTGAACAATCTTGTCACTCATGTTGCATCTCCAATCGGTTGCATGCGTTTCTATATATTTTTAACGCGGCTCATTATATTCTGTTTTTTATTACAAGTCTAAACTGTTAAACTCACAACCTATGAGTAAAAAACATCTAACAGAAACCCAATTTGCCGCGTTGGGTCTGCATCCTAAAGTGCTGGATGCATTAAATCAAATCGGCTACGAGTACTGTACACCAATCCAAGCCATGAGCTTGCCGATTGCATTGCAGGGCAAAGACGTGGCTGGTCAGGCACAGACCGGCACCGGGAAAACTATCGCTTTTCTCGTCGCATTATTCAACCATTTAATGACACATCCGAAGCGAAAGCCGGATGAAACGCAACCGCGTGCGCTCGTCATGGCGCCAACCCGCGAGCTTGCCGTGCAGATTGCCAATGACGCGGAAGCCATTGCCGCGAGCTGCGGACTGAAAATGTCTGTGGTCTACGGTGGTGAGGGCTATGATTCTCAGCGCGCCGAACTACAAGAAGGCGTCGACGTCCTCATTGGTACCTGCGGTCGTTTAATCGACTATTACAAGCAAGGTGCATATCAACTCGACAATATTGACGTCGTTGTACTCGACGAAGCGGATCGCATGTACGATTTAGGCTTCATCGATGACGTCCGTTACATGTTGCGGAAAATGCCACCTGCAGAAGAACGTCTTAATTTACTCTTTTCTGCCACTCTTTCGTTCCGCGTTCGCGAGCTTGCATACGAGCAAATGAACGATCCTGCCAGCGTCGAAATCGAGCCTGAGCAAATGACGGGTGCGCGCATCGAAGAAGAGCTTTTCTATCCTTCGAAGCAAGACAAAATTAAGTTATTGCTGACGTTGATGGAAGAAGACTGGCCGGACAAGGCAATTGTTTTTAGCAATACCAAACATGGTTGTAGCCTCATTTATCATTGGTTGTTAGCGGACAAACATCGGGTTGGTTTGCTCACTGGTGACGTGCCACAGCGTAAACGTTTGCGCATTTTGGAAGACTTCACTCAAGGTAAAATCGACATTCTCGTCGCTACCGACGTTGCTGCCCGCGGTTTACACATTCCGGCCGTCAGTCACGTGTTCAATTTCGATTTGCCGGACGACTGTGAAGACTATGTCCATCGCATCGGTCGGACCGGTCGCGCGGGTGCTTCTGGCAAAGCCATTAGCTTTGCTTGTGAAGAGTATGTCTACAATTTGCCCGCAATCGAGAAATACATCCAACATGAAATTCCGGTGACCAAGTACAATCCGGATGCCTTGTTGAACGATTTAACTCGCCCACATATACCGCAAAAACGCCGGTTGCAAAGTGGCCGTGAGCATAATCGCCGTCACTCAGGACCGCGTCAGCGCAAACACTAATCCCCCTCAAGGAAGGAGCCTAACCGATGCGTTCTAAAGACTACTATGCGGCCATCGATTTAGGCTCCAACAGCTTTCACATGCTGGTTGTGCGGGTGGTCGCTGGCTCCGTTCAAGTCGTTTCCAAAATCCGCCGTAAAGTCAGGCTCGCGAGCGGTCTCCAAGCAAACGGTTCGCTCGATGAAGACGCTCGTCAGCGTGCACTTGAGTGTCTGGCCATCTTTGCCGATCGAGTACGAGACATAGCGCCCGAGAATATTACCGCGGTGGGCACAGCTACATTACGAAAACTTGACGCCAATGACCCTTTTCTGCGCCAAGTTCGCGACACCTTGGGGCATCCGTTGCGGATCATTACAGGCGAAGAAGAAGCCGCAACCATTTATCAAGGCATTGCCCATACCACCGCCCATCATGGTCGCATGTTGGCGATCGATATCGGTGGTGCCAGTACGGAATTAGCCTTGGGGCGCGGCTTTACCGCCACTATTCTGCGCAGCCTCGATTTCGGCTGTGTAACTTGGCTGCAACGCTTTTTCTCCGACGCGCGGATTACTGAAGAAAATTGCCAACAGGCCATAGACGCAGTGATGAATACCGTGAAAGAACATGTCCGCCCCTATACGGAACATGGTTGGGATGTGGTTCTCGGTGCTTCAGGAACCTTCAAAGCACTCCAAGAAATCGCCGTTGTCCGGCGGTTACCTGAGCGTTTCACCCTGCCGTGGTTAGAACAGTTATTACAAGAAGCTATCCACCACGGTCACATTGATCAGCTCAAAATTCATGGTCTAAAAGAAAGTCGACGGATCACCTTCATTTCTGGGCTGTGTGTTTTAATCGGCCTCTTTCGCAGTTTAAAGTTAACCACAGTTGAGGCGACCGAAGGTGCGCTGCGCGAAGGTCTGATTTACAGCATGCTCGAAGAGTTACAGCACCCAGACGTACAATTGCGCACACTTGAAAGTCTGATGCAGTCATATCACCTTGACCATGCACAAGCACAGCGGGTTCAGCGGATCGCGCTTGCCTATTATGCGATGACGCCGAACGATTGGTGTGATATTTCAGGAGAAGATGTCGGTGCTTTGCTGCGAGCTGCAAGTTATCTGCATGAAATTGGTTTGGCATTAAGCTATCAGCACGCCAGCAGCCACGCTAATTACTTACTCGCCAACAGCAACTTGCCGGGGTTTAGTCAACGGCAACGGGAGTACTTACTCACCTTGATCCGCTGTGTCGCCGGTATTATAGACGATGAAGAAATGCCCGAGTCATTACCCGACTACCTGCCTCTGGCGCGACTGGGGCGACTCCTGCGCTTAGCCGTATTAGCCTGCCAGCGCCGCAATGATGAAATGATTGCTGACGCTGACCTAGCCATTGATGGTGATGCCATTCAACTGACATTTGCCGCCGGTTTCATGCGTACCAACCCTTACTTGAAGAGCTTGTATGATAGCGAAGCCGAATGGCAAAGCCAGTTTGGTGGGCTGCAGCTTAGCAGCCACAATAGCGTTTAACTATTTTCCTTGAGTTGTTTTGCGACGCGCTTAGCAAAATACGTAAGAATTCCGTCCGCACCGGCGCGTTTAAAGGCGAGGAGCGACTCCATAATTGTTGCCTCACCTAGCCAACCTTTTTCAATTGCCGCCATATGCATGGCGTACTCACCGCTCACTTGGTATGCAAACGTGGGCACTTTAAAGGTATCTTTCACTTGACGAACCACATCGAGATACGGCATCCCCGGCTTGACCATCACCATGTCAGCGCCCTCTTCGAGGTCAAGAGCAACTTCGTGCAACGCTTCGTTACTATTAGCTGGATCCATCTGATAGGTTTTCTTATCCGCACCTTTTAAACTACCGGCAGAGCCGACCGCATCGCGGAATGGTCCGTAATAATGTGACGCATATTTCGCTGAATACGCCATAATTTGTACATTCGGATAGTCGGCCGTTTCTAATGCTTCTCGAATCGCACCGATGCGACCATCCATCATATCGGACGGTGCAACAATGTCAGCACCTGCTTCCGCGTGAGACAAGGCTTGAAGCTTTAAGATTTCCGTGGTGACGTCATTCAAAACATAGCCACTGTCATCCAGAATGCCGTCTTGACCATGGCTGGTGAACGGATCGAGCGCTATATCGGTCATAATACCCATTTCCGGCACGGCAGCTTTAACCGCACGCACTGCTTGCTGGGCTAAGCCGTCAGGATTATAAGCTTCTTCCGCCATCAATGATTTAGCGCTAGCTGGCGTGACCGGGAATATGGCGATGACGGGAACGCCCAAAGCGTGCAGTTCCCTCGCTTCTTCTACGAGTAAATCGATAGAGACCCGCTCAACACCGGGCATTGACGGGACTGCTTCGCGTTGACCTTCGCCCGGCAAGACAAACATCGGATAGATTAAATCTGCCGCTGTTAAGGTATGTTCAGCAACCAGTCGGCGACTGAAATCGTGACGGCGTAGACGGCGTAAGCGGCGAAAAGGAAATCCACCATAAGGATACATGGTTGTTACTCCACTATGAGTTGGCGGCCATAACGATCTGGTTACGACCATTGTGTTTCGCTTGATACAAAGCTTGATCGGCGGCAAACAGCAGTTCGCTCTCAGCTTCCATGCCATGGCGACGGCTAGCAATACCAAAACTTGCTGTAACGGGTCGCAGCCCAGCTTCAGTAACAACTAAGGTCAATAGGCCGGGCTCGTCAATCAAATAGAACGATTCCGGCGTCAACGGCTGCAACTCCATGTTCCAGCTGTTTCCTGCCTTAACGGAGAACGTAAATAAGGCCATGACAGCACAGATAACAAGGAACGAGAATTTACGCATCTGCAGACTCCCAAGCTCCAAACAACCGGTCAGCATTCGCGTTTGTTTGTTGAGCAAGTTCAGCCAAATCGCATGCTCGCAACTGCGCTACTTGTTCGGCAACCCAAGGCAAATTCGCCGGGCTGTTGTTACGTGATTTTGGTCTTGGCCGAATATTACGTGGCATCAGGTACGGTGCATCGGTTTCAAGTAATAGACGATCCGCAGCGATACCCGGAACCGCCTCTTGCAACGCTTGGCCACGGCGCTCGTCACAGACCCAGCCGGTGACACCGATATACAAGCCACGTTCTTGATACGCCGCCAATTCGTAAGCCGTGCCAGTAAAGCAATGGGCGACCGCTGCAGGGATTCTGTCGAGGTAGCGGTCGAGAATGTCGAGTTGATCGCGAATCGCCTCGCGTTCGTGCAAATAGACGGGGAGTTGCAGTTCAGCAGCCAGTTCAAGCTGGGCGGCAAAGATCTTCCGTTGAACGTCTGGCGGTGAATAATTGCGATTGTAGTCAAGTCCGCATTCGCCCACCGCCCGCACTTGCTCTTGCGCAAATAATTGAACGAGATGATTTTGGAAGTTGTCGGCAGCTTGCGCCGCATCGTGAGGGTGAATGCCAGCTGTGCTGATACAACCCGAGAATTGTTGTGCCAGCTCCACAGCCCTTTCACTTTCCGTCACGGAGGTGCCAATCAACACCAGTCGTGTCACACTGGCTGCTTGCGCATCAGCAACAACCTCAGTGGCTTTTGCTGCCAGTGAGGTTGCAGTTAAATTTACGCCGACATCAGTCCAATGCATCATGATTAACGCTGTAGCTGTACTCGCATGCGTCGGTTACTATTGTCTGCGCCAATAAAAAAGCTATTACCCATGCGGCCTGGCTCGATAAAGTAACGCTGCCCTTCGCGAATTTGCATGCGGTCACCGGAACTCACTTGCGCCCACACTTGATCGTTATCTAAGCGCATGCGTAACAAGCCGGTTGGACCTTGCCATACTTCAAGCACCTCATAATAGGTTTTATTGCTCGGTGGTTCACGGCGTTGTCGTTGCTCTTCTTCTGCACGCCGACGGGCCTCACGCTCTGCTTCGCGAGCTTCCGCTGCCCGCGCACGCGCTTCCGCCGCCCGTGCTTCTGCTCGTGCCAACTCAGTTTCACCGCCTTGCTGGCGTGCTTGCTCGGCCCGCTCCTGACCGGTAATACGTGGCTGATCGCGTCGCTCTGCAGCCGCCTGACGCGCTTGCTCAGCACGTGCTTGGCCTTGCGCCGCGGCAGCCGGCGTGCGAGTCGCTAAGTTTTCGACCACTTCGTCAAAACAGACCAATCGTTCTAACGCATTATTTATCGTTGCACACGCGCGCAGCTGCGCTGCGAGTTGCTGTTCATTGTCATCACTCTGCGCTGAAGCTACAGTGCTAGCGATGAGAAGAATGGTTGCAAGGCTGGTTGTTATGATTGTTTTCATGCCTGTGAATCCTCTTCAGGTTGTTTTTTCGTGTAGAACCGCGAAAGCACAATACCTAACTCATACAGCAACCACATAGGTATCGCAAGCAGGGTCTGGGAAATAACATCCGGTGGGGTCAATAACATACCCACAATAAACACCGCGACAATAATATAGGGTCGCTTATTGCGTAACTGATCGGCCGTTACTACGCCACTCCACGTCAGCAATAGAATTGCGACAGGAATTTCAAAGGCGATGCCGAAAGCAAAAAATATCTTTAAAACAAAATCTAAGTAGCTCGATATATCCGTGGCAATGGTGATGCCTTCCGGCGCCATACTGGTGAAAAAGGCAAACGCGAGCGGTAATACGACATAATAAGCAAAAGCGATGCCGCCGTAGAACAATAAACTACTACTAATCAGGAGCGGTGCAACCAACCGCTTTTCATGCTGATACAGCCCTGGCGCAATAAATCGCCATATTTGATGCAACAAGAACGGAATCGCGATCAGGACAGCAACGACGAGCGTGAGTTTAAAGGGGGCAAAAAAAGGCGCACCGACGTCCGTTGCAATCATGCTCGTGCCTTCAGGCAAATGCGCCATCAAAGGGTCAGCGAGCCAACGATATAGATCACGAGCGAAGTAAATAAGACTCAAGAATATGAGTAGAACCGCAGAGACACTGCGCAATAACGTACTGCGTAATTCAGCAAGATGGTCGAGTAAACCTGTTTCACTTTGCATTAAGACCGGTCCTCAGACTTTCCCGCAGACGACGAAGATGAGGTTGAAGCGTTTTGTGAATCGGTAACGCTTTGTTGCTCGAGGCCAGCATCGCCATCTGCCGCCGCCTCACTCGACGTCTTCTCCGCTGCTGGCTTCGCATACGGGTGCTGCACCGAAGCAGCCGCATCTTTAAGTTCTTGCAGCGAGCGTTTCAGCTCCGGTGACAGTTTCTCGATATCGTCCGTGGCTTCGATTTGCTTCAAGTGTTCATGCAACTCTTTCACCCGCAACTCATGGTTCAGTTCAGCTTCCACCTTACTCCCAAATGCGCGGACTTTTGCCATAGTGCGTTGCACGGAACGAATGGCACCGGGCAGCCGCTCAGGTCCAAGGACAACCAAGCCAATCACAGCGATAACCAGCAGCTCCCAAAAGCCAATATCAAACATGCATCAACAACTTATTGCTTTTCTTTCTGCTTTTCAGCGTCTTTTGCGGCCGCGTCTTCACGCTTATGCTCAATGACGTCACCCTCTTTCTTAGTGTCTTCGTCATTCATTTCTTTCTTAAAGCCCTTAATCGCGGTGCCTAAGTCAGAACCCAGACTGCGCAGACGCTTGCCACCAAACAAAATGACGATAATCAAAAGAACAATAAGAACTTGCCAAACACCGATGCCGCCCATAATTTTACTCCACCATTAACCAATGTATACAATGGGTTACGGCCGTGACCACCACGCCTGTAACCAACTTAACAATGCCCCTGCGGCGACCGGAATAGTCAGCCAAAGATTAACGTCAGCAACCACAAAGGCGGCAGCCGACACCGATAAACTTGCGGCCAGCAAGCTCCACCAACGACTCACCGCAGTCTTGCGCTGATGCTGTAAAAACAGCTGCGCCCACTCGCGTTGCTTGCGGCCACCCTTTTGCATTTGCTGTAACGTATCGTACAACAAGCCTGGCATTTCCGGCAGTTTTTCCGTCCAATAAGGCGCTTGCTCTTTGACATTGCGCAATAAGGCGCGCCAGCCAATTTGTTCTTGCATCCAACGCTCGAGGAAAGGCTTCGCTGTTTTCCACAGATCCAGCTGCGGATAAAGCTGTCGGCCTAATCCTTCAACATACAGAAGCGTTTTTTGCAACAGCACCAACTGCGGCTGCACTTCCATTTCAAAGCGACGGGCTGTATTAAATAAATTTAGTAACACATGCGCAAATGAAATTTCCGCCAGTGGCTTCTCAAAAATAGGTTCGCAGACGGTGCGGATAGCCGATTCAAACTCTTCGACATTGACATGGTCAGGTACCCAACCGGAATCAATGTGCAATTCCGCAACTTTGCGGTAATCGCGGTTAAAAAAGGCGATGAAATTGGCGGCCAGATAACGTTTATCTTCGCGGTTCAGGGTGCCGACAATGCCGAAGTCAACGGCGAAATAACGGGGACTCATACCGGAGTCTGGATCGACAAAAATATTGCCGGGATGCATGTCCGCATGAAAGAAGCTGTCACGGAATACTTGGGTAAAGAACACTTCCACACCCCGTTCCGCCAAGACTTTTAAGTCAATAGATTGGGCTTTGAGACGCTCGACATCATTCACCGGAATGCCGTAGATGCGTTCCATCACCATCACATTCGCACGTGTATAGGTGCTGAATACTTCCGGAATGTACAACAGCTCCGAATCGGTGAAATTGCGGCGCAGCTGGATTGCATTCGCTGCTTCACGATCAAGGCTCAATTCGTTATATAACGTTTTGCGGTACTCTTTAATGACTTCCACCGGCTTTAAACGCCGGCCATCAGGTAAATAGCGTGCGGCGAGTCGAGCGACCGATTCCATCAATTCAAGATCGGCATCGATGGTTTTGTTGATACCCGGCCGCAGTACTTTGATCACGACTTCGACCGGCTCTGGATGCTTCAATGTAGCGGTATGCACTTGGGCTATCGATGCAGACGCAAGCGGTTGAATTGCGAAATCAGCAAACACCTCATCGATACTGTTGAGCTCGAGAGCTTCTTCAATCAATGCTTGTGCTTGTTCACCGGGAAACGGCGGCACCCGATCCTGCAACATCGCGAGTTGAAGAATCATTTCCGGATCGAGTAAGTCTTGGCGCGTCGACAGCATTTGTCCGAGTTTGACATACACCGGACCGAGTTCTTCAAGCGCCATGCGCAGGCGCTGTCCTAGCGACTTGTCACGGTGGCGATTGCGCAACCAGAACGCCGATCGGCGCGCAAGACGCACATACCACGGCAACCACCGACGCGGGATCATGTCATCCAAGCCATAGCGCATCAATGTGCTGAGTATTTTGTAAAAGCGAAAGCCGCGCACCGTGCTGCTTACTCCTGTTGTTCGCGCTGTTGTAGGCGCGTTTCTAATTGTTTTAATTGACGCTCAAGTTGACGCAATTCATCGGCCACGATCGTCAATTCAAGAGGATGAGCGGCCACGCGATATTCTGTCGTTAAAAAGGCTTGCAGTCGTGCTTTAACTGCCTCAGGCTGCGGGCGCAAGGCGCTGAGCTTGCCGATGATTTGCCCCGCAAGGTAGCCGGGTACATCACCCAAATAGCGGGCAAACAGCTCTTCCCAATCGACATTGAGCTGTAAAAATACTTGCGCTGCTTGTTGCGCCAGCACCGGATCACCAACAATCTCGATTTGACCACTGGCCAACATTTTAGTGACCTGACTGCTGTCACTGAGTGTCGGCAAATCGCTCAACGAGGTAGTCACCGCACAGTCGACGACTTCGTATGCAGATCCCATGAGTTGCACACGATCCGCGAGAAACACAATTGTCACCGGCTCGGGCAGACCCTTCGCAGTTAAGCGAAAGCATTTTCCTTGAATCGGACGCAAGCGTTGAATCGCATCAGCATCATTCGCTAAAGCTAGGTTCAAACTGCGTTCCGCTCCGGCTCGGAGAACCTGCATCATGGTCATTAAAATTTAAATCCACGGTGCAATGCAACGATGCCACCGGTCAAGTTATGGTACTCAACATTCTCAAAACCGGCGTCTTCCATCATGCCCTTCAATGTTTCTTGATCTGGGTGCATGCGAATCGACTCAGCTAAATACTGATAACTGTCCTTATCACGGGCAATAAATTCACCCATGCGCGGCATGACATGAAACGAATATAAGTCATACGCTTTCGACAACATTTCCACTTCAGGTTTAGAAAACTCCAACACTAACAAACGTCCACCCGGTTTCAGCACCCGCAACATTGAGCGCAGCGCAGCATCTTTGTCGGTGACGTTGCGTAAACCAAAGGCGATGGTAATGAGATCAAAGGTGTTGTCTTCGAAGGGTAATTTTTCAGCATCAGCTTGGACATAACTGACATTACTGACGATCCCCAAGTCACGCAATTTATCGCGACCGACGCGGAGCATCGAGTCATTAATATCAGCGAGGACAACTTCCCCCGTTGGGCCGACAATGCGCGCAAATTTTGCCGCCAAGTCGCCCGTACCACCGGCTAGGTCAAGAACCTTTTGCCCCGGACGCACGCCACTACAATCGATGGTGTAGCGCTTCCATAGACGGTGGATACCAAACGACATCACATCGTTCATTAAATCGTACTTACCCGCCACCGAGTGAAACACGCCAGCAACCATCTTGGCTTTTTCGTCTTTCGCTACGGTTTTAAAACCGAAATGCGTGCTGTCGTCGTGCGCTTTATTTGTCTCTTTTTCCATGGGAAATGCCTACTACGTCAAATTCGTGTCTAGTGTAAACGATGGGAGCGAATTGCCCAATATCATACCCGACTTTTCCGGGGTATGCTTGATCTGAAGCTTATCTGCTGGAATTAGACTTGGGCGTAACGTTCACGCTCGGGCAACCAGCGTTGCATCAAGGCTGTGCTTTGCTGCGGGTAGTCACGGAATAGCTGCTGGGCAAGCTGGCGAATCTGCGGGAGTAAATCACCATCACGGGTTAAATCTGCTACTTTCATTTGCACCAAACCAGTTTGCCGCGCGCCCAGCAATTCACCCGGGCCGCGCAATTCCAAATCTTTTTCAGCGATCACAAAACCGTCATTACTGTCGCGCAACACACTGAGGCGTTCTGCGGCTTGTTTCGACAACGGCGACTTATACAACAGTACACAATGACTCGCCACTGAGCCTCGGCCGACCCGACCCCGCAGCTGATGCAACTGCGCCAAACCGAGTCGTTCTGGGTTTTCGATGATCATCAAACTTGCATTCGGTACATCCACCCCGACTTCAATCACGGTCGTCGCCACCAACAAATCAAGCTCATGGGCTTTAAACTGCTGCATTACGGCTTCTTTCTCGGCTCCTTTGAGGCGACCATGGACTAGTCCAATGCGTACTGACGGTAGTGTCTCCTGTAGATATTTCGCTGTGTCTTCGGCGGCTTGACACTGCAGTGACTCCGACTCTTCAATCAGCGTACAGACCCAATAGACTTGTCGCCCTTCATCGTGCACTGACGCACGTAAACGCTCGATAACTTGGTCGCGTCTCGTGTCCGGAATCGCAACCGTTTGTACTGGTGTGCGCCCTGGTGGTAATTCGTCAATGATCGATGTAGCTAAGTCCGCATACGCCGTCATTGCTAACGTTCGTGGTATTGGTGTTGCGGTCATCACCAATTGATGCGGGTGTTGCCCTTGTTGCTCACCCTTTTCTCGCAGTGCGAGGCGTTGATGAACACCGAAGCGATGTTGCTCATCGATAATGACTAGCGCGAGGTTATGAAACTGAACGGATTGTTGGAAAAGTGCATGGGTGCCAACAACCAGTTGTAACTCACCAGTGCCAAGTGCTTCAAGCGTCGCGTTGCGCGCTTTCCCCTTACTCTTACCCGCCAACCAGCCGACGGCGATACCTAACGGCTCAAACCACATGGCGAAGCTCTGAGCATGTTGTTCGGCCAACAGTTCAGTCGGCGCCATCAAGGCAACTTGGTAACCCGCTTCAATGGCCGCTAAGGCGACCAAAGCAGCCACGAGCGTCTTGCCTGAACCGACATCACCTTGCACCAGCCGTAACATCGGATAAGGCTGCCTTAAGTCAGCCTCCACTTCGGCCACAACACGCTGTTGAGCGGCAGTTGGATGAAACGGCAATTGCTTTAAAAACGCTGGTTTCAGTTGCGTTGACGGCGCGATGGCAACCGCTTTAACCGCTTGGGCTTGCTGACGAACTTGCAACATACTGAGCTGGTGGGCGAGTAGTTCCTCGAGCGCCAATCGTCGCTGTGCCGGGTGTAACCCAGCCAGTAATAATGTTTGATCCGCATCCGTTGGTGGTTGATGCAACATGCGAATTGAGCTTGCGAGCTCAGGTAAGTCATTGCGTAACGCTTTTGGCAAGAGCTCTGGTAGACTTTTTGCGTTCAAATAGGTTAACGCTTGTTCCAGCAAATGGCGCAAGGTCAGTTGATGCACACCGTCCGTGGTCGGATACACCGGCGTTAATGATTCAGCCATGGGTGCCGATGCACCGTCTTGCAGCACTTTCCATTCCGGGTGGACCATTTCTGGACCCGTCGGACCCGGTCGCACTTCGCCATACAAATAGACCGTCTCACCGCGGCTTAACTGCTGCTGTTGCGCCGCCGTAAAACGAAAATAGCGCACCGTTAAAGTGCCACTACGGTCGTTGACACGCACTAACAAGGCTCGACGCTTGCCAAAATGCACGCGAGTATCGACCACGTCAGCAATCACAGTGGCATATTCTTGCATGCGTAAAGCGGCAATGGGCGTGACTTGGGTGCGATCTTGATAACGTGACGGCAGATGCAGCAAAACATCTTGGACCGAACGCAGACCCAGACGCTCAAGGCGTTCGGCCATTTTCGGGCCGACGCCTTTGAGGTTAGTGACTGGAATTTTCGCTAACTGAGACGTGGTTAGCGCCGTGTCTGCAAGTCCCATGCTGTATTAATTATCCGTTCCATTTGCGCACGACATCATATAAGTCTGTGCGCCGATCTTTCAGGTTGGTCACCGAGCCTTCGTTATGCAAGTAACGCAGTTCATCAAGGTTCAAATCGGAAAACATGAGCATTTCCGTGTTCGGTGTCGTTTCCGACATCACCGCATCATGCGGAAAAGCAAAGTCAGACGGCGAAAACACACTCGACTGCGCGTACTGCACATCTAAACTTTCGACTTCTGGCAGGTTACCGACACTGCCACAAATCACCACGTAGCATTCATTTTCGACCGCGCGTGCTTGTGCACAGTGACGTACGCGCAAATATGCATTGCGCGTGTCCGTCCAGAACGGCACAAAGAGAATTTCGAGGCCGTCTTCCGCCATTAATCGACCAAGCTCAGGAAACTCAACGTCATAACAAATCAATATACCGACGCGACCTGCATCCGTTTCAAAGACCTGAACTTTGTCACCACCTTCAATGACCCAGTCGCGTTTTTCGTGCGGCGTAATATGGATCTTCCGCTGCTCTTCAACCGAGCCATCACGGCGACACAAATAGGTCACGTTATAGAGCGATTCGTCTTCTAACAGTGGCATCGAGCCAGTAATAATGTTGACGTTATAACTCACCGCCATTTGCGACATTTCCTTGCGAAAACGTTCAGTGTAACTGGCCAAAAAGCGGATGGCTTCCATCTGGTGAGTTTGGTCAGTGAGGCCCATCAGCGGGGCATTGAAAAACTCAGGGAATAACGCAAAGTCACTTTTATAACTGGAAACCGCATCGACAAAGTATTCCACTTGGCGCAACAGTTCTTCGACTGAATCGACGGCACGCATTTGCCATTGAATCGCGCCCACGCGAACATTGCGCGAACGCGCTTTGATCACGGTTTCGGCCGGCTCGTAAAGGAAATTGCTCCATTCCAATAAGGTTGCATACCCTTTCGAGCGCAAATCTTCCGGTAAGTATTTGTACAATAAACGCTTGACGACAAAGTCGTTGGCGAGCTGAAAACTCAAAATCGGATCATATACTTCCCGTCGGCGTACTTTCTCGAGGTATTGGCTGGCGGTAATGTCGTCGGCATATTTGTGATAGTTGACGATGCGGCCGCCAGCGAGAATGGCTTTCAAGTTGCTCTGAATACATAACTCTTTGCGCGCATCATACAGCCGCCGACCTAAACGATAACCGCGATAGTCAGGATGAATAAGGACATCAAGCCCATATAAAGCATCGCCATTTGCGTCATTTAAAATCGTGTCTTTTTTGCCGAGTAAATCATCGTACTGATGCGGGTTACTAAACTTGTCATAGACCACGCGAACGGTCAGCGCAACGCCAACGATCTGCCCATTGTCTTCTAAACAAATCTGCCCCTCAGGAAAATCACGGATCAAACGCAGAATGGTGTGCTCTTCCCATGCGCCACCAATGTCGTTATACACCCGATCCATCAGAGCTTTTAACTGTGGGTAATCGTCATCGCGTAAGTTACGTAACTGCAAATGTAAGTCTTCTGGGCTCATCCGGATACCTCATTGTCATCAATGCATTGCTTCATTGCAGTGTACACCGAAACGATAAGCTTGGTGAACGCTGGCGAAAAAAACCTTGTCAGCGCAATTGAAGATGTTTATGCTTCTGGACGTCTAAACGTAAATTTGGAATGATTATGACCCACGAATTGAATACCCCAAAAGCGAGTGCCATCGCACTATTACCACTTGCTCTTTTCTTGTCGCTGTTTCTTGGCACTGGCATCTATTTCCACCTTTCCGGGGTGGAAATGGCCTTTTATCAGCTCGCCAGTCCCGTGGCGATCTTGCCAGCGATTATCCTCGCAGTCATCCTCAGCAAAGAGGCGCTTAACGATCGCATTCAAACCTTCGTCGCCGGCGTGGGCCACAACAACATCATAACCATGTGTTTGATCTACTTATTAGCGGGTGCGTTCTCAACGGTTGCTGCTGCTACCGGTGGTGTCGACGCCATGGTGGCTTTGGGTCTGAGCATTATTCCACCGGCGTTTTTATTACCCGGTATTTTTCTCATCGCTGCGGTAGTTTCGACCGCCATGGGCACCTCAATGGGCACACTGGCAGCGCTCGCGCCGGTTGCATTAGGGCTAAGCCAAGCCGCCGGTATTAATCCGGCACTCATGGCGGGTGTGCTGGTCAGTGGCGCGATGTTTGGTGACAACTTATCGTTCATTTCTGACACCACAATTGCCGCAACCCGAACCCAAGGCTGCGCAATGAAAGACAAATTTCGCGCCAACTTGCGCATCGCAGTGCCAGCCGCGGTGTTAACGGTCATTGCGCTAGCATTTATCGATGTTGGAAGTGCTCCGATTGACGTTCCTGAAGCAAACTTTTGGTTAGCCCTGCCGTATTTCTTCATTATTGCGCTAGCCGTCAGTGGCTTGAACGTGTTCGTCGTCTTGACCCTTGGGATCATTTTGGCTGCAGTGTTTGGTTTTGTTGCGGTCGACTACGCAGTCGTCGCTTTTAGCCAAGACATTTATGAGGGCTTTACCAGCATGCAAGAAATTTTCTTGCTGTCATTACTGATTGGTGGTTTGTCAGCCTTAATTCGACAACAGGGCGGTTTGGCATTTTTATCCAATAGCGTCGAGCGTGTTGCTGCCAAACTGAGTAAGCGCAAAGAGCGCTCAGCAGCCTTCGGAATTTCTGGCCTGACTGCCTTAACCAATCTGGCCGTGGCCAATAACACGGTGACGATTTTGCTTTCAGGCGAAGTCAGTAAACGTTTAGCCAAAGAAGGTGGGGTTGCGCCCAAACAAAGTGCAAGTTACCTCGATATCTTTGCCTGTGTGGTGCAAGGGGTGCTGCCCTACGGTGCGCAAGCACTCTTAATGGGCGCGAGCTTCGGCATTTCTCCGCTCGCAGTCAGCGTGAATACTTTCTACTGCTTTATCCTTGCGATTGTCGCAATCGCCAGTATCTTCATACTCGGCCCGATTCGCAGCGACGAAGTGTTGGAAGAAGCACAGGTCTAAATCGAAGAAGGCCAGCGAACTTTCGCTGGCCTTCTTTATCCGACTGACTCATCGGATTAATTCGTAGAAGGTAATTCCATTACGCCATCAATTTCGATTTGCGAGCCTTTCGGCAGGCCTTTGACTTCAATCGCAGCGCGCGCTGGGTAAGGTGCTTGGAAATACTCCGCCATTACTTCATTGACCACGGCAAAATTACTCAAGTCAGTCAGATAGATTTGTACTTTGACCATATTTTGCAATTCGCCACCTGCCGCTTCACATACTGCGCTGAGGTTTTCAAAGACCTGCACAGCTTGCGCGCGAAAATCGTCAGAGACCATTTCCATGCTGCTCGGCACCAATGGGATTTGTCCGGATAAATAGACCGTGGTGCCAATCTTAATGGCTTGCGAATAGGTTCCGATTGCTGCTGGCGCTTGGTCAGTCGCAATAATTACTTTTGACATATTACTTCCTTAAACGAGATACCCGCTGAACATGGGGCATTTTGCGAATTTGGCGCATGACGTCCGCCAAATGCTTGCGATTGCTAATGGTCAACACAACATCAATATAGTAAATGGTGGTGTCAATTTCCTCTGTTTTCAGACCTTGAATGTTGCATCCGGTCTTGGCGATCGCCGAGGTCAGTCGTGCAAGCGCACCCTGATGGTTGACGATTTCCACGCGCACTTCCGAGGTGAATTGGGCGTCGGGTTTGTTGTCCCACTGCACTGGAAAATAACGCCCTGGCTCATCTTCGTGACCGCGCACATTCTTGCATTCACGACGATGAATGACGAGGCCCTTACCGGGGCTCACATGAGCAATAATGTCGTCGCCCGGAATCGGTCGACAGCATTTAGCAAAACTCAACAGCAGTCCGTCGGCTCCTTTGATCGCCAAACTACGGCCACGTTCGTCATCCCCATTGGCGGCCTTAAGACGCTGTTCGTCACCAACCAAACGACGCGCTACGGCCACGCTCATTAAATTACCCAAACCGATGTCGCGCAACAAATCATGCTTATCCGCGCGTTTCAGCTCAATTGCAACCTTGGCAAAGTCTTCTTCGGGTAAATCATCCATACTAAGTGAACCTAGAGCTGCGCGCAAAAGACGCTCACCGAGCAGTAAAGCTTCGTCATGCTCTTGATTTTTCAAGTATTGACGAATCTTCAGGCGCGCTTTCCCCGTCACAACAAAGTTGAGCCATGCAATGTTCGGACGCGAGCCCGGCGCTGTGCGGATTTCCACGGTTTGCCCGGTTTCAAGTGGTTTGCTTAACGAATAGGCTTTGTGATTCACCCGGGCGCCAATACATGAGTTGCCAATATCGGTATGCACCGCGTAGGCAAAATCAACCGGTGTCGCACCTTGAGGTAGTTCAATAATACGACCATCCGGCGTGAACACATAAATTTCGTCCGGGAATAAGTCTGATTTTACATTCTCGATAAACTCAAACGAATTTCCAGCGCTTTGCTGCAACTCAATCAGACTTTGCATCCACTTCTGTGCGCGCACTTGCGCAGTCGTGTTGTTGTCCTCAATATCTTTGTACAACCAATGCGCGGCAACGCCGCGATCGGCCATTAAATCCATCTCTTCGGTACGAATTTGAATTTCGACCGGAACGCCATGCGGGCCTTTCAGTGAGGTATGCAATGACTGATAGCCATTACTTTTCGGGATGGCGATGTAGTCTTTAAAACGCGTTTCGATCGGCTTATAGAGATTATGCACCGCTCCAAGCACGCGGTAGCAGGTGTCAACACTATCCACCACCACTCGGAACGCATAGATGTCCATCACCTGATCGAACTTTAATTCCTTATGCAGCATTTTTTTGTAAATGCTATACAGGTGCTTTTCGCGGCCATACACTCGGGCTTTGATCCCCTGCTCTTGCAGGCGCGCAATAATTTCGTTGTGCGAACGCTCAAGCAGCGCCTTGCGATTTCCGCGGGCTTTACGAACTTGACTCTCTAACAGCTTCGCCCGCCACGGATACTGGGCATGAAAACCAAGGGTCTCAAGTTCGTTTTTGATGTTATGAATACCGAGACGATGTGCAAGCGGCGCATAAATTTCTAGCGTTTCGCGAGCGATTCGGCGGCGTTTATCGGGACGCAGCGAGCCAATCGTACGCATATTGTGCGTACGATCAGCGAGTTTAATGAGAATGACACGGATGTCCTGCACCATCGCCATGATCATTTTGCGATAGTTCTCGATTTGCGCTTCTTCTTTACTGTCAAATTGCAGTTTATCGAGTTTCGACACGCCCTCAACAAGCTCGGCCACGGTCGGACCAAATTGTTCAGCTAAATCTTCTTTAGTAACGGGCGTGTCTTCAATCACATCATGCAAAAGCGCCGCCATCAGCGTTTCATGGTCGAGGCGCATTTCCGCCAGCATGCAAGACACTGCGACGGGATGCGTAATATAGGGTTCACCGCTTTGCCGTTTCTGCTCGCTATGCGCGTCGAAGGCAACATGAAAAGCCTGCTCGATTTTATCGACATGCTCGGCAGGCAAATAATGTTCGGTTAATGTGCGCAATCCTTCAAATAGATACACGGCAGCACTCTCACTTCTGCTGGTGGACAAACATCATTCGGCTTGATGCGCATTTCTGCTCTCAACGAGCATACGTCCAGATAAAAAATAAGTTCTAACAGAGAGAATAAGGGGAAAATTGCGTTTTGCCAACGGAAGAAATGCCGGCAGCAGTCGATTGCTGCTGCCGAAGAAAACGATTACTCGTCGATCTCGCTCGATTTCAGTGCAGCCATTGCTGCAACTTCTGCTTCATCCTGAGCGTATTGCGCTGCCTGATCTTCTTTATCAAGACGGCTGGCGTCGATGAGACCCGCTTCGATTTCACGCAACGCTATAACGGTCGGCTTTTCGTTGGTCGTATTCACCAAGGCTTCTTTGCCGTTCGCAATTTGACGCGCACGACGCGCTGCAACTAGTACGAGGTCGAACCGATTACCAATCCGATCTACTGCTTCTTCAACTGTTACCCGTGCCATTTCGTCACTCCGCTTAAATTCTTACACGACTGTTTTTCAAAGGGCATAAATTGTACTTTAACTAGCCAATTTAGCCAAGTTTTATTCGCTGAACCATTGTTTTATAAGGCTTTTTATTTGTGTTTATCGGTCTATTGCTCATCGAGTAGCGCTTGTAAGGTCTCGCGATGGCGAATTTGTTGTTTCGAGCGGCGTAAACGCTGGGACATCACAATGTGTTCTAAGTTGGCAACTGACTCGTCAAAATCCTCGTTGACGAGCAGATAACTAAATTCGGCGTAATGCGACATTTCCGCTTGGGCTTTAGCCATTCGCCCAGCAATAACTTCGTCACTGTCTTGCCCGCGCGTACGCAACCGGCGCTCAAGTTCTTCGTTGGACGGCGGGAGGATAAAAATGGTGTGAACCCCCGGGTAGGCCGCTTTCACCTGTCGCGTTCCCTGCCAATCGATATCGAGAAACACGTCAATGCCGCTCGCAAGGGTGTCTTCAATCACCGTTCGTGAGGTTCCATAGTAGTGATTAAATACTTTTGCCCATTCATAAAATTCGTGGTTGTCGACTTGGCGTAAAAACTCCTCTTCCGAGACGAAGTGGTAGTGCACGCCATCCACTTCACCCGGACGCGGCGGTCGAGTCGTTGTACTCACCGAAACCTGCATCGAACCGTCTTGATGTCGTTCTAACAAGGCTTTGATTAAACTAGACTTTCCAGCCCCACTAGGAGCTGCTATAACAAACAGGTTTCCGCTGACATTCGACATAAAAGAATTTTGTTAGCTGATGAGAAGTGCAATATAAAGTACACTGAAGTCGCCCAAAACGCCACTTTTAAGAAGTTTCCTACTAGGTTTCTGCTGCGTGATGCAGAACCGTGCTATAACATGGAACCAAAGTTATCTTTTGAGGATACAACTATGAGCATGTCATTCTGGATTTTAATGATCGTCGCAATTCTTGTGGTATTTTACGTCATTGGTATTTACAACAAGCTTGTTGCCCTGCGTAATCGCTTTCAAAACGCCTTCGCGCAAATTGATGTGCAACTGAAACGCCGCTACGACTTAATTCCGAACCTTGTCGAAACCGCAAAAGCCTATTTGAAACACGAGAGCGAAACGCTTACTGCAGTCGTTGAAGCACGCAATCAAGCAGCTGCAGCGCTGAAGGGTGCTGCTGCTAATCCAGGCAGTGCCCAAGCCATGGGCCAACTTGCCGGAGCTGAGGGTGCACTTGGCAGTGCTTTAGGCCGTTTAAACGTGGTTATGGAGGCTTATCCTGATTTGAAAGCAAACCAGACCATGGCGCAGCTGTCGGAAGAATTGACGAGCACCGAGAACAAAGTCGCTTTTTCGCGGCAAGCCTTTAATGACTCGGTGATGCAATACAATACTTACCGTCAGTCATTCCCGCCGGTGTTCTTTGCCAATTTGTTTGGTCATAGCCAAGACGCATCATTGCTTGAGTTTGAAGATCGCGAAGCGATTCAGCAAGCACCGCAAGTAAAGTTCTAAGGGGTGCTGCATGGCAGCTATGGATTTTTTTGAGCACCAAGCGGTCGCGAAACGTAATACTCGGCTGCTGGTCATCCTGTTTGGTGCGGCAGTACTTTGCCTATTAACATTAACCGGTTTGCTCGTCGCTGCTTTTAGCGGCGGGCTGGATAGCAATGCAGATACCACAACAGGTCAAACCGAGTTTCTTTGGCATTGGGACATTATTCTCGCCGCAACCGGAATGGCTTTATCCGCCATTAGCCTCGCCGTACTGTACAAGTGGGTCTCACTCAAAGGCGGAGGTAAAGTCATTGCTGAAAGCCTTGGTGGCCGTCGTCTCAATCCCGACAGCAAAGATCCACTTGAACGCAAAATGTTAAATGTCGTTGAAGAAATGGCAATCGCGGCAAATATGCCGGTACCACCGGTTTATTTACTCGATAAAGAATCTGGCATTAACGCTTTTGCTGCAGGGTATTCACCACAAGATGCGGTTATCGGAATTACACGAGGTAGCGTCGAGAATCTTACCCGTGACCAATTGCAGGGTGTCGTTGCGCATGAAATTGCGCATATTCTAAATGGTGATATGCGTTTAAACATCCGCATTATCGCCATTCTTAACGGTATTTTATTTATCTCTCACGCCGGTTATTTGTTGTTGCGTACGGGTATGTACAGCCGACGTAACGATAAAAATCCATTACCAATTCTTGGTATTGGACTGCTGATCATTGGCTCAATCGGTGTACTATTTGGCAACATCATCAAAGCGGCGGTCAGTCGCCAACGCGAATACCTTGCGGACGCATCCGCAGTGCAGTTCACTCGCGATCCCAACGGGATTGGCGGCGCACTTGAGCAAATTGGCGCACTGCAAAGTGGTAGCCAAGTTGAAAACAAAAATGCAGACGAAGCAGCCCATTTGTTCTTTGGCCAAGCCATTAGTAAAGCCATGTCGATATTTGCCACGCACCCGCCACTAGCGAAGCGAATTAAACGGATTCGCCCGAGTTGGGACGGTCAATTTCGCGCCAATCCGCAGCAGCAATTAAAACAAGAGCTTGCTGAAGAGGCAAAGCGTGGTCCCGCTATTTTGGCTCGCAGCGGTCAAGGGATTCTTACTCCGGGAAGCCGCAGCGGGACAGGGATGGTCGAAGTGTTAGCGGCATCGGCAGCGATTGAGGCCGCATTGAGCGAAACTGAGCAAAGTAATGATCGTGTTGCAGCGCCAGCTACAACCGAAACAGACGCCTCAGCCACATCCGATGATGCGCATCTCATCGCCGAAGCGCGTGACCAAATTGGTGCCGAAGCTCTGGTTTTTGCCATGGCATTGAGTGCGGAGGCTGAGATTCAAAGCAAACAACTTGCGCACATTAAGCAACAACACGATGAAGGTCTTGCGGCGCGAACCTTAGCGGATTATGGCAAACTTGAGTCGTTATCCTTAGAGTCTCGCTTGGCACTTGTAGAGCGGGCTATTCCAGCCTTGAAAACGCTCGATAAGGCTGCGGCGTATGCGCTCATTGACTCGCTCAACGACGTGATTGCCGCTGACCAGCAAACCTCGTTATATGAATGGTGCCTTGCTCAGATTGTGACACGTTATGTCCGCGCTGAGTTCGAACCCAACCGGAAAGTGAAGAAAGTTGAGGTGCGCCGGCAAAGTGATGCGGAATTCACCCTGTCTGTTTTGGCCTGGTTTGGTCATGACGCTGATGACGCCGCACTGAGTGCTTTTCAAGCCGCAGCAGCGATTTATGGCAAACGCCTACAGCCATTCCGCCAGCAACCGTATAGTTTTGCGGAACTTGGAGACTGTCTTGATCGGATTAATGTTTGGTCGGTCGGCGACAAAGAACGCATCGTTAAAGCTTGGATTATGTGCGTGCGCCATGATGGCGAGATTACTGTCGTTGAGCAGAAATTATTACTGACGCTCTGCGCTTGTATCGGTGAGCCATTACCAGATCTCGAGTTCTGAGCAAAAGCGCGAAGTGAACGTCGCTTCGCGCTTTTGACTCACACGGGCGTCTGTAACAACTGCCGAATTTGCTCAGCAATGTCTTCCGGGCGTTCCTGCATAAAGCAATGACCGCCCGTGGTTTCTGTTACCGCTAAATCCGGTGACTCTTGCCGCCATTGTTCGAGTGCTTGCTGCACAAATGGATAGGTTTGGTCGCCGACCAGAATTTGTAGCGGCACATCCAGTTTCGGCAGTTGTTGCCACAGGTTCGTGGCATAACTGCTGAACACCTCCGCTTCGCGCTCAGGCGCGCATTTTAATTGCCACATACCGTCGCTCGACGCTTCCATGGCATGTTCTACATAAGCTTTTAGTGCTTCGTCAGTCCAGCCACGAAACATACCGCGCTGATGCAAAGACGCGAATGCCGCATTGGGATTTTCCCACACCGACCGACGTTTCTGTGCTTTGCGTGCGTAGGGGTTAAAACGATAAAGGCCGGTCAAACGCAAGGACGAAGCCCAACGCATGAGGTGCCGAGGAAACACAATTGGGTCAAGCAACAATAAGCGGTCAAACGCCTGTGCGTCACGCGCCCCGTACAAGCTGGTGAGGATGCCACCAAAACTATGTCCGAGGCCGATTTTTGCTACTGACTCATACTCAGGGCGATACTGTTGCCACACAGCTTCTGCAAGTTCTGAACTGCGCTGCCAACCGACAAAACGTCCACCATGCTCACTATCACCATGGCCTTGAGCGTCATGCAAGAAAATATCGTAATCCGCAGCGAGTTGCTGCCATAAGGGTAAATAGGTCAGTCCTGAGTAGCTATTGCCATGAATAAAGTGCAACAGCGGTAAACCGCGCGGTCGGGTTCGCAGTCCTCTCAACAGAAAACCTTCTGGGGTTCGATACTGCCAACCTAGCCACTCGATCCCACCGATTACTTCCATCACTATACCCCTACACTCTATCGGTTGAAAAAAATCGAAAACACCGCATTATATCCAACATCGTAATATAAAGGTGATGACAGGAGACGGCAATGGCGCAATGGTTAACTGGCACCGTAATTGAAAATAAGCGTTGGAATGACCAGCTATTCAGCATCCGGGTCGAAGCGCCGCCATTCGACTTCATTGCCGGACAATTTGTCCGATTAGGCCTTCCTGGCGCAGAAAAACGTATTCAACGCGCCTACTCGTTGGTCAATAGTCCGCAGGATCCCATTCTTGATTTCCTCGTCACCGCTGTGCCCGAAGGCGAACTCTCACCGCGCCTTGACTTGCTCCAACCGGGAGACACCGTCGAAGTAAGTCAGCCTCCGTCCGGTTTTTTTGTCCTCAATGAAATCCCCGACGGCGAAACACTTTGGTTAATTAGCACGGGGACGGGTATCGGTCCGTATTTGTCCATGCTCGGAACCGAATTGCCGTGGCAACGCTTTAGCAAGATCATCCTCGTTCACGGCGTTCGTCACGTTCATGATTTGTGCTATCAAGAACACATTCAGCGCTGGCAACATGAACACCCTGAACAACTTATTTATCAGCCGGTGGTCACTCGCGAAGCGCATTTCGGTGCGTTGCAAGCAAGAATTCCCGCGTTAATTGCCAGTGGTGAACTAGAACAACAAGTCGGTGTACCGCTCGATCAAGCCGCACAAGTCATGCTCTGCGGCAATCCGCAGATGATCACCGATGCCAAAGCCGCCTTGCTCGCTAAAGGTCTCGACAAAAATCTGCGGCGCAAACCCGGCAATGTCACAGTTGAACAGTACTGGAAGTAAAGACGCTGAATTTACATCCAGCGCCGCTGATTGGTTGCGGTTAAGTCCAATAATTGCTGCTTGAGCTGATGCGCTTGGGCTTGCCGTAACCAGGGAATAGTCAAGCGTCCACCTGCTGTATCAATCAGTAAGTTGCAGCACCCTAACCAGCGCTGCCAAGGCGCTTGTTTAATCGCGACACGCTGCATTTTCGCTGCCGGCACCCAGCGCTGTCGTTGACCAATCCAAGCGGTTCGAACAGCGACCCAGTGTTGGTCGGCATGCCAACCGAAGCGTCGCCACCAGACCCAGCGCCATAGCAAAACCACAACCACGGCAATCACACCGGCAATCCAACCTAGGGCCAGCGTCGCAACAACGCCAGCGATTAACCAAAGTCGAAACATAAAGCCAATGTGAACGCGCTGCCAAGTCGGTGCGGTAAAGCTTAAATCATTGGTCAGAGCGGCAAACCGTTGCGCATTGAGGATAGGCACAGTGAATCGCCCTTCCGCCTTCTCATTAATCGCACCGGCTTGCAGAATGCGCATGCTGAAACGCTTCAGCAAACGACCCACCATGCCTTGGCGAATATCGACCAGTTGTAATTTGGGCATGCGAAAACTGCGCGACAAAGAACTGAGTAAACCCGCCCGATAATGTACTCGCTCACCATGGCGTTGCAGATGGTAGCCATAAAACAGGTTAAAGTAATAGAGCGTTGCCAGGGCGACAATGGCCGCCAACACCATGAGAATAATCGCGACGATGACGATCACAGCTTCATAGGTTGAGTCGAAACCAGCAACAAACAGTTCGACTTGTTCAGTGACATAAGAAGAGAAGGTTTGGTTAGCGAAGACAAAAGCGAGCAGCGCACCGACAACAATCAGCACGTTCTGCATGACGCCAATCCGCCAGACCTCACTATTTTCTAGCTGAATTTCAAAATTCGCCACCGAGTTTTGATTGACCTCGCCCAACACTTCGTCAGCACTGCTTGCATCTTCACTCTTAGCCAGAACACGTTGCTGTAACAACAAAGCGGTTTCTTCTTGTAAGGCCGGTAACTCGACTTCTTTCCCTTTACTACCAGCGCTTTGCAGAACCAAAACCGTTAACTTGAACGGCCGCAGCCAAATGGGTTTGCGGATATCGGCTTGCTGAATGCGTTCATAGCCGAGATTTAACTCGGTGACCTTAAACACGCCTTGCTTTACCCGGATACGTTGCTCATCGAATTGCCACAAGAAGCGGCGATAGCGCAGGAAGGTGGCCACCAACAAGAACAAGACGAGGCCAGCAATCACATAAGGCAGCAAATGCAGTTGATTACGAAACGCAATGTACACGCCCAGAAAAGCGGGAACCGCTTGATAGAGAAAACGAATAAATAAACGGATGCTACTGATAAAAAATGCTAACAACGCAATTAGCGGCAACCGACTCCAACCTGCGTCTTTAGCGGTCATGCGGTCGCTCCTGAGGGTCTTCCGGCAAATCAGCTGACGATACTGTGTCGTCGTTGTCGCGCACGGCGCTAGTAATCGACTCATCACTAACCACCTCGTCGGCGATTTCTTGCATGAGATCGTTGCGAATTGCTTCACTCGTCGCCAGCGGTAATCCTGGAATCACGAGATCAGCACCGGTGCCGCCAGCGGTATAGAGAATCACACGTGAAATTTTCAGTATGCGCTCAATCGGTCCTTGCTGAATCTCGATGTGTTGCAAACGATTATGCGTAACCGAGATCTCTTTGCGCCACCAAGCGCCCAGTTGAAAATGCACGCGATCGGTGTCTAAGCGATAACGCGTGACTCGATAGCGACGTGGCGCCCAAAGCAGCACTAGAATCAGCCAGATCGTCAGCAGTGCACCGCCCGCTGAGTAAGTCAGCCAATGCGGAATACGATCCCAAAACCAAGACAGGCCGACGAAAATGGCCAGGAGCGCAATTAAAACTGTGTTGTCGAAACGCAAATACCACACATAATTTTTCGCGACCTGTTGCCAACGATTCGAATCTTCCATGGAGCACCTATATCTATTTATTGTTATTTGCTAACGAAATCATACGTGAACTATTCCCTCTGTACAGACGTTTCACGCCTGAATTCTGCCGGCACCGGAAATTCAGATTGCTCAAAATGAAAAAAATTCAATCCGTTACGTCGGCTTTTCAATTATACTGCGACTCTAGATGCGGTTTCTTTCACTGCTAGGAGCAGCAATGGCACACACGTTGAACGTGATTAATTTTCGTTCTCCAACGCTCGGCTTGATTGCCTTGTTCGGCATGCTGTGGATTTTTTTCGCGCCTTTCGCCAGTGCCTCTGACACCGAACGCAGTGATGTTTTACCTTGGGTCATTAACGCTGCGCCGCCATTTCATTTTGTCTCTGGCGAATATCAAGGCCAAGGTATTTGCGACTTGCTTATCGACGTCGTCGACGAACAGTTGCCGTTTGTACAGAAAACCCGGTCAGTATTCGCCCAAACACGAATTACCCAACAATTTGAGCAGCGGAATCAATGCTTCCCCTGCATGATCTACCGTCCTGAACGAAATACCGCGGTTTTCACTCTACCGACTCACTTTTATTTTCCTCACGGTGTTATAACCTCGGCGGAAAATGCTCGACGAATGACCGAGCGCTATGGCCACCCAATTGAGTTGGCAGCTCTGATGCAAGATCCTGCATGGCGCTTTGGCTTTCCCGCCGGGCGACAGTACCCTGCGTTACAGCACATTATTGACGCGCAATCGTCGATTGGTGGTTACCGGCTGATTCATACCGGCGAAAATGCGACCTTAGCGATTCTAGCTATGATTAAAGCGAATCGGATTGATTACACGATTGATTATCAGATCCTTCATCAGGTCAATGTCGAACAAGGTGACACGTCGTTGGTTTTTTTAGAAATCAAAGAAACCGCAGGGACACTCGTATTAGGAGCGATTGGTTGCACGAACAACGAATGGGGCCAGCAAATGACCGAACAGATTAACGCGCATATCGACACCATTCGGCGGGATCCGCGTTTTCTTGAAAGCCTCTTACGTTGGTTTGAGAATCACCCCGGGGAAGTTCCATATCGTCAGCTTCTTGAAGAGAAAGTCTGGCAATTTAAACCGGAATAGCACAACAGGCGTATCCATCGACGCGGATTCGCTGCAGAACCATAGAAATTATCTATACTCACTTGACGACTTCATACTTAACCGCGAGAGATTGACATGATTACTGAACAACAACAGATTCCAGAAGGCGTATTAACGACTAAAGGTCAGATCGGCATGGATCAATTAAATCCTGCCGAAACGTTCAAATCAGGCACTTACGTACTTTTTGCCGTCCCAGGCGCATTCACGCCAACCTGTTCAGAACAGCACTTGCCGGGCTACATCGAGCATTTTGACAAGTTTGCAGAGAAAGGCGTCAAAGGCATTTATTGCCTAGCCGTCAATGACGCGTTTGTCATGGCGTCATGGGCGAAAGAACAAGGTGCTGAAGGCAAAGTCACCATGCTCTCTGACGGTAATGGCGTCTGGGTTGAGCAGCTTGGTCTGAGCATGGACACAGGCGCGTTTGGCGGCATCCGCAGCCAACGTTTCGCAATGATCATCAAAGACGGTGTGGTGACCAATTTGTTCGTCGAATCGGAAAAGCAATTTGACGTCAGTAGCGCTGAGCACGTATTGAAACACTTGTAAGCCACCACAGCGACGAGCCACAGTGCTCGTCGCTCTTTACTAGCCATCGCTTTCACGTCCAATCCCTGCTATTCCAGCGGCTTTTGGCATTTCCGCCACAAGAAAATCAATCAACACGCGCACCGCTGGCAATAAACCTCGACGATAAGGGTAAACCATGTGCAGCTTTCCAACCGGCAACTTCCACGCTGGCAGCACGCGCTGCAAGTAACCCAGCGCTTGATATTCATGGCAAAGATATGTCGGCAAGGCAACCACGCCTTGACCGTGGCGAGCAGCTTCGCGCAGCATCCATAAGTCGTCGGTAATAAGTCGTGGCTGCAAACTTAATGAAATCGCTTCGTTCGCAGGCCCGCTAAATTGCCATGCATATCGGCCCGATGAAAAATGCATCGATAATGCTGGCCAATTCATCAAATCGGTTGGCTCTTTCGGGGTGCCATATTCAGCAATTAAAGCCGGACTCGCATACAGAGCACTCGCGGACGGTAGCAGCTCACGCGCAATCAGTGATGATTCTTCTATTTCCGGACGCACTCGTAAGGCAATATCCACTTGCTGCTCAATCAAGTTCACTGGATTGTTGGTCATCACTAAATCCAACGTGACATCCGGATAGCGCTCCATAAAGGCGGGCAATATCTGGACTAACAAAGACTGACTAATTGGATATGGACTGCTAATCCGCACTTTACCGCGAGGCTTCTCCTGGACGAATTGGGTAATCTGCTCAGCGGCGTTTGCGGCAGCAACAACGGTCTGACAATGAACGAGAAACTCTCGCCCGACATCGGTCAGATATAATTTCCGAGTCGTCCGATTCAATAACCGCACACCCAGCTCCTCTTCGAGATCTGAAATGCGCCGACTTAACGTAGATTTAGGCATCTGTAATTGCCGTGCCGCCGCGCTGAAGCTGCCCGCTTCAATGACGTGAGCAAACAGCGCTAAGTTCGTGATGTCTTTCATGATGACCTCGTCATTGTTCCATTTATAGAACGAAAGTTTTCATGTTAGCCATCTAGTTAGTTAAATGGAACAACTTTATAATCATTCCATCGTCAAAATTGTTAAATCGATTCCCCCCCAACGAGGTGAAGTATGAACATTCTACATTTGCAAACAGGTCTCTTCGGTGACCAATCAGTTAGCCGTCAACTCAGCGATAAAATTGTTGCGCGCCTGCAACAAGAAAACCCAGCGGCAACCGTGATTGACCGTGATCTTATCAACACGCCAGTTAGCCACCTTGACGCAGAAATTTTGCTTGCTGGTGGTGCCGAAGCTGAACAGCGTACTGAAAAGCAGCAAGTCGAACTCGCATTGACTGAAACACTGCTCGAAGAACTGTTTGCTGCTGATGTATTGGTCATCGGAGCGCCAATGTATAACTTCTCGATTCCAAGCCAGTTGAAAGCTTGGTTAGATCGCATTGCTCAAGCCGGTCGGACATTCCGTTACACCGAGAACGGTCCAGAAGGCTTAGTAAAAGGCAAAAAAGTGTATATTGCTTCTGCACGTGGCGGTATCTATTCAGAAGGCGCAGCGGCAGCGATGGAATATCAGGAAAGCTACTTAAAGACCATTCTTGGCTTTATTGGCGTAGACGATATCACCATTATTCGCGCCGAAGGCGTGAATTTAAGCCCGGAAGCGCGGGCTCAAGCCATCGAAGTGGCAAGCCAAGAAATCTCAGCACTGAGCGCGTAACTCGCCCTCTTTCTACAAGCCGGAGTTTTACTCCGGCTTTTTTGTTGCGCAGGCAGGCCGCAGCCGCGCGGTTAACATAGAAACTGATACAAATTAACTACCATTATTTGCTACAATCGCAACGAACCAACTTGGTAACAAGCAATCCATAGGTGCGGACATTGAACAGGAATAAAATCGGCAGCTGGCTCATTATAGCGCTTCTCATGGCATCCGCTACGCTGACCGTCGTCGCCCAAGACGCAGACACCGGTCCGAACTGGCGTATCGTCGATCTTTATTATCATCATGAGTTTAATCGGCACGATAACCGCGAAGCCGACTTTTTAGGCATTCGTGCAAGTTCGAATGTCCGTGAACATGGACTGTTTCGAATTGAGACCAATGGCGGTTCTATTAGTAATCGTATTAATGGCGTAAATCGCGACTATAATGGCTATCAACAGTCGTTTTTGGGCGGCGTTCGCTATGCAGCAAGCCCACAAGCAGACATCTTCTTGCTAGGTGGAGCGACGCGCGTCGAATTTGAAACCAACGACTACAACCTCAATCGTCACGGTTTTATTAGCCAGTTTGGAATGCGCGGTATGTTAACGCCGAACGTGGATATCACCAGTTATTTTCAATGGCAGAAAAATGGTGGCATGAGTACAACGAGTTGGCATGGTGAGGCCCGCTACCGCGCTTGGCGCCGTTTAGATATTTATACAGCAGTCGGCATTTACGCGAACGACCGGAGCGGCCGCATCGGCTTAAGTTTTCACTTTTAAAAAATCCCGCTAGGTTAGACCGAGCGGGATTTTCGTATTTAAGCGTCTGGGTCGTCGTCGACGCGAACACCCCATAAGTCATATTCATCCGTATGAATAATTTCAACCCAGATCTTGTCACCTGGTTTGACATCCGTTTCGTCGGTTAAGAACACGACGCCATCAATTTCTGGCGCATCCGCATAGCTCCGCCCCACAGCGCCGTCAGGACCTACTTCGTCAATCAGAACGAGCATTTCTTGGCCCACTCGCGCCTGTAATTTTGCTGCACTAATTTCTTGGGCAACGGCCATAAACCGCTCGTAACGCTCTTGCTTAATTTCTTCCGGTACTGGATCGGGTAGTTCGTTGGCTTTCGCCCCTTCAACCGGAGAATAGGTAAAACACCCTACACGGTCGAGTTGCGCTTCACGTAAAAACTCCAGCAGCTCTTCGAAGTCTTCTTCCGTTTCACCCGGGAAACCAACAATGAAGGTACTGCGGATAACTAAATCTGGACACATTTCGCGCCATTTTTTCACCCGTTCAAGCACACGGTCAGAAGAGCCCGGCCGCTTCATCAATTTCAGAATTCGCTTGCTGGCATGCTGAAACGGGATATCTAAGTAAGGCAAAATCTTGCCGCTCGCCATCAATGGAATAACATCATCCACCGACGGGTAAGGATAAACGTAATGCAGCCGCACCCAGACACCTAAATCAGCTAACGCCTCACAAAGCTCAAGCATCCGCGTTTTTACTGGACGCCCATCCCAAAATCCGAGCTTGTGTTTGACATCAACGCCATACGCGCTGGTGTCTTGAGAAATCACCAGCAACTCTTTCACCCCAGCATTGGCCAAGCGTTTTGCTTCATCCAAGACATTGCCGACGGGGCGACTAACTAAGTCGCCGCGCATTGACGGAATAATGCAAAACGTACATCTGTGGTTACAGCCTTCCGAAATCTTCAAATAAGCAAAGTGCTTCGGCGTGAGTTTGACCCCGGTTTCTGGAACCAGCTGCTCAAATGGAATGAATTCAGGCTTAGGAAGATGTTCATGCACTTGGCTCATGACTTCTTCGTAGGCATGCGGCCCGGTTATTGCTAACACGTTCGGGTGGACTTCGCGAATCTCATCATCACGGGCACCGAGACAACCGGTGACCAAAACTTTACCATTTTCTTTGAGTGCTTCACCAATAGCGTCTAACGATTCTTGTACCGCCGAATCAATAAACCCGCAGGTATTCACGATCACCATGTCTGCATTGTCGTAGTTCGGCACAATGTCATAACCCTCGGTCCGCAACTGAGTGAGAATTCGCTCAGAGTCAACGAGGTTTTTGGGGCAGCCGAGGCTGACAAAACCAATGGTCGCTTTACCATCCGCAGCGACTCGGTCACCGGATGCTTTCACTGGAGTTTGGCCAGGCACAAATAATTCTACGTCAGACATGTTTTCACCTCATTTTGGGGCGCATATTCTAACCTAGCTTACGCACTAAAATATAGCCACCGGAATCCCACAAGATAATTTCCTTTCTGCGCAACCGCTGCTATCTTTACCTTAACGTCCATCAAAAAGGATAGTCTCTTGCAGTCTCCTCGGCATAGCGCATTTTGGCGAACAATGATTTACTTGGTTTTTGGGGTCGTCTGGATTCTCTATTCCGACCGATTCCTAGAAACCATTGTTGATGATGTGCAAACACTCACTCAGCTACAAACTTACAAAGGCTGGGCCTATGTGGTAATGACTGCCGCGCTCTTGTACGTTTTGCTTTATCATGGTCTAAAGAAAGAACGGATGCTGTCGTCCCGTGATGACCTGACCCAACTTCTCAATCAACACATGTTTCGGCGTGAATTAAAAAGTGAGCTGACGTTCGCCGGTGACAACCAACAAAAAGTCGCTCTGATTACCTTTAACATTGACGACTTCCGTCGTATTAATCATGTCTGTAGCCACGCTGTCGGCGATCAACTACTTGCCGATTTTGCTAATCTTTTGCATGACTTTTTTGCCGAACAACCGAATCTAATCGCTCGTATCGGTGCCGATGAATTTGCCGTTGCGCTGCTTAATGTAAAGAATACCGAAAATGCCGTATTACTCATTCGCGAGTTGCAAGAGAACTTTAAACAGCTACAGGTCGACGGCTACCAGAGTGAGCTAACAATAGCTGCCGGGTTAGCGATGTTCCCTAGTGACGCGGATAACCTCAAAGATCTGCTTGCTTGCGCGAACCTTGCCCAAGAGGAAGCAAAAAATCTAGGCCCCGGGCAGTTACGACTGTACGACCATTTCTTTGGTGAAAGCATTCACTCGCGTTTGCAGTTAACCGCCGATCTCCGTCACGCGATTGAAAACAAGGGGCTGACTGTTGCCTATCAACCTCTGTTTGCCACTCACTCAATGCAATTAACTGGTGTTGAGGCATTATTGCGCTGGAACCATCCTCACTTGGGTCCGATTCGCCCGGACACATTTATTACCCTTGCTGAACAACAAGGTTTGATTAGCCGAATTACGGACTACGTATTTGAGCACGCAATTACTGAGCTTACCGCGTCCGGTCTTTTAGGGGGGCAAATACCACAACTATCCATCAATGTTTCAGCCATCGACTTCGCCGAAGCCAATTCAGTTGAGCGCTTTTATCAGCGTCTGAATCACCTCAACGACTGGTCACTTCTGAAGTTAGAACTGACCGAAACCGCGGTGATTAATAATTTTGAAGAAACCTTGAAAGCGCTCACAGAACTGGGACAAGCAAAGATTCATCTGTCCATCGACGATTTTGGAACCGGCTATTCGTCATTGAATATTCTTCGCCGTTTGCCCATTCATGAAGTTAAAATTGACCGTTCCTTCATTCGCGATATCGAGCATGATGATGATGATCGTACGATTGTCAGAACTATCCTCGCCATGGCACACTCACTTGATTTAAAAGTTGTGGGTGAGGGCGTCGAAAACACCGAACAGCTCAAGTTTTTACTTAAGCACGGTTGCCATGAAGTCCAAGGGTTCCTCATGGCGAAACCAATGAATGTCAATGAGTTGAGTGCTTTTGTCAGTAACCTACCTGCAGCGACTGATACACTCAAACAATTTATTCGTAGTCAAAGTCAGTCGGCGCTTGCGCGTGAACTATAACCGAATATGGAATGATCAATGAAAGTACCAACCAAGCATTTTCTGGGCACCACGTTCGCTTTGCTCTTGTTGTCGGGCTGCATGTCGACGACTAATGAACAGGTATCGAGCGAAACTGAAGTTCAGGAGCGTTCTGAGCCGACCATTGAGGAAGTCTGTGATTCGCAACGGAACTGTCGTGCATCTACCCAGGTACTCTTGGCAACACCTGCGGGTGAAGTCTCTTTGGACTACGATCAATATTGGCCGGTCGTCTACGATAACGAGATCAAAATTCTGCCCGGTGAACGCGTTTTGGTTGAAATTGAGTTTGATGAATTTCAACAAGTGCAACACATGCGTCATGTCACCGAGCGCACCAACCCCGAACGCACATTCGAGTTTTACTTCACACAAATCCGCGGCAATTACGGCATGCTAATGTCCTTACGAAACCCGCTGACACGACCTGTACTATTTGATGTCGAAATCAAAAGTGTCGATGGCCAAACCTATCGCGTCAGCACCTGTCCGATACGTGGCCGCATGTCGTTCCATGAACGTTGGCCAGAACCAGCTGCCGAACTCGTTTTAAAGCGCCCACGTATCGTCAATGAACCGAGTAATGGCGTTTTAGTCTGTTCTTAGGTAAACGGAATCCGCTCGTATGCAAAGTGACGTAGATCAAGGCACTTGTGCGACCAATTCGTTATACTCAGTGCTTTACGAATAACCCAGAGCAGATCCATGACACCACATATTCATGCCGAACCCGGCGATTTTGCTGAAACGGTTTTAATGCCCGGAGACCCCTTGCGGGCCAAGTTTATTGCTGAAAACTTTCTTGAAGATGTCCGCGAAGTGAGCCATGTTCGCAACATGCTCGCTTATACCGGCACATATCAAGGTAAACCGGTGTCAGTCATGGGCAGTGGTATGGGCATGGCGAGTATTGGCATTTATTCATGGGAGCTGTTCACCCATTTTGGGGTGCAAACCATTATTCGAGTTGGGTCTTGTGGTGCATATACATCTGACCTCAAACTCTATGACGTCGTGTTAGCGGAAGCTGCTTGGAGTGAGTCCAGTTATGCGCGAACACAAAATGGTTACGACAGCCCAGTCACGCATCCGAGCTTAAGCTTGAATGAAGCACTAAAGCAAGCGGCAAAGCAGCTCGATATTCCCCTAACTGTCGGCACCGTGCATTCCAGTGACGTTTTCTACCGAGCAGAAGTCGACACGCATGAACGTCTCTTTCGTGAGCAAGCGACCATCGCTGTTGAAATGGAGTCGTTCGCATTATTTCATAATGCGCAAGTACTCGGTAAACAAGCGGCCTGCATTCTGACGGTCTCCGATCATTTAGTGACGAATGAAGCCGCCAGCGCCGAGGATCGTGAGCAAGCCTTTACCAATATGATGAAGATTGCCTTACACTCAGCCTAAATCGGAAAGGTTATAAAAAAGGGCTCAATTGAAATTGAGCCCTTTTACTATTTTTCTGGTGCGTATGGTTGTGCTCTTAGCGTTTGCCCATTCGAGCTATGCAAAATTAAATGACCATCAGCGTCAATATCGAAACCATGTACGTCGTTAATCACAGCTAAAAACGCCTGTTCGGCGTCATTACGCGGGCCATCACAGGCCATTTTCGTTGCACCCATAGCGCCGAATGCAAGGCTTTCACCCGTCAGTTCGTAACCGCCAAAGTAACGATTACAGCCGGTGCTGCCACTGACCTGCTCACCGTCAAAATACATGGTGACCAACACCAAATCAGCGACCACATGGGTATCAAGTTGATAAAACTGCCATGGGTTTGCTTGGAGTAGATGCCCAGGATCACCTGCGCAGCCTTGCAGCGTCTCGCCCGGAATTTGCACCGTTGCTGAATAGGGATAAGGCATGCCGGTCATGCTGTCATGACATGTTTCTGCACGAACCACGAGTGTTCCTGCATAGGCGCTATTGCTAAATCGATAGCGGCTGGTTTCCGGTGACTGCGTCTGCGACGTCAGCGCAAAAACTTCCGCTTCTTCGCCCATACGGTGAAAGTGAATTTGCTCGGCAAACACCTGTATTGACCAAAAAGGCTCATTCCCTGAGGCCCGCAATTGTTGCTCACCCGGCGCTGCGAAGCGCTCGGCGCGGTCACTATTTGTAACCCCACCTTCGGCGTTCATGGTTGAACAGGCCATCAAACTGAAACCGGCAAACGCCAGAATCGGTAAGCCAAGACATTTATTCATCGCTATCACTCCTCGCCTGATTGAGGCGCTATTGTCGACGAAAGCACAGTGAAATCATAGGCCGCTTACCTTAATTTTACCGTGCTGTAAGTCACCGTAGTTCATTGACCGGAAGTGATTATTTTGGCGGTTTCTAAGTAAAGCGCACCCGCCTTTTTAGCCGTGTCATAGTCCATCGTTTCTGAAGCCACATGCACTTCCTCAAGGGTTTCAGCTAATTCTTCCAGATCTTCACGAATACGCTCCAAAGCATTTTCTAAGGTGTAGGTCAGCTCATGAATTAACACCATGTCCTCAACGGTTAATTCGCCCTTAGCGAGAACAGCCTGTAAACGTTGGTTGTATTCAACAAAATTTTTCATTGCCACCGCTAGCGTTGGTGACGGCTCACCTTTGTAATGGTCGATACGCTCTTGATCAGCAAATACTGCCGTCGAAAATAAAGCACTGAAAATCGTGATGGTCATTAGCTTTTTAAACATGGATTTATCCTTAGTCATTTTGATTAACGAGCATTAAAATTGATAGCTTACTGACACCCAGAAGCTCCGAGCACGCTCAGCGGTATTGTAATCGGGTGAACACACATACTCTGTTTGGCTTTCCGCCAAGTAACAGGAGCGGCTGGTCAAGTCCTTATCCAGTAAATTATTCACCCGTGCGTTGATTCGCAGTTGCTCACTGACTTTATAGCTTGCACTCAAGTGCATCAGCTCATAGGCCTTATAATAGAGCTTCTGTGTTTCGGGTCCGGTCGGGCCGCTGACGTTCGCCACACCACGATAACGTTCACCTCGGATTTCAGCGATAAGTGCCAAGTCTAACGCTGATGTGACTTGCCAATTTAGCCGACCATTGGCCATGTGCTTAGGCGTATTTACCAGCGGTAGGCCTTGGTCTACTCCGTTCTTCACTTCACTGTCGGTATAAGTATAGTTGCCACTGAGCGTCCAGTAATCGAACAATTGATAACGTGCGGCAATTTCCACACCTCGGGTTTCTGCCTTATCGACATTTTGCATCTGGGCGAAGCGCTGAAAACCAAGTTCAGCCCAACCTTCACCAATATCCACACACGGCTCACTACCAATGGCGACCTCACAATGCGGCAAGTTGTCTTGACGAATTATCTTGTCGCGGAAGTCATTGATAAACAACGTGAGATTGGCACTCAGGTTATCGCCATTATCGTAATACGCGGCAACTTCATAGTTCACGCTGGTTTCCGGCTGTAGATGCGGCGAACCAACCATCGGGGTAACACCTTGGCCACCGAAACCAACAATGCCGGCAAACAGTTGATTTGGCTCTGGGGCTTTGTAGCCAGTACTGACACCACCCTTAAAAGTCCAGTCACTTTGCGCACGCCAGTTGAGGTAGACCCGTGGACTCCACTGCGAACCAAAGACAGAGTGGTCATCGAAGCGCGCGCCATAGATTAAGATTAATTCCGGCGTCAGATCCCAGTTATCTTCAGCAAATAAGGCCCATTGACGATGATTCTGTGTCGTGCCCATTGCATAGTCATCGCCATACATACCGAACACACCGTCTTCCATTTTTGCATCAAACCATTGACCACCAAGAATAAACGCGTGATCACCGAGCATTGACTCAAAGCGGGTATCAATGATGAGGTTGTCAATCTCCAACACGCGCATCTGCCGTGGTAAAAACTGCGCGCTGAGTTCCTCTCTCACCGCCTCAGTTAGGGTCGGCCGGACACTATTTTGGTGCTCGACTTCGCGGTCCCAAATAGCCTGCAACGCTTGCCGCTCGCTCACAGTCAGCGGCAATGAGCGACCCAAATTTGCACTACGACTTTGGGTCACATCGGAACTCCATGTACCTGCCGCCAGCTCTAGTCGATGCGATAATACCCACTGTTCGCGTTCAACCCGTTGATGCTCAGAATAACCGACTCGCGGCTGCACTTGACCGTTAGTCGCCCGCCATAAACTTTCCGGTTGATCGAGCGTACCCACTTGACCTAGGCGATTATCATAACGCTGTTTAGCACTGTCATAACCTAACGCAACGGTATGCCCGTCATTCACTAGCCAGTTCAGACGTGCACCACCATTCCAGTTTTTTGCCGCGACAATTTTACGATCACCGAAGCTGCCAGAATCCTCCCAAAGCGTACCGTCCGGCAGTGGTAATGAAGTTTGATAGGAAGGTTCGGTCGTGCCCCGAGTAAATAGCGAACCGTAGAGCGCGATGGTGAGGTTATCCGTCAGTGGCCCGGTCAGGTAAAGATCCGTTTTATCATCGTTTCCATATTGACCATCCTCTTGCAGTGTCGCCCCAAGCGTCACGCTACCGTGCCAGCTACCGAGGTTACTGCGCGTGATAATATTAATAACACCGCCAATGGCGTCGGCTCCATACAGGGTCGACATCGGACCGCGCACGACTTCAATACGTTCAATCGCTTCAAGTGGCGGCATATACATGAACTGGCTATTGCCGAAATTATTAGGTCCGATATCGCCAATATCACTCTGACGCCGTCCGTCGATGAGAATCAACGTATAGTTAGCAGGTAAGCCACGCATGGTAATACTAATATTACCGTTTTTATCCTGCCCAGAACCAACATCAATGCCCTCAATATCCCGCAGTGCATCCGCTATACCTGCATACGGACGACTTTGCAGATCGTCTCGAGTGACGATGGTGACGCTTGCCGGCGCATCGACCAAATTCCGCTGAAAACCGCTCGCCGTAACGACAATCCGCTCCATGACCGCACCATGCTCTGACTGCTGACTTTGTGGCGCTGTATCCAATGTTTCATTATTCGCTGCAACATTTGCGCTCAGTAGGCTAAGAATCGCGCTTGCTACAAGCGTGAAGTGACCTGATTTCATTCTCTTTCCCCAAAGTGAATTTAAAAACTCGTTGCAAATGATATTGATTCTCATTTATATTGTCTAGGCTTTTTGAGAATAATTCTCATTAACTTTAAATGATGGAGGAATGAAGTCATATGCTGAGGCAACCACTCAAAGCTTGGATAATGACTATTACCGGTACCTTGAGCATTGTCGCGAGCGCCCAAGCAACACCAACGATGACCTTTGCGATTGAAATACCGCGTCTTGCAGTTGCCGAATATCATCGACCTTACGTTGCTATTTGGCTTGCCGATGAGCGTCATCAAGCCGTTGCGAACCTGAATGTTTGGTATGACATCGGGATGGCAAATCAAGAAGGTGAAACTTGGTTGAAAGATTTACGCCAATGGTGGCGCCGTTCAGGGCGCACATTGAACTTACCAGTTGATGGGGTTAGCGGTGCGACTCGAGCACCCGGTGTGCATCAAGTCTCCTTTACGCAAACAGCGGGCGATGGAACTGTGTTTGCCCAGTTGCCGCCGGGACAATATTTCATTCACGTTGAAGCTGCTCGCGAAGTCGGCGGCCGTGAAATGCTGAGCTTCCCTGTGACCTTTCCGCTAAGCGCAAACACCTATCGCCAACAAGGTCAACACGAGCTAGGCAAGGTCCAACTCACGATACAAAACTAAGGAGCGACTACATGAAAAAATTACTGTTTGCCGCACTGCCTTTGGCACTGCTTGCCACGATTCCAAACGCAGAGGCGCATCGCGCATGGTTAGTCCCATCGAGCACTGTGCTAGCAACAGAGGACAGTTGGGTGACGTTGGACGCTGCGGTTTCCAACGAGATATTTCACTTCGACTACCGGCCTATGAGCACGGAAAATTTTCAGGTCTTCGGGCCGACCGGCTCGGATTACCCTCTGGTGAACCATGCTTTAGGTGAATTACGCGGTCAAGCGGACTTGCAATTAAGCGACGCTGGAACCTATAAAATATTCACTGCCACACATGCACTCACAGCACGCTGGGTCGATGCTAACGGCCAACGTGGCATGTATCCTCCTCGCGGGCAACGCGCAACACCTGAAGGCCTCCAAGCGGCACTTCCGGCGAACGCTCAAGAACTCACCATTAGCGAGTCTTCACGGCGCATCGAAACCTTCGTTACTGCTGGCGCTCCTAGTTTGCAAGCACTTACACCGAGTGGTGTTGGGTTAGAGTTGCAACCGATCACTCACCCAAATGATTTATTCGCAGGTGAATTAGCTGAGTTTCAGCTATTAATTGACGGTGAGCCCGCTGTTGGTGCCGAGATTGTCATCATTCGCGCGCACACGCGCTTTCGCGACAATCAGGAAGAAATTGAGTTGGCAGCAGACGATCAAGGCCATTTTACGATCACCTGGCCACAGGCCGGGCTTTACTGGTTAAATGCGAGCTACCGTGATGACCGCGCAAAAGCGCCAGCCACACAGCGAGTTGGCAGCTATACCGCTACATTTGAGGTGTTGCCGTTTTAATGTTGGATGAAAAGTTGAATGAAAAAAGGCTCAACAAGAAAGCGTTGAGCCCTTTTTAGCTATGCTCGGCGGACAAAGGTGGCCACGACCGCACTGGTGACAATACCGAGTATAATGGCACCAATAAAAGCCTGCACCACATACGAGCGGAAGTTGAAATAGGCAACTGCTTCTTCAACACTCATCGCACCTGCCTCCACGGCATGGGTCGCCGCGTTAGTGAAGAATTCAGGCGTGATGACAAAATGAATCAATACCTGGGCGAAAGGGCTCAAAATCGCAATCACCATGGTTAAATACAACCCAGTGACAAAGCCTTGCGTCCAATTCATTTTACCAGCGAAATGCTGCTCGCGCTTTTCCCGCAACGCAAGTACATAAATCGCTATCGCAACGATGGCAAATATGTTTGTGAGTAGCGGATGATAGGCGATGTGTGTCGAGTGTAATCCCGAAAAACGCTCGAGCAACATCCACACTAACATCGCCAAAGTAAAGACGATGCCCCACTTCACTTCAATCCGATTTTTTTCCAACATGACCTAAGTCCTTCAAATAAGGTGTTTTCACCAACACCCATTTGTCGCACTTTGTTTACTTAGGTGCAAGTTTTACTGCTGTACCAAATACTAAAATTTCTGCAGCACTTTGAGCGACGACCGATGTCGAAAAACGCACCCCAACAATCGCATCGGCGCCCAGTGAGCGTGCTTCATCAATCATGCGGTCAATTGACTGCTCGCGTGACTCGGCCATAAGCTTGGTATAATCATGCAACTCACCACCAACGAGGTTCCGTAAACCTGCCAACACATCACGGCCCAAATGACGGGCGCGTATGGTGTTACCGCGCACCAGTCCGAGACTCGCGATAATTTCTTCACCGGCAATCGTTTCAGTTGTCACAACGGGCATAGGCTTCATAGTTGTACCTTCTTATATTTATCGGTTTTACGTGCAATTAATCGCTGGCGTAAAACACTGAGGAAAAGTAGAAATAAACCACCGTAAAATGCAATCACACCGATACCGAGCCAGTGGCCGATTCCCGACTCACTAAAGACTTCACGGATAAATTGCCAGCTCACAATACCACCCAGTAGTAGCACCGCAGCAATCACCAAAGCCCACCCGACAAACGCGAGTCGTCGCGCTGAACGATCAGCAAACACCTTGGGTAAATGCTCGGTGTCGACGGAACTCAACACCGCTGACTTCAAATCACCGCGCATTTGTATGAGGTCATCCGCTAATGCTTTGCAGTTTGGGCAATTTTGTAGATGCAAATAAATACGCTGTTGTTCTTGTTGCGTCAATTCATCATCAAGGTATGCGGACAGTTTTTCCTGCACATCTAGGCAAGGGGATTGATTCGAGTTCATAGTAACCTCCGCGTTAACGTTTAACTGATGAGGACTGACGGTCGATACTTAGCAACTGCTCGCGCATGGCTAATCGAGCGCGGTGTAAGCGTGACATGACGGTACCACTATTGAGCTGCAAGACTTGGGCGATATCGGCATAGCTCAGCTCATTGACGTCACGCAGGACGAGAATTTCGCGTTGCTCCGAGGTCAATTGCATCAGCGCTTGACGTACCCACTGTTGTCGTTCCGATTGCTCGATAGGGTCTATTTCATCCGTAGATGCGGCAAAGAGCTCGGCACCTTCTTCCGCTTGAAAGCGTTGTTGAAAGCGCAAATTGTCAATACACGCATTGCGAATGACTTTAAAAAACCACACCCGTTGTGCCGCTTCATCCGTTGGTAATCGGTTGCCGGTAAGAGTTTTCGTAAACGCGGTTTGCAGCACATCTTGTGCGGCTTGATTGCAGCGCAAAATGCTCCGTGCTAAAGCGAGACCGCCGTTATACCACTGCAAGTAGGGATGCGTGTTCGTTGTCACCTTTTGACCCTTTTGTCATCGTCCTCGTATGCAGAATAAACGACGGGCGTTACAATTTATTCCAATCTTTTTAAAGTGACGACCGGATAAGGAATGGGAAGAATTGTGCCGCGCGCGGGAACATACGTGTCGCGTATAAATTCAACCACAGCAAGCGCGTCCGTGTTGCATTGTACCGTCGCGATATCACATTGGAGTTCCTCGTCCGCATAGTGAACGACGAAGCGGTTATCTTGCTGACTCAGGCGCGCGACCGGATAAACGGTTAATTGCCCGTCCGCATAGGCGAGGTCGAGACGTTCGCTGCGCTGCTGCTGACTGCGAAACACGGTCGTCCAGCCGTCATTTCCGGTAGCACTATAACTGTTCATTAGCACCTGATACTGAGCAGTCAAATCTAGCGGCTGCCAGTCTGGCTCGAGCCACGTACCCCGATTCACTTCGAGTTGTGTAATCTGACCATCGCGATAACGCTCAGTTTCCGCAAAGGTATAACGGAGGTTACCGCCATACGGGAATTTGCCAGCATGAGAACCTGCGGGCAGTGTTGCAATAATCGTTTCTTCGAGAAGGGCTTTCACTTCAGCACCCGTGAGCGGCAGAATCGATAAGAAATTAGAAAAAGGTAAAAGCTCGAGAGTGACATCGCCCTCACGTAGTTCGCCTTCCGCTAGGTTTTGTCGAATACCGCCCGCGCCGAGCAAAGCAAAATCAACCTGGGTACCGGTCACCTCCTGCACTGCTGCACTATTCGCCCACTCAAATTGGGCCATAGCGATCAGCGGTGCAACCTGCGAGCCATGGTGATCGCTGTCGCCGTCACCCGGGCGACGCACATGCACGAGGGTGTCTGGCAGCATACCGATCACTTGGCCATAGGCCTGTTCAACAGCGGGTTTATACACCGCATCAATAACGGCGCGTAAATCTGGATGTTCGGCGGTCACTTCAATGGCTGGATGCTGATGAATAAAGTCGAGAACCTGTTGGCTTTGCGAAGGCGTCATGCGCGAGTCCGCATGACGCGCCGAGCTTTGAAAAAACTCGTCGTTGCTGAGCAATACATTCTGCCCTGCGCAATTGGTCAAGCGGCCGTCGCTGGCAAAATGCACCCGCACTTTCCCAATCGCTTGGGCGTATTCACCGGCTTGAACGATACAGGTCGCGTCGAGACCATTCGGATTTTGCACCCATTGTGCATAGTCGCCCGAGTGCCCTAAGCCTAAATCGCTGAAGTCGCCTAGGAGCGTATGAGAATGACCGCCGACAATGACGTCAATGCCATTCACTTGCTGGGCAATCGCCACGTCGACCGAGTGACCTAAATGCGTCACCGCTACAATGTTGTACACACCATGCGCATGAAACTCATCGACCATGGCTTGGGCGCTCGTCACCACATCGAAAAACGCCACTTCGCCAACGTGGGGAGAAATATTCGGCATATCGTCCAATGCGAGGCCAAAAACCCCGACAATTTGATAATGTTCAGGGAGACTCTGTAGCTCTGTTAGATCATCAAGGCGCTGCTTTTGATAGCCATCAAAAGCAAAAAGCGTGTAGGCGCGAAGATTGTCTTGGTCTTTTAAATCAGGGTCACGGCTGGTGTCTATATTGGCCGCAAGCAATGGGAAGTTAATACGTGTCAGAAATTCATTGAGATGCGCATTGGTCAAGTCAAACTCATGATTTCCGAGGGCCATCGCGTCAATATTCATCCGGCTAAGAATATCTGCATTCATCCGCCCTTCGTTGATTTTAAAATACGCCGAGCCCTGCCATGCATCACCACCGTGGAGGAACAACATTGCGGTATTTTCTTCTTCCGCAATCGCGCGATACGCGTTTGCCTGCTCAAGTAAACGGGGATGGCCGCCAAACTCGTTATAAACCGTCAGTTCGTTAGCCCGAAAGCTGGCAGGCACCGGATCAAAAGCAGAATGAGTGTCGTTAATGTGGGCGATAATCAGCTCGAACGGCTCCGGAACCACGCTGGGATCAGGACGCTCACTACACCCCAGTAAAAGTGCGGCAACCGCGCCAAACCAAACCACCTTTTTCATCGCAACACCTCATGAATGCTTAATCTTTACAGTTTACCGCAAACGTAAGCAATGACAAAACCCGCGTAAATTTATGGAGTTACCTTTCTGGCTCGGAGCCGGAATCCCTTTCCTTTTCGGCTCGGAGCCGGAATGTCATTTAGCATTCCATCTCTTTGCGCGGTCGGGCATAATGTTTTGCTGATGCCGTGGATGATCGCCCCTACGCACCGCAGTCGTTCACAGCGCGAAATAACAATAACAAGAAAGAGTCAACTCATGTCGCAACCTCATGATTTTCAGGCGCTGCCGGAACCCACTCCGTTTTACCGCTGGGCTGTTTTGCTATTTGTCAGTCTCGCTATGTTCGGTAACTATTACGTCTATGATTCGATGTGGCCGGTCATCGACCTCATGCGCACCGACTTAGGCTTCAGCTACCAACAAATTGGCTTGCTTTCCACCGCCTATAACGTCGCTGCACTTTGTGTTCTGCTCATTGGCGGTTACATCATCGACCGCTTTGGCACCAAAAAGGCCATCACGGTTTTTGCGCTGATTTGCCTTTTCGCCGCTTTTCTAACCGCGGCGACACCACATTACGAAGTGATTTTTGCTGGACGCTTTTTATTAGGTATCGGTGCCGAGCCGCTCATTGTTGCGGCCACAACCGTTTTGGCTAAGTGGTTTAAAGGTAAGGAGTTAAGCTTCGCCTTTGGCATCAACTTGTCTATTTCACGCCTTGGCTCTGCGTCAGCGGATTGGTCGACTTCGTTTGCAAGCCCGCTATATATGAACTGGCAAGATCCGCTCTGGTTAGCGACTGCGGTGGCTGGTATTTCCGTTTCTGCAGCCTTGCTTTATTGGATGATGGAGAAGCGTGCTGAAGGTCGCTATCAGATTGGTAATAGCCAAGCTGCGGAAAAAATCGAACTCAAATCACTTTATAAATTTTCAGCATCCTATTGGTATATCGTTGCCCTTTGTGTGGTGTTTTATGCGGTCGTATTTCCATTCCGCACCTTCGCGATTGACTACTTTCAGCAAGCGCACGGTATCACGCGTGAAGCAGCGGGTTTGCTCAGTAGCCTTTTACCGGTTGCAGCAATTATCCTCACGCCAATTTTTGGTTTTTGGGTCGACCGTGTGGGGCGGCGCTCGCTATTTATGGCCGTCGGTGCGCTGGTCATGTTGCCGCTATTTTTAGCGGTGACCTACTTGCCGGCTGGCCCGGACGTGCCGCTGGTCATCCCGTTTATCGGCAGCGCCATGGTGCCGCTCACCTTGTTCGTGGTGATTTTTATGCTCGGCGCGGTCTTCTCCTTGATACCTGCCGTCATGTGGCCTTCGGTCGCATATATCGTCGAGGCCCGGCGATTAGGTTCAGCCTTTGCGCTCATGACAATGTGTCAACAACTCGGTTGGGCAGTGGTACCCTTTATCGTCGGCGTGCTCAATGACCGCAATAGTGCGGGGCCGGAAAATATTGCTGGCTACGCACCCAGTATGTGGTTTTACACCGCATTAGCCTCGTTTGGCTTGTACTTTGCCTACAAACTGTGGCGCAGCGAAACAGGACCAAATGCACACGGCTTGGAAACCATCACGAGTCGCGCAGGAAACTAAAGCGCGGCTGCAGTTGGCCGTTCACATCGACTTCCTCAACAAACATATCGAACGGGCGCACCCAAAGCGCCCGTTCACCATATAAAGGCCGGTACACCACCAATAACTCTTCTGTTTCTGAGTGCCGCGCGGTATCAATCACTTGATATTCGTTGCCTTTGTAGTGCCGATAAATCCCTGCTTTCAATTCTGTCATGCTTAATTCCTTTGGCTATCGATCGATTTTCTGTCAATTTTCGTTAAAAAATAATTGCCAATTACTGTATAAAAATACAGTATAAAATATTCGAATTCGACTGGCTTTTTATGAAGACGCTGCCCGAAAAATATTATCGAGACCATTTTCTCGAATTTCTTCGTTACGTTGAAGTGGTTTGTGCACACTTGCTCGACCCGCACGATAACGCGATCGTGACGAAAATTCACGCTCTGTCCGAGGACGGGTTGTGCTTGTTGGTACGTATGCTTAACCGCAAATGGCCATTTGTCGCGTTGAATACCCTTGATTACTCAGAAATCAGCGACGTCCCCGCAGCATTGCTCGAGCTTGAGCAGGTTGGTTTTGTACTGCCTGCTGCACAGGCTTTACAACGACCAGAACCAACGAGTTTGCAAACGCCGTTGGCAGAATTATATTTAAACCAACTCACTAAACCTCAGTTACAGCAGCTTGCGGCCGAACTAGAGCTGCCGCAGCAACCAAATAGATCTGCCACCAAGGCGATTTGGCTGGAAGCGTTTCTACCCGTGTTGGCAAATGATTCACGACAACAGCCGTCTCCAGACCTTACGAGTCATTCCGCTGACCTGCAATCATGGCAAACAATGCCGAGTCTAACGTCTTGGTTCTATGTCGCCGAGCATGAGGCGTTCCACTACTTTCGTTACCTCTATTTCGGCCATGTCCGCGGCACGCTGAATCAGTTTTCCATGCGGGACTTAGGCGTCATGGGCACTCGCCAATCGTTTCTGAATCGCAATAACGATGACTTGTCGAATGACCTGTCGAATGACTTGTCGAATATGCAAGCTCGCTTCCAGCAACTGACGGATGCCAAAGACGCATGGTTTTGGGCAAACGAACTGGCGGCGTTTAAAAGTAGTAGTACAACACAGCGACTCACGTTTGCTGACCATTGTTTGCGCCTGCAACGGCCGACCGGCTACATAGCGTTACAAGAGTACGGTGCCTTACTCTACCAACTCGGTAAGTTTGCACTGAACGAAAAAGAAGACGATTTGGCCCTCCGGCTACTCCAACAATCGCCCGATCCGCGAGCTGTCGAAAAGTATTTGCGCTTACTTTATCAAACGGGTGATACCGCGACAGTTGAAGAGAAGCTCAACGAGATAGTTGAAAATCCTGAGAGTGAGCACTTACTTTACTTTGCCTTAGATTTCCTGCAGCGAAAATTTGAGAACAAACGCACAAGTACTCTGACCGACATTCTCCGCAGCTGTGATACCCCGGTAATTCTTGATGAAGCGCACAAAAACCAAGTTGAAAAAGGTATGCAGCTGCATTATCAACGCCGCGGTGCACTCGTCTGGCGAACCGAAAACCGACTGTGGCGCGCGTTGTTTGGCATGACCTTTTGGCCTCTGCTATTTCGTGAAGGGAATGGCTTTTGTAATGAGTTTGATCGTTTGCCCTTAGCGCTGCGCGAACAACGTTTTTGGCGTGAAAATGAACGTGAAATACGCGCCTTATTGGCGGAGTTGGATACGCCGGGAAAGTGGTTGCGCCATTTAATGGCTATCGCCGCTCAGTTTTATGGTACCGCCAATGGCGTCTTTCGTTGGCACAGTGCCTTGCTGGAGATTTATTCTCACGTCCTACAACACACGCCTGTGCAAGCTCTTGCACAGGTTCTCATGGAAATGAGCCAAGATTACTTGCAGCGCAATGATGGTTTCCCGGATTTATTGGTTATCGACAATGGACGGCTGCGTTTTGAGGAAATTAAAGCGCCGGGGGACAGTTTACGGCGGAATCAGCTAATGAGCATGCGCCGCTTACAACAAGCCGGTTTCAACGTTGTTGTGCAAACGGTGCAATGGCAAGTCGACCCCGAACAACCCTATATAGTCGTTGACGTTGAAACGACCGGCGGCGCTCAGGGGTATCATCGCATTATTGAAATCGGCTTAGTGAAGGTTTGCCATGGCCAAATTATTGAAGAATGGCAGTCGCTGATTAACCCAGAGCGACATATCCCGCGATTTATCACCGAGCTGACGGGAATAAATAACGACATGGTGGCAACAGCGCCCAAGTTTCATGAAGTACTCAACGAGCTTCAGCGCTTTTTCGCCGACGCAATTTTTGTCGCGCACAATGTGAATTTTGATTACAGCTTTTTCCGCAACGAATATGAGCGCTTAGGTGAGGTGTTTCGCTTACCGAAAATCTGTACGGTGCAGCGCATGCGGCAATACTTTCCCGGCCGCGATTCCTACTCGCTCGGAGCGTTATGCAAATCCTTCGACATTCAGCTCACCCACCACCACCGCGCACTCGATGACGCTCGAGCGGCTGCGCAACTATTGTTGTTAACCCAAGCTCAAGCGGCCGAGCATTCAGGGTTGCCAACTGTTTAAAATTTTATATAACTGTATGGATATACATGGTATTATATTCCTATGAAATTATCAGAATATGCAAAATTGCAAGGAATATCCTATCGAGCGGCATGGAATCAATATAAAGCCGGAAAGCTTGGTGCGCCTGCGAGACAGCTCCCTACTGGAACAATAGTTGTTGATGTACCAACAAAGCCTCAGAAAGTTGTCATTTATGCTCGCGTATCAAGTCATGACCAAAAAAATGATCTACTACCTCAAGTAGAGCGCTGCATGAAACACCTCAAAAAATCTAACATTGATGTGAGTGATGTTGTCACTGAGGTCGGTTCTGGGATGAACGGAAAGCGAAAAAAACTGCTGAAAGTATTATCTGATCCAGAGCTAACCCATCTCGTAGTTGAGCATCGAGACCGCTTTATGCGGTTTGGCAGTGAATTTGTAGAAGCCTCTCTCAGTGGCAGAGGTGCAAAGCTGATCGTTGTTGATGATAAAGAACTGGACGATGACTTGGTGCAGGACATGGTTTCAGTGCTCACCTCATTTTGCGCAAGACTGTATGGAAAAAGATCGGCAAAGAACAGAGCAAAGAAAATGATGGAGGCGGCTGGTGAAGAATCTTAGTGTTCAGGAGCGTTCCGCAATTATCGAAGATATTGCAAATGCGATGCTAATGCAAAAAAAGGAAGGTTCAATCCTCCATAGGAAATTTCTAAATCTTATTAAAGAGTGCATTGAGTCTGCTTCCGTTGCTGAGGTTGAAGTTGTAGATAGTGGATATGACTATTCTACATTCGGAAGAGCTTCACATGAAAAAGTAAATAAGAACCAGTTCGAAACTATCAGGGATTTTTTGGACTATCCAACTGGTAATAGTAGACCTACTTTCTGTAGTGGTTCAGGAATGGTCGCAGAGACATGGGAAGATTATGTTTCTGTAGAATGGTCAGAGATAATTACCAATTACTACAATGCTATACCTCAGTACAGAGATATAATTAGTTCATCTTTCTGGATTGATTATCAAGGTAATGCTCTCACGGAAGAAGATGAAATATCCGATGACCTTCACAATGAACTATGTGATTACTTGATTGATATTGAGCTGATTTCGGCTTGGGAGGATAGCCCTCTCCCATGAGAACTTATCAAACAAGGATATCAGTATCACCAGAGTTAGATGCGATACTTTCTGACTACGCATCCTTGTATAGCAAAGTCGAACGTACCCTATTTTCCGAAACGATATGCAAAGGTATCAAGCCAGAATCCGTCAAATCTGATTATCAGAAACGGTTTGGCCTTACCGCACGCCAGTTCAATGCCATCTGCCGAAATCTGAAAGGCAAAGTGGCTTCCATCAAAGAGCTACGGAAGTCACATATCAAAGACCGCTCTGATAAGATTAAGCGGCTGGAAAAGACTGTTGTTCGGATGGAACAGCGCATTAGTAATATCCGTGATGGAAGACGCAAAGGACACCAAGGCGTTACGGACAAGAAGTATGTCTCTCTCAAATTCTCTTTGCATCAGAAGAAACGCCGCTTGCACGCATTGAAGCTCAAACAGCAACGCCATATCGAAGAGAAAAAATTAGGTGAAGTGCGTCTTTGTTTTGGGTCATCAAAGCTGTTCAACGCTCAGTTCAACTTGTCAAAAAATGGCTATGATTCCCATAAGCAGTGGAAATCAGACTGGCAGGCTTCACGAAACAACCAGTTTTACGTGCTTGGCTCGAAAGACGAAAACGCTGGCTGTCAAGGTTGTGTTATCAGTCAAAATGATGATGGTTTTACCTTGCGATTGCGCCTGCCTGATTTACTCGCATCTGACAGCAAATACATTACTATACCCGTTATATTAGCTTACGGCGCAGATCATATTCTTAAGGCATTACAGAATAAGCAGGCGATATCGTATCGTTTCCTGAAGGACAGAAAAGGCTGGCGCGTGTTTATTAGTACCGAGGCGATACAAAAGGACTCTGCCACCTCAGCGCAAGATGGTGGAATTGGCATTGATATTAATGAACATCATCTGGCAGTAACGGAAACAGACCGATTCGGAAATCCTGTTTCAAGTCTATCCATTCCACTATCAACATATAGTAAATCATCCAATCAGAGCAAGGCAATTATTGGTGATGCTGTTAAAGCGTTAATTGCGTTTGCTGAAGGCAAGGGAAAACCAGTCGTCGTTGAACAGTTAGATTTTCGCAAAAAGAAGGCGAACCTTGAAAACGAAAACGCCAAGCGAGCACGACAGCTTTCCAGTTTTGCCTATAACCAAATATTGTCAGTTATCAAAGCCAGATGCGTTGATAATGGCATTGAATGTATTGAAGTAAATCCGGCTTACACATCCGTTATCGGTAAGTGTAAGTTTATGACCCGTTACGGCCTATCCAGTCATCAGGCAGCTGCTTGTGCGATAGCCCGTCGGGCATTGAAATTCAGCGAACGACCCAATCGTCGTGACCATCTCGCCTCATCCCTACCTGCAAGGAATCGGGATGAGCACGTATGGTCATTTTGGAGGAAAGTCGCACGCGATAAAGCGGTGAGTGAATCACTATCATTGCTGAGCAAATCTCAATCCAGTAGGCCACAAACGTTAACTACTGTGATGCCAATGCGTAATGATATGACAGGGAAGGCCTGTCACGTTAGCCAGAAAAACTGTTCGTCTGGCGAAATGCTGGCTTAGCCAGTAATGGAATATTTTTCCATAAAATTAGGAACGGTAGAACTTGGTTATGCAGATGCGTATCGACAAATTGCAAATTCGTCGCGGGCATGGCTATTATCGTTCTTTCTCGTTTATCGATAGGAATCAATCTATGTACAAGGCCATTGGACTATTTTTTGTCTTCGCCACGATGTCTATGTCAGCCTCTGCTCAAGCACCCGACACAGCAGGTGCAAAAGCCGCCGTCGACCATTTTTTGTATGGCGCTTCCATTAACGATGCTGAAATTCATGATGCATTTTGGGCTGAAGATCTGACCTACACCAGCTCGCGAGGTACGCGTTTTGGTCGCGCTGAACTCATGACAGGCATGGAAGGCAGCACGCCAATCGCAGAAGACGCCGTGACCACTTGGTTTAGTGCCGAAGACGTTGAACTGAAAAACTACGGTGAGACGGTGGTGATAAACTTCACCCTGATAAGCAAGAATACCGATGGTGACGTCATCGGAAGGCACTTCAATACTGGTGTACTGGTGTTTCGTGAAGATCGCTGGCAAGCGGTGAATTGGAACGCCACGACCGCAGCGGACTGATTCAAGTCCGGTTAAAAATCTTTACTTTTACGCAGCGCTTTCTTAGCGCTGTGTTGCTTTTTGCTCTGCAAACGTCGCTCTTTTGCTGCTCGGGTGGGCTTCGTCGCAATTCGTTTTTTCACGACTTTATTGACGCTTCGCACCAAGGCAATAAACTGCTCCAGCGCTAACTCACGATTTTGCAACTGACTGCGTGTTTCTTGGCACTTGATAATAATCTTGCCGCTCGCGGTAATGCGGTGATCACTGAGCTTCAGCAAACGTTCTTTATAGAAATCAGGCAGAGACGACGCTTGAATATCAAAGATCAGCTGCGCTGCCGTAGCAACTTTATTTACATTCTGGCCGCCTGCACCGCTTGAGCGGATGAATTGCCATTCAATTTCTTGTTCCGGAATTTCCACACGCTGGGAAATTAAAATTGCCATGTTGGTCTCGTTACTCCCTTTCCATGCCTACAGAATATCATGCATTCCCCTTCCGCGCCGAATTGCGGTAGGATAATTCCGTTAATTCGGACAAAAACAAAGGACGGGCGCGTAGGCGTCACGACAATAATTATGAAGCGACTCACTTTAGCAATATTGGCCGGGCTTACACTACCGGCTCTAACCGCTGTACAAGCGACAGAATTTGACCAAGGCCGCGTCATCTCGAGCGCAACCGACTTCTCCGTCGTACCGCATCGCGAGCGCATCGGGCCGGAAAATCGCATGTTGACTGACCGCCTCGACAACCTATTACCTGCTCTCATGGCGGAACAAGATCTCGACATGTGGTTGGTGATCAATCGCGAAAAAGCGGAAGATCCCGTGTACTTTACTTTAGTACCGCAACCAACGTTTGCAGCGCGCCGCACCACCATGCTGGTGTTTCATCGCCAAGCGGACGGCTCGGTTACCCGCGAAACAGTCAATACCTACCCACTCGGCGGTCCGTATGATTCCGCCTGGCAAGGCGGCAGCCTTGATGAACAGTGGCAAGCACTGGGTGAACTGATTGTGGCGAAGAATCCGCAGCGCATTGGCATTAATGTCTCTCGTGACTGGTCAGTGGCTGACGGTCTTACTCAAGGAATGCACGCGCGCTTGCTCGAAGTTTTACCCAGCGAGTTCGAAAACCGTTTAGTCTCAGCCGAAAATCTTGTTGTACGTTGGATTGAACAACGCACCGAGCAAGAACTCGAGGTGTATCCGCACGTCGTTGCTATTGCTCGAGGTGTAATTAGTGAGGCGTTTAGTTCACGAGTGATTACTCCAGGCGTCACCACCACAGATGACGTGGCTTGGTACCTTCGCGAGCGTTTCAGCGAGCTTGAGCTGCCAATTTGGTTTATGCCTTATGTGACCTACCAGCGTCCGGGGATAACCTGTGAAGAAGACACGCCGTTCTGCGGTGAAAGTGGCGTGATTCAGCGTGGTGACGTGTTGCATACCGATGTTGGCATTTGTTATTTCAAGCTTTGCACCGACACCCAGGAAATGGGTTATGTGTTGCGCGCAGAAGAAGAGGATATACCCGCGTCGTTCAAGTCTGCATTGGCCACCGGTAATCGTTGGCAGGACATCCTCACGGGTGAGTTCGTGACCGGTCGCACCGGTAACGAAATCCTTGCGGCAACTCAACAGAAAGCCCGCGCCGAAGGCATTTTGAGTAGTACCTATACCCACCCTCTTGGATTTTTTGGTCACGCACCGGGACCAACCATTGGCATGTGGGACAACCAAGGCCCAACACCGATTCAAGGCGACTGGCCGCTTTATGCCAATACTGGTTATGCCATCGAAGGATACATCAAACAGGCGATACCGGAGTGGGATAACCAACTTGTTCAAGTCAAATTGGAACAAAGCGCCTATTTCAACGGTGAGCGAGTCATTTACCTTGCCGGCCGCCAAACTCAGTGGCACTTAGTGCGCTGAATTAATCGCCGCATACATTCCGGCTCCGAGCCAAAAAGGCGAGCCACGGCTACGTCAAACATTCCGGCTCCGAGCCGGAAGGGTATTTGATTACGGCTCCGAGCCGGAAGGGTAATTAATTGATATGATTGAGATTGTGCATAGCCATCCAGACTTTTATGTGGTCAATAAGCCATCGGGAATAGGGATGCATTCGGAGGGAGATGTAGCGGGAATCATGGTTTTGCTGAAACGCCAAACTAGCGAATCGTTGTACCCGGTGCATCGGCTCGACAAAGAGACCAGTGGGCTTTTGATCGTGGCTCGGCATAAATCTGCCGCCAGCGATTTCGGTCGGCTATTTGAGGCGCATGCGATTGACAAGTATTACTTGGCCATCGCTGGTAATAAGCCAAAAAAGAAGCAGGGACTCATTCAGGGTGACATGGCGAAAAGTCGCAATGGCAGCTGGATGCTGTGTAAAACCACGAACAATCCTGCCACCACACAGTTTTTTAGCTATGGCACAGGACTGGGCTTTCGCGTCTTTTTACTCCGCCCTCTCTCCGGCAAAACTCATCAACTTCGCGTTGCCTTAAAAAGTTTGAGTACTCCCATTTTCGGGGATAGTCGTTACGGCGGCGCCCCTGCGCCACGTTTAATGCTACACGCCATGGCCTTGCGTTTTAATTGGCTAAACGAACCTTTCAGCTTTATCGTTCTACCGGCAGCCGACGAGGGCTTCATGGATTATGACTGGAGTTTGATCGACGGACTGCAGCAGCCGTGGCAACAACCTTGGCCTCAGGTAAAGTCGAGAGTCAGCGATTGACCGGCTGTATTATGGTCACCGAGTGACCATTTGCGGCCGTCCAACTCTGCGCTTCATACTCAACACCGACTATTTCAACAAACTCAACGCGCACAGTGCAATCCGCTCGAATTCGCCCGGTGCGATAAGTCAATTGGTCGAGTTGACCATCACAGCCACTAATATTGCCAACCGTCCAGCCTGAATTTGGCCTTAATGTCATGGTCAAACGCTCACCTTCAGCCAAAGTTGCTGAGCGTGGAGTGATTTCTCCAGAGCCGCCCACAATCGTCGAGATCGTGTAGTAGCGACCTGAATTGTATTGAATTACACAACCGGATAAAGCGATTGCTACCAGCAAAGTCGCGAGAAACCGCAGGGCTTTCATGTTAACCTCCGGACGAGGCCGAAAAAGAATGATTGCCTTCAATCTACGCGGAGTTAGCGTCGTTTTCCAGATCGATGCCGGTTTTCGTCATTAAATTAAACCATTTATTGGTCGCCGGAGTAATCTAAAGACGGTCAATAAAAAACGGATCATTATGAATTACTACTTGGTTGCCTTGCTGGTAATAGTGGCCCTCGTCACGACTGGCTGCCAGCCTACTCGTGTACTTAATGCTGTGACGCCCAGCGGTACCTACACACTTGAGCGCGACGTGGCTTATGGCGACAACCCACGACAACGCTTCGACATCTACCATCCAACAGACAAACAACATAGCGCCGTGGTTGTGTTCGTTTACGGTGGTGCGTGGGAAGAAGGGAACAAAGAAGACTTTGAATTTATTGGCCAAGCCTTTACCCGCCTAGGCTATACAACACTGATCCCTGATTACCGCGTGTTTCCCGAGGTTGAATTCCCAGATTTTATTGACGATGTTGCCGTTGCGATGACCACGTTTTCGTCGCATCAAAACCGAACTGTTGAATTTATATTGGTGGGCCATTCGGCGGGTGCACACAGCGCAGCGATGCTCGCGACGGATCGCCGCTATCTTGGCGAGCTGCAAGAACAAATCATTGCGCTCATCGGCCTGTCAGGCCCTTATGACTTGCCGCTTGAACATGAACGCGTAGGCGAAAAATTCACCCGCGTTGATGGCAATGAAGCGAATCCAATCGAACTTGCCAGCGCTGCACATCCACCGACCCTCTTACTTCATGGACAGGCCGACACCGTGGCAAAACCCGCTCACAGTGAGCGATATGCAGAACGCTTGCAAAAACTCGATGTTGCCGTGGAAACCCACTTCTATCCAAGGATTCGTCATGTCGATATGGTCGCTAGCCTCGCCAGTCCGCTGCGTTTCTGGAGCTCCGCTTATACTGACATCGAGGCCTATTTAGCTCGCTTGGAAAACCAGCGGCAGCGCGCTAGAGAACAATCAGAACAATGAGATACAGCAACCCAGCGATGTAACTTAGGGCAAGCAGCACATTCAGTAAATATACCACCTTCCAAGCCGGCGAGTTGATTTTGTGCTCCTGGCGGAGCTCGGCGGAGCGCAATACCCAGCTTGCACCAATCGAGAACACCGCTGAAGCCAGCAACAAAGGAATCGAAATCAGAGCAATCAACAGCGATGCACTATCACTAGACGAGCTTGCGTTTGCTTGCGCGGTCACCAGCCAACCCAAAAATACAGCCAATATCGCACAGGCCAACGCCGTCAAAATTATCTTGCGCACAATTCCTCCTTTTCTGACAAAACCTACCACCGCCGAAAAACAAATACCACCGCAAAAATAAAGCCATCAATATCATAAGCATAGCTTTCCGGCTCGGAGCCCGAATGGCAATTGCGGCTCCGAGCCGGAATTCTGCTATAGTGTCGGAAAGCAACTTGGCATGGGGGCAGCATGCAGAATTTTAAGCAATTAAAGGCCTATCAGCGGGGCTATCGTGACAACTGGGCACAGGGTATTAATTTACGCGTGCATCGTGCGTTAAGTTGGCTGCAAAAGGCCGAAAAAGAACGTGAAAGCAAAGACCTAGACGGTGAGTTTATTGCGCTTTGGATTGCATTTAATGCCGCTTATGCAAACGACTACGACAATGAAATCCGCACCGGTGCGCGCGATACGTTTCAACAGTTTATCAATCGTTTAGTCACCTATGATCAAGACCGCGAACTTTACAATGTCATTTGGACGCACTATCCAGCCGCCATTCGCAGCTTTATGAATAATGAATTCGTTTTTCAACCTTACTGGGACTCAATCAACGGGCGCACCGATCCTGGCGCCTGGAAAGAGCCCTTTGAGAAGGCCAAGCATCGGGCAAATCAAGCGCTCGCTGAACAAGAAATCGCCGTCTCGCTGAGTATTTTGCTCGACCGGATGTACACACTGCGCAATCAACTGATTCATGGCGGTGCGACCTACGGCAGCAGCCTGAACCGCAAGCAATTGAAAAATGCGACCGAAATTCTCGGCCAAATCATCCCCATCATGATCAAACTGATGATGAAGAATGCCCACGATCTCTGGGCGCCAGCCATCTACTTTCACGAGCAGCCAAAATGACGATAACTATCTGGGTTGATGCCGACGCATGCCCTGTCGTTATTCGCGACATTCTCTTTCGTGCCGCACAGCGGAAACAAATCCCCTTAACCATGGTCGCCAACCAACGCATTAAAACGCCACCTGGTGGCTTGATTACCAGCATTCAAGTCAGTGCAGGCTTCGATGTCGCCGATAACGAAATTGTTCGCCGTGCACAGGCCAACGACCTCGTAATCACCAGTGATATACCACTGGCTGCCGAAGTTATCGAAAAGGGCGCTCTAGCATTGAGCCCGCGCGGTGAATTATTTAGCAAAGAAAATATCGGTGAGCGTCTAAATATCCGTGATTTTATGGACACCATGCGTTCAAGTGGCATTCAAAGCGGCGGACCGCCGCCTCTGAATCAAGCCGACCGACAACGGTTTGCCAACCATCTTGATCGGATTTTACAAGCGCATTAAGTAACCGGTCATTCCTCGGAAAAGCGAATTACCTGGTCACGGCCGCTATTTTTCGCAGTATACAGCGCAGCGTCGGCCTGACGAATCACATCGTTAGGCTGTATTTGACCACGCACTTCGGTGACGCCGATACTGACAGTGAGTGGCCCAGTAACAAGTTTCACATCGTCTGAGACGTTTTGCCTTAACATTTCGGCTAACTGCAGCCCCTCCGATGTACTCGTCGCTGGGCAAATAAGGAGAAACTCTTCGCCGCCCCAGCGCCCGAGAACGTCTGTCGAACGAACGCGCTGACTCAAGGCCACCGCGACTTGCTGCAAGACCGCGTCGCCTTCAACGTGACCATATTGGTCATTCACGCGCTTAAAGTGATCAATGTCCAAGAGCATCACGACCATGGGTAATGAAGTTCGCGCACTCAGTTGAATATTCGCTTCGAGCAAATCATCTAGCTTCGCACGGTTATATAAACCGGTCAGCTTATCAACAACCGAAAGCCGCTCTAACTCTTGATAGGCAGACTGCCGCGAGCCCTCATAAAAGCGAAAGATCAGCCAAAGAATAATCAGCACTTCCGCGATATTGAGTATGGTTCCGGTCGAAAAGGCCAGGACGGGCAGGTCAGGCAAATTAATCACAAGAAAAATGATGGTTGCTACAAATGCGATGCCGGTGACCCAAGAACCGGCTCGGCGTCCCAATAAAAAGAATGCTAATGGGGGCAGGACTGTAACCCAAATAATTGAATATGCGGTCCCTTTTGCTGAACCAATAAACGCACTTAAATTAAAAATCACGGCGAACGTCAATAACCACGAAGCAAGCTTTAAGTTACGCGTGGCCTGATAGTAAAACCAAATCATCACACTTGCAGCAGCACTAATAAAATTAAAAGCCGCCACTTGATAGGCCTGAAACAGAAAAACATTCAGGCTGCCAATCAAGATCGAAAAGACCAACATCACCACCAACACAATACGCAACAGCGTACGTTGGTGACGCTTTGGATCGACGTTAGGCCTGACGAGAGGTTGAAACTGCATGTTTAGGGCAACCCAAAAGTAGGTAGTACATTATTTTTACTACCCATTCATAAAAAACACCAGTCATTTAACACGACGATCCCGCTTGCAAAAAACCTTGGGCAAAATTGTTCAACCGTTCGGTTCGCCCACGTTCATCTAGCATTACTTCGATCAAACTAAATCCCGCCTCATCTTGCAATGCTTGTTCGAGCGCTGGAGCAAATTGGTCCAGCGTATCGACGCGGTAAGCAGCACCGCCCATAGATTTTGCAAGGCCGACGTAGTCCCAGTCGTTCAGCTCGGTGCATTGCAAATCGGGCGCGAAGGCATTAATCATGTCCCAGCGCTTGTTATTGAACAGCACCACGATGGGCGCAAAGCCATAACGACGACAATGGCCAAGCTCTAATCCGGTCATCAGAAATGCGCCGTCGCCCACTAAAACGACCGGACGCATACCGCTTACAGCCTGTACACCAATTGCAGCGGGTACTGCGTAGCCCATGGACGCATAAAATGCCGGCGCCAGCAGGAGTGACGGCTTGGCGTGCAGTGACGCGAACAAGCAATCACCCACGTCAGAAACAAACGGTACCAGTTGCTGCCCGTCGCTTAGTATCCGATCCAGTTCTTGCACCACAGCCGTGGCGGTGAGCCGCGTTTGCTTACTTACCCTATCTGACACAATCGAAGGCTGAGCTTGCAACTCCCGACTCTCATAGGGCTCGAGAAGTTCGGTTGCCAACAGCTTCGTCAATTCCGTAAGCACTGCCGCGAGCGGCATCTGTGGCCCACCGTGTTGCAGCTCCACGACTTTGTTACGTGGAAATAAGTCCGCATGCGCCGCAAAGTTACTGTCAGTTTTAATCACCCCCACTTGCAGCACTAAATCAGCCGCTCGAATCAATTCCGCCGCCTCCGTATCGGTGCGATCGAGAAACGTCCCCGCGTAACATGGATGATTTTGATTAAGACTCGCCCGCCCCATGAAGGTATTCAGAATCGGTATATTAAACTGAGCGGAAAGTGCTTCCAGTGCTTGCATTGCGTGGAAACGACGGACATCAACATCGGCTAAAATCACCGGCCGCTTTGCCACGCGTAGACGCTGAACGAGTTTAGCGGCTTCAGCAACCACCGCGTCATGCTCGACCGCGCTAGGCTGGTACGGCGGCATGTCGTTAACGACATAATTCGTCGCGTCGCGCGGAATTTCAATGAATACCGGTAGGCTTTTCTCTTTCGCAGTGCGAAATGCCAAACGCAACTGTTCGGCCGCAGTTTTCGGATTATCTAAACGCACTTGCAGTGTGGTGACTTCACGAAACACATCGCGTTGAGAGTCAATCGTCCGCGCCTGATGATGAATAGCCAAGCCGCGCTCGATCTCCTGCTTGCTCGGGAACCCGCCAATCACCACCAAAGGCACATGCTCCACATAGGCTTGCGCCACCGCATTGACCGCGTTTAAAGCACCTGCACCGTAAGTCAGAATCACCACACTCGGGTTGTTACTGATCCGCGCCGCCGCATCTGCCGCAAACACTGCGGAAGGCTCGTGGCTTAAATAATAGAGCGGCAAAGCATTGCGCTGCTGTAAGGCCTGAAACAGTGGCAATACGAAGTCACCAGGAATACCAAAAAACTCTTTCACACCAAACTGCTTACATTCATTGATTAACGCGTCGACCAGTAACATAAGAATCTCCTCTTTGCGCTGCAGTGTGCGCAGTTTTTCAGCAAAAAGTGTTGATTCACGTCAACTTGTCATCGCTCAACATAAGCGCAAAGGTGGTACTTCAGCGCCACTGGTCAGCGGTGTGACAACTGCACGCCGCGTTCGAAAATGCGTGCGCGGGCGATTTTATTAATGTTAAACTTTTGCCTCCACGCTCATCGTAGAGGGTTGCCCGTGCCAGATATCGTTGTTGCCTTTTTTGCGCTCGGCCTGATTGCCGGGCTGGTTAAATCCGACCTCAAAGTACCCGGCCAAGTCTACGATATCCTGACGATCCTGCTGATGCTCAGTATCGGTATCAAGGGTGGATTGGCCTTACACAGTAACGGTGCTTCTGTAGTACTTACCCACTTACTCGCAATTATGGCGTTGGGCTTTATTCTGCCACCGTTTTTACTGCCGATTCTGCGCCGTTTGGTCAAGCTGCCCCGCGTTGACGCCATTAGTATCGCGGCGCATTACGGTTCGGTCAGCGCAGGTACCTTTGCGGTGGCATGGGCGTTGGCCGAAAGTTACCAATTACCGCTCGCAGCAGAAACCACGCTCTACCTAGTTATTCTTGAACTACCAGCCATTATTCTCATGCTGGCTTTTTACCATTGGCGGTCGGGTGAGTCCGGCACACCAAAAGGTATGGGCGCGATTTGGCACGAGGCATTGACGAGTCGCGGTGTCATTTTGCTCATGGGCGGCGTGGTGATCGGTTGGCTCTACGGTCCGGAAGGTCTCGCGTCCATTGAAGGCTTAGTATTAAACGGCTTTACGGCCCTGTTAGCCTTGTTCTTGTTGGAAATGGGACTGACTACGGCGCGCATTTGCCGTCCTATTCCTTGGCATTTATGGCGACTAATTGTTTTCGCGGCTCTGGCACCGTTAGTACTGTTCTGGCCTGGCCTGTTATTGGGCTTATACCTCGAGTTACCAGCGGGCTCAGTACTAGTGCTTGGTGCTCTTACCGCCAGTGCTTCTTATATTGCCGCGCCAGCTGCGATTCGCGCTGCAATTCCGAACGCCGATATTGGTAAAGCGATGCTCGCAGCGCTGGGCATCACCTTCCCGCTTAACGTGATTTTGTATGTGCCACTTACGGCGCGCTGGTTGGCTGGGTAACTTGACAGGAACAGGCGGCCCAACTCAGAGCGACCTTAGCGCGCATCTAAGGTATACGACAATATCCGTGACAGGTGTGCGTAAGGTAAGCCGGTTTCCGCGTGCCATTGGTTGAACACCTGTTGCACTTGCTTGAGGCCTTTTTGTGTCGTCGGTGTGGCGTCAATGAGTCGGTGATTTTGCAGTGCCGTGACCACATCCGTTGAGAGAATAAAACCGTCCCAACCGACCATACGCAGGAAGTATTGGGCACTTGCACCACCGAGTCGCGATCCGTTCTTTTTCAGCCAGAGCAACAAGCCGACTTGGTCATCTGCTGGCCACTGAGCTAGGAAGTTGCCAAAACTGCCATGCGTCTCCGCAGCTTCTACAATCATGAACGCATTCTGCGGCACGGTCATAATTTTTTGCATGTTACGGACGATTCGCTCGTCGTTGCCAAGCGCTTCAAGCCGTTCGGGTGGTACTTGTTGCCAATATAAAGGCACAAAGCCACTAAAGGCTTCTTCAAAACCCGGCCACTTATTTTCAATAATGCGCCAGACAAAACCGGCACGAAACACGCATTTAGTCATCGCGGACAGGTAGCGGTCGTCACCGAGCGCCTGCAACTGCGCCGCCGTTGCCAATTGCGGTAACCGCTTTAAAACCTCAGCTTCGCTGCCTTTGCGTTCGACCGCACGCTGATAAAAAGATTGAAACTTCATGCTTGAAACCAAATCCACAGTGCGAAAACACTGACTATCGCGGCTAAGCCATAACAAATCAAGATCGACCAGAAGCCACCGCCGACTTTTAAGTCATGAAGACCGTGACGGATCCGGTGCGCCGCATGAAACCCAGGTAAACAAATCATGACACCAGTCGCGATTAACCCCCACCAACTGGCATACCAAGCCTGCAGCTGCAGGTAATTGATTTCAATCAGACCGAGCGGCGCAAGCACACCAAACACCAATGCAATCGCCGGAATAAATACGGCAAAACAGACCCCGCCGGCACTGAATAGCCCCCACCATACGGGTTCTAAATGCAATCCTCGCCAACGCTGACTCATGACCCACCTCCAAATAACCAGAGGAACATGACCATCACAGCGACGGTTCCGGCCCATTGGCCAGCGACCATCAGAATCGCCGGCACCTGTTTGTCACCGAGACGAATTGGCATGACCCGCGGGAAGAGCTGAAAAAAGGTCAATGCATGATACAAACTTGCCAGCAAAGCCAGTGCGTGAATGCCTATAACCCAAGGCTTAGCCATAAATTCTTGCCAGGCGCTGAACTGCTCCAGCGAGGCTAAGCTATAGACGCCGGCAAACAGTGAGCAGATCAGGAAAACCAGCGGTAACACCGTGGCTTCGCGCAGCATATAGGCGCGGAAAAATCGATGCTGTAGCCACCAGTTTCCTGATAACGTCGGTTTATATGACATACTTAAGCACCTCCCCGAAACATCTGAATCAACATGCTCTTCGCTGACTCGACTTTGCCTTGATTCACCGCCGCGGCAGGGTCGACGCCTTTCGGACAAACATCCGAACAAAAACCGACAAAGGTGCAACTCCAAACGCCATCATGGCTGTTGAGCACTGGCATGCGTTGCCCTTGACCTTGGTCACGACTATCGAGGTTGTAACGGTGGGCCAGTGCGATTGCGCCGGGACCAACAAATTCCGGATTTAAGCCAAACTGGGGGCAGGCGGCGTAACACAGACCACAATTAATGCAGTTAGAAAACTGCTTATATTTCGCGAGCTGCGCCGGAGTTTGCCGGTGTGGCGCTTGCTTGTCTTGCGGTTCGTTGATCAAATAAGGTTTGACCGCTTCCAAGTGGTCGAGAAACTCATCCATCGCCACCATCAGATCACGCTCGACGGTAAAGTGCGCTAACGGCCCAATGCGCAACGCAGACGGGTAATTGCGCACGAAATCTTTACAGCCGAGTTTAGGAATACCATTAACCATGTAGCCACACGAACCACAAATGGCCATACGGCAACTCCAGCGAAAGCTTAACGTTGGGTCGAGCTCTTCCTTGATGTAATTTAATGCATCTAAAATCGACGTGGTGTCGTCATAGGGAACTTGGAATGTTTGCCAAAACGGCTCGGTGTTTTCTTCCGGCAAATAGCGCTGAATATGAATGTCTTTATGCATGTTATGGCGCCTCCGCTTGCTGGCCTTGCGCACCATACGCGCGCTCACCGGGAGCAGAAAAGCTCGTATCAACCTGCTGCCATACTAGCTTCGCATCGGCTTCTTGCTGGAAAAACACTTGGCTGTGACGCAGAAATTCCTGGTCATTGCGGGTCGTCATGTTTTCATCTAGGCGTTGATGCGCGCCCCGGGACTCTCGCCGTTCCAATGCGGCAAGGGCGATCGCCTCGGCCACATCCAAGCAAAACTCAAGCTCGAGACACTGGAGGAGATCAGTGTTATACGCCTTGCTGGTATCGCCAACTTGAACCTGCTGAAATTGCTGCTGCAGTTGCCGGATTTTCTCGACGCTGGCTTGCAAACCCGACTCCGTGCGATAGATCCCACAGCCTTCTTCCATCGTTTGCACAAGTTGTCGTTTCAACTCAACCCATGTGACTGGCGTGTCTTTGTGTGCAGTTAATGCCAAAAGTTTCTGTTGCCATTGTCGGCGAGTTTGCTCACTGGCTGCGTGGTCGGTCTTCGTGGCGGAAGCGGTTGCGCGTTGCATCGCTTGCTCACCCGCCAAACGACCAAAAACGAGCAGTTCTGATAACGAATTTGAACCGAGTCGATTTGCCCCATGCAGACCCACCGATGCGCACTCACCAATCGCATAAAGCCCTCGAATGGTAGTTTCTGTTTGCGCATCCGTTTCGATACCGCCCATGGTGTAATGCACAGCTGGGCGAATAGGAATAAGTTGTGTCACCGGATCAATGTTGACGTACGACTTAGCTAGGTCACAAATAAATGGCAACCGCTCGTAGAGATAATCTTTACCGAGGTGGCGCAAATCTAAATAAACTACATCGGAGCCATTATAGCTGCCAGTACGACCTTGTTGCTGCTCATGCCAAAAGGCTTGCGAGAGTTTGTCGCGCGGGCCAAGCTCCATGTATTTATTTTGCGGTTGACCAAGCGGCGTTTCGGGCCCTAAGCCATAATCTTGCAGGTAGCGATAACCGTCTTTGTTTACCAAAACGCCTCCTTCGCCACGACTGGCTTCGGTAATGAGAATACCACTGCCGGGCAGTCCGGTTGGGTGGTATTGAACAAACTCCATGTCTCTCAGCGCGACACCGTGACGATAGGCAATCGCCATACCGTCACCGGTGACAATGCCACCGTTGGTGTTGAAGCGAAACACGCGACCCGCACCTCCTGTCGCCATAATCACGGTTTTGGCATGAATGCAGTGCAGCTCACCGGTGCTGATTTCGATTGCCACAACGCCGTTGACTGCGCCGTCGCCGACCAAGAGATCAACCACGAAGAACTCATCAAAGCGCTGAATATTTGGGTATTTGAGCGAGGTTTGGAACAGCGTATGGAGCATGTGGAAGCCGGTTTTATCGGCGGCGAACCAGGTGCGTTCGGTTTTCATGCCGCCGAAACGACGGACTTGCACGTCGCCATTGGCTTGACGCGACCACGGGCAGCCCCAATGTTCCATTTGCACCAACTCTTGGTAGGCATGCTTGACGAAGTAGTCGACCACACTTTGCTCCGCTAGCCAGTCACCACCGGCGACGGTGTCGGCAAAGTGGGCGGCGTGAGAGTCATCTTCCCGCGTCACGGCCGCGGCGCCACCTTCCGCCGCTACGGTATGCGAGCGCATCGGGTACACCTTCGAAAGCAAGGCGACGGTGCCCTGTTGGGCGGTCTCTGCTGCGGCAATTGCAGCGCGCAAACCAGCGCCACCGCCGCCAACAATCAGCACGTCAAACTGCTGCGTGTTCACCATGATCCAGTTCCTTTGTCATTCCCATGCAATAACTCAGTGTAACTGAATCGGAGCGGAAAGGTCATGATCGAGCGCAAGACGTGACACGCTGTCGCAGCGATTAAAGGGTCAAAAAGCGAATATGGCCAAGAAAGGTTCGGGTCACTGGGCCCAGTGCCTCAGCGTCGGTGAAGTTGAGATAGAAGTTAGTGGTGCGTACCGTGCCGCGTTCAAGCTTTAAGGCGACCAAGCTGCCGTCGGCTAAATGCTGTTCAACGGTATGGCGTGGTAGCCAAGCATAACCGAGCCCGCGCCGGATTAGTTGCAACGAAGTGGCCATATGGCTCACGGTCCAACGCTGTTCTGCGCCCAGCCAGCCATAATCTTTGACGGTTTTCTGCGCCGAGTCACGCAAGACAATTTGTCGACACGCTTTGAGATCTTCGAGCCTGAGTGCGCGGTCAATTTGTGTGAGCGGATGTGCCGCGCCGGCCACAGCGATAAACTCGACCGCACAAATATCCTCACTGAGGTTCTCCGACAAAGTAAACGGCGACAAGGACACGTCTGCCTTGCCCTCATTAAGCAGCTCGTCCGCGCCCGACAGGATGGTTTCTAAGATTTCAAAGCGAATAAGCGGATACTCGTCGGCTACGTTCGCTAAAGCTTGGTACAGCGGTTCGCGGGGAAATGCCTCGTCCACCGCCACCCGCAGCCGCGACTCCACGCCTTGTTGCATGTTACTGGCAACCTGTTCCATACGTTCAACTTCGGCCAGTAAGTAGTCGATGCGACGGCGCAATTGCTCGCCAGCCGGCGTTAGAGTAATGCGCCGCCCTTGCGTAGTGAATAGTGTCACACCAAGCTGCTGCTCGAGTTTTTGCACAGCGTGGTGCAAGCTCGAGGCGCTTTTGTTGGTGTGGCTGGCGGCTTGATTAAAGCCGCCATGTTCGACCACCGCTTGAAACATCTGCCATTGATTAATGGTCGAACGCGCCATAAAAACTCCGTTAGTTGCAGTCCATGTTATTTCTTGGTTAGCGCTCCGTCGGCAGAAAACTTGCCACCGCCGTAAAAGAACAGAGCAACGCTCGCTGCGAGTAATGCAAGACCGAATTCGTAGCCACCGTTAGCAAGGAATAACCCATGCTCAAAGTGTACTGCGAATATTGCCACAACCATGGTGAATGCTGTAACTAATGCCGCAGGGCGAGTCAGCAGGCCAAGAATCAATAATACGCCCCCGAAGAATTCACCGGCACCCGCGAGAAACGCCATCAGCATACCCGGTGCAAGGCCAATACTTTCCATCCAGCCAGCCGTGCCTTCTAAACCATGGCCGCCAAACCAGCCAAATAGTTTTTGCGCACCATGAGCCGCAAAGATAATCCCAATCGGTACCCGTAGTGCTAATGACCCCCAACTTTTGTCGGTCGCTAAAATTTTCTTCACCCATGCCGTTTGTAAGATTGATGAACTCATTGTTTTGCCCTCAAATAGTCAAATTGGTTAGTAAGTAAACAACGAGTTCAGTATAGTCAAGAATTTTGTATGAATATATTGAATAAATTATCATAGTTTATTCGATTTATGCGAATGATTTTCATGAGGCAAAAGCGTCTAATAGATACACTTAAAGATGTGGAGGTTCCTCATGCAACCCATTTTATTTGTCTCCCATGGCGGCGGACCGCTGCCGCTGCTCGACCACCCAAGTCACACCGACATGATTCGTACATTCGCTGAGATTCGCGGCCACTTGTCTCAGCATTTTCCTAAGCCAAGCGCGATTGTGTACATCAGCGCGCATTGGGAGCGCACGCCGGTGACCATAACCAGCGCGGAAAAGCCCTCGCTGTATTACGACTACTACAATTTCCCGCCGGAATCCTATGCTTTGGAATATCCAGTGCCGGGCGCTCCCGATTTAGCCGAGAAGCTCAAACAACAACTCAATGCGGCGGGCATTGCTGCCGATCTCGACAGCAGCCGCGGACTGGATCACGGTGTGTTTATTCCAGGATTGCTGTTGCATCCAGAGGCCGACATTCCAACCCTGCAAATTTCTTTACAGAAGGGTCTCGATGCCGCCGAACATGTTCGTATTGGTGAAGCCTTGCAAGGTCTTGCTGCTGATAACGTTTTGATCATCGGCTCCGGCTATTCGTTCCATAATATGCAAGCCTTCTTTGGCCCCGATAACGCCGAGGACAATACCAAAAACCAAGCCTTTGAAGACTGGATATTGTCGGTTCTTTCTGAACCAGACATAACCGTACGAAACCAACAACTTATCGACTGGGAACAAGCGCCCCACGCACGCTTTTGCCACCCTCGCGAAGAACACCTGTTACCGCTACACGTCTGCGCCAGCGCCGCCGGCACCACCCCCCTCGACCGCAGCTGGACCTTCACCGCCCTCAACAAACGCGGCAGCTGCCATTTGTGGACCGCAGCCGGAAAATGAATTCCGGCTCCGAGCCGGAACGGTAGGTGACTGATATCTCGTCGGTTCTTGAAAGTCATGCAGAAATGCCTTTCGGCTCCGAGCCGGAAGGCATTTCAATTTGGGCTCCGAGCCGTAATTGTAACCATCTGATTTATCAGGATTTCCGTTTGAACTTACGTGACGCCACGCCAATAATTTTATGATATTCGTAAAATAATTATTGCAAATCATTAATTCCGATCTTAATGTGTTCATGTTTTCAGCGCTCATCAAGGAGCTTATATGAACACCTCATCTTACAAAGTGGCTGCGGTTGCTGCGGTTTTACTGGCGATTTTATTCCCAATTTACTGGCTGTCGCCATTCGACTGGTTTAGTGGCAAGTCACTAGCCGACATCTTCATGGATGACCTCCAAACCCTCGACGTCTTTGACATTCTGTTTGTTGTTATCGGTGTGCTTGAAATCACCGTCTACGCTTATTTGCTCTCCATGTTTAAGCACCAGTTTGATAGTGCCGCACCATCGTTTTTATTGATTCTGATGATGGTTTTTGTGGCCCTGTTTCATAGCACCGTATTTATCGACATCGGCTTCGCGCTTGGGTTATTCAGCGCCGACCTCGAGCAAGTCGCACTCGCAACCGGCATCTATTCACTGATTATGCTTTTCCTCTACGCAGCCACAGCGTTCATTTTTGCCATTACGCTCCTGACTCGGTTCAGCCAACTTCCAAGTGTTTTAAAACTGTTTGCGGTTGGTTTGCTCGTGGCCTGTGTATTCCAATTCACGGTCATTCTTGGCGTACTCAACATCTTCTTATTTCCAGTGCTGATGTTGCTATTAGCGCTGCACTTTTATCGGGGCGACGTTGAAGTGGAAGTCGTTTAGCTATGAGTATTCGCATTAATCTCGACGTCGAATTGGCGAAAAATAAGATGTCGCTCACTGAGCTGTCGGAGCGGGTGGGGGTGTCGATGACCAACCTCTCGTTACTGAAGACTGGCAAAGTCAAAGCCATTCGTTTCAGCACACTTGAAGCCATTTGCGCCGCGCTGAATTGCCAGCCGGGCGACATCTTGGCCTATGAACCAGATACCAAAAAGGGATGTTAAAATGAAATCGAATTACACAACCACCGCGTTATTGGCCTTGAGCCTAGCCGTAAGCCTACCGATTTACTGGTATTTCGAGTTTGGGCTGTTCTTTGAGCGTATGTTATTTCCACCGCCAACTGACATACTGCGCATTGGAGACTTTGTAGCAATCGGACTGCAAGTACTTTGGATTAGCCTGCTCGTCAGTTGCCGCGCACTTTTCCAACAGGAGCTACAGCATAAAGTCACACGCTTCGCGTTAAACGCTTTAGCGGTCGCCTCCATCGTTGCGAGTGCTTTCTTCATCGTTATGCGTGCCGTCGAAGTGTTCAGCGAAACACCACCAAGTTTCGACGCATTTCACATCGTTAGCTTCCTCTGGCTTGGCCTTTTGGTTCTCCTTCTCGCACTCATCGTTCTGTTTGGTCTGAGCTTGCAACTCCTCGAACGCAACATTGCCAAACAGCTCAAGCTTACCGGACTGTTCTTCATTCTGAGTGTAGTGACGCCCTTTGTCACCCTAGGCATGCTATTACCTGTCGCAGTTATCTTATTCGCAATTGCACTGGGCAATTTAGCATTTTATTGCTGGTCCTCGCGCCACGGTGTGGACTTAGTTTAAAAACATGAAGGGAATTTGTATGACACAACTTCAGCGTTTCACTTTCGTCTTTATTGCTATGCTCTGTGCAGCGCTGTGGCTGTATTGGGGGGTGACGATTATCGGACAAACGGAAATGTTCCTTGCATGGCACGAACGACGCACGCTCGCGACCACTCAGTTTGCCACTGCGGCCGGTTTGTTCGCGCTGCAAACATTGCTTTTAGTTGGCCTGCTCCGCAGTTTAAAGAACAAGCTCGATACACCAATCATCAAAGCGCTCGCGCTATTGCTCATTGGCTCCTACAGCACGCATTTCCTTGCCGGAATGATTGCTGTTCTAAGCAATAATAATTTATTGGCCGACATCATCTGGCTCACCACACTGATTCTCAGCGGCCTACTTGCACTGTTGCTTGGCATCTACCTATGGAAGTCGAAATTCGCACCGTGGCTACGCGCAACCGGTGCCTGCATCACCATTGGCACCGCTGCAATTCTATTTATTGAAACGCTAGGACTAGCGCTAATCGTTATTGCATTCCTAACGCTCGCTGTGTATTTCTACCAAACCGATGCAGAGCCCGAGGTCATTTAACCGCCGCTAGCAGGTAATTCACCTGCGTATCCGTCGACGTGCGCCATTGTTTGGTGAAAGGATTAAAGGTAAGGCCAATAGGTTGCAGTGCTCGAAAGCTGTTGGGTTTGAGCATGGCGGCGAATTCGTCAGGTTTGACAAAATAGCGCCAGTCGTGGGTGCCGCGCGGAAGTAAACGCAATACGTATTCAGCGCCGACAATACCGAAGAGCCAAGATTTCCATGTGCGATTCAGGGTAGCCATGATAAACAAGCCGTCGTCGTTGCAGAGCTGGCAACAGGTATCAATCAGGCCTTGTTGGTCTTGCACGTGCTCAATGACTTCGGTGTTGAGTACCACATCAAACGATTCCATGCCTTGTGCTAACAGCTCTTCAACCAAGTTATGGCGGTAATCGATACGCACGCCGGGCTGCTTTGCATGAGCTTTGGCTACCTCAATGCTCACGGCACTGCCATCAATCGCGGTGACGCTTGCACCGAGTTGCGCCAGTGGCTCACTGAGCAGGCCACCACCACAACCCACATCTAAGATACGTAACCCATGCAAAGGCTCCGCCCGCGCTGGATCAAGCTGAAAATGCGCCACGAGCTGATCGCGAATCACTGCCAAGCGCGCTGCATTAAAGGCAAGCACATGCTTAAACTTGCCAGCCGGGTCCCACCACTCGTTCGCCATCGCATCAAATTTGCGCAGCTCTTGGCTTTGTAACTCTGACTTTTCTGACTTATCCAGCATGAATGCTTCCTCTTTGCGGCAAGAACCTAGAACTACGCAGGCCAAGTACGCTCGGATCTAAAACTGACAGTCCTTGGCAATTTCGAAACTGCGCAAACGAGCTTCGTGGTCATAAGCATGACAAGTGAGCATCAGTTCATCGACACCGCTGGCGGCGACAAAATCGCGCATATAATCATGCACTTGATCGGGCGTTCCAGTCGCCGTGTATTTCAAAGCATGATTCGCTCCAGCGAGCGTTATTGCATCAACCTGCTCTTCAATCGCATCGATTGGCGCCGGTAATTTTCCCGGATTTCCTTGTCGCAGCGCAATAAACTGCAACTGCATCGAGCTTTTCAACCGCTTCGCTGCTGCCGCATCGTCAGCTGCAAAGACATTGATCGCTGCCATAGCATAGGGCTTGTCGAGGTACTGAGACGGCTTAAAATTCTGCCGATACTCCGCCAATGCCGGGTACAGATAATCCGGAGCAAAATGCGAAGCAAAGGCATAGGGTAAACCTAATTTTGCCGCAAGTTGAGCGCCATAAAGACTCGAACCCAAGAGCCAAACCGGCACTTTTGAATCGGCCCCAGGTACCGCCTGAATCTGCTGTCCCGGAGCTGGGGCATCGAGATACATCAGCAGCTCTTGCACGTCATCAGCAAAATTATCAGCACTACTGTAGGTGCGGCGCAAGGCGCGGAGGGTTGCACCGTCAGTGCCCGGCGCTCGGCCTAAACCCAGATCGACACGCGGTCCAAACAACGCTGCTAAGGTGCCAAATTGTTCCGCTGCAATCAGAGGCGCGTGGTTCGGCAGCATAATACCGCCGGCACCAATGCGAATGGTCTCGGTTCGACTACCAATATAAGCAAGCGCCACCGACGTGGCCGCACTCGCAATACCTGCCATATTGTGATGCTCAGCCATCCAAAAGCGACGATAACCCCAGCGTTCTGCCTGCTGCGCTAAATCTGCGGAATTTTGCAGCGACTGAGCCGCGTCACTACCTTCAGTAATCGGCGCGAGATCCAAAACAGAGAGTACAGCCATAACCACTCCTAAAAATACCAATACGTAATTTCTATACCAAGATGTTCAGTATTGTATCAGATTATGTCTTGATTGCAGCTAGTCGAACTTTGGCTTTGACTTCAGGGGATTAAAAAAATCCTTTATGCCCAAGAAACGTGATATTTTGTTTTTTGTGCATTGAAGCGACTGTTAAATCCGCAGTCTTTTAATAAAAATTAAGGACGATTATGAATACCAAAAAACTATTAATTATCGGCGGAATACTGATTGCTGCAGGTTTAGTTTATTTTGCTATTAGTACATCAGAGCAATCATCGAGCTCCAGCGGGCAGCTCATCTCTGAAACCGCAACTGACCAGTTTCAACAAGCCGATTCGGCAAGCACGAACGCCCCAGCCAGCGAATTTTCAGAAAAGAGCGTGTCGGTTGCGGCCTACGACACTTCGGCAGTCGAAAGTCAGGTTTATGCAACCAGCGATGACCACATAGAAGCTGAGTTTGCAAAATTATCGCCACCGCAAGGGTTAAGCAGTGCGACTGCCGAGGCCTACATGACCAGTCGTGATTTTGATCGGCTATTTGAATATGCGCGCGCCATTGACCGAAATTCCGAGTCTTACGAAATCGAAGCTCAATACCAATATATCTTCAACGATTCCAAGCAGCTGATTCAAAATGATGTTTATTTAAATGACTTTACCTGTAATAACCACGTGTGCTTTGCAAAGTTGGAATACCATGACAGAGAAGATATCGAGCTGTTTATGACCGACGTTTTCTTCAGTGAAGGTCGCGCTGGTATGGGAGTCATTGCCAGAGCTGTAAGTATCGATGGGGTTAATCAAATGCGGATCATCTTCGATTACACGAACGGCTCGCTGATCCTTGATTAGTTCCAATTGAGCCGTTTCAGCAGCAAGATAAAAGTCGTCTAATTACATCCCGTTCGGCATTCCCAAAGCGCCAGCCAGTGTGGTGAAGCCTACGTCACCCCATTCGCGGTTGTAGAGCACCCGGCAGCCGACTTCGCCTTCGCATGATCGAGCGGCGAGCGTAGGCGCACCGACTCACGTATCCACATTCTCGCCCGCGCTTGGTCCTGTTCCACCACTTCGCCATTGGCATAGGCAAGCGCAAGAAACACCATCGAATGCGTATTGCCGTGCTGAGCGTAACGCTCAAAGCCTTTGACAAGGTCATGACACTCTTCTGACGTACAGAGCTCATCAAGGGTTTGAGCCTGCAGTGGAGTGACCAATAAGGCGGTTAGAATCGCCGAGCCGAAAAGTGTTTTGCGAAGCAAGGTCAGCATAATTATTTCCCGCTTAATGATGAATAAAGCGTCGCAACCGCGCCGATACGACGAGTAAACAAGGTTTAAGCATAGTTAAAGTCACCTCGTTCACCAACATTTCTTTGTAACACTTTGTTACTTCTCAATTCTGCCCTATAGTGATCGAATCAAACGAAAGTCTTGTAATGCTTGCGTTAACCTTTCACCACCAAGACAGGAATGATCATGGCTCAGCAATCTTCTTCGCTCGCACTGCGTTACGGCGTCATCGCCGTGGCCGTCGGCGGGCTCGCACTTTTATTTTACGGCATCGCCAATGGCTTCGGTCAGCGCGGTGTCACCGCTCAACAGTTTGTTGATTTTCAAGAAGGTGGCAACCCACACCTTGGCTTTCGCCGCGCCCACGCGAAGGGCTTTTGTTTAGCCGGTGAGTTTGTCGCTAATGGCGACTTAACCGCCTATTCTAGCGCAACCCTTTTCCAGCCGGGGGCCACACCGTTCGTGGGTCGTATTTCCGTCGGTGGCGGCAACCCGACCGCACCTGACTTAGCGGCTGGGGTACGCAGTTTAGCCTTGAGTATTGGTGACAAGCCCAGTGTCCGTTGGCAAACCGCGATGAACACACCACCGGTGATGCCCGTGCGCAACGCCCATGACTTCTATGCACAAATGAATGCCTTCCGTCCCGACCCTGAAACTGGTCGTCCAAACCCGGAGCGCATTGCTGCCTTTTTAGAAGCGCACCCAGAGACCCAAGCGGCGCGGGAATGGCAAGCGTCGTATACCGCCACTGAAAGCTACGCAACAGAAACCTACAACAGCATCAATGCGTTTTACTTAGTTAAAGACGGTCAACGCCAGGCTGTACGTTGGGCTGCTGTGCCACACGCCGAGTCCCATGGCCGTGGTTTTGAGGGAAACCGTGACGACGCCAATGCCTTACAGAACGAATTTATGGCGCGATTAGACAGCGCCCCTGTGGTGTATGACTTGGTCTTCACGTTGGCAACCGCTGCCGACAATGAAAATGACCCAACCGTGCGCTGGCCAGCGGATCGCCAGCAAGTCGTTGCCGGTCAAATTGTCATTCACAGCGCCAGCGACCAGTCGGAAGGGCTGTGCAATGGCATTAATTTCGACCCATTGGTGCTACCACGCGGTATGGCGCCAACCCAAGACGAAATTCTGAGCGCCCGTTCGTCGGTGTACGCTGAGTCATATCGCCGTCGCGCCCGTGAGCATTTTTATCAGCAAGCGCCGAGCCAGCCGTCCTCTAACGAGCAAGAGAAGGAATAATCGCCATGTCTACGGTAACCACTTACAGCCTTGCCGCTCGCATTATTCACTGGGCCATGGCACTGCTACTGATTTCATTATTGTTTGCCGGTTTGGCCATGGTTCAAAGTCTTGAGCCTTGGCACTTGACCTTGTTATCTCTGCACAAGTCATTTGGGGTGCTGGCACTTGTGCTCGCGGTCATCCGTTTGGTCTTGCGCATTGTCCAACAACAGCCAGATTTGCCAGCTTCTGTGCCGCATTGGCAACAGCGAATTGCTCAGCTGTCACATTTCTTTTTGTACGCCGCCATGTTCGCTATGCCCTTATCTGGGTACTTGATGCAAAGTGCTGCTGGCCGTCCTGTGTCGGTGTTTGGTTTGTTCACATTACCGAATATCACGTCGGTGAATATGGAGCTGTATGGCTTCCTCCGCGAAATGCATGGGCTGATCGCTTGGGGCTTGATTCTGCTGGTGCTCGTGCACATGGGTGCGGCACTGCATCACGGTTTAATTAAACGCGATGGCGTGTTAGAAAGTATGACAGGGCAGCCTTCCCCAAAAGCAGACAAACCAAAAGACTAGCAACGAGGTGACAGCATGACCAACATTCGACCTGAAGTCCGCGAGTTCATTTATGAACAGTGCTTGATTAACGGCGAATGGCGATCCGCCAGTAGCGGCAAAACGCTTGCTGTCACCAACCCAGCCACACAAGAAATCATTGCTCACGTTCCTGATTGTGGCGCGACCGAAACTGAACAAGCGATTCAGGCTGCGGCCACAGCGCTGCCTGATTGGCGCAATCAAACCGCCGCCGAACGCGCGCAAATTCTCAAGCGCTGGCACGCACTTGTCATGGAACATCAGCAAGCCTTAGGTGAGCTGATGACCCTTGAACAAGGTAAGCCAGTTGCCGAAGCCAAAGGCGAAATTGCCTACGCGGCCAGCTATATTGAGTGGTTTGCTGAGGAAGCACGACGCAGCTACGGCGAGACCATCCCCGGCTTAACGGCGAGCCAACGCATTATTGTGACCCGCGAGCCGGTGGGTGTTTGCGCCGCTATTACCCCATGGAACTTCCCCGCCGCCATGATTACCCGCAAGGTTGCGCCCGCATTAGCGGTGGGCTGCACGATTGTGGTGAAACCCGCGTCGGAAACGCCTTTAACCGCATTGGCATTAGCCGCACTCGCCAAAGAAGCCGGCGTACCGGACGGCGTTTTTAGCGTGGTCACTGGTGAGGCTAAAACCATAGGCGAAGTCTTTACCGGCAGTGAACTGGTGCGCAAAATCAGCTTTACCGGCTCCACCGCTGTGGGTGCCAAACTAATGGAAGCGTCGGCAGCAACTTTAAAACGTGTCTCGCTTGAGTTGGGCGGTAACGCGCCGTTTTTAGTCTTCGACGATGCCGATCTCGACAAGGCCGTGCAAGGCCTCATGGACAGCAAGTTCCGTAACGCCGGGCAAACCTGTGTCTGCGCGAATCGCGTCTATGTACAGCGTTCTGTGTCGGCGGCGTTCAGCAAAAAGCTGGTCGCCAAAGTGCAAGAATTAAAAGTCGGTAACGGTTTTGACGACGGCGTTACCATCGGTCCGCTGATTTCAGAGAAGGCCGTAGAAAAGGTTGAAAAGCATATTGCCGACGCCAAGGAACACGGTTCGGAAGTGATTTTCGGCGGCGCTCGTCATGAGCTTGGCGGCACTTGGTTCCAACCGACTATTCTAAGCAACGGCACGCCCGACATGCTCTGCACCAAAGAAGAAACCTTTGGCCCAGTCGTGCCACTCATTCCCTTTGATGACGAAAACGAAGCACTTCGCTACGCCAATCACACTGAATTCGGGCTTGCTGCCTACTTTTATGCTCGTGACGCGGGGCGCATTCGCCGCGTCGCTGAAGGCATTGAAGCGGGCATGATCGGCGTGAATACCGGCCTCATTTCCAATGCGACCGCGCCCTTCGGCGGCGTCAAGGCGTCTGGTATGGGCCGTGAAGGTGGCCATCAAGGGCTGGATGAATATACCGAACTCAAGTATGTGTGCCTTGACGTCTGAGTGCGTCATGGTGAAAAGGACTGAACATGCAGCTACTCGACAAACTCATCAGCAAAATAGTCCGCCTAACCGCTCAATGCGCTGAGTGATGGCATGGTTCCAGACGCGCTCGTTTGGAAGGACGAGGGTCAGTCGCTGTTTCGCACGAGTAATGCCGGTGTAAATCAGTTCTTTGGTGAGTACTGGTGTGCTGCGATCCGGCAAAACTAAGACCGCATGGGCGAACTCAGAGCCTTGGGATTTATGCACGGTCATGGCGTATACAGTTTCGACTTGCGACAAGCGACTCGGCAGTACCCAACGCACAGTGCCCGGCTCTTTACCCGGAAATACAACTTTCAACAAACCACTTTCAGGGTGCTGCAAAGCCACACCGATGTCGCCATTGTTGAGATTTAAGCTATAGTCGTTGGCCGTCACCATCACAGGTCTTCCGTGGTACCAATGTTCTGGCGTCTGGCCGAAATGTTTAGCAACGGCCGTATTCACGGCTTTTTGACCATAAGGTCCGGCACGTAAAGCGGTCAAAAACTGGAACTGACCATATGCCGACAGCACCCGCAACGCCCAAGCGTCGGCTTCTTCGGTTGATGTGGTTTCAGCGCAGGTTTGCACAAAATCGTCGTAACCACGCAAGAGGTGCGGCGTTAACCATGCATCGGCCTGCCTGTCTTTGGATCCGTTTTCGGACGAGATAATTCGCACAACTGCGTCTGGTTCAGAAACTTGTGTTGCCGCTGAAAGTACTGCATTTGCACCATCAACATCGCAGGCATTCACCGCCAAGGCTAAGTCTGCAATAGCGCCACTAAAACGCATTGATTTATGCAGCATGACGACATGATCAAGGCGGGCATGGGAGTTATTGGATTGTGTGCCCGCCGGCAATGATTCGCCGCTAGCGTCCTGTAACCATTGCCAATGGTCGGCGCTGTAACCACCCTGCTCAGCACCTTGGCATAATGCAGCCAAAATGGAACCGGCCTCCACTGGGGCTAACTGGTCTTTGTCACCAAGCAAAATTAAGCGGGTGCTGGGCGCAAGTGCGTCGAGCAGCGCATCGAACATCTCGGTGTCGATCATCGACGCTTCATCAACCACAACCACGTCGTAGGGCAACGGGAAATCGCGGTGATGACGAAAATAGCGACTGTTACGCTGCGAGCCCAACAGCCGATGCAAGGTCGATGCCTTGCTCGGCAAAATAGTTTGTAACTCGCTAAATTCTGGCGCCTGACTTTCCTGCAACGACTGGCTAATCGACTCTTGCATGCGCGCCGCCGCTTTGCCGGTTGGTGCCGCTAGGGCAATCCGCAGTTGCCGCTGCTGTGCTTGCAGACGATGCAACTCTGATAGGGTCGCTAGTACGCGCAGCACGGTATAGGTTTTGCCCGTGCCCGGGCCGCCGGTGATCACACTAAAAGTTTGTTTGGCAGCATTGGCACAAGCAATGCGCTGCCAACTCGGACGCTCAGTCACATCGGGAATCAGTTGCTGAACAATTCTTGCGATCACCTCTGGGTCAACGTCCTGAGCCGGCGCTTGCATACGCTGCCCAAGCCACTGATTGATCCGCTGCTCATACGCCCAATAGCGACGCAAAAACAATAGCTGGGAATGTTGCTGATAGACCAAAGGCTGCAAACCTGTTTGTTGTTGCTCGTCTTGCCAAGCACAGACATCGCCTTGCATGGCCTGTTGCAACCACCGTTCTGCAAGCGCTTGTAAGTCGGTGACGGCAAAGACGGCTTTTAATAACTCAGTGGGTTTTAACAAGTCATCGATTAGTCCCGAGTTATGTAATAAATAAGCATTTCTTGCTTGCCACTGGGCCGATGGGATATCGAGAGTGCGCTCAGGATCTGCCGCTAACGCGGTAAGGGACAAACAGGTATGACCGCGCCCGACTTGGTGAGACACCAGCGCCGCGAGCAAAGCTTCAGCGTCGCTTGCACCTTGGCGCAACAATAAGAGTGCCAAGTTGCGATCCAGCGGCCGCAGCCAACCTTGTTCCTGCCAATCAGTCAAGACGTCTGCGAGTGACAATTTAAGCCTATCCATGGGCAACTCCTTCTGCAGTGCTATTCGCCGCGTGTTTACCGGTAAATAGGTCATCAAGTTGGGCAATTAGTCCATATGGCACTTGGTCATAAAACGCCCCACGACTGTCGGCACGGTGGCCACGTAAAAACAAATAGACCACGCCGCCCACATGTTCTTCATAGCGATAATGGTCACCCAAGCGCACTTGCAGCAGCTTGTGTAAGGCATAGGTGTAAATCACGTACTGCATGTCGTAACGACTGGCAAGGATCTTGTCGCGCAAGGCCGCAAAGTGATAGGCGCGGTCATCATCGCCCAGCCAATTCGACTTGTAATCGGCGACGTAATACTTGCCGTTGTGCTCAAACACCAGGTCAATAAAGCCTTTGAGCATGCCGTTTAGGGTGTTCTTTTCCAGCTTAGGTCGGCTGTACTGCGATTGAATCTGGCTGGCGACGAGCTGGTCCAATTGCAACACATCAACGCCATGGGCAGGGAACCAAAACTCCGGTTCTGCCTTATACACAGTTAAGTCGGCAAGGCGTACATGCGGCCCGGCGGCGCTCAGCGGAAACTCAGTTTGTAAGTACACGCCCAACCATGCTTGCAACTGTGTTTGGTAAGGTTGCCAAAAGTCACTGCGGCAACGACGGTCGAGCAACTCGGTTCTGATTTCCTCGTTGCTGGCTACTTCAGCAAAGCCAAGTTCGGCAGCGTCCTCAAGAATGTTATGTAAGAAGGTTCCCGGTCCGGCGCCTTTGGGCAGCTGATGAATCTGGTCAGGGTATGTTTCCTTCGTCAGCGCTTCAGCAACCGGCGCATCGTCGTCGGCCTCCGAAGTTGCCGTTTGAGCTTCTTCCAACACGTTCATCTCTAGCGGTGTTTGCGGCGCGTGCATTTCCACGCCCGCTTGCAAAGCGCTGTAACTGGCCAACCACCAGCGTTCGAGGCGATGATCGGCGGGTAGCCGCACGGCTTTGAGCTCGGGCTGAGATGATATCGGCACTTGATAGTCAATCCGCATTTCATAGGGCAGCGACTGAATCTCAGTATGGGGTTGCTGCCAGGCCGCTTCTGCGTCCTCAAACACGTGCGTGTACTCCGTCACTTTGCGCTTCTCGTGGTCGCCATAAAGCAAGTAGAACAAGGGGCTCGTATGGGGGTCGCCAGCTGCTTGCAAGGTCACAAAGGTGGCGAACTCGGCACGCGTTAAAGCCACGTACATCTTACGTAAGTCTTCGGCGAGAATTTCATCGCTAATACGCTGAACTGCGTCAGCGTTTGACTTGTCCCACGCCACTTGGCGTTGACGCTGCTCGTCGTGGTAGCTCGCGGGGAAATAAATTCGGTGCTGCTCGGTTTTGCTGTAAGCGGCGAATGGCATAAACACTAAAGGATATTGGAGTCCCTTCGATTTATGATAGGTCACCACTTTCACCAAGTCTTGATCACTCTCCAAACGCAGCTGCAGCGATTCGGCGTTGGTTCGGCGGCTCGAGCCACCAAAGCCGCTGCTATAACTGTACTCGTTGACCTGTTCGGCAAAATAGTCTTCTAAACTGGCCATGCCATCAAGTGCGGTACTCGCTTGTTGCAACAGCTCAGCAATGTGCAAGACATCGGCAAGTTGCCGCTCGCCTTCCCGTTGATTCGCCAGCAAATATTTGGGGATAGCGAAGTCGTGTAAAATGCGCTGCAACATGGCCAAAACGCCGCGCTGTTCCCATACCTGATGGTAACCGTCGAAGCGGTCAATCATGGCTTCCCAACGTTGCTCGTCGTCTTGTAACAAGACCAACTCGGCCAATGGCAGGCGCAATAAACGGCAGGCAATGGCCGCACGCACGCGTTGCGGGTCGCGCGGTTGAGCGCAAGCTTGCACCACGAGCAATAAATCTTTTGCCACGGCTTGGGCATACACCGAGTCACTTTCGGACAGGTAAACACTGCGGATCCCACGCTGCGACAGCTCTCGTCGGATCAGCCGCGCTTCCACCGCATTACCAACGAGTACGGCAATATCACTGGGCTGCACAGCCGTACGACTACCGTCTTGGGCGTAAAAACCAGCGGTAGCACTATTTAATAATTGCGCAATAAGATTGGCATGATAATTCGCTGCAGGTAGCTGATAGTCACCTTTAGTTTTCGCTGGTTCAGAGCCAATTTGCCATTGCAATGCTGGTGCCGGCTCGCCATTTAGGCCACGAAACTCACGCTTTTGGCCATTGGCTTGAACCGGCTGAAAAGGAATGTCGGGGTACAAAAATGCGCCGCGTTCATTATTCGCTTCGCTGCGGGCAAATAAGGCGTTAATGGCCGCAACCATGTTCGTCGATGAACGGAAATTCGTGGCGAGTGTATAGTGACGTCCCGACGTTGCTTCGCGCGCTTGTAAGTAGGTAAAAATATCGGCGTTGCGGAAGCTATAAATCGCCTGTTTCGGGTCGCCAATCAGGAATATTCCGGTGGCAGGATCGTTGTCGGCAATGCGATATATCCGATTAAAAATCTCGTATTGAATCGGGTCCGTGTCTTGAAACTCATCGACTAAGGCAATCGGGTATTGGCTGCGAATGGTGGTTGCGAGTTCGTCACCATTTGGACCACGCAAGGCATCGCGCAAACGGGTGAGCATGTCGTTATGCCCCATGACCGCAGCGCGCAGCTTCAATTCACTGATTCGTGCATGCAAATAGTCCCGGGCATGCAGCAGCACCATGGCCTCAAACTGGGCGTTTAAGCCTTTCAGGGCGGCATAGTCGCTGGCTAGATCGGTGAGTACTTCCATACCATCGACTGGATTCTTTTTTAAATAGGCATCGGTGGGGCTGAGGTGTTTTAAGTTTTTGCCAAGCGACAGTTGCGCTGTGTCACCTTGTACCCACTCCGCGAATGCTTGCGCAGCTTCTTTACGGCCTTGGTTACGGGCATCCGGTAAGGCACCAATCACTTCGTGCAGCGTTAGGGCGATGGAGCGGTATTTATCCCGGTAGCTGTTCACTTTCGCTAAGTTTTCACTTTCGGCTTTGTTGTAGGTGTCGATCAGCGACGGGAAGTTAGCGGTATCCGTCGCGTGCGTGCTCTCAAGTAATTGCCGGCCAACCTTGCGTAACAGGCGTTCTGGGGTTTCTAAAATCGCGAGTACTTGCTCGGCTAAATCGGGGGCAAGCCCATACACGAAATTGCGGAAATAATCTTCGGCGGCTGCGAGTTGCAGCTCATCTTCTTCAGTTTCTATGGTTTGGTCGAATAAGCTGCCACTGGCAAACGCATGCTCAGTGAGCATTTTTTGGCACCAACCATGAATGGTACTCACCGACGCTTCGTCCATTGATTGCGCCGCAAGCTCGAGCTGGCGTGCATACGTTGCCAGCGCCGCAGCACCGGCTGAATTTAAGCAATCTTGCTTCAGTTCTAGCAAGAATCTGTCGTCACTGTCATGCTCGCTGTGGCGAAAATAGCTGGCCGCTTCGCTCAAGCGCCCGCGAATACGGTCTGCAAGCTCTGCGGTGGCCGCCCGGGTAAAGGTCATGACCAAAATTTGTTTCGGTTGTAGCGGGCGGTCAAAGGCTGTGCTTTCCTGGCCTGCTTGTCCGTGCTGGCCATGCTGAAGAACCAAGCGGACAAACAAAGCCGCAATCGTATAAGTTTTACCAGTGCCGGCGCTGGCTTCGATTAAGCGACTGCCATGCAGGGGAAACGTCAGGGGATCAAGAATATGACTCATGAAGCATCTCCTTTGCTATTGTCTTGGTCAGGGTAATTCGACTCGGGTAGAGCAAATTCAATTGTTTGGCCATTGGCTAAGCGAACAATGGGCGCATACACCCGCTCCAACAATTGGCGAAAGCTGCTGCTGGCTAACATGGTTGCGGCATCGCTTTCGATGCGTCCGGCGTATCGCCACTCGCTTAAATCACCCGCTGACGTGTTGTCGACTGCGTCTTGGACTTTCTCGTTGGCGATTGCAATCGCTTCGTCAGCGCTGACTGGCGAGGTGCTTTGCTTACCTTTCGACGTCGGTTTACTGCCCGAAATCGCTTTGGTGTAGGTGTCGAGCCAACTGATGGCAAGCTCGCCAATAGTACCGCAGGGGTTATTGAGTTGCGCGCGCAACCCGGTCAGTAGTTCAGTGATTATGCTCAGCGCCTGATCGCGGTTCAAAGGCGGCAGCTCCACCGACTCGACTTTCCCGTATTGATTCGGCGCAAAAAGCGCCACTGTGGTGATACGTTTGCCACTGGCAAGGCTCAGCAGCACATGCTTCACGTAGGGCAAAAATATCTGTTTGTCGCTGAGCGTGCTGGCGGAAATGAGCAACTGCAGCTGTTCATCGAGCTCGTTTTGGAACACTTGTGTCGCCGTGTCGCGCACCACAAACTCGCCCCAACTGTAGTCGATGTTGGTGTCGGCAAGCGCCTGCGGATACTGTTGCAATAGTGTCGCAGCCTGTTGCAAAACGGGGGTGACTTTGTCGAACAAGCGTTTGGCCAACACCGAGGTCATCGGCTCAACGCCAAGGCGCCCTTCTCTTTCGAGGCGGAGCAACTGCGGCTGCAACGCGGACTGTAAAGGCTCCAAATCCTCAAGCGCTGCGAGTTGCTCTGGGTTATTTTCGTGTAAGCTCTGCAGCCACGCCATGCTGCTGTTCAACAGCTCGTCACGAATTTGCCAAGCACTTAAACCGTCCAGCGAGAAAGTCTCGGTGTCGTTGCTTTGGCTGTCATCACTAGCAAAATAGGTGTCCAGTCGCGCGTTGAAAAACAGCTGCGCTGGCTCACGCATAAACTTCACTAAGTCATTCGCGCTCAAGATGCGCTGTTCTTGTTCATCAGCTTGCCAAGGTGGGATTTTTTCGAGCTGCTGGTCCTGTGTGCTTGCGTCGCTATGCGCCGCCAGCCACTCATGCATATAGGTAAAGTACGGGTGTTGTGGCTGGTCGTGTTGCAAGTACTCAGGGTTAAAGGCTTGCAATTTGTGCTCAGTCGTGAGGTTTGCAAGTAAGTCCTTACTATCGCCATCATCTTCAATTAATCGCCAACCTTGTTGCACATGTTCACGCAATTGGGCAATCAATACCGACGGCGGCCACTCACTATTATCCTGGGCACTATGGCCTATCCAGCTCATGGAGAAACAATCGCGTGCCGACAATAACGCTTCAAGGAAGAGGTAACGATCGTCATCGCGGCGAGCGCGATCACCCGGCCGATAACGCTCGGCCATTAAGTCGAAATCTGAGCTCGGTTGGCGGCGCGGATAGGCGTCGTCATTCATGCCGAGCACATAAATATGGCGAAACGGTATGGCTCGCATCGGCATCAAGGTGGCAAAGTTCACCGACCCGGCAAGAAAACGTTGGTTCAAACTCGGTTGGTCCACTTGCGATAACCAGCTTTCTTTAAAAATATTCAGCTCCAGTTCGGTACTTAGCTCACTGGCACTGACAACCTCTTGTAAACCGTCGAGCACTTGCATGAGCTGGGTGAGCAGAACTTCCTCATCGTCGTTGCTGGCAGTGAAAAAACCCGCCAATAACTGATAGGCATGTTGCGCCCAGTCATGCATGAGGTGACGCTGTTGGGTTACTTGCCACCACTGGTTCAGACCCTCGATAAGGCTACCGAGTTTACCGACCGCGTCGGCACTTAAGCCAGCCACTTCATGGTAGGGTTCGATGTCATGCCAGCGTTGCTGTTCATCGCTTAACGGTCGACCGATGGCGTAACCAAAGACCATGCGCTCGAGAGCAAACCACCAACTGTTAGTCGCCGTTTGCGCCGGCATACCGAATTGTTGACGATGCTTAGCGTCTAGTCCCCAGCGCGCACCGGCAGCGTCGAGCCAACGTTGCACATCAAGTACTTCTTGGGCATTGAAGCCAAAGCGTTGCTGCACTGCCGGCACGGCAAGTAGCGAAAGCACATCCGCTTGGGTCACCCGCGATTGCTCAAGACTCAACAGTAATTCGAGCGCGACCATGAGCGGCTGCTGGTGACGCTGGCCTTGATCGGCCAAGGTAAAGGGAATGTGGCGCGGGTCATGGCGATCAAGTCGACCAAACACCGCTTGTACGTGCGGCGCATAGGCATTAACGTCCGGCAACATGACCATAATGTCACGCGGGCGCAGGGTTTTGTCCTTGGCAAAGGCGGCAAGCAGTTGGTCGTGCAGCACTTCGACTTCGCGCTGCATGCTATGGCAATTGTGGAACTGTAACGAACGGTCCTGCTTGGCTACAGGCGGCCAATGCTGCTGGGTTTCATGTAGCGGCCGCAAATTAAGAATGTCGTTTTGCAGCTGCTGCAACAAGTTATCCGCTGGTGTTTCGTCGAACAATTCAAAACGAATACTTTCGAACGACTCTTGCTTGGCCAGCGTCTCGTCGTAAAGATCGAGCAAGTGAATGTAGTCACGGCCTTGTTTGCCCCACGCAGCTAATAGTGGCTGCGCATGGTGGTGCAGCTCGTCGTCGGCGATATCTTCGGCCATGTTGGCTTTGAGCGCGTGGCGGCGCGGCGCTTGCTTCAGCACCTGCTTTAGCGCTTCTTTGCCGTCGACAATATTTGCCCAATAATGCTGGCACGGGTTATGGACGCAGAGTACAACTTGAGTGAAGCCTTTGATGGCGTCGAGCACTTCGAGGGTTTGCTGCGGCAAACTGGAAATGCCGAAAATCAGCACCCGCGGCGGCAAGTTCTGCGGCCGTTGGTTGAGCGCTTTCGCAGCTTGGACAAATTGCCGATGCAGCTCGGCGCGGTTGGTCCAAAAATGTTCCGGGCCAATGTCGTTAACCAGGGCGCGCCACAGTTGTGGTTGCCAGCGATCTTTCGGCGGGACCGGTTGCTCGGTGCCAGCAACGCTATCCAGTACGTCGCGGCCAGCGCTCCAATGATCAAGCCAGTCCGCTCGATAGTTTTGGTATTGGTCAAAGAGGTCGGCAATGCGCTGACTGAGCTGGAACAGCTTGCGTTGGTCGTCGTGGCTGGCCGTGTGGCTGGCAGCCTTGTTCGCAGTGCCGGTGCTCAAGTAGTTCGCCAACGCGGTAAATGCGCTATCCTCATTTGCCGCCACCAGTTCGGGCAACATGCGCATAATGCGCCAGCTCAGGCGATCTTTGTCGAACGGTGACTCTTTGGGGATCTGGTCGCCAAGCACCGCCCGGTAAGCCTTCCAGACAAACCGTGCCGGCAAAGTCACATTCAGCAGGGCAGCGATACCTTTCGCTTCCGCCAAATTAATTTTCAGCCACTGGGCAATACCGTTACTTTGCACCAACACGGTTTCTTCCTCGAGCGGCGCCAGCGGATAATTCGCCATAAAGGTCACCGCCACCGAGGTTAAGTCCTCGAGACGATGACTGTGCGCCACGACCAAACCGGGTACAAGTTCCTGCTGCATGCGTTGTCCTTTTCAGTTCACCTACCGCTAGTTTTACCACGACCAGCAAAACCTCTCTAGCGCCAACCTGCGTTTTACGCTAAAAGCTATAGTAACATTCTTAAGCGACAGTATGTGTCGCAGCAAACCCCCACATAATCAGCGACATACAATTACGGCTCGGAGCCGGAAAGCGCTTTCCGGCTCCGAGCCGTATTCTTTTGCGAGCGTGGCTGTGGCATAGTACGGTGGTTGTTAACAGGTGAGGTTGTATGTCGCACAACACCATTGAAGAAAATAAAAAGCGGTTGCCCTTAGATCACCTAGAGTCGGTTTGGCTGTTTGGTTATGGCTCGTTGATTTACAAGGCTGACTTTCCTTATCTACAGCGGCGACCAGCGCGGATTCGCGGTTGGCAGCGGCGCTTTTGGCAAGGGTCACACGACCATCGGGGCACGCCGGAGAATCCCGGCAGAGTGGCGACGCTTATTGAAGCACCAGAGGAAAGTTGTGTGGGCATGGCCTATGAAGTGACACCGGATGTGTTTACCCACCTCGACCACCGCGAGAAAAACGGCTACATACGTTTCTTCACTACCTTTGAATGGCTTGATCACCAAGACGATCAGCAAGTTGAAGGCTTGGTGTACGTTGCTGGCCCAGACAACGAAGCGTTTCTCGGTGCCGCTAGCGAAATAGAAATTGCCGAGCACATTGCCCGTTCGGAAGGACCCAGCGGCCCGAACCCGGACTACTTGCTGAACCTCGCGCAAGCGTTGCGCGAACTCAATGCTGAAGACCATCACGTATTCAGTATTGAGAGTGAAATGAAGAAAATTCTACAGCGGTAAATCAGCGACCGGCATGGGGCGGCTGAAATAAAACCCTTGGTAACGAAAGCAACCACTGGCCGCAAGGCGCTCTTGTTGCTCTCTGGTTTCCACCCCTTCGGCGATGACTTCCATACCCAAGTCTTTGGCAATATGAATAATCGCATTCACAATGGTCCAGTCGCGCTGATGCTCAGCCAAACTAGCGCGACGAATAAACGCCTGATCAATCTTTACTTCATCAAATGGTAGTTGCGACAAGTACGACAACGCTGAGTAGCCCGTGCCAAAATCATCCATACTAAAACAGATACCTTGCTGCTTCAGACGATGCATACTCGCTAACACCATGTCCATGTCTTCCAATACCACACTTTCCGTCAACTCTAGCTTTAACAGCTGCGGCGGAATACCAGCGCTACGCACTTCGCCAAGCACCAACTCAACAAAGTTGAGTTGATAAAACTGTTTGGCGCTGACGTTTACGCTCAGACTTAAATGGCGTGTCGACTCTTGCTCTTGCCAGCGCGCTAATTGTTGGCAAGCTTCACGCAGCACTTGCGCACCAATCGGAACAATCAAGCCGCTTTCTTCCGCCAACGGAATAAACTCCGCCGGTGAAACTAAGCCACGCGTGGGATGTTGCCAGCGCAGTAACGCTTCAGCGCCAATAAACTGCCCATCCTCATTCGCTTGCAGTTGATAATAAAGCACCAGTTGCTCGGTACCGACCGCCGCCCGTAAATCATTTTCTAACGCAAACCGTGCACTAATTTCTTTTTCAATGCTGGGGTGATAATACGAGAAGTTATCACCACCCGCGGCCTTCACATTGCTAGCCGCTAAATCGGCACGGCGCAATATCTCTTCCGCTCCAAGCCAGCTGTTATCCGTAATCACAACACCAATACTCGCCGTACATTGATGGCGCAAACTCGGCAAATCAAACGGTTGGCGCAGCGCCTCAAGCAGTCTTTGCGCCTTGTCCTCGCACTCCAAACGGGCGTGATCAGCCGTCGAAAACTCAGTGACAATCACAAACTCGTCTGCGGTCACGCGAGCTAAAAACGCTCGCTCGGACAACACGGACTGCATCCGTCGAGTCGCTTCCTGCAACACCGCGTCGCCTTGCTTTTGGCCATGCACGTCATTTACGCGTTTAAAGTTGTCGAGATTGACAATCAAAACCGCCACTGCCGCGCGGTGCTTCGCCAGTAACTCAACACGACTGGTCAATTCATCCAGTAAACTGCGTCGGTTCGGCAAGCCAGTTAAAGTATCGGAGTAGGCCAACTCTTTGATCGTTTGCTCAGTTTTTCGCTTGTCGGTGACATCGCTAATAAAGCCACTCCAGCTGACGCCACCGTCTGCTTCTTGCTGCGGAATCGAAGTTGCCGCGAGCCAGCGAGTTTTTTGAGCTGACACCTCAATTGGAAATTCATAGTTCCACGGGCTAAGTTGCTCTGCGCTGTCTTTTAAACTAGCGAAAATACGCTCACGCTCATGCAGTGGCACCTTACTCAAAACCGTCCGCGCGTCCTTAATTGCGTCTTTCACCGTCACCGCAAACAGATCTTGTACCGCATCACTTAAATATCGAAACGAGATAAAACCGGACTTGTCGCGGTGCAGCTGATAGACCATGCCAGGAATGCGGTCCGCCACTGACTGCAGCCGCTCAGTTAATTCACGAACGCGTTCGCCGCGGCTCAGCGCTTGCAAGGCCAAACGTTGTTGGCGATTCATTAACACCACTACGACCGCACTCAACACGACAATAAAAATCGCAACGGTGAGTGTACTCATAACAATTAGGTTGCTGTCGGCACCGCTCAATGGCACATCCACCCCATCAGCAACTGGCAAGAATACAGTCGCGTGCATCGCAGTGTAGTGCATGCTCGAAATGGCGATACCCATAATCACAGCACTGACGATAATCCGTGGGACGGACTTGACGATAAAAGGTTGCAACAGCTTACGTGCCGCTAAAGCAATCACCGCGAGCACCACCGCCACAACAATTGAAACAGCGAACATACCGGGTAAATAGAGCATATCGGCTTGAGTGCGAATCGCTGCCATGCCGGTATAATGCATCACGCCAATCCCCGCGCCCATCATGACGCCACCCAGCACAATCGCTCGCCAGCGGTCTTCGCCATGATGCAGCACCCAAAGCGTAATCCACGCAGCAAATATAGCCGGTATAACAGAAACCGCCGTAATTAACGGAGAATACAGCACTGGAATATCAATTTTAAAGCTGACCATACCGAGGAAATGCATCGCCCAAACACCAGCGCCCATGGCGACGGCACCATTCAAATGCCAAAGTGACCGACGCAGTGGCGTGGTGGTCCCTTGCATTAATTTTGTATGCAATAAACTGACGTACGCAGCGATAATCGCGATGGTGATCGACAGCAAGACGAGCGCTGGCAAATGCGATCCCGCATACGCCGAAGTCAAGTCGTGTCGCTCGGTAATAAATTGCAAAAATGGCAAAGAAAGGTCCTTTCTAGAGTCAGTGTGCCGCTTTTGTGATTTAGATTAGTCTAGTTTTATAAGCAGAGATGAACTAAATCGATCACAATGCCGTTTTATTTTTTAAAGTTGTTCGATAACTGCACTATTTGCGGTGATCTATGCTACAAAAGCATACATTTCAACTAAACTACGCTATACCTACTAAGTTATAGACCGCAAGCACAGATTGCCGCCGCCCCATTGAGAGGGAAAAGTTCAACCATGGCCTTAAGTAGTGAGCACATATTAAAATTAATCGGCCAAAATGCAGGTGTCGACACCCTGCTTGCAGCGATTACTGAACGCGTTGCCCAACAAATTCCAGATGCGCTCATTTCCATTATGCTGTTCTCGAAAGAGCATCAGCAGATTAGCATGTACCGCTCCGAACAGTTTTCTGACAACTATGTGAATGCTTTACAAAATATCGCCATCGGCCCAAGCGTCGGTAGTTGCGGCACGGCAGCTTATCGGCGTGAGTTAGTGATTACCGAGGATATCTTTCAAGATCCGAATTGGGATGGCTATTATGAGCTTGCTGCGAGTGAAGGGTTGGCGGCCTGCTGGTCAATGCCGGTGATTACCGCTCATGGCGAGCTTTACGGCACCTTTGCTACCTATTACCGCAAACCGCGCCGCCCGAGTGAAGATGAAATTGAAGTGATTCAGCGCGCCGCAGCGCTGGTCGCACTAGCACTCGCACATCAAGAGGAGCATTTAGCTCGGCTTGGCACTGACCAACGTTATTCGTCCTTATTTACCAACCACCCCGACGCCGTATTTGAGATGGATATCGACGGCCGTTTAACCACCATTAATCCCGCCGGAGTAACCATTACCGGGTTTACCGCCGAACAAGTGGTCGGGCAACATTACAACGCTTTTGTCACCGAAGGTTATCGCGAACTTACCGACCATTCATTTAACCTGACTAAAGACGGCAAACCTCAAACGTATGAGCTGTCGGTGTACAATGCTGATGGCAGTATTTATTGGCTAGAAATTACTAATTTACCCATTATCGTCAATGATGAGCTTGTTGGTGTATTTGGCATTGGCCGCAATATTACCGAAAAGCATTCGTTATTGGCGCAGCTTAACGTCTTACAGCGCGGTATTGAAGCCAGCCCCCATGGCATTGTCATGAGCGACGCGCGTGCCCGCGGGATGCCGATTGTCTACGCCAATCCGGCTTTTTTGCAGATAACCGGTTATCAAGCGGATGAAGTACTAGGAAAGAATTGTCGGTTTTTGCAAGGCCCCGACACCGATCCAGAAACCGTTGAATTGATACGCCAAGGCATTAAACGTCAACGCGAAGTGAACGTGGCGATTCGCAATTACCGCCGAGACGGCAGTTGGTTTTGGAATCAGCTGATTGTTAGTCCGGTCTTTGATTCGCAAGGTTTATGCACCCATTACATCGGCATTCAACAAGACATTACCCGGCAACGTGAGCAAGAAGAGTTGTTGGCGGCGCAGCGAAGCCATGACATTCTGACCGGGCTACTCAACCGTCAATCGTTTGAGTCACGCCTCGAAAAAGAGCGACGCCTGCAGCATGGCTGTGGTTACTTACCAACTGTCATGTATGTCGACCTCGACGATTTTAGCTCGTTTAATCAAAGCCTTGGCCACCAAATGGGTGACTTACTGCTGATTGAAATATCCAATCGCTTAAAAACTTTGGCCTATGAACACGATGTTGTGGCACGGGTGGCCGCCGATGAATTCGCACTATTTTTACCTGCCATTCGGACGAAAGAAGACGTCGTCGAATTTGCTGAGACCTTATTAAAAGTACTTGCGCAGCCTATCCAAATTAACGAACACAAGCTCCACGTGAGTGCCAGCATCGGTATTTGTGACTTAGGTACGAGCGAGCAACAAGGTTTTGATGCCCTGCAGAATGCAATTGCGGCAATGACTGAGGCAAAACGCCAAGGTCGTAATACTTGGCACTGGTTCCAAGAAGAGCACGACTCGCTCGGCAGTGAATATGCCAGCTTGCGCCGCGAAATTATGGAAGCGATTGAAGAAGACCAGTTCATTGTTCATTACCAACCTTTGTTAAGGGCGGAAGATAGTGCGGTCGTCGAAGTCGAGGCACTAGTGCGTTGGCAGCATCCGAATCGAGGGTTAGTTGCCCCAGGATTATTTATTCCATTGGCAGAAAAAACCGGACAAATTGTCACCATTGGTGGTTGGGTTTTACGCCGAGCGTGCGCCGATATCGCACGTTGGAACCAAGAACGGCAACAGCAATTGAAAGTGGCCGTGAATATTTCGCCACTGCAGTTTCGCCGTATTGGCTTTCTTGACGAAGTGAAAACCGCGTTGGAAGTGAGTGGTTTAGCGCCAGAGCTATTGGAGTTAGAAGTAACCGAGAGCGTATTGCTCTTGGGTGCGGACAAAACCATCGAGATCCTCAAAGAGCTGCGCGGTCTTGGCGTGCGAGTCGCCATTGACGACTTTGGTACGGGCTATTCAAGCTTAAGTTATTTGCGCAGCTTACCGGTGGATAAAATCAAGCTCGACCGCAGTTTCATTCAGCATTTGCCTTCGAGTGCGGAAGACATCGCGATTGTGAAAGGCCTTATTAATATGGCGCACTTGCTGAATCTGAAGGTTGTTGCGGAGGGCGTAGAAACTGCAGAACAAGCTGAGTTTCTGCGTGAAAACGACTGCGACCTCTTGCAAGGGTTTTATTTCGCGCGGCCGGCGCCGTTGGATGAGTTTGTTCAAAGTTAGTCATTTTCATTTCCCCGCGTTGATACTGGATTAATGCTTTCGAAGCTTGCTATGCTGATGTTTCTGTGAACATTTTAAGGGGCGCGGTATGCACGAACTAAAGATTGGACGAGCGGTTTTCGGCGCACGTTGGCAGATGGTTCCACTTGCCAGCGCATTGGTTTTCTGTGCATTTGCATTAAGTGGATGTTCGCCGGCTGGCGATTCGTCTTCGGTTGAACTGCCTGCTTCAGACCCTTCCTCTATAGACACTTCGTCAGCAAAGAATGCTGAGGCACCCGAGCAGGCTTTGCGGACACTGTATGTAGCTGCTGAATACAATGACAGCGAGTTTCGCCTGCATTACCGTATTGCCATCGATGAGCCGAGTTGGTACCACCAATATTGGCTTTATCGTGATGGCGCATGGACACGTATGGGCTCCGGCGCTGCTGGTCCAGACGAGTATGGCTTGTACGAAGATCGCATTAGTATGATGCTCGACGACGGCTCCGTAGAAGGTTTTAACCGTTACGGCGGTTGGATGTTGGTGCATCCTGGCGTGCGCACGCTGGACTCAGCGGTTTCCGCCGAAGACGTTGCTGCGCACCCAATATTAGGCCAAGAAATGGGCCGTACCGATGTACGTAAATATATTCCTCAGTCGCGCACCGTTAACCGCTATACCGAGCCGGCCCGCTGGGACGCCGTGCGCCCGTTAGAAGACATTGCCGCCATGCAAGAGCGCGGCGAGTTTCTTGATTTATGGCAATGGCGAGCGCACCGCTCGCATCCTTTAGGCTACGCCGATAATGGTTATGTACTGCATTATCGATTAAATTCCGAAGGCCGTGGCATGTATACCGACAATGCGGCTGAAGCCGGAGGACCAGCGTATATGTTCGATGCGGCTGAGGTTGGATTTCAGTCATTGTCATGGGACAAGCTTGTTGCTCGTGAATACGGCCAAGACGACTTGTATTACTTGAATGAAGAATTTGCCGTGCCGTTTGATGCTGAGCACGAATGGCAAGACGGCGATGTCATTCCGTTTCGGTTGTTACGCGAACCTTCTGGGGCGCGTGGCGCGATTCGCTCGGCTGGCGGATATGCCGAAGGCTCATGGCGAGTGACGCTGACGCGCAGCTTAGCCAGCCCCAACCCATTGGATAGCAAAGCGTTGGAGCCGGGTAATGTGTATCATGTGGCCTTTGCCGTGCACCAAGGCGGCGTGGGTGCGCGTCATCATGACGTCTCGCTACCGCATACCTTGGGTCTTGGCGTCGACGCTGACATCGTTGCCACGTATAGCGCCGAGCCATTAAATGAGGACGAATTGGAATGGTTTCCGGTGCATCTGATTAATCCTGGTCAAGTTACCTGGGAATGGCTCGTCACCCGCCACCCCGGCGCCGGGCTAATTCAAGCGGACTTTGACATCACCGTGCGCGAACACCACGGCTACCTGCCGCTGTTCCAGCGCTACATCGAACGCCGTAAGCCCTAACGTACAGAATTGATAAACTTCGCCAAATCAGTGCGTTACACTTCCGGCTCGGAGCCGAAACGCCAGCGGCAATCTCGTACAACACCGGGAAGTTGCCGGAGAACAATAACTTACCTTTCCGGCTCGGAGCCGGAATTCGCTGCACAAGGAGAGATGTATGGCATTTAGATTTCATCGACGGGTTCGGATTCTTCCGGGCGTTCGGCTCAATTTCGGTAAAACCGGCGTGAGTATTTCCGCCGGCGTTCGCGGTGCCAGCGTGACCGCTGGTCGGCGCGGCATATACGGGAATGTCGGTGCACCCGGAACAGGCATGTCTTACCGGACGCGTTTAGATAAAAGCAAAGCCCATCAACGGCGCGCGTCTCGTGCGCAGAACTATCAGCAGTCTGGATTACAAGGTGCTGGGCATGTGACTTTACACTGCGATGAGCGAGGTAAGTTGAGCATGCTCGAACCCGATGGATCACCGGCGAGCCCTGCAGTGACAAGACATGTATGGGATAACCACAGCGACCAAGTACGCTTATTTCTAGCCAATGAAATGGAAAAGATAAATGATGATCAGGAACTTTTAGTCAATATTCATCATGATACGCCAAATCATGGTACGCCTAGTCCAGAGTTTGAACGTATTCCCTTCCCTCACGAAGCACCGCGCTACCCTAATTTGCCAGAGTTACCCGCACAGCCACCGGCGCGTCAACAACGCTGGTGGCATAAACTTTTCCGTACACTCGACGAACGGCGTATTGCAGCAAACCAAGCAGCGGAAATTCATTGGCAGCGCGAAACGCAAGAAATTGAAAAAGAGCGCAAAAACCTTGAGCAGGATCATGCGTCTGCGTTGACCACTTGGCAAAATGACAAGGCTCTCCATGACCAAGAGCAGCAAGAGCTTGCCAACGAGTTTGGCCACCGCTTACAGCACGATATTAATTTTATGTCGGATTTGCTCGAGCAAGAATTAAACCAGCTCGATTGGCCGCGAGAAACAAGTGTTGACTTTGAAATTGACGGCAACCAGCTCAAACTCGACATTGACCTGCCAACCGCAGAAACCTTCCCGAGCCGTGAGGCGTCGCTAAATCAGGCCGAACGTCGCCTTCTAATCAAAGAAAAAAGCGCCACTCAGCAACGAAAAGAATACGCCCAGCATGTACACGGGGTTGTGTTGCGTGTGATCGACGTCGCGTTTGTCACTTTACCCACCATAGAAAACATCGAAGTGGGTGCTTACACACAAGCTGTAAACGATGCAACCGGACACGACGAAGACCAGTACCTTCTCAGTGTGACCGTCACTCGAGCGCAATGGCAAACACTCAATCTAAGTGAGCCCGAACGCATCGATCCAGTCAGCGCATTAACGTTGTTTAACCTGCGACGTAATATGACCAAAACCGGAATCTTCCGATCCATCGAAATTTAACCCTCGCAAAATCAGGAGGATAGAGTTCCGGCTCGGAGCCGAAATGTCATTCCGGCTCCGAGCCGGAATGCTCCACAGGAAGACAAAACTTGTTCTAGCTCAATGTTTCGCTTCAATTCCCATATTCTGAATACGGGAATTTGATCTACCGCAAAGTTACCTTTCGCCCAAGCACGATAATGGCCCCAGTTCCTAAACTGGAGATCCCCCTATGAAAACTAAGTTGTCGATTGTCGCCCTTGCTCTGTCTTCTTTTGTCGCAGCACCAGCCATGGCAGATTTCTCTATTAACGTCGGTGCAATTCACGTTAAGCCGGACGAAAGCAGCACGAACCTGAACGTTATCGAAACGGTTGCCGGTTTACCGAGCAACTCAACCCGCGTTGCGGTTGGTAACGACACGCAAATCGGCCTGACTTTTGACTACCGGGTTAATCAAAACTTCGGATTACAGTTAATTGCCGCCACGCCGTTTAGTCATGATTTGAAAGTAAAAGGCTCGGCAATTGACGGTCTCAACATTGGCAAAACCAAACATTTACCGCCAACCTTGATGGCTCAGTACCATTTCACACAGCATCATGCGTTCCAGCCGTTTGTCGGCGTTGGCGTCAACTACACCACCTTCTTTAGTGAAAAAGTAAACCCAGAATTAGAAGGCGCACTGATTGCACTCAGCGTGACCACTGCAGCTGACGACGTCACCTTGAGCCTGAGCGAGTCTTGGGGTTTGGCATTACAAGCCGGTTTCAACTACCAGTTAACCGAGCGCATGGGTATTCACTTCATGGTCAGCAAAATGGCTATCGACACGACAGGTAAAGTAAAAGTGAACGGTAATACCGTACAAAGCGTGAACGTCGACATCGACCCTGTTGTCGCAATGCTCGGCTTTCGCTGGAAAATTTAAATCGCAGAAGGGGCCAACCGGCCCCTTTTCTTATTGATTACTCTCACGCGCCTGACTGAGTGACTTAATAAACTCATAATTTCGCATCTCACCTGGCTGGCCCTTCGTGGTTTCGGCGAACGTGTTAAATTGAGCATATGCATACTCCCGAAACCCAGCTTCTTCCTCAACAGAGAGTCGCTCAACGACTTCGTAACCCCCGCTCATTTTTTGTATCATATCTTGCAGTCGTCGACTGTCGCGTTTAGCCACCGCCTCAGCATGATCCTTTTTTAATTGCGATTGAAGGAACTCATCAAACCATTTTGGATCTTGCTCACGCTGAAGATACAATTCAAGCACCACCGCATGATCCTGATTCCAACGACGCAACCAATGCCAATATCGAACATTCTCGCCACGCGCCAACTCCGCAAACACTGCCTTACGCTCTGGTGAGAATTGTCGATCAAACGCTACCCTAACAAAATTAGAGCGCTCATCGTTTAATCCATGCACGTGAACCAACTCTCCCTCGCCTAGTTCACTTATGGAAGATAAAAAAGTCGCTTCCTTTTCATCGACTTCACTATCTGCCGTGATCCCCTCAATCAACCGATAAAATGCTGCCTCTCCGACGCGACCCAATCGCTGCACTTCGCGAATCGCAAAATAAGCATCTCGATTCATATCTTTAATCTCAGCCACAACACTCGCTGCTAGCGGAGCCGAGCTAAAAGCCATACACAATACAAACAAACTGACGATGATTCGCAACATAATCATGTTCCTCCAGATGATTACTATCAAATAGATCGAAATTCACCATTCAGCAAGATGCAACCAGATTAGATTTTCAGACCCATGCAAAATCAGCAAGATAGACTTCCGGCTCGGAGCCCGAATGGCATTGCGGCTCCGAGCCGTAATGCCTGCGCTGAACTGTTCGGCACAAAAAAGCGTATCCGTTTAACACACACTAAAACGGATGCAGCATGTTTAACTTATTTAAATCAAATCCAACCAAAAAACTCCGCAAGCAACTGGCAAAGTTGCAGGCAGAGGCAATGAACGCATCGCGCAATGGGAATATTCGTAAAAGCTCAGAAATCTCTTCCGAAGCCGATAAAATTTGGCAGGAAATTCAAAGAATTGAGGGCGAGGCGAAAAGCTAAACTCCGCTATATTTCTGCGCTTCACTATTCAGCTTCATAGCTGCTTTCGCTGCTTCATATAAAGCAACATTAACGACCGGTGTTCCCAGCTTTTCTAATTGGGTCATGACATTAGCAAGACGAAAGATCTGCGTATTTCCAACACTAGTTAAAGGATGAATATTCCATCCCTTAGTTTGCATGATTTTTAACACGCGCTGACGGCTGATCTGATAGCTAACCGCAATATCCGATGGGCTCACGTAATCAGGCTTTGCTTCTAGGAAACGGGCATCTGGCAATGCGCAGAGCACTTCGTGCTTAGCCTGTTCTAGCGCCATTAATGCCGACTCAGCCTGTCGAACATAATCAATTTGAACCTCGCCTTTTCGGCTGTGTCGCACTAGGGCATCATCACACCCGGCTTCGAATAATAGATCATCAATTGTATCGATATCTTTTTGACACACTGAAATGTCAAAACGCAAACTGAATTCAAACATCGTCATCTCGGCCCTCCGTGAGAATACATTTTGCAACGGCTCTCTGAATACTACTCGCATGACTCAACCCATTCCGAGGCGTACTCCACACTGAGATCATGCAAAATTCTCCACAACGACAGGAGATATTTACAGATCCGTTTGGGCAAAGTAATCGACCCCAACAATGAGCGCTACGGCCCGGAGATATCAGCTTCCATCCGCACCTTTCCGCAAACTTAACCGCAGCATCGACTTCTTTATTCGGATGCTTTTTACTGGCCATAAAAAGATAGTCCTTTATCTACCTGTTGTCAATTGACAACAGGCTTAACTAGTCCAAAATCACACAAGAAAAATACAGTCCTTTAGAACTACAAGCCAGCAACTCAACAGAAATTAAGCTTTTAACGTGTGTTTTCAACCACCAGCGCAATATCCTCCGGCGCAACAAGCAGCGGCGCTAACTCGTCAGCGCGGCTATGCAACCAAAATTGCGTTTCCGAAGGGCGAATAAGCAAAGGCATGCGATGATGATAGGCGGCACATTGTTCAGTGGGTGCCGTAGTGAGAGTGACTAATTGTGCGCCATCGGTGTGCGGATAATAGATTCCCGCCATATAGAGCGGTTGCCCCGCGGCCTCATGAAAAAGAAACTTGGTTTTACGCGACTGGCCTTCTAATTGCTGCCACTCATACCAACCGCTACATGGCACCAAACAACGATGCTCAGCAAAAGCACGCTTAAAAGTCGGCTTACTCGCTACCGTTTCCGCCTGCGCGTTAATTAACAACCGCGTCGCCCATCCCGGTTTAATCCCCCAGTGCGTCGACAGCTGCTGCATCCCCGAGCCAGCTGCCGATACCACCTGAACTTCCTGCGTCGGCCGCAAATCCTGATTCGTCGCCGCATGGAACGGCAAACCTAGCTGCTCCGTCACCAACCGACAGAGGGGATCATCAACAATGTTTAGTCTTCCGCACATGCTCAATTCTCGCGCCATTGCATTTATTGCAGTGTAGCGCTGGAGCGGAGAGAGTCAACGCGTTAGGCCCGCTCATTCCAGCTACGCTCCGTAATTCACACTAACACCCGTAATATTGCGCACCGGCATTTCTTCGACTATATGCTTTAAACACTATGTTTAGGAGACATGCCATGCATACACACACGCCATTTCGACCACTCCGCAAGCCGCTGCTCAGTGTCGTGGCTTTACTCTTGTTCAGTTTCACTGCACACGCCGATGGTGTCGCAGAGAATTGCGCAATTGTCTATTCCGAAGCAGCAGAAGCGAATGAAAGCAGAGACCCATTTTATGCCGTCGCAACGGCACCCATCCAGCGCTCGATGATGCGGCAACGTCTATTACAGATGCTCGAAATACTCGAAATGTCCGAGCAAGAATTCGACGAGGAAATATTAGCGTGGTTTCCGCCAGCAAAAGCCACTCTACACAATGCCAAACTCATCGTGGAATGCGATGCGACGTATGGTATGGAGCCAGCCTTTGCTTGGCATCAGGGATTCGGAGAAAAACTTGCGAAGCCAGAAAAAGAAGCCTGGGTTCATGCGCTGACCGGCAAGCACCCCGACGGTTATGACCTCCATGCATTTATCGATGCCGCGTCGGTCTTTCAGTTACGTAACGGCCACTGGATCTATCGCTACGGAACCGACCACTCCGCAAACCCTAATGGCGCAGTAAGCGTCATCGAGTATTACGAGCTGAATTGCGACAACCAAACACAGCGTGCCATCTATCGACAGACCGTCGCTAATGATCGGCGAACCCTAAGCACCGACTGGTATAGCTCAAACCTCAATGCAATTCAGGCAAACACCGCCGGCGCCGCTATATCGCGCCTGATCTGCGGTAACAGCTGGTCTGCCGACCATCCACGCGCATTAGCCGATAACTTTTTCGATGCTGCGGCACGGGTGAAGGCAGCGCAGTAGCTACCCACGTCATTTGACAAATCAAAGCGGTGGCGACTGTTTAGTGCGTCCAATTGAAGGTTTTAGTCCGTCTAATTGATAATTATGACGATGCCCGCCCCACTCTTAAACAGTCGCTACCCGCTGCAACATAAGCCGCTCAGCGATGACCCTGTCTTCCAGCATCACCGGAATAATAAAGATAATCCGCTCGTCCTTATGTCGCTCCTCAAACGAGAGCTCGGTAATGTCAACCAAGGTTTTATTGAGGCGCAACGTCTTGAGTTCTCTTTCCAGCTTAACCCGCTCTTCTGAAGAGGGCTCAGCGCTGGCCCATTGTGGGCTGAGCAACCAGCCATCGACAACACGTTCAAGTACAAAACGGCGGTGTTCCATCTCAAATAAGGCGTCTTTTACTGCATGATCATTAATTTTGCTGCGTAACTCATGCAAAACATCGGAGTCAGCGCCTACTTGAGTGCGCGGCACTAACTCATATCCCAACTCCCGCAGCTTAATGAACACATGCTCGGCACTCTGAATACTCGACGTTTTCTGAAACTCCGACAACGCAGACCAACTCTCAACATGACCTGCCTTCTGCATTTTGATCACCGTATCGGTGACTGCTAATTTATAATGATTGTACGCTGCGGAATCGTTTTTAAAGTCTCCGCCGACCACGCTAAACGCTGCATGAATATAAATGGCCATGCGCTCAATCGTTTCCCCTGGATAGTCTTCATTCTCGAATAAAAGAATATCGCGAACCCCATGAAAGCAATCGACGCCATGCAGTGATGACTCGGGGTGATTCAGGTAGTGATCACCGGGCAACCGAACAACGACTCGCGGTACATAAGGTCGCTGCTTGAGGTTTTTAGCTTCATATAAATTCTGCTGATCCGATAACGCCAACATCACTTGCTTTACTCGCATGGCCGCATTCAATGCGTCGTAGTCGGAGTAGCCGAACACATAGAAAATATTAAATGTCGTCTCGTCTTGCGCAGCAAAAGCATCTTGAATCGATGAAGGGGCAACGCCATTTGAGCCAATTGGAAAGAACTTTAACTGCACGTTTTGCAGCGCGTTCCCGCATGGAAGTTTGGCGTCACTCGCGGTAAATGGGTAATTGTCGCGAAGAAACTGTTCGTGCTGCTGCCGAGACGACCCGAAGACGCTAATAAACAATTTTTCCTGCCGCAGGGTCGCACTTTGTTTCACCAAGTTTAAAATAAATTCGCTAACGCACGGCGGCTGACCAACAATTGCGACATGCAGGGTCGTGGCACTCGACTCTGCATTCAATGGCAAACGTCTTGGCGGGTACTTCTGTATTAATGCCAACGCTGACTGTTGGTTCGACGAAAACCAATTAATTTGACCGCGCCCTTCGCTTTTGTAGCGCGCAAACTCCTCTTCACGCGAAACGATTTCAATCATCGATTTCGACTCAACGTTCACAAATAGTTTCGGGTAGTCCTTTTTGCTTTTCAGTTGAATAATCTCAACGACCTTCCGCGCAATATTAATGTTTCTTTGATCGTCGCCGGTAAAACAATAAATGAATTTAGCTTTATGCAAGCGCAGCGCCGATAGGAAGTAAGAGTCGTCAATGTCACGTTGAATCAGCATGACATTTTCACAGTCTTTTATGAGCTGTACACGGTGGCGTTCGGTATCAATATCAATCGCAACGGCTGTAAACCCTGATTTGCCTTTGAACGCATCGATAATACCTGCCGGAACTTTCCCCACGCCCAAAAACACGTGTTTGCGCGGTCGCAATTGCAGTCGAACCATGTTCCATTGCAAGCCAACCACTTTAGTAATTGCCGCAATGACAGTGCCGATGGTAAATACCGGTAATGCAACCGCTGCTAATTGAACTTGCCATGCTGCATTGGCAAAGACGTCACCGGAACCATTCAAAACAAGCAGTTGTAAAGTGAGATAGAAAGCGGTGATGAAACTATGGTTGGCAGCAACGAAAAAGCCGTATAGTCCGAGCAAGAAAAAACCAAAAAATGCACTCGCAAGAACAAGATAACGCAGACCTTCCCTATCAAATAACCGACTGATCTTCATTATCTTTGCTCTCCTAAAAAGTCACGACGTTTAGCTATTTTTCAACCGACGTTAACACCTGAATAGCATAAGGGGCAGCGGACGAAATCCAAACCACGGGCCGACCGGCTTGCCGTGCCAGTGTCACCACTTCTGCAGTGCCGCCGGGGCCACGAGCAGGTTGGCCGTCCCACACGGCAATGAGCACATCACAATTCGCCACCAAGTTCTGACCAAGCGCCTCGTATGCGGTTGGGTTCGATTGCTCGCGGGAACCATTTAAGTTGTGCACCACAGCCGCATTTTCCAGCAAGGCTGTAAACTCATTTTTTGACGCCGTCGACCCAAAGTCACGTGCGTAATCTTCCGGCCGGAATGGCAAAACTGCATGGAGCTCCCAGCCACAGTGCAGCGCGTGCCACGCCAGTAATCTATCTGCGCCTTCAGCTAATCCCGATAGCACAACGGGCTCCTGAATCGGGCCGACATGGGTAGACGCGGCCTCGAAAACGTTGGCTAGACATTGCTCAAGTTCGGTATAAGCGCCCTTCGTCAATTGGCTAAACCGATGTCCAGTTACTGCAAATCTCAACTTCATAAATTAGGTTCGTTCTCGTTACAACTCAGTCACTAAACCGTTTAAGCCCCACCAAAAAACCAGCGACTCTCAAAGCTACGAAAATCGTCGCTGACTCCACGGACGAGTTTTTTGCTCGCAAGGGACATACGCGGTAAAGCCGCCGCATGACTGCGCAGCTGCTCAAAACTCCCTGCAGGGCATTGAATAACATTCGGCTGATAAAACTCTACGCACAACACACCCAACATATACAACACGAGGGCACGGTCATCGTCCGTTGACGCTGGCATGCGCAATATCTGCAGCAGCTCATTCTCGAGCGTGCTCACGTCCTGCAGCAAGGCCCGACGCAATCGAGGTATCGACGACAGCTTTGCGGCGATAATCAACGCTTGTGCATAAGGCGGATAGCTGTTCATCTGCACATACTCGACCATGGCATGCGCGTCAGCATATTGACCGTTCGCCAAATGTCCTTGCAGTCGTGCAACCCATTTGTCGATAGCTGAGGACTCTTGGTTGGTGAGTTTGCCAACAATAGCTTCAATCACACCGTCAAAATGACCGAAATCGCGAGCCGCCGAACCGTCAATGTATTGCGCAGAGCCGAGAAAATAGCGAATCGAAGGATCATAGGTATTACGGCGCAGCACCCCGTCGATATCAATCGGGAACACCGGAATATTGAGGTCATCCGCTTCCTTTATCTCGCGCGCCACATGCTTCGACGGCGCGAGATTCGCGAGCTGACAGCCGACCGAATTGGCCGAAGCCAAAACGACCAGCACGTCAGCTTGTGCAAGAAAACCCATAATCCGTTCGTAGTAGGCTTCACCCACCGCAATTTTCGTGGGCGCGAAAAATAGATTTTCCACCGCAATAATCTGGCTCAGAGCCAAATAAAAAGCTTCCGCATATTGCGTATCTTTCGACGAAAACGAAATAAATACCTTTCGTGCAATCATCTTAAGCTTCTTTCAACTCGCGTAAACGGCCACGAACATACTGGATAATGCGCTGACTCGTGTCATTGTTCGAGCTGAACTTCTCATCAATCCGTCGCTCATATTCGGCTTTCACCGCGTCGAGGCTCGCCTGCAAATCGGCAATTTCTTCCGCTTTTTCTTCATCGCTTAGCTTGGTATTTTGTTCGAAGCTTCGAATCTCATCTTCAATCGCGCGAACACGCCCCGACATCTCTTCGCTGGCATGACGCGACACCTCAGCATTCATCATCCTGTAGGTTTCGTCAGTTGCAATGTTGATGCGAATATTGTCACTACTTGCGACCACCAACTTCATTTCTACACCCACTTTGGCATGACTTAAACTTTCGGCGTCACTCGCACCGTTGGCCATATCGAGCTGACGTTTGCTGATATTGGTCACGTCTCGGTAGTAGAAGGTGTGTGCTTCGTTGGCGACCATTTCATCATTAATGAAGTCGTAAAAGCAGGTGAATGCATCAATTTTCTTGGCGCCAAGGAAGAAGAATTGAATAAACTGCACCGCAAAAATCGGTTCGTCGTTTGGACCCAAGAAAAATGACAGCAAGTTCTGAGGGTTGAGTCCGCGCGGCAATTCCTTTTCCTCGGTGAACTGCAAGTATGCCGGCTCATTGATATAAGTTTTGATCGGATTACCTTCCGCGTCGGTCGAGTTCACATCACTTTCATCAAGACCACACTCGTCGAGCGCGATCGAGCGAATTTTCCCATCCAGTAACGCGTTAATATGGTCACGCATTTGCGCATCCGTTGGACGCTCTTCGCCAACGCGCGGAAGCTGGCTAACCAACTTCATCCGATAGGATTTCACGCTCGACTTCACATCACCAATGAGTCGATGCACGGTATCGAGAATGCTCAATGCGCTGTCAATTTCGACCCCTTGTCGTTTCGCATTCACCGCTTTCCGCCAGCCCACAAAAGACATGAACAATAATGCCAATGCAGCAGCGCCCGGCTCCCAAACATCGAAATACCGTTCAATGTCCTGGCCATTACTCAGGTAGGCAAACCCGCCGGCACCCACCGCAGCGATGAGTGCAACAAGCGCAAAGCCTTTACGCAGCTTCATCGCTTTCATCATTGACACTTTCGCCGACTGCCAAAGATCTTTAAGTTCGCGAACTTTATGATCCGCTGAAGCGGTATCACGCATCACTTGAATAAACTGACTGCGTAACTCACTGACTTTCGGGCGATAAAAGAAATTCCAAATGCGTTCATTGCCGACATATTTGAGCTTCGGCGAACCACCGGTAAGGATTTTCTTCACTTGGCCACCAGCGTTTTCATGCTCGACGCTATCCACACTCAAGCCAATTGCGCTGTAGATATGACAAAAATTCAATAGATTACTTTTGTTGCGATGGGCGTTCTCAACTCTCAGCATGTTCGCCAGCAGCTTCGTCGTGTGATCACACAACTCGCCTATATGCGCGGCGCCCGCCGACCAGAACCGATTTCTGCCGACCGCTGCAACCATCTTGCCCTGCGTGTCCACTTCAAAAATCCGCTTATCGTCGTCCATACAAAGCAAATGACCTGAGTCGAGCAAACGAATGCCACTGTGGATCGACACCGCTGTGTCTAAGGTTGTAATTTCACGACCTTCCGCATCCCACCACTGAATTTCCTTTTTACTTGAGAACGTGAGCCACGTGTTATTTGCCAACTGGCGAGCACTCAACAATTGGAAGTTTCTGACTTTAAATTCGCACTCCAACGCACCGCTTTCAAGGCCATAGATTTTGTAACTGCCTGAGGTCGAAAATCCGACATATTCAAGGTCGCGCGTCACCATCAGCTTGCTGAAATTCTGAATCGACTCGTTAAAGCGAGCAACGCTCGTCTCAATTTTGTAGTCGATAATTTCAACGTCATTCGCCGTGCGAATGGCAAGAATATGATTGTCTTCATCTAAGGCGACTTCGAGCACCGGATCTGCAAACACATCCGACACAAACAAACGCGAAGCCCGCTCATTGAGCAGATACACTTGACCTTCAGCACTCACCACCACCAATAACTTTATGCTGCTAACCCAATAAGCATGGGCAATCTGAGCGACCACTGAATTGACGTAACTTCTGACGTCGTAATCACGGTTAAAAAACTCGATCTGCTGTGATTCCCAACGCATTTCTTGCGAGGCATCGATTTCTAAACGGCCATTCTTACGAATATTCAGTGGCTCTAGTATGTACATGTATTTACCCTATGATCACAATTACGGTCGAATCGAACGGATATCGGCGTGGTGATTTGCATTCCCCGTCAGCGCAGACAGACAAGGCAGCAGCCACCCTTGCTGCGATTTCATTCAAGGAGAATCATTGAAAAACGTAGAAATGAAGTAGGAACTAAGACCATCATCACTTCCCTGTCACATGCACTGTCAGTGTCGTTTCGCCATGAAAGACACCAACGCGTGTCCGGCACTCAGATTAACCAAATATTTACATTTTGCCAACATGCCTTGTGACAATTTGGCTGGTTTTTCAGACACTAGCTCGCTCTGGAAGTAACTTCCGCGGTAAGTTATCCTGTTCCTCTTCGCTGATTTTCAGAAAAGGAATAGCAGTGGTCTCTCGGTTACCGAAATGGGTGGAATATGGCGCATTCATTCTTGCGCTGGTTGCCGGCTTCGTCAACGCCGTTGGCCTACTCGGCTTTCAACACCAGTCGATTTCGCACCTTTCCGGCATCACCACCTTGATCGGTACTGGACTCGCCAATTCGAGCTTAGTGCAGACCGCACATTTAGCCTTGATTATCGTTGCCTTCGTAATTGGTGCTGCGATTTCGGGCTTCTTCTTGCGCAGCGGCGCACTCAAAATGGGTCGCAACTACAGTGGACTATTAGCGCTGGAGGGACTGTTACTTTTAATTGCCATTGGCTTTTTGAAGTTCGACTCGTCGCTCGGCCACTACTTCGCTTCGGCCGCCTGTGGCCTGCAAAACGCCATGGTCACCACCTATAGCGGCGCAGTGATTCGAACCACGCACGTGACCGGTATTTTCACCGATATTGGCCTCATGATCGGCGCTAAATTGCGCGGCGAACCGTTCGACACCCGCAAAGCACTCCTCTTCGGACTCATCGTCAGCGGGTTTATCGCAGGCGGCACCTTTGGCGCTGTCATGTTCAGCTATTACACCTTTAATGCGCTCTACGTGCCAGCAGCAATTTGCGGGCTACTGGCGTTGTCGTATCGGTGGTATCGGCAGGGGCAGGGGCAGGGAGTTTAGAGTTTCAAGGACAAAGCCGGAACATCGTTTTAGTCTATTTCACATCTCTCATCGATGGTAATTCATCAATAGGTTGTTGCGGAAGTTGCTATTTATAATGGTATGTTTAGAAGTCAATCTCCTCGTGATTAACTTCAACCGTTGGATGCCAATCGTTTATACAACTTGGGCCACGACATCCAGCTATAGGTATAACTTACCAAAAATCAAAACCTTACTCAAAAGGTCACCGTCAATTCTATTTTTCTCTTGTATTTAACATGCATTACGTAATAATTTCACGTAATACATGATGTATGAGGCAATGGATATGACAAATACAGATAGTGGATTCAGTTACAATTTTACCGCAGTAAGAGGCCAGCAAGCGCAGAAACCGTTTTACATCACTACTTGCCCACTCAGGCTCATCCCGAAAATATTTATGTATGATGAAGAAGATGTACCTGTTGAGCTGAGAGCACAGCGCACACTGAACAAAAGTCGTATTCCTGAAATAGCTAAGTATTTAATCGATGGTCCGACAGACTACGTATTTTCTGCCATTACAGCCTCTGTAAGCCAGGCCGTTACCTTTACTGAGCATTTACCGGGTAGTAACATTGGTACACTATCCATTCCAATGGAAGCTCAGATTTTGATCAATGACGGTCAGCATCGCAGAGCAGCTATAGAAGAGGCATTAAAGGAGCGACCTGAGTTAAGTCAGGATAACATTGCAGTATTATTTTTTATCGATGAAGGTTTAGCTCGAAGCCAACAACTTTTTGCTGACCTGAATAAATACGCTGTACGGCCAAGCCCTTCACTTGCCACCATGTATGATCATCGCGACCAAGCATCAGAATTGGCAAGATATCTTGCATTTAACTGTAAGCCTTTTAAGGGTTACACGGAATTTGAATCTTCTTCGATACCGATCAAAAGTAGTAAACTTTTCACCCTTAGCAGTATCAAGCAAGCCTCCCGTATTGTAGGCGGTAAGTCAGCCAAAGACGGGTTTTCAGAAGCAGAAAAAAATGCAGTAGCTGAATTCTGGACCCAACTATTTGACTTCATTCCTGAATGGCAGCAACTGCAAAATAAGCAGATCTCGGCTACTGAACTTAGGCGAGACAGCATCATCGCTCACGGTATTGGTTTGCAATCATTAGCCATGGTCGGAAAAGAGTTACTCTGTTACCCTGACGCTGAGAAACGCGATAAACTTGCCGCTATCGGCCAGCTTGATTGGTCGAAAAGTAACCCTATTTGGGCTAATAGAGCAATGCAACATGGTAGACTATCCAAGGCATTATCGAACATTTTCCTTACCGCATTGCAAATAAAACGTGAAGTCAATATGAACATCTCCGAGCAAGAACTTGCTCGCGAAAAAGAATATCTGGGCAAATGAAACTACTAAACCAACTCGACTTGCAGGATTACATTGATTTTATAGAGAACGAGCAGTTTGCTGGTCGTTATCTAAGTGAGTTTGTTACCGATACCCAGCGTGTTTATCTAGCTGACGATAGACCTTGGGTCATTGGTTATAGCGGAGGTAAAGATTCGACTGCCGTCATGACTTTGGTCTATTTTGCCTTATTGGGTTTACCAAGAGAGAAACGGCATAAACCAGTATTCGTGGTTGCATCGGACACTTTAGTGGAAACTCCGATGGTAGTTGATCACGTCAATAACTCGCTGAAAGCCATTGAGGCAGGCGCAAAACGCGAAGGCTTGCCAATCACTTGCCATAAGGTCATGCCCGAATCGAATAACACATTTTGGGCAAATTTACTGGGTAAGGGCTACCCTGCTCCAACACGCAGCTTCCGCTGGTGTACCGAGCGGATGAAAATAGACCCTGTGAGTAAATTTATTAGAGATAAAGTCAGTAATTACAATGAGGTGATTGTCGTTCTGGGATCGCGTTCCCAAGAGAGCGCATCGCGTGCGCAGGTCATTAGAAAACACAAAATCGATGGCTCAGATTTAGCTGTACACACAACCTTACCTAATGCGTTTATCTATACGCCAATCGATACTTGGCACGTCGACGATGTCTGGAAAATACTTCGTTTATGTCATTTGGAGTCACAGTCAACCAGCTATGGTGACAAAGTCATTGTCAAGAATAAGTGGATAGATAAATACGATCTTGAATGGGATACACCATGGGGTACTCGCAATCTGATTTTATGGAACCTCTACAAGGACTCTTCTGGCCAAGGCGAATGCCCGCTCGTCATCGACGAGACTACGCCGTCATGCGGTAATTCCCGTTTTGGTTGTTGGACCTGTACCGTTGTGACTAAAGATCGTGCGATGGAAAGCTTAATCCAAAATGGCGAAGAGTGGATGAAGCCGCTGTTAAAGTATAGGAATATTTTATCGCGTAGCACCTCTCCGAAATTAAAGAAAAAATACCGCAACCATATTCGCCGCGATGGTCGATTGGCATTTAAAACACTGCGCGAAGATAAAGAGCGGATATTGACTGACGACTACACAACAGGTCCCTACAAGCTGAAGTACCGGAAATTAGCAATGCGTTTACTTCTGCGGATTCAGAAGCAATTTAACGACGCTAAGCGTAATGTAGAACTGATTACCGTACCTGAGCTTCATGCAGTACGTCATGAATGGCTAAATGATCCAAATGAGCCGGATTGGGATGACTCGCTACCAAAGATTGTCTTTGAGGAGGTTGGCTTAACGCTAGATTGGAGCGTCGATGACACTAACCAGTTCGGTCAAGTCGAAGGTGAGTTACTAAATCAAATTGCACCAAAGCATGGCATTTCACCACAAATGCTAAAAAAACTCATCGATCTCGAAACCTCGATGAGTGGTCTGGTACGCCGAAGCGGCATTTTCGGAAAAATCGGTAGCTTAATCCAACAAGACTGGGAGAGCGCTGAAGATATTATTGCAAGTAATTTGAAGATGCGGCAAAACCAGATGCGTCAAAGCAACGAAGTGAAACAGCTAGAGCAAGAGCTTAAATTAATCAACGCCAGTCTTGAAGCGGAGGGAATTAAGTGATTTTTAAGCAATTGATACTTGAAAACTTCCGTGTATTTCAGGGTACTGTTAAAATCGATCTAGCACCGCGTAAAGCCGGCATATACCGTCAGCCTGTAATCCTTTTTGGAGGATTAAATGGTGCCGGTAAAACCTCTATTCTAACAGCTATTCGTTTAGTATTACTTGGGAAGCGCGCGGTTAGCGATGTCATTAGTAAAAAGGACTACCAAGCCTACTTAGCCGAGCAAGTGAATACGTCAGCGATTGCCGAAGATGAAAATTCCACAGCTAAAATCACGTTAGTATTTAGCTATACTCATCAAGGTGTGCATAAGCAATATGAGATCATTCGCAGCTGGCAAAATAACACTGATGAGCAGTTAACACTATCCGTAAACGGGGAGCCCGATAACACGTTAACGACAGATCAAGTGCAAGCATTTTTGCATGAAGTAGTGCCACCCGGCATAGGCGACCTATTTTTCTTTGACGGAGAAAAAATCGCAGAACTAGCCAAAGACGATACTGGCAGCTATTTAAAGGAAGCAGTGCAACGCTTGCTGGGTATAGATATATTGAATCGACTAAGCAACGATCTTGAAATCTACCTTAAGGATAAAGGCAGTAAGACAGCCGATAAAGAGACTCTAAACAAAATCAAAGATGCTGAAGTAGCGAAGCTAGCCGCGGCAGAAAGAAGTGAAAGATTCCAAGAGGATGCTAACCGCCTAAGTATTCGCCTGAATGCTTTAAAGGATGAAATAGCAAAGAAAGAGCGGGTTATCCGCGAAAACGATGGCGCATGGGCCAAAGACAAAGATGCCGCATTTGCCAAACTAAAGGAACTGCTAGAAGAAAAGCAACAGTTACAATCTGAACTGAAAAGTGAAGTTAACGGTAATTACCCTTTGGCGTTGGCCCCAACCGCAATGCTAGGCTTATTAAGCCAACTGAAATCAGACCAAAAGATAAAACAGGCTCAAGCTTTTAGTAACGAACTAACTAACCATCTTAGCGGTTTACACGAACGCTTGCAGAAAGCTCTACATGAGCATGGTGAAGCCGCCTATAATGAGATCGAGCGTTACTTCGGCCAGATTATTAACGAGTCTGCTCTACAATCCCCGCAGCTAGATATTACATCTTCTGACTTTGCACTGCTGGAGGCTCAAATTAAAGATGCCGACGGCGCAAGAGCTAGAGTTGACGTTCTAAATAGCCAGATTGCATCTACTCAGGCCGAACTGGATCAGCTATCAGTGCGTATCGAGCGTGCCCCCGATGCTGATACCGTGCACGATCTTTATAAGAACTTACGTCAAGTTGAACGAGAGCGCGATTCGGTAAGCCGCGAATACATTGGGTTAATGCTTCAAGCTAAGATACAAAAGCAAATCGAACTTGACTGTGCAAAGCGCTTAGAAAAACTCTACGCCGGTTTGAAAAACAACCATTCTGCAGATAAAGCCGCGCTGCGAGTCGAGCAAAGCCAAAGCGCTTTGGCGGAGTTTAAACAAGAGCTTGTTCAACTTCGTGTCACCCAACTTGAGAAGTTGTTTATTGATGCTTATCGTAAGCTGGCCAGAAAAGAAGATTTAAAGTTCTCTGCCAAAATTGATGTACAAACCTTTGATGTCAACCTGATCGATAATACTGGCGTTATTCTCAACCGTAACTCCCTGTCCGCTGGCGAAAAACAAATCTTTGCCTTTGCCATACTAGAAGCATTAGGGAAGTTATCCGGTCGCGTTTTACCCGTCGTAATTGACACGCCACTAGGCCGTCTAGACTCTATTCACCGCGACAAGCTCGTACGTAATTACTTCCCCAAAGCAAGCGAACAAGTAATTTTACTATCGACAGATACCGAGGTTGATGAAGACTTCTATGAGGCCTTAGCCCCTAAAATCTCCCACGCCTTCGAAATTGAATTTAATCAACAAGCAGGTAGTTCAACAGTTAAAGAGGGTTATTTCTGGCACCATAAAATGCAGGAGGCAATGTGATGCTACCGAATATAATGTGGCTAAACAAAGCAGTAGAAGATGAGCTTAAAAGGCAAAAAGAGACAACCGGGATTACACCTAATGTGGCCGCACGGATTGCATTCTTTAAGTCAATAGAAGCTGGCTTTGTCTATGACAAAAGCCAGCAAGTGCAATTAAACGGTACTCTAAAGCTAGATAAAGTTACCTGGCTAGGCATGACCCAACTAGCGACGGAGTTACTACTAAAGCAGCGCTATCCCGATTATACAGACAGAGAGCTATGGGCTGCTTGGGCGGCCCATATTGCATCTACTATAAGGTAAAATAGACTTCCTCAATGAAAAACTAGCTTGCTCCCATCAAAAGTCACTTTAAAATTTATAGAGTTACTATAAAGCTTGTTATATTTCTCAGATATTGCTTCGTTAAGCTCTTGGGTATAACGATCTTTAATATGATTGAAGTCTCGAAAAGACTCTCCCCGAACAAGTATTGCAAATACAAACTCTCTTGCGAGCATTAAATTACTCTCATGCTTTAACCATACACTTAATGTTGATTCGACTAAAGAGTCAACAGTTCTTTGGATTGAACCGCCTATATAACGAAACCTATCGTGATGATCTGTACTTCCATAATTATGTATAGCTTCAAGTAGTAATTCGGGCTCCAAATTCATTTCTCTGGCTACATCTGAATACTCACTACTCAAAGTAGACCACAGCTCGTCTTCCGGGTTAAGGAGACTACTGGAAGGGAGGGCCAGAACAGGCACAACCTTTGAATTCGAGGTGACAACCTTCTTAGATTGATCGGCATCGAAAACGCAAGTTATTTTATGCCTTAATTGGCCAACGGGTTGAAAGTGAGCAGCGATTTTCTCCAAATCTGATTCGCCCCCTGTAACATAAAATAAATCCGAAAAATAAAGTGTCGAATCTTTTAGCCTAGATAGAATTAACTTCCCGAATAGTTTAGCAAAGTGATCCTCAAAGAGAATGGAGCTATTCTTAATCAAAGTAATCCCTAAAGCGTCTTTATACTGCTTTTCACTTGTATAAGTAATAAACTTTGTTCTTCCTTTGGCGCATTGCGAAATAAGAAATAGTGATTGGCTGTCAAATTTATTCAATATATAATCTGAGTGACTAGTCACTAAAGCCCACAAACCTCTTGAACTAGATGTCTCTGCCAAGTGATTTATCAAATGATTCTGGCTGTATGCAGAAAGAAAGTTCTCAAGTTCTTCAATCAAGACTATGCTGCCATTTTCTGCCCACTGGAGAAACCAAACGATGTAAAAGCACAAAAACTCACCCATGCCCATTTCAGTGCATGTATAGGTTAGACCATTTTCCATTTCAACTTTTATAAATGGAAACGTATAATCGTCATATATCGCCCCCTCTATCTCATATACGAAGATATTGCGATAAGGTTTACCAACAATTTGTTTCATCAAGCCAATGTTTTTTCTGGAAGAAAAAAACGAATTAGGATCCACACCATCCATTAACTCCTCAGAATTCGAAGTCAGCTTTAAGTAACTAATTATTTTCGAACACTCAATAGAAGGTTCAATATAATAAATAGCCTCATTACCGGAGGTCTTTTGGACGATTATTTTCTTTTTCTTATTGAAGTGTTCCAAAACAACTTCGCCACAGGTAATATTGCCTTTTGCCAAGTCATAAATTTTCCTTAAAATATTTGACTTTCCAACTCCATTGCGACCACAGATCACATTTAATCCACTAGAAAATGATAGCTCAAAATCATTTATATATCTGTCAGACTCTTTTATAGAAACCTGTCTAATTCTTAGACTATAGTTTTCGAGATTCTTTACTCTTCGCCACGCATCTTCAACTCTCACAGCTCTCAATTCGGGGCCCTCCAATAATCGATCGCATCTTCGATCACCCGCTTCGGGCTCATATCTCTATCTAAAGATAAGATAATCGAATTTAAAATTTCGTCGCAGTCCGACCTAACCCCAGATTTTTGAACTGCGATGGAAATAATTAGGTCTCTGATTACGATTGATCCAATAGACATAACTCTGGATGAGCACCTTTCAATATATATAAATATCACTTCTTTAAGTGTTCGCTCTGACACACCAAAGAAACTTATTATTTCACTAGGGATTCTCTTATTCTCTTTGATTAAGAACTTTGCCTGCTCTAGATAAAGGAAAGCTTTAAATATTAAACTGTGTTTTTCATAATAGGAATTAGATTCAAATAACTTGAGTCGCGAAATAAATATTAGCCAACTAAGCGTAGATGCTTTAGTAAGATTTAGTTCCATCGAAGATTCGATTAAATACTTTTCAACTTCACCAAAAAACCTTAATCCATGCTTAACGGATTGTAAAATATTCTCATCGAAAACTCTTTCCTCTCGATACCTTGCATTTAGAACAGAGTCATCTACTTTGGCTCGGACACTGCCCTTTTCTAAATACACGCACACCCTGGATAGCAAATCATTATATGCCATTCTTGAATTAGAAAAACCTACAACTCGCTTCGTCACTCCATATTCATCCATCTTAGAAACAAGCTCTTTAATGTCTTCTCTTACATCACCATATATAGAGTTCCTCGCTTCGGATGAAGTTAATTTCACTGTCTGGTTAAGGCGAAAAAAAAGTTCACTTGGTTCACCTTGATTATAATTTGTGATTTCATAGATTTTCAGTAAGTATCGATCAAAGCTTCTTTTTTGTTCCTGATCGAAATCTTTATATTTTTTGTTATGCAATTCTATTAGCTGTTGATCTTTTGGTTCTATATAACCATCTATCGAAAATTTGTTCTCTATGAACTCTCGTATAGCTGTAAGTCTTTGCTGCCCATCTAAGACTTCTGCGGTGCCGTCCGGCATGAGCACAACATGAATTGGTGGCACGTGCCATTGCCTGATTATGGAGTCAATTAGAAGTTTCTTTTTTGAACTCTGCCATACCTCACCTCTCTGAAAATCAGGTTTAAGGTCGAGTTCTCTCTTTACAATATCATCGTATACAGATGAAATTTTTTCATTTCTTTCGTTAATATTCATTCTTAATTTCCTAACTCTCGCTCTAACTTCCCTTCAGATTTGAGATAGAGGTCAACGCACAAAGCGGGGCTAAAACGTCTAAGTCATCTCTTATGTAGGTAGCTTCAACTAGTGTTCTGACGTCATCACCAAACCGCTCCGTCACTCGTTTCACTCCACGCGTATGTAACTCTGTGCCCAATCGACCGAGTTGCTTGAAGTACTTCATATACGCTTGAAGCTCTGGCGAATGCTCTGGCGTCGTGTCATACCACTCACGCAATGTAACTATTTCCGCAGCTCGCTTTGCCTCCGCAATTTCCCGTTTCCGAGCCAAAACCACTTCTGAATTGCGGTCAATCATTACTTTTTCTTTAGCCACAATATTCCCTTACATCTTTATTCATTAAACGCCAATCTGGCGCTTAGCTGAGCCACTTTTAAATGCTTCGCCGACTGTACCAATACACCATTCGCATTGGCGTGCATCCCAACGGATATACACTCGCCCTTTTTCAGCTTCGATAACTCTGACAACCAGTACTTTTTGTCAGATCCTGGCACTGCTTGCTCTAGCAACTTCGCGTAGGTTTGCACCTCTGTCATGGCTGGCGCAAAAAACAGCTTATGCGATGCTTGGAATAATCGGTCTTGCTCATCTTTGCCCAGGTTACTCATTGTTTGCGTCGCTAGAATAAGCGAGATACCGTATTTGCGACCTTCGGTAAGCATTTTGCCTAGAGGGCTTTCTAAACGATGATCGAGGTTTTGCACCTCGTCCAGCACTATGGGCAATGGCGAGTTTTTGTCACCATACAGACAAGCATAGGAATATAGGTCCCATAAAATAAACTCAACAGCCGCCAGCCACACATCACGTGATAAACGTGCCATTTGTATAAGCCTACAGACCGAATCTTTTGATTGGTATATGTCGTTCCAGCCATCGGATTCATCAAATCCAAAGATATTGGCTTTAACTAGCGGTAACAGTTTATTAGCTAACTTTTGTCCAGTTTGATCATAATCTTCTAAGGCTTGGAGCATGCGTTCAAAGCTAAACTGTTCGCCATAAGTACTAAGTCCTTCCTCAATCACTCGAATTAAGGTTGGCAGCTGTTGATCGCCAATGCTGGAATAAACTGATTTAAATACCGAGGCTACCCGTGTTGCTACATCATAGGCCTTATCTGTAAGTTCAGTGCCGGCGACTATATTCTTCTGCTTTTTGAAGGGATTTAGCTTTAATGGCTTGTCAGCAATTAAATCCGTCCTAGGTTTTACACTATCGATAAACTCCGGCTCTAGATGCTCAGGCAAGAAACCATTGGTGTAATCAACCACCATAGAGTTCATAGAGTACTTGGCTAACTCCATCAACAAACCTTGAATACAGTAGGTTTTGCCTTGACCTGAGTTACCAAAAATAATTAGGTGGCGGTTAGCCAAGTCCCTGTGACCATACTCCCAGTAGATGGCTTCTTGTGATCTTGGCGAGTTCCCAATAAGAATACGGCAATCATTTAGTCGCTTCGGATCTGCCAGATATTGCGTATCAGTGCGCGCCACATTAAGTAACGGGGGGCTTTTTTCCGAATAATTATCTGGAAAGTTAACTACACTGCCGTCGTCCGTGTCTGGAAATTGCATATCGTCAATTTCATCTTCGATTTCTTCAGTTTCTACAGTCCACTCTGTTGCGTATGACGTTGTGTCTGATTGAAGTATAAATTCTTCATCAATAAATCCAAGCGCGCTGCTGCTGCAGTCAGCCAGCAACGCCTGCAATGGAGTACTGATGAACTTCGCTTGATAGCCACTAGGTAGTTTGATCTGAAGGATATTCTGATCCAATTCGAAGTGCTCATTACAATATTCACCCTCGATAAACGCTAGCACGAAACCTTGTGGATACCCGGTTATGTCAGCTAAGGTGTAGTCGCCCTGCAACCACCATTCACGGTCGTCTTTTAACTGAGTAAAATACTGGTCGTCATATACCCGATACAATTCATATTTATCTATCTGCATAAAGACTTGCCGGATAAATAGACCTCTATACAAATGCCCTGCAAGGTCTGGCCGACCAAATAGCTGTTCGACTAAATAACGTTTGAGTTCTTTAGCCTGTCGTACACCTTTGTCGTGTTTCTGCTTTTTACCAACCTTAACCTCGAGCGGTAACAGATACATTTGCTGGGCCTTAAAGCCAACAAACAGAACATCATCCGATATGGCTCCCTGACGTATTCCTTGAGAGTAACGACTAAAATCAGCATCACTCATTTTAAGGCCTATATTACCTGCCACTCTCAGCATCTCAGCTACGCTTAGAGGTACCCAAGTGATATCGCTATGGAACAAAATGCAATTAACATATTTATATGCCGCAATAATGCTTTTTTTCTCTCGCCTCTCATTGTCGGGTAGAGTCAGCATTTTCAACAGCCACTCGCCATTAAATGCGTTGAACTCATCAATTAAACCAGGATTTCCCTGAGCCAAAATTTGATCATAAAAATCACGTCGCTTAGTAACGGTTATAGCATCGTAATTAGCAGAATTCGTGTAATTGTCGGAATAGTGGATGAGAACCACATCCTTTTGACTTTTAAAGAATTTCAGCGTGACCTTAGGATCTATAATGGTAGTCCAGATACTATCTTCGTAAACTGCGTTGAGCAGGAGTTGGAGTTGATTCGAGACTTTAAGCGCCAAACTGCTGGAATCGCTGAACTTTTCACCGAGCCAGGCGGCCTTGCACAGTGCACTATACTTTTGCATCACTTGCAGTTGTGGCGTGTCATCAAGATTAATTTTCTTTAAGCCTGCAGTGGTAAAGTAGTTGTTTTGCTCACTGTAAGATGTCTCTCCTGCCAACAGACCATGACATGCAATACCGCTTTGCTCCGCCATTATGTCTACTGGTGACTTCATTACCGGAGTGTTATTTCTTACGAAACTTAAGTGCGCATAATTGAAGCTATCACCGTGGTCTGGTAGACGGAATTTACTATATGTAATGTGACGGCGTAGCATGTCAATAGCGCTGTCAGCATCATCCTTATCAGCAGTAAGCTCACACAGTTTTTTTACTTCGTCGAGGGTTTCAGCATCCGCGACCCTATCAAAGTAAGTATGTTGCAGCTGCTCATCATACAAGTTGATATGGATACGGCTGGTTTGTTCTGGTTGTCGCTTTTTAAAAAAATCCACTAGCCCTAACAGCACTTCCTTATTGTGGCCGTTATTTATTGAATTAATCAGCAGCGTGTCCTTCTCGCCACTAGCAAACAAGGTTGAAAACGCCTCTACAAACTCTTTGGTTTTATCTTTCACTAAACGTTGAATGTAATCTAACTGATTCTGTCGGGATGGAACTACCTGCACCCACATGGGACTTTCTTTAACAACCTGACTGTAGCTAAAGTCATGTGAATTATGCCAGTTAAATGGCAACAGGCCCTCCGCATTTAGCCGGCGAACTGTTGGGAATGGCAGGGTTTTAAAAGATTTTGTTTCATCTTCCTGCATCGCATCGATTAACGACACAAAATAGGCTAAATTTAACGGGTGGTAAGGTGATAGATACTCTTCACCATCAATGTTAGCAAAACCCAAATTAACCAGCATTTGCTCATCTATACTCAATAGCCGCGTGGTTTGAATTTGCTGTAATGCTGTAATGTAGTTATCGATTAAGCGCTTCACGATGGTGAGCATAGAACTACCCCAGCCTGACAGGCTAAGCAGAGTGCGCTTATTACTAAGGTAGGTAAACAGGTCCGAATAGTCTGCAAACAGCTCTGGATAGACGTTTGCTAAATCATTAATATGGATTGCTTGTCGTCTATTCACTGCATCAGACAGCTGTTGTTGCTGTAACAAGTTAGCTTCCGCATTTAAGAATTTTCGTTGTTCCGTACGCGGCTTAAACTCTTTACCGTCTAGAGCTACCTTGCTGTTTATTGGGTTGTAAATACCATAGAAATCGTCATTGAATAAGCGAGTATGGAAGTCTTTGTCTAACAACAAAGGTAAGGACAACGACTGTGATGCAATCGCGCCTTCGACATCAAACTGTAAGGCATGGTCGCCACTACATAGTTTGAAAGTTAATCGGTCGGTTGCGTTGAATAACGTTGCGAAATCTAAAAGACCCGTTTCGTTTACGTTAAATTCTTGGCAATTTTGCCTCATCGTTACAGTCGGGCCATCTTCTGATACTGTCATGGCCGTGCTATCGGTTTGTAGCACTATCTTGTTCTTAGATGGTATCAGTATAAAGTTAGTGGCAAATCCTGGTACGTAAAATGCTCCAGCCGGTAGTAGAAGAACTCGATAGCGGAAGTTCTCCTGAGGTTTACTGCGCTTAAGATCAACACTAAAAAACGTCGGGCTCCCGCTAAAGATGCCTGTGATCTCGATCACGTTACGTTTGTTTGATCGCCTATTTACTTCAATAGAGATACTTTTATCTTGTGATCGAACTTTGACTTGTTCATCTTTAATCTGGCCATTAATAAAACTTAAGTCAATCTTGAACTGCGGTGTAGTGCTTGGAATTTCGATTATAAAATAACGCTCTCGTGCTCCAGCCCCCTTATCGGCCTTTGAACCTGGGTAAAATTTATGACCAAAGTCGACACTTTCTTTCTCTAGCTCCAACAAATTCTCTCTGTTCTTGCCTTGTTCCTTTATGCACTCACCATAATCCAAAGAGCTGCGCCAGCTGCTCAGGTCACCGACAGGAAAGTGCTGCTTAATAAATTTTTCGCTGAAATCTAGTTCTTTTAGTTTTTCGTGGAGCTCAGACGGATATTGCTCTACCAAGTGTTCGATTTGATCTTTTAGTTTTTTATTCTCTGCCAGTCGCCTTTCGATAGAGGCAGTATTATCCCAATCACCAATCGTCGGGTCGTTCAATAGGTTCAGTTCTTTAAACTCAATGTGCCCCGTTTGCACTGCGTTGTATAAGTCACGAAAACCGAACATGGTTGCGCCGTCGGTAAGAATTTCATTGAACTGGTGATCTAATAACGCCAATGAAATAGTCCGACTTGTCGCGTATGGCTTAATCATATCTTTTAACGCATCTCGGATTACGGCTGGATTCCAAACATCATGTTCCGCCAAACATAAATTACGAGATGAATTGTTTAAAGTGTCTAAAGAAGAGTTATGGATAATAAGCAAAACGCTGTTTCTAAACAGCCCCTGAGATTCCGAAACTAGATCTCTTAGCGTTGATATATAGCTATCTGTATAGCCCACTCCTCGCTCAGCATGTAACACTGGGATTACTTGATAATTGCCAATTTGAAGATAAGGTAAATATCGATCTTTTTGCTCAATTTCGACGGTAAATTCTGCTGCAGCCTTTCTTATAAAGGCCTCATAAAGCAGTAAACTATTGGCATCATCCGGGGAGCGAAAATGAATACGTTCACCAATACGTAGATTCGCCTCTGCCCAGTTACAGAAGCGCGTTACTAAAAAGTCTTCATATTGTCGCTTTGACATAGACTGCATCCCCACTATCACTTAAGCGCTCGACATTTCCTAATCGCTCATAAAACTCCACCAAGGCTCCTTGGCTCTCCCTGTCGAAAAATACGCCACGCTTTTGAAACTCTAAGATCAGCTCGTGCAAGCGCAGTTTACCTTGCTCGCCAATTGCCAAGTTGGTGAGCAATAACAAGTATTCTTGATCGATGACGAAAACCTTACCGGCACTACCTCTAGTGCGAGTAAAGTTTCGACATAGCTCAGATTTGGTGAAGTTGGTGAATTTATTCCCAGCAGCAGATCGAGATTCATTTTTGCCGAACTGTAGCTTTGATAATTCAAGTAAGACTTCTATAGCCTCATCGACTCTAGTTGCGTTAAATTTCGAAAACTGAAGATCTCGGTCTTTAGCGAAGTCTTCAGCGTAGGTCATAAGTTTACCAAGGTCATCGTCAGATAATTGTTGGTAAAGCGCCCAAAGTGGGACTACGCCCTTGCCCTTATCTTGTAATGACTCGCTCATAGAAAGAACTGGAAACAGGGATTCTATGCCTCGTTCAACTCGCTTGCAGCCGCGATCACGAAGCATACTGCGCTCTTTGCTGGCCTTTTCACTATCCAATATAAAATAGCAATCCTTCAGCTTTTTTGGCTCACCATCTTTCCAACTGTTAATCGTCAACGCCATCTGAGTAGTATAAATAAATACATAGAATCGCAAAAAGTGCGTAAGATGAATAAGAAAGTAATGCTGCTTGTTAAGTAAAAACTGTAAATCCGCCCTAAAAATCCGGGCCAGAGGCGGTAGGTACGGTGCCGAACTCGTATTCGTAGTTTCACTTTTCCCTAGCTTAAACGCATCGATAAACGCATTGCGAATTTCCTTTTCAAGAAAATTCAATCTTGCTCCAGACGATACATTAAAACGCATGTCTCCGAGCATAGTCATCAATACACTAACAATTCGATTTGCCGGTGCAGGGTTAGCATCGTCGCCCCAATTACCACTGAATATCTGCATTTCAGGCGAAATATTCTTTATATTGCGCTGCGAAAAGTAGATGCGCTCAATCACCTGCCACATAGCAGGGTCGCTTAACTTGGTAAGAAAATGGTCTTTACAAAGTTGCTGAAACTGGGCCAGCTTCCTTTCATTTGCAGAGATCGAAAATAATTCGCCGACAAAAAAGCGGTTAACTATTTCCCAGTCGAATTCATTGCTTTTATCACTGCGCGCAGAGACTGGAAAATAAGTTGCGGCACTATTGATTTGAGGACTTAAACCATCAGCTAGCGGCATCTTCTTATAACTCCTCGGCTTCAATGTAGCCATCATCGAGGCTGAATTTATATTGCGCTGTATCCGAACTGACCAGTAGTTCGCTTGATTCACGAGCTGCGAGCGAAACTTTGTTTGCTACTTCATTTAGGAGAATAACGGCACTTCGGTTATTCTTGCTAGGCCTATAGCCAGCATTAATTCGTTCAAGTAGCTCGAATAAGTTGATGTTCACTTCAATCTGTAAGACATCTCTCCCGACCTTCAGCTGGGCCATAAAAGCATTAGGTTTAACGTCCCTACTACCTTTAATCGCAACAATGTCTGGTTTTAAATCAAGCTGCGCAGCTATCTTATAGGTATCGCCTTGTGCAACCAAAAACTGCTTGTTAGAAAGCTGCGGTGCATTGCGATTAATATATAGACGAAGTGCTGATATTAGTTGCTTGTTGTAAAAAGCTTTTAATTTTTCCCGCCAGACTAACGTATCGTCCTTAAACACATGCAAACGATAAACATCTAGATAATCGTTCAACAAACGTTGGGCAAAATCTTCCTGAAACTGCTGTGGGAAATTCGCTACTAACTGACTATCTTTTAGTACATAAAATAGCCTGATATACGAAGTTGGATTCGATAAATGAGGAACACCATATTTGGCCGATATTTCGTGACAAAATGCATCAAATAGTTCATCTGAAAGTTCGAGGTCCGCGGACATTAAGAAACGATCTATAGTCTTTGTACGTAGAAGAGCCGGATCAAACTCAACCAATTTATCAGCTAGTTCATTGTCACCACCATTAAACAGGTTATCGAATAGGTAGCCTGGACCAGTAAGTAGTTGGTAGATAAAGTCCAACAGTGCCCTAGCTGTAAGGAATTGGTCGCGCACTAAGCGTGCTTTGAACAAAAGCTCAATGATTACCTCTTGCACCTCAGGCAGGCACAGTAAGCGATAATTTACTACTAAGCGTTGATTTTCAGCATCGATTGACTCGGCGCTTTCTTTTTGGAAAATATCAAAGAGTAACGAGTTAGCCGAAGTTATGCGGGCAAAAATTTTGTGCGCAAAATCAGCTTCAACACCATCACTTGTAATTTTAAATTTTGGATAGTCTTCAAAATTTATAAAGGTGAAGCCGGTCAACTGCTTTTTATCTTCTTGGTAGGCTTGAATTGCGGTTTTGAAACGCTGGTTATTACCTTCTTGAGCATAGTTAGCGAGCATACCTACATTAATGCCAACTACAAGCGAGATTCCACCTTGTTCGAACTCATCGAATAGTTTGTCTAGGGTTTGAACTGCGGTTTCGTGAGGATCAAAGCTGTGAGTGGCATCGAAATGAAACTTAACATGTGTTTTAGCTCTGTTTTTAGCCTGGATTAAAAGTTCTGATTTTCCATCACCACTACTTCCACAGAGAAAAAAGATCTGACCGACCTCATAGTTGACCTTTTCTACTGCATTGTAAACCGCGTCTTCTATGGGCATTGCAACATAAAGATCACGTTTAACCTGGTCAAGTTCGTGTGCGGGGGTCTGATATTTTTTTTCTGTCGAGACCGCATAAGGTGAGGATTTTGACAGTACTCCAAGAACTTCACGCAGCCGCATAATCTATAGTCCCTGATTTTATAACTAAAGCGGCTTTGTTACCGCTCCTTGGCTTAACATTTGCTTAACTCTACCACATAACAAAAATAGGACAACTATATCTAAGTTTACAACCTTTCTTAAAAACCATTGTGCCTCGCGACATCCTTCAATGCGCCAAGCGAATCCTCATAGCTCGACTTAAAACGTTTCCAGTTTAAAAGCTCGCGTTCATCAAGTTTGAGTTCATTCATAAATTCCTCAAAAACACGCTTTTTTTGGACCCTAGGAAAGTTCTTATTCACCTCTTCGAGGAAGTGAAATTGAATGCCACTTATAGTTTGAATCTGTCCTTGGGAAGGTAGCTTGGTTCCTTTTGAGCTATTTGCTGATTTCGGTGTCGGTACTAAGTTCCACAAGTAATCATGGCAAACAAATGACCAAGGAATAATATGATCTAAACTGAAGTCATCAACACTAATCGGATTGCTTGTATATACGCAAGGTATTACGCGACTTTCCAAATAAGTCCGCCAAACCTGACGTTGAAAACTCAAGGAGCTGCGAGCTTCGGGTTTGGTCAGTTTATTAATAACCGCCGGTACACTCGGATTCCTTGATTGCAAAAACATGGCCCAATAATAATTACACCAACCGTCTAGAATTAGATAATTCTCATTAAGAAACGACACCCATTTTTCGTGAATAATTATTTCACCAGTCAGCTGATTTACTGCGTAAACTGGTGGTTTCTCTGAACACATGAGTTCACTACTTAGCTCAGCTATAGCATCGTTTTTTTGGTGATCCGGCAATCCTTGGAGCTCGTCGGCAAAAAATGGGGTTAGTAAGCGAAATGGAACGTAGCGAAGTAACTCGTTTCTTTGTTGAGTTGTCGTACTCGTGGCAATGTGGCTTTTTAACTGCTGGGGATTCAACTTGCTCGATTCTGTCGACGAAGACAGCTCATCAACAATCTTACCAAGTCTGTCTTGGCTTCCTAGAGAAAGTCGAAAGTACTTCAGCGGGTACCAAGCATGAAAGATCATTGCATCCGCTATCGAAGCTAGAGAAATTGATAACTCTTGGGCAGGTTGTCCCTGAGACAAGTCGAGCATCGCTTTAAAAAATAGAATTTTGTAGCAGTTTGTTGTGTCTTTAAAGATCTTCGAAAGATTTCGAACATCTAAACCACCGGCGTTTCGTTCGACCAAGTAATCAATCGGATCATGACTCATAGCACCACCATCTGATTAGTCGTCAACAAATACCCCTGCGCCAACTCCATCCTATTTCTCCACCTTGACCAATATCGCATTCAGCCAGTGTTCATGCTCGCGGCCGGGGCGGGCATCACCAGTGACCCATGTCTTCTGTGCCGCTAAACCACTCGAGGCAATCACTTCCGCTAACCGTGCTTCGTTTAAATTAGTGAAACGACGGCCACCACGTTCGGTTTCATTATCGCCGTACTTGAACGAGCAATAAAACACCCCGTCCGCTTTTAACTGCGCTGCTAAATGTTGAAACGTCGCAGGTAACTCAGTAAAAGGCACATGTAAAAGCGACGCACAGGCCCAAATCGCATCGACAGGCACATCAACAGCGAACTCAAGGAAGGTTGCTTGTACGGCTTGGTCAGCACCCAAGCGCTGGCGAGCAATCGCAATTAAGGCGTCACTGGCGTCAAACGCAGTGACTTTGAAGCCTTTAGACTGGAAAGCCATGGCATCGCGACCGGGACCACTTCCAGCGTCAACGATGTGCGCGCCAGCGGGCAATAAGGGTAGGAACTCTCGGTACAGTGCCGACATATCCACATCGGCGGTATCCGCATGAAACGCTGAAGCGTTCTGGTTGTAATAATCAATGCTCATGAACGGCTATCCTTAGGTGTTTGTCCCATCATAGCCTAAATTTGAACAAAGCCGAACACCTACAATTTTTGCACGCGACACGTGCCGTCGCACCCCGACACCATAGTGTTAAAACCCATCTTAGCAGTCACGCCGTAAACCCTCGCCCAGTCGGGCGGGGATATAAGGCGTTGATTTTAATGTCGTGAGCAGTCTTG